>PPCM01000008.1_pt1 | contig 709664 bp, 577 predicted proteins | sample 1555541 | NCBI WGS metagenome assembly PPCM01 (sample SAMN05284479, study PRJNA326546) | Marine sediment metagenome, whole genome shotgun sequencing project. | isolation source: marine sediment | place: Germany: Wadden Sea | collected 2012-09-05 | reverse complement strand
ATGGTGCGGAAGGAGAGACTTGAACTCTCACGCCGTGAAGCACTGGAACCTAAATCCAGCGTGTCTACCAATTCCACCACTTCCGCAAAAAAGTGGGGTGGACGATGGGACTTGAACCCACGACAACCGGAATCACAATCCGGGGCTCTACCAACTGAGCTACGCCCACCATAGGGTGTGTTTGCAATTTACACGCTTTATTTTAGCAGTGTAAATACGAAAATTCAGCCTTGCTATCAGGACCTACCTGACTCGCATGGCGCGCCCGGCAGGATTCGAACCTGCGACCCACGGCTTAGAAGGCCGTTGCTCTATCCAGCTGAGCTACGGGCGCTTGGCGAATCTTCGCTGCAAAAAGTGGTCGGTGAGACAGGATTTGAACCTGCGACCCCTTGTACCCAAAACAAGTGCGCTACCAAGCTGCGCCACTCACCGACTGTCGTACCGACCTTAAAGCGTTAGCCTCTGTGCCGTTACGGGGTGCGAATATTACTGACATCCCCCCACCTCGTCAAACACTTTTTTAAATAAAATCATCAACCGCTCACAAAGCATCCATTCTCACGTTTTTTTGAACAATTACCCTTGTATTTGCCTGTCTTTAGCCTAGGTTTGCGCTTCTTTTAAAGGGTAAGCATCAGGCTTTCCATTAACGGTCGTTTACGTTGAACATTTGTGGCGAATAATTGCAGAGTAATAACTACTAGAGTATTAGTCCTATTTTATGAAACAATATAGGGCACTTGTTGACCACCCAACCATATAAGAATCGTACAAGACTATGACCGCCCATCTTATTGACGGCAAACTAATTGCCAAACAAGTTCGCCAACACGTAACCTCCTATGTTGAATCGCTTACGCAAGCAGGTAAAAGACAACCAGGCCTAGCCGTTGTCCTTGTTGGCAGTGATGCAGCTTCTCAAGTTTATGTTTCCAATAAACGTAAAGCGTGCGAAGAAGTGGGGTTCGTTTCTCGCTCTTTCGACCTTCCTTCTGATACCACAGAAGAGACCTTGCTAAATTTAGTGGACGAGCTAAACGAAGATAAAGAGATAGACGGAATTCTGGTACAGCTTCCTTTACCTGCAGGGTTAAATGCAGAAAAGGTACTTGAACGTATTCACCCTCATAAAGATGTCGACGGATTTCATCCATACAACATTGGCCGCCTTGCACAGCGTATTCCTGCACTACGTCCCTGCACGCCAAAAGGCATCATGACCATGATAGAGTCAACCAAGCGCCCTGTAAAAGGCTTAGACGCGGTCATTGTAGGTGCGTCGAACATTGTGGGGCGCCCTATGAGCCTGGAACTGCTTTTAGCAGGCTGCACCGTTACTACCTGTCATAAGTTTACTCAAGACCTTAAAAGTCACGTTCAACGTGCAGACCTACTGGTAGTCGCGGTAGGTAAACCGAACTTTATTCCTGGTGACTGGGTAAAACAGGGCGCGATTGTCATTGATGTAGGTATTAATCGCGTTAATGATGGTTCACTTGTTGGCGATGTTGATTTCGAAAAAGCGAAAGAGCGCGCAGGCTGGATAACCCCCGTTCCAGGCGGAGTTGGGCCGATGACAGTAGCCAGTTTGATAGAGAATACGCTGGAAGCTTACGTAAAATATCATTCTTAAAGTACAAATAGTTCAACCTAAATGTTAGGCAGAAATCAAATTTCTGCCTTTTTGTTTTATACTCCCCTCACGTTGAACACAGACTCAAACTGACCTACACCTTTTATGGCAGAACCAACATCTCCTTTATGGGAACAGCACGTAATTGATGCAACGCTTAAATGGGTTGACGACATTGTGATAAAACACAACTTTTGTCCCTTTGCGCGCTATGTAAGAACACCTCATCAAATTCGGTGTGTGGTAATTGAGGGCGATGCGGGAAATGTCGTTCAATCGCTATACGATGAGTTGCGGCATTTAGAAGATAACGACACCACCGCTACAACACTAATTGCACTCACGCATTCAACCCTTGCTGATTTCAACGAATATCTCGATGTATTGGCTATTAGCGATAATATGCTACACGACTGGGGATACAGCGGCACTTACCAACTTGCCAGCTTCCACCCCAATTATGTATTCGACGGTAGCGACGTAGACGATGCTGAAAACTATACCAATCGTTCACCCTACCCGCTTTTGCATTTGATTCGTGAAGCTGATATCACACGCTACATGAAGAAAGAAGAGGATGCCGAAAAGATATTCAGCCATAACATTGAAAAAGCACGGACGCTTGGGTGCCCTTATTTTGAGGGCGTGTTAGACACGCTTAAAAAAGATAAGCCCGCTCGATAAAACACGGGAAGCTTACCTTTTTTGTACAATGTAAAAAACACGCACTAAAAAGAGAATAAGCTCGTGATGCGAGCAGGCCTAAAGTATTGGATTACTCCAGGGAACCCAAATAAGCAGCGCCTTATAACAAGCAGGATGTTTATTTGGCTCAAGCTTTCACTTGAAACGTCACTTTACCTGCAAATTATGTGAGTAATATGACAACGTTACACATTTTGACTTCGTTAGGGCTAAAACGTGAATACCCACAATTCATTTTCTCTCGAGGCGATAGCGACCGTCGCTACGCCTTTCAAGCAAAAGTTTGCTATTCCAAGGCAGCCCAACTTGGCTAACGCCGAAGGTGTTATTACCTTCGAAGAAGGCTTTAACGATATCAATTTGCTTAAAGGGATAGAGAATTACAGTCACCTGTGGCTGCTTTTTATCTTTCACCAAAACATTGAACGCGGTTGGAAAAATACGGTAAAAGCCCCTCGTCTAGGTGGTAATGCAACTATGGGCGTATTGGCAAGTCGCAGTACCCACCGACCTAATGGGATTGGCATGTCTGTGGTGAAAAACAAAGGTGTGGTTAGCAGTAATGGACAGACACAGTTAGTGGTTGAAGGGGTAGATTTAGTCGACGGCACACCACTTGTCGATATCAAACCCTATATCGCGTACGCTGATAGTGTTCCTAGCGCCAGCGATAATCTTGATGACATTAACCCCATACCCAATCGCGACGTATCATTCGCCGATACAATCCAGCCCACACTTGCTGAAATAGAGAAAAAGCACCGTGGTTTTTCTGCCTTGGTGACTGCGGTACTGTCCCAAGACCCTCGCCCAGCCTATAAACAGCATATTGAAAATGATGAGAAAACCTACCGCGTGACGCTATACGATATTGATGTAGGGTTTGAAATAAGAGATGCCGCCGTTAAGGTGACCGAACTGGTTCATTTAGGATAATTACACTATTAGTGTTAACAGTCTGTGGCGAAATAGCTCACAGTTAATTAGAATACGCCCAAACGTGTGACACCTTATCTCGGTTCAAGCATTTCGCAATGTTTTGTTTTGCGAATTGCCGTTTGCGAAAGAGCATCACACTAACCGTAATAAATACATTTATAACAGGATACCTGCTTTACATGCGCACTAGTCAATATTTGCTTGCCACGCAGAAAGAAACACCTGCAGATGCAGAGGTTATCAGCCACCAGCTAATGCTAAGAGCTGGTATGATCAGAAAGCTAGCCTCGGGTCTATACACGTGGTTGCCATCTGGTCTTCGTGTACTCAACAAAGTAGCCAATATTGTTCGTGAAGAAATGAACAAAGCAGGCGCGATTGAAGTGCTAATGCCCGTTGTTCAGCCTGCAGACCTGTGGGAAGAATCTGGACGTTGGGAAGAATACGGTCCAGAGTTACTTCGTATTAAAGACCGCCACCAGCGTGATTTCGTATTAGGTCCAACGCACGAAGAAGTTATTACCGCGCTTGTGCGTAATGAAATTAGCAGCTATAAGCAGCTTCCGCTCAATCTATACCAGATTCAGACTAAATTCCGCGACGAAGTGCGCCCCCGTTTCGGCATTATGCGTGGTCGTGAATTTACCATGAAAGATGCGTACAGCTTCCACCTAGAAGACAGCTGTTTAGAAGAAACGTATCAAAAAATGTACGACGCTTACTGCAATATATTCTCGCGTATGGGCTTAGACTTCAGAGCAGTCATTGCCGACTCTGGCTCTATTGGTGGTAATCACTCTCACGAATTCCACGTACTTGCCGCATCAGGTGAAGACGATATCGCTTTCTCAAGCGACAGTGATTACGCAGCCAATGTTGAAATGGCTGAAGCTGTTGCGCCTGAAAAAGCTGTCGCATCGGGCGCTGCAGTTGAGACTAAAGATGCCAAAGGCAAAGATTTCAATGCCATCTTAAAAAGCGTAGAAGCCGAAGTGACAAACGCGGTTAAAGTCGTAGTAGTGAAAGCCGCTAATGAAGTAGACAGTAAAGGCGAAGAAGTAGTTTCTGATAAATGGGTAGCCCTTGTACTTCGTGCTGATCATGAGCTTAATGATGTAAAAGCAGAGAAGTTAGACGGCGTTGCAAGCCCGCTTGTTGAAGCATCATTTGAACAAGCAAAAGATATTCTTGGCGTGTCACCATTGTTTGCTGATGCAACCAACCTGCCTGTACCCGCTTATATTGACGCCAGTGCAGCTGCCCTTGCTGACTTCACTACAGGCGCAGGCGCAGGCGGTAAGGTAAATATTAACGTAAACTGGTCTGAAGATATTACTGGCGTTGATATTCGCAACGTTGTAGCAGGCGATGCATCTCCTGACGGGAAAGGCACGCTAGATATTAAACGCGGCATCGAAGTGGGTCATATCTTCCAGCTTGGCAGCAAGTATTCAGAGGCCATGAACTGCGGCGTACTAAGCGAATCAGGTAAGCACCAAACCTTAACTATGGGTTGTTACGGTATAGGCGTATCTCGAATTGTAGCGGCAGCTATTGAGCAAAACCACGATAAATTTGGCATAAAGTGGCCAGATCCTATTGCACCGTTTAAAATTGCATTAATACCAATGAATATGCATAAGTCTCATCGCATTAAAGAAGCAGCGGAAGCGCTTTATGAAGAGCTTGTTGCCCTTGGCGTAGAAGTGTTGTTTGACGACAGAAAAGAGCGTCCGGGTGTCATGTTCAATGATATGGAATTAATTGGCATACCTCACAGCATTGTTATTGGTGAAAGAAACCTAGATAATCAACAGGTTGAGTATAAGAATAGACGTACTGGTGAAAAGCAGTTGTTAGATATTAGCGCAGCAAAGGACTTTGTAGCCGCACTCTAGCGCCTGATCTCGCCGATTAGATTAGAAAAGAGGACGTATGCGGTTAACATTTTATGGCGTAAGAGGGTCAATCCCTACCCCGGGAGCAGCTTACGTCCGCTATGGTGGTAATACTGCATGCGTTCACATTGAGCTTGAGGATGGTACCGATATCATCCTCGACTCAGGCACAGGGATTCGCGTGCTCGGCGAGCGCCTTATTCAAAAAGATACTCCCATTAATCTGCTGTTGAGCCACAACCATTGGGATCATATTCAAGGCTTCCCTTTTTTTGCGCCTATCTATCAGGCTTCACGCGAAATCAACATATACCCGGGTCAAACCCTCCTTGATGAACCTGATCAAATTTTAAAGCAAATGGAAGGGTCGTTATTTCCAGTCCCCCGAAGTGCGCTGAAAGCTAACATTTCTATTGTCGATATTCCCAAGTCTACAAGCCGATTTTCAGTAGGAAGCGCAACCATAACTCGCTTAGCCATGAACCACCCCGGTCGTGGCAGTGCCTATTGTATTGAAGCCGATGACGCAAAGGTGGCTTACATAACAGATAATGAGCTTTACCCCCCCTACAAAAAAGAAACAGACTTTATCGATTTCGCAAAATTTGCACAAAATGCCGATCTGCTAATACACGATGCACAGTACATGTTGTCTGACATGCCAGCTAAGAACGGATGGGGTCATTCGGTCGCGGAAGAAGCGGTGAAACTAGCAATGGCATGTAACGCAAAAAAATTAGCTTTATATAGTCATGATCCAGAACGGACTGATGACGATATAGATGATGTTGTAAACCATTGTAATGTATACGTCACAGTGGCAGAGTCTAATCTACAAGTATTTGCATCTTCAGAAGGCCAAGCACTGGACTTCAGTTAAGCATAACAACAACCCCACGTTACGGAGAATTAAAGGTGTCTTTGTTAAAGCCTTTTGTATTTTTGGCAGCATTTGCTGCTTGCACGCCTGTTTGCGCTCAACAATCACAAGAAGTGGTAAGCGAACAAGCGTCATCTTCAGAAAATAGTGAACAAGAGCGCACTATTGAAAATGAAGAAAATCAATCGTCACAGGATGAAAGCGGTATTGAAGTTATCGATATCATCAAGCGTGACACCATCACGGAAAGTGCACTGGATAACCGATTAGAAGGCGATAAAGAAGCACTGGATAATGTGTTTGCTATCACTCAGCATAGACAAAACTATCTACTTCCAATTACTTACGTTTCCAACCCAAGCTCTGTGGCAAGTGAAGAACTCACAAACGAGAACATAGACAATAAAGAAGCAAAATTTCAGGTAAGCGCAAAGCTGCCGCTTTATTTGGAAGATACAGGATTCGACGGTGTTTACTTTGGCTTTACGCTAACCTCTTTCTGGCAGCTTTATAACAGCGAAGCGTCGAAGCCGTTTCGCGAGACCAATTACGAACCAGAAGTCTTTTGGCAAGAAACAGCCGATTATTCCGTGCTTGGCTACAAATTTAATACTTTTCAAGTTGGTTTCAATCATATGTCTAACGGTCAAAGCGGGCTGCGCTCTCGAAGCTGGAACCGTATATTTGCCTCTATTGTCTTTAGCGACGATGACGATATCTACTACCTAAAGACGTGGTACCGTATTCCTGAAGACGAGAAAACAGACCCGCTTGATCCTACCGGCGACGATAACCCTGATATACAAGACTATTACGGTAGAATGGAACTTGGTTATGGAAGGAAAATTGGCGCGTTTAAAGTACTGGCGCTTTTACGAAATAACCTCGACGTAGATGAGAACCGAGGCAGCATCCAGCTAGACTTCACCTACCCTATCTCTGACCGCTATGAAGTCTTGCTTCAATACTTCAATGGCTATGGCGATTCGCTTATCGACTATAACCGCTCACAAGAACGTATTGGTATCGGTTTTCAGCTGCACTTTTTGTAATAAATAACCACGTAGACACAGGATGGGCACGCCAAACCGCTTTTGCATGGCGTGCTCTTCTCATTTCGACATCACTGTTTGCTAATCAATCACGCCTGCCGCGCGATAAAGCTGAATATGCACCTCTACCAGCGCTGCAATATCTCTTTGGTAGCCTCCACCAATTACCGCAGCAATCGGAACGCCTAAACGCTCGGCTAACGCAAAGACTTGCGTATCTCTCTCGTACACGCCTTGCGTAGAGATATGCAAATGACCAAGGTCGTCGTTTACATGCACATCAACGCCTGCGTCATAGATGATGGCATCGGGCTGAAATTGTCTCATTACCATCGTTAGCGCTTGTTCTAGCGTAGTTAGATACTCATCGTCTTCGGTGCCTTTATCGAGCCCTATATCAATATCGGAACACTGCTTTCTGTGAGGAAAGTTCTTTTCACCATGAATAGATAAGGTAAAAATATCACGGTCGTTTTCGGCAAGTTTTGCTGTGCCATCGCCTTGATGCACATCTAAATCGACAATAAGCACATTTTCAACGGACGGGGTTTGCTGCATAGTTTTCGCTGCCAAATATAGATCGTTGAACAAGCAAAAACCTGAACCAAAATCAGCAAACGCGTGATGATAGCCGCCCGTTAAATTCAATGCTTTTCCATGCTCTAGAGCTAGCTTGGCTGTTAAACAGGTTCCAGCAACGGCAGTACGGGTACGCTCAATCAGCTGCTGCGACCAGGGAAAGCCTATGCGGCGCATGGCTTTCTTATCTAATGCGCCAGTACTTAGTGCATCAACATAGTCCGGATCGTAATAGGCAGTTAGAAAAGAAAGATCAACCGGTGATGGAGTAACAAAACGCGATGCTTCCACACCACGATTTAACAATTCATCACGAATACCTACGTACTTCTCGATGGGAAATCGGTGTCGCTCAGGAAGATCTAACTGGCTATAAATAGAATGAAATACGAGTGGTGTTGTCATTATTATCAATACTAGTTTAGGGCGCGCGCATCTATAACAGATAAAAGAAAAGGAGCGTGAACATTGTCCAAACACTCCCTTTTAACGTGTTTATACTGACAAAGCACAGTTAGCGGGTCAAACTGTTCACCACCTTTTCAACGTTTTCTGACATACTTTTCATTGAGCGTGACATGTCATCACGCTGAGCAAGTTGATGATATTTTTCAGATGATGTGACCACATTACTGATAATTGTTTCCACCTGCTGAAGTACAGCCTCTTGCTCATCTGCGGCTTCGTTAAGCGCCACAACTACGCTCGCCGTTTCTTGAATATCCCTCACCACGTTATTGAGTGTTTCAAGCGCTGTCGCTGCTTCTGCTGCGTTTGTGTCTGACAGCTGCTTGCCTGACGACATCGCCGCAACGGCCCCTTTTGCTTCAGCTTCAAAACTACTTAAAATGTCGTTAATTTCCTTGGTCGACTGCTGTGTTTTAGCTGCAAGTGCTCGAACCTCGTCGGCTACCACAGCAAAACCACGGCCATGCTCACCTGCTCTAGCAGCTTCAATTGCTGCGTTTAGAGCCAGCAGGTTAGTCTGATCGGCAATTTCATTAATAACATTTACCACTTTTAGAATATTGGTACTGCGGCTTTGCAGTTCTGACACGATATTACTTGATTCGGTTACCGTTTTAGCTAGCTGCTTAAAGCCTGCATTGGCGCTTTCAAACGTGGCATAACAACTTGCCACGTTCTTTTCAGAGTTATTTGTCGCCACAGCAACTTGGTCGGTGATTGCCACTAAATTTTGCACAATCTCTTTAAGTTTATCCGTACTGCTATCAAGCGAGCGCGACGCATCCCGTTGTCCATTGGCGCCTTCCATAATGGATTGGCTGACGTTACCGAGGGTGCCAAACGCCTTTTCCATTTCGGTCTCCGCTTGTTGAAGCTGCGCAACCGAATCTTTTAATTTGTTTTGTAATGCCCTGGCTGATTCTGCCAGCATGCCCAATTCATGGTCGCTGGAATACGTTAACGCGTAGTCGTAACGGCTATGAGCCAAGTTGGATATACACGCCGCAACCTGCTTCGTTGGTTTAATAACCTGAGAGCGCAAACGAGCAATCACATAAGCAACAGAAAGCACAGAAAGCGCGATTGCTGCCAGTAGAATTATCCAGAGCATAGTGCGCGTATTGGCTTTAAGTTCAGCAATCGCGTTCGCTGAATCGGCTGCAATTTCCGCCGCGATACCTGAGAGGAGCTTAGCAGGCTCTCTATCAATACCTCGAACAAAGCTATCTCCAACCTTTGGATCAAACCCTGAGTTAATAAATGCGTCGTATCCTTCACGGTATTTCTCGGCCATGACTGCATGGGCTTTTTGAAATTGCCTGATATCTGACTTCACGCTTTCACTTATCACACTACTTGATAGCATCAGGTCAAACTGGCGAGTGATGTCGGCCTCTCTCTGCTTGAATCGCTCCCAGTATTTTTCTCGGTCGTCTTTTTTGTGGCCACGCAACAATACGTTCTTCCACTCTTGCACTTGAGTTTTGAAAGTACTTAGCGTGGTATTGACGTCTCGTTCTGACTGAACAAGGGTGTTTTCTAACTCATCGAATGAATTAAGTAACGAGAAAGACTTTAGAATTGAGGCACCGTTTAATAGTACAAGAATTAAAAAGCTGGCGAGAACAGGCGTCATCACCAAACGGCTGATGCTTGTGTAATTGAACACGGCTTAACCTTTAGTATAAATTTAAAGAAGGACGTCGCCATTAAATGATATTTTTATGACGGTATGGTTACAAATTTGGTATGAATCAACATACCAATATATGCGAAAATATACACCCTTATAGTAACAGGCTTATTAACTTGTTCTTTTTTAAGTAGATAAAAAAAAGAGCCCGAAGGCTCTCTTTTCATTTCGGTAAATTTACACCCGTTTATTCCCACTCAATTGTAGCAGGTGGCTTACCAGAAATGTCGTATACTACGCGGCTAATGCCGTCAATTTCATTGATAATACGATTCGACACTTTACCTAGGAAGTCGTAGGGTAAATGTGCCCAGTGAGCTGTCATGAAATCGATGGTTTCTACTGCACGAAGGCTTACTACCCAGTCGTATTTACGCGCATCACCCATTACGCCAACTGAGCGCACTGGAAGGAATACGGTAAACGCTTGGCTTACTTTTTGGTATAGGTCAGCTGCATATAGCTCTTCAATGAAGATAGCGTCAGCACGACGTAGTAAGTCGCAATATTCTTTCTTAATTTCACCAAGTACACGAACACCTAGACCCGGACCAGGGAACGGGTGACGGTAAAGCATGTCGTACGGTAAACCTAGCTCTAGGCCGATTTTGCGTACTTCGTCTTTAAAGAGTTCACGCAGTGGCTCAACAAGACCCAGCTCCATATCTTCAGGAAGGCCGCCCACATTGTGGTGCGACTTAATTACGTGCGCTTTACCCGTTGCAGAACCCGCTGATTCAATAACGTCTGGGTAAATAGTACCTTGCGCTAACCACTTCGCGTTTTCACGCTTACCCGCTTCTTCGTCAAATACACGAACGAACTCATTACCAATAGCTTTACGTTTAAGCTCAGGATCTTCAATGCCTTTTAGGCGATCAAGGAAACGCTCTTCAGCGTCTACACGGATAATGTTAAGGCCGAAATGGTCACCAAACATTTCCATTACCTGATCAGCTTCATTTAAGCGAAGCAGGCCATTATCTACAAACACACAAGTAAGTTTGTCACCTATCGCGCGGTGAAGCAGCATGGCTGTTACTGAAGAATCTACGCCGCCTGAAAGGCCAAGAATAACTTCTTCATCGCCCACCTTTTCTTTTATACGCTCAATGGCATCGTCAATAATTGCGCCAGCTGTCCAGAGCTTTTCACACTTACAGATGTCCATCACAAAGTGAGTTAATAGACGCATGCCTTGGCGAGTGTGAGTCACTTCAGGGTGGAACTGCACGCCATAGAATTGCTTCTCTGCGTTATACATTGCAGCATGTGGGCATGAAGCGGTTTGCGCGATGGTTTCAAAACCTTCAGGAATAGCTGCCACTTTATCGCCGTGGCTCATCCATACGTCAAGCAGCGCCGCGCCGTTATCACCTATGGCATCTTCAATTTTATCCAGCAGCGGGCTTGGCTTAATCACTTCTACTTGCGCATAACCAAATTCACGCTTGTCTGAACCCAGTACGCCACCACCTAGCTGTTGTGCCATGGTTTGCATGCCATAGCACACGCCTAGCACTGGCACGCCGGCTTCAAATACGTATTCGGGCGCGCGTGGCGAGCCTTCTTCGGTTACTGACTCTGGGCCACCTGACAGAATAATCCCTTGAGGATTAAATTCGCGGATTTGCTCTTCGGTCACATCCCAAGCCCAAAGCTCACAGTAAACGCCTATTTCGCGAACACGACGTGCTATCAACTGCGTGTATTGCGAGCCAAAATCCAAAATAAGTATGCGTTGGTCGTGGATATTTGTGGTCATGTTTTATTTTTACCCGTTAAATAAAAGAACAAAGGCTGGTGTAGTACCAGCCTCGCAGTCGTCGGTCGCCTTAACCTAAACGGTAGTTTGGCGCTTCTTTGGTAATGCTTACATCGTGAACGTGGCTCTCGCCCATTCCGGCTGAAGTTACGCGCACAAATTGTGCCTTGGTATTGAGCTCTTCAATCGTTGCGCAGCCCGTTAAGCCCATGGCTGAGCGCAAGCCGCCCATTTGCTGATGGATAATATTAGCAATTGGACCTTTGTACGCTACCCGGCCTTCAATACCTTCTGGTACTAATTTCTCAGCGTTATCAGAATCTTGGAAGTAACGGTCTGACGAACCGTGGCTTTGATCCATAGCGCCTAGTGAACCCATACCGCGATATGACTTGTAATAACGGCCTTGGAAAAGTTCTACTTCGCCTGGCGCTTCTTCAGTACCTGCTAGCATGCTGCCAACCATTACGCAGCTTGCGCCAGCAGCCAACGCCTTAGCAATGTCACCCGAAAAACGAATACCGCCGTCAGCGATTACTGGAATGTCAGTATCTTTAAGCGCTTCTACTGCATCTGATACCGCAGTAATTTGAGGCACACCGCAACCGGTTACGATACGGGTAGTACAAATTGAACCAGGGCCAATTCCCACTTTAACAGCATCTACGCCGGCATCGGCAAGTGCTTTCGCGCCATCGCCCGTCGCAACGTTACCCGCAATAATTTGTACATCTGGATAGTCTGCACGTACCTTTTTCACGCGGTCAATAACACCTTGCGAGTGACCGTGAGAGGTATCGATAAGTAGAACGTCAACGCCTGCATCTACAAGTAGTGCAATACGTTCGTCAGTACCTGGTCCAACGCTTACCGCAGCACCAACACGTAGGCGACCAAGCGAGTCTTTACATGCGTTAGGCTTGTTTTCTGCTTTCTGGAAGTCTTTAACAGTGATCAGGCCTGTAAGCTTAAACGCGTCGTCGACGACAAGAATTTTCTCAATGCGGTGTTCGTGCATTAGGTCTAACACCACATCAGAGCTTGCACCTTCTTTAACGGTAACCAGATCATCCTTACCGGTCATTACGTTTCTAATAGGCAAATTCAAACGCTTTTCAAAGCGAAGATCGCGGCCTGTCACAATACCAATTAGGTTATTATCTTTGTCAGTCACCGGGAAGCCAGAGTAACCAAGACGCTTAGAAAGCGCGATAACTTCACCGATGGTCGCATTCTCTTCAACCGTTACCGGGTCAGATACCACACCACTTTCGTATTTCTTAACTTCACGTACGTGTTTGGCTTGCTCTTCGGGCTTCATGTTTTTATGAATGAAACCAATACCACCCTCTTGGGCTAGCGCAATAGCTAGACGGGCTTCAGAAACCGTGTCCATGGCAGCAGACACCATTGGAATATTTAACGTTACGCCACGCGTAAGGCGTGTTTGTAAGTTGGCTGTGTGAGGGAGGACGGTCGAGTGGCCGGGAACCAGCAACACATCGTCGAACGTCAGGGCTTCTTGGATGATACGTAGCATGCAACAACACCTATTCAGTTGAGGGTTAATTGCGGCGCAATTGTAGTGTTTTTTAGTTTTCAGGTAAACTCTAAATGTATTAAACCCAGTGATTTTTTTTATGTTTACAAATTCGCCATCTACGTCTCGACAAATTTTAACAGTTACCAAGCTAAATCGCTTAGCCAGAACCGTACTGGAAGGCGAAATTGGCCTTATTTGGCTATCTGCCGAAATATCCAACTTTGTGGCAGCCGCATCAGGGCATTGGTATTTCACGCTCAAAGACAACAAAGCCCAAGTTCGCGCGGCCATGTTTAAGGGATCAAACCGCAATGTTCGTATTCGCCCTAAAGAAGGCGACAAAATTTTAGTGCGAGCGTCGGTTGGCCTTTACGAAGCACGCGGCGACTATCAACTGGTTGTCGAACACATGGAAAGCGATGGCGAAGGTGCGCTTAAGCAAGCGTTCGAAGCCTTAAAGTTCAAACTCAACAATGAAGGCTTGTTCGATACTGCTAACAAGCGTGCGCTACCTGAACGTATCAATCGCATCGGCGTAATAACTTCATCAAGCGGTGCAGCGCTTCACGATGTATTAAGTGTATTAAAACGACGCAGCCCACAAACCGAAATCATTGTTTATCCGTCGATGGTTCAGGGTGAAACTGCACCTTTACAGTTAATTAATGCGTTGAGAACGGCTAACCACCGCGCAGAAGTGGATGTGCTGTTACTTACGCGAGGCGGCGGTTCATTAGAAGACTTGTGGTGTTTTAATGATGAAAGCTTAGCAAGAGAAGTCGCTGCAAGTGCCCTTCCAATAGTTAGCGCCGTAGGCCATGAGGTAGACTTCACCATTAGTGACTTCGTCGCCGATGTTCGCGCCCCTACCCCATCTGCTGCTGCCGAAATCTTAAGTCAGGATTCTGCCGCTCTTTACCAAACGCTAAGTCAGCAAAAACAACGCTTAGCAAGGGCAATACATCAGTACCTTCAAACGAGTAAACAACAGCTTGTTTTAAAGAAACAACGGCTAAATGCGTTGCATCCACAAAGCCGCATCCAATCGCAGTGGCAAACGTTAGACAGACTACAACTTCGTTTAGCGCATAAGATGCAAAACGACTTGGCAAAAGCAGAGAAGCGATTACAAGGTCTTGATTACAGGCTAAACAAACAATCGCCATCAGCAAACGTGGCGCGTGCAAAAGACAAATTAAACTATGCTAGCACCAAGCTCTTATCAAGCATGAACACACTTATTAGAAGCAAAAAAAATGAACTTGGTGGTAAAGTTAGCCTCTTACAATCCGTAAGTCCTCTTTCAACGCTCGCCCGTGGTTACAGCATTACTTTGTCCGACAAAGCAGCCATTAATAGCGTGAATAAAGTAAATGTAGGTGATGAGATAAAATCTCGGGTGACTGACGGAGAAATAACCAGTACAGTGACACACATTCAACGGCAATAGGTAGCCTTAAGTATTATGCCCGTTCATGTAAACGCGTTTTCCTTTTCCAGTATTTACCAGCGGGCCTGTGCATTTTGGAGCCTAAAGTCACAGCGGTTCGCTGTACCAAAAATTTTGACACCTTTGTGCGTTTTTGTTCTGTTACTAGTGCCTGACTTCACCTTTGCTTCTATGGTCAATCAACCTGTCTCTGTTTTTTCTACCTACCCGAGCGAGACGTTACTCAGGGCTTGTGGAGCCCAGCGAGCATTAAGCGAAGCTAATGCTTCTCAATCCACTAATTTGTGTTTTGAAGATGCTATTTCGCCCGACAGCTTTATTAAACTCCTAAGCGAATCAGGAGAGTTCAGTCATTTGTTCCCTTATGGCGAAGGAAACGACTACGAACTATTGATTGCTAATGTTGGCGCAGCGCCTGGCATGCATCGACAGCACGCAAAACAATTTGCAGAATTCACTTTACAATGGCGAGGGATAGAAATTGACTCATCTTCATTTGATGCGAGTGCTCTAGAAAACACAGATGTGAAAACGGAAACCGCTTTAGCCGAAGAAGAAGCTCAATCGTTGATTACCCGCTGGATTCAACATGCCAAACATTCTGGATTATTTACCAGCCAGTTTTTGTTCGATGCGCTAGAAGCTAGCGACTATAAGGGTGGATTACAGGTACCAAACGCCATTGGCGACTTCACTAAATTAGATACTCAGTTATATCCAGACCCGTTTAACGGTGCAATTACTCGCTATATACACCCTGAGTTTGAAGATGCGCTCGTTGACGTCACCGTATATCCCTTTTTAGATCAGCTTTCTTCAGATGAAAACGAGCTACTTCCTAAGCAACTAGAAAGTGATCTGCAAAGAGCTAGTGCTACAGCCGATTTACAGCAGTTAACTTTGTCTCAAATCAGTCCAGCCTCACGCTACGAGGTTAACAGCGCATTAAGAGGATGGAGGTTGGGGCTAAGCGCGACATCTGAAACATCACCAACAATTTACGCGACAACCTATGTCTTTAAGCTACAAGATAAAATCGTAAAAGTGTCTACGACTTTTCCTCCTGACTTTTCAGACAATATTGTCAATCAATTGATTGTTAACGTAGAAGTTCCGCAAGAGTCTGAAATGATGAAAAAGGTTCGCTCTCTGCTTTTAGAAAGCGCCAATTGATACCATAGAAAAGATTAGTTGTATCACTAGTTGCTAAACTTTGGCCAATGGGTAAGAGCGAACCGTTGCTGTTTTTATTTTTCAATAAATCGCATTACAGGATTAATTGACTTACGTTTCACGTCACTGCTTAAAATGTGAACTTTCGCCTGTTCTCTCGGTTTATACCTATCAAACCAATTGTAAACCTGGTCTTTTTGAAGCGGCTGCTTCGCTGAGTGTAATTTTTCCACTGACATCATTCTTCCTTTGTCTGGATTATAAACGGTCGAAATTGTAATAATCGATAGACGTTACACTCATTTTTTGATTACTTTTCTTCTGTTTGATAATAAGAACAAAAGCCCTGCGCCAAATAAGCTAAATGCCGCTGGCTCAGAAACACTAGTGGCTGTCGGGGCGTAATCGAACTCTACGAATACTTTACCCCAAGAACCCGTTGAGAATTCATTTGTAAAGCTACCCGTTCCCCCGTCTACTTGATTAAATACGTTCGTTCTCGCATCCGTTGAAAACAAAAATTCGATTGGAGTTCCGGCTAGAAAGGCCGACAAGTCTACGTTTGCTAGCATCCCCGACCGTTCGCCTGTTGTCACATCAAACTCAAATTCGGCAGAATCTTCACCTGGAATCATTGTGAATGTCCCCTCTGGTGAGCTTTGTGCAGAGACAAGCGGATTAACGAAATTTGCTTGTTCAAATACAAATGTGTCAGCTACGCTACTGGATACTTGCCAGTTCGACGCTAGAAAGATATCTACGTCAGTGCGACCTGCTTCAGAGCTTCCATTAACGGATCTTCCTTCGCTGTCTATCTGTCCATAGACCGTTATATTTACAGCGTTCAGTGTACCCAGTGTTTGATCAAATGCGTCAATAAACACACTTTCCGATAGCGGCGATACTTCTGCCACGTCGAAAGGACTTCCTTGTTCACCAAAGGATACTTCTTGCGTAATAATTGCTGCTTTTATTGGCATTGTAGTCGCTGCGATGATGGCAGCGGCAATAATTCGCTTATTCATAAATTCATCCTGCTCATATAGTTAGAATTACCCCGACGGTCGAAGGGGCTCCCTGTGACTGCAAGAAAGAAACCATAGATTAATTTATGTGCAATACCGCATGTAGCATGGGTTAACAAAATTTAAGGTTATATAATGAAAGCTAAAAATTATTCACTGATAGAAAATATTACACTTTAGTTGTAATTATGACCGACAGAATATAGTTTGGCACGGCTGATGCTTTAGTAAAATCAGCAAAGGAGGGTTGAAACTTAGGTAGGCTGATGCAATGCATGCAGTACACTGATAACGCTATAGATACTTGGGTCTGTTAACGCGGCAAAAACTAGCGTGGTAAGAAAGAGACATTAATACTTTTTATAATAGCGGACTTGTACATCACTACGCTAATAAGCGCAGCGATGTACTTAACAAGGCTACTTTTTATCTTTGTAATAAGACATCATACGACGGCGCTTGCGCTGCTGCGCCAAGGTCAAATTAGCCTTCTTACCTTCAAACGGGTTGTTGCCTTCTCTGAATTCTATCTTGATAGGCGTGCCCATAATTTCTAGCGCTTTTCTAAAGTAATTCATCAAGAAACGCTTATAAGAGCTTGGTAAGTCATCCACTTGATTACCGTGAATAACAATAACCGGTGGGTTGTAACCACCTGCGTGAGCATACTTCATTTTAACTCGGCGCCCACGCACCAGCGGAGGTTGATGGTCATCCTGAGCCATTTCCATAATTTGTGTAAGCAGCGCGGTATTAATACGCTTGGTCGCGCTCATATACGCTTCTTGTACAGACTCAAATAAATTACCAACACCCGAACCATGAAGCGCAGAAATAAAATGAATTCGAGCAAAGTCGATAAAGCCTAAACGACGGTCCATCTCGCGCTTTATGTCGTCTTTCACGTCAGTACTTAATCCGTCCCACTTGTTCACGGCAACTACTAATGAACGACCTGAATTAAGCACAAAGCCTAATAAGCTAAGATCTTGGTCGGTAATACCTTCTCTGGCATCAATAACCAATAGCACTACGTTAGCTTCTTCAATTGCCTGAAGAGTTTTAACAATAGAGAACTTCTCTACGGCTTCACTAATTTTCTTGCGCTTTCTCACGCCCGCGGTATCGATTAGGATATATTCACGCTCATCCCTTTCCATTGGAATGTACACGCTGTCACGGGTGGTGCCTGGCATGTCGAACACCACCACGCGCTCTTCACCTAAAATGCGGTTTGTCAGTGTCGACTTACCCACGTTGGGCTTACCTACGATAGCAAGTTTGATAGGTAACTCTTGCAGGCGTTGACGCTGCGTTTCAGCATCCTCTTCTTCTTCAGGCTCCTCATCGATAATTTCCATGTCCGGGAAATCAGATTCAAGTGGCTTTAAGGCGTCCTGCAGCAATTGGCTAACACCGCGACCGTGCGCCGCAGCTATTTGCTTAATATCACCTAAGCCTAAGGAATAAAATTCCGCACTTTCGCTATCGCCGTCAATTCCATCAACCTTGTTCGCCACAACAAACACTTTTTTGTTTATGCGTCGAAGATGATCAGCAATACCTTGGTCGGCTGGCAGCATACCTGCTCTGGCGTCAACCAAAAACAATACGACATCAGCCTCTTCTATAGCTAACAAAGACTGTTGTGCCATTTCAGCATCAATGCCCTCTTCATCGCCCGTAATACCGCCGGTATCCACTACTATGAACTGGCGCTTTTCAAATTTCGCTTGGCCGTATTTACGGTCGCGAGTTAGCCCCGGGTAGTCAGCAACTAGTGCATCACGGGTATTTGTAAGGCGATTAAACAAGGTTGACTTACCAACATTAGGGCGGCCAACCAAAGCAACAACGGGTAACATTTATCAGATCCTAGGGGTCATGAAAGCTAAAAAAGCACAAGCCGCATACACCATCTATTACAACTAACGTTCGGGAGCTGTATTCTCTAACGAGAGGTGAATTACTATGAGGCTTTTGAGAATGGGCGCATTATACCTTGTTCACTACCTAATACCAATGGCGTTCAATAACACGAAGAGAAACCGTCTACCCATTGGTAATTCCCAAGTTTAGGCCCGAAAAAACCGCGGGGTATAAAAAAAGGCGCTTTAAGCACCTTTTCTGTTTAAATATTAGCGAAACGTTCCTGTTACTTTGGAACTTGCACCGACGCTATTACGCCATTACGTGTTACCGCTATAATCTTATCATCAACCTTCAACGGCGCAGCATAGATTGAATCATCTTCGTCATCGCCGCCAACATCTAGGCGTGCAACAACTTCACCTGTTTCTTGTTCAATCCAGTGTAGAAAGCCCCAGTTATCACCAACAACCACATGGTCGCCTACTGGAGTAGCAGCCGTTAATGAGCGATGCTTAAGTGAACCTTGAGACCAAAGCTCTACGCCGTTTCGTCTATCAAGGGCATAAACGTTAGAGTTGTTGTCTACAACAAAAATTTTATTGCCGTCGATATTCAAATTGCGAAACGATGCATATTCACGTTTCCAAATTACACGACCTGAACGTAACTCTACAGCAGCTAATGTTCCGTTGTAAGAAACCGTGTAAACCGTGCCGCCAAATAAAACAGGCGTTGTGTCGATATCAACAATACGCTCTAACTCTGTTGCACCAGAAGGCGTTGCAATTACCGTTTCCCAAGCAAGTACACCTGTTTCGATAAGATTAACCTGAATTTTACCTGTAGGTGTGCCGATGATAGCACCACCGTTAGATGCGATTGGGCCAGAAATACCACGTAATGTTAGCGGAGGAGTATCACCTTCGTGTCTCCACAACTGTTCACCAGTGCGGGTATTAAAACCAAATAAGCTACCAGCACCCGTGTTAACCACTAAGATACCTTCATCAGCTGCCGGAGCCGCTAAAATCTCACCGGGAACAGACGCATCCCAAACTAACTCTCCGGTTTCTGCATCCATTGCAGCTACATAGCCGTTTTCTGTACCAATGAATACGTGTCTGTCTGCTACGGCGATACCACCAATACGTGCAGTCTCACCGCTACGCCACAAATTAGTGACTGAGCTTAGCATGCCCTCAGAGCGAAACTGTGCGAAATCTTTCTCCCACAACACTTTACCCGACTCAGGGTCCATCGCGACAACGGCGCCATGGCGATCGGCAGCATAAAGCTTGTCATAGGCATAAACAGGGCGAAGACGAGAGAAGTAATGATTAACGCCATCACCAATATCGCGATCCCACACTAATTTAGGTGTGAATTTAGCCTCAATAGGCTTTAAACGACGAATCTCTAATTCTTCATCATCTGCAAACCAGTCTGAAATAGTTGAGCAGCCAGACATTGTGATAGACACCGCGAGTGCCATACCTATCGTGCGAGCAAATCGACCTTTACGGCCACACGTGTTGTGAAACAAATTGCGTACCTCTTTATTATTTATACCAGCCCTAAGGCTTTCGCTTATTGCGCAGCAGATACCGATAGGTTATCTAACTTCATTTGTAAAAGCGGATTGTTGGCATTTTTTTCTAACGCATTTGAATAAGCTAAGCGAGCATCATCAAACTTGCCTTGTTTTTGATACACATCGCCTTTTAATTCAGAAACTTCTGCTGCAAATGCGTCGTTTGTTACATTGCTAAGCGTAGACAACGCCGCGTCCAGCTGGTTCATTTCAATTTGCACACGCGACAAACGAAGTGAGGCAAGTACTTTCAATTCGTCATTTTCGGCAAAGGTTACTACGCTATTTAGGTGAGAAGCTGCAGCGTCTAAATCACCGGCATCTACCGCTTGCTTAGCAGCAAGAAGACTAGCGATGCTTGCATAACCACTGTCTTTGTTCTCTTCGATAAAAGCTTTAACTTTTGCGTCACTGCCTTCGGTACCAAAAGTCTCTACGGCATTTTGATAGGCAACCGATGCCGCTTCTTTAGTTTCAATTTGCGCTTCTGAATACGCTCTCCAGCCCCAAAGGCCACCTAGACCAAGCGCTGCACCGACAATAATTGCAGTACCGTGCTCTTTCCAAAAACGTTTAATCGCTTCTACTTGTTGTTCTTCTGTTGCGAACTGTTCCATGATGTCCTCTTTTTATTTTGCGCTCAGCATCTCTGCAACCTTATCAGATAAGGCATCGAAGCTGACCGTAACTTGTTCTTGACCATCGCGCAGTGGTTTAACACCTACTTCACGAGACTGCATTTCGTCATTGCCTAAAAGCAGCGCTAAACGTGCGCCTGTTTTATCTGCACGCTTTAATTGTTTTTTAAAGTTGCCGCCGCCACAGTGCATCATTATGCGTGTATTAGGAAGCGTATTTCGAAGATGCTCTGCTACCTCAATAGCGTATGGCTGTGCCTCTTCGCCCATCGCCGTTACGTAAACGTCTGCGAAACTTGAGTCCTGACCTTCTTCGGTTAACGTGGTTAGCAACAGTACCAAACGTTCAATACCCATAGCAAAACCAACCGCAGGCGTTGCTTTGCCCCCGAGTTGCTCTACCAAGCCATCGTAACGGCCTCCAGCACACACTGTACCTTGGGCTCCCAGGCTGTCTGTTACCCACTCAAACACAGTACGGTTGTAGTAATCTAATCCGCGCACTAGTCGAGGATTTATTTCAAACTCAATGCCTGCTTGCGTTAAGCGCGAACACAAGGTTTCAAAATGTACTTTAGATTCTTCATCAAGATGATCGATTAGCGCTGGCGCATCGGCAATCGCAGCTTGAACATCAGGGTTCTTTGAATCGAGTACGCGAAGTGGATTCGTTTCAAGTCGACGCAGTGAATCTTCGTCGAGCTGGTCTGCACGCTGTTTTAAGAATTCAACCAGCGTATCGCGATATGCAGCGCGAGCTTCGTTTGAACCTAACGTATTAATTTGAAGTTTTACGTGCTGCTCAATACCAAAAGCTTTCCAAAAGCGTGCACTAAGAAGAATCACTTCTAAGTCGATGTCAGGGCCGTCCATACCGTAGGTCTCTACACCGAACTGATGGAACTGGCGATAACGCCCTTTTTGTGGACGTTCATGACGGAACATTGGCCCCATGTACCACAGGCGTTGCTGCTGGTTGTACAATAAGCCGTGCTCGTTTCCTGCGCGCACGCAACTTGCCGTACCTTCTGGACGTAGCGTTAAGCTGTCGCCATTTCTATCTTCGAAGGTATACATTTCTTTTTCAACGATATCGGTAACTTCACCGATAGAACGTTTGAACAAGTCGGTGCTTTCAACGATGGGAGTACGTATTTCTTGGTAACCATAACTCGCCACAACCTGACGAAGTACAGATTCTACCTTCTGCCATGTACCGGAAATCTCCGGTAGGCAGTCATTCATGCCTCGAATTGCCTGAATAGTCTTAGCCACGTGAAATTCTCATACTGCTAAATAGTGAAAAGCCCCGCATTATAGGGGCTTTGGGAATAAACAACAATGAACAAAAAATGTCTCAGTCTTTAACCGAGACCTGAATTTTATTTTGTTCACTCATACGCGATGCTTTGGCGCGAATCTTAGCTTCAAGCTTATCCACTAGATCGTCGTTAGGAAGACGTTCTTTAACGCGCTTACCGTCTTCATATAGGCCGCTCATGTTACGTGCGCCAGTGAGGCCCAAATCAGACACTTCTGCTTCGCCTGGGCCGTTAACCACGCAACCGATGATAGAGACATCCATTGGCGTAAGAATATCTTCCAATCGCTGCTCAAGAGCATTCACCGTGCCGATTACATCGAATTCTTGTCGTGAACAACTCGGGCAAGCAATAAAGTTTATACCGCGCGAGCGAATACGCAGTGACTTCAGAATATCAAAGCCTACCTTGATTTCTTCCACCGGATCAGCGGCTAACGATACGCGCAACGTATCACCAATACCTTCAGCCAATAGCATACCTAAGCCAACGGCACTCTTCACGGCGCCGGCGCGCTGACCACCGGCTTCGGTAATACCTAAGTGAAGCGGCTGGTCTATTTTTTGTGCCAATAAACGATAGGCGCCAACAGCTAAGAAAACATCTGACGCTTTAACGCTGACTTTGAATTGATCAAAGTTAAGTTTATCGAGAATATCCACATGACGCATTGCCGATTCAACCAGCGCTTCTGGCGTTGGCTCACCGTACTTCTCTTGTAAGTCTTTTTCTAACGAGCCACCGTTCACACCAATGCGAATAGGAATATTTTTGTCTTTTGCACAATCGACCACAGAGCGCACACGCTCCATATTACCTATGTTACCTGGGTTAATACGCAGACAATCTACGCCGTATTCAGCAACCTTAAGTGCGATACGGTAGTCGAAATGAATGTCTGCAACGAGTGGCACACTCACCTGCTTTTTAATTTCTTTAAATGCTTCAGCCGCTTCCATCGTGGGCACAGATACTCGAACGATCTCCCCACCCACTGCAACAATACGGTTTATTTGATCGACGGTCGCTGCCACATCAGTGGTTCGCGTATTCGTCATAGATTGAACAGCAATGGGAGCGCCATCACCAATGGGGACGTTACCTACATTAATACGCGTAGACTTTCTGCGTTTAATAGGACTTTCTGCAAACATCTAATTACCTATAAAGGAAGTGCGAAGCGAGCTGTTTTACCGTTTTGGTATGAAGAAATATCAACAGACTCGCCGTTAACTGATATGCGCACATTATCCGGTGCACCGAGCGTAACTTCAACAGGAGGAACGCCTTGAATTTCCATAACTCGTCCTTTTAGCTTTACCCCATAGGCAATAGCTTCTCCAGACGCGTCTTTTATATTAACCCAACAGTCATCGTCGAAAGTGAAAACCATAGCAATTGGCGCTGCATCAGACTGACTATTCACATTAAGGTTGGGTTGGGGTTCGTTACTATTCGCAGAATCAACCAGAGCGGTTAGGTTATTGCTATCATTTACCTCTGTATCGGGTGCTGAGATTGCACCATCATTCAAGCTACCGTCTTGGTTAAAACCGCTATCTTGGTCGCTGAATGCACCGCTGGTTTCTGAGCTTGTACTATCGCTCACGCCCGTGTCTAGCTGATTGTTTCCAGCCGTATCACCCTGCGACGACGAGGCGTCAGTAGTTACATTGTCGGTATCTGTGCCCGCCGATGGGACAGGCGTATTAGCGGCTTCTCGCTTAACAGCCTCACTAAGTGGCAGTTCAGCTACCGTGTCGTCACTAGGCTGTTGATACCACCACACGACAACGGCGGCAATAATAAGAAGTAAAATAACATAAGTTACCATCATCCACCTGTCATCGTGTGTCTGTTTTGCGACACGCTTTGAAAAGCTCTGTAATTTCTCTGAAGACGGTACAGATGTTTGATTGTGGAAGCGTTCGAATGCCTCAATAACTTCTTGAGAATTCATGCCTAATTGCTTGGCATAATTTCTCACGTATCCTTTTGTAAAAGTCACCGAAGACTTTTCATCAATGACATCATTTTCTAAATCATTGATTTGCTTAGCTTTCAAAAATAATTTATCAGCAATATCTTGTTGAGACAAACCTAGCGTTTCACGGCGCGCTTTTAGCATTGCCCCTGGACTTGGCGTGTTTTCTTGTTGTTGCGAAGTAACTTCTTGATTCGCTTTTTCTTCCGACACCATTAAACCTTATTCCTCCTGCATACTCGGTGGTACTAACCAAAGCGTCTGACCAGCAATAATAGCGCCAGTATTTTCAAGGTTATTCCACTCTTGCAGTGTTGCCATTTTGATATTGTGCAATAAAGAAATACGATATAAGTTTTCACCTTCTTTTACTACATGGAATTTATCACTTTGCACAGATAATTCAGTATTTTGTGCTTTTTCTGGTGTGTTAGCTGTGGCTGTAGGAGCGTTGTCGGTGTTATTGCTCTGAGATTGACGCTGAGCGTCGTTGTCTTGGGCGACGCTCTTTTCATTTTCTTTATCGTTTGATGATGTTTGTGTAAGCCCGTCGGTATTTGTTTGGTTTTCGCTTATTTGTGTTTCAAAATCGTTTGGCTGTGTAGATTTGACGGTTTTAACCACTTTGTTTTGCATACTTTCACGTTGCACTAAGTAACGTTTAGTAAGCTCACTTTCAGGGAACAATGACATCATCATTTCGCCATACCCCTTTGCAGTCTCTAGATCCCCTTTCCCTTTGGCTATTTCATAAGCTAACCACAATGAATCTGGCGTAACTTTGGCAACACGTTCGTATTTTCGTAACGTAGATTCAGCAAGTTCCCACTGTTCTGAAACCGTGTAAAGTTCACTGAGTAAGAACAGGCTTTTGCCCCTAGCAGGCTGATGTTTTAATGCGTCTTGAAAATAGCCGATCGCTTCATCTAGCTTACCTTGACTTTGCGCGCACAATGCCAAGTTCTCGTAGGTTTGCGCTGCGTTAGCGTAAAGCCTGTTATTTATCGCATCAAAGAAATACGCTTTGGCTTTTTCGTATTCGCCGTTTTGGCATTTAAACGCGCCATAACTGTTGGCAATATCGCCATTGTTAGGCGCTAGGTCGATAGCAGTTTCATAGTACTCTTCCGCTCGAAGGTTATCGCCCACCAGTTGATAGTAATATGCCATAGCGAACTGAACGTCTGCAGAGCGTGGATTAAACTCAAGCGCTTTGTCGAGGTTCTTTTTTGCCTGCGTGTAGTTGTTATTTTGAAGGTAGGTAAGACCAAGGGACATGCGTGTTTTGGCAGCTTCTTCGTGATCGAAGTTACCGCCATACAACCCTGACTGGCTATTACTGACACAGCCAGAAGTGAAAATAATCGCGCTTAAAAAGCCAATTTTAAGTGAAGTTCGCAATCCCGCAACCATAGTCTTACCCTAATATCTTAATGATTATTGGGCCATTTTTACTGAAATTGCTTCGCCCTTCACCTGTTTTTTTAACATTCTTTTCGTTCTGTCTACCACATCACCCACTAATTGACCGCATGCTGCGTCGATATCATCACCTCGCGTTTTACGCACAACGGTTGTAAACCCATATTCCATAAGCACTTTTGCGAATCTATCAATACGCGAATTGCTTGAACATGTATAAGGCGAACCTGGGTAAGGGTTAAATGGTATTAAGTTTATTTTACTAGGTGTGTCTTTCAATACCTTTGCCAACTGGTGCGCTTGTTCAGTGCTGTCATTGATGTTTGAAAGCATAACGTATTCTACCGTTACACGGCCTTGGTTCGCTTTAGATTTGGCCAGATAACGACGTACGCCTGCTAAGAAGGCTTCGATATTGTACTTCTTATTGATAGGCACGATTTCGTTGCGCAACTCATCGGTGGGTGCGTGTAGTGAAATAGCTAACGCTACGTCTATTTGGTCACCCAACATATCTAGCGCAGGTACTACACCAGATGTACTTAGCGTAACGCGGCGTTTAGACAGGCCGAAACCGAAATCGTCCAGCATAATATCCATTGCTGGTACAACGTTTTTAAGGTTAAGCAGTGGCTCACCCATACCCATCATTACTACGTTAGTGATAGGGCGTTTGCTTGAGTCTTTTGAAAGACCAAGGAAAGTAGCTACACGCCATACCTGACCAATAATTTCACTTACACTTAGGTTACGGTTAAACCCCTGCTGCGCCGTTGAACAGAAAGTACACTCTAGCGCGCAACCTACCTGTGATGACACGCAAAGCGTTGCACGGTCAGTTTCTGGGATCCAAACAGATTCAACTTCCTGACCACCTTCAAGGGTAAGTGCAAACTTAATAGTGCCGTCGCTCGCTTCTTGAAAGTATGCAATTTCAGGCGCTTTAATTTCGCAATTTTCAATGAGCATCGCGCGAAGGTTTTTATTGAGGTTACTCATTTCCTCGAAATCGCTGATACCGTGCTGGTAAATCCATTTCATCACCTGATCGGCACGAAACGGTTTCTCGCCCATTTCTTTGAAGAAATTGCGCAAGCCTTCGCGATTTAAGTTTAATAAGTTAGTTTTTGCCATGAATAAGATGACCCTTTTACCTTCGAGGGATGCCCCTCTTACTACTGAATACGGTGTAAAAACCAGCGATTCGACTATGTCTTGAACGACATTTAAGAAAAAGAAAAGCGCTGATTAAAATTTGCGCGGATTTTACCACAGATGAGATTTGAGAAAAAGCCGATTTAACGCAGAGAAACGTTAAGTTTGGCAATGCGCGAGAAGCGTGGTTTAGCTTGCCTAAATGAGCGCCGAGCAAAGCAGCATAAAGCGTGCTCAGACGCTCAGAAACAAAAAACGGGGCTTATAGCCCCGTTAATTCTACCTACGTAATCTTAGCGAGTACGTGGGCAGATTTCTTCTTCAGAGAAGAAGTAAGCAATTTCACGTGCTGCTGACTCAGGTGCGTCAGAACCGTGAACTGCGTTTTCGTCGATTGACGCAGCGTAGTCTGAACGCAGTGTACCTGCAGCTGCATCAGCTGGGTTAGTTGCGCCCATGATTTCACGGTTAGCTAGAACTGCGTTTTCGCCTTCTAGTACTTGAACCATAACAGGACCAGACGTCATGAAGTCTACAAGTGCGCCGAAGAAAGGACGCTCTTTGTGTTCTGCATAAAAGCCTTCTGCTTGCTCTTTGCTCATGTGGATCATCTTAGATGCCACGATGCGAAGACCTGCAGATTCGAAACGGTTGTAAATTGCACCGATTACGTTTTTAGCTACCGCATCAGGCTTGATAATCGAAAAAGTACGCTCAAGAGCCATGTTCTCTCTCCAAACAAATAGTGTGTGTATCTTTAAAATTTTGGCCGCGAATTATAGGCAATAAATAGCAGCTTGACCAGAGCCTTTATCAAATCAGATATAAAGTACTGTTTTTATGCGCAAATGTAGAGAAAGGTTAGCCTGTTGGCGATGACAATATGATGACAGCGTACAGATTATTTTGCACAGAACTAATTATCGAGGACTCACCTGCCCCACTGCCTTTACTATGAAACCCTAAAACGGCTTAAAGAAACCAACGCTTAAAAAGTTAAGCGTTGGCTTTTGCTAATTCTTGAATTTTACCCACAATGGCGCGTAAGCCATTGCCGCGGGTTGGCGTTATATGACGCTCTAGGTCTAGTGCTTCAAAATAGCCGTCGATATCAAACGCCAAAATATCTGTTGGCGTTTTGTCATTATAAGCGGCAAGTACTAACGCAAGCAGCCCTTGAACGATAACTGCATCGCTGTCTACGTCAAAGTTGATTTTATTGCCGTCGTAAGACTCCACCAGCCAAACGCTGCTCTGACACCCTTTGACCAAACGCTCGGGTGTTTTAGCATCTTCAGGCAAGCCCGGAATAGATTTCCCTAAATCAATGATGTACTGATAACGCTGTTCCCAATCGTCGAAGAACGCTAAATCATCAATAATTTCGTCACTGCTAGGTAGTTGCATTGCTATTTCCGCTTAATTTGTTTGAAAAATTGTGTGATTAAATTTCACTGTGTGGATGATTAGAAGAACAGGCCTGCTTCAAGCTGTGCTTCTTCACTCATCATATCACGGGACCATGCAGGGTCGAATACAAGCTCTACGTTGACGTTTTTAACATGGGGAACCATGGCAACGCGGTATTCAACGTCGCCAACCAATACTGGGCCCATGCCACAGCCTGGTGCGGTCAGGGTCATATCAATATTAACGCTGCCTGTGCCTTGGTCAATTTCCACTTTGTAGATAAGACCAAGGGATACAAGGTTGATAGGGATCTCAGGGTCAAAGATAGTTTCAAGCGCATCCCACACTTGCTGTTCGCTAATGTGACCATCTTCTGGCGCGTCAAAGCTTAATGTCATCGCCTTACGGCCAATAGCACCTGCATCAGTACCGTCGATGCGGTACATGTTGCCGCGCCACGTTACCGTATAGTTACCACCGAGCTCTTGGGTGATATTCACAAACTCGCCTTCAGGGATCACGGTAGGATTGCCCGCTGGAACCAAGCGCGCTTTACAGTCGCGCTCGGTGGTCACCATTTTTTGCTTCATAAGCTACTTAGTACTCTTTGTTCTACCACTGATGGCCTTTGACGTGGCACTTAGCCAACGTTAAAGCTTTCACCGCATCCGCACTCATCAACCACGTTCGGGTTGTTGTATTTAATGACGCCGTTCACACCTTCTGTAACGTAATCAATTTCAGTATTACGCAGTAGGTCGGTGGCATCTGCAGCAACGGCTACGTTAAGTAGTGGCGAAATTTCAACAATTTCGTCATCGGCTTGCGCACTATCTGCGAAATCAAGCACATAAGCGTAACCTGTACAGCCGCTTACTTTTGTCGATAAACGAATTAACTGACCAGGCTTGTCTTTAAGCTTACTTTCGAAATGCTTAACGGCACTGTCAGTTAGCGAAATGAGCTTTGTACTAGGTACGAAAGTTTCAACACTCATAATGCCTCCTTAGGCCAACATCATTTTTGCTTTTTTAAGCGCAGCAAATAGGCTGTCTACTTCTTCAAGCGTATTGTAAATTGAGAACGACGCACGGGCAGTACCCGGTATACCGAAGCGCTTCATTAGCGGCTGTGCACAGTTGTCACCGGTGCGGATCGCAACGCCTTGTCTATCCAGAATGAAGCCCACGTCCGCCGGGTGCGCACCTTCAAGTAGAAAGCTCAGCACGCCTACCTTGTTAGGTGCCGTACCGATTATCCGCATACCGTCAAACGCTTCGGCCTGCTCTGTAGCATAGGCAAGCAGCTTTTGTTCATGTTCATGCAAAGCATTGACATCAAGAGCACTAAACCAATCTACTGCAGCGCCCATACCAATGGCACCTGCGATGTTTGGCGTACCGGCTTCTAATCGATTTGGCAATGCTCCCCATGTGGCTTCATGGTAGGTCACGTCTTTGATCATCTCGCCGCCTACCTGCCAAACAGGCCAGGTTTCTAGCACCTCTTTTTTGCCCCACAGACAGCCAATGCCCGTTGGGCCGAATAGCTTGTGGCCTGAAAACGCGTAAAAATCACAGCCAATGTCTTGTACGTCAACACCGCCGTGAGCAATGCCCTGTGCGCCATCAACCAGCACCCATGCGCCAACCGCTTTCGCTTTTTCAGTCAGCAGTTTAATTGGGTTCACCGTACCTAGTGCATTCGATACGTGGGGAAACGCCACTAGCTTTGTGTTTTCAGACAGCAGTCTATCGAAAGCGTCTACGTCTAACTCTCCGCTGTCGAAAATAGGTACAACATTTAGCGTTGCACCAGAACGGCGACACGCTTGTTGCCAAGTAACCAAGTTTGCGTGGTGCTCAAGCTCGGTCACCATTACTTCGTCACCTTCGCTTAGTAGCTGTCCAAGACCATTGGCGACTATATTGATGGCTTCTGTGGTGCCGGATGTCCAAATAACTTCTTCACGCGCTTTCGCGTTAATGAACTTTGCAACGCTGGAACGTGCATTTTCGTAACGGCGCGTGGCTTCATCCGATAAATGGTGCGCACCGCGGTGCACGTTTGCATTCGTCCCCGTGTAAAAATCTACTAAGGCGTCGATAACGGCCTGAGGTTTTTGTGTTGTTGCCGCGTTATCTAGGTAGACCAGCGGCTTGCCGTCTACCGTTTTAGATAAAATAGGAAACTGGGCACGAAGTGCTGCAACGTCTAAGCTCATTTCACCTCCATTTGGGCGAAGCGCTCACTTAAAATTGGTGCTAGCCATTCACGGACTGCCGCATTAGGCACGTCATTTATAAGCTCTTGAATGAAGCCAAAGTTGAACATTACCAGTGCTTTACTGCGAGAAACGCCGCGGGTAAGCATGTAATACAAGGCTTCTTCTTCAATTTCAGCAACCGTTGCACCGTGGGCACATTTTACGTCATCAGCATAAATTTCAAGCTCAGGCTTGGTGTTGATAACGCCGCGACGAGATAGCAACAAGTTGCGGTTATTAAGTTCAGCCAATGTCTTTTGCGCATCACGATGAATATGAATGCGACCATTGAACACGGCACGTGCTTTATCGCCTACAATCCCACGCGCGTTTTCTTCTGTTGTGCCATTAGGCATCGCGTGCTCAATGGTGGAGTGAAGGTCAAATAACTCGCCTTCCGCCAGAAGATAAATGGCATTCATTTTTGCATCGGCAAATTCGCCGGCGTGATGAATGTCTACATCTAAACGGGAAAGCTCACTTCCATAGCCCACCATGGTGCTGTTAAGCGTGGTGCGGTTATGAAGTTTGAAGTGGCTGCCGCCTAATTGCTTGGCTTTGCCGGTAAACATAGCAAAACGATAGTGCTCTAGGTGTGCATCATCAGCAAGGTCATATTCAGCAAACGCTGTGGTTAAACTTTCAGTATCGCCAAAACCTTGCTCGATAACAGTAGCACTTGCGCCTTCAGCGACCTTCACCACCACACGCGTATGAGCATCAACATTTTGCGACGCCATGTTCACAATGCGAATTGGCGTGTCAATCCTCGCACCTGCTTCAACATTAATAAATATACCGTGTTGGCACAGCGCATCGTTAACTAGGCCAAACATATGACGGGTTGGTTTAACCTGACCGTATACACTGCTGATTGCTTGCTGCGTGGCAGTATCATCATTATTAAGCGACGTGATGCTCATGCCCGCTGGCACATTTAGCGTATTAACCTGCGTGACCAAGACACCGTCTACAAATACTAGGTCGATAGCATTTAGGTTATCGATAGCGGGTACCGGTAAACTGTCTGCCTGAACCGCTTGCTTAGCTTCACGCTTTTCAACGGGTGTTAGCGGCGTAAAACGCCAGCTTTCGTTTCTACGGGCTGGCCAACCATCAGCTTTTAACTTTTCTAAGGCCTGCTGACGCACGGGCGCTAAGTAATCGGAGATTTGCGCCGCATCAATGACCTGTTCTAGCCATTGACTCATGCTTCAGCCTCCTCGTACGCTTTACCTAGGAATGCGTATCCGCTCTTCTCTACTTCCAGCGCTAGTGACGCGTCACCGCTTTTCACAATTTTGCCGTCGGCAAGAATGTGTACAAAGTCAGGTTTGATGTAGTCTAGGAGACGCTGATAGTGGGTAACAACGATGAAGCTTCGCTCGCCATCGCGCTGGCTGTTAACACCATCGGCAACAACCTGAAGTGCATCAACGTCAAGGCCAGAGTCTGATTCATCAAGAATACAAAGCTTTGGCTCTAGCAAAATCATTTGCATGATTTCGTTACGCTTCTTCTCACCACCAGAGAAGCCTTCGTTTACACCGCGCTTCAAGAAATCCAATGGAAGCTGTACCTGCTTGCACGCTTCTTTTGCTTTCTTTAAAAACTCAGCAGCTGTTAATGGCGCTTCGCCGCGCTGTTCGCGCATAGCGTTAACTGACTCTTTCATGAATTCCATATTGCTTACGCCAGGAATTTCAACTGGGTATTGGAACGCAAGGAAAAGGCCTTCACGGGCACGCTCTTCTACTTCAAGCTCTAATAGGTCTTTACCGTTAAGCGTGGCTTCGCCTTCGCTTACTTCGTAACCTTCACGACCAGATAGGACGTAGCCTAGTGTACTTTTACCGGCTCCGTTGGGGCCCATGATAGCGTGTACTTCACCAGGTTTAACTTCAAGGTTAAGACCTTTAATGATGTTTTTCTCTTCCACGCTGGCATGTAAATTCTTGATACTAAGCATTGATTACCCCACTGAACCTTCAAGACTAATTTCGAGCAGCTTGCCGGCTTCTACGGCAAATTCCATTGGCAGCTCTTTGAATACTTCTTTACAGAAACCGTTAACAATCATAGAAACGGCCTTTTCTGTGTCTAAGCCACGTTGCTGACACAGGAATAATTGTTCGTCGCTCACCTTCGATGTTGTTGCTTCGTGCTCAACAATGGCTGAAGGGTTGCGGCTTTCGATATACGGGAATGTGTGCGCGCCACATTTGTCACCGATAAGTAGCGAGTCACACTCGGTGAAATTACGTGCACCGTCTGCGCGAGGGCCCATTTGAACCAGCCCGCGATAGGCATTGTTACTGTTACCCGCTGAAATACCTTTAGAGATGATGGTCGACTTGGTGTTTTTACCCACGTGGATCATCTTAGTACCGGTATCAGCCTGCTGGCGACCACGAGTAAGCGCTACTGAGTAGAACTCACCTACACTGTTGTCGCCTTTAAGTACACAGCTTGGGTACTTCCACGTTACCGCAGAACCTGTCTCTACCTGCGTCCACGAGATTTTGGCATTGGTATGCGCTACACCACGTTTTGTCACGAAGTTGTAGATACCGCCTTTACCGTTCTCGTCACCCGGGTACCAGTTCTGTACCGTTGAGTATTTAATTTGCGCATCGTCCATTGCCACTAGCTCAACCACTGCCGCGTGCAGCTGGTTTTCATCTCGCTGTGGTGCAGTACAACCTTCAAGGTAGCTTACATAGCTGCCTTCATCAGCAACAATCAAGGTACGCTCGAACTGACCGGTGTTCATTTCGTTAATACGGAAATAAGTAGAAAGCTCCATTGGGCAACGTGTGCCTTTTGGAATATAGACAAATGAACCGTCAGTAAATACAGCGCTATTAAGCGCAGCAAAATAGTTATCTGTGCGCGGCACTACCGAACCGATGTATTTCTTTACAAGGTCCGGGTACTTCTGTACTGCCTCAGAAATTGGGCAAAAGATCACACCCGCTTCTTCAAGCTTATCACGGAACGTAGTAACAACCGATACCGAGTCGAATACCGCATCTACTGCTACGCCTGCCAGCATTTCCTGCTCGTGTAGAGGAATGCCCAGCTTTTCATAGGTGCGAAGTAGCTCAGGGTCAACTTCATCTAGCGACTTAGGCTTATCTTTCATACTCTTTGGTGCCGAGTAATAAGAAATGGCCTGATAATCGATTTTCGGATAGTCGACATGCGCCCAATCAGGCTCTTCCATTTCTAGCCATGCATGATAAGACTTCAAACGCCATTCAAGCATCCATTCAGGCTCGTTTTTCATTGCTGATATGCGGCGGATAACCGACTCGTCCAGGCCGCTTTCAAACGTTTCCGATTCGATTTCTGAATAGAAACCCGCATCGTACTTTCTTTCTAACGCCTGTTCGATCTGTTCACTCATGTTGGGATCTCACTTGTTTGCCTGCATTTGCTGCCACTAACCTTTCTATTTAACTGGCAAATAAATCACCCCACGGTCTTGGTAATTTATATCGACTTTCAACTTCAACAACGTCATTTATTTGGGTTTACGCCCAAAAGAGTTGCCAAAACTGCCAGTTACATTGCGGACAGCCTAAAATTTTGGTGCCGTAGTATATAATACCCGACTATTTCACTCAAATATTCAGCCATTAATTTATGGCCACTTACGCGTTTTAAACGCTTCTTAAAGGTCCATTTCCTTCAAACGCGCATTAATTTTCTTCCACATTCACTAAAATAAAAAAGAATGCGCTAACACTAACTACGCTTTGCCTACTACAAAAAACCGCGCTCAACGACGGTATAGGCGTTTATGCTGAAACCGCTTGGCGTAGTCTTGTGGTTACATCCACTACTTTTTGTATTACGTAATCGATGTCTTCTTGGGTCGTAAAACGCCCCACGCTGAATCTAATTCCTGCATGCGCCAATTCATTGCTGCGGCCAATCGCTTTTAACACATACGAAGGCTCTAAACTCGCTGACGTACATGCCGACCCTGAAGATACGGCAATATCATTTAAGCCCATCATCAAGCTTTCGCCGTCTACACCCGCAAAACTCACATTTAGAATGCCTGGGATTCGCTGTGTGGCGTGTCCGTTTAAATAGACATCGTCGAGCTGCTGAAGGCCCTGCCACAGCGATTCACGCAGCGCTAATATGCGCGCACTGTCCTCTTCCATTTTTGAGGAGGCTAGCGCGATGGCTTCACCCATTCCAACAATTTGATGGGTGGCTAATGTACCCGACCGCATGCCGCGCTCGTGGCCACCGCCATGAATTTGTGCCACCAGATTAATTTTGGGACGGCGACGCACATATAGTGCCCCCATACCTTTCGGGCCGTATATCTTGTGCGCCGATATAGACAGCAAATCTATAGGAAGCTCAGCTAAATCAATGGCAATTTTGCCCACACTTTGCGCACCATCCACATGAAAAAGAATGCCTTTGTCACGACAAAGCTGGCCAATAGCTTGAATGTCTTGGATAACCCCAAGTTCATTGTTAACGTGCATCACCGACACCAAAATAGTGTCGTCGCGCAACGCATTTTCAAGCGCATATAAATCAATTAACCCGTTCGACTGTACTTCAAGATACGTAACCTCAAAGCCTTGGCTTTGTAAGTACTCACAGGTATCTAAAACCGCTTTGTGTTCGGTATTAACGGTAATGATATGTTTGCCTTTATTGGCATAACCTTGGGCGACGCCTTTTATAGCAAGATTGTTCGATTCAGTGGCCCCCGAAGTAAAAACAATTTCTCTAGGGTCGCAATTAATCGCGTCGCTGATTTGATTTCTAGCAACATCAACCGCTTCTTCTGCCATCCAGCCGAAGCGATAACTACGAGAAGCTGGGTTACCAAAGTTGCCATCCAGCGTTAGGCATTTTGCCATTGCCTCGGCCACACTTGGGTCTACCGGTGTTGTTGCTGCGTAATCTAAATAAATGGGTGTTGATAAAGCCATGCGTTACTCAATACCAATTTAAAGTTGAATACTAACTTCGATATCTTTGGTGATATGACGAAGTGATGCATTACCGTCTTGGCGGTCGGCTACTTCTTGCACATCACGCTTTGCCATTAACTCGCCCAACGTAATTGAATTCAAAAACGCCGCAATGCGATCACTTAGGTCTTGCCACAAGCTGTGCGTTAGGCAGCGATCGCCGCCTTGACAGTCTGCTTGTCCTTGGCAACGTGTCGCATCAATGGACTCGTCGACGGCGCGAATGACTTCGCCTATCGCAATTTTGCTTGCTTCACGGCCTAACAAATAGCCGCCGCCAGGCCCGCGAACGCTGTCTACTAATTGCTCTTTACGCAATCGAGAAAAAAGCTGTTCAAGGTAAGATAAAGAAATTTCTTGTCGTTCTGAAATGTCGGCAAGAGGCACTGGACCACGCTTTGAATGCAAAGCGACATCAAGCATTGCGGTAACCGCATAGCGCCCTTTCGAAGTGAGTTTCATTGGATTCTCCCGCCGTTTTATAGTGCGGGAATTTTCACATACCCGACTAAAATGGTCAAGTATAAGACCCAGTAAATTAGTCAGGTATTATTGATTCGATTCATCGCTTTTTTGTATCAGGACTTTCGTTTCGTTTAAGCACCATCCTATTAAGCACTATTAGGCGCAAAATTTGCGCGGAAAGGTCTGCTAATAAAAGGCGATGAATGGCTTATTTGAAGGGTAAATAATATTGGCGACCATAAGCGCTATTTGTTTGCATTTAAGTGAATATGAGCAAGAATACTGTCTGCTATCCGATGTGATTGAACGGTATCAATTTGATGGCGCAACCCACGCAACACTTGATGTTTAGCACCTGATATAGCTCTAGCTGTTGCAACACCGCCACTGGGATGCACCATGTGATCAACATCTCCGTGAATCACTAATGTTGGAGCTTTGACATTTTGAAGCATTGGCGTTCGGTCCCCGGATTTCATAATAGCACCGATTTGCCGGAACATCGCTTTTGCATCACTTTTGCCACCATTGCGCTGCCATGCCAAACGCGCGTACTGATGCCATTGGTTTACGGCTCCGTTTGCAGCTACATCGCCAATATGCGTCATCATTGCCTGATAGTTTTTTACTGCGTCATTTTCGTTCATTGGCGCTTTAGCTCTTGCCATTCGCCATAGCGTTGAATAAGAGGGTTGCCCTACGCGGCGATTTCCTGTCGTCGAGAAAATAGACGTCATAGATATCACTTTTTCAGGATGCAGACTTGCGAGGGTCTGTGCAATCATCCCTCCCATAGACATTCCTGCGATATGTGCGCTTGTTATATTTAACGCCTCTAACAACTGTGCAGTATCTTCAGCCATCCGCTCAAGTCCATATGCACCTTTCGGCGACCTTCCTCTTAACTGCTGTAATAGGCTGGGATGCGGCGTGTCGCTGCGTACTGACCTTCCTGCATCACGATTGTCAAAGCAAATAACGCGAAATCCACTAGCAACTAAACGCTCAATAAGCGCGTTTGGCCAATAAACCAACTGAAGGCCTAAACCCACAATAAGTACAATGGTATCGGTATTTCCGACACCATGTTCGGCATAGCAAAACCTATCACCGCTTTTAAGCGTTACGTATTGCTCATGATGCTGGGCTAAACTCATTTAAAGCTCTCGTGATTTAATAAAAGTAAGTGTGCGTCTATTAAAATTTCTATTCAAACTTAAGCGCTGGATCGTCTACACGGCCTTTCCGAAAAATTTTCACGTCTTGTGCATAATTGAACGACATAGACCAAGGAAACTGCATGCCTTGACGTGGCAACTGTTCTAAAGAGCGTTGGATGTAGCCAGCGCCAAAGTTTAGCAACGGTTGTGTTTCCATATTTGGGTCTGCTACAGGTGTACACTGTGTAAAGCCGTGCTCTTCCATATGATTGAGCAATCGCGTGAAATGTTCACATAGAAGGCCAATTTTTAGTGTCCACGATGAAGCTGTATAGCCCACCGCAATAGCAAAATTAGGCACGCCACTGAGTAACATACCTTTATACGTAACACATTCTGGAAGCGAAATAGCTTCACCATCAATTTTTGGCACTATTCCTCCTAAAGGCAGAAGGTTTAATCCAGTGGCTGTTACTATAATATCTGCTTCAATATGCTGGCCCGAATCAAGTTTAATGCCCGTTTCAGTAAACGTATCTATAGTATCTGTTGCAACCGACGCCTTACCTTTCGAAATCGACTCGAATAAATCTCCACCCGGAACTGCACACAGTCGTTGCTCCCAAGGATTGTAAGGTGGGTTAAAGTGTATATCTACTGGATATCCTTCGGGTAACATTTTTGCATTAAGACTGCGTATTATTTTGCGCGCACGATGCGGAAAGCGCTGACAAAATGCGTACACCCAACGCTGTTTCGCTATGTTAAACCAACGCGCAGCTTTAAACGCTGTATCCTCGCTAAACCACGCGCGTAAATGTTTTGCGATTGGGTCATCTACGGGAACAGGCAATACGTAGGATGGCGTTCTTTGCAGCATAGTCACGTGCGATGCGCTTTTCGCTAGTGCGGGAACCAGCGTTACCGCCGTTGCACCGCTTCCGATTACCACGACGCGTTTGTTTTCGTATTCCAGATCTTCAGGCCAATGCTGTGGATGTACAATCTGACCGTTAAATTGTGATTGCCCTTTGAAATGTGGTGCATAACCTTTATCGTATCGATAATAACCCGAAGCGTTAAATATCCATCTGGCGGCAATGTGCTCGTGCTGCCCACTCTCTTCTGACTTTAACGTAACCCGCCAATAGTGTTTATCGCTTTGCCAATCTATATCTACCACACGAGTTAAAAAACGTATGTGCTCTTTAATACCGTTTTCAGCCGCGGTTTCTTCTACGTAAGCCTTTATTGAACGACCATCAGCAATGGCCTTTTTCTCTTTCCAAGGTTTGAATTCGTAGCCAAAGGTGAATAAATCAGAATCTGAGCGTATTCCCGGGTATTTGAATAAGTCCCATGTGCCGCCCAAATCACCGCGGGCTTCTATAATAGAATATGAAAGGTCAGGACATTTTTTTTGAATGTGGTAGGCGCAGCCGATACCCGAAATTCCGGCTCCAACAATTAGTACGTCGAGTAATGGCGCTGTTTCTTGCATAACGTCCCTGAAAAGTGATGATCAACCTTTCATCTCAATGTATGTTGGAGTTATGCATGAGTCAATGTGCTTGTTAATGTAGTGTAAAAACAAGCCTTTGTGAATATTTACTATATAAGGGTGAAGGTTCTCGGCCTTAGCACCCGAAAATAGTATGCGGAATTAGAGTTAAATAGCGGGGTCGAAAGAAGAATGCGCCTTCTCTCGCTCTTGGGTTTCCGTTAGGTCGAAACCCGTTTCTGCGAAATCTTCAGCGCTAATATTGTGTAAATTATCGGTACACACATCGCCACCTAGTGACTGAATGACCTTGCACATCTCTTCCACTTTGGTGTCCATTTGGTGCATATGCTCTAGCATTATGCCCATCGCATTGGCCACAGGATCAGGGTTATCTGGCGCGACAGCATAGGCATCAAAACCATATTTCTGGGCAATTTTATCTCGCTCAGGGTTTACCGACGCATTCATCTCTTTTTGCTTCGAGATAATGATACGACCCGGGATCCCCACCGCCGTAGCGCCATCAGGAATATCTTTTACGACCACAGAGTTAGACCCTACTTTAGCGTTTTCACCTATAATAATAGGCCCTAACACTTTAGCACCAGCCCCAACTACAGCGCCTTTTTTAAGGGTTGGGTGGCGCTTACCTGCTCTCCAGCTAGTGCCTCCAAGAGTAACGCCGTGGTAAAGGGTGACATCATCGCCAATTTCTGCAGTTTCACCAATAACCACACCCATACCGTGATCGATAAATACCCGTCGTCCTAACGTGGCACCAGGATGAATTTCAATCCCCGTAAGCCAACGGCTAAAGGTTGATAAACTGCGTGCCAACCATTTCCATTCAGCCTTCCATAGTTTGTGACTGATGCGATGTAGCCACACTGCATGAAGGCCAGGATAGTTAGTTAGCACTTCAAAGGTGTTTCTGGCCGCTGGGTCGCGATGAAAAACACCTTGAATATCATCTTTTATACGGGCGAACATAGTGTTTACTCTTTTTCTTCTATCGCTGGTGCAGGGTCTGCATCGCCAGAGTTAGCATTCTTCACCGATTTATCGATAGACGCCAATATACCGCGCAATATATTAAGCTCTTGAGACTCAGGGCGTGCTCGGTTAAACAAGCGGCGCAGCTTAGTCATAACCACACCCGGGTGACTTTTGCGAATGAATGACGTGCCTTCTAGCGTGGTTTCCAAATGCGTATAAAAACGCTCTAAATCGTCATTCAGTGGATATTCTTCCTCAACACTTGGATAGGTTTCGCGATTTAGATAGGCCATGCGAATTTCATAACAAAGGGTTTGCACTGCTGCTGCTAAATTAAGTGAGCTGTATTCAGGGTTGGCTGGAATACACATATGGAAGTGACACTGCTGCAGCTCTTCATTAGTTAAACCACTGTTCTCACGCCCAAACACCAAGGCTACCGGGTACTTTTCTACTTCTTGGACCAGCTTTTCGCCACAGTCGCGCGGGCCTAACATAGGCCATGAATGAGTGCGAGAGCGTGCAGACGTCCCTACTACCAAGCCACAGTCTTTAACTGCCTCTTCCAGCGTGCTTACAATTTTCGCGTTAGCAAGCACATCACCAGCCCCTGCCGCCAATGCACTGGCTTGGCCGTCTGGCTCATTTACTGGGTCGACAAGATATAAGCTGCTCAGCCCCATGGTTTTCATAGCTCTTGCTGTCGAGCCGATGTTTCCCGTGTGAGACGTGTTAACTAAAATAATGCGAATATTCTCGAGCATGCGTGTAATACCTACGTACTTATTTGGATAGCGTCTTTAATTCGATAATACGCGCTTTTGGCGTGCTATCTTACAGACCTTAATAGCGTGAAGTTTAACACAGCGGCAGTATAGATGGCTATTCACGCTATTGTGCTGGGATTTCATTTGCATCGCGCATAGATTCTGGTAGACTCCGCCCGTTTTCGAAAACAACTAGCTATTTTTTGTACAGTTAGTTTGTTTCATTGGTCTTTTACAATTGGTGGTTTATCTATGCATCCTATGCTGAATATTGCGGTGCGCGCTGCGCGTGCGGCTGGAACAGTTATTGTTCGTGGTTTTGAAAAACATAATGAAGTAGCAACAGAGTCAAAAGGCTTAAACGACTTCGTTACTCAAGTTGATAAAGAAGCAGAACAAGCAATTATTGCCAAAATTCAGCAGTCTTACCCGAACCATTGCTTCCTAGGTGAAGAATCGGGTGAAGTTTTGGGCACAGAAACTGATTATCAGTGGATCATCGATCCACTAGATGGCACCACTAACTTTGTAAAAGGCATTCCTCACTTTGCCGTTTCAATTGCACTTCTTCACAAAGGTCGCTTAGATCAAGCGGTTGTTTTCGACCCAATTCGCAGCGAACTATTCACCGCGAGCCGTGGTCAAGGCGCGCAGCTTAACGGTTATCGTATTCGTGCTTCTAAGCCTCGTGACCTTTCTGAAACCATTATTGCTACTGGCTTACCGTTTAAGAACAAGTCTCAATTTGGCGAGTATGCACTAAGCCTTAACAAAATTTTCCACGAAGTGGGCGACATTCGCCGCGCAGGTAGTGCAGCGCTAGACCTTGCTTACGTTGCAGCTGGCCGCCACGACGGTTACTGGGAGCGCGGCATTAAATCTTGGGATATCGCAGCAGGTGAGCTTATTGTTCGTGAAGCTGGCGGTTTGGTAACAGACTTTAAAGGCGGAAACGACCCGCTTCACAAAGGCGAAATTGTTGCTGGTAGCGTGAAGGTGGTTCAAGGCCTAGTTAAGCATCTTAAGTAAGAAGCATCTTAAGTAAGAAGCACCTTAAGTAAAAGCAGCTTAAATAAATCGCTCGTAAGCACATAAACTGAGCCGATAAACCAAGCACAGTTAAACAGTAAAGGCGCTATGACACGAATGACGTGACATAGCGCCTTTTTCTTTTTCTCATTTATAGTTTTCGTTTAACTTTAGGCCAAACAAAAATCTAAGTATTAAAAAGCGCTTGGCGACTTCGTATGTCAGTGCGCACCCCACAACGGTTATTAGCATTATTAAAATAAATTCTTCGAGTGTCGACGATACACGGGAGCTCAAAAAGAACGCCGCCACCACAATTATCGTTTGATGCACCATATAGTATGGCAACACGCCTTTGTTCAAATAGCTCACCACCTTACTCGGGTGAGACAAATATTTTCGACCGAACCCCAATATTGCTGCCAACCATGCCCAGTGATTAAGTACAACGATTACACCAACCAAAACACGAAACCCAGGCGACGACTCCATTAACTGCCCTGTAGGGCCTAGCAAGTCGTGACGGTCTAAAATTATGACGCTGTAAAGTACTATCGCAATGGTTAAGCTTACGTAACGGGACCTCATAATTGCAGCATACAATGCGGGTCTAAGCGCGACCACAATACCTACCAGCATCACAAAAAAGTACTTTGCATGACTATACCAATCATTAAGCAAGTCGTGCGACGTGGGATATGCTACTCGTAGTTCCAGCCATATGGCAGTCATGATCGTAACCACTAACACGCTAAACAGCGCCAAACTATCGAGTACTCTCAACGCCCTTACTTCCACAAATCTGATAAGCGGGAAAAACAGCAATATGAAAGCGCTATACACAAAAAGGTAAGGTAAAAACCAAAGGTGATTCCATGTCAGTAAGCCAATTACCGATTGTTTGTCGATAAACAAGTCAGTATTTGGATTGATGTAAGCAACGTAGAACTCGCTAAACGGCATGGCTAGTGCTCCGCTGACTGTCCACTCTGCATAAACTTGTGGCGCGACGATAACAAACATACCGAATACAAGAGGAATTAATATCCGCAACGCCCTCTTCCCCAGTAGTGAAAGAGATACACGCCAGCGAGAGGTCGTTTGGCCATAAGCGCGGCGCAGCACGACGGTAAATACCATGGCAGAGATCAAAAATAATAAAGACATACGCCATTGGTTGGTCAATATCATCACATCTTGTAAAAGTGGAAATTGCACGTCGCTTTTTATATGCCAGCCCCACTCTAGAACGTAATACATTCCGATGTGATAAAAAATGAGTACACCAAACGCGATGACACGCAGTGCATCCAACTCGAAATAACGCTGAGTGACAGGACTCTCGACCACGGCCTTCTCTTTCGCCTCCCCCTTTGAAGTTCTGTTAACAAACGTTGCTTCCTGATCAACATATGCTTGCGTCAATGTCCTCACTCCTATTCAATAGTGTTTAACTAACGTGTTGCATCTAATGTGATAGACGTCCGACAGCAAACGCCTAAGTGACGAGAATTAAGGGAAAAAGGGTTAAGCGGTGAATAACTGGGATGAAAAATGGAGTCAGTTTCTTAGGGATTCTGAATCAAAACATAAATACGCTGCATTTGTTTTGCTTACAGCCTATTTGTTTATAAACAATTCAATCAATGCTGCGTCTAGTTGGACTGAATTTTCTCGAAGCGACAATAACAGCGTAGCACTTTGGGAGCCGTACGTTTGGGAATACTCGAGTGCTTTGAGCACCGCTTTGCTCGTCATCCCATTAATTATCGCTATACGTATACTCGATCAGAAGGTAAAAGTGGGAGCGACATGGCTTGGGTGGCATTTTGCCTTCGCCAGTTTATTTTCAGTAGCCCATGTATCATTAATGGTAGCATTTCGAAAGCTCGTCTATTTATTCTCTGAACGCAATTATGACTTTGGGATATGGCTCAATGAGTTCATCTACGAATATCGAAAGGATGTATGGGGCTATATTACTCTGATTACTTTTTACTATATTGCACGGTTTGGCTATCAACGCTTAATTGGTGAAGCATCACCTATTACACGCGACACATCACAGATAACGAATGACAACGTGGCCAGCACCTTACCTGACTATTTATTAGTGAAAAAGCTCAATAAGGAGTTTTTGGTTCAAGTCACTGACATACAGCGAGTAGAAGCCTCAGGAAATTACATTAACCTTCATACTCACGTGGGCGTTTACCCCTTGCGTTATACCCTTGGCCGGTTTTGTGAAGAAGGAGCGCATCAAGGCTTTATGCGAGTGCACCGGTCGCACGCAGTGCGAATACCTGCCATTGTGTCTATAAGTTATGAAGAAACAGGGGATGGAACAATAATGCTCAATAACGGTCAATCAGTAGCGCTTTCCAGGCGATATAAAGATGATCTGAAACAAGCATTAGCCCCCAATCAATAGTAAATTCCACTTTTGATAAAGCATAAAAAAACCGCATCGTAGATGCGGTTTTTGTACGTTTCAAGCGTGTAAAACTAAGGCATAGGATCTAAATCTGCGCCTTCCTTTTCCACTTGTGGTGGCATTAGGTCTTCTTTACTAATACCCAATGCAAGTGCCACTGAACTTGCGATATACACCGATGAGTAAGTACCAACCACTACACCGAACAACAAGGCGGTTGCAAATCCGTGAATAAGCGCCCCACCCTTGTAGAATAGTGCAACCAATACCAACACCGTGGTTAATGATGTGATGATAGTACGGTTTAGGGTTTGCGTTAGCGAGATGTTGATAATCTCAACAGGCTCACCTTTACGAATTTTGCGGAAGTTCTCACGAATACGGTCACACACAACGATGGTATCGTTAAGTGAATAACCAATTACCGCTAGTACCGCTGCAAGTACCGTTAGGTCAAACTCGATTTGAAGTACTGAAAACAAACCCAGCGTAAGTATAACGTCGTGAGCTAGTGCCGACACTGACCCTAGAGCGAATCGCCATTCAAATCGCATCGCGACATAAACTAGAATACACAAGAGTGCGACTAGCATCGCAAGGCCGCCCTGTTCGGTAAGCTCTTCACCTACGTTAGGACCTACGAACTCGATACGACGCATATCAACCTCAGTACCGGCAGCGCGCAAGGCAGCTAGTACCTGTTCACCAATAGTCACGGCTTTAACGCCATCACGAGGAGCAATGCGGATAAGTACATCTTGGCTGCTGCCAAAGTTTTGCACTATAGCATCTTCAAAGTTCGCTTCGTTTAGCTGGGCGCGAATGCCTTCTAAGTTAGCAGCGTCCTCATAGCCAACTTCAATTAGCGTACCGCCAGTGAAGTCTAGCCCCCAGTTAAGGCTATTAACGCCTAGCGACACGAACGAACCTAAAATGAGTACCGTTGATAACACCATCGCAGGAATGCGAAGGCGCATAAAATTGACGGTATCGGATAGTTTTAATAATTGCATGTTACTTCCTTAAATCGCCAATTTCTCTACGCGTCGACCGCCCCATACTGCGTTAACAATAACGCGCGTAACAAGGATTGCGGTAAACATCGAGGTTGCTATACCAATCATCAGTGTAATCGAGAAGCCTTTAATTGGGCCTGTGCCCACGGCAAACAGGATTAAGCCTGCAATGAAGGTGGTAATGTTAGCATCTAGAATGGTAGAAAAAGCACTGTCGTAACCTTGATGAATGGCATGCTGTGGGCTGCGGCCATCACGTATCTCTTCTCGTATACGCTCAAAGATAAGCACGTTTGCATCTACCGCCATACCAACGGTCAGTACAATACCTGCCATACCCGGTAGCGTAAGCGTTGCACCAGGGATCATCGACATAATGCCCACAATCATAACTAGGTTTGTAATCAGAGCGATGTTCGCTACCACACCAAACGCTTTGTAGTAAATCAACATGAAAACAAGTACCGCTGCCAGACCATACATAATAGCCTGCATGCCCAGCTCAATGTTTTCTTTACCCAAGCTTGGTCCAACCGTACGCTCTTCAACAATTTGAATTGGCGCAATCAGTGCACCTGCGCGAAGTAGCAACGCTAAGTCACGGGCTTCTTTCGGTGAATCAAGACCTGTGATTTGGAACTTGCTACCCAGCTGCGCACGAATAGTCGCAACCGAGATAACTTGCTCGTGTTTTTCAAACACTAGCTTGCCGTCTTTGTTACGTTCGCCAGTCGACTTGTATTCGATAAACACCGTAGCCATTGGTTTACCAATGTTCCCACGAGTTGAGCGAGACATCTTATTACCGCCTTCAGAATCAAGCGAGATGTTTACGTTCGGAAGTCCGTACTCATCAACACCGCTATTCGCATCAATAATATGGCTACCGGTAAGCATAATACGCTTTTCAAGAAGCTGAGGAATGCCTTGCTGATCTTCAATCACTTGAGAGCCAGGAGGAACGCGGCCGTTCAATGCATCACGGATATCGTTCTTCTGATCTACCATGCGAAATTCTAGTGTTGCTGTGGCATTAAGAATCTCTTTCGCACGGGCGGTGTCTTGAATACCTGGAAGCTGCACAACAATGCGATCAGCACCTTGCTTTTGTACAAGCGGCTCAGCCACACCAAGTTGGTTTACACGGTTGCGAATAATGGTAATGTTTTGCTTAACCGCGTTGTCGCGAATTTCCTGAAGCTTGCTTTCAGCAAAAATAGCGCGAAGTGTTAAGTCGTCCACCTGGTTAAAGGTTAGGTCGCGACTTTGGTTGCGCAAAAAGAACTCTGCCTTGTCTAGCGCATCTTCATCACGGAACGTAATGTCGATATGATCGTCAACCTGTTTTACACCGCGATAACGAATGCCTTCTTCACGCAGTGAAGTACGGAAACCACCCTCTGCGTCTTCTAGCGACTTAGCAATCACTTCGGTCATATCCACTTCCATCAAGAAGTGAACACCACCGCGAAGGTCAAGACCTAGCTTCATTGGCGCGCCACCTAGGCCTTCAAGCCATTCTGGCGTGTCAGGGGCAAGGTTCATAGCCACGTAGTAGTCATCACCAAGCGCCTTTTCAAGCGTTTCGCGCGTTACAAGCTGGGTATCAGAATCCGAAACGCGAACTAATATTTGTTCGTTCTCAAACTCAACACGTTTTGGAGAGATATTCTTTTCACTTAGCGCGGCTTTTACTTGTTCCACAGTGGCGTCAGTTACCACAGCGTCACGGCCTGCTGAGATTTGTACGGCGTGATCTTCACCGTAAATGTTAGGAAGCGCATAAAGTGCACACATTGCAACCACAATGAGTGCACTCAGTACTTTCCAAATAGAGTTTTTGTTTAGCACTGGATAATCCTTTCGTGCCAGTACCGGGAAGCGTCCCGGCCCCGGCTTTTGTTACTTACAGTGACTTCATCGTGCCTTTAGGCAGCACAGCAGTTACTGAAGACTTCTGAACAACGATGTTGTTTGAATCGTTAAGTGCAACTTCAATGAAGTCTTTTTCTTCTGACACTTTAGTGATTTTTCCTACCAAACCACCTTGTGTTAACACTTCATCGCCTTTGCTAAGTGACGATACTAGGTTTTTATGCTCTTTTACACGCTTAGCCTGTGGACGGTAAAGCAAGAAGTAAAAGATTAAACCAAATACAGCTAGCATGATGATCATTTCCATGCCGCCACCTTGCGGCGCACCAGCAGACTGTGCGTAAGCGTTAGAGATAAATAGGCTCATAAAATTCCCCAAATATTATCGTTGTTATAGTGCCGGAACCGGCAACCCTTTTTGTTCATAAAATTCTTGTACAAACTCATCAAGCGTACCTGCGTCAATCGCATCGCGAAGACCCTGCATCACACGCTGATAGTAGCGAAGGTTATGGATGGTGTTTAAGCGCGCACCCAGGATTTCGTTACACTTGTCCAAATGATGTAGATAAGAGCGAGAATAGTTTTTACAAGTGTAGCAATCACAATTCTCATCTAATGGCGAGGTGTCGTTTCTGTGTTTCGCATTGCGAATCTTCACTACGCCTTCAGTCACAAACAGGTGACCGTTTCGGGCGTTACGCGTTGGCATTACACAGTCAAACATATCGATGCCGCGACGCACAGACTCTACCAAATCTTCAGGTTTACCCACGCCCATTAAATAGCGAGGTTTATCTTCCGGAATTTTAGGCGCGGTATGATCGATAATGCGGATCATATCTTCTTTCGGCTCACCTACTGAAAGACCACCAATGGCGTAACCGTCGAAGCCAATAGCTTCAAGGCCAGCAAGTGAAACGTCGCGCAGACCTTCGTACATACCGCCTTGAATGATACCAAACAGTGCTGCTGGGTTATCGCCATGGGCTTCTTTACTACGTTTGGCCCAACGTAGCGACATTTCCATTGAAACGCGCGCTTCTTGTTCAGTAGCGGGGTACGGCGTGCACTCATCAAAAATCATCACGATGTCAGAGCCCAAATCGCGCTGAACTTCCATCGATTTTTCAGGCGTAAGTAAGATCTTTTCGCCGTTTATCGGAGAGCGGAATGTTACACCTTCTTCGGTAATTTTACGCAAATCACCCAAGCTAAACACTTGGAAGCCGCCCGAATCCGTAAGGATTGGCTTGTCCCAATTCATGAAGTCGTGCAGGTCGCCATGCTGGCGAATAATGCCCGTACCAGGACGAAGCATCAGGTGAAACGTGTTTCCAAGACAGATGTGTGCACCGCTGTCTTTTAATTCTTCAGGGGTCATTCCCTTAACGGTACCGTATGTACCTACGGGCATGAACGCTGGGGTTTCTACAACACCGCGTTCAAACACCAAACGACCGCGTCGTGCTCGGCCTTCGGTTTTTAACAACTCAAATTGCATGTGAAAGCATTCCCACTTTGGTGCGCTTTTGCGCTGGGTATAAAAATAAATTGGCGGCGATTATACCAGTAATTCGGCTGAGATCATGCCCCGTATCTATGTTTATCTGTAACTAAGCTAGAAAGGCCTGCAAAACACCGATTTAAACGCCTAATGTCCTTGGGCGAATGTGCTTAGGCGCGTTCAATAAACATAGAATCTCCATAGCTAAAGAATCGATATTCTTTCTCTATCGCTTCTTGATACGCCTTCATGACATTCTCTTTGCCAGCAAATGCGCTAATTAACATCATTAGCGTGGACTCTGGAAGGTGAAAGTTAGTGAACATTGCGTCTACCACTTTAAACTCAAAACCAGGGTAGATAAAAATCTCAGTATCTTCGTTAAATGGCGCAATAACTTCCTCGTCACCGCGCTCTGCACTTGCCTTTGCCGCTGACTCCAAAGAGCGTACAGAGGTTGTACCCACTGCAATAACGCGTTTACCGTTGGCCTTTGTGGTTAAAACAGCGTCAACAACGTCTTGTGGTACTTCGGCGAACTCTGCGTGCATCTTGTGCTCTTGAATATTATCAACGCGCACAGGCTGGAACGTACCCGCGCCAACGTGCAAAGTTACAAAGGCCAAATTCACGCCTTTTTCTTTTAACGCAGCCAGTATTGCATCGTCAAAGTGTAGTCCTGCAGTAGGCGCCGCTACCGCGCCCGGCTTTTGATTGTAAACGGTTTGATAGCGCTCTTTGTCTGAACTTTCATCGGGACGGTCGATGTAAGGAGGTAGCGGCATGTGGCCATGGGCTTCTAGCAGCGTTAATACGGTCTCATCGTGGTCAAACTGTAAAATAAATAGCGCATCGTCTCGCCCTGTCACCGTAACATTCACTTTTTCTTCAAGAATAAGCGTAGTTCCAGGTTTAGGTGCCTTGCTCGCGCGAACATGCGCCAACGCTGTATTGTCTGATGTTATACGTTCGATCAGAACTTCAACCTGTCCGCCCGTTTCCTTTTTGCCCAGTAAACGTGCAGGAATAACCCGCGTATTGTTGAACACCAAGAGGTCGCCTGGCTCTACAAATTTCAGCATGTCAGCGAACATCGTGTGCGCTACATTGCCAGTCTTCCCATCTAAATGTAACAAGCGACTCGCTGTACGTTGCTGAGTTGGGTATTTGGCGATAAGTTTTTCGGGTAGCTCGAAGCTAAAATCTGATAGTTTCATAAATACGACTAAATTACGGCATAAAAGTTAGACAAAAGTAGAATATTAAGTGTTATTTAAGTTGCAACTAAAGGCTAATAAAAATAGATCTACAGATTAAGCTAAAGTCAAAATAAAAACAAAAAATGTTGATTATCAACAAATTAAAAATTAACGTATATTATAAAATAACTTTATATTGAACAATATACGTACAATTCAATTTATTAAATAGCACTTAACTCCTTAAACGGTTAAGATACCTGCAGATAGTGATGATGTTCTCCCATAAACATTCCTTATCATTCGTACCCAGCACTTGCTGGGTATTTTTTTATCTGCTTATTTTCCCTGCCTACCTTCACTCATCGCAACGTTATTACGAAGCTTCGATTCCTCTGCGCGACAGGTTAGTTGAATATCGATATCTTATAAACGGCGGTATTTTACGCTGTTTATTGCTGAAGATCAGTTAAGATTTCCTCTAAAAGCGCCGCATCTAATGGACGCGCCTTCAACACGTACAAAATCTGCAGAAGTAAATCGGCGCCCATAATACCTTTATTTACCTTATTTCTAAGATTATCTGCGCTTTGCTCCACGCCAATCTCTTCCAGCCTTTGGCTTAACGCTTGATATTTTACGCCGCGCACAGACATCTCAGATTTCACGACTCTTGCTACCGTTTGCCGCCACGCATTTTTAGCACCTTGCGTATTTCCAGTGTTCACACAGCCTCCAAAAACCACACAAATGTGATATATATTTTACAAAAACACACTTTTTTACACTTATAGCATGTATTTAATGTTGACGATTATGGCACAACAGGTCTACACTGCAAGTCTAGATATTGGCGAAGATGAAAATAGTCGTTACAGTAACTTCGGTGGTTAATACAGCAAAGTATCTGTTTTTAATAAAGTGCAGTTGTATAACACACCACTTACACGACATTCATTTTCACAACTATCGCTTCAATAATTAAAGGAGAAAGGTATGAGCTGGGAACTGGAAAGCATCGAAGCCTTATTTAAAGAGCATGATGACTTTGTGGTAACACGTGAGGAAAACTGCTTACTTATTGCTAATCAAGACGGCATAGATGCCTGGCTTGCTATCAGCGGAGAGCAGATCTTAGTAGAGAGTCTTTTGTTTGCAGCGTCGGAAGTAAAAGATAAGCCAGCGCTAGATCATGAAATATTGTCTACTCATATGGTGTTCCCTTTGACCACGGTAGGCATTTCAAACATTGGTGGTGAAGAGTACTACACTGCCTTTGGTGCGCTAAGTGCCCAGTCAAAAGCCGAAAGTATCGTTATTGAAGTGGAAACCCTGTTTCAGAATGTTGCATCTTTCTTAGATGCCTACGAAACACACCTTAACTAAAATTTACTTCTAAGGAGAAGCGAATGTCAGTGTGGAAAAAATTAGTAACTGCAGTAAAAGGTGGTGCAACCGAAGCTGCTCAATCTGTCGTAGACAGTCAGGCTATTCGAATTCTGGAACAAGAAATTAGAGAAGCCAAAGAAGAATTGCGTAAGTCAGACCATGCACGTACCCAAATCTTGGCAAAGTGTAAACTTTCTCAGCAAAAAGTGGATAGCTTCAATTCGTCAATTGCGGAATACGAAGCTCACGCGCGCAAGGCCATCGATAGCGACCGCCAACTCGCGTTAGACTGTGCGCAAAAGGTGTCCGAACTTAAAGAAGAACGAGACCAAGAACAAACATATCTTGATCAGTTCCAGCAGTCAGAAAAGCAGCTGGCACAAAATATCCAACAGGCGAAAGCGAATTTACGTCGCTTAGAGCAGCAAGTGGATATGGTAAAAGCCACTGAAAGCGTTCAGAAGGCGCAAGTAGCGGTTTCTTCACGCCACATGGGTGCGAATAGCAAAATGAAAACGGCGACAGAGTCACTGTCACGTATTCAAGATAAGCAAAAGATGCGCAATGCTGAGCTACAAGCTGCAGAAGAGTTAGCAAACAATGAATCGAGCAGCGATCTAGAAAAACGCTTAGCCGAAGCGGGCATTAAAGGGGGTAAAACCTCGGCCGATGACGAGCTAGCGCGAATTCTAGGCAAGTAAGTTAGAAAAATGGGAGCTACGCGCTCCCATTTTTAATTCTTGTTACAATAATTTCCTGCGTAAATTACTGTTAAGTAAAGCGCGAATCTAGACAAATCAAGTACTTCAAGGCAGAGTAAGGGCACGCATAACAAGGGCTGTTTCTTTTATGTCTCCATGGATAAAACTGCGAAAAATCATGCTGCAATATTTTGCAGAATCACGTTGGTACACCATTGTCGGTGCCACCGCCTTTTACGCAGTAACAAGTTATTGGCTGCTATACGCTGCAGACGAGCACGATTTAATTACCAACGCCGACTTTGTTTACTGGCTGGCGGTCACCGCCTCTACAGTGGGCTATGGTGATTTGTCACCCGTCACGCCAGCGGGAAAACTGATTGTAGCGCTTTACGTCATACCGCTTGGTTTGAGTATCTTCGCCATGGTAATTGGCCGGATTGCAGCTTGGGTTTCATTAACGTGGAAGAAAGGATTGTTGGGTATGAACAGCTTGATACTAAATGAGCATATCTTGGTAATTGGGTGGAATGAGCAGCGTACTATGCTGCTGCTTGATTTAATACTGCAAGAACGCGATGCCATGCCAGAGCGCCCCGATATTGTACTGTGCGTGAAGGCCGACATCACTAATCCCATGCCTGGCGTGATTGAGTTCGTGAAGGTAGATTCGTTTAACAAAGACGAAGATATGGATCGCGCCTGCGTGTCCACCGCCCGAACTATTCTTATCGATAACCCACAAGACGATGTCACCATGACTACCGCGCTGTATTGTACTAAGCGTAATCCTGATGCACATCAGGTGGCTTATTTTGATGATGATAGTCTAGTGAGCTTACTTCAGGATCACTGCCCTAAAGTGGAGTGTACACCCAGCGTGGCAATAGAAATGTTAGTTAAAGCCGCTTTTGATCCTGGTTCAAGTATGCTTCATCACGACTTACTGAGTATTGAAGAAGGCCAGGCGCAATTTTCAGTAAAAATACCAGAAAGTAGCCACGCCATTTCTGTTGCTAAGTTATTTATTAATTTGAAACGTAAACACGATGCCATCTTTATTGGTTATGCGCCAAATGGTCTTGTGAAAGAAATGGTGGTAAACCCACCGTTGGACGTTACGTTAAACCCGGGCGACACTTTGTTTTACATTGCTGAGCGCCGCATTAACGCAATTAACTGGTCTTCTCTAGACGCTGATTAAGAGGCGTAAACATGTTTAGTAAACTATTTAAAAAATCAGAACCTAAAAAACCTAAGTCGCCAGAAATAATGGGGCTTTATTTAGGTGGCTCTTTCGAGTTAGATAACTTGAAACTTTCGCTATTAGAACCGGAGCTCACTATTGAAGGCGCAGCCCGTTCTCAATTAATTCAAGCGGTAGGAGAAGCGCCCTTAGATACAGGTGGCACTCTGCTTCGCTTTTACACCGACGACGATGGATTTTTACAGGTGGTCACCGACGGCGGCTTGTCTGAGAATCACATTACCGATGTTAAGCTGTGGCACTTTTATGAAACGAAAACCATTGGTAATACTGCTCAGTGGAACGAATGCTTGAAAAACATTATCAGCCAGCCCACCTATGAGCTTGACGGTAAGGTCTATATCCGCGTGTGGGGGGCAGTGGGCGATGAGTCACCGCCTGTTGCCGTCACTGAAACTACCTATGAAGAAGATGGTGATGTGAGTACTACTGATCAGTTTATGATGCTGTATGAACGCCCAATCAGTAATGACAGAGTTGAAACCCTGCTTGTTGTGGGTGAAGAAAAGCAAGTAGGTAATAATTTAGATAGATGTTTGGTGATTTCAACGGGGTTTGATGTTGAACCTGCAGATATCACTATAAACGGTTAATAAAAGGGAATAACTATGGATACGATCATGCAATCTTTGGCTGGCCTGGATAACTTTGCGCTTTACTTCGGCTTGTCGATTGTTTTTTTGTTTATCTTCAAATTGGTGTACGCCTTGGTCACACCTCACGATGAATGGAAGCTGGTAAAAGAAGAGAAAAACGTTGCCGCTGCCATCGGCTTTGGTGGCGCTATAATCGGTTTTGCCATCGCCCTTGGCAGCGCAGCTTCAAACTCGGTTGCTGTAGTAGATTTTGCTATTTGGGCGCTTGTTGCTGTGATTGCACAATCCCTAGCGTTTGCCATTTTGCGTTTCAGCTTTATGCCGAAAATCGCTGAGCGCATAAACAATAACGAAGTTTCTGCGGGCGTTATGCTTGCCAGCATGTCTATTGCCGTAGGCTTACTCAATGCCGCTTGCATGACCTATTAAGGGGGCAGCGATGACTGATAAACGAAATACTCAGCTTGATGTTATTGATAGCGTGCAAGGTGAGAAGCCCGCATTAAAACGCACCAAACATATTGACCTTGGTCGCATGCGCAAAGGTTTTAGCGTGAAGCCTTTAGCATTGGGTGTGGCCAGCGTTATTTTAAGTGGTTGTGGCGGCGAAAAAGAAGACGCCACTATTTACACCTCGCTAGAAGACTGTAAACAGGATTTTCCTGATGCAGTAGAGCGTTGTGAAGCTGCCTACCAGACAGCGGTCGACGAGGCCATGCGCACCAGTCCGCGCTTTAGCTCTGAGTACGACTGCGAACATGAATTTGGCCCTAACCAGTGCCAATATGTGAATAATAGTAGCGGCAGCTTTTTCATGCCGTTCATGGCAGGCTACATGGTGAGCTCTCTGCTATCGCCAAATCGCTATTACTCACAGCCCTTATATACTTCCTATTCATATAATTCACCGTTTCGTTCACGCTGGATAACGGCAGACGGCTATGTGTTCGACGGTGACATTCGCAAAAGAAAATATCGCGTAAACAAAGACGTTTATAAGCCTAAGCCTACCGTGAACCGCACAATGAAACGAGGCGGGTTTGGTAGCAGCGTTCGTGCAAAATCATCTTGGGGTAGCAGCAGCCGTAAAGGCGGCTGGGGCGGATAACTATGTTTAGAATGCCTTGCCAGCCTCGCAAGGGCTGGCAGCAGTTGGCTAACGAGTTTGGTTTTCATTTCCACACCATGTATGGCGAGCCTTATTGGGATGAAAGTGCCTACTACCAATTCACGCTAGCGCAAATTGAAAACGACATTGAAGACCCCACAGCCGAGCTACATCAAATGTGCTTGGCAGTGACCGAAGATGTGGTTAATAGTGAGGAATTACTTACTCGTTTTCGAATTCCAGAGCAACATTGGGACTTAGTAAGAGACAGCTGGCAGGAAAGAGCCCCCAGTTTGTATTCACGCCTTGACCTTGTCTACAGCGGCAAAGGGCCAGCTAAGCTGCTAGAAAATAATGCAGATACGCCCACCAGCTTGTATGAATCTGGGTTTTGGCAGTGGCTGTGGCTTTCACAAAATGTGGATGCCGGCAAACTCGCCCTGCACGCTGATCAGTTCAATAGCTTGCAAGAAAAACTAGTTCATCGCTTTCGCGAAATAGCATTGCACTACAACATTAATCAACTGCACATGGCGTGTTGTAAAGATACCGTAGAAGACCGCGGAACAGTGCAGTACCTACAAGACTGCGCTACAGAGGCCGGGCTTTTAGCTGACTTCGTTTTTATTGAAGACATTGGGTTAGCGGACACGGGCGTTTTTACCGATCTTCAAGACGCGCCAATTACAGACTGCTTCAAGCTTTATCCTTGGGAGTTTATGCTGCGCGAAGAGTTTGGCGATGTGTTAGAAGGTGCCCAAGTTAATTGGATAGAGCCCCCATGGAAATCGATAATTTCCAATAAAGCCTTGCTTCCTCAGCTTTGGAATAAATTTGAAGGCCACCCTAACCTGCTTCCCGCTTATTTTTCAGATGAAATAAACACAAACACACTATCAGGAAAGTGGATTAAAAAGCCTCTGTTTTCAAGGGAGGGCGCGAATGTTTCTATCATTGAAGGTGGAATTGAGAATAGGCTTAGCGATGGTCCTTACGGCGAAGAAGGCTATATTGTTCAAGTATTTGAACCTTTACCCGTTTTTGAAGGTAACCATACACTCATAGGTAGTTGGTTGGTAGATGACATGCCAGCAGGTATTTCAGTAAGAGAAGATGTATCTGCTATTACCCAAGATCTCTCTCGCTACCTTCCTCATATTATTTTGTAATCTACTTTAGGGGCGTTCGATGAAGCCGCTTTCTTTCCAAATTCGCGTTCTACTGACGCTAGGTGCATTGTTAATCGTAATAGAAGTAGCAAACTTACTTACCGGCAATGCACTTAATCAGTTTGGTGTAGTGCCTCGTACACTGTCAACCTTGCCATATATATTCACAGCCCCTTTCCTTCACGGTACACCCACGCATTTGATGGCTAACTTGGTGCCTCTTTTGCTGTTCATGTGGCTTACTATGCAGTGGGGAAAACGCACGTTTCTTATCGCTACGCTAAGCGCACTGCTTATAGGTGGTTTGGGCGTGTGGCTGTTCGGTAGAAGCGCTACGCATATTGGCGCGAGCGGCATGGTATATGGCTACTTCGGCTTCCTCGTGCTAGCAGGATTTAGAAGTAACAAAGTGCGGTATTTGCTTATTTCACTAGTAGTTGCAGCGCTATACGGAGGAATGCTGGTTGGTGTGCTTCCCACATCCAAATTTATTTCCTTTGAATATCATCTGTTTGGCTTTATTGGCGGCTTATTTGCCGCATGGCACTGGGCACGCTAATTAGTTTACGTATAATTAGCCTCAAGATAAGACGTTGTAATTAGATATGTCAGCAGTACAAGAACCTACACAAAAAAACCAAGGCTTTTTCGGCAACCTCGCGTTTAACATTGTTATTCCTGTGGTGCTAATGAGCTATGCAAGTTCGGAAGATTACCTAGGCCCTGCGTGGAGCATTGTGGCGGCACTCAGCTTTCCTATTGGTTATGGCCTATGGGATTTAAAAGAGTCGGGAAAGGTCAACGGCTTTTCCATTTTAGGCATTATCAGCGTACTACTTACCGGCGGGTTTAGCTTACTTAAACTGCCCGCAGAGTATATTGCGATAAAAGAAGCCGCTATCCCAGGCATTATCGGTATTGCTGTACTGGTAACCCAGTACTCTAATAAACCCTTGGTCAAAATGCTTATTTTGAACGACCAAATCATAAACTGGCCACACCTAAACCAAGTTCTTGATGCGAAAGGAAAGCAGAGCGAGTTTAAAAAGAAAGTCGCGGTTAGCTCTTACATCGTAGCCAGTTCGTTTTTCCTCTCTTCTGCACTTAACTATATTTTAGCTAAAATGATTTTGGTCAGTGAGCCAGGCACTACGGCCTACACTGAAGAGCTTGGCCGAATGACTGCGCTTAGCTATCCAGTCATTGTGATCCCGAGCATGATTTTGCTTATTGCAGCGCTCTGGTATTTATTCGCTCAAATCAAAAAAATTACTGGCGAAGAACTCGATAACTTTATTAATCAGTAAAAAGACAATCGATAAGGGGCTTAACGCCCCTTTAACATGCCCTTCCCTACGACTGAAGCTATTACATATTTTGTAATTTAGGCTACTAAAGCAATTTCCTGAAACGCAGAAGAATACTAGCCATCAAATTCCCACACCGCTTTTAACCAAAAAGCGTGAGTATTACGTATACTCTCAATGATAAAAATAACCCATTCTATTAGAACATGTTGGCGCTAATTTAAAGCGCGCATAGCACCTCTAGCATTACGCCACAAGCGCTGAATATTGTGTATTGCGCGCATGCTTGCTCCTTCATGTTCACACTAAGACGGTTCAATACGAAACGGCAAATTATGCTGACCATAAAAGACTTAAAGAAATCCTTTACACAGACAGGGGCTCCGCTCATCAACAACCTTAGCCTTACCGTAAAGACAGGTGAATCGGTGAGTATTCAGGGGGCTTCTGGCTGCGGTAAATCTACCTTGCTGTCGCTTATTGCTGGGTTTGAGACGCCCGACGGTGGAGATATTTCGGTAAATGGATTGTCGATTGCTGGCAATAGCAAACTCGATAATACATTTAAAGCGAAGGATATTGATAATTTTCGCAAACAGCATTTAGGTATTGTGTTTCAAAGCTTCAATCTATTCGACTGCTTTAATGCGTGGGACAACATTGCCTTTACTGCAAGGCTAAAAGGTAATGTAGATAACGACTACCAATTAGCATTAATGGAGCAGCTTGGGATATTACCCCTAGCGCAAAAGCCGCTAAGTCAGTTATCTGGCGGTGAACAGCAGCGCTGTGCCATTGCTAGAGCACTTGTACATCGCCCCTCGCTTATCTTGGCCGACGAACCCACCGGCAATTTAGACGAAACCACTAGCGAAACCGTGTCTGACTTACTCTTTAAAACTTGTAAAGAGGCCAATACTTCTCTTGTTGTGGTAACTCATAGCCAAGACGTCGCAGTAAAAGCAGACGCCGCTTTGCGACTACATAAAGGGGTATTAGAGAGTGTGAAATATAAAACTAAAGAACAAACCTTATCTTCACCAGTAGCAGCAAGCTAATTACAGGTGAAAAACGTTAGCGATATGCGCCCTGTGAAAAACCCACCGAAAACAGCAAGTAGGAAGATAACGTGCTACGCACTTTATTATTAACGCTTTCTAGCTTACTAGCAATGGCAAAGCAAAGGCCGTGGGAGCCTCTGCTCATTATGACCGCGATTGTACTGGCCAATGCTGGCTTAGTTACCGTTTTATTGATAAACGAAGGCGCTACACAAGGTGAACTGTTACAGTCAAAGCAAGGGCTTACCTTGGGCAGTATCATCACTCCAGCAGACAGTAGAGCTCGCTTTACACAAAGCGATTATGCCACGCTTCGCAAGCAGGGTTTTACCCAGCTTGTTGCGATAGCTGAAAGAGACGTTACCCTATCGTGCAATGGCAGCGAGCCCACAGCAACAACTCTCACATTACTTGGTGTTGATACTCAGCCTATTTTAGGAAGTGCATTTAGAACGAGAGGTTTTGAGGCGCCTTCCCTAAACGATAGCGCTGTTTCACTATCCTATTTATCGCAAAATGCGAAGAAATTTAGTGAAATGGAAAACCAGCAGACGCCAGCGGGACGCGAATTGCGCTCAAATTCTGGGGGCGACTTCGCTGTAAATGGGCTTATTCACCCCTTAACGAACGCAAAACTGGCTTGTCACGACACGCTCAATGAAATCCATAGAAAATCCGCGCCAAGTCCCTACTGGCCTGCAACGGTAAGCGCGTATGTGAGCAGCTTTGCTCCGCAAAATACAATTTTGATCTCTATCGATGAGTTTTACAGAGGCGGGGTAACGATTGAGAATGATGAACCTGTTAAGCCTGTTATTCCTGACAATGCTAAACGCGCGCAAGAGAAACAAGCAAAGCAACAGAAAGCTTACGTCCCACTTTCCGGGTTTATTACACTTTCACCGCTATCACATCAGCATTTAACCCAAATAGAAACCCTACTTGGAATACCTGTAAAGCAAACCACTAGCAATACAGACAATGACACCGGTTCGTTGCCAGATAGTTTTAGACTAAATCTTTGGGCGATGAGTGGACTGATGGGCGTTGTGGCGCTTTTTATAGTACTTAACGCGCTAAACTTGATGTACCGCACGCGGCTACCCAATATCATTCGTTTACGGCAGCTGGGCATATCTCAGCGAATTTTAAGCATTGCCCTATTCACCGAGTTGCTTGTTTACTGCGTAATAAGTATTCCAATTGGCATGTTCATCGGTTTTCAAGCGGCGTCATGGTTGTCACCTGTGATAAACGGTACATTTACGTCGTTGTTTAACGCTGTATTTGTTAACCCAGACGTTAATCTGCTTTTCACCTTCGGCTTCGCATTAACAACGACCTTTATATCGCTGGTTGTTTTTTCGTTAGTTTCTATAGTTAAGCTTTCAAATGCCCTAACCGTAGCGCCTGTCAAAAAAGAAAATGCGTTAGGCCAATTTGCCGTAGGTCTTATCTCATTATGTGCCCTACTACTGTTATTTATCGCTGAGGGGTTCGTATCTTCTGCAGCTTCAGCACTTTTCTTTGTTGCACTGTTACTCCTTACCAGCTGCGCGCTTATTCTTCTTTGGTTACCTATTTTCTCTAAGCTACTGACTAGATTTGTACCAAGACAGTGGCCCGTGTTCCACTACGTCATTGCTAATATGCATTTACTGTCTAGCAAAACCCGTCTCGCCGTTTGTGCATTCTTTATCGCGCTAACCGCAAATATTGGTATGAACACCATGACGGACAGCTTTAGAGACGCCACTGAACAGTGGTTAACGCAAAGGCTTTACGCGCCTTTCTATCTGTACACCGACGCGCCACTTAGTCGTATCGAAACGTTATCTACCAAATCGTTACCTCCGCTTGCTTTAACTCCTTTACTTAAGGCCGAGGGAGCTGTTATTGGCTCACATGCTCAAGAAGAGACACATAAAGAGATACATAAAGAAACACGTGAAGTCAGTAACAGCTCGCCCACCCACGTTTCTATCAGTAGCTACCCCGTTCACCAAAACGGTAAAAAGGCGCTTGTCCTCGATGATGTAATAAACAACGACCTCAACACAGCGTGGCGTGAGTTTACAGAAGGGAAAGGGGTATTCATCAATCAGCAATTAGCGTTTGCCCTTAACGCAAAGTTAGGACACACGCTAGATATAGAAAATACTCGCCTTCGTAAAACTGCGAATTCAAGTTCTTCGGCGGTTAATCCATCTAGCGAGGCTTATAGCTCGCCACAAGATAAAACTACTGACCCAACACAAGGCTCACAAAGCAGTTCGTCGAACTCAAACGTATTTGCAGCGACGCCTCAATGGAAAGTACTGGGTATTTATCCCGACTACGGTAACCTGAACGGGCAAATATTAGTGCCTCTTCCCTCATTTAATCGAAACGATGTCCTTATCAGGGATCAACTTTTTTCCGGTGTAGTGGCTATTTACCCAGAGCCGCCTATTGAGACTAACGTGATAGGCGACAACAAACAAAGCACCTATGGAAAGGACATCCTCGAACAGCAGCTAAAATCACAGTTAGGGGAACACCGCGAAATTGCCCTTTATACCCGACAAGCGCTGTTAGATACCTCTATGCAGACCTTTGATCGTACCTTTGTATTAACCGACGGCCTTAACATTACTACCCTATTGGTGGCGGGCGTCGCCTTCGCTGTTTCGCTGACGGTGCTAACCATAGGCAGCGCAGCGCAGTTATCTGTATTGCGTGCCCTTGGCGTTAGTCAGCTTAAAGTAAAAGCATCTCTGTTTGCGCAATATCTGCTGCTTTGTTTTATCTCAGCCTTGCTCGCCATTCCTTTTGGCGTGTACTTGGCCTATGTCTTTATTCAACAAGTAAACCGGCATGCATTTAACTGGGTGTACCCGCTTTCAATTAATGCAGAGGTTATTCTCTCTAGCGTGGGGTTATCGCTGCTTATCGTTTCACTGGTTCTGTTGTTACCTTTAGGAAAACTTAAGCCGAAAATTGATTTAAGGCAGGAAGTTCAGCTATGAAAAACCATTTAGGTAGCGCCAACACTACGTTTTTGCGATTTAAAGCCAACATCTTTTTAGTACTTGTAGCTGTTTGTTTCACTTTGAATGCATGTACTGAAAACCCAAAAGATGAAAACGAAACTCTGGGAACCTCCACGCCAAACGGCTTTTTTGGAAACATGCAGTCGAGCGACGCCTTTACGCCAGTAAAGCGGGGCAATACTGTTGAATTACCGCGCGATCACATGAGTCATCCCGATTTTCAGTTAGAGTGGTGGTACCTTACGCTTGTGTTAGGTACTGAAGACGGGCAAGAGTTCGGCCTTCAATATACGCTTTTTCGTTTCAATACTGAGCTAAATGCCCCTCCAAGCGTTAAGGCTAATGCTGAAAATAGTGCTGAAGTTAACGCCAAAAGTAAATCCGAAAGTAGTGCCGAAACTAGTGCTAGTCATAGCTCTGAAGATAACCTCCATACTAACGCCAACAACCATATCGCAAAAAACTGGAGCAATGGCCAGCAGTGGATGGGACATGCTTCGCTACACACCGCTGAACAGCATTATTTCGAAGAACGATTTGCAAGCGGCGGTGTAGGTAATGCCTATGTGAATCAACAACCCTTTACAACAGTTATTGACGATTGGGTTTGGAAAGCGGCACAGGCGGAGGTCCAAACAGGTGCAGAAAGCAAAGCCATGTTCCCGTCCGTGTTAAAAGTCGCTTTTGGGCAAAGCAGCACGCATCATCCGGTCAAAATAAATGGAAAAATCCCCGCTACCGCCGCAGACAGCTTATCAGAATTAAATGATACACTGGGCGTTAGCGCCGTCAAAGTCTCGCTTAATCTAGATACCTATGGGCCTTTCATCAAACAGGGTGATAACGGCTACAGTAAAAAAACACAAGACGAACGCCTTCGCTCCTACTATTACAGCCAGCCGTTCATTAACGCGGAAGGTACGTTAAACATAGAGGGCAATAGCGTAAAAGTTACGGGTAAAGGCTGGTTTGATCACGAATGGACGAGCCACTTAGCCAACAGTGAAGCCATGGGATGGGATTGGTTCTCGCTGCATTTAGACGATGGAAGTAAATTGATGGCGTTTCGCATGCACGCCATGAATAAAAACATGAAAAATAGCAAAAGCAAACACAGCGAAATATTCACAACGGCTAGCTATATAGCGGAAAATGGCACGAAAGAAACTATCGACCAAGCCAACGTATCAATTACGCCAACGGCCTATGAAACAATCAACGAGGGAGAGTCAGCTCGCTCTGTTCCCACCGCTTGGCGCATTCAAATACCAGAAAAAGATATCGACCTATCCATTCGCCCGTTCAAGGAAAGCCAATGGAATAACAGCTTATTTCCCTATTATGAAGGGCGAGTGGATATAAAAGGCTCCCATTCAGGGAGCGGCTTTATGGAATTGACAGGCTACTAAGGCCTGTTGACCTTTGATATACAGCGAAGCGTAATAGCCCCTAATAAATAGACCAATTGATGCGTTCACTTAGCGATGTCAAAGCCGCCACACCTAGCTGAGAATTACCCACGCTATTAAGCGCTGGCGAAAATACGCATATTGAGAAGCGTCCTGGTACAACAGCCACTATGCCTCCACCTACGCCACTTTTACCCGGCAAGCCTACTTTAAAAGCAAAGCTTCCAGCTTCGTCATACATCCCACTAGTCGCCAGAAGCGCGTTCACTTGTTTGGTTTGATAAGGCGTTAGCACCTTTTCATTTGCACAAGTAGAAAAACCTGCGTTAGCAAGAAAGCTCGTTGAGCGCGCCAAGTCCTCACAACTCATCTCTAGCGCACAGTTGTGAAAGTAATTACGAAGCACATCTTCCACTTCGTTTTCAAAATTTCCGTAGGCTTTCATCAAATATGCCATTGCTGCATTGCGAGAGCGGTGCTCGTATTCAGACTCCGCCACCACCTTATTTACCACGATATCGCCGTTACAGCTTAAGCGTCTTACGAAATCTCGCATGGCAATATAAGGGGAAGCGAACCGAGATTGCACCATATCACTAACCACCAGCGCACCGGCATTAATGAAGGGGTTGCGGGGAATACCGTTTTCATATTCCAACTGTACAAGAGAATTAAACGGCAGGCCGGATGGCTCGCATCCAACTCGCTCCCACATAGTTTCACCGTAGTGATTAATAGCTAAAACAAGATTAAAGACTTTTGAGATACTTTGAATAGAAAAAGGAACGCTCGCATCGCCTATCGACGTTATTTGACCGTTTGTATCGCAAATTGAAATGCCAAATTGCCGTGGATTAACCGTGGCCAACGCAGGGATGTAGTCGGCAACTTTTCCCATGCCCAACATGGGCTCAACTTCATCATAGATATCTTGAAGTAGTGCCAGCATTTCGTTTTTCATAGTTCCCCTTTCCTGCTTACCACAGATAAAAATAAAGCGCCTTGTTATAAAAACGCTGGCGCTTTAATTTCTATACAAACAATGTAGCGATTAGTTACAGCGCCAATCTTCCTTAAAGTCACACAAGCCATCATCATCTTCGTCTGACGTAAGCTCAATGTTGGTCGATACCTTTTCTGATACTTTATTTGAATCGGAATCGATTATTACTGGCTGTTTTTTATCGATAAAACTGAAGATTGTTTTTGCAATATCCGTGTTATCAATTTGCCCCATAAGCGATTGATAACCAGCGCCAAAAGCAAATACTTCAACATCTACACCAGTGTGACCGCCTGTTGTCCACCCCGTGTTTGTTTTGGTGTCTAAGAAGGTTTTTACTGCCATGAAGCGAGTTTCATCATCTTGGTTTGATACGCTATCTAGCGTGGCAAGCTCTTCTTCACTCAACGACAAGCCAAGCTTCTGCGCCACAAATTCGCCAGGGTTCTCTTCATTTGCCATCTCTAAAGCAATTGTCATTACCGAGGCTGACATAGACTTAAGATGTTCAGGGCTCCAGCGGTAGTCGCCGTTTGCGCCAATGGTTAAGCCACCTGTGCTGTGATCCGCCGTCAAAATAACCAAGGTGTCAGGATTCGTTTTTACATAATCTCGCAAATATTCCATGGTTTGCGCTAAGTCGTGCATCTCAGCCATGGCAGACGCGATATCGTTTGCGTGACCAGCCCAATCTACTTGACTTGCTTCAACGAGAAGAAAGAACCCATTGTCGTTTTCTAAGTGTTTAATAGCATGTTGAGTTAGGTACTCAAGACGATTTTTGCGCTTGTCATCTAATACCGCAGGCAGCGCTACTGGAGCAAACAGACCGAGAACATTACTTCCCGCAGGCACTGAAGCCAGACGGTTATATGAATCGGCATATTCGTAGCCAGCATCAATAAACTGCGCCAAAATATCTCTGTCATCGCGTTCAAAGTAAGACGTTCCACCGCCTAGCATCACGTCAGCGACAAACTTACCGTCCACGCGAACATCAAAGAAATCTTCAGCTATTTCGTTGTAGTTCTTACGGCTTTCGTTATGCGCAATGTATGACGCAGGTGTCGCATGAACAATTTGAGACGTTACTGCCAAACCAGTACGCATGCCTTTACTCTTAGCATGGTACATAACAGAGTTTACTGGTTGTTTATTTACATCAACACCAATTGCACCGTTGTATGACTTAACGCCAGTAGCAAGAGCGGTTGCAGCTGCGGCTGAATCGGTAACGTAACCAGATACTTGCGCAGGATACGTTGAAGCATTGCCCACTAAAATATCGTCAAACACAACCGATTCGATTTTCGGTGTTGACGGGTCATCTACATAATTACGATAAGCCGTGGTATAGGCAGGCCCCATACCGTCGGCTACAACCATTATTATATTTTTCGGTACACCTTTAGTTTGCGTACCGGTTGCACTTGCTGATTCGGTCATAGATTCAGTGATACCACAACCCGCAAGAACAGCAATAGACGCACAACTTAGTAGTGATGTGCGAACAAATTGTTTAATCATTTAAACTTCCCTGAGTAAGTAAGGTACCTACTGGCCTGGATACCCGCAGATACAACAATAACGACACTATCGCGAATGATTCTTTGGTGATCATAATGGTGTTAGCAAAGCGATAAGATGCAATAGTGTAAAGCAGGCTGGCAAGATGCTCAAAGCTTTTGGACAAAATAACGCAAGCATGAGATGACCATCTGGTCATCTCATTAAATTAGCAACTTTTAAGAAGGAAGCGACTACTTATTTTGTGATGAGAGGTATTCGCGCATGCGCTGTTGTGCCACGTCAACGAGCATGTCGGGCTGGAATTTGGAGATAAACCTGTTGCATCCAACTTTTTCTACCATGGCGTCGTTGAAGCTTCCGCTTAATGATGTGTTGAGTGCTATAAATAAATTGCTCATACGAGGATCGTTACGCACTTCAGAAGTAAGCCGATAGCCGTCCATTTCTGGCATTTCTGCGTCGGTAAACATTAGCAAAATTTCGTCGGTTGGATTCTTCCCCTCATCGGCCCACTCCTTCAGCAGCGCTAACGCTTCAGCGCCGTTTTTACGTTCGATGATTGTTATACCTAGCTGCTCTAACGTATCTTTAATCTGTTTTCTTGCTGTGCTTGAGTCATCTACTATCAACACTTTCTTGCCTAAGAAGTGGTTAACAATGTCTTTATCTAGCACTTCTTCAGAGATAGATGTGTCGTAATCGATGATTTCCGCGAGTACTTTTTCAACATCGATGATTTCTACCAGCTCTTGTTTACCCTCAACATTCACCTGAGTTATGGCGGTTAAATAATTGGATTTTCCAATGCCGCTAGGGGGTGGCTGAATGGTTCCCCACGATGTATTCACTATGTTTTTCACTTCACCAATAATGAAGCCCTGCACGCTTCTGTTATATTCAGTGATAATGACATTCTTCGCTGTTGCTTGCGTAGCTGCACCGCGCATTTTGATTGCCTGACGCAAGTCTATAATTGGAATGGAGCTTCCTCGGTAGTTCATCACGCCTTTCAGGTTGTGATGTGAACCCGGCATTATATTGAGCTTGGGTACGTTTATAACTTCTTTAATTTTAAAGACGTTCATGGCAAAAATGTGTCGCGTTCCCAGTTGAAACATCAAAAGCTCAAGCCTGTTTTCGCCAACAAGCTTGGTTCTTTGGTCAACTGACGACAATACACTACTACTCATAACACCCACTTTTCATATTATATATCAACAAGCTAAAACAAATGCGCCCTCGTATCGGACAAGATTATTTAGCGTGAAGCTTTACGCCTAAATTTACCTTGCTCACACCGGCAAAGCTATTACCCTTTTAGCTAATAGACAGACGAAATAGTCAACACCAGCAAGCATTTGCAACCTACGTAAGTTATTTATTACCGACCACTTCTTGCCCCGCTGCTGCCCCATTGCCTTAAAACCACCAAACATAGGTGTCAAAGATTTACAGTATCTAGACTTCTCTCGGCGCCAGTCATTCACAAAATAAATGGCCGCAATGCAAAATATATATTTCTATTATTCCAAATCCGGCACTAGGATGAAATGGAATCAACGGGAACGCCCTACAGCGTAAACATAAACAACGTTAAGTATTTTAATTATAGTCGGGAGAGACGCTCATGTCGCAATATCAACAAGACATTGATAACTTCGCCACATTAAAGGCAGCACAAAACGGAACTTGGGAAGGTATCAACCCAGAATTCGCTGCACGCATGAAGGTTCAAAACCGTTTTAAAACAGGTTTAGACATTGCTCGCTACACTGCAAGCATTATGCGCAAAGACATGGCTGAATACGACGCAGATTCGTCTCAGTACACACAGTCACTAGGCTGCTGGCATGGCTTCGTAGGCCAACAAAAAATGCTTTCAGTTAAAAAGCATCAAGGCACAACTAACAAAAGCTACCTTTACCTTTCAGGCTGGATGGTAGCAGCACTTCGCTCTGAATTTGGTCCTCTTCCTGACCAATCAATGCATGAAAAAACATCAGTGTCTGCGCTTATCGAAGAACTTTATACTTTCCTTCGCCAAGCAGATGCGCGTGAATTAGGCGACCTTTTCCACAAGCTAGACGACGCTAAGAAAAACGGTGGTGATGTAGCTGCGATTCAAGCTGAAATCGACAATTACGAAACTCACGTAGTTCCAATTATCGCAGATATCGATGCGGGCTTTGGTAACGAAGAAGCAACCTACCTACTTGCAAAGCAAATGATTGAAGCAGGTGCATGCTGTATCCAAATTGAGAACCAAGTATCGGACGCGAAGCAATGTGGTCACCAAGACGGTAAAGTAACCGTGCCACACGAAGACTTCCTAGCGAAAATCAATGCAGTACGCTATGCATTCCTTGAACTAGGTGTTGATGAAGGTGTAATTGTTGCACGTACTGACTCACTAGGTGCTGGTCTTACTCAGAAGATCCCAGTATCTACATCAGAAGGCGACTTAGCTGCTCAGTACAATGCGTTCCTTAAAACTACCGAAGTTGCAGGGGCAGAAGATCTAAGTGAAGGTGACCTAGTTCTTAAGCAAGGTGGCAAACTGGTTAAGCCTGAGCGTCTACCAAACGGCTTGTTCCGCTTTAAAGACAACACAGGTTTTGACCGTGTAGTACTTGACTGCGTAACGTCACTTAAGCACGGCGCTGACTTGCTTTGGATTGAAACTGAAAAGCCTCACGTTGGCCAAATTGCTGAAATGGTTAACGCTATTCGCGAACAAGTACCAAACGCAAAGCTGGTTTATAACAACTCTCCATCATTCAACTGGACGCTTAACTTCCGTCAGCAAGTGTTTGATGCTTGGACAGAAGAAGGCAAAGACGTATCTGGCTACGACCGCGCGAAACTTATGTCTGCCGACTATGATGACAGCGAACTTGCAGCAGCAGCGGACGAGAAGATTAAGAGCTTCCAGGCTGACGCAGCACGCGAAGCGGGTATCTTCCACCACCTTATCACGCTACCGACTTACCACACTGCAGCGCTGTCTACTGACAACCTTGCAAAAGGTTACTTCGGTGAAGAAGGTATGCTTGCTTATGTTCGCGGTGTTCAGCGTCAAGAAATTCGCCAAGGTCTAGCGTGCGTTAAGCACCAAGCGATGGCAGGTTCTGACCTAGGTGATACACACAAAGAGTACTTCTCTGGTGAAGGTGCACTTAAAGCGTCTGGTGAAGATAACACCATGAACCAGTTCGACGTATAACGCGAACAGGCAATGAGTTAAACGGAAAGTATCCCAACCTTTCCTACAGGGCACCTTCGGGTGCCCTTTTTTGTGCACGTCATTCACTTCACTTATGCTTTTTGCATAAAACAAAAAAAGCCATATTTTCCTAAATTTCATAAAAAAACAATATAACAATTATATTTCAATACCTTATAGGTATAACGGCGGCCAATTTAAGACTAAACGCTTATCTGACATTGAAATAAAAAAGCTTTATAATAGCTATGTTTAATTAGGTTTAAAAAGAGCATTAGAATAATGAATATAGCGAAGGTCGACCTGAATTTATTGGTTTATTTAGATGTGCTGTTGCGCGAAGGAAGTGTAACAAAAGCTGCAAACCAGCTAAGCATTACTCAGCCAGCAATGAGTAACGGCCTGAAGCGTCTTCGCGATCTATTTAAAGATCCACTTTTAGTGCGTACCAGCGATGGGATGACCCCCACTAAGCGCGCGCTTGAACTACAACCCATTATTCGCGATGTGCTTAGTCGATTGGAAAGCTCTATTCAACCCGAGACTGATTTCGATCCGTTAACCAGCGACAGAACCTTCCGCATTATGACCAGTGACTATGCAGAGAGTACCTTGTTACTTGAACTTGTTGGAAGACTGGCGGATTTAGCGCCCAATATTACGCTTGACCTTATTACGCCGAGTGACGTGACGTTTCACGATGTCGAGCAAGGTAAAGTGGACATGGCAATTAACCGCTTCGATGAATTGCCTTTGTCGTTTCACCAAAAAGTTATCTGGTATGACACCTTTAGCTGCGTAATGAGTTCCGACCATCCGCTAGTAGAAAAATGCAACCTAGAAGGCTATTTGAGTGCCCAGCATATTTGGGTAAGTAAAACTGGGTTTGGCGTGGGTGTAGGTATTGATCCAAATGAAGTACAAAAATTGGGTTGGGTTGACGCAGAGCTTACAAAAATTGGCAAACAGCGTGCTATTCGCGTATTTACTCGTCATTACCATGCAGCGCTTCAGATTGCGAAAAAGCAAAAACTCATTGCTACCTTACCAAGCAAAGCGGCACGTTTATTCAAACACGACCCTGATGTGGTGATTAAAGAGCCGCCTTTCGACATACCACCTATTGCGCTAAAAATGGCGTGGAGTGCCCTACTTCACCACGACGCAGGTCACATTTGGTTGCGCCGCTTAATCAGCGATGTAGCTAGCGAAATGAATGCGGGTTAAACATTCACAAAATATATGGCAGAAATACAAACCATAAATTAAAAAACTATCTCTATACACACTACACTGGGTGAACAGACAAATGTATAGAGGTAGTTATGCAAGGATATATTACTAGAGGCCGATTACAGGTTGCCGAACAACTCGATAACTTTATTAATGAACAGGCACTTCCTGGCACAGGCGTAGATAAAGACACCTTTTGGCAAGGTGCAGAAACCCTCTTCGAAAAATTCATTCCTCAAAATCGCGCACTATTAGAAAAGCGAGAACAGCTTCAGCGCGCTATCGACGATTATCATAAAGCTGGTAACCCGGTAAACGGAAACGAATATACCGACTTCCTAAAAAGCATCGGTTACCTTGTTGAGCAGCCGTCACAAGTAAGTGCACAAACACAAAATGTAGACGCCGAAATAGCAACAATGGCAGGCCCTCAGCTAGTCGTGCCAATCAACAACGCTCGCTATGCACTTAACGCGGTAAATGCCCGTTGGGGTAGCCTTTACGACGCACTATACGGCACTGATGTCATCAGCAGTGAAGGTGGAGCAGAAGCGGGAAAAAGCTACAACCCCGTACGCGGCGCCAAAGTAGTTGCGAAAGCGAAAGACTATCTAGATAGCATGATACCCCTTGCGAAAGGCAGCCACGCTGACGTTACTGAGTATAAGATTGAATCGGGTAAATTGGCGATCACTCTTGCCGACGGCGATGAAACCACCTTAGCAAACACAGAGCAATGGCAAGGATACCAAGGTGACATTAGCGCACCGTCAAGCCTGCTATTTGCACACAACGGTCTGCATTTTGAAATTCAACTAGACCCGACTCACCCTATTGGCGAGAGTGATGCCGCAAACGTAAAAGACGTACTGGTTGAAGCCGCATTAACCACCATAATGGACTGCGAAGATTCCGTTGCTGCTGTTGACGCTGAAGATAAAACCTTGGTGTATAGCAACTGGTTAGGCTTAATGAAAGGCTCGCTAAGCATTGAAATGACAAAGGGCGGCAAGCAGCTTGTTCGCGCTATGCATGACGATAGAAGCTACCAGCCGTCTAAACACGCTTCACAAGACGAGCTAAAAGATGGCGAACTAGTACTTTCTGGTCGAAGCCTTATGTTTGTTAGAAACGTGGGCCATCTTATGACTAACAATGCTATGCTCTTTGACGGCGAAGAAGTGCCAGAGGGGATCATGGACGGTTTAGTCACTTCACTTATCGCAAAGCATGATCTTTTAGGAAACAGCAAATTTAAAAACAGCCGCGAAGGCAGTATTTATATTGTTAAACCTAAAATGCACGGGCCAGAAGAAGTTGCATTCTCTAACGCATTGTTTGGTGCTATCGAAGCGATTATCGATGTTCCAGCTAACACCCTTAAAATGGGCATAATGGATGAAGAGCGCCGTACGAGTATTAATCTACAAGCTTGTATTGCCGAGGCTACTTCACGCGTTGTGTTCATTAACACGGGCTTCTTAGACAGAACCGGTGATGAAATTCATACCTCAATGCTTGCCGGCCCTTTTGCAGAAAAAGCCGCGCTCAAGTCTATGGCGTGGATTAAGGCTTATGAAACTGCAAACGTTGCAGTAGGCCTTCGCTGCGGCCTTTCTGGCAAAGCGCAAATTGGTAAGGGCATGTGGCCAATACCTGATGAAATGCAAAATATGATGACCGCCAAAATAGGCCACCCTAAGGCTGGCGCTAATACTGCTTGGGTTCCCTCACCTACTGCAGCAACACTGCACGCGCTTCATTACCACGATGTAAATGTGTTTGACGTTCAAAAGTCGCTAGATGAAAACTTTAGTGGCCTTGCTGACATACTTACCATTCCATTGTTAGAAGATGCCTCTACTTTGACGCGTGAGAGTATTAAGCGTGAAATTGACAATAACGTTCAGGGCATTTTAGGCTACGTTGTACGCTGGGTTCACCAAGGCGTAGGCTGCTCGAAGGTTCCGGACATCAACAATGTAGGCTTGATGGAAGACCGCGCGACGTTGCGAATTTCATCGCAGCATATCGCTAACTGGCTAGAGCACGGCATTGTAAGTGTAGATCAGGTAAAAGAGTCTTTGGCCCGTATGGCTGTCTTGGTAGATGAGCAAAATGCGGGGGATCCTGAGTATATCCCTATGGCACCTGATTTAGACAGCTCAATTGGCTTCTTAGCCGCAAGCGATCTAATCTTCAAAGGTAAAGAGCAGCCTAGCGGTTACACAGAACCTTTACTGCACGCCCGTCGCCGCGAAATGAAGGCAAAACTTGCAGCGAGCTAGCACAAAATATGAGGGCTAAGAATTGGAAACTAAAAGCTATATTCCATACGGTAAAACACCAAAGAATTAGCTAGCTAGTTTCAAGCCTCATCAGACGCATTTGAATAAGGCTCACTCTGTTAGTCAACAGCAGTGAGCCTTTTTATTTATTGCTGGTGTATTACTAATGCGTTTGCATTTATTGTCGCGACGCGTGAAATCACTTCGCAAACACACTCAAAAGCGAACTGTGTAGTGATATGGCAACACTTTAGACTAAAGATATCGCTTATCTCCCCCTTGATACTTTGCTGATAATGTATGAGTAAACTACGCTTTTATAGTGTGGGGCGCAGCGTTTGTTATTCCGTTGGAACTAAACACTTAGCGCAAAGCCTCCTTAGTTTGGAGTATGCACATGCAGATAGCCTCGGCAGCAATACCGAATAATTTATTACAGGCGAACGTCACGCAAATTGTGCCCATCTTTTCAGGTGGAGGAACAAGATTGAGCGCCCATATCGGCATCATTAAAGCGCTGCAGGACATGGACGTAGGCTTCGACACTTTAGTGGGTGTATCAGGTGGCTCGATTATCGCTTCGCTTTATGCCAAAGGTTACACAGTGGAGCAAATGCGAGAGCTCGCACTGGTTACCGATTTCAAGCAATTCACTGAATTTTCACTCGTAAGATTACTCCGGGAAGGCGGACTTTCTTCTGGCGACGTATTTCAACGATGGATTGACGAACAGTTGGAAGGCGCAGTGTTTGCCGACCTCCCACTCAACTTGCATATTCTCGCTACCGACGTAAACGGCGGCGGACCAGTTTTGTTCAACAAACAAACCTCTCCAGATATGAAGGTGTCAGAAGCAGTGCGGTACTCTATGTCGATACCGCTCATCTTCTCGTTCAAACCCTTTAAAGAGCACCTGCTAGTAGACGGCGCTATATTGTCTGAAGATGCGCTGTTTGAAGATTGGCGAGGCGATGGCACGCCATCAGTATGCTTCAGACTGCAAAGCACCGAACAAAAACGCAAGGCTATTAAAAAGAACTTACTTCAACTGCCCCAATACATCAGCATGCTTATTCGCACGTTTATGACGGCAATATCCAGGGAGTACGTCAATGCGAAGTATTGGCACAATACGGTGGTGGTGAATACCGGGGAGATTTCCGCGGTAGATTTTTCGCTTACACCTGAAATTAAAAACACACTTTTTGAGCTCGGTTATGCAACCACGAAAGAGTTCTTGCCCAAAAAGTGTGCGGGATTTATGAGAAGCAGTGCACTTTAACGGTTTCAGAAAGTAATTATAAGTCGCTAGCGCTTACACTTTATAAAAGTCGCGATACCAGTCGACAAACGCTTTTACGCCTGTTTCAACATCGGTAGATGGCTGGTATCCAGTATCTTCAACTAGCGACGACACATCAGCATAGGTGTCAGGCACATCGCCTGGCTGCATAGGAAGAAGTTCTTTCTTCGCCTCAATACCCAATGCACTCTCAAGGGTTTCAATAAACTTCAAAAGGTGCACTGGTGTTTGCGCACCAATATTGTACACCTTATAGGGCGCCTTACTCGTACTTGGATCTGGATTGCCGCCGTCCCAATTCTCGTTAGGTTTAGCCACATTATCCAATGAGCGAATTACGCCTTCAACGATATCATCGATATAAGTGAAGTCACGACGGTGGTTACCATAGTTGTAAACCTGTATTGTTTTGCCTTCCAAAATAGCTTTAGTGAACTTGAAAAGCGCCATGTCTGGACGGCCCCAAGGCCCGTAAACAGTGAAAAAGCGCAGCCCCGTTGTAGGCAAGTTATACAGGTGACTATAAGTATGAGCCATTAGCTCGTTAGCTTTTTTAGAAGCCGCATACAAGCTAACTTGATGATCTACGTTATGCTGTTCTGAAAACGGCATAGTCTCATTCGCTCCGTAGACTGAGCTAGACGACGCGTACACCAAATGCTCGACTTTATTATGGCGACATCCTTCTAGAATATTCACAAAGCCAACAATATTTGAGTCGACGTAAGCGTTAGGATTTTCAAGTGAATAACGCACACCAGCTTGAGCAGCCAAATGCACCACTCTATCAAATTTGTGCTCTTCAAAAAGCGCAGCCATTTTGTCGCGCTCCTCTACCCCCATCTCGATAAATGAAAATAAATCAGCAGCAGTAGATGATTTAATCTCGTCTAGACGAGCGTGCTTTAATTTCACTTCGTAATAATCGTTAATGTTGTCAATCCCGACAACTTGGTCACCACGATTGATAAGGTATTGCGATACAGCTGCACCAATGAAACCAGCTGCTCCGGTGACTAAGATTTTCATTTATTAATCCCTTTTACTCGTCAGATTGTTCTGGATACTTTTCGAATTTTCTACTTTAGTGAAAATATGCTTCCCAAGCACGCTTTCTAATATGGCTCGCACAGATTTTACAGTCAGATGGTAAAACAATATTGGAAGAGGCATCTTCAAAAAATGTCCTCTCAGCATAAGCAGCCATGCAGAGATTATTCCAAAAAAATCAGTACTTAAATAATGCTTAGGTGATAATCCTGAAATGAAAACTTTGTCCTTAAAAGAAAGCTCAAAAACAAATAACTTCTTATCAAAAAGGGAGATTGTTTCGGATGGTAATTTCAGCTCGAAACATAGAGATAAATACCTAATAGCTCTTTCAACTTCGCTCTTAAAGTTAAGCGCCTTACTTATGTTAATCACTTCAATCCAAAATTCAGAACTTTTACCTTTAGACAGTAAATAAAGGTCGAAGAAATCTCTATAAGCATACTTAAAGTCTTCATTAAAAAACAAATGGATACTGCTATGCACAAACATCGCGGGCTCTGTCAAAGTCTCAATGCCATGCGAATGCGTTTTGGTATATCTAAACAGTATTTCTGTATCTACCATCCGCCCAGATATTATTGGTACTAAATTATGGTGCAAATCCAGTACAGTTCCCCTTACTCCGTGCGTCAACGGAGGAATTTCATGCGCCCACTTTCTATAATACTGGTCATCATAATCGTTTATATCTTTATGGCACCAGCCTGCTAGAATAAGTGCTTTTTCAACCGCTGTAATATCGCTTTTTTTTACTATAACATCAACATCACCACACGTTCTTCCAATACTAGCGGAGCAATTGCTTAAAACATAAGCCCCCCCTTTCAGAAAAACTAGCTTTTTAGTTTTGCCTTTCAAATAGGTGCTTAATTTTTCTGCTTCGTAGCGAATTTGCGTATGTTGGTGCTCGGCTAGGGTTATAGCATTTTCAAAATGCCGTTGGACACATTTCTCGAGAGTTGCTAGCACCCCAACATCGCGAAACCGATAGCCAAACCTAGCCAAAAGCTGCTCGCTCCTCATTACTAAAATAAGGGATTCCCACTGTCTCAATGAAACAGAAGTTGCTAATTGGGGCTCTGTGTACAACTGTATAATTGACTTTTGACTCAACAATGACTGACTCACAAAATTTCTTCCTCTATAAAATCTTGAAGGTCAATAAGATTATTGTGCCAAACTCTAAATGATTTAGCCTTTTCCACCGTCTTAACAATCGTGTCAAACCCAATCTTTCCGAGAGCAGTGAAATTAAAAGCATTGTTACTCAATTGCATAAACGAGTTTGAGTTATCCAACGCTTCTATTTCTAGAATATTTCCAGCCGTGTATTGCGGATAGATTATTCCCACTATTTCAGCTTCTTCAAACCTCATATCCCACGATGAAATAGGAGGAGATACATGTATAACATCCCCCTTGTGCGTATCTTTGGCTATTGATGAAAACGACGCATGAGGAAACCATTTTTTAGCCAACTTAATGGAGTTGTTTTTCAAACATATTGGCCGAACAAATGGATGACAGCGCCCAGTCTTTAGGTTTATCAGTGCCATTTCATCTGATAATAACTGCCACCCGTTAAATGCTAAATGTGTTGTGATTGTACTCTTTCCGCTGCCTGGCGGAGCGGGAAACAAAATTGCTTTACCATCTTTGGCAAGCACTGCGGAATGGACCAGTAAAAAAGACATTTCATGAGACGCAACTGTCCAATTCATCCCCCACTCAAGCATCGCAAATGCCTGACTATAGTCCAGTGGTTTAAACGGCTCTCGTAAGTCGCACAAAAATCTAGCTTGCTTTCGAAAAAGTTGGCGAATTAGCCCAGAGTTATGAACTTGTAAAAAGTAATCTGTAAAAGCTTGCTCCTCAAAACAATATGAAGGGTACAATTTCTCAAGATTGGAATTTACCAAAGGTATATTAGTAGAAAGTTTAAAACTAAAGGGGGCTAGCGAGAGGCTAAGTGGCATACTCAACGGCTTCTCTCTATCATTTCTTTTGCGGCTAACTCGGAAATTACTTTCGAAGAGTGATTAAGAGGACTATCGTTAAAAGTTGTTTCACGTAACAGTTTCATGAAACAATGGATGTTAAAGCTGACACATACCACTTCAAAGTTGCTTGAATTGTAAAGTGCAATACCAGAGTTATCACTAAAGGGATGAACAAATACTTCATCCCTCAAAACATAACACACTTTATACTGTTACCTCAGATGCAATGCAACCATTTTGACACTGGTCGATTATTGCGGCAAGTTCAATACCTAACTTGCCAGCATTGGAACTATAGAGTTCGGATAAGTAATCAACGTAATTTTGCAAAGAGCCAAACGAAGCTAAAACAGGGTAATGCACACCATGCATACCGTGGTATTTTGCGTTCAAATACATGCTAACGATATGGCAGTTAACGTTATCGGGGCCCGATAAATCAAACTTGTTTTTGGGATTCCCCAACCTGTCGAGTTTACTCGTGCGCTTTACAAATACGTCTGTGTCGTCCGTTACACCAGCAATTAACACCCCGCTATCGCCTTCTGACTTGAGAAAGTGATGGAGTTTTGGCGCTTCAAATCCACCTAAATAAGTTGGTAACTTAATTGAATTTCCAGAGTCGCTTAAAGCATCAAACCCGAAAACCGAACTAAAAGTCACCTTGTCACTATCTGGTATATTGTTTTTCCAATAACCATGTGAACGAAGCATTATACGCTCACCACTAGCCCAGTCTGACCCATGACCTGAAGCCACTATCGAATTCACTGTACCATTTGCCCAAACCGACCTTGCAGGTAAACTCAGTAAGGCCGTACCTGCTGCCGCTCTTTTGACAAATTTTCTACGACTTGCACTAGAGTTTGTTTTTAACTCGTCCATTTCTGACAAACCACCGTTAATCGATAAATACTTCTTGATCTTTTCTCTGCAAAAACCAAGCCAACAGTTAAACTTCTGATTTAATAGAGAAAAAGTAAAAAAAAATAGTTAACTGTAAAGTTTTCTGACAAAGTCATCGATAATGATTTGTCATGCTTCGTTAATCGCCTGCGCTATATACGCATACTATTTAACCCATAAACTATAGTGTACTCTATTATTCGGGCAATTTAAATCAAACTTGTATACTAGAGAGTGCATCAAAATGTTAGCCATCGAAAAAATTTTAAAGGAGAGGCTTAAAGGTATCGCAGTAGTCATTTGTGACTCAGGTTTAATTGCAGAATACTTAAACTCTCCGGAAGGTTTCAATTCAACCATAACTTGCGTTGTCAAACCTTTAACCATTGGCGCAATAGAGAGTATTCTGAATATTGCAAACAATTGCCAAGAGACAGCTATTCCTGAATTTGCGATTCACCCTTTATCCACAGGAAAAAATTGGGGATATGGCTCTTCTGTTCCAATAGAAGGGTCTAAATCAAACGTGATATTAGATCTTTCTTCGCTCGATAGCATAACTCATTTCGATAAAGAAAACGGTATCGTATCTCTTCAGCCCGGTGTGACCCAACAACACCTATTTGACTACTTACATGATAATAATCATCCCTACATGGTTCCTGTTACAGGTGCAGGCCCGACTACAAGCATTTTAAGTAACGCTCTCGAGCGTGGCTATGGTATTACGCCGATCGCTGACCACTTCACCTCAGTAATGTCGATAAAAGGTTTTTTAGCAGATGGAAGCTTTTACGAGTCTTCTCTTCAATGTATGAGCGATACTGCTAATGGAAAAAATAGTGAATGTTACGTAGATAAAACATTTAAATGGAAACACGGCCCTTATCTCGACGGAATTTTCACTCAATCTGGAAACATGATTGTAACCGAAATAACTCTATCATTAGCTCGTGTAAAGCCTGCATTTGACTCTTTTTATATGCGCTTTTTCGACAAAGAAAGTTTCGATAACGCTTATGCGGTTGTGAAAGAAATTTTCCACAATTTAGAAGGCGTTGTAGGGTCAATAAATTTGATGGATAAAAGGCGTGTCGCCGCGATGGTCGCAGACAACCCCCAAGGCTGTGGTAGCCATAAAGTAATGACAGATGAACAAGTAGACGCAATTTCTAAACATTACGATGTACCTGAATGGACATTAGTAGGAACGGTCTACGGCACACATTCGGTAGCAAAGGCTGCAAAAAGTGATATCAAAAAAATTGCAAAAGGAAAAGCCGATCAAGTTCTGTTCTCTAGCGACCTATTGGTTAGATTAGGTCAAGTTGTTACTAAAAGGCTTAGCCTTCCGATATTAGATAGTGCAAGAGAGCAACTTGAAAAGCTCTCTGCGGGAATGGAGGTCATGCAGGGCAAGCCCAGTCAGGTTGCTTTACCTCTAGCTTATTGGCGCAACCCTAGAGTTCGACCAGATAAGTCACGATTGATGAACCCCGCAAAAGACGGTTGTGGTCTGCTTTGGTACGCCCCTCTTGTACCAGCTAAAGTAAGCTCAATGAAAGCTTTTATTGAAATGGTTCGAAGTATTACCCCCAAATATAATATTGAACCCATGATAACCTTTACAAACCTTAGTGGGATTTCGACTGACAGCACTATCCCAATTGTGTTTGATTTAGAAAATCCGCAAGCAGTAGAAGATGCACACGCATGCTTACAGGCATTGTTTGATGAGGGCGTGAAACAGGGGTTCATCCCTTACCGATTAAACATTCAACAGCAATTAGAACTAAATGCTAACAGTACGTTTTGGAAAACGGCCGGGAAAATCGCTCACGCATTAGATCCTGCTGGCATTATAAGTCCAGACAGATACAACCCTTATAAACCCTAATACTTTACGTCATTTTTATTAAGTATTGCCATAACGTGTTTAACTGGGATTGCGTAACTAATTCCACTTGGAGATGAAAGAGCTGCTTCTTTGCCCTGGCTTACAAAGACTTTATTAATCACACCCACCAAATGCCCTGTCTCTATATTATAAACAGGGCTACCTGAATTACCTGGAAATGCTGTGGCGTCGAGTTGATATACGAGTTCAGGCTTTTTTAGTCTCTTGAGCATTGAGACTGTCAACTGATCTGCATTCCTCGCAGGTATCGCATCAGGCGTAATAGCTGATATTAGTCCTTTGTGCGTAGCAGGATAAAGTCCAATTGCAGCACCTAATGGAAACCCAGTAAAAGCAATTTCATTGCCTGGCTTCAATAAAGTTTCGCTTCCCATTTTTAATGGCTTTAGTTCATTACTGATTTTCAATAGCGCTAAATCATGAACAGGATCGATATCGACAATTTCTGCTTTTTGAGCAGTGACGTTTCGACCTTCACCGTGAATAGCAACATAGTGTTGCACGATTTGGGGATCTAGAATTTTTGAAACCACATGATAATTGGTTATGACCCATTTACCGTTGCCAACTACAAAGCCAGTACCAAGAACTTGATTACCATCACTTTCCAGTGGTGTATACAAACCGATAGCAACGACAGAATCCGTTGTCTCAGACACTATATCAACAAACGAATAACTTGCATTTGCACTTAAAAAAGGTGAAAAAAATAGAGATGTAAAAACCAGTAATACGTTGGAATAGTGCGATAAATAGGACATGATTGACGAATCTCTTTTTTACAAGGTAGCAACATGGAATTGTTAAAGCATATAGTGCTTTTCTTTATATCTCCATTAAACTTAGCGACTTTACTGCACGTGCATCTCCGTTTTCTCGGTAGAAGTTACTCTATAATAGTGCGGTAAACATTTAAGCTTTTTGAAATAATCTATACTGCTTATCACACTTATTTGTTTTTCGTTTGAATGAATTAGTTTTACGTACAAAGTCTATGTAAATTAATGGTAAAACTCTGCTAGACTGAATAAAAAGTATTGGATATCGCTTCATCTATGGTTAAAAGTAAAAAGCAAACCCTGCTCGAGAAGTTAGGGACTATAGTTGGTGAGAAAAGTAAAATAGGAAAGCTTATTTCAGGATATAGAAAGCTGGAAGAAGCGAACTATATTTCTAGTCATTTTTCGGCATATTTGGCGCCAGTTGTTGCGAGTTCTAAAGAGTTGAAAAATGATGTTTTTACTATAAGACATGAAGTGTATTGTGAAGAACTTGGATTTGAGCCAATAAAAGAGAGTGGTTTAGAGTTTGATGAATTCGACAGCTTTTCACTTCACTGCTTAATACAACACCATAAAAGTAAGCATTTTGCGGGCACAGTGAGAATGGTGAGGCCCACAAAGCCCGATGAACAGCTTCCAATAGAAAAATATTGCCTAAACTCCATCACGCGAAAAGATTTAGACCCCTCTCAGTTTGACCGCAAAGATATTTGTGAAATATCGCGATTAGCTGTTCCTAAAGAGTTTCGTCGACGTGTAATGGATAAATTCGCAGGGGCTGGAGTGGCAGTTATCAACGAGCACACATACTCTGAAAAAGAAGTTCGCTGCTTTCCTTTTATTGCAGTTGGGCTTTACCTCTCTGCAGCAGCGTTAGCAATCGAAGAAGATATAAAACACGCTTATGTAATGATGGAGCCGCGTTTAGCGCGTAGTATGAAATTCATCGGCATCAAGTTCGAGCAAGTTGGCCCTGTGGTCGAATATCATGGTAAACGTGCGCCTTATTATATAAATAAGTCCCTACTACAGAAAAGCCTTCGCCCTGGCTTTGCGAAAATGCTTGCAGATATACTTGCCGCACTGGAAAGGCAGGAGTTCTAACTCTGTATTAACTATAAATTTTTTCTTTTAAGATACAAAAACGGCTCCGTAACGGAGCCGTTTTAACAAGAATGTTTATACTAAACTTTGCGACGACGATTGATTGCGCCGATACCAATCAAAGCCAAACCAAACAATGCGATAGTAGACGGTGCAGAAACTACATTTCCTCGAACGTTACCATTACCTGCTGCAGAATAAACCTCTAGGGTGCCATCTGATGCATCGTTAAATTGCGCTGATAGACCAAAGCCGATAACATCGCTCAATAATTCTAAGCCAGCTTCTGCCCAGCTAATATCTTCTGCTTCTGTGAAGCTAGTCATAGCAAGACCGCCTATAGCGTCTAGAGAGAAGTCAGTATCCCCAGCAGAAAGACCAAAAACTCCATCTCCGATGCTTTCAGCGCTGTAAACTGAATCAATAAAGCTCAACTTAAGCCATAGATCACCATCCCCTGCATTTGGAGCGTTTGCAAGAACGTTGTTCTCGTCAATTTCAAGATCAGGTGTATAGTCAATAAAAATATCCAACACGCCTGACGATGGTTGAATACCTAGAAACAAAATCTCCCCAGTTTGAGGATCTTCAAACAAGTTTCCATTGTTCACTTGGTTTTGAATGAAATCTTCAAAAGTCACACCAAAGTCAGCAACTCCGCTATCTTCGTACGCAGTGCGCAGGTTAGCTTCAGTTCGAGAGCCGGCTAAAGGATTGAAACCTAGACCAATGTTAGAAAATTCAAAAGTCAATTCGCAACCGTTACATTCGAACTTTCCTAAACCTGACCCTGTTAGTTCGCCGTAACCATTTAGGGTAAAGCTTCCCAAGTTACCAAGAGTGAGGCTAGAAAGAGATGTAGGTGTACCAGCACTCTCCCACCACTGAACAAACTCAAAACCATTATTGAAGTTACCTTGACCTTGCGTCGGGTCAGCACCTTGAAGTGGATCAAGCGTAACATTACCAGGAAGACTTACTACACTAGCACTCGCTAGCGAAGATGCTCCTAGTGCCACAGAAACAGCAACTGCCTTTAGAATTTTTTTCATAGTCTCAATCCTTTACGGGTTTTATAAGTACACCTTGATTAAGCGATAAGCATGCCAAAATTGTAAGGCATTGATTCAAAGGGAAATAGTAAAAATCAGTATTTACTAATGGTTTGAAGTGTAAAAGAAGTCGACAACTGTATTCAGTTGCCGAAATTATTATCATTTTAGTATTGTTTGTAATTACTAGAGCAAGTTTGGGCCCGCTCTTCTTGGCCCGTGTCAGAAAAATATTGGCATTGAAGCTTTTTTAGACTTCCACTTGGATTGTCTCCAATTAAACTTTCAAATAATCTATTGCCAGATTCAACTCCCTCTAACTTCACAGATAAGCGCGCAGCAGTATCGATTAAATAGGGAGGATTTCCCTTCGGAACTAACACCTTGTCAATAAGTTCTTGCGCAGCTACGAGGTCGTCCCCTTCCATATATAAATATGCAGCGTTATTGAGAGCCAACAAATTATCTTTGTCAAGATCATACAATTTACGATATAAGGCAGCAGACTCTAATGGCTTCGTACTTTTTAGCCCGTCTGCTAGAGCCGTTATTACTGGGATGTCATTTGGCTCACGAGAAAGGTATTTTCTTAATAGGTCAAATGCCTCTTCATGTTTTTTGACTGACGCTAATGCGTACGCATAGTAAAGTACATCTGTACCTCGACTATTAGTATCTACAACTCTGGACAAAATATTGACTGCCTCAAGCGGTTGCCCACGACCCAATTGAATTTTGCCATTTGCTAGTTTATACAAATCTATATTTCTAAGTTCATTAGGAACAGATGCAAGTGCCTTTTCAGCCTCAGAGAATTCATTATTTTTTATGAGTAGTTCAACCCTAGCAAATATGAGTCTTGGATCATCAGGATATATCTTGATCAATTGATGAACCACATTTTCAGCTTCCTCAAATTTCCCTTGAGCTTCTAGCATGAAAACTAGAAACATCTTTACGTTTCCATCGTCAGGATAGCTCTTCTCTTTTTTATTAAGAAACTCTACAGCTTGGTCTATTTTTCCTAATGCTGACAATGATAGTGTATAGAGTCGAATAAAGTTGACGTCGGGAACACTCTGATCCGAGAACTTTTTGAGCACTTCTACGACCGAAGAGAAATTCCTTTGAATAAACAACGAGTGGGCATAAAGCAAAGATGACCTAAAATCTCCTCTATCTTCAAAATGGCTCTTTATATAATAAAAGGCCTCAGATGCGTCTCCATTGGCAACTTGTACATCTAATAAGAGTTTTAAAAGTTTCTCGTTATGCGGAGACTCTGATAACAGCTTAGCTACAACAGGTTCAACACGGCTCCAGTTACTCTGTGCAATGTCTTTTTTTAGTGCATTTAGATTCGCTGAGATATTAGATGGCTCAAGTAATAGTAATCTCGAATAATAATCGTCTGACCGCTTCGTTTTTCCAGCTTTCATCGCTGCAAAACCCGCAAACTCAAGTGCTAGCGCCCTATCTTTTGCCTCGGCATTCTCAGCCCAGTCCTCAGCAATAGTTAGCGCATTCTCAAGATCATTCTTTCTGATTGCGGTTGCTATTAGGAGAGCTATTTCTTCACCTGCATTTTTGGTTGACTTATAAAGGCCTTCCAATGAGATTTCTTCACCTTCAATATAACCAATTACATTTTGGAAGAAAGGATCATTTTTAGCTTTTTCGGAGAGGTAATTTTGCGTAACATCAAATGCTAAAAGTGGTTGTCCATTTCTTTTCAATTGATAACCTAATTCAGCTGCAACTGCGTCATTAAGATACCGACTAGAAGGACTATACAACTTCAGAGCTTCTTCTGTATAACCCAACCTAAGGGCCACTTGAAGTTTGAGTTGGTTAATACGCTCTCTATCTTTTTCGTAACCATCCTCGATAAGAGAGAGAAACCGATGAGAAGTTTCATATTGCCCAATTTCAAAAGCAATTTTAGCAATCTCGAATGAGAGCCCAGGAGATTTTCTTCCAGACTGATAGGCACTTACTAATAAAGGCAACGCTGATTCTTTATCTCCGTTATTCAAAGCAATGTAAGCTTTGAGTTCACTAAGCAATCCACTCTTACTGTTTTTTTTGTAAAGGCTGTCTACTATTGGCTCGGCTTTATCATACTGCTTACTACGAATATACTCTACGGCGAGGAGTAGTGTCGCTTTTAAATCATCTGGCTTATTTTCTGTATATTTTTCTAACTCTCTAGTGGCAAGTAGTGAATCTCCGGAAAGCGTTAAAACTTGAACTTTAAGCCAAGAAACTTCTTCGCTTAAAACTTGTGCTGTCTCAGCTTCATTCACTTGGCTCAAAGCCTCAGCGTAATCCTTCGCTAGCAGGGAAAGAATAACGCCTGAAAGCAGTGAGTATTTCGATTCGCTAGTTGCGTTGGCTTTAAGTATCTTATTAGATTCACCTTCGTCACCTAGCTTTCTTAGCGCCAAAGCATAATAATATTTAAGTCCTTCACCATGTCCTGAATATTCAGAGAATAATTTCTGAAGCTCTATATATGACTCGTTTCGATACATTGCCATAGCTAACTGCTCGGCAACAGAATCATCTACTGTTTCAACCCTTTTATAAACAATCTCCAACTCTTTTTCTGCAGCAGCATAGTTTCCAGTAGCAAGATAAGCCTCCCCCAACATTTGCCGAGCGTTATAGTTTTGCGGATCGTTACTTACTGCATTTTTTAATAGCACTACAGCCGTTTTATAATTACCTTCTTCGATATTCTCTGACGCAGATTTGATATCATCAACCACGCTATCGCTACAACTACTCAACAACAACAAAAGGGCTGCACTTACATATACTTGTTTTGCTCTCATATCTGCCTCTATCGTTCTATTTTTTTCTTTTATAAATATTCACGTATTGTTCGCACATCGCTCTCAAAGAGTACTTGTCTTGTACTAATCTGTGAGCGTTTTTCACTTTTTCTATCGGGAAATTAGAGATACTTAGCAGCATTTCTTCAGCTAATTGAATAACACTACCGGGCTTCACAAAAGAAACGACACTTTCATCAATAAAATGTCTTATCCCTCCAACATCTGTGGTGATAACAGGCCGACCAACAGCCATTGTTTCAAGTATTGTCATAGGCATAGCCTCGTAGTGCGATGACAACACAAACAGATCACAAGATACTAGCTGGTAATGGATATCGTCGCGATAACCAAGAAAGTCAACGTTATTACTTATATTCAACGTCTTTGCCAAATGAATTAAGTTCTCTCTCTCGCTTCCATCTCCTATAATTTTGAGCCGGACTGGTTGAACAGTTTTTAACAATACCTCCTTGAAGGCAGCGATTAAAAGTGCCTGATTTTTTACAGGATCTAGTCGCCCCACTGTACAAACAACTTTCTCTTCCCCTTTTGCTTTACTTGGAAAAAAAATTTCGTCAGGTACATCAACGCCATTTTGAATTAAATGTAAACGTTGCGGCTTCACCTTCACTACTCTAGTTACCCAATCCATCAGGTCTTGAGAAACTACAACGTAGTCATTGATAAAGAATGATGACACTTTTCGAATAAAGTTATTCTTTTTATTCAATCCATCTTGGGCATCGCCGCCATGTCCATGATCACTGTGAACGCGCGTTTTTACACCAGCCAAAAATGCAGTGAGATGATACTCAATGGTACCGAAGTTATAGGTATTTATTGCATCAGGGGAGAGCTTCTTTAACAATTTATATAAGCGATGGTGGCAGCCGATATCTTTGCCTGGTTTTTTATCCAAACAAAAAATTTTTATATCGGGAATGATTCCCGCGGTCATTTCAAACTCTGGGGTGAGCGATATGATAATGTGCTCAACCTCTTCGTAAGAGCCATTGATGAGATTTACAATTACTTTCTCTAATCCTCCGCATCCCATGCTATAGACAAGATGCACAACCTTCTTTTTCATTGACTCACCGATTCTCATTTTCCATACTGAGGTTACTATGTTGCTTATTTACTATATTCGATTTAACAGAAGAAAAACATTGTTTTGAGTGAAACCATCCCATCGTCCGAGATTATCGTTAAGTCTCATAAAGTGAATTCCACAACACAACTACTCCTTTTAAAAAATAAGTGGACCACGCTGTTTAATCGTGCTGATAGTAAATTCTTTTTGAGTTGGCGTTGGATAGCCAGTTTTGCTCACAATGCATTGGATAGTGGCTATACACTCTATCTTACCGAGGCTGCGCATTGCGATGAAACAGTTGGTCTAGGCCTTTTTGTTAAGACACAAGAAACCCGAAATATTCTATTTCGCTATACACAATTATATCTTCACAAAACTGGTGATGACGCACTGGATAAGAGTTGGATAGAGTACAACGATTTTGTGCTTGATGCGCGTGCTCCCAAGGCTATTCGAGCAGCCATGTGGTCTTTTGTCATCTCTCATTTCTCTGACGTTGACGAGTTTGTTTTAGGTGTAAGCGAAAAAGGCGTGTGCGATGAAACAAGTGCAATTCTCAAGCGTTTTTTGGTTAGAGACTATCTTCACTCAAATGGATACAAGCTGCCAATAAGCGCTGACGGCGACACCAAGTACAAAAGTGCACAAGCACGCTCTCAAATTAGAAGGAGTAATAAATTAATTGAGCAGATGGGTCTCACTTTTACCGTTTCCAGAGATATTAAGGATTATTCGTCTGCAATTACTAAATTGCAGCCGATGCATGAAAACACGTGGCAAGAAGAAAGCGGGTTTTGCACCGGCACTTTTGTAAAACATATGGAATTACTAACGCAATACAACGACAGCACGGCACTGATTAGTGCCGAATTGTCAGATGCAAACAATGTCGTTGCAGTACTGATTGGGTTTGTGCACAAAGATACGTTTTATTACTACTTATCAGCCAACGAGACTAGTACCAATAACAAGATCAAATATGGCCTCAGTCTTCATCACTTTGTGATTCATTGGTGCTCCCAACAGGGCTTAAAGTATTACGATTTTTTGGCGGGGGATTACCGCTACAAACGTTCATTTACTGACAATACACTTCAGTTCAGCTACTTATTCTTTCAACGCCCCTCTTTGAAGACGAAACTTGAACATTGGTTAAGAGGAACAAAAAAAAGGCTATTCTCTAGGGAATAGCTTTAACAATGTGAGGCCCAATCAATTTGGTAATGCCTATTGGAAGCTTTTGCCATACTTTAATGGCTAAACCAAAGTTTTCGTTATCTGGCGACAAGTCTGGCAATGCTTTACCTTTCGGTACATAGTGATACCAATAACATTGATGAGGTTGTGCTCCCCACTGCTTTTTGAACTTATAGGTACCTGCATCAATAGATGAACGGCCAAAGTCAAACTGCTTAAACCCTTCTTCAATGGCATAACTTAAGATTTGCCAATACAAATACATGTTTACCGAAATGCGATTGGCATAACGAACAGTGCTTGCCCACGGGATCTCAAGTTTGTCTTTGTAATGCATTAGAAATCCGGTAGATACGGGCTTTCCTTCCCAGTAAACCACACAAATATGGACATTGGCTTCAAATGTATTTAGTATTTCAGCAAAAAGCTTCTTGCTGTAAACTGGCGTACCCAGATCTCTCATGTTTTGACAAAAAACATCATAAAAATCGTCGAGTAGCTCTTTGCCACCAATCTTATGGCTAACGCCTTCGCGAATAGGCCTTTTTATTTGTGAGCGGCGCTTAGACCCGATAGATTTACCTAATGCGTCTTGGCTTTCTGGCAAATCTAATATCATATTTACTTTATGTGTCGACAAATGAAAATCAGAGGGCATATTTTCTTCGCTACAGCGAAACTGCACGTGAGACACGTTAAGATTATCGGCAAGCTCAGTAGCTGCATTTACCAACATAGTACTTACGTCTGTGTTATCAGCTAGCACCCCGCCATAATTAAAATAAGGCATGGAAACGAGAAAATTACCAAATACCACGCTCTTCAAATTAACTAAAGGCAACACGCCAACCACCTTGCCTGACGTGTCTTTAGCTAAAAAATAACGTGGTTTCTGGCTTAATGTTCTTTCTATTAATTTGGCCCAAGCCATTTTATGATAAAGAGCGCCGCTGCTGTGCTGCTCTACGTAGGCATCCCACAGCTTGTAATCTTCGTTTTTAACTTCTTCTACGCTATACAATGCCTTACTTCCATTAGTCATTCTGTGCTTCACCAATAATTCTAATTCTGTCCATTACAAGCTGGCGCTCGTGAATAGGAGGTAAATATGGAAGTTTCTCAACTCCAGCATCTTCACGCGACAAATACCAAAGGTTATTTTCCTCATACTTGTCTGGATCATTAAAATCTCCGACAAAAATATTGCCCGCTACTACCACTTCATCAACCAACCTACTTTGAAGGAGTACGTTGGCACGACTTCTATCAAAGATCACTAAATTATTTTTAAGAACAACTCTGTTGACCGACAGTTTTCTCTCAACACGTTTTTCCAAACCATAAGATATCAGTTGACTATTTGAAGACTCTTCCCCTTGCTGCAAAATCGAATTTTTGACGATAAGCTCACCATAGTTAGCCATATCAATAAGCCTACTGTCTTTTGAACTAAGCGACGCAAGCACGCTATTATCAACAATCACCTTTTTCGAACGAGATTTTATTCCAGAGCCTTGATTTTTTGTAGATAAAATCTGAGAGTATCTGATAGAAAGTTCATCGACATTTATGTACATAGCGTGAGAATAACCTCCACGGTTACCTAAATTCTCGAACTTTGAGTATTCAATTTTAACAAAACCTTTGATATACGAGGTCATTATTCCTGATTGAGAATCGTGTACATATAAATTTTTTACGGTTAAGTTTTCACCTTCAAACCTAATGCATGCGCCGTTTCCATGGGAGACAGAAATATTCTTACATTCAATTGATTCTACAAGTACATTTTTCCCAGTTAACACCAGCGCAGCCTTACCTTCTACAGCTGCATTGTCAAAAACAACACCGGTCTCGCCTAAAATAGAGATGTTACTTTTACTAATGTAAGCACCTTTTCTATAAATGCCTCTTTCTAAATAAATAACACTACCATCCTTAATCGAGGGTATGGATTCAGCTAGCGACTCAAAGCGATTACCATCCACATATATGGTTCCTGCTGCAACGTTGTTTATAAGCGCTGGCAGCGCGAGAAAAATAAACAAAAAATATCTCATAAACATCCTATTTGCGAAGCATCTCGTTAACTTATGAACTAAATAATACCTCTTGTATTGATGATTACTTTCCCTGCTAAACTTGTTTCTCCCTATTGGATTAAACCCTTTACGGTCGATTGATAGAACAATAGCGTTCGCTTTTCTTAGAGCGTGGAATATTGAAATGAATATATACCTTTCTTATTTAATTCCACCGGAAACGCATCTCTTTTAGGCTCATTCGCTAACAATGAAAGATTAGAAATTGAAGTCGGTTCAGCTGAGCTCCGAACTTTAAAGCCTTCACGCAATCTGTCAATACCTGCCTTAAACACCAAAGTTAAACATGCAATTCTTGCAACACATAACTAAATTCCCCGTCCATGACGATGTGCAACAAACACATCACCTTGCCACCTAAATATCGTATAAAGCATGAGTTCGTCGCGGACTTCTCTAGGTTAACCTATAAGCTTCACTGTTGTAACTACAGAACTTTCTAGCGTTTAAACGACCGAGTCGCCTTTTCTAGCATTGGAACAATCGCCTTAACTGCGTTTTCTCCGGAGATAAGGCGTGGGCCATTCGCATCATTTTAGCCTTTCAAAAAAGGCTTCAAAACCTCGTACACAAACGCTTCCGCTGATGTAACCTATGACGAAGCCAGAAAATTACCGGTAGAAACATTACCAGTTACTACAATGTCTAAATCGGGCTCTACAATACGAACCTTGCTTTAGTATATGGTGTCGACCGCTTTTGGGTTTATTTTCACACCCACCAACTCAATCCCACGAGAAGCGATAACTGCAGAGGTAGGCAAGCCAATGGACCCTAAACCAATTACTAATTCTTTTTTAGATTCCGTCACTTTGAGTCCTTTGACAGTGTGGCTACTATTCTGCCTGAAGCCTTGCCATCGCCATAAGGGTTATGTGCCATCGACATGGTTTTATAACTTTCTTCATTGTTTAATAATTCAAGCGTTTCGCTAACAATTTTTCTTGCATCTGTACCTACCAGCTTAACGGTTCCAGCCTCTACCGCTTCTGGCCTTTCCGTGGTATCGCGCATAACCAGCACTGGTTTACCCAGCGAGGGAGCCTCTTCTTGTACGCCGCCAGAGTCTGTAATAATGATATGACTTTTATCCATAAGATAAACAAAAGGCAGGTAATCTTGTGGTTCTATTAGAATGATATTATCGTGCTTCGAAAGGAGCCTATTTACTGGCTCTCTTACATTCGGGTTCAAATGCATAGGGTAAACAATTTGAACATCGCTACGCTGTTCCGCAATTTCAGCAAGCGCTTTGCAAATACGCTCAAAGCCCCCACCAAAACTTTCTCTTCTGTGCCCAGTAACCAAAATAAGCCTTTTAGTTTTATCGATAAAAGAAAACATTTTTTCAAATGTTTCAGAAAGTGCATTGACGTTGCTTAGTTTTTCCCGTACCCATAAAAGCGCATCGATAACGGTATTACCCGTGACGGCTATCTTGCTTTCAGGCACATTTTCAGCAAGTAGATTACTTTTCGACAAACTAGTTGGAGCGAAATGGTATTCAGTAAGAGCGCCGGTCAGCTTTCTGTTCGCTTCTTCGGGCCATGGTGAGTATAAGTTTCCGGTCCTTAACCCAGCTTCAACATGCCCTACGCTAATCTGCTGATAGAATGCGGCTAGTGATGCAGAAAATGTAGTTGTGGTATCGCCGTGAACCAATACAACGTCGGGTTTGAATTCTTCGAGTACCGGCTTTAACCCTTCTAATATACTCGTGGTTACCGAATACAAGTCTTGCCCTGGCTTCATGATATCTAAATCATAATCGGGTGTAATTTCAAAAAGAGACAGTACTTGGTCTAGCATTTCTCTGTGCTGGGCGGTAACACAAACCTTTGCGTTTATGTCTGAACTGGCTGCTAATGCATGTACTAGCGGTGCCATTTTTATCGCTTCTGGGCGTGTTCCAAATACTGTCAAAACTTTTTTCATATGGTATTACATTCCTTTTAAATCGATAAGCATATTGCCTTAGATAAAGGAAAGATTATAGTCATTTTTATAATATTGAATCTTTGACCTGATTTGATAGATTCACTTTTTTTGAAACTCCGTGTAGTCTTCATCAAATTAAAATCACTTAAAGGTATCAGGGTGTTAGAGTTTGGTCTAAAATTTATCTCTGGGTTAAATTGGGTACGCCATAGAGAGCATTCATTTGCGATTATTTATTTTCATCGCGTGCTGAGAGAGCCTAATCTTTTCTGCCCTGATGACTGGACCCTCGATAGTTTTGATAGACTTTTGACATTTTTGAACAAGCATTTCAACGTAATTCCGATATCAACAGCTTTGAAACTTCAGAGTCAAGGCTGTCTCCCTCCTAGGACACTTTGTCTATCATTTGATGATGGGTATCTAGATAATTATACCGAAGCACTTCCGGTACTTGAGCGCTTGAGAGTAAAGGCTAGCTTTTTCATCGCAACCGACGGTACAGAGAAAGGTTACCTTTGGGGAGATGAATTAGCACATACAATTAAAAAAACGTCGAAGCTGACATTAATGTTTAAAAAACGAAAATATGCACTAAGTAATGATAAGGAAAAAGCTTCGAGTTATTTGTCATTGACCAATAGTATCAAATTCATGACGAATCAAGAACGAGACGAAAGCTTAAAGTTTATTACATCACAATTGGGAAAAATATCAATTCCGAGACTTATGATGAATAAACAGCAATTATTAGCGCTTTCCGAAGGTGGTCATGACGTTGGCGCACATACTGCAACTCACAGTATTTTAGGGTGTCAAAGTAATCAGGTGGCAGAACAGGAAATTAATTCGTCGATTGACTACCTCAACAAATTGTTAAATAAAAAGATTGAGTTATTTGCTTATCCAAATGGTCACTTCCCTTCAGACTTTAATCAGGAGCACGAGGCAATGCTTATTCGAGCAGGCTTATCGGTTGGGTTATCTACCAATGATGGAGGAGTAAGGATCCAAACTCGAAAAACATGTATTCCGCGTTTCATGCCCCACAGAAAAGAAATTAATCAGTTTTGTTTATCAATACTAAAAATTGCAGGTGAATAGCAGATATGCAGCCAAACAAAAGAGTACTTTTTATTTCCTTTGACTATCCACCTAGTAAGTCGGTAGCGGGGCAACGAACATTACGAATGACACAATACCTTCCAGAGTTTGGCTGGCAGCCACTAGTCCTTACGGCTAAAAACAGTGCTTATGAAGGGTTGGATGAATCACAAGAAATTCCAAAGCATATGTATGAGCATATTTATCGAACGGGGGCATTGGATGTCGATCGTCATTTATCTATTAATGGAAAACATTTGGGCTGGATGAAAGCTATCGACAGATGGTCGACTTGGATACCTGGCGCGATAATCAAAGGTATTAATATTATAAAAAAATACGAACCCGAAGTAATTGTTGCTACCTACCCAACGATGAGCGCTCACATCGTTGGAAATATACTAGCAAAGATAACGAGAACTCCACTGGTCTTAGATTATCAAGACCCATACGCTTATATCCATAAGAACAATGTCGACGCTTTAAAGAAAAAAATTAGTTACAAAGTAGAAAAAAGTGCAATAAAGCGCGCGCATTCTTTGATTTTTGTAACTGAACAAGCGATGTCTGCCTATCGTCGATTTCACTGTCTACCCGAAAACCTTTTATGTACCGTAATTGAAAATGGATATGACGAATCAAACTTTACAAAGTTAGACTTGATGCCAAACACTTCACTTTTTAATAAAAGTAAATATTCACTTTATTACAGTGGTGTCCTGTATCCTGATGGAAGAGATCCAACACCGCTATTTAACGCATTAAGTTTGCTTAAAAAAAATGGAATCATAGCGCCCTCCAATTTTGAGTTAGTATTTCAGGGGTCAGGCAATGGTAGTCGGTTCAGGAACCTCATCGCAGAACTGCAAATAAACGAAATGGTTAAGTTCGAAAAGTCGGTTTCTTTTCTCGAGTCACTCAAAAATATGATGGCTGCTGATGCACTTTGCCTCATCCAAGATGCGGTTTTTAAACTGCAAATTCCAGGTAAGCTCTATGAGTACATTAGAGCAAAGAAACCAATATTAGTCTGCGCACCGACTAACACTGCAACAGCGTATGAAGCGCAAGTTATACCTTATGCACAAATTGGTTACTCTAAAGACGAAATAGCTGAATGTATTATTGAAATGATAGGGAAAAGTAATATCGCTGACTTGGACATAACCCACTTTTCTAGAAAATCAAAAGCAAGAAAATTAGCAACTCATTTGACCGAGGTCCTACATGGCTAAGTACTCAAAAGCATCTACTCTTCTTTACAGGAAGGTTTTACCTGAATTACTTCAGCAAAAAATTGATGTAATACGTGGAGAATCGCAAGTCTTTAAAGAGTGCTTTGAGCCAACGAAATCTATTTTCATTCATGTCCCTAAAGCGGCAGGTACAAGTATAGCCAGGTCTATTTATGGCCAGAGCGTAGGTCACAGAAAGGCAACAGATTACATAAGAGTTAGCCGTAAAACCTTTAAACAATACTTTTCTTACGGATTTGTAAGGAACCCTTGGGATAGAACTGTTTCCGCCTATCATTTTGCTAAGCAAGGAGGAACACAGCATGTCCAACCGATTGAGAACAAGGTCTACCAATCAAAAAAGTTTCGTTCTTTTGAATCTTTTGTAAAAGAATGGTTGGTAGAAGTAAACCTTGAAAAAGAAGATGTAGTTTTCGCTCCTCAGTACTGGTGGCTATATGAAAATAGTCGCTGTGCCGTTAACCGAATAGGTAAACTCGAAAACTTAGATAGTGAAATTGGTTACTTAGAAACTAAAATTGGTATCAACGTTAACATACCTAAACTAAATGTTTCGGACAAAAGTAAAAACTTCTTCCAATACTACACCCCCGACCTCGTTGATATTGTTGGGGAAATATACGCTAAAGACATAAAGCTATTTAACTATGAGTATACTGGTTAATTTGTACGTAAACATTTGGTGATCCCTATATTCAATTTATGAATTGAATATAGGGATTATCGGACGGACACTACCATGGTTATTTGCTAAGCGCTAGGTGGGATTACCGGACGCTCACATATGTACTGTTTTAGCTCGCTCCTATTATTATCAACCAAGTTTAAAGCAGCTCTTCTTTTAAAATTCTTTTCCCAAACACTATTGCGCCATGTTTGCTGATATGACGACTATCTGAGTATGTAAGTTTACCATCTACAATTAGGTCATCGGGTAGTTTCAACTTAAACAAGTGAGTTTTTCTGATAAATCTAACATCTTCTGCAGCAGCTACTTTCTCAATTCTACTATCTATCAAGGTTGAGAGATTAACTAAACGTTCTGAATACATTTCAGATAATTGGCTATGCAATGGAATTTTGTAATCGAGACGTTTCGGCCCAAAATTCAACGTGGGCAATGAGCCCACAATAGTTACATTTAACCCATACTTTTTTTGCACGGTTGCCATATATTTTACTACTTGATGTATTGCACCATCTGATATTTCTGGAGAAGAGGCGTTTTGCAACCCGTTTTTCAGTAGTCTGTCGCCAGTCTGTGTATAAATTAGCGTCTCTATAGTGTCGGCCCTGTCGTCGACAAATGCTAAAAAGTCATCATACTGACATCTATGGGGCCGTTTTCCAGAAAGAGGCGCATGAATACGACAAAATCCACGTGACACGCTTACTACGAATTTCGTATCAAAAGAAGACGATATGACATTGTACATATCCATACCATGACTGCCCCCCAGAATAAAGACTGCCCTACCATACTTTTCGCTACACTTGTCATATTCAGAAATAAACGAATCATCAAAAGAAGGTGACCAAAGGTGGCAGTCTCGACTTACGGGTCTATTCATTTCATGATTGATTGCCTCCTCGATTACGTTAAATCGCTTAATAGATTCTGGATCCAATAATTTTTGAAAAGCTTTGTTATTTATGAAAAACAAAGCGATACCAAAACAAATCAATGAACAAAAAACACCGTGTTTAACCAATTTTTTATTATTTACAACGACTGAATTACGATATGGTGCTTCCACATACTTCCAAGATAGCCAGCTTAGCAATAAAGTGATTGATAGAGCTACTAGAATATAAAAGACAGAAAGGTGCTGGCCGTATAGCGTTTTGAAAATCACTAAGATTGGTTGATGCCATAAATAGATGCTATAACTTAACAATCCAATCCAAATTAAAAGCTTATGGCTAAGAATAGTTTTAGCAAGTGATTTTTCAGCACTAAATAGTAAGATGGTAGCAACGAACAGAACGGGAATGGCCGTTAAGATACTAGGGTGACGAGTTTCAGAGTCAAAGATAAAAAAGCAAGTTGTTAAACCGAATAAAGCGATTATTGATATAGTTTTACTAAATTGAGAATAAAACGAACTCTCTTTTACACGGTAATAATAAAGTGCGCACATCGAACCTATAAATAGTTCCCATATACGACTTGGTAATAAATAAAAGTTTGCCTCAGCAGAGTTTTGCGCTCCCCACTCAGCAATCATGAGCGAGGCGAAAATAATAAGCCCCCCCCCACCCCCTAGGAATCTGCGATACTGAGAGTAAAAGTAGAGAATAATTAAAGGTAAAAAGATATAGAATTGCTCTTCAACCGCCAAACTCCAAGTATGGAGTAGAGGCGTCATCTCAGATGCCGTTCCGAAATATCCGGCCTCTGTCCAAAAATAGATATTAGAAACAAATGCCAGTACCGATAAAATACTTAAGCCATAATCGCTCAAATCACTCGGGTGGCTGTTGAACAATGGGTAGATTATACTGGTAGTAAAAATCATCAAGAATAATGCTGGCAGTATCCTTCTAGCCCTTTTTTCATAAAACTTTAGTATAGATAATTGGCCTTTTCTTGCGTTTTGCACAAGAATAGACGTTATCAGATAACCGCTAATTACGAAAAAAACGTCTACGCCTAGAAAACCGCCACTAAATAACGAAACCCCAGCATGAAATAAAACCACTGGTATTATCGCAAAAGACCTCAACCCATCTATCTCAGGCCTGTAGTCTAAAGTGTGTAGTTTCTTAGAATGGCTCAAGGTGCCTCCCGCAAGATTGCTTTAAATGCACTGCAAACTACACCAGTCCCATGTGTATTTTCTAAAGCTTTTAGCTAGCTCTTCACGGTTTAAATCCTGCTGTAATAACATAATTAACGCATTGACAATTGCAAGGTTATCGTCGGGACTAACAACTTTACCCAGATTTGGTTCACTCGCCATTATTTCTGGTACACTTCCGACCTTTGTAGCTAATGCAGGACACCCACAAGCTAGAGCCTCTGTGAGTACATTCGGGCTCCCCTCCCCCCTGCTTGACAAGCAAAATAAATCTGCAGCATTGTACCAATCGATAAGTTTTTCATTTGGTACCGCACCAACGAAGTGCACGTGTTCACTCAATTGTAAATCAAAAACCAGCTTTCTAAGCTCTTTACGGTAATCCCCCTCAGCCCCTTCTGCACCAAGAATATAGAAGTGGGTGTTATGTAATGCTTCAGTGTTAACGATATGGCTAAGTGCATTAATAACTACATCAAACCCTTTTCTATAAATAAGTGCGCCAACACCTATTATTACTTTATTCTCGCTTGGAATTTCAAGGTTATTGCGACAGGCCGTTTTGTCTTTATAAAAAAATGCATCAGTATCCACTCCGTTTCTTACCACCTTTGTTTTGTGTCGTGAACTTGCAATTCTGTCAGCAGTGTCGGCCATCTCTTCGCTGAGTGAGATAATGCTGTCTACCTTTTTTAGGTACTTCGCAACAGTTCTTTCTCTGATATCACCGTCTTGCTGATGAAAAGCTTCCATCCCTCTCAAAGTTACGCGATAAGGAGTATGATAACGATTGCTCAGATAATCCCCAGCGGGGAGGTCTGGAAAAGTCCAGTGTAAATCAATTAAATCGAAATCGAATCTAATTTTTTTAATAACCTTTTTCACTGCATTTCGATAGGATAAGATTTCTAACGCTTTAAAGTGCCCAGGAATTGATAGGTATCTAGGGTGATATATGCTCAAGTTTCCGCGTTGTGTACTGGAAGGAATATGGCTCAGGTGTTTAAACTTATCGATAAAAAGATGAATGGGTGACCAAGGTATAGGGTTTATGACCGTAATATCAGCATATTTCGCCATCGCGTTTAAGCGGTTGTACACAAAAATGCCGTGATTAGGTTTTTCTGGGTTAGGGAAAAGGTAACTAATCGCCAATATTTTTTTACGAACTGTGTGATCGTTTTTACTGTCCACATGCATCTCGATTGTGATAATTTTTCCTAAGCCACTCTTCGAGTACAACCAATTGCCATAGTATTTTATGATGGTCGTACTTATCTGCATTATGCTCTTCTATCAGCTGATGAATGCGTTCAACCTTAAAGAACTGATGAAGCTTTGTTTTATTCGACAATAATAAGTCTTTCGCGTAGTCCCGAAGCTCGTTTTGAAACATTAGTTTAAGTGGTGTGGGGAACCCCATTTTCTTACGATAAATAATGTCGTTGGGCAAAATGCCTTCCATCATCTTTTTAAGTGGATACTTTCCTTCGCCTTTTTTAATTTTATGCTTCGACGGTATAGTTGCCGCAAACTCTACTAATCTGTAATCAAGAAACGGCACTCGAAGCTCAACCGATGTTGCCATACTCATGCGATCGGCTTTGATTAATAAGTCGTCAACTAGCCACGTTTTTGTATCGAAGTAAAGCATTTTGCTTAGCTGGTCGTTATCCTTAGTATTGTCAAACAGTTGCTTAGAAAATTCACCGTAATTTATTGCTGCTTTGACGGAATGTAATCGTTTGCTGAAGTCGTCTCTATACAACGCTTGTTTTTGTGCGTCTGGGTAGGTAGACATACCTTTGTAGCGCTTTTCAATAGGTTGTGTGGCCATATTCAGGTATTTAGAGACCTTATGACTTTTGCCCAGCACTTTATTTGAAATACCTGCAAAAAATTCTGTTCCGCACTGCCCTACTACGTTACGGTACTTTTCTAATACGTTCATGTACTGGTACAGGTCGTAACCAGCAAATATTTCGTCAGACCCTTCGCCCGAAAGTGCTACTGTGACTTTTTCTTTCGCCAGTTTGGAAACAAAAAACAGGGAAATAGCAGCAGCCTCGGTAACAGGCTCATCCATTAAATGAATATACTCAGGAATAAAGTCGGCAAACTGCTGCGGAGTAATTTTTAGCTCATGGTGGTCGGTACCAAACCTCTCTGCAACCATTCTTGCATACTGCGTTTCGTCGTAGTTCTTACCAAAGTCATAAGCTATCGAGAATGTTTTTAGGGGTTCTTTTACTCTATCAGCAAGTAGTCCAACAACTGCGCTAGAGTCTATACCACCACTTAAGAAAATACCGAGAGGGACGTCACTGCGAAGCCTAAGGTCTATCGCACTTTCAAGTAACGCTTTGCTTTCATTTACATAGAAGTCAAATCCCTTATCTTCAACGTTATTAAACTCGAGATCCCACCACCGTGTTGTTGTTAGTTGGCCATTCTTCACAATGGCGTAATGGCCTGGCATTAGGCGCTTAATGCCTTTATGAAGCGTATTTTCGCCAGGAATATAGCCAAAACTCATGTAGTCGTCGATTAACTCAACATTTAACTCTGGGAGGACACTTAGACCTTTTAATATAGCTTTAGTTTCAGAGGCAAAAATAAGCTCGTTAGCACCTTGATAGTAATAAACGGGCTTTATCCCCAAGCGATCTCGGGCCAGAAACAATTCTTGTGTTTCGTTATCAAATATTGCAATAGCGAACATGCCGTTAAAACGGCTTAAACAGCTTTTTCCCCACTCTACGTAAGCTTGTAAAATAACCTCGGTATCGGTACCGGTTACAAACGTATAGCCTCTTTGCTCGAGCTCGGCTCTAATTTCAATATAGTTATACACTTCGCCATTATACGAAATAACAAAACGGCCGCTTTCATCTACCCGAGGTTGATGGCCTGCCGGAGTGGGATCTAATATACTCAATCGTAGATGAGCTAACCCACAATAACCATTGTCTGACACCCACAATCCGTTGCTGTCTGGGCCACGATACGACATGGTGTTTCGCATGATTGCAATACGTTCTGCATCCACTGCATTGGTAAAATTTAACGTACCTAATATTCCGCACATATTATTTCTTCAAGTTTTCTGAAATGTACTGTTTCGCTAGCTTATTATATAAAAGCCCTTGAAAACGCCAGGTTCCTAAAAAATGTATGAGCTTAAGTTCGCGCGTATAACGGGCCACGCTACCGTAGTAAGAAAGCGGGAGAACTTTAGCACCTGGCATGTTCGATATCATCATGTTAGCCGCGGTTTGCTCCGAACCCCACTCACGCCATTTTTCTCCAATTCGTGAAAACATACAGTTACTTATTCGAATTAACGTATCTTTACTAAACGATCCTTTTGCATAACCCACAAAACCTGCGCAACCTCTCACATAATGGGAGAATCCAATTTTATGTAGCGCATCTAAATTTAGTTCAGATTGATGCTGTACATGCCCGTTAGTAGGTTGATTTCTGTCAATTGCTGCCTGTTTAGCCTCACCTAATGTACTCAAATTTTCACACTCTGTGCCCAAAATAAATGAGTAATTGTTCTGGTAAGCATGTTTTACTTCACTAAGATTATGACGTGATAAAAGGTCAGCATCTAACTGAATCACATAGTATCTGCTCACAAAACTTTCTATGGCGAGCATGCGGCGCCAAGATGTGTACGTTGGAACACGCTTATCAACGAAGTCGGTGCCGTTTAGTATAACGACATCATCAATAAAGGATTTTAAGTGAGCGACGTGCCATCTCTCTAGCGACCCATCATTAACAACAACAATTTTCTCAGGATTAAATAGAGAAGCAAAACTGTGGATAGAAATTAGATATTGATAGAAATCCCTTTTACATAACATCGAGAGTACACATAGGTCTTCATGACGACCTTCTACCCGATTTATAGCTTTAAGCCCCAGTGCATTCTTGACGTCCCAATCAAAATATTTATGCATTAAATTGGACTTCAGGTTAGAAAACTTTGACATCATCAACTCCTAAAGTTCAAGGCTTGATTGAAGATATTCAAACGAATCTACGCGCATCTTATCTAAACTTGCAGACACTCGTTTGTAATCTATCGGGCTGAGCTTTTGATAATGTAGCACCAAATCATTATCGTCAAAACAAATTCTATCTTCGAGTTCCAGGCTTTCTAATAAACTAGCTAAACGAGTAATACCTCGTTTTTCATTTGCAATACAAATAAAATCCTTTTCAAAAATTATAGAAAGACAAATACAGTGGTAAGAATCAGTTACAACAACCTTTGCTGAATATATTGAACTCAACCACTCGCTGACCTCTCTAAAACGCCTTTTGCCAAGGCTTTCATCATAATAGATATTAGTTTGCTGGCACCCTTTATTAATTGAAAGCAACTCAATACTTTTTTTAAATTCCGCAGACATGTCCAACTTGTAGTACGCAATTCCACTGGACTTATATAACTTATCGTTTATTAGGCCAAAAAAGTAATCTGAACCAACTAAGAGCGTCGGGTCCAAAACATGCTCGCTGTTTAAGCTAAACTTTTCCTTACAAATACTTGCACCCGAACGCTCTCTTACCGATATGGCACTAAATTTTGACAGCTCTTTGGAGACACTTGAAACAATTTCAGGCGCTTCCCAGAAGTCAACACCGAAACTTGCAGCATATGCAACTCTTTTCACAGAATCATGGACACCTTTTAAGAAATATGACATTTCAAACGGTTTTGTGTATCTAACTCTCCAAACCTGATCGCTCCCAACAATCACTATATCAAATTCCTCACATAGCTTTATGAAATCATCGTTAGAGTTAACTTCATTGGTTAAGGTCAAATTTTTTTTCCTAAATTTGATGAATGGACCAGCCCCATCTAGATAGCCTTTAAGAGAAGTCAATAAACTTTTTGAAAACAAAAGCCGAAACATGGCTCCAATATAGTCCCTAATAGTAGACGGTGGTGTAGGTTCTATTTGAGGGACAAAATTAATATGCATTGCGTTAAAGCCTAACCTACCTAATGCATTTTCTAATGCGGCTGCTTGCAGTACGGCACCATAATTAAAATTACTATGTTGAAGATTTAATATACCGACATTTATTTTTGACTTCATCTATTTACCCAATATTTTATTTAGAAAGGCTTTAGTACCTAAATGAAGGTAGTCATAATAAACACCAAGTAATTTCATCCTTCGTGAAAAAATCGAATAGCTGTTGTAGTACTTGGCTTTTGAAAATAAGAGAATACTGTAGTGAGACAACTTTTGTCTAAAAACGTATAAGCGCTTTCTTTTTGAACTACTTACGGCCTCCGACAAATAAACCCTGCAGGGTGGAGTCCAACTTGAAGCAGTTTCAATTCTAAACGGCAGTCCATCTCTTCGATGCCTATAGTTGGCAGCCTGAGACTTATAAAAATCTTCTGCTGAAGATTCTTGTGTAAAAATTTCCATTTTGAACTCTTCTATTATTTCGTCTATGACTTGATTTCTTGAAATGAAAATATTCGTACCTTGAAAGTCTTTGATAGACTCTTTTAGCCATGCATCACCAAAAGTCGCATCAGCTAATTCTCCAGCCAAATCATCACAAAAATCGCAGGATTTGTGTTTAAAATAACCGTGGCCCCAATTACTGCCTAAAAGAGATTTATTCCTTGAAGTTTGTGTTTTCCCGTCCAAACCAGTTACGGTGACAAAGTAATCGCCAGCATTATAGCCCTCTTTTTTGACTCGAAAGTCTATATCCGCGAGAGAATCAGGATGTATACCCATTTGCCATCCATAATTTTCAGCAAAGCCGGTCGATTTCATATGACCACATACCAAAGAAAAAGCAAATTTAACGCTATCTACTTTCATAAATTCTTGTAGATGTCTAATCGCCTTTACATAGCATGGAACTCCAATAAATAAAACTTTGTCTTTTGTATTTGTTAGATACTTAATTAAGCCTTCAAAGGTGACTGGATAATATCTTGATTTCTTACGTCTTGGCTGCCTTAACTCATCTGCACTGCGAGAGATTGTGTAATTAAAAAGTGCCCCCTCAGCAGCTCCAACATGCACAACAGAATCAATATACCCTTTCAACAATAGCTTTTCTGCAAACCATGTAGTCAAACCGCCAGAGCTAGAATTCATTCGTTCTTTCTTCGCTAGCACATGCCCAATCTTAACACTACTGTAGAAACCTATTTTTTGAGAGTGCCGAAGACGGCCAAAGAGTTTTAATCCAAGCTCATCTTCACTAGATTTAGAAACGGGGCATACTGCGTCTGCTGAGACTCTCTCTTGCTGTGAAAGGTTATCTTTAATCCTTGCCTTATAGAAACCGCTATCTTGAATAGTTATTTCAACTTTATCGCCTAGTGGGGATTTACACGCTCCACACCCTATGCAAAAATCGCCATCTAAAACGTTTGACAAGCTCATTGATTTATACCTAAAAACTTCTTGAACATATTTTTCGCTCTGAAAAGATAAAAACCGAAAACCATTTCAATGTATTTCATTGTTTGAATAAAATCATACTTGGCAACCGAGTGATATATTTTATAATTTTTATAATCTGTCACTATATTATTTTTCTCTTGAAATCTTGCCCAATTTTCAGCCAACGATTTAAGAGACGCTAACTTAGCTATTTCACTGCCATTTTTTTTCATTGCATCGTGTGGATTGAGGCATTTTATACTATCTACTATCGCCAACGAGTTATCTCCATATTTATTTCTTATGAAGTAAGAAAACCACCAATCTACACCCCAACAGTTAACTTCAGGTCTATAATATTTCATAAATTCAAACAGCGCGTTTTTTTCGAATAATACAAAGGTTATCTCGATAAAATTTGTTGTCCTATAATGACTAAATAACTTAACTTTGGTTGGTGGATGACTTATTTTACCTCTTAGGTCAAAGGCAGGCTGCATCGCTTTGAAAGCATATCTATTTCGAATCTCAAAAAGTGATTCAATCTCTGAACGAGAAATTATTATATCATCGTCAGCCAATAAGATTGAATCATATTCCATCAGTTTCTGGCTATAATTTTTAATCGCATAATCAAAGTTTTGAAGCTTTCCGCCTTTCTTCCGAAAAAAAAAGTCCACCATGCTCTCTTCTTTTATATTTTCTTCGTCACCGTAATAACATGCCCAGATATCAAAGCTGCCGTTGCCACACCAACTTGATATAACACTTTGATCTCCAAAAGAGGTAAATAGTAAATTTTTTTTCTTCATCGGACATCCTTGCTAGGGTAGCGTAACTGTTCAATCAATTTAATATAAATGAAGTTGAATTGTGAGCCTTTTGCGGCTTTGCAGAAAAAAAGAAATACTGCAATGCCGGAAATATTAGATAAAATAATATTAATTAGAGAATATTGGCTTATCGAAAAAAATGAATAATTGAAAAATAAAAATATTAAAAATGGAGGAAGAATTTGAGTTAAAACTTTGGCTATACTACTAAATCTAAGACTCGCAAGTTTTTTCAGTATTTCTATAAAAATTGCTAGTCTTATAAGTTGAATAACAATACTTCCATATGCAATTAGCAGTGGATCTGAATACGCTACTGCAATAGTTAAAACTATTAAACGTAAAATTAAAATAATTGAACTTATAATTATTAGCTTTTGAGGTACTCGATAGATTGTTATTGGTTTAAAGAATGATTCCGATAGACCTATAACTAAGGAGGTTAAAGCGAAATATTTGAAGTATGGGGCAAGCTCCAGCCATTGTTCTCCCAACAGAACTAATACTACGAACTCTGAATGAAAGAAAAATGTTAAGTACACAGGAAGAAGTAAAAATGATTTAATGATCGTTGTTTGAGATAAATTCAATAATAGGATATTGGAAAAGTCGCTTTCAGATGTAGAACGTTTTAGCTTGCTCAAAGATACTTGATTCGCGCTGTCGATAGCCTTAGTTATCTCTAAAGAAAACAACATACATATCTCTAATCCGATGGTAAAAAAACCGACAATTTTTGCCTCAAAATATTTTGTAAGTACAACTATTCCCGATTTTGCGTTAAAAAACTCAACTAACTGATTAATTGTAAACCACTTCGAAAAAGAAAAAATACTTTTGACTTCCTTTAATGAAAAATAACGAGGAACGTAGGGAGCTGAAAACACATAGCTTAGAAGAGTTGATACGAAGGCAGCAATAAGCATTCCAAGGGCAAGAGCCCAATAATTTTCGAACAGCAATGCGAACAAGAGAGTCGCAGAAACCGAAATTACTTTCGTAATAATGGTTACCTTCATAGATGGCGAAAAGTTTTGGTTTCTTGTTTCAACTACTAAGTTTATATTTGAAAGCGATTGAATTACGAAAATGAAAGACAACGCCTTAAGAACCATACTTACATTTGGCTCTCCTAGCCAAGTTGATACTGTATTAGAAGTAAAAAAAATGCTGATTGTTAACAAACAACCGATAGTAGCTTTCACCACAAATAGCGAACCAAGAAAATCATCAGATATATATTTTTTCGTTGTAACATTCTGTCCTATACCAATCTCTTGCAACCTCAACCCCAGATCCTGAGCAACCATACACGCAGCAATGACTGCATAATCCTCTGGACTCAGAATTCTAGCTACGAAAATAGTTCCCAAAAGTCCTAACAATCTAGCCGACATTCTGGTTACGCCTATAATGGCAGAGTTCTTCGCTACTGAATTTAAATTTCTCATGCTTAGTTTAAGACGACTTCGACATATTATGCTTGTCTTTCACGAAATGTTTGGCACAAAATTCCCAACGCACTAATTTTGGCAGTTTTTTCATAATTTTATATTCATCAGGAAAAAGCATAAGGCGAGTTAAATAGAAAGGGCTTTCAGCTTGTGCTAAAAGTGTGGATATCACTCTATCCTCCCCTTTAGTTCCACAATGGAGTTCAACTTCTTTTACGTGTTTTTTCTCAATCGTATTAAAGACATCTCTGATAACAGCAGCACGTATCATATAAAGGCCGCCTTGAGCATACTTATATTGTAGGTGGTGACCGTCACCAACTGCGTCATATTTACTGGTTAACATGCGGCTTAAACGCTTATTACGAAAGAATAGAATATCCGAGTCAACCTTAACAATGAAGTCGTGTTCCTCCGCGTTCTCACATACCTTTAGGAACGATGTGATCTCTGCCATCGTTGTCTCGGTCGACGCCCAAGCAAACTCATAAACCCTATGTATCGCAAGTTTAGGACATATTTTTTTCAACTTATCTATTTGATTTGTATTGAAAGGCGCTTTTTGATCTACAAAAAGATTAACACTGCCAATTTTTTCACTGTCAATATGATTTACCAGCGACTGTATTGATAAGTTCAAATAATCAAAATCTGGCTTATATGAAAAATATACGAAGTGAAACTTAGCATTGGCATTTTTTTTAACTGGTTTGATCACTAGATTGCTTATCCAATCGGCAACTATGCGAAAAGAATCACTTGCCTTTATAGGAACATTAAATATTAACACTGGTTTCTACCTTCGATTTTGAGTCTATTCGCTGCAAACACGCTAACACTGCCAATAGCATATAAAGTATGTCGTAATATGCCATACTTAATAAACTAGCTGAAACTGCGTAGGCAATGAGCGATGTTTTAATAGCTTTACTAAGTCGCCGTATCCAATCTTGGCCACTATTTTTGGATAAATAAGCTGAAAGCCGCCATCCTTTAAAAAGTAATAATAAAAAGAGGAACAATCCTACAAAGCCTGCATCTCCCAACACCTGAAAATAAACACTATGAGCAGCTTTCGGATTGTCAATTGCTGTATTGTAAGTGGAAACAAAATCGAATTTATTTATATCTCTATAATAGTACGCCCAAACATGCCCATATTGCATACTATCTTGGCCTACTCCAAATACAGGATTATCTATAGCTGCAAGAGTTGCCAACTTCCAGGCAGTAACGCGCCCCATAAAAGACTGATCCTGTGCGGCATTTTCTATTGTTCCCATTCTGCTTGACCAACTGGAATAAGAAACGCTTATGGCGGCTATTAGCACAACTGTTCCTGCGAATAGCATAAGTAATTTATATTTAGACTTCCAAAATGTTTCCCACATTACAATAATCAACCCAACAAACCCTCCCCGAGAGAAAGAGCCAATTACCGCTACGAGTGAAGCGCCACTTATCCCTAACGTTCCTAATTTAAAAAATTTTCTGTTTGATGTCGATAATAGGTACAAACTAATAGGAAGCGACATAATTATTGCTAGAGCGAAAAGATTATTGTCTGTCATCATAGAGTTTTTTATGCCTGGGAAGGGATATGTACCGGCAGTGAGAACGAACTTTGAAGCTTCAGCGACGATATTGAAGCCGATTCCGAATACGTATGCATAAAGTAATGCATGTATTCTAGTCTTTGTGGTCATCAAGCATAATATAAGACCACAGAAAATGATGGCTTTTAAAAAATCATTCCATACCGCCCAAGAAGCAAAGCTGTAACTCATAGTCATAGAGTTACTGATTGCAGTCTGTATTAAAAAGAGAACCATTATAAAAAAGAGATTGCTGTGTAAACCTGTTTTCAACTTATCACGGTTTATTACCATCGATATAACAGTAATTAGGGCTAAAAAATATGCATATCGAAGTTCAGCTGCAAATCCAAATAATTCATTTTTTGGGACTGCTGTTATTGTCCATACCCATGCGCATAGCCCTATAAAAGGGTGCCTCAAAGCCAGTAATACAAACGGAAAGAAAATAAGAAAAAATACAATATCCCTCATATCATTTCTTTTTCACCTCGTGGCTATTTTGCTCTTCAGCATCTTCTTTTGCCGCAATAGTCAAATAATAAATTGTCGCAAAAGCACTTAGTAGTAAAAGACCTATTGATAACACCTTAACTCCTTACCAAGGATTATCACTCTCTTCGCGTTTTCTTGCCAAACAAACCTTTTATCTACCACGCTCTGTTTTACTGCGCTTCGCTTCGCGATATGTTTGGTGTAATGGGTAATAGCTTCGGTTAATGTCTCTTTGAAGGCCTGTTGATTTCCTTTTTCGAAGAACAATGCAGTGTTGTCACTTAATATTTCTTCAATATTAGGCGTTCTAGGCGCAATAATCAGCGCTCCAACGGCCATATACTCGAACATCTTTAGGGGCGATGCGTAAGACGTGACATCTGGCTGAAGTGCAATATCGAAATCTTTTACGAAGTTAAGCACTTTTTCTCGGGAAACAAGGCCTTTAAACTCAACTTTATCGGCGATACCCAGTTCCTCCGCTTGAGCTTTTAGTTGAGGTAAAATGGCACCGTCGCCAATGCATACCAGTTTAAGTGGTAACTCTTTATGCTCGGCAATAGCTTCAATTGCTTTGTCCATTCCGTGCCACGGATGGATAAAACCAGTAAAACCAATCGTTATTTGTGCTTTTTCTTCAATATTTGGCTGCGCAAGCATTTCATCAATAAAGTACTGACGCACTCCATTGTGAATAACCTCTATTTTGCTATCGGGCACACCCGCCGCTCGTACATAATCGGCAAGCACGTTAGTCACAGGCAAACAGCAGTCGGCCCCTGTCCACGTGAAATTTTCAATTTTTTGGGCAAAGCTCTTTAGTGCGAGTCCACTGTACCTGCTTCGCTCTTCCACGAGTGGTGCATTTATTTCTAGTATCAATGGCACGTTGAAAAGCTTTGCTGCCAATACACCCGCGGGCTGATACAAATTGTAACGTTCATAAATCACATCGGGTTTAAACTTAATAATGGCAACAGCCAGTTTTATAAACACCCACATGCTATAAGCAAGCTCAATAATTTCATACAACGCATGTGGCAGCGCTTTTTTCAGTTTACTAACAAAACCGCCGTCACCACCAAATTCTGCATTTTCGTTTACTTGTGGCGCCACAAAATGAAGTTCATGCCCTTGTTCTAAAAGTGCGTTTGTGAGCTCTTCAACATGAACATATTGTCCGTCTTTCGAGGCAATTCTATGGTGATACAATATTTTCACTTTCTTGTGTTCCAAAGTGTTTTTCTAAAAATGCGTTAAAAATAAGAAGTGACCAAATAGTCATCCCATGCTCGTGACCACGCTCGTGATGTTCATCTAGCAGTATGCTGATACCGTCTTGAGAAAATAGCCCAGTTTGCGCCAATGCCCCCTCTGAAAGTTTACTTTTCAAACTCTCTTTGGGGATCTGTCGAAGCCACTCATCAATAGGTGATGAAAATCCCATTTTTTTTCGCTTGGTTACGAACGGCGGAAGCAAGTGCTTGAAGCCATTGAGCAATAGTCGCTTGGTTTGGGTCATTGATAGGTTGAGTGATGGAGCCGCTGCCAGCGTGCGTTCAACCAGATGATGATCTAAATAGGGTACGCGCACTTCAAGTGAATTTTTCATGCTTGCACGGTCTACTTTGGTAAGAATACCGCCTGCAAGGTAGGTCTTGAAGTCTATAAGCTGTATTGCTTTAAGGCTGTTAGTGCATCTGCATTTTTTGGCTATATCGTTAAATAGGCTTAAACTACTGTAACCTTTCAATTGCGCTTTTAACTTCGCAGAGTAAAGTCGTGACAATTCGTTTTGATGTGTAATTGAAATCGCATTGTGGTAGCTACCAATGGCACTACCAGCTAAAGCACTTAACGTAGTTTTACCACGCAAAAACTTTGGTGCAGTTTTTAAATTTGGATAGAGTTTCGCTAATGTACCAAACATTTTTCTGCGCACGCCGTCAGGCAAGCACTTACGAATTTTTTCCTCAACCCACAGCATTTTATGGTTACGATATCCATAGAGCAGCTCATCTGCTCCATCGCCAGATAGTGCGACTTTCACGTGCTGTGCTGCGACACCTGACAGTATAAAAGTTGGAATTGCTGAGTTATCAGCAAACGGCTCGTCATAAATATCAACAAGCTTTTCCATAAAGGTTAAGTCATTAATTGAAACACTGGTGTTTAAATGCTTAAAGCCCAACTGCTTGGCTAACTGTTTTGCATAAAAAGATTCGTCGTACTTCGATAAATCGAAACCAATTGAGAACGTATTGATAGGTACTTTAGAGTGCTTTTGCATAACAGCAGAGATAACCGAAGAGTCAATTCCACCTGAGAGAAAACTACCTAAAGGCACGTCAGCTATCATGCGAAGACTAATAGCTTCTTCCGTTAGTCGAGAAAAATCTTCATTTATGTCTTTCTCGCAAGTTATGTCATCAGACACGAAGTCTTCTATATTCCAATAACACTCTGGCGCAACTTCACTGTCACGTGTACTTAAATCTATCGTAATAACATGCGCTGGTGGCAACTTGAAAATATCTTTAAAGATGGTTTTGGGATCGGCCACATAGCCTAGCGAGAAAAAATCTTCTATGGCACAGGGGTTCAAATGTTTTTCAATATCAGGATGCGCAGTAATGGCTTTTAGTTCAGACGCAAATAATAAGTCTCCTTGCGTCGTTTTTGCCCAGTGTAATGGTTTAATTCCTAAACGGTCTCTGGCTACAAATATTTTGTTTCGAGGCTTATCGTAAATGATAAATGCAAACATACCTCGCAGTTTCTGAACCGCAGATGCTCCCCATTCTTTCCAAGCAAATAACAAAACTTCTGAATCGCACTGCGAAGCAAAAACGTGGCCTAAACTCTCTAGCTCAATTTTTAATTGCTTAAAATTATAAATTTCTCCGTTGTAACTTAAGACAATACCGTCACTTTCGATAGGCTGCTTACCATTTTCAACATCTAGAATTGATAATCGCTTATGTCCTAACCCCACACTGCTATCAATATAGAATCCTTCACCATCAGGGCCTCTATGGTGAAGAGTTTCAGTCATTGAACGCAAAGTAGACTCGTCGACTTTTCCGTCAGTTGTCGCTTTTACCCAAGCTACTACGCCACACACGGAAGCTATCTCCTTTGAATTCGCTTGTAGAGTCCATTTAAACCCCAGAAATATCTATGCTTTTTCATAAGGTAAAAAATGCCCGCAAGATGCGAAAAGTGGAATTTATTGAGTTTAAACCCACGCGATAACTCCTGCGCGTCGTGTATTACAGATACGTCAGGGACGTAATGAATTTGGAAGCCAGCCTCCCAAATACGAATGCAGTAATCAACATCTTCTGGAGAATAAAAGATCTTTTCATCTAACATTCCCACCTTATCTACCACGTGCTTGGGTAACATCCAACATGCAGATATAGCATAATCAACCGCTTGGGGAGCGCTGACTAAAGATAAGTCACTGGGTTTCTGTTCCATCTTCTTCAAAAATAGGAAACGCTTTGCTTTACCCCATAGCGTAGGAAACTTGTCGCACGAAAGTTGGAAATTACCTGATGCGTAAGTCACTTTCGGCACAGCTAAGCCTACTTGCTTATTTTGATCTAAATAGCTGATTAATCGCTTAAGTGCTTTTGCGTTAACATAAGCATCCGAATCTAAAACCAACACGTGTTTGCCTGATGCTCGCTTTAATGCTTGATTTCTTGAAAATGTTGTACCGGTGTTTTCACCAAGATTTATTACATGAAGTGCACTACCAAACTTGTCAGCGTATTGATTTATACATTCAAGTGAATTATCCACCGACCCGTTTTCAACGACAAAAACCTCGCCGATCAATTCTGCACTTTGTAACGCGTCATAAAGAGCGGTTAAGCACTTACTGATATGCTGTTCAGAGTTAAAAGACAGAATTACTACTGAAATATCCACTTGTTTACTCACTCTTTTGTTGTTCTTGTTTTAGAAGTACTTCAATCAGGCGTTCTTGCGATACATTTTCTGTACTTGCAGCATATAATGCTTTACCTCCGAAGTCATCTAGCGCTAATTTGCTAAGTACTTGTAAGCTCTTTACCTTTATCGGGTTTGCAGAAAATTCGTTACCAACTTTCCAAAGATAAACCAAGTTAATTGACTTACCTATTCCATTTTTTAGCACCAGATATTTGTAATGAATTCGCTCGTTTGCATATTTGTGTTCGAGAACTTCAGATTTAGCAACAGACCATACTTCAGGGTCGTAGGCTCTGTTACTCCATGTTAGCAGCTCTTTTTTCTCACCCTCAGTTAAGTATTTGATTTCATGAAAAACTACCATTTCACCTTTTATGGAAAGTGTTTCTGTTCGATATTCGTCATAGCCCGAATAAATAGGCCGCCAACCTGCAAACAAAGATATGACGCTAGAGTTTTGTTCTTCGACTGTTTGGCTGGCAAGAGCAAATGTCTTCTGACTGCTGAAAATAAGCATGAATAACGGCGCCGAACCAATAATTAAGAAACTGGCTAAGAAGCGCTTTTTAGGGATCCTTAGCTTTGCTGATTCATCGCTAACTCTAGGTAACTTTTTACCATCATAAAAAAGCCTTGAGAACATGAGTATCAATGCCGTAACAAAGAAAAAGAATACCCATCCGTAAACAAGGTGGTCAAAACCAACTGCGGCTTGCATATTGCTTACATGTCCAATGTAAACCATTATAAATGCACGCATACCATTCGCTAAAATTGGAATAACTATTACACTCAGCATGAACGCAACTTGCTTTATGCGTGAGCGAATTTCAAGGTGTGCTATGAGTAGCCCTATAGTAATAGTGGAGAAAAGAAACCTAATACCACTGCACGCTTCAGCAACGTGGAAAAGGCCTTCTGGTATCTGTAGATACCAGCCCTCTCGATAAACTGGAACATTTACTAACTTAAGCATTATTACCGTTAAGTCTGCCGTCACCTCTTGCAGATGCGGAATCATAAACTCGCCAAATGGTACTGAAAGAATCAAAAAGAAAAGTGGGAATAGTAGATGCTTTAATGTAATTAAACCAAAAACACTCCAAATAAAGAAAAGAGGCATAGACATGAGCGCAAATTGTTGCAGGGCATTTATCAGTGATAACTTACCGATAATGAAGGCTACTGCCGCACACAATAGCCCAAGCAACCCTAAGCAAGCGTCTACCCGACTTCTACGCGCAAGCGCGAAAGCAAACCGCTTGCGGTATATTAGCCAGACCGCAATGGGTGCAATTAATACTGCATGTTCAAATGTGGTCGATTCAAACCATGTTGTTACAATGCGTTCAAAAGTATAGAAGTAAGCAAAAAACCAAAAGAACGTTAAAAAAGCTAGGCTGCCTGCATGCGCAGGCGCTATTGTAACTCTAGAAACTTCTCTTGGTGCATCACTTGATGTAAACGTCATACATGCTACCCCAGTTAAAATCCTTTAACAGCATTTCAATTTTAGATTCCATTCTTGAAAGGTTGATGTAATGCCTGAATTTGGAGCGCCAATTTGCATCATTTACGTAAGGCTGCTCAGGATCTATTTCCCAAGGATGAAAATAAAAACTGTATGGTGCAGTTTCGTGTTCCATGAATGCCATAATGCGCTTTTTAGAAAGCCAATAAGGGTACAGTCTGTAAAAGCCACCGCCTCCTATTCCGACATTAGCTTCCTTTTTTCTAATAGTGGGTATAGGAATTTCTATAATTCCTTCATCACGTTGGTGTTTGAACCGTGGCCAATCAGGTACACCATAGAGGTCATGCATAATGGGATAAGTACTTGAAGAATAAACAAACCCCTGTTCTGCTAACACTTCATAAACCCACGTATTGGTATCGTTAACTGAAAAACTTGGTGCTCGATACCCTTTAACAGCCGTACCACTTACATCCTCTAAAATAGCTTTGCTTTCATAAACGTCTTTATCAAACTGTGATCTAGACATTGTTGTCGCACGTTGATGTTCAAGTCCATGACTAGCTAATTCATGGCCTTCATTTACAATCCGTTTAATTACATCGGGGCAGCGCTTCGCAACCCAACCCAATGTAAAGAAAGTTGATTTGACATTGTGTTCAGCAAACAAATCTAAAAGACGATGTGTATTTTTCCCAACTCTTAGTTGCTGAGAGTCCCAGCTATCTTTTGCTATTACGTCTTCAAAAGCTGAAACCTGAAAGTAGTCTTCTACGTCTACAGTCATTGCATTAAGGCGATTATCTAACTTCATACTTATCGCCCTTTACCAAACAATACAATTTCAACTGTACGAATTAGAATGAGAATATCGAGTAGTAAACTTTGATGCTTTACGTAGTAAAGATCAAACTTGAGCTTTTCCATAGAATCTTCAACGCTGGCGCCGTAAGGGTAATTAAGCTGTGCCCACCCAGCCAAACCAGGTTTAACATTATGGCGCTGATTGTAATAAGGCACTTCGCGTACTAGCTGCTCTACAAATTGCGGTCTCTCTGGGCGAGGTCCGATAAATGCCATTTCACCTTTAAACACATTTAAAAGCTGTGGTAATTCGTCAACGCGGTATTTTCTGATGAAATGTCCAATACGGGTAACACGATCATCGTTCTTACTCGCCCATTTAGCGCCATCTTTTTCTGCATCAGGTCGCATACTTCTAAATTTAATTATTTTAAAAAGCTTTCCGTTTAATCCTACTCGCTCTTGCTTATAAAAAACTGACACGCCTGTTCTTCGGCCATCATCAAGGTAAATAATCAGCGCCGTTGTGAGCATAATTGGCCAAACGAAAAGAAAAATCAGGAAAGCTAAAATAGCGTTAAGTGTATAGTCGAGGGCATCTCGCAAGTAGTTCTGGCTTTGGAACCCATTCGAATAAATGACCCAGCTAGGATACATAAGGTTTACCACAATTTGCCCTGTTTCACGTTCCATGAAATCCAATAGCTCGGTAACTTCTATGCCTCTAAGCCGACAGTCAAAAAGCACTTCTACAGGAAGCGTTCCACGACGTTGGTCGCAAGCAATGACTATTTCTTCTATTTCATTATCTGCAATGAACTGTTGAAAACTCTCGTCTACTTTAAGATGAATAATCTTCTCTTTTCGAATTCCGTCTTCGCGATTGTCTCCTGGAATTGGGATGAACCCTACAAGCTCAAACCCAATTCTATCCACATCTCTGCGCATACGCTTTTCAATAATTGAAGCTCTTTCCCCTGCCCCAAGGACTAATATGCGCACTTTCCCTAGGCCTAACAAGCCAAGACGGTTTGTGAAATACCTGAAAACAACTAAGGTTATAATAATTGAACAAACCGATGCCGGCAGGAAATAAGAATCCATAACCAAGTCATCAAAAAATGCTCGACTTAGCACTTCGACTAAAAAATAACTCAGTCCCACGCTTACGAATATGCGACGGATGATCCCCCGAAAAGTTTCTCTTAACTTCGCTTCATACAACCCAACGGATAACGAACACAACAATATTGAAACTGTAAGCATTCCTACGTTGATTATCAGTTTTTCCACCGCCACATTTGGCGACATTCCAATTTGCGTAAGGATAAAGTGAGAAATATAGCCCATGTAAGCAATGAGCAACGCTTCTGTTATTACTAGTATATTTGAGCGTTTATTTTGATTGCGCTTGTTTACTGCCACCCCTGGCCCCCTAAAACTGCGGCGTTTTTCCCATCATAAAGGGATTTATTCCAATAGACTACAATTGTTATTGGCATTATAGTGACATTTACCGTAGGGTAAACGGCAAAAGCCATAAATTAACCATAATGAGTGTAGGATGATCTCTTATGTTCCGCTTTAAAAAACTAATAACGTGCTGTGCTCCACTTTTACTTATCGGTCTTAATGGTTGCAGTAACACTGGCATCCTGCCTGAAGCAACTACCCGACCTTCACTAACTACCAATGTTAATGATTACCAATATTTAATTGGCCCAGGTGATTCCCTAACTATTTTTGTTTGGAGAAACCCAGAGGTTTCTGGCAATTTTATTGTTCGACCGGACGGAAAGGTGACCACTTCTCTAGTGGAAGATATTGATGTGGCTGGTAGAACACCAACAATGCTTGCAAGGGAAATAGAAGAACAGCTTTCTACCTACATAAACAACCCGAGAGTGACGGTAAGTGTGAACAATTTCACTGGTCCTTTGAGTGAACAGGTTCGCGTGATTGGTGAAGCTACAAATCCAAGTGCTGTAAGTTACTCCGAGCACATGACGTTACTGGATTTAATGATAGCCGTAGGTGGTTTAACGGAATTTGCAGACGGAAATAACGCGAAACTGGTTCGAGTAATCGCCGGAAAACAAAAAACGTTCGAAATAAACATTGACGATTTGATTAGAGATGGTGATATCTCAAAAAATGTCGATATGCTACCTGGTGATATTGTAATTATTCCAGAAGCTTGGTTCTAGTTGTAAAGCAGTAAACGGAACAAATAATAAAATGCAGGACTTACAACAAACGCTAATCCAAATTCTTGATTACATTAAAGGGGTTTGGATTAAAAAGCGTTACGTGATTATTTTTTCATGGCTTATCTGCCCTATTGGCTTTTTATATGTTGCCAGCCTTCCCGATGTCTACTCTTCAAAAGCCCAAGTGTTCGTAGATACTCGATCGGTGTTGCAACCATTACTTCGCGGGCTAGCGATTCAAACAAACCCCGACCAAGAAATTCAGATGATGGCTAAAACACTGCTAAGTAGAAGTAATGTTGAGAAAATTGCCAGAGAAAGTGATTTAGATATTACAACTGCTTCAGAACTAGAATTTGAAACTTTGGTCACTAAATTATCAGACGAAATAAAATTGTCATCAACCGGAAGGGACAATATCTACAATATCTCATTTTCCAATGAACTTCCCTCTGTTGCTCAAAGAGTAGTTCAAGAGACTTTGGATCTATTCGTAGAAGGCGCTTTAGGTAACAACAGAAAAGACACAGATACGGCAGGCCGCTTTCTAGATGAACAAATCTCCGAGTATGAATCGAGGCTAACTGAGGCAGAGCAGCGTTTGGCCAACTTCAAACGTCAATATAATGATATTCTGCCTTTAGCAGGCACTTATTATTCCAGCCTTCAGAATTTAAATAACGAATTAGAGTCGACACGCCTTCAGATAAAGCAAACCCAACAGCAAACTGATTCGTTGAATAAACAAATTAGCAACGCAAAACGCAATGATAGTTTTGGAGTTACTAATCAAGAAGAGCCAACGCTTCGAACTAGATATGACGACCGTATAAGGTCGCTTGAAGAGGAATTGGATCGCCTCACACTTCGCTTTACTGACGCACACCCAGACGTTGTAGAGACCAGAGCTCTGCTATCTAGTCTTGAGCAATCTCGAGAAAAAGAAATTGAAGCATTTTTGAGTAACGAAGAAGATGGCAATAATGCACCGCTTTCAGAGCTCAATAGAGAAATTAAACTTGAAGCTAGTAGATTGGAAAGCCAGATCGCTTCACTGCGTGTGAAAGAAACTGATTTACAAAGAAAAATAAGCGAACTTGAAAGTAAAGTAGACCTCATACCGCAAATAGAAGCCGAATCTTCTGCATTGAATAGAGATTATGATGTTACAAAACGTAAGTATGAAGAACTATTATCACGGAAAGAATCAGCAGATTTATCTCGAAGAGCTGACGTGTCAGCAGAAGACCTTCAATTTAGAATTATCGAGCCCCCGCTTCTTCCAAAGCGCCCTTCAGGCCCCAATAGACTCATTTTTTACACCGCCGTATTAATATTGGGTTTTGGTTCGGGAATTGGTATCGCCTTTCTTATAAGCCAACTTAACCCTATCTTGATTAGACCTAAGCAGTTACTCAATGTGTCGGATTACCCTATATGGGGAACGGTAACTCATTTGAATATCGAACAGATAAACAAGACTAATCGAAACCGTCTTTTAGTATTTCTGCTTTCCAGTGGTACTATCCTGGCAATGTATAGCGCCTTGGTCGCCGCTGAAGTTATGAATATAGATTTATTTGGAGGGCTTCTTTAATGAAAAATACAATTGAGAAGGCACTTCAAAAACAAAAAGAGGCGAAAGCAGCAAGTCAAAAGACTTCGTCTACAGAAAAGCTTGAAGACGCTAATCATTCAAACGTGCCTGAAGAGTCGAAGGTATCAATTGACAAACCTGCACCCGCAGAGCTTCCTGCTGAAACCGTGCTCGCTGATGAAAAAGAATTTATCAATAAGAAATCTCCACTCGACGAATTTGTTATCGATTTTGCCCGTCTTGATAAAAATGGGCATATTTCGCTAAACGGTGAGAGAAAGCAAATTAATGAAGAGTACCGCGAAATAAAGCGTAAGCTTTTAGCCAATGCCTTTGGTTCACTAGCGAAAACCCTTCACAACCCGAACATTATTATGGTTACCAGTAGTCGCCCTTCTGAGGGGAAGACATTCACTGCAACCAACTTGGCAATGAGTATCGCATCGGAGCAGGATAAAACCGTACTGCTAGTGGATGCCGATGTGCTTAAGCCTAATGTGTTAAATACTTTAGGGTTAGAGCGTCGTAAAGGGCTAATGGAATACTTGACCGGGGACGTTGACGATATTTCAGATGTGCTGTACCCAACCAACATCGATAAGCTGAAAATAATTCCTGCTGGAAAATCTCACCATTTGTCTACCGAACTGCTAGCAAGTCAAAAAATGCATGACACTGTTAATGAATTTGCTAACAGATACCCAGACCGAATAGTTATTTTTGATACGCCTCCTCTTATTGGTATAAACGAGAGTGCGATTCTCGCTAATTTCGCTGGCCAAGCGGTTGTTGTTGTTGAAGAGGGCAAAGCGAAGATAGGCGATATTAAAATGTCTGTAGAGCGATTGAACCCGGAAATGGCCATAGGATTTGTAGTGAACAAGTCTGTACATAACGACACCGATGGAAGCGGATATTATGGGTATTATTACTCAGAGCGCAGCGAATAGGCGCAATACAATGCCTAAAAGAAGAATAATAAAGCCGACACTTGTTGCTGCAGCCGTCGCAACAAGTCTACCGGCTTTTGCAAAGCTTAACGTTAATGCTGTTGCCACAGCCGATACCATCTACCAAAGTGTCGATACTGAGGAAAATGGCAACCGTTCACTTACCACGGTGACTGTAGCGCCAAAAGTAAACGCAACTTATCAAACAAGAACATTTCAAGGGTTATGGTCTGGTACCTACACCCATCTTGAGCGCGATAACGACGATGCGAGCCAGCGCCAAGATTACGCAGAGTACAGCTATTCAGCGCAATGGGTACCTTTTGAAAATTTACTGTCCTTTCAAGCGGCTGGGGCTTTAAATTACCAAAATACCAATTCAGCAAACTTTTTAATAAGTGATTTTATTGCAAACTCTGACAGTTTGGCGAAAACTCGCTCGAATCGACTATCTTCTACGCTTACACTAGATCAAGGCGACTGGGTAAGGGGGCAAGGCACGGCGTCATACTCCGACACCGCATCTGAGCGCTCTCTAACTAACAATAACGCTCTAGACAATGATAGCTATCAGCTTACTGGTAACTTAATTAATGGTGATGAAGCTAAGTACTTCATCTGGTCAGTAACCGGCACTTATCAAAATACCGAACGAGGCCAAGCAAACAGTGGTGATTTTGAGTCGAGAACCGCTAATGGTTATATAGACACTCGAATTTATGGTGACTGGGCTATCCGTATAACCGCCAGGCACGAGGCAAACCAAATATCTGACAGAGACGACACCAATAGCTTAGTTAGAGAGTTTAATTCTTACGGTGCCGGTTTAACTTACCGTCAAGCTGAGAATCGTTATATATCACTGACGGCCAATAAGAGTGAGTCTGATTTAGAAGAAGATGATGGTGAGACATTCATAGGCGTTGATTTGCAATGGGCACTAAGTACCCGAACTCGCATCGCTGCAACATATGGACGTCGCTTTTATGGGGAATCTGCCTCAGCAACAATCGGATATAATTCTAAGTACTTACGAACCTCGTTCAGCTATTCGGAAGACGTTACTAACACCTCTCGCTTGTTAGCTGATCCAGAGAACTTAGGCGTGTTTGTTTGCCCAACTTCGTCGACATCCATTGCTGATTGTTTTCAGCCCAATAGCTTAAGTTATACACCCTCCGCGGGAGAGCAATTGGTGCAGCTTACTTCTCAAAATCTAGAGTTTGACGACAACATCATTCTGCGAAAAAGTGCAAATTTTCAAGCAGGTTATGACTTTTCTAGAATTACCCTCGCTTTTTCTTGGCGATATGCCGAAGATGATTACTTAGACGAAGATAGACTAAGACGCACCTACTCTTTCGGTACAAACGTAGCCTATAAAATTGGTAGCTATACCAACATAACTAGCAGTATTAACTACGCCAATATCACAGGTCAGAGTGCAGAAGACGTATTCAGAGGCGAAAGCGACAACTGGAATGCATCCATTGGTTTAGAAAGAGAGTTCGGTCGCCGGTTAAAAGCAAGTATTGATGCTAGGTACCTTAAACAAGAGGGGGATTTGAATACGGGCATATCTCAGTTTGGTAACAACTATACTGACAGACGCTTAAGCGCCTCTATTACCTACACCTATGACTAATTCACTGACTTTTTCAATCTACCGGTTGTAGTTTGTAGGCAGTACTAGTCAACTAAACTCAAAAAAAAGCGCCCGATTTTACGTTAGTAAAAAGGCGCTTTTTTTGTTTATCAAATGATGGTGGCTACAAAGAAAGTATCACTCTTTATTATCCTCACTCTTTTTTATCATCACTCTTAAGTCGGACATACGTTTTGAACTTCTTTTTCATAAGCTTATCAACGTATTGCGTCATTTTCACTTTTTGTGAAATGGCGTCATCTAAAGCATCAACTAATTCTGCTAACATGTCCAAGTAGTATTTGGTGTCGCGAATAACATTGCCTTTAGGTGTCATGATAGTTTGGCTTTCAGGGTGGTCAGCAAATCCCATATGCTCCGTCACTTCCGCGCCCGTTTTATCAGGCTCGAACATCTCTGCTTTTACTTCTTCAATTACTTCGTTTACCGCGTCCGCGTCAAAGCTCTCTAGTTCTTCTAAAAAGCCATAGAGCATTACCCTATCCATTAGGGTATTAATTTTGCGAGGAATACCGCGAGAGAACATGTGAATTCGTTCAAACGCCTCTTCACTGAATAACTGTGAGCCATTCCATCCCGCGTGGTGCAATCGGTACTCAATGTATTCTTTGCACTCTTCCAACGAAAGCGGAGCGAGATGACAAGACGCCACAATACGTTGCCTAAATTGCTCCATATTCGGTGCGCGTAGAATAGGCTGTAATTCTTCTTGCCCCAGCAAAAAGCTTTGAATCAACGGTTTGCCGTTCAGCTGAAAGTTACTCAGCATTCTTAGTTCTTCAATGGTCTCTAACGGAAGGTTTTGCGCTTCATCAACCAATAGTAAGGCGCGGCGACCCGCTTTGTTTAGATCGTATAAGAAAATTTCAAGCGCTTTTAAAATATCGGCTTTTGAGCGACCTTCCGTAGGGATATCAAATTTAGACGCGACCATTTTTACCAGTTCATCTGGCGACAGCTTTGGCGTAACTATTTGAGCTGCCGCAATGTCGTCTTCAATTTCTTCAAGTAAGCTGTTTGCTACGGTGGTTTTCCCGGTTCCAATTCCGCCGGTAATAACGATGAACCCTTCAGCTTGAGAAAGTCCATACTGTAGATAAGACATGGCGCGTTTGTGCCATTTACTTGCGAAGAAAAATTCTGGATCTGGGGTTAACTGAAACGGTTTCGAGTTAAGTCCATAATAACTTTCGTACATGCAATTTACCGTTTTTCCATTAAAAATGTGCGTTCGAAAACATGAGTGCGAACACGTGAGTTCGAAACAGCGCGCTTATTCTCGTATATATGGTAACCAACATCGCGCGATTATCGAAGTAATATATTTACGCCGAGTCTTTAGGGCTGGTTGATCTATGTTGTACAGCAAAGGTCAACAAGCACTAGTTAATTCTGCTAACATAAAGCTACGAGAAATTTCTATACATTGAATTACATTGGCACAAAGTATACCAGCCAACGAAGGCAATACCCACCAGGGAAGTACAAAAGCTACGTGGTATCTCTACTTAGTTGAAAATAAGCTTGGCCAACTCTACACAGGAATTACCACTAACCCCAAGCGCCGCATAGCGCAACACCGAGGAGAGTTAAAAGGGGGCGCCAAGGCCTTAAAAGGTAAGGCACCACTGACCTTTAAAGCCATATTCGAAATGATTGACAAGTCACATGCCTCAAAGCTTGAATATGAGGTAAAGAGAATGAGCCGCCCTCAAAAAAACGGGATTATTCGTAAAGGGCAACTCAATGAGCTAATGTGTATGAAAACCCAATTTGAAGATTAAGACATTGGGTTGCGTTAGGTTCGTTATCCAGAAAAGAGTATGCCCCTACCCGCCTAAAACACCGTTAATGATCATCGCGTTTCCTATGCTAAGGGTAAACCCAAGTGCAGCTACACCAACGTTATGCTGTTGGTCGACTTCCTGCCGGAAATTCATGCCAAATAAAATAATTTTTTTGCTCGCTAGTACCAAAATATGAAGTGCGATTGCTAGGCCAACACTAACAATCAGCCAACCTGTTATATTGCTCACGTAGCCTGATGGGTTATAAATGAGTAAATTCTTCGCTGCCGACACAATCATAGCAGTTCCAAGTAAATTACCAGTGTGCTCGATAGCGAGTGCTAACTGGCCCTTCTCTAGCGCCCCTTGAAATGAGTCGTTTTGATTATCTCTTGCATATCTAAACTCTAAAATGCGCGTCATAACAAGCAACATGGTCAGAACTACGGTAAAACCGGTCACAATAGCAATGATTGCGTTCATGTCGCTGCCATCAACCCACACCATAATATTGCGTAAAACAATTGCGCTTGCCACCAAGCTAGCCGCATCAACCAGCGCCACACTCACACTCCTTTCGGCAATCATCGCATGCGTATCAACTTTATTAAGTACTAGTTTATCGTGAGCGAAGCGTCCGAACTTCACCAATATAATGCCCACAATGCCGAAAGTTACCATTCCAATCGCCGCTTCTTTATAACCCACGCCAATATGACGGCCAACAACCGAGCTCAATACTATGCACAACGACAGCATGCCTCCCGCAATGCTTATCCCAAATGCGAAGTTATCTTTAACACCTAGTTCTTCTGTTACCGAGTATTTCCTAAATGCGCCTGTCAGCCACTTCATAATCATTAGCAGTACTAACGCAATTGCGACATCCATAGCGAGATATATCAGCAGTTCTTGCGTTAGAGGTACTAGTTTTACTAAGGCTTCCACGTTATCTTTACTCCTTGAACACACAAAGTTCTTCTGATTAGTTTTTGATGTAGTTTCGAAAAATCAGTGATGGCTAATTGAATAGCGTTCATCTAATACAAACTTGTACAACGATGACATCGAACTTGTTCAGATTTATTTTAGTTAGGGCTAAATGACCTGTAGATCACACCCTGGGTTAGCAGGCACTTAACCACATCGAATGCGGAGCTGCACGTTAGCGCACTTAGCAGACCTTGTTTTGAGTACTTGCAATAGCAATTGTGAGTATTCAACCGTAAAACACGAGCGATATCTCATAAGACGCGAGCATTATGCCAACAGACAACGAAAATAGCATGACAAACGTAGAACTTGCCGAAAAATTTTGGCAGCAGTTGTTAACAGCGCCAGCAATTAGCGAAAGTAACAAAGCCGTGATTGAGGCTCATTGTGAAACACTAATGCTCTCCTTCACGCGTTCCTCTTTCTTGGCAGAGACTTTGATTCAAAACCCTTCATTTGTTTCTCGCATCGTTGAGCCTTTTCAACCCCTTGAGAAAAGTGAAGCGCTTAAATCCCGTGTTCATACCATGTCATCTGACTATCTCGCAAACCTAGACAATGAATTGCACAACGTCGCCAGCGAAGATGACTTAATGCAAGTGTTGAGGGAATTTAGAAATAAAGAGATGGCGCGGATTACTTTCCTCGACGTATTGAACAAGCAACCCATCGAAATATCACTTATGCAGGTTTCAGCATTAGCTGATGTACTTATTAACGGTGCGTACCACTGGCTTTATCAACATTTAGCTGCGCGCTATGGAAAACCACAAAGCCATAACCAAGACATGCACATGTATATCTTAGGTATGGGGAAATTAGGAGGAAAGGAACTCAACTTTTCTTCTGATATCGATTTGATTTTTACGTACCCAGAAAAAGGCGAAACCCAAGGCGGTCGAAAAAGCGTAGAGCATCAGCAGTTTTTTACCAAACTCGCGCAAAAACTTATCCAAGCATTGAACAAAGTGACTAATGACGGTCAAGTCTACCGCGTCGACATGCGTTTACGCCCCTTCGGCGATTCTGGCCCCCTTGTGATGCATTTCGCGGCACTTGAAGATTATTATCAAGACCAAGGTCGACACTGGGAGCGCTTTGCCATGGTAAAAGCGCGGGTGATTAACGATGATAATTCGCAAGATGTGAAATGGTTAAAGAGCATTTTGCACCCGTTTACCTTCCGTCGTTACTTAGACTTCACCACATTAGATGCCCTTCGTAATATGAAAAAGCTGATCGCCACAGAAATACGCAGACGCAGACTGAGTAACAATATAAAACTCGGCGCAGGTGGCATTCGTGAAGTGGAGTTTTTTGCCCAAAGTTTTCAGCTGATTCACGGAGGACGAGAGCCAGCATTACAAAGTAAGTCATTACTTAGCACGTTAGACGCATTAACTGAACTCGATATAGTCGAAAGCGATGTAACGCAACAGCTAAAAAGTGACTATTTATTCCTAAGAAAAGTAGAGCACACGCTTCAACAAGCTCAAGATCGCCAGACCCAAACTCTTCCTGAGTTACCTTGGCAACAAGCTGCGCTTATTGAAGTCATGGGTTTTGATTCTTACAGTGAATTTTTAGTGCATTTAGATACTGTAATGGCGCGTATTCATGCCCATTTCAACGAGTTAGTAGAAGAGTCTCATGATACGCACTCAGAAGAAGACCAGCTTTTCACTGCCTGCCAAGATGCGTGGCGTCTTGCATTGCAAGAGGATGAGTTTACTGAAACCTTTGGCGAATACCTGTCTGCTAGCGATATTAAAGGCATATATTCTATTCTTGTCGTCTTCAAGGATAAGCAACGCAATTATCGCATAGGCCAAAAAGGTGAAGACACGTTAAATAAGTTGCTTCCCGAAATCTTGTATGTGCTCATCAACCAACATCCAAACTACATCCCTCAGGTACTCGACCGTTTACTCGGTGTTATAGAAGCGATTACAGGCCGAACCACTTACCTTGACTTACTACTTGAAAATCCGGATGTATTAAAACAGTTAGTAAGGCTATGTGAACGAAGCGACTGGATAGCTCAAGAAATTAAGCGCTTCCCATTACTATTAGACGAATTACTCACGCCGTTATACCTCGGTCAGCAAAATACCGATATCCATACCAGCAAGCAGGAATATCAGCTGGAACTGCGTGAAATCATGCTTCGTATTGAACAAGACGATGTTGAAATGCTTATGGATGGATGGAGGCAGTTCAAACTTTGCCAACAGCTTCGCATAGCCGCCAGCGACATCAGTGAATCACTACCTATAAACAACGTGAGCGATAAGCTTACGGTGCTAGCTGAAGTGATATTGGAGAACGTAAAAGATGCTGCCTGGATGCAAATGCACCAGCGCTATGGCGTTCCAGCACACCTAGAGGGAACTGACAAAGGATTTGCCGTTATCGGCTATGGAAAACTAGGCGGGTATGAATTAGGTTACGGCTCAGACTTAGATTTAGTGTTTTTGCATAATGCCCCTCGCGGCATAAGTACAGACGGTAAGAAGTCTATTGAAGCGCAACAGTTTTACATTAAGTTGGCGCAGCGCATCATGCATCTTCTCAATACGAAGACGTTGTTTGGACAATTATACGAAACCGACTTGCGTCTACGCCCTTCTGGCAATGCGGGATTGTTATGTTGCCATATCGATGGTTTCGAAAAATACCAGACCGAAGAAGCATGGACTTGGGAACATCAAGCGCTGGTTCGTGCAAGAGCCATTTGCGGAGACCCACGCCTTTTGAATGACTTCACGCAGGTAAGAAATTCTATACTAACTCGCTCTAGAAACGCTAAAACGTTGGCTGACGATGTGTGCAAAATGCGTTTAAAAATGCGGGAGCACTTGCTTTCAAAGGACAACGAAAAGGTAGACTTAAAGCAGTGTGTAGGTGGTATTACCGATATTGAGTTCATGGCTCAATACCTTGTACTCGCTAATGCAAAGTCACAGGCTGCCATGACAGAATATCCTGACAATTTTCGCATTTTTGACGCCGCAGCCAAGACCAACATTATTGATGTCGCCACTGCGCACAAACTGCAAAAGGCGTATTTAAAGCTGCGAGAGCAATACCACCATTTAACGTTAGCAGATACCAAGTACGCAGATCAGAGCGAAGAACTAGATGCCATACGAGAGCAAGTAACCATTCACTGGAATACACTATTTGGAACGTGTAGCGGCTAGGCGATGAAGCTTAACCTCTAACCAAACGACAGTTGGTGGTGAGAAATTCTGTTTCTTGGGCAGTCACCACCAGCGAGCGTTGCTCTGCACATAAATATGCTTTTACTTGCCCTTCAAAACTACTGTCTATGGCACTGGCAATTTTAGCAAGCGATCCTGCAACCGTGTTGTCCAATTGAAACTGGTGCTTAATAACAAAGTCTTGCTCCAGGTTCCATATCACCTGCATGCCTTCAGCTTGAGCATATTGCGAAATAGCTTCGCGCAGTGTGTTCCCTTCCTGGAACGTGCGGTATTTATGTTCGCCGGTCCAATTCTTTTCAACCGGACGTGTTTGGCTAGACATTTGTGCAAGCTTGTTGTCTAAATTTGGATCAACGCCCGCAATATCCAGTACAAAGTCTCCCTGCTCCTCTTCTGCTGGGTCAGTAGCAGACATACGGAAGTCTCGATAGAACTCACTTAACCCACGTGATACAGACTTTTCTTCCGCTTGCCCTTGAGGAACAGGCTCTTGGTCCTGTGTTTGAAGCATGTAAATGAGTACGCCAGCAATGATCACAAGCACTGCAGCTATGCCAATTTGCTTTGCCCAAAACGATGAACTTGAGTAACTTGTCTGTCCCATACCTTACCAATGTGTAGCCACTTTTAATCGAAAATCAGCTTATGCTATGTGTATGAACTTAAGCATAATTCTTCTATTTTAGTCTACCTTCGAACGGAAAGCCTATTATTCTATTTATCTAATTTTCATCGCTAGGTGTTTATTCATACACAGCTATAGTGATTTATACAGCGATTCAGGGTTACCTTCCGGTCTGGTTTTAAATCGCTTGTGCATCCACAAATAGCTTTCTGGCTGTTCTTTAACCGCAGCGTCTACATGTTGATTCAGTAATGTTAGTGCTTCAGCGTCTTCCATATCGCCTAACTGAGAAAGCGGTGGATAGATTTTAATTTTGTAACCGCGTTTGGTGTACTGTGACGTGATGATCATTGGCTCAGAGTGACTACGTCGAATAAACATCAGCGTTGCTGTAGTTGTCGCGGTATCTTTCACCCCACCGAATGGCACAAAGATACTTTGTTTCGGGCCATAATCCTGGTCGGGCAAATACAAACAAAGTTCTTTATCGTCAAGTGCAGCAAGTAAGGCTTTTGCGTTGCGTTTATCAATCATGTATTTGTTCGAGCGGTTTCGCCCATGATACTGAAGGTAATCAACGAGAGGGTTGTTGTGTTTGCGATAAAACGCGATGCTTGGACGGAAGAAGCCAATACCTCTACAGGCAAATTCCAGATTCATATTGTGAAGTGCCATACCAAATACACCTTTGCCATTTGCAAGGGCCGCTTCAACATGCTCAGTGCCTTCAATCTCAATGGCTCGTTTTACGCGCCAGCTAGGCCACCACCACCCCATAGCAGTTTCAAATAGTGCCATGCCTGTACGCCGCACATTTTCTTTGTAAAGCGCCTCTACTTCACTGGCGGAAAGTGTAGGGTTCCAGAGCGTCAAGTTACGCTTTGCGACTTTTGCCCGTTTAGGAACAATTAATGCGATAAGTTTACCGGTACCGCCACCGATAGCGCGTATCACGGGTAAAGGCAACCATGTAATTGTATAAAGAACGAAAACACCTAACCATACAGGCCAAAACTTAGGGCCTAAAAATGCTAGTTTAAATTTAGGAGCTTTAATTGCCGCCGCCAATGTCTGTATCCTTTGAAACGAAGTGGGCGGCATTGTAGCAGAAGGTTTTTGGTGGGGCTAATTGAGACAGACAGCCCACAGTGCTCTTGCGATTAATAGAAGCACTTAAGCAGAGAGAGCCCATACTTGCTTTCTCTGCTTAAGAAATATATTGCTTGTTAGCAATACAAACTGAAATCAGGTCACTAATATTCTTTATCGATTTGCTTCAACTTTTTCTCAAACGATTCATATTGCTCTTTTGAGTCATAGTCAAAATGGTATTGATTGTGAAAGCCGAACTGCAGCTTCACATTAACGTCTTCAATGTAAAGCGTATAGCCATCGTGATCTGTAAACGCAGTAATCCCATTAAGCTTATACTGTTCATCTTCTTTCGCGCCATGCTGGCGGATCTTGTCGAAAACCTGAAGTAAGAACTTGCTGTCTAATTCGTTTTTCATTGTAAATCCATTGTTGAGAATTTATCTATTTTTACACAATCAAACGATTTTTGGATTTATCTAGGGCCTATATTTAAAACGACTATGCGAGTTAATAACTACAACCTAAAAGTTGTAGCGAAAACCTAAATTTACAATATGCGCAGAAAAATCATCTTTGCCACCAAAGTAGGTGTATTCCACGCGTACCATCGACTGTAAGCCTAAGTAGTAATCGAAGCCTAGCCCAGCTAATCCTGCGATAATTGTGTCATCGTATCCACACACAGCGGCTTCTGGGCCACAGGTAGAGCTATCTATCGACGCGTGCTCGATGTCAACGCTTGCCACGCCTAATTTATAATACAGCTCACCTTTCTGGCTACTCGCTTTACCTAGTAACGCCAAATAAGGGCCTTTAGATGAGATTGATTGTTCGTCATTATCTGTATCAATAAAAGAGATATAGCCACCTTCTACATACCACTGACGGTGAAATTGATAGCCTAAAGCAGCTGAATAGCTAATATCAGACTCATTATCTATTTCAGTATCTACGTTGCCAAAGCCAATATTTGCCACTGCATATCCGTTGGCTGATGCTAGTCCAGAAAAACCCAAGCTTGTTAAAGCTGCACTTCCAATAAGGAACTTAGCGAAAAATGATGAAAGACGGCGCATTTTAATTACTTCTCCATGTTAAAGAGCGCTCACTATAAAAGACAATGCCTCTGATTAAAACGAACAAACAGAGTTTAGATGAATACAGTTAACGGACAGCTGCACGAAAAAGCGGGTTCTATACCAGTCCGTATAGATAATTACCCACACAGCGAGAGGTAAAATGTTCGTAATCGCGGCGTGTTACCGCAGGTATAGTGTTTCTACATCAAGGTGACACAACAAGCAGAGCGTTTTTTGACCATTAAATATCAGCAATGTTAATCCCTTGCATCACACTTTCGTATACAAAAGACGCAGATAGTTTATATAACCACATGATTATTTGATAATTTTTACAAAATTTGATCTTTTTTAAATTAGGTGTAGTATTAACCTAAACAACTGGTCAGATGAGCGGATGAGTTATTATGAGTATCAGAACTAGCTTAAAGAAAGTATTACCCCCAATTTCAATCACAGAGCAAGAAGCCTTAGATGCAGGCGATGTGTGGATTGAATCTTCTATTTATCAGGGTAAGCCTGACATGCAGGCGCTACGCGATATCCCTCAGGCAAAACTGAGCGCAGAAGAACAAGCATTCATGGACGGTCCAGTAACCGAGTTGCTGAACATGATCGATGATTTTGAACTAGGCAACGGCAAGCACATTCCTCAGGACGTTTTAGACTTCCTAGGTAAGAACCGTTTCTTCTCTATGATCATTCCAAAGAAATTTGGTGGTCTTGAGTTCAGCCCGTATGCAAACTCTACAATTGTTGCCACTATCGCAGCGAAAAGCGGTGCAATTGCAGTAACCGTAATGGTTCCTAACTCATTAGGTCCAGGCGAGCTTCTTATGCACTACGGTACGACCGAGCAACAAGATTACTGGCTACCTCGTCTAGCAGACGGTCGCGATATTCCGTGCTTCGCGCTTACCAGCCCTGAAGCAGGTTCTGACGCAGGTGCTATTCCTGACGCGGCTATCGTGACTAAAGGCGAGTTCAACGGTGAAGAAGTGCTTGGTTTACGTGTAAGCTGGGACAAGCGCTACATTACACTTGCACCAATTGCGACCGTACTAGGTCTTGCGTTTAAAGTATTCGATCCAGACCAACTACTTGGCGACAAACTAGAGCTTGGCATTACCTGTGCCCTTCTACCTAAGTCTCACCCTGGTGTTGAACTTGGTAACCGTCACGACCCAATGGGTGTACGCTTCTACAACGGTACTACTCGTGGTCAAGATGTGTTCATTCCTATGGACTTCATCATTGGTGGCCAAAAGAACATTGGTCGTGGTTGGCAGATGCTAGTTAGCTGTCTAGGTGCAGGTCGTGGTATTTCACTTCCAGCAATGGGCGTAGCGACTGCACAATCTGCATTTAAAGGCACGGTTGAATATTCTTTCGTACGTGAGCAATTCGGTCTTCCAATTGGTCGTTTTGAAGGTATTCAAGAGAAAATGGCTGACATTGCGGGTAAGACTTTCTTACTTGAGGCTATGCGTGTTCTTACAACTGAAGGTCTAGGCCTAGGCGTGAAGCCATCAGTAGTCACCGCTATTGCTAAGTATCACATGACTGAACTAGGTCGTGATGTGATGAACTCTGCTATGGACATCCAGGCAGGTAAAGCGATTCAACGCGGTCCTCAGAATACGTTAGCGGGCGGCTATGCTGCGCTTCCTATTGCTATTACGGTAGAAGGTGCAAACATTCTTACCCGTAACCTGATGATCTTTGGCCAAGGTGCAATGCGTTGTCACCCTTACCTTAAAGACATGGTTGACCTAATCCACAGCAACGAAAGTTCTGCGGATGCAGAGTTCAACAAGGTACTTCGTAAGACTGTTGGCTTCAGCGTTAAAAATGCATTCCGCAGCCTAGGTAAAGGCTACCTTCCTTTCCTACGCGAGAGCGAGTCTGCTTTACCAGAAGTTCGCAAGTATGAGAAGCGTGTTAACAGCATCTCTGCAAAACTAGCACCACTTGCTGACTTGTCACTTGCTGTGTTAGGCGGTGACCTGAAGAAAGCTGAGCTTTTATCAGCACGTCTAGGTGACGTAATGAGCTACCTATACGGTGCAATGGCAGCAATTCGTTTCTACGAGCAGCGCATTGAAGACAGAAAACTTGCACTACCGTATTTCGAATACGCGATGCAGTGGTCTTTACAACAAGCTGATCAGGCAATTGTTAACTTTATCAACAATTTCCCGAATACGGCGACACGTGGCTTAATGCGTCTTCTTACGAACACCTACACCAATAGTGTTGCGGGTATTAGCGACGACCTAGTGCGTGAGCTTTCTATTGCGTCTATGCAAGATAACAGCGTGAAAGAGCAGCTTACTCACCTTGTTCGCGTTACGCCGGGAGACGGCAATGACATTAACGAGCAAGCGTTTAAAGCGAAGCACGCGGTAGCGCACCTTCTTGGCAAAGTGCAAAAAGCACTTCGCAAAGAGCCTGTAGTGCCGTTCATTTCTTTTGAACATGCACTTAACAAGCTTCAAGAAAAAGGCGTAGTAACGGCTGATGAAGCCGCTAAGCTTCACGACTATAACGAAAAGCGCAAGCTAGCAGTTCGTGTAGACGAATACACGTTCGATATGGAACTTGTTCCAGCGTCTCAAACGCTTAAAGCGATTGATGGCGGTCAAAACGCTGCGTAAACTGTCATAATTGCAGTAACTTGATTAACGAAGCCCCATCCTTGAGATGGGGCTTTTTATTTGCCCGTTAAATTACCTTTCTATTGTTTCGTTCGTACTCTACCCTTAGCTTATCGTGGTTTTCTTAAACAAGGATTTGTAAAGTGAAAACGATGCGCTTTATTGGCATTCAAACCGTTTCAACATTTTTTATTCTCTTTATCTCGTCGCTGCTATTCAATTCAAACGCCAGTGCCCAGCACGATGATACTAACTTCGTCATTGGAGAACTAACTCATCCTCGAGTAAGTAGCTTCTATAAACCCCTAATAGCACGTGCGTACCAAGATATCGGCATTGAGGTTACATTCGAAAAAGTGGGTGGGGAAAGAGGCTTACGGCTGTTGAATGAAGGAATGACAGATGCAGATATTATTCGCTATGACGTAGTGTCTCAGCCTGACAATAACATTGTAATAGTTCCTCCAGCACTGTCTCATGGCGCATCATTTCTATTGTGTATACGAGGAGCTGAGTGCAATAAAAGCATAATTCAACAACCAGATAAGGCAATAGCCGTTACTACCCGATTTTTCTTCAATATGCACGCCAAACCTGGCGAGTTAAATGCCAACATCTTTGAATTTGATGACTTTCACCACGTCATAAATTTACTGCTCAACGGGCGATTTGACTACGCTATTTTACCGAGTGACTATTCTGAAGAAGCCATTTTCGAACAATCTGGAATTGAGTATATACCTCTAGTGGAACACGAATTGGTACACGTTATTCATAAGAAACATAGCCATTTAATTGACCAACTTTCTGCAGCAATCACCAAGCAGCTTCAATTGCTCAAAACCGCGGAGAGTGAATAAATAAAAAACGCCCGCATCAATTGCGGGCGTTAATTGAACAATAACTAGTACCTTCGCACTAGATATTTGCTCGTTAGTCGAACATATATTTAAGCGACAGCACTGTAGTACGGCCGTTCAATGGACGTGCTCTGATGTAGCTACCAACTTCTGCTGAACCTTCTTCTGACTCAGTGATGATAAATTCATCAGTGGCGTTATTCACATTAAGCGACACAGAAAATTGGTCGTTCACCCAATAAGTGGCAAACAAGTTTACAAGGTTATAACCCTCTTGTTTAAGGTCGTTATTGTCCTGAACATAGTACTCTGTCGAGCCTTGTAGTGAGGCACCAACAGACCATGTATCAGTAACGTACTCAGGTGTAATAGTCCAAATCCAATCTGCTTGGCGGCGTGGAGTATTTCCTTCAAGTGCAGGGTTGTTTACATCTTTACTGATTTCAGCGTCTGTCCACGTTAAGTTACCGGATAGCACGAAATTATCAGTTGCTGTCCAGCGGCCTTCAAGCTCTAAACCTGTTGCTTCATATTCGCGCATAAAGGTTAAACCACTGGTTACCTCTGCTTGCGTATCTTCAGTAACAGTATCAAACAAGGTTGCGTTAACCATGAGGTCTTTCGTACCGTATTTGTAACCTACCTCGAATTGCTTCGTTGTATCGTAACCCGATGTTGTGCTTGTTAAGCTGCCGTCTGTATTCAATGTACCGCCAATCTGCAGTAAACGATCGGCAATAGCACGGCCACCTTTTGAGTAACGGGCAAAAAATGTCTGACTGGCGCTTAGCAGGTACGAACCACCGATTGAATAAGACGTATTATTCGCACTGTAATCAACAATTTGAGAAGACGCACCGGCGCGATTTAAGTTGATAACACCACCGCTAATGAAGCCGCTGTTGATTGCTGAAGCATCTTCAATTTGCTCAATAGTTCCGTTACCGTTTAGGTCGAAGTCAGCATTTCCGCCGCAACATGAGCTGATGAGTTCACCTGAAGCTTCGGTCGTGTCATGACGTACCGATGCATCAATAAGAATGTTATCTGACAATTCAAAACCAACGTTCATGTACGGCGCTTTTGTTACATAGTTTAAGTCCCACTCCCACGAAAGGAAGCTTGGTGACAATAAACCGTTTGAAACAAGTTCCACGCCATCGCCATCTGTAATTGTTAGAAGCTGTGAATTGTCACCGTCTAGAGTTTGTATAAATGTCTGCCAGCTTGACCAGCTTGTGGCGATGTCCTGGTTTGAGTAGTAATAACCTACTGTGAGGTCGATACCGTTATCAAATTCTTTACGCAAGCTGAAATCGTTGATCATGTTACCCAGATCGTTGATTCGAGTGTCGAACTGAAGGTTTGTAAATGCTTGTCCTGTGTACACTTCACCAGCGCCAGGTCCGTTCGCGAGTACAACACTTGTGCTGTCGCAATTCAGCGCATTTCCGTCACCGTCAGTAGCGCCGGCACAAAGTGCAGAAGCGAAATTCGATACATCGCCAGGGCCCGCTGGAAATCCATCAGTAAATGGAGCAATAAAACCACCTGAGATATCTGAAATACGGAACTTGTTTAATAAGAACAAGTTTTCAGCCACTTCGAGGTCAACTTCAACGCCAAATGAGTTTACTTTTGATTCGATACCATCGCGGACGTCGCGATTCTCTGGGTTACCATAGCTGTCAAAAGTAGAAATGTTTGTGTTGTAAGCTGAGTTTAATGCCTGTGAGCTGGCATCGTAACCAGGTACCGGGCCATATTCACCATCGCCTTTCACCAATACCGGAGAAGGAAGGTATGTTGATACTTTGTCATCAAGGTTTTTATAGAAGAAACGGATGTGACCGTTATCTAGCATCTTAGTGATATTGAACTTAACCTGACCGCCTTGGTCGCCATTGTATCCCGTTTCTCGCGGGCCCTCTCCACCACGGGCAAAGCCAGCAATGTGGTAGTAAAGGTCGTCGCTAATTTCACCGCCATAGCGAAAATCTAAACGAAACTCTTCGTAATCGACGCCAAATGACGTTCCAATGGCACCGCCACCTACTTCGCCCGTGTTACTGATCAAGTTAATAACACCGCCTGGCGAGTTACTTGCGAATGTTGACGCTGAACCACCGCGTACTGCTTCCACATTCGCTACTGACCAGTCGTAGCGTAAAAAGTTATCGGCATTGCCAAAGTTAATATCACCATATTCTAAAACAGGTAAACCGTCTTCATGGATTTGCAAGAATTTAGAACCACCCGTCGCAAGTGGAATACCGCGAATAGTAATATTTGCGTTACCGCCACCGCCTGAAGACTCGGCACGAATACCGGGTAACGCGCGAAATACCTCAGCGGTAGAACGAGGAGCTAGTTTAAGAATATCGTCTTCATCGAATGCACTTACAGAAACACTAGCTTCTTGCATCGTTGCACCACCCGGTGCAGCGGTAACCACAATCTGTTCGAATTTTTCTTTCGACTTTGCGTCAGCATCAGCTGTTGATGATTCCTGCGCGATAACCGAGCCCGAAAAAGCGGCGCAAATCGCTAGGGTCAAAGCGTTGAGTGTGTGATTTTTGTTCATTTTTTCTCCGACAATGTGTTGAATTTGTTAAATCCAAGGTAGCCTCTGTCCCTTTAACGTAGGGAGGCGGTAGCACAATTTAAACTTAATCGATTAAGAATTTATAACAAAGGAACAACATTGTAAACATCCTGTGAAAAGTTTTTACTCTTGCGCAGCGCCTTATTTAACTTTTGTATACTTATGTTTTAGCTATATTTAGCGGTTCACATCGCTGATAAGAAATAAAAAGCAATATCGATTAAGAACACTACACTTTCAGGTATTTAGAACGAACTGTGAAAAACATAGATAGACTAAAAGCGGGTTGCTTTAGTCGAATTTTAAAATGCCCCCGTCATATGCATTATATTTAGCCTATACTACAATCATTTAGTGCACTTAAGTTTGTACGCTTCCCGCTACTCTGTACGACTAAATTTGCTTTTGAAGTAATGCATTAAATTTGAATCACAATGTAATTAAGGCTTTATCCGGTTGAACACGTATCAAGAATCGATATCACAAACTGAAATAGAACGAGACACAACCGACATGCTAATTGGCAATAGCTTTGTCGGCTTCTTGATGACGATATTTGCCTTTTCTGGCCTGGTATTTTTCTTTGAAAGCGACTCCCCTTCAACATTTGCAAATAAACTACAGATTTGGGGAGTAATGGTGTGCGTCTCACTTCTGAGGCTAATTGATGCATTATATTGGCGCACTAATTTGGCAGGAAAAGCTTATAACCCGCGCCCTGCTTTGATTCGGTTTTCGACCGGTCTCTATGTTACGGGTTGTATTTGGGCGCTTTATTCAGTGCTTTTCTATTCATCCATGACAACTGTCGAACTAGCAGCGACTATGGTTGTACTCGCCGCTATGTCCGGAGGAGCTGGAACCGTCCTGTCTCCGAACATAAAACTCGTCGGATTCTACTCTACTGCTCTTCTTGTACCTATGTCGTTATGTGCGTTAATAGATGCTAGCGGGAAATTTTTTATTTTAGGTGTGCTTGGCTTGGTTTTCTGGTTTGGTATTTTCGCCAGTGCTTTTCGCTACCATCGCTTTTTCATCAGTACATTACACCTTAAAGCTAAGAATAATAGTTTGATGGAACAGATGCGTATTGAGCGTAGTGAAACAGTTAAAGTAAACAAACTACTCATAGCTTCAAACGAAAAGCTCGATGCATCTAACGCCAACCTTGAAGCGGAAGTGGAAAGAAGAACGGCGGATTTATATCGGTTGTCCAACAGAGATCCACTGACAAATTTGCTTAATCGCAATGGCTTTCTCAAGCATCTCAACAATTTGATAGACACCACACGTGCGCTTGATAACTCGCTCGCCCTTCTATTTATCGACTTAGACGGATTCAAGCAAGTTAACGACAGTTTAGGACATAAAGTCGGCGATATTGTCCTTGCCGAAATTGCCAACAGACTTCGTAACTATACAGAAGAAAATCACCTGGGAAGATGGGGAGGAGACGAATTCGTCGCCGTAATTCCTTATGCTAATGTTGATACCGCAAAGGCCGTAGCACACGCTATGCGCAGTGGCGTCACTATTCCCATTATTGCGAACGACAATCAGGTAACGTTAGACGCCACTATCGGCATCGCTATGTTCCCCGTCCATGGCGACAGCGCTGTTGATTTAATTCAACAGGCCGACCTGACTATGTATGATCAAAAGCGTAAGCAAAGAGGCTCTATTGGCGTATTTAATGAAACGTTGCACAACGAAATAAAGCGAGAGCAGCGCCTTTGTGAACGCTTAAGATTAGCCATTGAAAATAGTGAGTTTACTGTTTTTTATCAACCTATCATTGACGTCACGACAAACTCCTTGTCGTCAGTAGAAGCGCTTTTACGGTGGAACTGCGACGGAGAAAACATCTCTCCTGCGGTATTTATCCCCCTTGCAGAGCGCAGCGGGCTAATGCCAGAAATAGGTGCGTGGGTATTAAATAGAGCGCTTATCGACCTTTCACATTGGCAGTTCAAACCCGGTCTCGCAATGTCGATAAATGTATCAGTCGCGCAGCTGCTCGATGACAGCTTCTTTAAAGTTTTAGACAATGCCCTCAGCACAACTAAAATTTCACCAGAACGTCTCTATCTAGAAATAACTGAAAGCGTATTCGCTATTGATAAAGATCTAGTGACTAAACGAGTGAGCGAACTCGTAGCCCGCGATGTCAAAATATCAATTGATGACTTTGGTACAGGTTATTCATCTTTAAACCGTCTTCAATCTATGCCATTCAATTTTATTAAAATTGACCGCTCTTTTATACAGAATAGCTCTGAAGAGAGTGATACCATAATAAGAGCGACACTTTTAATGGCTAAAGAGTTTGGCTGTAAAACCATTGCAGAGGGCATCGAAACTGAGCAGCAAAGGCAACACTTGTCCCAGCTTGGAACCGACTATTTGCAAGGCTTTTACTTCGCTAGACCAATGAACGCCAACGACCTTATTTCTTGGTATAACGAAAACTACTAATAACCATGGCTCAACTTTATTTTTATTACTCTGCAATGAACGCAGGGAAGTCTACATCACTCCTCCAATCAGCTTATAACTACCGTGAACGCGGTATGCATTCCGTGATTTATACCGCAGCGCTAGATGATCGGTACGGCGTTGGGAAAGTCACTTCTCGTATCGGCTTACAAGCAGATGCCAAGCTATACGCAAAAGGCGATGATTTGTTTGCCTCAATAAGCAAAGACTGCGAAGCGTTAAAGCCCGACTGCATTTTTATTGACGAAGCACAGTTCTTAACAAAGGCACAAGTAAAGCAGCTAGTGGACGTAGTTGATGAACTTGATGTGCCGGTACTAGCCTACGGCCTGCGTACCGACTTTTTAGGTGAAACCTTTGAAGGCAGTCACTATTTGTTGGCTTGGGCAGATAAACTATCTGAACTAAAAACCGTTTGCCATTGCGGCAAAAAAGCAAGTTTCGTGGTGCGTTTAGACGAAAATGGCAATGCAGTAAAAAATGGTGATCAAGTACAAATTGGCGGCAACGACACCTATGAATCAATGTGTCGCAAGCACTTTAAAGAACTCGTTTGGGACTAAATCCAAACGTCGAGTAACCTAACTAAAATAAGCGGTCACTGAACCTCATATCTGTTGCGGGCTATAGCATTTATTGTCCGCTTCTCATTCTCTAAAAAATTTGCCACTCCCCCTTCTGCTCTTTGCCAGATTTCAATCGGCGTTATCCAAACTTTCTCGGTACTATCTAGAGGTAGTAAGAAAAAGCATTAAGCATTCTTGCTAGCCAAGAATAACCGTTTATGACCTGTATTTAAAAACACTTTTCTTAAACAATTAAGAAAACACTTGCGTATGAGTAAAACAACTACTATTGTTAAAACGTTGTAAATAATAAAACCTTTGTTTAACACACTCAGCAAGGTATGACTCATGAAGCACACCAGTACGTTTAAACCTGCGTTAATCGCTATTTCAATTACCGCCGCCCTTAACAGCGGTTCAGTAGTAGCACAAGACACACCAGACGACGAACAAGTAGAAATTATTCAAGTTTCGGGTATTCGAGGCTCTTTGATGCGCGCCCAAGCGGTGAAAATGGACAACGATTCCATTGTTGAGGCCATTTCCGCAGAAGACATCGGTAAGCTTCCAGACTCTTCAATCGCAGAATCACTTGCCCGCTTGCCAGGCCTATCAGGTGAGCGCGTAGGCGGACGAACGTCGGGTATTTCGGTACGTGGCTTCAAAGAAGACTTTACCGGCACCTCACTGAACGGACGAGAACTTATTGGTATTGGCGACAACCGTGGCGTAGAGTACGACTTATACCCTGCTGAAATCATGACAGGCGCCACTATTTACAAAACCTCTGACGCGTCGCTTATTGTCCAAGGTATTGGCGGTACAGTAGACTTGCAAACAGTACGCCCTCTAGCAGCCCAGGAAACCCTTACCGTCACTGGGGTCTACGAACTTGGTGGCAACGATTCAGATAATCCAGAATTCGACAATAGCGGCAACCGTTTTGCCCTTTCCTTTGTAGAAAAGTTTGCCGATGACACGGTAGGTCTCGCACTTGCCATTGCATCAACGGAGTCCCCCAGAAACGAGAGAAAATACGGTGTTTGGGGTTATGGTGAGAATGACGATGGCCAAGTGCTTCCGTTTGGTTTAGACACTCAGGCTATTAGCCGCGTGCTAGAACGCGACACGATTTCAGCCATTCTTCAATGGCGTCCCACCGATAGACTAGACATTGTTTTTGATGCGCTAGATATTGATTATTCCGACTCAGGTGTTATTCGCGGTTTCATCGAACCCTTCGCTGCGGCAAATGTAAGTGGTACAGGCATTAACAACTCGGGCACGCAAGTTAACGCGAATCCAGTACTGCGTACAGATCCCGCGCAAAAAGATGGCGAGCTTCAAACCTTCGGTTTAAATATCAAATACGACATAACCGATGAGTGGTCTCTTACTTTAGACGTGGCGGACAGTGAGTCGAACAAACGTGACTTGCGTGGTGAATCATACGCTGGTTTAGCGCGTTCTGGTGCGCTCGGCGAAGGGCAATTAGGTTCACGTCAATTCGAAATGAGCACTGATGGTATTTACTTTACCGGCAGTAGCGGCCTTGATGCATTCTCTGATCCCACCATGTTACAGCTTGCGGGTCCTCAAGTTTGGGGGGGCGGTATGGCTAACATTGCCGATCAGTTTACCACCGATGTTCTACAGGCAAATGGTCAACCTTACAGCTATTTCAACGCCCAAGATGGCTTCCTGAACTTTGCTGATTTTGAAGAAGAGCTGACCACAATACGTTTTGAGGCAGTTGGTTATGTAGATTGGGGAATCTTCAACACTTTTACGGCCGGCGTAAACTATAGCGACCGATACAAAGCAAAAGATAACAAAGGTTTCTTCGCAACCGCATCATCTTATCCATTTTCTGAAGCGATCCCTGAGCAGTATCTGTACAACGGCTTAGCTGACTTAACCTGGGCTGGCATGGGTTACGTTGTAGCCTACGACGGCTTTGCCCCTTACAACGATGGTGAATATACGCTTAATGATGCAGGGCTTCTAGAGCCTGATCGTTTAGGTGATACCTACACCATTGATGAAGAAGTAACTACATTGTACGCCCAGCTAGACTTTGAGACTGAAGTTCAAGGTTTCAATGTAAAAGGTAACGTGGGTGCACAATATGTACAAACGGACCAAAGCTCAACGGGTTTCATTGGTATTGTAGGCCCGAACTTTGCCGTGTGTGACGACGATGGCAACCAAGTGGTCGATGCGGACTGTATTATTACCGATGGCGACGATTACTCTCACTTCCTGCCTAGCCTGAACGTAAGTGTCGAACTTAATGAGAATCGCTACCTGCGCTTGGCGGCATCGAAAACCATTAGTCGAGCGCGTATCGACCAAATGAAAGCATCGGGCTTTGTTAAGTTTGATCAAAATATTGAGCTGATTGCCACAGAGAATTCTGAGGCGGCGGTGAGAGAGTTCGGGTCACCTTGGTCTAAATTTACAGGTAACCCAACCCTTCGTCCGTTAGAAGCCAACAACTTTGACATTTCATTTGAAAACTACTTCGAGGAAGAAGGTTATGTCTCGATTGCGCTTTTCTATAAAGATTTGGTCAATTGGACCCGCGACGGTAACCAGCTTATTGATTTCACGAATGACGTGACCAATGACGGTGCTAACTACTTCATCCCTGGATTCCATGACAGGATCGTGGATGTTGCTGGTAACTACGGCCCGCAAGACACGCCTTACGAAGTGGGCGATTTAGTAACTCCGCCAGACCAAGGCTTCTATTCATTCTTCGAAGATGGCCTAAAAGGTGAAATGAAAGGGGTTGAGCTAACGGCCAATGTTCCTTTGAGAATGCTCACTGACTCTCTGGATGGATTTGGTATTGCCGCTTCTGCAACAATCCTAGATGCGGAGCTTGAAGATGGAACAGCCATTCCAGGCCAATCAGACAATACGTACAGCATTACAGCGTACTATGAGATGAACGGCTTTGAGATTAGGGTTGCGGCAACCGATCGTTCTGAGTTCCTCACATATCAGCGTGGAGGTTCAAACAAAATTGAGCCAGCAACTCGTAACGCCGTTACCCAAGTCGATGCTCAAATTAGCTACGATTTTGCAGATAGCGGAATTGAGTACTTGGAAGGGCTAAGAGTATCGTTACAAGGCGTCAACCTGACTGATGAGAAAGAAGAAACCATTGATGATGCGGGCATTGTTACGCTCCGCCGCGAGTTTGGTCCTTCTTATATGCTAAACCTCAACTATTCGTTCTATTAAAAGGGACTATCCCTTTTGAACGTACGAAAATAATGGCACGCATCTTTAGATAGTGGATACGTGCCTTGCATTACTGCCATGTAAAGTGTGGCAGTAATGCGCAACTCTGATACTGTTTAATTTCACCCTTCTTTTATTGCAGAGCCTTTAATGACAACACCACACCGAATTGTTATTGCTGGAGGCGGCACAGCAGGTTGGATGGCTGCCAACCTTTTAGCTCACCGCTGGGCTAATCAAGCTGTGACCATCACACTCATAGAATCAGAAGACATTGGCACAATAGGCGTAGGCGAAGGCTCGACACCTACTCTCAAGCGTTTCTTCCAAACTCTTGATATTCCCGAGTATGATTGGATGGAAGAGTGCCAAGCAACGTATAAAGTTAATATCAAGTTCACGGGCTGGAATGGCAATAATTCACACAGCTACTCTCATCCCTTTATTAGCCAGCTAGATGTTTTTAGTGAACGGGCATTTCACGTTAATGCCTTAACCAGAAGGCTGGGTCTCGATGTTGAAACTCGACCTGATAAGTTTCTTATGGCGGGGTATTTGGCAAAGAAAAACCTTGCCCCTCTTCCCTCACATAATTTTCCATTCGATATAGAATACGGCTACCACTTTGACTCTCTAAAACTTGGACGATTCTTACGCGAGCTCGCTAAATCAAAAGGCGTATATCACGTTGTTGGTAATATTGAATCGGTGCATACCTCACCATCTGGCGACATTTCACATCTCGTTTGTCAAGACGGACAAAAACTTGATGGAGATCTGTTCATAGATTGCACGGGTTTTTCAGGACTCCTTTTACAAAAGACGCTAGGCGTACCGTTTAGGGACTTTAGTGACAACCTATTCAATGACTCGGCCGTTGTGTTGCCTACACCAGCATGCGCTAATTTACCGGTTGAAACCGAGTCGGTTGCCATGTCGAACGGTTGGCGTTGGCAGATACCGCTTCGCAACCGCACGGGAAACGGATATGTGTATAGTCAGCAGTACCAAGAGAAAGACGCTGCAGAATGTGAATTGCGACGCGCATTGGGGATGGAAAATACCGACGTTGAAGCAAAGCATTTATCTATGCGTGTAGGTCAATGTGAAAGACACTGGGAGAAGAATTGTCTTGCACTAGGCTTATCGCAAGGGTTTATTGAGCCTTTAGAAGCAACGGCACTACACCTAGTTCAAACGAGCATCGAGCTTTTCGCGGACAACTATTCTTTCAACGAAACAAGTGCTCAACAGAGACAGGCGTTTAATCGGGAAGTTTCAGAGCGCTTTGAACGCGTCCGAGATTATATCGTGTGTCATTACAAGCTAAACGGGCGCAACGACAGTGACTATTGGAGAGACAACAGAGCTAACATGAAGCTGTCCGAATCACTGCTTAGTTTACTTGATGTGTGGTACAGAAAAGGGGATATTGTTGAGGAAATAAAGCGGCAAGGTATTGGTCGACATTTCAGCACTACGTCATGGCACTGTTTGTTGTCTGGCTATGGTGTATACCCGCCACCGGCACTCAATCAGCCCGCTTCTTTGAAGGAAAGCGGCGATCTTTTTGAAGAAAAGAAACTTGCCGCATTTTTTAATCGCTGCTCGTTAAACTTTGATAAGCAATCTGCCTTATTTAACGCGGGCTGAACCTCTTGGCTCAGCCTATACCGTCTCGCCGACTTGCAATTCAAAAGGCAGCGTACTCTTTGCTGTTACTTGATTAAGCAATGCTTTTGTTGCTTCTACGCCTTTGCCACTGCTGGATTGGCAAACTGTAGTAAGACGCGGGCGCGCACGCTCGGCTTCCCCAATACCATCAAACCCTGTAATTTTCAGCTCTTCCGGTACCTTAATATTCATATCCAAGGCTAAGTGAAGTAGCTCAAGTGCTATAATGTCACTCATACACAAAACCACATTAGGTCTTGGAGAGCTGGTCAGTACTTCTTTGGCTGCCTGTCTTGCAAAGTGTCTGTCACTTTCTGGAAGGTGCCAAATACGCTCATTGCTTACCGTGATGTTCTTTTCTTCAGCGGCCCTTAAATAACCATCAAGTCGACGGTGAGCAATTGAGCTGTCTACGTCAATCAACGGACTATCGTAAATACGACATGTAGAAGGCGAGTCAATCAGGCGAAGCCCAAAGATTGCCACATTGTCACCTTCATTTAACGCATGAGACGCAACGCGATAGGCCGCCTCTTCGTTATCAATATTAATAGATGGCTTGTCTTCGATATCAAAGTCAACGGTGACCACAGGTTTTGGCGACACTGCCAACTCCGCTACCAAGTTGCTGTTGCGCGGTTGTCCGTAACAGATAAAACCATCAACAAAATCTACAACATCAAGAATGCTGTCAGAGTCGCCCGCGTACAGTAACAAATGCTTGCCATTTTCTTGAAGCGCAGAAGAAACACCTTTAATAAAAGTACTCGCGACGGGGTCACTCACCATATATGAAATGCTGTCGGCTAATACTAAAGCCACAATATTTGATGTGCCCTTTCTGAGGATCTGTGCTGCTTTATTGGGGCCGCTGTAACCAATCTTTTTGCACTGCGCTAAAATCTCTTCGCGCTTCGCTTTTGATAATTGGTCCGGGCGGTTAAATGCATTTGAAATGGTTGCCGTTGAAACGCCCAACTGTTCAGCAACATCTTTTAGGGTAAGTTTTGTTTTATTCATTATTTTTAGCTCTTTTCACGAAACTAACTACCCAGATTTAAAAACAAAAAAGGGTAGCAAGCGTGCGCTCTGACTACCCTCTGACTATATCATTAACTTAAACGTTTAACGCGTGAAATTTAGCGCTAATTCGATGAGTTGTGTAACAAATTGCTCAATGGCTTAATTTTTAGAGATTTTCGCTCTTAGCGCGTGCCAAAGATTTTGTCTCCAGCATCTCCTAATCCCGGTAGGATATAGCCTTTCTCATTCAATCTATCATCGATTGCGGCGGTAAAGATATCAACATCAGGGTGTGCTTCAACAACGGCTTTAATGCCTTCAGGCGCAGCAACAAGGAATAGTCCCATTATTCTTCGACACCCTTTCTTTTTCAGAAGGTCGATTGTTGCAATCAACGTACCGCCTGTTGCCAGCATGGGGTCAACAATCAGTGCGGTACGTTCATCAATGTTTTTTACTACCTTGTCAAAATAGGCAACTGGCTGCAGTGTATCTTCATCACGGTACAGACCGACTACACTAATCTTCGCATTTGGAATAAGTTCCAGTACGCCTTCAAGCATACCTAAGCCAGCACGAAGAATAGGGACAACAGTAATTTTCTTACCTTTAATTTGTCTTACTTCTACCTCATCCCCCGACCAGCTTTTAATCGTCGCTCTTTCAGTAGGCAGTGTTCGCGTTGCTTCATAAGTCAGAAGGTTCCCTACTTCAGAGGCAAGCTCGCGAAAATCTTTGCTGCTAATTTTAGCGTATCGCATAAGCCCTAGTTTGTGCGCAATAAGCGGGTGGGTAATTTCGTGAACGGCCATGTAAGACTCCTTGTAATCGATTTAGCTATATTTTAACCCAGAAGTATTTTAGTTAAAGCGATTAGTCGTAAAAATATGTTTATTCAATGCTTTAAAACTCCACATCAACGCTAGACAGAGTGGATAAATGCTATAACCTAGTGCGTAGGCTATAGCCACAGTTCGTGGCGCAATTCACGATCATGAATGTATAGCGCTCGCTATGAATTGTCGTAGTTACGCGCTAATGAGATCGATTGAGAAAGTTTCAGGAAGTTCAATTTTCTCATAACAGCCGAATCAAACTTACTATTCAAACCATGTTTATCTATGTCAAAAGGAATTGTTTATGCATTCTTACGCTAAACGTTTTCGCTATTTTGCTGTAATGGCACTGAGTTTCTGTGCCCATAATGCCTTTGCACAATGGGAGCAAATCACTCCTGAAAATGAGGTGGTGGTATCAGTACCTGGCGGCGGTGAAAAAACCGTTTACCCATCATGTTCTCTTCCTGCTTTACCGGGACCAGAGGGGTTAGCACCCAACCCATTCTCGTTTTATTTCGAAAAAGGAGAAAGTGATAACCTACTTATCTATTTTAATGGTGGTGGCGCCTGCTGGGACAGTGCCACTTGCTTAGCGTCAATGCAGCTTGAGTTTGACGACAACCCGATGTCGCGAGCCGCTTATAACCCATCAGCCGTAATCGAAAATACGCCATTTATTTCAGGCGGAATATTTGAAGATACACAAGAGAACCCTTTTCAAACTTGGTCAAAAGTTTTCATTCCCTACTGTACTGGCGACCTACACTTAGGCTCAAAAGACACGCAGTACGTTGACGAGCTTGGTATCGTTACAGGTCTACCTGGTGCCGAAGTTACTTTAAAGCACCGTGGTCACGACAACGCGCTAGTTGTTATGCAGTGGATTAAAGAAAAACTGAACAACGATGATTTATCACCCAACAAAGTGCTACTCAGTGGAAGCAGTGCGGGCGGTTATGGTGCAACGTTCAACTTCCCCTACTTTCAATCGCTGTTTGGTCGCACAAAGGTTGCCCTCTTCGCTGATGCGTCGCTTGGTGTTATATCCCGAGGCTTTACGCAAACAGTACTAAACTATCAAGGGCCATGGGGGATAGAAGATACACTACCACGTAATTTCCAATCACTGATTGGCAATTTTAACCATCTAATGCTCAATAAGCAGGTGATGCTGCGATTAGCTTATCAGTACCCTTGGAACCGTTTTGCGCAATATTCAACAGGAACCGACATTGTTCAAATTCAGTTTTCTAAAATCTCTGATCAGGTCTCTAGAGGTAATTTAGACCCAACGACATGGGGTGTAACAGAATCTGATTTAGGCTACATACTTGGCTGGCAGCTTCAGGCTAATGCGTCACTTCATGCGCTGTCAGCTTTCACATGGAATTATCAATTTTACCTTGGTGAAGGCACCTGCCACATGGTGCTAAACGATTTTTGTGAAGATAATGCCTTCCCAGTATCCTCACCTAGCCCATTTTATAATGAGCAGAGTGCGCGGGGTATTTCCTTTAACGAATGGCTACACACGTTTGCTACGTCACGCCGCTTTAGAGAAAATAGCGCGGCATACTATCACTAGGATACGTAGTGCGAACTTGTATTAAAAAGTAATCAATAACATGGCAAGTCCAACCCAGCAGTGGTTGGATTAGCCATATTTATACCTGCGGTAACACGCAGCGATTACGAACATTTTAAGTCTCGCTGAGTGGGTAATTATCTATGAGGACTGGTATTACAACTAGGATTTGTCGTTCCTTGCTGTGCATTTATGCAGCAACAAATTAACACGCCCTACTACCCTACTTGTAAAGTAGCGCCATCAGGCATAGTTACTTCAATTTTCATGTTCCCGCCAACCGCAGCTAAATATGCAGCCGCACGTTGAAGTGAAACGTCCTGAATACGTTTTGATTCCAACTTACTTACACCAGAAGCTGTGACCGATAACGCCATTGCTACTACTTCCTGTTTAACTCTGTGCTGCTTTCTGATGTCACCTAGTGTGATTTCTTTCATTGTCTTTTACCGAGAATTACGGGCATTAAAAAAGCCCAGATGGTGATACCTTCTGGGCTTTTGCAAAACGTTCTACCTGCAGTGCCCAGAAGCCAATACTTGCCCCTGAACACCGACGGTCAGGTGCAATCAGTAATTAAAATTATAAAAATAACCAGTTGAAACGTTTTGCATGATAATTCTCTTTTCACAATGTGCTTGTACAATCGGCCCTTTGCCGCGACTAAGCTAAATGTATTGGCCTCGGTGCTTTTTAAATATATAGCAGCGGCCTTCTGTCACTTATCCTTAACCATACCATGTAGATAAGCAATAGCAATGACTTTCCAAAAAGGAAAGTGCCGAAAGCCGGCTATAAGCGCTTTATTAGGCAAGTAGAGGCTTTAAAAAACGTACGTTATCACCCACCGCCGCTTGCTTAAGTGATGCTAGAAAATTGGGGACCTGATCGCTTCCTTCTTCAGGAGACCAGCTTGCAAAACCTTTATCATCGGTGACTTCGTAAGGCCCTTGTTTAACTTCCATGAAAACTACTGGGCTATGACACACCGTTGCGTGCCAGGTATTAGGTGGAATCTCAATTCCGCAGGTCTCTCCACGAGCGGTTAGCGTTACTCTGTTTTCGACTTCGCCATCGTCGCTGAAGAATAGAATGTCTAATTCGCCCTCTACCACCATGAAGAACTCCCACTTATGAGACTGTACATGTCGATGAGGCCGCACGTAGGAGTCAGGCATCATTGCAATAAACAAACGCTGTACCATGTCGGTATAAGATTTATGTACGTTCAAATTAGCCCGTCGGCGAGGACTTTCCTCAGCCGACTGTTTAAGCGTTTCAAACAACGCTTTATCAAAATACTGAATCTTATCCAACATCACACCCTGTCTATTATTGCGCTAGTAATTTAAAGCGTATCGCTCCTCCCCCCGATGGCGCAAGCTTTAATGACAAGACATCGGCAGATGTGACTACCTTTTTCTCAATGTTCATTGCGTAGGGGTTTGATTTCCAATGCGCTTTCTCTCCATCTAGATAGAGCTGCGCTTCATACTGCTGACCTTCCTCTAGAAAGGTTAGCGGTAGTGATAACTCTCTGGCTTCTTCATTCGTAATTGCACCAACATACCAATCGTTTCCAGAGTAGGATTTGTGCTTGCTCGCTTTACGCGCCATTACAATATATTCGCCCACTTCCCCTTGAAGCGCTTTACTATGAGACCAGTCTGTAGGGACGTCTTTGATAAACTGAAACGCCGGTAAATTATTCTCATAATTACGAGGCAAGTCTGCAGCCATTTGGATAGGGCTGTACAGCACTACATATTGGGCCAGTTGCTTGGCAAGTGTTGTTTGAGGGCGCATAACCTCTCCTTTGCCCCACTCTATTCCGCCGTCATTTTTCCGAACATAGTCAAAGTTGAAAATGCCAGGTGTGAAATCCATAGGACCAGCGAGCATGCGAGTAAACGCCAACATAGGAATATGGTTGGGTGGATTAGGTGCCGCCCACCCTGAGTTGTATTCCTGACCTCGAGCGCTTTCTCGCGATATCCAGTTCGGATAAGTACGGCGAAGGCCAGTATCTTTTACCGACTCATGAGTGTTGATAGACAACTGATATTTCGCAGCGGTTGTGACGTTTTTAATAAAATGGTTTACCACGTCCTGGCTGTCGGTATATTCATAGCGCAGTACGTTGTTGTCGTCGCGCACTTTGAGATTTTGGCCATGGGCAACATAGCCCGTTTTAATTTGAGAAACCCCCAGCTTGTTGTACAGGGCAAAACCGTCTTCCATCTGCGCTTCGTAGTTGGTTATTCCTCCTGATGTTTCATGGTGTCCTATTAACTTCACGCCAACTTTATCGCCGTAGCTGGTCACCGCTTCAATATCAAAGTCTGGATAGCTTTCTGTGAAAGAAAATAGCTCTGAATTCGCTATCCAATCACCATCCCAACCTTTATTCCAACCTTCAACCAATACACCATCAAAACCGTGTTTAGCGGCGAAGTCCATGTATTGCTTTGTGCGCTGAGTAGTAGCACCATGCTTATCTCCAGAGCCCCACGTATACTCATCAATGTGCATTCCCCACCAAATACCTATGTATTTGCCTGGCTCAACCCAGCTCACGTCACCGAGCTTATTTGGCTCATTAAGATTCAAAACAAGGTACGAATTAATCAAATCCGTTGCGTCATTTCCTAACGTAATAGTGCGCCATGGGGTAACAAAACTACCAGTTTTATGCACCAAACTCCCGTCGTGACGAGGTGCCAGCGACGCTGTAAAACGCCCTAACTCTTGCCTTTTAAGGCTCATACCCGCGTAATCAACAAGGGCAGCTTCATGGATAGCGACATGAGTGCCATTTTCATATTTCACTGTGAATGGCGTGTGAGCGGTGTGAACGTCTTGCAGGTTCGTGGCTTGATACACATACTCATATCTATCTCGACCATGGGCGGGGATCCAAAACGCTTTGGCTTGATGAGAGTTTACCAAGTTGAATTCAGTTAGCTCTCTAGTAATTATTCGATTACCGCTTGTTGGCAACTCATAGCGAAAGCCGATGCCATCGTTAAAAACTCTTGCCCTTACAAGAAAAGTGCGGTCTTTGTCACTTGGGTTATAGAACTTGACCAAAAGCTCATTGTGATTGTCGCGAATATCTCGCTGCTCTCCCCACGGCTGCTGCCATGTTTGATCTACAGAGTGCCTGCTCACCTCTTCTACCTCGAAGTCGCGGTATAAAGGAGGAGCTTTTGCAAAAGTGAAACCAAGCTTACCGAGCCCTAAAACGGGTTCCCCGTTAAATGACACACGATATTGCGCGAGTTCGCCATCATCTGTAAACGATAACTTTACTTTTTTATCTGGGGAGAGAACCGATAACTCATTAGCAATTGAAGGCAAGGAGACGGCCAATAGAAGGAGCAAAAATACGCGCATAAAACATCCAACAAAAGTTGTTAACCTAATGTTAGTATCAAGTAATGCCGAATTTTTGCAACCTTTTTCTTAATCGATTAAGTCTATTCTTGGGTTAGCGCTTGTTTTTCTTCATTCTACGGCTTTGTTCTTGACGTTTCTCTTCTCGTTTTTCTTTCCGATCTTTCTTATCTGGCGTCAACGAACCTGTTTTGAATTTTGCTTTACGCTTGGCTTTCGCTTCAGCTTTCTTCGCCGCTTCGAGTGCCATTTCTTCTTTTTCAACTTCCAGCATTTCCGGAGTCTCTAGGGTTATTCGCCCCAACTTGCCCGACTGCAGTTCTTTAAGCAGGATCTCACATATTTTATGAAGATTAACGCGGCCCCCCGCTTGAATTGCTCCGCGCGTTTTAGCGGCGGCTTCTAAAAATTCAATTTCAGTGTCGGGCAGCTCGTCCAGCTTATAGCGCTCTTTCATTACCTCTGGATACGCTTTGATTAGATAATCGGCTGCAAAAAAACCGACATCGTCGTATTCCATCGCGGTGTTTTTAACAGCACCCGATGAAGCTAACCGATAAATTGAATGTGGGTTTTCAAGCTTAGGCCACAGTACTCCCGGTGTATCAAACAAGATAATACCGCTGCCCAAATTAATGCGCTGCTGGCTTTTCGTTACAGCTGGCTCGTTGCCAGTTTTCGCAATGATTCGCTCGGCCAAAATATTTATTAGCGTCGATTTACCCACGTTAGGAATACCCGTGATCATAGCTTTAATTGCTTTGGGCTGACCTTCTTTATACGAACAAATGCTTTTAACCAGCTGCATAATTTGCTTGCTATTTCCCGGGTTATCGCTAGAAGTCGTAATCGTCTTCACGCCGCGCTCTTTCTCTAAGCTTTCCTGCCAGCGCGCGGTAATTTCTGGGTCTGCCAGATCGTACTTATTAAGAATTTTAATACAGGGCTTGTCGCCGCGTATTTTTGCTATCTCTGGATTTTCACTGGAATATGGAATACGTGCGTCAAGCACCTCAATAAGAATGTCTACTTGATTAAGCGACTCTTTAATTTCTTTCAGGGCCTTGTGCATATGCCCTGGGAACCATTGTAATGCCATGGTTGTTTCCTATCGTAATCGAGTTGAGGGGAGTGTGCTTAACGGGTTAATTCATAAGCGCAGATATTCACAGCGCTGGCTAAGTTTAACGAGTCAATCTTACCGCTTCCCGCAATGGTATACGCCGTTGCGTTTAGCTTTGATAGTGCGTCAACAGGCACGCCACGGGCTTCGTTACCAAACAGATAACACTGATAATCACCAAAGGTGTTAGAGGTGATATTACTACCATTCATATCCAAGAAAGCGAAACGTTCGAACCGCTCGCCTAGGCTTTCAAGCGCTACGTTTAATTCCATGTTCACATGGAAAATAGCCCCCATACTTGAGCGTACAGCTTTCGAGTTATAAGGGTCCACACTGTTCGGGCTTAGTAATAGCGTAAAATCACCAAGCCACGCTAGCGTTCTTAGTATGGTGCCTAAGTTGCCGGGGTCTTGAACTTCATACAAATAAATGTACTTTTCGGCACTGGATTTGTTTGCTGAAATGCTGGTTTGTGACCGCTCTGAATATAACGCGGAGTTAGGAAGTGGAACGCGAGCAATAATACCTTGAGGTGACTTAGTATCGCTGAGTTGCTGCATTTGTTGAGACGATACCGTTTCTACCTTCATATTAGAGACTGAAGAATCAAGTTTTTCTTTCAGCCACGCCTCATAATCAGCTGTCACATAAAGGGTTATATCACCTAATGTACTGCTGTCATGCTGAGCAACATTAATTAACTCTAAAACTAAGTGCTCTCCTTCCACCAAATAGAATCCGAACTGCGTTCTAAATTTCTTTTGATGAAGCTTTTTCACGTCACTTAGTTTCATTTGCACTGCCCTTTTTATAACTTTCGGCGCAAGTGTAAGGTATGAAACCCAAAACGCAAAGCGGCAACGCTTAATAGCGAAACAAATAATGAGAGAAAAAGATTGTAGTGGAGAAATACAGGATAAAGGAGAGTATCAAAAAGGCGTTTCAAATATACTTGTAAACGCCTTTTTAATTACCGAGATACCAAGACACCTAAAGCGTTCCAACGTTTGCGTGGCTCACCAATTGGAATACATAAGCAGGCCTCTTCTTTTTCACTTGGTAAAATCTGACATACAACATTTGCACTTTTAAACTCGTGAGCAAGTTCTGTTGCAAATATTTCCGTCACACCTTCCACCAGCACAAACTCGTTTTGCTTTTTCAACGCTGTAGCCAACTCTTCTACCGCTTTTAGTGAAAGCGGCCATAAAGTACGCAATACTCTTAACGATGCAACTGAGGTGATATCGCCACCAAGAATTTGTACTTTAAACATTGAATTACTCGTCTAATGTTGTTGCTTCTTGAGTATCATCACTCGTTGACGCTAATGACGTGCCAGCGGCAAATCCACCTGCGCCTGCTAAACCAATACCAACGACACCAACTCCGATTTCACCAAGCGTTGCAGCGCCCGCAAGAGCAATGGGCACAGTTGCTAACCCTGCTGTGCCAACAATGGCAATACCCAAACCAATCATAGCAATGCCAACGCCTAGCTGCTCCCAACCATCAAAGCCGCCGGACACCATTTCAATTTCACTTGTATTTAACTCTTTCATTTACATTTCCTTGTTTTATTAGGCTTCCATTCGAAGCCAAAAACAGGGTAAAAAATGGAATAACAAATAGAAACTGTTCGATGGACGGGTTTTAACACTTAAGAGCTAAAGCACCGTCCAAACTGGTTTGGTTCGCTTTTTTTCCTACTGTTGGTCAGCTACAACATAAATTTCACCGTCGTAAATACCTTGGACGGTAAGCTTCTGGCTTGCCAGTGCCTGAAGGTAATCAATATGCGCTTGTTCCACTTTCTGTCCAGGAACAATAAGCGGAATACCAGGCGGATACGGTGTAATTAAACCTGCTGCAGTGCGTCCAACGCTGTTTTGCCATGGAATGGCTTCCCTAGGGCTGAAAAACGCTTTTGACGGAAGGTCGTCTAAATGAATTGGCGGAATGTCTGCCGGTAACGGACTCTTGCTCTTGCGCTTGCTTAGGTTAACGGCGCCATCATCAAGACGTTTTAACGCGTTGTATAGCCTTACAATTTTAGAGCGCATTCCACCTAGCGTAAGCAGTACTAGAATAGTGCTATGAGTAAACTTCTCGATTTCTAAACCAACTTCGTCCATTAAGAAACGATGTATTTCTTGGTTTGAATAATCAAGCGCCGATACGTCAATTAAGATTTTAAGCGGATCATGCCCAATGTTGTCACTTTCAAAGTGAGAAAACATATTCGCAAAGTCACTAGGCGAAAGTATTTTAAGTCGCTTAAACTTGGCCATTTGCGATTTGAGTTCGGCAACATTGCTCAATAGCTCATTAAGGATTTTGTAGCCTTCCATTTCCAGCTGCTGACGACATACATCAAGCGAAGCAATGAGTTGATACTTGGGCGAGGTACTGGTGTGAATTGCAAACACTTCTTTAAAAAAGTCTTTATCGAAATCTGGATCGTTTACATGAATAAAGGATGCTTGCGAGAACGCCGACACCACTTTGTGCGCAGAGTGAGTAATATAGTCTGCCCCAGCGGCGATAGCCGAGTAATCACGCAATGCAGGATGGAACAAGGAATACGCAAACCATGCTTCGTCAATGAACACTTTAATGCCATGCTCGTGGGCTAAATTTACGACTTGCTTAAGGTCAGTCAATAACCCGTCGTAGGTACAGCCCGTCAGTACGATAAGTTTAGCGTCAGTATTTTCTTCAATAAGCTGCTTAATTTGCGCCATTCTAGGCGGTGAGAAAATACCGTATTCAGGGTTAAATACACTGTCTAAATACACCGGCATGGCTCGCGCCTGAATAATGCCGTAGTGCACTGACTTGTGGCAGTTTCTGTCGGCAATTACTTTGTCGCCTTCGCGCAACAGCGTCTGCAAAATGATTTTGTTTGATGTCGAAGAGCCGTTCGTGACGAAATAGGAATGACGAACTTCAAATGTATTCGCAACAGCGGCTTGCGCTTTACCAATAGCGTGAGTGCCATCTGATAGTGAGCCCAGCGAGTCTACGCTTACCGATAAGTCACTAACAAACACGTTACGCCCAAAGAAACGATAAAAATCACTGATATAGGGTGAATTTCTAAAGCTTGCGCCACCGCTGTGACCTGGCGTATGCCACGAGTCATTAGACTCTACCACATAGTCTTTATATTCAGTCCAAAACGGCGTTTCGTTTCTATCATCAAAGTCATTGATGATATAACCCAAAATAGACTCTGGGTCTGAAATAATGTCGTTACGATAGAAGAACGATTCAATGCCATTGGCTTGGTTTACAATATCCAACCCTTTTACTGCATCGCCTAAGACATACACGGGGAGTTCAGGGCGAATGCGTTTAATGGCGTCGATAACTCTGGCGTTATTATCAATAACAGCGTTGCGTGCAGACGACTTTTCGCTTGTAGTTTTCTCGTTCGCGTTTTGTGAACTAACGCTTTCGGCTGCGGGGCTCGTATTTTCATTAAGTACGCCATTTAATGGCACAACGTCTGTCAGCTCTTTAACCTTCGCCACCACATCCCAGCTAAATACCACAGCTTGAATGTCACCGTCTTCACGAACAAATTGTAGTGCCTTTGCAACAGAGTTCGCTTCAAGCAGGCTTATTTCAACGTCACTTCGGTCAAAGTAAGTGACGGTGTTGCCTATACTCGAAGTGATTTGTTCCAATAAATCAACAGCATCTTCTATAACAAGAATTTTTAAATGAGGGCGCATTAACCAACCATGTAATTAATAATGAGCATTTAGCGCTAGGCTAAAACTCACAAAACTAAGAATCAATAAACTAAGAATCTATAAACGAAAACAGTAAAACTAAAAATAGTGTAACTCTGAATTTCACTGGTGTCGTGTAAACTCTTGCTATGTCGTAATAAAAGTGCGTAAACGAATTGGACGAGGGCTAAATCACGCATGCACACACCTTCCCTTCAGAACCAATTCCCACACGCTTATCTCTCAAAATCAACGGAGCACACGAAGAACCTACGAGAATTTCTACACTACGCGAAAAATGTGCTCCCTTCTATTGCATCTGCAAAGAAAAACGCCTGGCCAATACATCATGACCACTGCTTTATGCGGGTGATTTTAGACAATATTGTCGGCTGTGCGTGGTATGAGGTCATTCCCTCGCCGGCCTATAACAACCTGACCGACGAGCAAGCCAGCGCAGCATTAAACCTTGCCAGACAGATAGCCACTGAGAATGTTTCGCTTCACGTACTCAACCAACGCTCAAAACAATGGCGCAATAAGCAGCTAAAGCTGGAGTTTTAGTATGACAAAACGAACATCCATTAACGACGCAATTTTAATAGAGGTTGGCCAAGACCTAGAGCGAATTGTGAAAGACAAACGTGCGCAATGGCGGGCTAATAACGCGAAAGCGCGTCGCAGACAACGCCGATATAAAAAGAAGCTTATTGCAGAACTTCCGCGAATTATCACCGATATTCATAGCACATATCCCGAAGATGAAGCCTAAAGCACTATCATAAAAAAAATCAATTACCTACAATCACTGCTAGAAAGTTGCGCTTAACAGAGCGTAACGTAAATTAATTCCTACTAAGAAAGTGACAGGACATACCATGGCGTTTAATTTAGCTATTAATAACGATATTGCTGTAATCACCTTTGACGACGGAAAAGTTAACGCCGTTGGGTTTGAGCTTATTCAGCAGTTTAACGATGCCTTAGATGAAGCAGAGCAAAACGCAAAAGCGGTTGTATTACACGGTGGTGAAGGCAAGTTTTGCGGCGGGTTTGATTTATCGGTAATGAAAGCCGACGACAAAGCAAAACAACACGAGTTGGTGTCAAAAGGCGCTGAGTTAATCGTACGTCTTTATAGCTTCCCACTACCTGTAGTCGTTGCTGCAGAAGGTCACAGCATTGCAATGGGCGCAATTATGCTTATGGCTGCTGACCTACGCATTGGTAAAGACGCAGATACTAAGTATGGTCTTAATGAAACCGCCATTGGTATGGTACTGCCGCCTTTCGGTATGGAACTAGCCAAAGCTAGATTAGCAAATACGTCTCAAACTGAAGCTTTACTTTTCTCACGTATTTATCAAGGCAGTGAAGCGGTAAAAGCGGGCTTTTTAGATGCTGCAGTACCTCAAGAGCAGGTATTAGCGACAGCCATGGGTTATGCAGAAAAGTTGAAGATGTTGCCTAGACAGTCTTTTGCTGAGTCTAAAATTCAGTTGCGTAAAGAGACAATAGCCAAGATGCAAGCCTAGGCCCTAGTTTGTAATAACGCGTTGAGACTTGTTACTTCAACGCGTTGTTTAGAAGTGATTACTTTACAGGGCCAGAACGGCGCTCTATCTCTTCTTTAAGTGCGCTTCTAAGGCCTAGCTCAAAGCTTAATTCTGCAAGCACAAATAGTGGTCCTATTGCCAGCCCCATTATGTCGTCGACAAACGCAGGCTTTTTACCTTCATAGTGATGACCAATAAACTGAAGCACCCAACCACCAATAAAAATGCCAAGTGAGATAGCAAGCCATGTTCCCACTTCATTCTGTGCGATGGGTTGAGCGAAATAGACCATAGCCCCCGTGATAAGCGTCATCACTATGCCAAGTTTTATATCTAACTTAATGTAGAACGCATTACCAATTGCCCAAACAAAGAGCGCTGGGCTTATGATCATTTCCCCAAAAATTGGCGCGCTAACTAGAAACGCAGGCTTACTTAGTAGACAGAAAACCGAGAAAACAATTAGCGGAATACCGACATAATGGGTGTATATGTTTCTTTGATCTCTGTGGTACTTGGCGTACTCACTCAAGTGCTGTTCTAAATTTTTCATACTGCGTCACCCATAAGTTATATCAAGGTGTTAGTTTACTCCCTTCTTTCGCTTACAAACTGTCGTTTTGACGACAAAGTGGAGGTATAGTGGTACTCTTCGTGCTATTTGAGCTCAACGATTAAAGATGAACTTAGTTGGCTATCGCGAATCATAGTGAAATTGATTAAAAACAATTGGAGTTTTCATGACTTACAGGAAGTACCTTTGGGCTTTGACAGGTTCTGCGCTTCTTTCTTTAACAGCGTGCAGCTCGGTCTCCTCTCTCTATTCAAATGAAAGTGAAGGTAGTGAAAAGCGTACCGAAGGCAAACCACTTACGTTAGCAGACAGTCATTGGCAGGTTGAAAGTATAGACCGAGCAGGAATTATCGATTTCAGCCATGTTACGCTTAACGTAAATTCAAACGGAGACACTAGCAGAGTAAGCGGCAGTACAGGTTGTAATCAGTTTACCGGAGCGCTAGATGTTGATGAAGCCGATACGGTATTTAGTAATAAAAGCTCAGCTGAATCCTTTTCCACTGATAAGCTCATTCTCACTAAAAAGGCATGTGCGCCTGCACTGATGAAACAAGAGCAACGCTTCATCGAAATGTTGGCCGCATCGGCAAGTTATTCGATAGTGGAAAATACTTGGTTGGTGCTTTACGACAGTAGTGATAATGAAACGATTAGAGCGATTGCTGCACAGATTTCTCAATCGACGACAAACAAATCGGCAAGTGCGACAAAAAGTAATGTAGATACGAAATTGTCTGACCTGGCGTCATCGCAAAAACAAGATGTAGTTGGCTCAAATGAACAAGAGTCGACCAAAACGTACAAATGTGAAACGCCTAATGCCAATCTCGCTACTTTACGTGTAAATACGCTGGGGCCTGACACATTGGCTTTATCATTAAACAACACCCATCACATTGTGCAGTTATCACGTTCAGCATCGGGGGCAAAATACACCAACAACAAGAACGTAGTGTTTTGGAATAAAGGTGATGTTGCTACCCTATCGATCAACTCAGGTTATTACCATTGTAGTTTAAGCACCTAAAGCGAAATCGACGCTTACTTGTCTGTTTTAGGCTTAGTCTCTACCTTAATATTTACCTCACATGATGAAAGGGCCTAAGCTGCCCTTTTAACTTCTCTTTTCAACAGTATCAAATTGCGAAGAGCAATTGCTTTTAGCCCCGCAAGGTTAACCCTTACCTCCAACTCAATTAGTTTCAGTTAAACATTTTCGCACCTTTAATTGGTCAATCAAAAACGAATTAAGCATGGGGATAGCTAATTCTTTATATTTTTAATGATTACACTTTTTACTGTTTAAAATCATTCACTTACCAGCAAGCTTCGCAGGTTACTCCTAGCCATTCCGCTTCTGTAACAATGCTCACAAGTTGAAACAATAGTTAGAACACTATACAATTTATTTTTATTGAACGGCCAATTAAAATAAAAACATCAGTAAAAAGACGTGCGACATTACGTCCTAAAACCTTCAATAATGCGCCATTGGCGCAGTAGGTAATGATGTTTTTTACAGGGTGACTTTTACAAAGCGAAAGTGTTCTATTCGAGCAAGTTAGCACTTCAATAAAGAAAATAGTTTCAACACTATTCATCATTTTGAAACTATTTCTACGTATTAGGTATTTGTAATAGAAGTTAATTCGCAGTACCCGCAAATTGGCGAAAGTTTTAGTCCTTTTAAAAGTAGGAGTTTATGCATGTCATTACCGACTTATCAGAATTTCATTCACGGCAAGCCGATGGCAAACAAAAGCAAAGAAACCTTTGCTGTAACCAACCCCGCAACCGGTGAGGTAATTTACCACGTAGAAGTGGCTGATGAGTTTATTCAACAAGAAGCAATTAAAAGCGCTAAAGAAGGTTTTTCAGTGTGGTCAGCAATGATGCCAATTGAAAGAACCCGCATTCTTAATAAAGCGGTTGCATTGCTTCGTGAGCGTAATGACGAACTCGCTAAACTTGAAGTACTCGATACCGGTAAGCCTATTCAAGAAGCCGACTGTGTTGATATTGAAACTGGCGCTGATGTCATTGAGTACTATGCCGGCCTAGCTCCTACTCAACTAGGTACCCAGCAACCTGTGGGTGGCGATTTCTTCTACACGCGCAAAGAAGCGCTAGGTATCTGTGCCGGTATTGGCGCATGGAACTACCCTATTCAAATCGCTTGCTGGAAATCAGGCCCCGCCCTTGCCGCAGGTAATGCGTTTATATTTAAGCCGTCAGAAGAAACCCCGATGGGTGCGCTTAAACTGGCTGAAATTTTCACCGAAGCTGGCGTACCTGACGGCGTATTTAATGTGGTTCAAGGCGCAGCACAAGTAGGCCAGTGGCTTACAAACAGCCCTGACATAGAGAAAGTATCGTTTACTGGTGAAGTAGGCACAGGTAAAAAAGTGATGCAAAGCGCCGCTGCGTCGAACTTAAAAGACGTGACAATGGAGCTTGGCGGTAAATCACCGCTTGTGGTATTCGAAGATGCCGACATTAGCCAAGCTATCAGCGCCGCTATGCTTGGTAATTTTTATACCCAAGGTGAAATCTGCACTAACTGCACCCGTGTTTACGTTCAACGTTCTGTTTATCAAGCCTTTATTGATGAGCTTAAAGCCCGTACCGAAAACAATATTGTTATGGGCGATCCGCTTGACCCTAACGTAAACCTAGGCGCACTTATTTCTAAAAAGCACCAAGAGCTGGTACTTGGCTATATTGCCAAAGGAAAAGAAGAAGGCGCAACGCTGTTAACCGGCGGGAACGCCGCCTCTCCGGCATCTGCGCCAAATGGCTATTTTGTTGAGCCAACAATTTTCACTGACTGCACTGACGATATGACTATCGTTAAAGAAGAGATCTTCGGACCAGTAATGAGCGTGTTAGTTTTCGATGATGAAGACGAAGTGATCGCACGCGCGAATGACACTGAGCTAGGTTTAGCTGCCGGTGTATTTAGTAAGGATATCCAGCGTGCGCACCGCGTTATCCACCAACTTCAAGCCGGTATTTGCTGGATAAATGCATATGGAAACTCTCCGGCTGAAATGCCTGTAGGCGGCTACAAACAGTCTGGCATTGGACGTGAAAACGGCGTTGAAACGCTTAATAGCTACACACAAACCAAGTCGGTTTATGTAGGTATGAGCCAAATTGAGAGCCCGTTTTAAGCCGCAGTAGGAGTACATATGCAGACATTTGATTACATTATTGTTGGAGCTGGTTCTGCCGGCTGCGTGCTAGCGAACCGCTTATCAGAAAACCCAAAGCACAAGGTGTTGCTGCTGGAAACCGGTGGCTCAGATAAAAGCATTTTCATCAAGATGCCAACGGCACTGTCTATTCCTATGAATACCGACAAGTATGCGTGGCAATTCAACACTGAAAAAGAGCCATATTTAAACAACCGTGAAATGCACTGCCCACGCGGTAAAGTGTTGGGCGGCTCGTCATCCATTAACGGAATGGTATACGTACGCGGCCACGCTAAAGACTTTGATGAATGGGAAGCTCACGGCGCAGAGGGCTGGAATTATCAGGCGTGCCTACCCTATTTCCAAAAAGCTGAAACCTGGTACAAAGGTAACGACGCTTACCGAGGTGGCAATGGTGAACTCGGCGTTAACAACGGTAACGAAATGAAGAACCCGCTTTATACGGCCTTCATTAAAGCCGGCGAACAGGCGGGCTACGACATCACTAGCGATTACAATGGCAAGCAGCAAGAAGGCTTCGGCCCTATGCATATGACCGTTAAAGATGGTGTACGCAGTTCAGCAAGCCGTGAATATCTTGACCCGGTAAAATCGCGTAAGAATTTAACTATAGTTACTGGCGCGCTGGTTACTAAAGTCGTGCTGGAAGATAAAGTCGCAAAAGGCGTTGAATATGTAGTTAACGGTAAAACCGAGACTGCTGCCACATCTAACGAAGTGATTTTAAGTGCCGGCTCTATTGGCTCACCACATATCCTGCAACTTTCTGGAATTGGCGACAAAGATATTCTTGAAAAAGCAGGTGTCGATGTTAAGCACCACCTGCCGGGTGTGGGTCAAAATCTGCAAGATCATTTGGAGTTTTATTTCCAGTACAAGTGCAAACAGCCAATAACGTTAAACCGCAAACTGGGCTTAATTTCAAAAGGGTTGATCGGCGCTCGCTGGTTGTTAAACCGTTCTGGGTTAGGCGCTACGAATCACTTTGAGTCTTGCGCCTTCATTCGCTCAAAAGCAGACGTAGAGTGGCCTGACATTCAGTACCACTTCTTGCCTGCCGCTATTCGATACGACGGAAAGTCCGCGTTTGATGGCGATGGCTTTCAAGTGCACGTAGGTCACAACAAACCTAAAAGTAGAGGTAGCGTAACCCTACAGTCGGCTAACCCGACAGTTCCGCCTAAAATCCTGTTTAACTACTTGCAGCATCCAGATGATATCGAAGGGTTTAGAGCATGCGTAAGACTTACACGAGAAATCATCGCACAGTCAGCATTTGACGACTTCAGAGACGGTGAAATTCAGCCTGGCGAGCACATTCAGACGGATGAAGAAATAGACGCTTTTGTGCGTGAAGCCGTTGAGAGCGCTTACCATCCATCATGCTCTTGCAAAATGGGTGAAGATGAGATGGCAGTGGTAGATTCTCAAACCAATGTTCATGGCATTGAAGGATTGCGAGTGGTGGATTCTTCTATCTTCCCCACAATTCCAAACGGAAACCTAAATGCGCCAACCATCATGGTGGCGGAAAAGGCGGCAGACATCATTCTGGGTAAACCCGCTTTGCCACCACAAAATGTGCCCGTGGATATTCACCCGCATTGGCAAACAGAGCAACGCTAAATTTTTAGACTATCTCGCACCAGTGTGCTTGTTGTTAATACAAGCGCACCTTCCACAGTGCCTACATGCCGCCTTTACTATAAGGCTTTAATGTGTAGTTGGGTGGACTGTTTAATAACGAAAAAAAGGAAAAAACATGTTTCATTTTTATCAATATTGGGAGGGTGATAATGACAGTATGGCTTAGTGCAGGCATTATTTTCACTCTACTTTCTGTAGCCTATATTTTGTTTAAATGGGGCAACATGAAAGTGGTCGGCGTAACGCCAGTTAGAACCTTTACCTTTATTGCCATTCTCTTTACCTCAGGTTTGGACGTGGGCCTTATTATGTTCCCGCTCACTGAATTTGCTGGTTATGCTGACATAAGCGCAAGTCCTGAATATGCCTTCACCAATCCGCTCGCCATTGAGTTTGGGTTCTGGGGATTCTTAATTTGGGGATTCTACTTTCTTACTTGTTTTTATTTCTGCGTAATCGAACCGAAAGTAAAGTTCTTCGAGCTTCCCGTTGTTAAGTTCGTAAACAACGTTGTAATCATCGGAACCTGTGCTTTCACGGCGTTTCTATTACTGTCTAACCTTCCGTGGTATTTACCGTCGATAGGCGACGGAGAATCTGTCGTGCCTGCGTTCTACCTGATTGTGTTTGCAGCTATTGCTTTTGCCGTATATTCGAGCACTAGCATTAAATACGTGCGTATTTTAAGCCTAACAACCACATGGGTATTCATCGCCCTCATTGTTGGCATGTGGGCGGCAGCATTTGTATTTGGCGAAAGTGAGATAACGGCTTATTTTACCAACCTAGGTCTTATTGGCGGGTACTTTGCGAACATCGATAACTTCGTATTGCCCATTAATGAGTATCACGAGTTCTATCTATTCTGGTGGTTCAGCTGGAGCATCATGATTGGTCAGTTTACGTCTCGTTTCGTGGGCGGTCTTAAAACTTATCAAGTCATGTTGGCTATGATGGTCATTCCATCTATTCCCATTGCGGCTTGGTTTTCAGTTCTGTACCACTATCACAGTGCAGGTATTCCTACTGAGGGGATAACCAATTTAGCCATGGTGTGTGTGGGTGTCGTCTTTGTGATCAACTCACTTGATTCACTGATTAGACTTTACACAGATAATCTAAACATGACCGTTGAACGCATCGGTAAAGGCAATTACATTGCTCTCAATATCGTGGCGCTTTCGCTACTCACGCTACTGTTCAAACTAGACTTCTTGCAAATTCAGTGGGTGGGTGCGTTAGTTATCGCTATCTTCTTTAGCTGCTTTGCTTTCATTCTAAGTCAGAAGTTTAAATCGGTGACGGCCATCAAAACATCGCCGAAAGAAAACAAAATCGACTTTACCAAGATAGAAAATCTCAACTAATTAAATCAATCACTTCTTACCTCATTAACATTGGCTCACTTTGAGCCAATGGGGGTAAGTGTTGCCCGAAACCGGCGTAAAAGCGCATTAACTAGAAAGCGGGCCAAATAAAACAACGATAAAAACAGGTGTTTAACAATGAAAAATTTGAATTCTTTTTTTACATCCACGCATATTTTCACAGTGGCTATTGTCGCAGCGTTATATTCTTCAGCTTCATTCGCTGATTGGAGCGCCAATATCTCTGCGGTTTCAGATTATACCTTCAACGGCGTTAGCCAAACGCAAAACGACCCTGCACTACAAGGCGGTGTTGATAAAGCATTTGATAAAGGCACTTATGCAGGCACGTGGGCATCAAATGTAGATTTTGGTGGCGATACAAACCTTGAATGGGATTTTTACGTAGGTCGTTACCAAATGCTAACCGAAACGGTGAGTTTGGACTACGGCATCGCTTATTATTCTTATCACGGTGGCGATGATTCAAGTGATGGCAATTACCCAGAGGTGTATACCAAGTTTGGTTATGCCAGTGACTACGGTAGCTCAGAACTAAACTTCTGGTACACGTGGGATTACTTTGGAACCGGCGCAAAACACGCTATCGCAATGGTAGCTCATACCTTTGAACTCGCACCCAACCATCATTTACGTGCAAGCTTTGACGTATCTAACTCACTAGACAGTGACAAGTGGCTGTGGAATGGTGATGACACCTCTTTCTACCACTACCGTTTGGCTTACCAAACGAGTTATGAAGGGTTCGATTTCGAAATTGCTGCTGAAAACACAAATCTTGATTTTGATACCGCCGATGAGCGCATTGTGTTTGGTGTGTCAAAAACCTTCAGCTTATAAACGTTGAATTGGAAGGTGGTTCTTCAGAACAAGAGCCACTTTCCTTAGCAAATGCTATGCGTGCTCGCACTACGCTGTTTCAACTGTACTCGGTCAATTTAACTTAGCGATAAGACGGTTAAAAAGTCCACGCAACAAAACGACTCAATTTACTTCCCTGCCCCATATCAATCACTTTACACTGCGCAGCACCGTAATAATCAATACTGGTTTTAATTGGTTTCAAATGGGCACTCTTCGACACCAAGCAGGTGAACCATTCTACATTGTCTTTTACAGAGACACTCTCTTGAACCATGCGCTGAATAAAGGCAAGTTCACCCCCTTCGCACCACAGTTCATTCGCTTGGCCCGCAAAATTTAAGTTTGCGTCCTTACCTTGGTAAGCGGCATTTTTACCTTGTAGCTTGGATGTACGATGCCCAAAACCTTGCTTACGATTATCGGTGAACTTTGTACCACTTCGTTTCTGTTTATTGCGGGTTAAATTAGATGTCTTCCTTCGCGTGCCTGACAGTGCCTCTTGCGCAGACTTATGAAACGGAGGATTGCACATAGTAAACGTAAATCGTTCATTTGCTTCAATCACGCCGTTGAAAATACTTGCTCTATTCAATTGTTTACGCACTTGGAACTTATGGGCTAACACACTATTTTTACTAGCAATAGCTTTAGCACTTTTTACTGCGACGTCGTCAACATCACTCCCTACGAACGACCAGTCATAGGATGTAACGCCGATAATAGGATAGATAGCATTTGCGCCCACGCCTATATCAAGCCCACGAACGTTTTGATCTTTCCCCTGTTGACTCTGCTCACCCTGCGCACTGCTTTTTAATAAATCAGCAATACCGTGGATATAATCTGCTCTTCCAGGTACAGGGGGGCATAAGTAGCCATCAGGAATATCCCAATATTCAAGGCGGTAGTAGTGATGAAGTAAGGCCGCATTAAGCACCTTCACCGCTTTTGGGCTGGTGAAATCTATACTGGTATTGCCGCTTTTAGCACGAACGAGAAAAGACTTGAGCGCTGGGTATGTCTGGCACAGCGTATCCATAGGATAGCCGTTCTTGTGAAGATTTTTTGGGTGCATGAAGCGCTACTTTTTGTGTGAAACTAAGAACTGGGATTGCACGTTTTCATCGAGCAACTGGGCACCGCTACCTTGGGCTGCCACTTTATCGTCGGTATTGTAAAGCCTACAGCGGTCTAATGACAAACACCCACAGCCAATACAGCCTTCTAACGACGTCTTCAAACTGGTCAGCGCTGCAATTTTGGCTTCGATATGCTGATTAATCACCGTGCTTAATTTTGCCCAATCAGCTTGTGTTGGCGTTCTGTTGTCTGGAAGTGTAGACAACAGACTCTTTATCTCAGCAAGGGAATACCCCATATTTTGCGCGATCAAAATAAAGGAAACTCTACGAATGACAGAGCGAGGAAATGCTCTATTTCCGCCATTTGTGCGCACAGAAGGAATAAGCTCTTCGTTGGCATAATAGCGAATTAATGAAACAGCATTGCCAGTACGTTTAGCAATAAAGCCAATGCTTACCATAGGTTCTGGTGCCATAACGCCCCTTTTCCAATTTCCAAATAGCGGTAAAAAACGCTTGATCTAAAGTTAGCTTTAGATATTAAGCTGTTTTTCGTTGATTATCTACACAAGGAAAAACACATGACAATTGCATACTTAGAGCACGCGAATATCACCGTTGAAAACCCAGATGAGCTAGCCAGCTTACTTTGTACGCTATTTGGTTGGAAAGTACGGTGGAGCGGCGGCGCCAAAAATGACGGCTACACGGTGCACGTAGGAAACGATAAAGACTACCTAGCCCTTTACAGACCTAAAATTATCAATGATATAGAAAGCGATTATAAAACCCTCGCCAATATCAACCACATCGGTATTGTTGTGCCTAATTTAGACGAAACAGAGCAGCGGGTTCTGGCACTAAATTTCAATACTTTTAGCCATGGCGATTATGAACCAGGTAGACGCTTTTATTTCATGGCTCAGCAAAACATAGAGATTGAAGTCGTTTCATATAACTAGGGCTATTAAGTGATACGCCTAGCTGAACTTTCAAATTTAGTGTTAGATTGACGTTACCTCACTCGTGCGCGTTTTACTTTATATTTTTGTTTGCTAAGTTTGTTTACTAAAAATGAACGCGCACTATGATCATTTTAATAATAATAGACAGGAAACATGGATGAGAAAGTTACTAGCGATAAGTTTAGGTTTAGTAATGTTGTCCCTATCGGCAAACGCATGGGCGAATAACATTCTTAGTATGAAACAGCGAAGCGAGCTGATTGATAAGATCACCGTTGAACGCTTCAATTCTGTGCTGCCCCAAATTATGGAGCGTGAAGGCATCGACATGTGGGTGTTAATGTCCCGGGAATACAACGAAGATCCCGTTTTAAAAACCATGTTACCTTCTACTTGGATTTCCGCACGACGTCATACCATGTTAGTCATTTATAACCCCGGCAATGGTCAACCGCTAGAACGTTTGGCCGTTGCAAGATATGCGGTAGGGTCACTATTTAAAAAAGCGTGGGATAAGGAAGTACAACCCGACCAGTGGGAGGCATTGAAACACATTATCGAAGCCCGGAATCCCGCTAAAATTGCCATTAATACGTCTGATTCATTTGCACTCGCTGATGGCATGACCTCTACCGAACACGATAAATTTATGGCCGTACTTCCTGAAGCGCTGAAAAGCCGCGTTGTAAGTGGCGAAAGACTCTCAATCGGTTGGCTGGAAACGCGCAGTGACCTTGAAATGCAATATTATCCGGTACTTACTCAAATTGGTCATTCACTGATAGCAACGGCATTTTCAAATGAAGTTATAACCCCTAACGTGACAACTACAGACGATGTGGTGTGGTGGCTGCGTGATCAAACGCGCGCTTTAGGGCTGACCAACTGGTTTCATCCTACTGTCTCAATTCAACGTAAAGACAGTGAAGTCTTCGACCAAATTACCGCGTTTAGCAAGCGTCCTGGTGAAAACATCATTCGGCCGGGCGATCTCATTCATGTCGATTTCGGCATTACTTACCTTCGACTTAATACTGATCAACAGCAGCATGCTTACGTGTTAAAGCCTGGTGAAAAAGACGCGCCAGCTTCACTTAAGGAAGCACTTAAATCTGGAAACCAGTTGCAGGACATTCTGACCGGTAATTTTAAAGTAGGCAGAACAGGTAACACTATTTTGAGTATGTCGCGACAGCAGGCTATCGAACAAGGCATTACGCCCGCTATTTACACCCACCCGCTTGGTTTTCATGGGCACGCGGCAGGTCCAACGATAGGAATGTGGGATGCACAGGAAGGAGTGCCAGTTCAAGGTGACTATCCAGTGTTTGCACAAACGGCTTATTCGATAGAACTCAATGCAGCAAGCTTTATTAAAGAGTGGAACAAAGAAATTAGAATTATGCTGGAAGAAGATGCATTTTTTGATGGTCAGTCAGTAACCTATTTAGATGGCAGGCAAACTGAGTTTCATTTGATTCATTCAGATGAAAACCAATAACTATGGGTGGAGCGTTACGCCTATTTTAAGACCTATACGAAATGAAAAAACTGAACGGTGCGGCTAAAGGTTGGCCGATGCGAGAAGACTTACGTAGAATTAAATTAAGCGAAGCGTAAAGTGTCAGGCCTTTCGCCCTTTCAAGCGAAAGGCCATGAAACTGTACTAAATATTAGCAGTAGGTTGCTATCCTAAAACGCAGTCTTATTCAGCAGCAGTGCGAACAACTACGTTCTCTGCACTGTATTCGCGAACGAAATCAGACATTGTTTTGTGGTTACAAATAATGTTCTCACCTTCCAAACCAAACTTCGCTAGTGCCGCTTCTTTACCTACTGAAAGCGCTTCTAGACAAGCCTGTGACGCAACATCTTGGTTTTTAGCAACAAGTGCTACAGTTTTCGCGTTTTCAGTCGCCTTGTTGTTTTTGTACATGTAAGCAAAAGTGCGAAGTGATTCGCCGTTGCAACGTACAGATGCACTGAACTCTTCTGCGTTAAAACCTTTTGAACGGATAAGACGCAATGCAGGACCAAAACCATCTTCAGCAGCAGTTAAACATGCTTGTGTTTCGATGTTGTCGTTAATTGGCTTTAGTACGACATCTTTTGCGAAAGATTGAGTGGCAGCAACAGATAATGTTAGAGCAATAGCGAAAGTAGACAGTTTCATTTTTGAATTCCTATTTTGTAACTAAATTAGATATCACCTGAGTGATGAATACATTATGAACAATACTTTCAAAAAATAAAGCAATTTTCGTAATTTAATTACAGAAATAGCAATATAAACAGACAGATCACGACAAAACTGAAAGTTATTTACAAAAACAAACATATTTTATATAAAATTTTACATATAAGTCTTTTTAGTTACAGAATGACTTCAGAAGGAATATAAAAAAGCGCGCATGAAATTGCTTTCAGCGCGCCTAGCCTTGTGAACGATATGAAATAAAATTGGACAGTAGAGTAATCTTAAAAGTTTAAACCTATAAAATAAGATCGTGCATCCAATTTAGTGAAGGCAACTGCTGCTCTGGTTGGTAAAAGAGTCGATTTAGTCTACCTAATAAATTAACCGAACGGCTGGGATCGTGCGCTTTAACCCTATGCTCACTTTCGGTTAGCATGAACTCCCAAGGCTGAAGATTGAGTTCGTCTACTTCTTCCTGCCTAACGCCCAGTGATTGCAATGTTGACAAAATTCGCTCCGTTTTACTTTCGGCAATAGGAATGATTTCGTTGCCGTATAAATCATCGAGCGGCGCATTGATAGCTTCTAACGTGTGATTTATTGCTGCCCACACTTCATCGTGGTCAAACGCCCAGCCTCGCGGAGCATAGTACCCCTCTATTTCCCACTCAAACTCTGCGTTGCTTACAGCAATAGAGCTTTCTGCTTCAGGAGAATAAGCTAGATCAGGTTTAGCGCCAATGTTGTAGGCGTCTACACTCATGGCGACGCAAATGATCAAATCACCACAATGTTGCTTGTTTGTGTAAAGCGCTTCAAATGCTGCCCGCTTAACCCCCATCCAACCGTGTACTCTTGAGGGTTGTTCAACAAAGTGTCTTACATCATCGGGTAAGTCTTCGCCATAGGCATTGATGAGCAAAGGAAGCGGATTTTGATCTGGCGCTTCATCTGGCATCCACACTTCGTATTCTTGTCGGTTGTCAGCTTTTCCGCGACTTTTAATTCCGAACGACAAATTCACAGGGCGGCAAATACTTCTATCTTCATCCACTTTGTGAAAATACTCAGAACGCATACGTTTAATAAATGGCGCGTCTAGCCCAGCCAACGCTGCCGTTGGGTAGCGATAGCCTATTTCGCTATGCTCAACCATATGTAACGTGGGAATAGCCTGTGTCAGCTTATTCTTCAAGCCCGACAACGCATGAACTTTAGGCAGTACAATGCTTCTCTCTGGCTCTATGGTAAGCCGACTTCCATCTTCGGTTACGAACTTTGGCGTTTTATGAAATTCATACCCCGTAAACCCTAAGGTATCTACAGCGGCGTTTCGATACTGAGAAAGCTCATTGAAAAGCGCTGTATGATTGCGAATATGCTTAAATAACGGTCTTGATGCGGTCATCTTCTCTCCATTTACGCTACTTCCATTAGAGCTAATTACACTTAGCGTTCTATGCGGCCAAATAATTACTTACCGTCTCATCTTTCTGACTGTTCTTACACGATACATCTATATGTGAAATTTACGCTCAACTGTGTGTAACGTATCTGTAACCCTCTTTTTGAGCTGTTTACCTTTAATCTCGCTTAGTTTTGATTTAAAAAGCGGTGCCAAATTTGTGCGCCAGCATCATCGTACCGTTTTACTAGATTACGGTAGCGCTCACGCATTGCTACATCTGCAAGTGGCGATGGCAATAAGGGGTCAAACACCAAGTGGTATAACGCCCTGTCTCCTATCACATAAGATTCTTTGGTTGCTTCTTCAAGGGGTAAAGACGTTAATCGAGCAAGAGATTCCTCTATTTCGATGCATCCGTCTTTATAAAGTGCCTCTAATTTTAGGTAGCTCCATAATCCCATCGCCCTGCTGTGTGCTTTAGTGTCAAAGTCGCTGGCACTAAACACGAGCGCCTTTCTCGATAGACCAAGCGTGTAAAGTTTGTCTCTTACTTCGCCTGCTCCGCCTGAGAAATTGTTCGGTCTGAGGTAAACGTCGTTTGTCAGCTTTCTCATCCCCAAAAGCTTCAGCGCTCGTTCATTATTTCTGAGCTGCTTTTTATCACTTTTAGGAAGCGTGCTGGTTTGAGCGACAACCCAATCGTTTTGCCAGGGTACAAGCCCATCCTCATCCTCTCGCCACTGATGAATTTCCTTTGCAAAACGAATGCCTTTGTCGCCCAGCTTGTAAAAACCGCGTTCAACCAAGGTAATAAGCTGTGCAGACTGTAAACGCGTGAGCGTTACCCGAATGTTATTTTCAGAAATACCAAACAGCGCCCCTACGCGAACAGCTGCGCTGGCATTCATTTGAATATTGTCACGGGAGCCCAATAGCTTTAGCAGTAGCTTTCTTGCATTGGGCTTTTTCTGTTTTTCTAATTGCAAACTCTATTTACTTCTTTGTCTCAGATAGGACGTAATTTTAATTAAAATATAAGTTGGCTTAAGGCCAAACATATACGCATTCATCATTATATAAACACGCGCCGCGCACAAACATTACATGAAATACCAATTTACAACTATTAATGTAATGTTTTAAGGTAGTACTTGGAGATAGTGCTTTAACGTAGCCCTTTAAAGTAAAAGCCCATTTCAAGGGTACACCTTGTATATTCACCAAGTGGAAATGCCATGACTTCATCAAATCGATTTGTTACGCACGTTGTAGAAAACCAACCCACCATTTCCACGCCCTACAATTTGTGGCGTGATGACACCTTACTGCGCGTGTTAGTCGTTCAGCATTTGCCATCATCCCACCAGCATGACGAAGGGTTATTAGGCCAGTATGGTCAAATCGCGGGGGATGCACTTATGGCTCACGGAGAGCTTGCTAATAAGAATAAGCCAACTCTCCACACATTCGACCGCTATGGCCGCCGCATTGACGATGTTGAGTTTCATCCCAGCTATCACGCGCTTATGGAAAGTGCGATGCAGCACAATGCACACAACTATTCGTGGAAGCATGAAGGCATTGAAGGCGCACACACCTTCAGGGCAGCGCTAATGTATATGCATTATCAGGCTGAGTCTGGCACGTCTTGCCCGCTGACTATGACCCACGCAGCTATTCCGGCCATGCGGTATGGAAAACAGCTGCCGCCCGTATACCTAGAGAAAACCATTAATGGTGTTTATGATCCTCGTTCCCTGCCTGCTAGTCAGAAACATGGACTGACTATTGGTATGGGGATGACTGAGAAACAAGGTGGGTCGGATGTTAGGCGTAATACCACTACAGCGGTGAAACAGGCTGATGGAAGTTACCATATCGTAGGGCATAAATTCTTTTTCTCAGCCCCCATGTGCGACGCTCATCTTATACTTGCGCAAGCCGAAGGCGGACTAAGCTGTTTTTTGCTACCAAGGTTGTTGGAAAATGGTGCACTCAATAACGTGCGAATTCAGCGTTTGAAAGACAAGCTGGGTGACTGGAGCAATGCATCGTCTGAAGTTGAATTTCAGGAAGCCACGGCATATTTGATTGGCGAAGAAGGCCGTGGTGTGCCGGTGATCATAGATATGGTGTCGCTTACGCGGTTAGACTGTATGATTGGCTCATCAGCACTTATGCGACAATCACTGATTCACGCCTTACACCACGTAAGTCATCGCGACGCATTCGGCAAGACATTAGTCAATCAGCCTTTAATGCAAAATGTGTTGGCAGACCTCACCATTGAATGTGCGGCTGCTACTGCACTCACTATGCGCGTTGCCAAAGCGGTTGATAGTGCATCGAGCGATAATCATGAAGCTGCACTGGCAAGGCTGGCCACCGCCATTGGAAAATACTGGGTTTGTAAACGCACGCCTATGTTTGTTAACGAAGCTCAAGAGTGTTTAGGCGGTATTGGTTACGTTGAAGAAAACCCCATGCCACGATACTATCGCCAAGCGCCTCTGAACTCTATTTGGGAAGGAAGCGGAAACGTACAATGTTTAGATGTACTGCGCGCACTCGCCAAAGAGCCCAGTGTAAAAGAGGCTTTGTTTAGTGAGCTTAAAACACAAGCAGGCAAAAACAAGCACTATGATATTCATCTTAGTAAGCTATTTGACGAGCTATCAAACACGCAGAATATGGAAACGCGCAGCCGATATTTAACAGAACAAATGGCGCTAGCGCTACAAGCATGTTCACTTCTTGCTACGTCACTTAATAACGACAACGCCCTTATCGACATTGCCCACACCTTCTGTGAATCAAGGCTTGGCAATGCATGTGGTTTTGCCTTAGGTACATTACCCGACACCACACCGTTTGAGAAAATTATTGCGTTTGGGCAGGTATCGTCTAGCTAGACAATGTACAGGAGCTATAGTTAAGCTCCTGTGCGCAAGAGGAATTAACTCACCACTTAAAAAGGGTTAACCGAATACCCTTTTTGTGCCAGGCGCGCGTGGGCTGTCATGGCTGACAAATCCATATTCACTCCGTCTATCAACGCATTTTTTTCAACGCCATGGGCAGCGGCAGACTGCCCACACACTATTACGTCTACACCTTTCTCCATCAACGCTACAAGTAGCGTTTCGTTTCCATTAGGTAAGCCCTTACGCTCTTTGAAGTTTGCAGTTTTAAGCACTTCTTCTGTGGCAGAGCCGTGAACGACAAGCGCAAGCGAAAGATTTTCCTGCTTAACGCCGTTGGCTACGTGCATATTGATAAACCGTGCCAGCGACTCAAACTTGCGGTTTACCTCACCAGGGCTTGCCGCTTTGGCTACGTCAAACGCAACCTTGAACGTCTGATTTTCAGGAAAACTTACGCCCTCAACATGAGCATGCTTGCCGAAAGTGTCAAACACAGGGCCATAATCAAAATCTGATTTAGCTGAAGCTTGCCCGGCTACTAAGAGTGCTGCTGCAAACCCCAGTGACGCGCTGCCAATCCCTTTTGTGATGCTCATTGCTAATTCCTCGAACTTTAACGCGCAGGTAGCGCTGTCTTATACACTTCAAATGTCATGTCGCTAACATCACTACCCGCATCTTGTATTTTGCTATTGGTATAGTAAAGCGCATTGTTGTAGATACTAAAGGTATCAGCCCAATTCACCACATCACCTTTCACAAGGGTGCGAAGGTCTAGACTTGGCGTGAGGTACTGTACTTCTTGCTTTTCCAGGTCAGCTAAATAAACATTACCTTGATGAAAAATCATGCCATCTGGTGCGCCTGTCGTCGCTACTTTTCGCACTTTTTCTGCCAACACGTCGTTTGACGATTTCTCGATGTCTGATGTGTTGATGGCATACAGCGAATAACCAGACAATGCGTGAAAATATAGTGTGTCGTTTAACGTATCTAGCGCGATCCCGTCAGACTGAACAGGCATAGTAAAGGGTTTGCCCTGAATACTTAACGCATCGACTTCAGCTTTAGTGGTTTTATGGTTATCTAAAATACGATAGCTGGTATTGTCATCAAGGTTATATACCACTAAACCCGCGTGAGCCGAGTCGGTCATATAAATGCGATTCGTTTTTTCGTCTACTCGCAAGTCATTAATATACGAATCAGGATGGTAAGCGTCTTCGCTAAGTATCAAGGTTCCTTCTATCTCGTTTGAGGCTAAATCAACAACAAATAAGCGAGGTGCATCCACTACACCTTTAAACTTAGGGTTTCGGGTGTCCAACACATACAGCTTATCCTTGTGCGCAACCACTGACTGCACCGCTAAAAAGCAGTCTTTTCTTACTTCGCTTTGTGCCACACATTCATTTGTTTGGCTATTAGGGTAAGCGACAAATTCTCCGGTGTCGGTAACCTGAGCTACGGAAAAGCGAACGCCGTCACGCCAGTTGGGCGCATTCACAAATACCCGTCCATCATTACTTACCGTAACACCGGTAATTTGCGTGCCCTTTATGTCGCCCACTAATTCAACATTCGCGTCTGATGAATGTTGCGCGATTGCATTTACAGAAAAAAGTGCGGCGACACTGGTGGCAAGTACCCCTTGTTTTATACGCGTTGTATTCATGTCCTTTTACCTTTAATTAGTGGCTTAGCTTGTCAGCACACACCACAAAGCGGTGCGCATTAACAAAACTGAATGGAATAAAGCATACGGTCTTATTGTGAATGTGGAACACCTTTTAGCGGCTTATCTATGCAGGCTGACGAAAATCAGGCGGTGAAACTTGCTTTACCGCTTATGAGATCCAAAACACGCTATGCTCTCGTTTAAGTTAAGAGCTAACAAACTTTACTGAAAATTATGCACAGCAGTATGATGAAAAAACGTGAAACTGGTTTAATGCAAAAGACAAAGTATTTGAAACAAGTGCTACTTTTAACAGCATGCATGGTCGTGGTTGCCGCATGCAGTAGCAGTAAGCCTCAGGTAAATATGGATGAAACACAAAACTTTGCCGATATTAAAACGTTCTATATTCAGCCTCCTCTAAACCCAATCAACGCGACGCTGGCCAATCATCTTTCCTCAGCCATTACCCAGCGGCTCATTGAGAAAGGCCTCACCCCATCTTCGGAGGAGGACGCCGATATCGCGGTGGGATACCTACCTTCCACCACCACTAAAGAGGATGGCACCACCTTGAATCTAGGGCTGGGCACCGGAAGTTACGGTCGCTCTGGCGGCATTTCATTGGGCAGCATTTTTAGCATTCCGGTTGGAGAGCAAACCACGCTTCAACAAGGGCTTCAAATTGACATGGTTAAAGACGGTACATTTGTTTACAGCGCGTCGGGAGCGGTAGAGCTGGAGTCGAAAGACAGTATCAGCATTCAAAATAAACTTGATGAACTCGTCATCAAGCTCCTTGAGCAATATCCGTCTAACAGATAGCTCACACCTGGAGCACCAATAAGAACCGACTTCTTCGCTAAGGGCTCGCAAGAGCCCTTACTCCATAAAAACTCTTCATAACGATGAACTTGGCGCTGATTTTGCGTATGAATGCCTATATTAGGTCCCCCACTTTTATGCCCCACGCTATGAAGTGAGCTACACAGAGTCAGAAATGGATACCACATACAGCCACTTGTCATCTTCACCTTCACTATTCAATTACTTGGGCGACACAGCAAATGCCCAAAGCGCACTTCAAGATGTTGTAGAAAAATCCAAGCAGGCTAATGCTCTCGGTGATGCGTTCAGTGCGTTTAATGGTGAACTACAGGGCAATCAAATTGACACATATCTTGAAAAAATAGAAAGCGGCGAGGCCTCACTCAACGGCAACACAATTGCAAACTACCTCGATTTTAATCGGCAAAAGCTTGCCTCGGAATTAAGTGATTTAGCGGCAAAACTTGGTGTTTCAGACGATACAAAGCTAACAGTGAGTAAAGGTGAGCTGGTGATTGAAAGCAGTCAGGGCGAGCAAGAGTTTGATAAAACCACGTTGCGGCTACAACAGTACCTAGAAAAGGACACCAACCTTACGTCACTTATTCAACAAACATCTCGTCTGTCTCAGTTCAAAGAATGGGGAGATGCCACGTCATTTGCATCAACACTACAAGAGAAAGGCACTGACGAAGCGACTATCCAGTCATTTTTAAAAGAAGCTCGCACGTCAGTGACGTCTGACAATACGCTGATATTCAATAAAAACGGGTTCGGCTTTTCTGCCGATGGTAAAACTGATGCGCTAATTGATGCATTTGAGAAGCAGTAAGAGCAATCTTACAAAGTGAATAAGTCTCTATTCATTACCTCCCTCTTACACGAGAGCAGATAAGTACGGAATATCACAAATTAAGAATCACTTTTTCTGTGCGAAATTAGAGGAAGTCGACGCGAAATAACGCTATGCTTGGCTGCATGATGAAGTGCAGATTGACATAATGGCAGCGCAACAGCCGCTTTCCGTTCAGCAAAACCTTACCATTAGGTTATTGCGCGTATTGCGATACAACAAAGCACGTATTGAGCGTGCACTTACGCTCATGCCTGAAAAGCACAGGCCGCTTTTTCATGTGCTTCCCTTTCTTGTACATGTTAACCACGAAGCCCTTCCAGGATATGTGGCCCCACTCACCTCGGGTGAAACCGTTCCATTTGGTATCAACAATTACTCGTTTAGACCTGATGTAGAACAAGCTTTGCAGCGCTGTTTTCCTGCACAGAGTCACTTGTTTTCAGACATTAAGCAAATTTGGCCAAGACAGCGGGCGGTTGATGCACTGGTTTTAATGGGTAGCGTGGGGACTATTGCTCAGACTGACGACTCAGACTTTGATTTTTGGGTGTGTATTGACGGTAAATGTTTTTCGACTACTGAGCTGGCTTTACTTCAACAAAAGCTAACAGCCATTGAAAAATGGGCGGATAACACCTTTGGTATTGAAGTGCATTTCTTTTTATCTGAAATAGATAAGGTTAAGCAAAACGATTTTGGCGTCGCTGAAGGTGAAAGCGCGGGCTCGGCGCAAGCCCTGTTTCTAAAAGCTGAGTTTTACAACACCAATATAGTGGTAGCAGGTAAAGCGCCGTTTTGGTGGCTTACTCCAGAGAAAACAACAGAGAAGCAGTATCAGGCTATTTACAATAGTTTGGAAAAAGGCGGCTCACCAGACGTAGACTGGTTCATGGACTTGGGTCACCTAGAGCGACTAGACGCAAGCGAACTTTTTGGCGCCGCCATCTGGCAATTAGGCAAAGCCATGGACTCGCCATTCAAGTCCGTATTAAAAATGGCAAAGCTTGAAGTATACCTTGCCAATATCTCTCACGGACAACCACTGTGCAACCTTTTGAAAAAGCATGTACACCGCGGTGCTGAAGCTCCAGGGCATGTTGCAGATATCGACCCCTACGCACTCATGTTTGACGAACTCATCGCTCATTACAAAGCCAATGGTCAGGCGGAAGATATTGCTGTATTGCAGCAGTGTTTATATTTGAAATGTGGGTGTACATTGAGCCACCCGCTTGTAGAAGGTGAGCAAGCGAATTTCAAACGCAAAATTATGGCCTCGTATGCAAAACAGTGGGGGTGGAGCCGCAAACTACTTGCCCACTTGGATAACCAACAAGATTGGACATTCAATGAACGTGTGCAGCTGAGCCGTCGAATTCACCGCTTTTTATTAAAGTGTTATCGCCGCATCTCCAAAGAGATTAGTCACCATCAACAGGTGATGGATCAAAAAGACATGACCGTTCTGGGTCGCCGATTAAGTACCTATTACGCTAAAAAGCCGGATAAAATTGAGTTTTTGCGACGCGCTTTTGACGAAAGCCTTTACTGTGAAAAGATCACCATTGCTATGCGTCAGCTCAAAAATGGTGATGAAGTATGGTCAGCTTATGCTGGTGATTTACTGAGTAAATCGGGCATTATCGACGATTCGCAAAAAGTTACTCAAGCGGCTAGCGCCATTGCACTGATGGTCTGGCTTGTGTCGAGCAAAATAATAGATACAAACAGTAAGGTTTATCTCGATTACAATTACGGTGAAGTGAGCGAACTAGACTTGAACGATTTGCTTAAGCATTTGTGCAAGTATTTTCCTCCAGTCAAAGTGTCGTCACTACCGCGTAATGACTTGCTGGCGCCAGAACGCATAACCGCATGTTTTGCTATTGTGAACTTCCCCACCCTACGCCAAAAAGCCACGGTAGAGAATGTATCTATTCTTTATACGACGTCTTGGGGTGAAACCTTTTTGAGACACGGCAGCGACGTGCTTGATACGCTGTGGTACGACTTACAAGAAGTAACCCCAAAGCCGCCGTGCTATGTAATGGTGCCACGTGGAAATCAACAAGCACGAATACTCGGCGAGTTCTTAGAAGCTAACGAGCTTAATTTCACCGTTTTATACTGATACACCCAACGTAACGCTTTCAAAGAAGCGCCAAGCGTAGTACTCCATCTCACACTATCTCTCCGTTTAAAAAATATGCAGAAAAAGCTTGCGCTTTAGAATTACAAGTGTAATCTAAAAACATGGACTACAAATGTAATCAAAATAAAAGACGTCGTAATTATGAGTAAAATGTCAGACAAACCCGAAATTTCAAACGCTGAATTTGAAGTGCTGGACGTACTGTGGGACGACCATCCTGCCACGTCGAACGAGGTTATTGCGCGACTTAATGACAAAAAAGACTGGCACGAAAAAACCGTCAAAACCTTGTTAGGCCGCTTGGTAAAAAAAGAAGTGTTAGGGTTTGAAAAGCAGCAGCGCCAGTATCTTTATTATCCACTGATTGCTAAAGAAGATTATACAAAGAAAGAAACTACAAGTTTTGTTAGCCGACTGTTTAAAGGCAAGATCGCCCCTATGGTCGCCGGTTTTGCAAATCAAAACTCGTTATCTAAACAAGATGTGGACGAGCTCAAAGCCCTTATCAAGAAATGGGAAGAAAACAATGATTGATTGGATTATTGCTCAGCAGGGTATTTTTTCGCTAGCGCTTGTTTTACTCATGGTGTGCGAACACTTTTTCACTAACAGAATTGGGGCTTCGCTTACCTATAAGCTATGGGCGCTGATACCAGCTTGCCTAATAGTCAACAATCTTCCAATGTCGCTGGTTAACATTCCATCAAATAGCTTTGCTCGCTATGTGGTTGGCGTTAAGCCCACATTAAACACCGTTGAGTTTGAAACCTGGTTTACTGTATGGGCAATTGGCGTAAGCGCAATTACAGCCTATGTCTTAGCGCATCATCTTAAAATATGGGCATCGATAGGAAAGCGCCACGCTATCCACACCAATGCCTACTATTCCAGCAAAGCTACCACACCTATGCTATTTGGTTTTATCTTGCCAAAGGTGCTTATTCCCTTCTCATTTAAAAGTGCATTTTCGATTCAACAACAAGCACTGGTATTAGAGCACGAGAATGTGCATCGCAAACATTACGATCACCTGTGGAACGCGTTAGCGCTGGTTATCGCTATTGTATTTTGGTTCAACCCACTAGTTTGGCTTGCGCTAAAACCCTTCAGAATTAATCAAGAACTGGCTTGTGATCACGCAGTACTGAAAGACAAGACAGACAACGAAAAACTTACCTATGCAAAAGCACTCGTGCAGTGTGCCGAGCATGGTTCAGACGCCCTGCACTTTACACGCGGGCTTTACCCAACCTTTGGAGAAAAAAGGACTATGATCAAACGTTTAAACGCGATAAAGCAACCTATGCGTAACAATAAGGTACTGGCTGCAGGCGTACTTTCAATTGCCGCCATGCTCACCATCAACACGGCTTTAGCCAATGCGCCAGTAGCAGAGACCAAATCTGAAGCTAAGATTAACCAGGCATCGCCGGTTAAACGCGTTCCACCAAGCTATCCAGAAAAAGCAGCACAGCAAAATGTTGAAGGTTTCGTTGTACTCTCCTTCGATATTACTGAAACGGGCGCTACAGATAATGTAAAAGTAGTAAAATCAGTGCCTGCTGGCGTGTTTGATAAAAGCGCAAAAGTTGCCCTGAAACAATGGGAATACAAGCCTCGTATTCAAGGTGGCAAAGGCGTGAGGCAGACCGGCCTTCTGGTGCAGCTAGACTATCAACTCGGAGCCTCTCTTGATACGGCGAGTGTTGAAAAGAATGCTTCCCCTGATGTAGAGCGTATAATCGTTCCACCCAAACAGAGCAAGTAAGCCCCAAAATTATCAGAATACTAAAAGGAGCGTATCGCTCCTTTTAGTGTTTTGTCTAGTTGACTTAGTTCCTGCCTACTGCACACTACCACTCGATCACCCAAGTCTCTTATAAAATGTAAAGTGCCTTTACAATTTCTATAGAGAATTTACGACCTCACTACGTTAGAATGTGAGTATTTACACACCTGAAAACTTCTAATTTATGGAAGGTTTAAATAGTCGATAGCGCAATTGCTATGGTTATTTTCAATCAAGTTACTCCAGACGGGCTTTCGCTGCTGGTGTACAAAAAGGAAATCTATAATGAATCGTATCGTTTTAGCACCTACAGTGCTTGCCCTTACTTTTTTTACTACTTGTGCTAATGCCAATATTGATCAGCTTAAAGGTCTGTTAGGCGGTAAGAAAGCGGAATCGACAGTTACTTCCAGTAGCCTAACTGAAATGGCAACCAGCGCAGCATCTAATATCGACTTGGCTAGCTTAGTGAGTTCAGTTGCAGGTAACCTTAACGTGTCTGAAAACCAATCGGAAGGTGGCATAGCGTCAATTATGAACTATGTACAAGGCAACCTTTCAGGCGCTGATTACGCCCAGTTGGCAAGCAGCATTCCAGGTATTGATAGCCTGCTTGAAGATGTTCCCTCTCTTAGTGGTAACTCAGCAGCAAGCTCAAGCTCTTCACTATCAGGCTTACTCAACAAGGCCTCTGAGTACAGCTCTACGCTTAAGTCGGTAAACGACCTAAAGCAACAATTTGAAGCGCTAGGCCTTTCAACCGATATGATTGCCAGCTTTGTCACTCAAATCAGCTCGTATTTAAATGTAAATGCAGATGAAGAAACACAGGCGTTGTTTAAATCTGGCCTAGATAATTTGCTAACCGCTCTGTAACCTGTCTAAGGCGTATTAATTCTCTTCTACAATCCAAATTAATACGCTTTAACTTTTTTGCAGGGGCTTTTAGCTTGGTGAAATAGCAACTCCTGTTTATCTTTTTACACTCAAATACACAGCCTAATCGCCTATGCAAAATGCAATGTCTCGGTTTTCTACGCAGCCCAAATGGTTTCGACTATCCACTTATCTTGTTCTCATCTACCTTACTTACGCGCTTCTTATCGGCGTAGTTACGCCTGCGGTATTAAAGGCAAAGTTACCCAACATAGTGAAAGAAAACACTGGAAGAGATGCTGCTGTTGAAGATATTGCAATCAACCCTTTCTTGCTAAAAATAGAAGTGACTAATTTTGTTATCTATCCAAATATACACTCTTCAAATGAAAGCGAAGATAACGCCGTAATCCAGAACCAAGAAAATCATTTCTTTAGCGTAGGCAATGTTTCACTGGACGTTGGATTCTGGCAATCACTTTTCACCTTCACTCCTGCCGTTGAATCGCTAACCATAGACGAACCTTTTGTTTCCATTGCACGTTTAAGCGAAAGTGAAGACACACAAATCTTCAACTTCTCTGACATTCTTACCCACGTAGAGAAACGCAGTACAAAAGCACCTGAAGAGCCTAATGACACTAGCGAAGGGCAAATTCCCCGAATTACGTTACGTGATTTTGCACTTAACGAAGGGCGAGTGGTTATTGAAGACAAGGTGACCAACACCCTACTTGATTACCCAGAATTGAGCGTTGACTTGCAAGATTTGGATACTCACGCTTTGATCAGTTCAAGCAGTGTTGGCAACAAAAACGCTAACCCTAAAAGCGATAAAAGTGAGAGTGCTCAATCAAAAGGTAAGTTAGCGTTCAACCAATATCAATTTAACTTGCTCACCGCAGAGAAAGGTAACATCGCCATTGATGGCGAGTTTCAATTATCTCCACTAAAAGTTACGACAGACATCACGATAAACGATGTAGCGCTTACGCCGCTTTGGTCACTTTCGAAAGATTTGATAGAAGCAGATTTAGTAGACGGCAAGATTAACTTAAGCTTACATGCTGAAGTTTTTGAACAAGATACAGCCTTCCAGTTTATTCTAGAGCGTGGCGAATTTGGTGTTAACAACCTTGTGTTTAACGCTGATTCTTCGCCAGCCACAACAGGCACCGCCAAGAGTTCGCAAGAGATCATTGCCATACCCGCGTTTGCCATACACGATATAAACGTAAACGCATTAGAACAGCAAGTTAGCATTGCTGAAGTTGCTTTTGACAACGTTCGAGTGTCGGGTCTATTTGACAAGTCAGGGCTTGATTTACAGCGTCTGTTTACCCCAAAAAGCCCAGCGGCAGATGCTACATCAGCTAACGCTAACCCCAGCGCAGCGCAAGAAGGAAATAGCGCAGCGCAAAAGGGAAATAGTGAAACAGAAAATGAGGACGTTTCCAACGTAGCAACCGGCAGCACAGAAGAACTAGCACATGAGACCTCGTGGTATGTTGAGCTTCACCAGTTTGCATTTAATGACGGTAGCATTGACCTTATAGAGCGTAGCGTAAGTGACGGTACTTACTACAGCATCAGCAACCTCAATATTAAAAGCGGAAAAGTCACTACTGACTTATCTAAACCTATTTCCTACACCACCAGTTTACATGTCTCTGCCGACCCACAGACGTTTAGCGACACATCCAAAGGTGCACTAAGCAGTAGCGGCAGCGTAGTTATTGCAGAACAAACTGTGCAGGGTAAAGCAGCGATTGAACAGCTGGTGCTAAGTCAGTTCCAGCAGTACGTTTCTCCCCACGCAAATGTGACCCTTGAAGATGGGCTATTTAATTTAAACATTGAGTTTGATGGGGCATTTAAGAACGCCGCTGATAAAGACGATATAGACTCATTAAACGTTAAGGCGAGTACTAGCATTGATAATTTAAGTGTATTGGATGACGCCAGCTCTCCCCTACTACAATGGCAGTCTTTAAATGTAGACAACATTGAATTTGACCACGCATCGAACCAGCTACGCGTAGACAACATTCACCTACAAGCGCCATTTGCACGACTTATTATTGATGAAGCTAAACAGACCAATGTGAGTAAGCTGATTGTCGCTTCATCAGACAAGTCCGCTAACAGTGAAAGTGCCAGCGAAAATGGCAGCGCAACCACGTCGAAAGCATCAAACGCAAACGTGCCTGCGGGCACTACAGCTGAGCCTTCACAAGCCAACGAATTGGCCATTGCCGTTAACACCATATCAATAGAAAACGGCAAAGCGTACTTTGCTGACCATTCATTAACGCCAAAATTTGCGTCTGCTATAGAAAGTTTAAATGGCAAAGTATTGGGAATTGACTCTCGCTCAACTTCCCCTGCCAATGTTGATATCACCGGAAAGATAGACAACTATGCTCCGGTCAAACTAGCAGGCACTATTCACCCATTAAAAGATGATATAGACCTTGATTTAGATTTTTCAGTCAAAGGCGCTGAACTCACTTCAGTTAACCCCTACTCAGGCACCTACATGGGCTATTACATTGACAAAGGCTTGCTGTCTTTGGCTGTGCAATACAAACTGAATGGTAAAGCACTGGAAGGTAAGAACCGTGTGGTTATTGACCAATTAACGTTAGGCAAGAAATCGAATTCTGAGCAGGCATTGAGTTTACCACTTGGGCTTGCCATTGCGTTATTAGAAGACAGAAACGGCGTTATCGATTTGGGTTTGGATGTGTCTGGCGATATCGATAGTCCGGACTTCAGTTTCGGCTCCATTATCCTCAATGCTATTGGCAATATTATTACCAAAGCTGTTACTGCACCGTTTTCGCTACTTGCGAACCTGGTTGGCAGTGACGACGAACTCGACAACGTTGAGTTTGGGTTTGGAGAGCATTCGCTAAATGCGGACGCTCAAGAAAAACTGAATACCCTTGCCAAAGCACTTAAAAAACGTCCAGGACTTAGGGTTAATATCGAAGGTACTGTCAACGCCATGTCTGATGCAAGTGCCCTAGCGCAACGTCAGTTAAACACTACACTTTTAACAAGAAGCGGCGATGCTGATGCATCTGCTACTTCCGACAACGCTAGCACTAACGAAAATTCTCTTGCTGGCGGTGAAAATGAAAGTTCCAACACCCCTGGCAGCGTACAGCGCGACTCAATAAGTGGCAGTAATATCCCACTGGAAGGCCCGTTAGCCGATGCGCTTTTATCCTACTATGTTGAGGTGTTTACACCTGACCTTAATCAAGAATATGACAACATGGTGGCGCAGCTTTACCCTGAACTCGCAAATTCAGACAATGAACAGAGCCAAAAGAGTGCTGATAACAATAAGGAAGTCATTAACGAAGAAAATGTAAACCGAGCATTAAGCATTGCCCGATACAACAAACTACGTAACAACATTGATATCCCTGAAAGTGACTTAATCCTTCTGGCTGACGCGCGCAGTAAAGCGGTGAAAGGTTATTTGGCAAATGAAGCTGAGGTAGAAGCGAATCGCTTATTCTTGCTTAATACCCAGCACGACTTACATACCGAATTTAGCGGTGTGGAATTAACGTTAGAAGCGAAGTAATGAACGGGTTGGCTTGAAAATAAAACCCTATAATTTAGGGTTCCATAAGGTCACTAAACAAAAAAGGGTAGCTTATTCAGTTAAGCTACCCTTTTTTGTAAACAGTGACTTCTGATACTACTTGCTACTTAAAACCCAGCTAGCAAATGGTACCGTAGTGCGTGCCTCGCCTACTTCTTCAAATGGGGCGCGCAAGTTGCGGATACGTTAGACGCGTTGAAAATTTCGATCCAATAGCCGTCTGGGTCTTTGATAAATGCGATCCCTTTCATAGAACCATCATTAAGCCCTTTCTGAAAAGGAACGTCTAGTGATGCAAATCGTGCACATGCAGCTTCAGCATCAGGCACATGAAAACCAATATGCCCAAAACCTTTTGGCTCTGTATTTCCGTTATGATAATCAACCGTTTCTGGTGTATCGCCCCAATTGTGGGTTAGCTCCAACATGGCCGGGCGACCAAAAGTTTGCTGAGTACGTTCGTCTACATCGTCAGAAATATCAGAGAAATCATCACCTGCCGCCAAAAAATAAAGGCTGAACTTCATTTCTTCAAAATCTAGACGCTTAATTAGCGTCATTCCCATAACTCGCGTATAGAAATCTAGCGAACGCTTGGGGTCGGCAATGCGCAGCATAGTTTGGTTGAACACAAAACCTTGTGTCGCAGCATCTTTCTCTTCATACAGGCCTTCGGCCTTGTCGAAATGTCGGCTCATAATAGTCGTCCTTAGCGATATAGATAATTAAGGCAAGGCAATCTTGCTTTGCCTAAAAACGAGTGCATAGAAGTGAGGGGTAATTTTCTTTTCACAACAGCACTTAGTCTATCCTCTTACGCGCTTTACCTCAGATGCGTTTTATACAACGTCTATTTTTACAGCGCTTTTATTTTTTAGGGAGCTTTCCCCAAACCGAACCTGCATCACTTTTTTTCACTGGCGACACTTTAGAATTGGTGTTTTTGCCAGCCGCTTCTTTTTGTTTACTAGCGCCTTTATTAAATGAGCCTGACTTAGTACCAGAAGTGCTTGGGCTATCTGATTTTTTAGGCGAAGTTTGTCGCGTGGACTCCGGTCGATATTTTTTCACCATACCTTGCAACAAATTGCGAACCACTTGATCGCCAGCAGGTTTAAAGTTGCGATGGTCTGGCTTTCTAAAAAACGCCGACAGCTCACCTTTACTCATTCTAAAGTCTGCTAATTTAAGCACCGCTATCATATCGTCATCTTTATAACTCATCGCAATACGGATTTTGCGCAGTACTTCATTATTACTTAATCGCTCTTTTGGCCCCAGCTCTTGAGGCATTTGCCCTTCTTGACGACCACGATTTTTAATAATCAATCCATCTAGAAACAGCGCAATAATCTTATCGCGACACGGCAGATAGCCCTCTTCGCCTTCCCGCTTCATCACAGCATGTAAATAATCAATTTCCATGTCGTAGTTCACTAATTTAAAAATACTTATAGCGGCGGTATCGTTGATAGCTAATGCATAACGAAGGCGACGTAGAACATCGTTGTGGATCATGAAAATGGGCCTGAAAAGTGGAGTAGCCAATAATTGGTATGGATTACAGTGTAGCGCTACGTGCGCTTTCGCATATTTTACACTACTTGGCCATTTGCATCTATCGCTGGCTGTCGGGTGCGTAATTTCTACCAACACATAGTGAAACCAAATTAACGTACTTGGCGTAACGACATTGTACATCTGGTTTCGCTCATTTCATCGGCGTACCGAAATTGAGCTCATTGGTAGAAGGATACTTCCATGGCAACATTAAATCTCAACGGGAAAGACGTCAGTCTTCCCGATGATCCACGAACGACTTTGTTAGATTTTCTCCACCAGCATTTATCACTTTTTGGCACCAAAAAAGGTTGTGACCACGGACAATGTGGTGCTTGTACCGTTATCGCTGACGGCAAGCGTATTAATGCATGCTTAGTGTTTGCATTCCAGTTAGAAGGCGCTGAAGTCACAACTATTGAAGGCATCGGTGAAGGTGAGAGTCTTCATCCGCTGCAAAAAGCTTTTATCGAGCGTGACGCTTTTCAGTGTGGCTATTGCACATCTGGTCAAATATGTTCAGGCGTATCCCTACTTAGGGAAATGAAAAATGAAGACCCTAGCGCAGTTACTTATAGTCAAACTCGTCACAGTAAAGCTTCATTGAAAGAAGATATCAGCGAACGCATGAGCGGTAACCTATGCCGCTGCGGCGCCTACCCTAATATTGTGGATGCTATAACCGATGTCATTGCTTTGGAGAGACAATAATGCAGCCATTCACTCTTCATCATTATAACGGCGAAAAGCCGTTGAGTAGCCTGCCCCTGGACACAACATCACGTTTTTTGGCCGGAGGTACAAACCTAATAGATTTAATGAAACTACAGGTAGAAACGCCTAAAACATTAGTAAGTCTTGCGAAATGGGATAAAGCTAACACTATCAGCGAAGATGACAATTACTATTATATTGGCGCCATGGTGACTAATTCTGACTTAGCGAAGTTCGCTCACACGCAGCCCAATGTGTCTTTACTTGCGCAAGCTTTATTAAGCGGTGCAACAGTTCAACTTAGAAATAGGGCAACCACTGCAGGCAATTTGCTACAACGCACCCGCTGTTATTATTTTTACGACACCACAAAAGCCTGTAATAAACGAGAGCCAGGCACTGGCTGTAGCGCATATAACAGCGTGAATAGAATTCATGCCATATTTGGCACTAGCGAGAGCTGTATCGCCACACACCCTTCCGACATGGCCGTAGCCATGATTGCGCTTAACGCACAGGTACATACGCAGCAACCTGATGGCAACACGCGTCAAATCGCGCTACGAGATTTCTACCGTGAACCTGGCGACACGCCGCACATAGAAACCCAATTAGACGAAGATGAACTCATTACCCATGTCAGCATAAAGAAAAAAGCAAACGGTACTCAGTACTATCACAAAGTACGCGACCGTTCTTCCTATGCGTTTGCACTCGTTTCTGTTGCGGCTGGTTCGAAAATTGAAGATGGTCGTTTTAAAGACCTTTCTCTCGCCTTTGGTGGTGTGGGCACCAAGCCTTGGTATCCGCAAAAAGCAATCAGTTTTCTTGAAGGCGCGGAACCAACCCAAGAAGTCATATTGCAAGCCGCGGAAGCTGAGTTATCCGAAGCAAAAACGTTTGGCAGTAATGACTTTAAACCAGAACTATTGCGCAGGACGTTAACAAAAGTGCTTTTAGAGTTAGCAGAACATCAGGTAAAGCACCTAGGACATGAAGGAGCTTTATATGACAACGCATAATGCCAAAACTGTAGGGACGCCAGTTAATCGAGTTGATGGTTCAGCAAAGGTGTCAGGTCAAGCAAGGTACGCTGCGGAGCATATGAGCGATCGCACTCCTTTGATAGGCTGGGTTGTATCAAGTGATACTGCCGTAGGTAAAATCACATCCCTTAATACAGAGCAAGCGGAACAGGCCGAAGGCGTACATGCAGTTATCACGTATAAAAATGCAGGTACTCTTAAGCCATTTAGCAAGCCTGCAGATGAAAGCAGGTTTACTCAAAGTCGCGCCGTACTTAATGAACCTCACATTCGTCATTTCGGTGCTCCGGTCGCTCTAGTTATTGCTGATACGTTGGAGCAAGCACGCTATGCCGCAAGTCTAGTAACCTTCACCATAGACGGTGAAATACCAGATTTGCTGACAGAATTCGATGATGCAACGCAAAAACCAGCGTCGCTAGATGGTGGGTTTGAGGCAGATGCGTCTAGCGGTGATAAACCGCAGCAAAGTGATATTCAAGCAAGCATTAACGAAACTTATACTACACCAAGCCAAATCTCTGCCGCTATGGAGCCTCATGCCACGGTTGCCGACTTTAAAGATGGAAAGCTTGAGGTCTATTGTAGCGTTCAGATTATAGCGACGGCTGTTGAGGCGCTTGCGATTACGCTTGAAATGGATGCAGCAGACATCGTAGTGCAGAGCCCCTTTGTAGGTGGCGGGTTTGGCTCTAAGCTAGGTCTTCATTACGATGCAACGCTCGCTTGTATAGGGGCCAGGTATTTAGAGCGAGCTGTCAAAGTGGTGTTAAGCAGGCGTCAGGTCTTTTATAACACCCCTCATCGAGGGCACAGCATACAGAAAATTAGCCTTGCTTCTGGTGATGAGCACGCACTGTTAAGCGTACAACACAAAAGCGCTATGCCAAAAGCCAAGGGCTATGAGTTTGCCGAAGCAACAGGGGCTGGCGCACGGGTTACCTATAAATCTCAGTTCATTGAAAGTACGCATAGGGTCAAAGACGTAGACCTGCCGCTTATCGACTCTACCCGTTCTCCTGGAGACGCCATTGGCTCCCTTGCTTTTGAATCGGCCATTGATGAACTTGCCCACGAAGCTGGTGTCGACCCGCTTACGTTTCGCATAAAAAACCTGCCGGTAGTTCACCCTATGAAAGGCACGCGGTTTACCACCCACAACTTAGGTGAGTGCCTTCGTCAAGGCGCGCAAAACTTCAAGTGGCAGCATAAAACACAGCCCACACCGGGTAAACAAATCGGCCATGGCGTAGCGAGTGCTATGCGTATGAATGTGCTGGTGGAAAGTTCCGCTGAAGTGGAATTGAGTGCTACCGGTGAGGTAACGGTTCGCACTGATATGACAGATATTGGTACAGGCACCTACACTATTCTCACACAAATTGCCGCCGATACTTTAAATACGTCGGTAGACAATGTCACAGTAAAACTCGGTGATAGCCGCTACCCTGCTTCATGTGGTTCAGGTGGCTCATTTGGCGCAGCAAGCTCTGGTTCGGCGGTTAAAAAAGCCTGTGAAGCGCTTATTGCGAATATTAAAAGCTCACTTCCCCCAGCCCTTAGCCAAGCTGAAGTACAAATTTTAGATGGGCAAATAAAGTTAGTCTCGATTGCACAAGGTGATGATGAAGTAAGTAGTCCGGTATTACTCGCCAACTTTATGTCCGACAGCGACTTCCCCATAACAGCAACCGGTAAAGTATCCGAGGATGACACCAGCGATGATGAGCAGTATTCATGTGGCGCTCATTTCGCGGAAGTAGAGGTAGATGAATACACGGGTGAAGTTAGGCTACTTCGCCAATACGGTATGTTCAGCGCGGGGCAAATCTTGAATATGAAAACAGCTGCATCTCAAATAAAAGGGGGAATGGTATGGGGCGCTGGCTACGCACTTACTGAAGGGATCCATCACCATAGAGACACGGCAAGCTTTGTAAATCCAGATTTTGGTGAATATCATGTGGCAGTCAATCGGGACATTGCCGAAGTTAGCCTGGATTTCTTACAAGAGGCAGATTATGCCGCATCGCCAGTGGGTGCAAAAGGTATTGGTGAACTAGGCATTACTGGAGCAGGCGCCGCCATCGCTAACGCAATTTATGATGCATGCAAAGTGAGAGTACGAGACTTTCCCATTACCATGGATAAAATAATCGCAGGTAAAAACTAAGCAAAAAAAGCGGCCTGACAAGGCCGCTTCACATTAAGAAGCTTTTTCATTATTGTTATCCAGTGTGTTTGATAGGGCTCAAAACCCTTTTTTAATTTGTAGTACTATCACTCTATAGCATTACTAATAAATGCTTAAAGTTACAATGTAACATACGACCAACTGCCCATTACAAAAGTTGAAAATATTGTGCACCGACTTAACATTACTTAATATCTTGATGGTCATTAGCCAGTGCATTTTTTCAAAAAGTAGTTTAGCCCTACCGACTCAACCTGTACATTTATTCAACAAATCGTATATTATCCAATCTGGATCTTTGTTTTACTATTCAGGGCGTCAGCCTAAGAATACTGATACTGATTCACAGGATTCAAATAGACACGAAAAAGCTTAAAGGCTCGAAGGGAATACATAAAAATAATATGCGGATTAGACATCTAACAATTTTACTCGTCGTTGCCAGCGTTCTACTTAGTGCCTGCACACCTTCACAACCTACAAACAAAATTCTGATCAGTGGTCCTTTTGAACCAGTCAATAACGACCCGGCAAGTACCGGCTACATGTTTACACGAATGCAAATTCTGGAAACTCTCATAGACGTGGATAACCAAGGTCAGCTTATCCCAGGACTTGCTAGCTCATGGTCAAATGATGAGGACTTTACTGTTTGGACATTTAATTTACGTCCTGATGTGTATTTTCATGACGGCACGTTAATGACCGCCGACGCCGTCTACAAAAGCCTTTCGGTCGCGTTTGGTAAACCAACGCCATTTTCAAAAGATATGATCGCCAACATGGAGGTAGTATCAGAATATTCTATCAAGTTCACCTTGAACCAAAGTTACCGTCCTTTCCCTTCCCTGTTAAGTAATTATGCAACTGCGATCGTGGCACCTGCTACCTTCGGCAAGTTCAATCGAATTAAAACCTTAATAGGTACAGGCCCCTATCAGATTACGCACTTTGAACCACCCCACAATATTACAACCACGCGCTTTGACAATTATTGGGGCGAGCCCGCTGTTATTGAAAACGTTGAGTACGTAACGGGTCACCGCTCTGAAACGCGGGCGCTTATGGTACGAACGGGGCAAGCAGATATTGTGTACAACCTCGACCCTGCCGCGGTTAGCATGTTGCGCACTGACTCTAACGTAAACGTGTTTAGCGATAGGATCCCTCGCACCACTTTAGTTAAGTTAAATAGCGGCCACCCTATCCTCTCAGATGTAAAAGTAAGGCAAGCATTGAGTTTAGCGATTGACAGAAAAGGCATTGCATCTGGCGTAATGCGTATATCGAATATCTCTGCTGATCAGCTATTTGGCCCAAATATTCGAGACTGGCATATTCGTTCTACTGCCACAGATAATGCTACCAATACTATTTCAATGGGTGACGCTGACAATAATTCAACAATTAAAAATAGCGTTGAAAATGGCGACTTATTATTAAATAGGAAAAAAGCGGCACAGCTGCTAACCGACGCGGGATGGTTAGTAGGTGAGGATGGCGTGCGCTACAAAGATGGCTCACCTTTAACGCTTGATATGATTACCTATGCCAATCGGCCAGAACTCATTACCATTGCCACGGCAATTCAAGATCAGTGGGCTAGCATTGGAGTGAAGCTCTCTGTCCATATGGAAAATGTAAGTGCCATTCCTTCAGGGCATGCTGATGGCACATTACAAACTGCACTTATGGCGCGTAACTTTGCTAACATCCCAGACCCTCTCGGTATAATGCTGGCTGACTTTTCTTCAAAAGAAGGCGGCGATTGGGGGCCAATGAACTGGCAAAATGAAAAAGTGTTTAGCGATTTAAAGACCTTGAGTCACACCACGGATGAACACGCTTACAAATCGTTGATATCATCAATTATGCAAGAAGTTCAGCAAGACGTCCCTCTTATCCCCGTTATGTACTATGTGCAGCAAACCGCGACATCTAGCCGACTAAGAAACTTCAGCTTCGACCCTTACGAGCGTTCTTTTCGCGTATCTCAAATGAGAATAGCCCCATAATAATGAGAAAAATCCTACTTCAACGGCTGCTTCAAGCTGTACTGATGGCGTGGAGTGTAGGCACACTCACATTTATTATAACCCGTTCATTACCTGGAGATATGGCTTACAAAATAGCGGCTGGCCGCTACGGTGACGATGCGGTAAGCACAAGTGCCGCTAACGCCGTAGCAGAAGAACTTGGTCTGCACAGAAGCGCTTTCGAGCAGTACGTCAGCTGGATGACTGATTTAGCCTCTCTGGATTTAGGCAATAGCTTGGTCACGGGTGCCCCCATTGTTGTTGAGCTACAAAATCAGCTTTCTTACACCCTTGTTCTCGCTGGACTCGCTATTCTGGTATCCGCATTAATTGCGTTTCCTCTCGGAATTTATAGCGGCATCAGAAGCGCTCGAAAAAGTGAAAATACTCCTAAGAGCCGTGCTTCTCTTTTTGATAAAACAGCATTAGTATTTTCCACGTTCGTGCGCTCTCAACCGGTCTTTTGCTTGGGGCTAATTCTCATCTTTATTTTTGCACTAGAGCTCAACTGGCTACCGGTTGCGGGCTCTTCAGGCTTTGTCTATACCATATTACCTGTAATGACCTTAGGGTTAAGCCTGGCGGCTATATCAAACCGCGTAATTCGCAATAGTACTGTTAATGCGGTTCAATCGGGTTACTTCCATTTCGCCAAGATAAAAGGGTTAAGCGCTCTAGAAGCGTTCAGGTGCCATGCGCTACCTAACATTGTAATACCTGCTCTAGCCTTCATGGGCATACAACTTATCGGGTTAATTGAAGGCGTAATTATGATTGAAAGCCTTTTTGCTTGGCCCGGCATAGGACACGGACTTTCCCATGCTGTCTTTGCCCGTGACATCACTATGTTACAAGGCACAGCTTTGCTGATGGGCACGTTATTCGTATTGGTCAACACACTAGTCGATTTAAGTCAGTATGCACTCGACCCAAGGGTGAGGGAAAATCGAGGACATAGCCAATGAAGACATTCGCTTTACCTGTTGAAAAAGTGATTGGCTTTTCACTTTTGATGCTGCTCTTATTACTTGCGTTGGGCGAGCCTGTTCTATTGGGAACAAACGGCAATCAACAAAATTTAAAGCAAGTGCTCGAAGCCCCAAGTGCGCAACATTGGTTAGGTACAGATCAATTTGGACGCGACATGTTGGCCAGAATCTCAGAGGGTCTGCGCATATCACTTTCTCTCGCTGCACTGTGTGTACTAAGTTCATCAATCATTGGTGTGCTAACGGGCGTAATTGCAGCGTGGTGTAGAGGTTGGGTAGATACGACGTTGAATTTCATTGCCAATACGATATTGGCGCTCCCCGGACTGGTACTTATTCTTCTTTTCGCGGCGCTAGTACCAGGCTCTTTCATTATGCTGTATTTAGCCATTTCCTTAGTACTGGCCGTCGAGTACTTCAGGCTGGTACGTGCTATCACTCTACCAGTAGTGACAGGCCCTGCACTGGAAAACTCTGCGCTAATGGGTTTTCCAAAACGCTATTTATTTAGTAAGCATATATGGCCCGCCATTCGACAAGACGTGTTATCACTTGCTGCTTTTGGTGCCTCCTCCTCAATTATCGCCATGGCATCGGTGGGCTTCGTTTATGTTGGTTTAAAACCACCCAGCCCTGAGCTTGGGCTGATGATAGTTGAGCTTTTTCCATACTATCACGAAGCACCTTGGCTGCTCGCACAACCTATTTCCACCCTATTCGTTCTCGTACTGGGCTTTCACTTACTTTCTGCGAAGAGTGACAAAACACCTCGTTTAAATAAGTTCATTTTTGACAGCAGCAGTAGACTATCAAAGAGTGATGCATTGGAGCGCAAACTGTGAGCCAATACATTGCTATTGAACACTTATCAATTTACGCGCAAGACACCATTATTGTAGAGGATCTATCCCTTAACCTTGAACAAGGCGAGACACTGACTATATTGGGTGAAACCGGGGCAGGTAAAAGTCTGCTAGCGCAAGCAATTATGGGCGACTTACCACCTGCACTGAGGGTTACGGGAAATGTTCTGGTAAACGGTGTAGATATGCTTCGTGCCAACCGACGAGAATGTGAACAATTGTGGGGGCGAGACATTGTTATGCTGCCGCAAGAGCCATGGCATTCTCTAAGCCCAATGATGAAAATTCGCCAGCAAGTCGCCGAAGTTTTTCGGTTTACATTGGGTAACGGTGCTCGCGAAGCACAAAAGAGTGCGAAGACACAGCTAGACAACCTGGCTCTTAAAGACGACAGTGATAAGGTACCTTCTCAACTTTCCGGTGGAATGGCACAGCGTGTCGCTTTTGCCTGTGCATCAGCGACTAATGCACCTTTATTTCTAGCCGACGAACCCACAAAAGGGCTAGATGCCGGACGCAAACATCATATTATTGAGCAACTAAAGCAAAAAGCTAACGACGGTACGCTACTTACTATTACGCACGATGTTTCAGTGGCAGAGGCACTGGGTGGTAAATGTATGGTGCTTAAAAACGGGAAACTGGTTGAAACAGGTGATACCCGCAAGATACTGTCCTCCCCGTCTTCAAACTATACCAAAACCCTTATTGCGTCGGCTCCGCAACACTGGACGGCTACAGCAAAAAAAACGCATAGGTTTGCACCGCTGGTATCGGTGAATGATCTCACAATTATGAGAGGTAACCGTACACTATTTACTGGCCTTAGTTTTTCTTTAGGGGAAGGCGAAATTGTCGGGCTTTGTGGTGATAGCGGCAGTGGAAAAACGTCTCTAGGTGATGCTCTACTTGGGCTTCTACCCTATCAAGGCAATATTGCGTTTCATACGCTTTTACACCGTTATCAAACCCTAAAGCTATATCAAGATCCCCCAAGTTCATTTGCCCATCACACTACGCTTAATTCATTGATTGATGACGTAATAAAGCTTCACAAGGTGTCTAAAAAGCGTGCTGATTTACTTTCAGCTCAACTAGGCCTTAACCAGCGATTGTTTGAGCGCAGCGCCTCTGAGGTAAGTGGAGGTGAGCTTCAACGCATTGCATTGCTGCGCGCGCTGCTACTAAAGCCCAAGTTACTTATAGCTGACGAGCCAACATCTAGGCTCGACCCCATTACAAGTAAGGCAATTACTCACTTACTTGTCGATCAATGCAGAGAAGAAAATTGCACGGTGCTCTTTATCAGCCACGATAGAACACAGCTAGAAAAAGTCTGTGACCGCGTCATTGACCTTCAGACTCTCACAACACCAAAAGCCGTTATATAACGGCTTTTGGAAGACAAGATTCAGGGCTCTTTCGTGTGTTTATACGCAAACCGTAGCCGCGAATGAACTAAAAAGTCACGATTTCATCATCAATAAGGTGACCAACAGCCTGACTCTGCTCAGCATCTACAAAGGCGCTATCAATAGCGCTAAAGCGCGCCGTAGTGACCTTTCGATAATTCGGGTGTGTATAAATATAAGTTTGCTCTGACTGAAGCGCCTCTATCACGCGTTCAGCTAGGACAGAGGCATCGATTCCCGACTCTACTGCTTTAGTGGCTGCTTGAGCTCCGGCTTTAAGCTTCTCTTTATCAATGCGTTTTTCAGCGGCTACTGCGTATTTTTGCTGTCTATTCCTATACGACTCGTGAATGCGGGTTTTCACAAATGCTGGACACAATACAGAAGTATGGATTCCAAAAGGTTTCAGTTCTGGTACCCAGCTTTCTGTCATAGAGACAACCGCAGCCTTTGATGCGCAATAGGCCGCCGCATATGGCATGCCCATCATTCCTGCCATCGACGCCACGTTTAGCACCCAGCCTCCTTCGCCGTGCTCTTTAATAGCTGGCACGCATGCTTGTACGCCATAGAGTACGCCCATAACGTTGACGTCCATTACCCAGCGCCAGGTCTCATGCTCCGAATCTTCGACTTTCCCCGGCGTACCGCCAACACCAGCATTATTGATGACCATATGAACCTTGCCAAACTTCTCTTTGGCGTTAGCTACAATATCTTCCCACTGAGCGTAATCGGTAACATCAAGGGCGCAAGTCAATACATCGAAACCTTTCTCTCGTAAGTCGTTACCCGATTCGGTTAATGCAGCATTATCAATATCGCCCATGACGATATTCATACCCTGCCTTGCCAATGCCTCTGCCAGCGCTAACCCTATGCCGCCAGCGGCGCCAGAAATAATAGCGGTCTTACCCGTAAATTCGTTAGACATCTTACTCTCCTGTTATTGTTATTGCGCCGCGGGCCCTTTGGGAAAGCCATTTCAATGAGGAGTTTGCAATCGCCTATCTCACTCAACTAGCGCTTATCTACACACCTAGATTAGGGGTAACAGGATGGGGAAAATACTTTATTTGGCTAATCTGAATAGCTTCATGAAATTAATAAGTCAGGTTAAACGTAAAGGCGGGGCAAATAAAAAAGGGCAGTGACTAACCCTGCCCTTTGCATTACCCCGCTACTATATTTCTATGTTGAAAACTGTCTCATCCGTTCTACATCAACCTAACCGACTGTTCGATTTTACTCTGGTGCTACTAATCTAATTCTCAACAATGGCTTTTGACAGAGCGTACTTACAGGAGTCGATATCTTCACGCCTCAGTAAATACTTCCGCTTGTTTGTTAAGCCGCGAAATCAGTATATTTGATGATGTCAGCCATTTCGAAAGCTCCAGCGGGTTGACTGCCCTGTACTTTTAGTTCTGGATACCATGAAGGGTTAGATCCTAAGAACGAGTGAGGGTCACTTTCAATCAAACCTATAAGCACTTCAGCTACAATATAACCTCCAACAGGCCCCAAATGATTGCCTCCTGAGAGGCTTCCCTCGCAAAGAATGTATAACCACAGCGGAGTCGCTTGAGCTAAGTTGCCCGGCAGTTCGAACATCGACATATCGGGAGAATCCAGGCTTACGCCTAAAACAGACTCCATGTATTTGTGCACTGACTGGCCTGATGGCAGTGAAAAGCTCTGACCACGTTGCAAATTTCTTACGGCAAGCGATGCCTCAGCATTTTTGATAAACGGCAACTCCAGTAATTCTGAAGGAAGTTTTTCATCGACCGCCCCCGCTTTCTGAGCATCTTCTCCAAAAAACCAACTCCAGTTAATCGCTCCTGCCGTATTCTTCTGGAACCCTGTACCTAACTCGCTACCAAACATCGTTACGCCTTTATGACTTTCGTTAAAGTCTAATGGGTTGGTAACCATTGTATGACCAAAGCGATAGACGGCGACGGAAAATTCAACCGGAATAAATGGAGAGTTATCTTCAGTAAAAAATCGTCGACCGTTACACATAATATCATCGACGACCGTTTGACCTACTAGCTTGGGTAAAAAGTCATAAATAACGACCCATTGGTAGTGCCAGGTCACGATCTCTCGCGCCTTTTCGAAAAGAGCAGTTTTCGTCGTATAAGTGCCCTTCGTTAGTAACTCATTGACAACCGTATTATGAAAATAGTGCATCAGTAATTGAAGCTGAGAGACTATTCGGTTTTCATCGTTACGTGGATCGCCAATCAACGCCACTTGGTTTAAATGCCCCTGAGGAGTACTCTCTGCTCTAAGTAAATCATCACCGTTCGTCAGCAGGTGCAACTTGTCTATTTGTTTAGGTTTGCCGGAGGCGTTTGGTGGTGCGTGATAGTAGAGATGCGGTGTCCCTTCAACACCCGAACCATAGATACAATCCAAATCCAGGGTAGGCGTTCGGATATTATTGATGTCATCAGGGGTATTTCGTGAACTTAAACTCGATGTAACATCAAGGGTAATATCATGATCGATGAATTGGCCTAAGAATACGTAACCCAGGTCAATATTTGACAACTTGGCTTCTGCTCCGGAATCCATGGGTCCGTTCTTTTTACCGCATTCACGAAGATCATGCGAGTTACTGATAAGTCGAGGGAGTTGAGGAAATAGACGCCTGAATCGGCCTTGTGATTGATGATGGGTGCATTTAGGGGTCATACCGCTAGGTGTATTGATGCCATGATGTATCATATTCAGTCTCCATTTTAGTTATCACCTTTTCACTGATAAACACTAAAAATGGGGAAGTTATTGATAATCTATTGCTCGGAAACATCATGAGCATCCATACTCTGCTTTCCCTTTTTGAACAACAAGACCAGCTCAAGGCTTATATTAGACTATCTCAATGTGTTCACTTTTTCAACAATTAAGATAACCTTAAGCTGTTATAGAAAATGATCGTTGAGTAAATTCACCAGCGAATACCCCTTCGTTTGTCTCCGTTTCCTTGGCTCCAAACTCAAAAAAAAGACGGACGGTTTAAACTCAACCGTCCTCTGCATGAGGTTTCACATAGGCCAAAAGCTACATAAAATTCAGTTCTGACCCATTTGTTAACGTGCTGACGCCAATTAAGAACTGTAAAAACACGGTACATCATTATACTCAACTAGCCTTTTGCTTTACTTCGCCGGCATAACATAAACCTCGCGAACGCAGGCTGACTCTTCTGCGCTTAGGGCAAATAATACCGATTTTGCGATATCCGCTGGCTGAAGCTTATCTTCCTTAGGTTCATCAAAAAATGGCGTATTCACCATACCAGGGCAGATAGTTGTACAGCGGCCGCCCCACTCGCGCATTTCTTCTGCGAGGTTCTGACCGAAACCATAAGCAAACCACTTACTTGCCCCATATACAGAGCCTTTCAGGGCTATTCGACCGGCGACCGAAGACGTAATAATGAAGTGGCCTTGCGTATCGCGCAGGTACGGCAATCCGGCTTTTGCAGTATAAAGCAGTCCATTTACGTTTGCGCCCAGCATGCCATCCCAGTCATCTACGTCCCCCTTTTCAATGCCGGCGGCTTTCGCGCCACGCCCGGCATTAGCGAAGATGCCGTCAATGCGACCGAAATGTTCGCTCACCTTTTTAAACGCCGTATCGACATCTTTAAAGTCGCTAACGTCAGTTTTTACAGCGAACGCAACATCATTGCCAAACTCTTCGACTAAGGCACGCAATTTGTCCTCACTTCTTGCTAAAAGGGCAACATTAAAACCGTTATTTACCAGTTGCTTTGCTGTTTCTTTGCCAATGCCGCTGGAAGCTCCCGTTATCGCGATAACCTTTTTATCTGTAGCTGAGGTGGACATACACTTCCTCCTTCTTACTGGGCAACCAATTCACTAATTTTGCTTACGAAAGCTGGAATATCATCTGGGTTTCTACTGGTCACCAGTTTTGAATGGGTCACCACTTCCTCATCAACCCAGGTCGCACCAGCATTTTTGAGATCTGTTTGGATACTAGGAAACGAAGTGAGTGTTGCACCTTTCGCTAACCCAGACTCCACCAGCAACCATGGACCATGACAGATAGCACCTATAGCTTTAATACTTGCCGCGCTGTTTGCACTTTTGATGAAGGCAACAGCATCTTCGTTGGTACGCAGCACATCGGGATTGATTTGACCGCCAGGTAGCACAAGGGCATCGTAATCTTGAGGGTTTACAGACGTAACTTGTTTATCAACGTTAATTTCTTTTCCCCAGTTGTCTTCGTCCCATGCTTTAATGGTCGTCTGATCATCAATAGATAGCACATCAACTTCAGCACCTTGCTCAATAAACTTGTCTCTTGGTTGAATCAACTCGCTTTGCTCAAAACCATTGGTTGCCAAAATAGCGATTTTTTTGCCTTTAAGGTTTTGGGTGTTGCTCATAGTGTTCTCTCCTTTTGAAAGACGAAATGTAAAGCTAGTAAAAACAGGGGTCGCCACACGACAGGAATAACTGTCCGCCTACCACCTTTAGCAAATCACATCAGGTGAACGCGTTAGTTTGTGCATGGCATAACCTAGCTCTTACTATCTAGCTAAGATGCTATTGAAGGTGCAAATTACAAACCACCCAAACTGGGAAGCGCAAACCATTGATTCAATTAGAATAAATGCAATACCAACAATTTCACCACCATTGATAGCCACGCACATATTCAGATTTTGTGAACGATTTACAGAGCTTGTTTCTCGCTTCTTTTTTAAGGTGATGTAAGCCGACAGCGAAATTTCCATGTATCAAGCTTTAAGAGTTTTATTGTTTAGGCAAGGCATGAGGACACATGAGCAAGGAACGTTTTAACCACGCTAAATCTGCATTCGAGCTTTCTTTGAAAAGTTGGTGGAGTATTTCAAAGCGTATTTTCACTAGCCTGCAAAAAGACAACATTCCTCTTATTTCCGCTGGCGTTGCCTTTTACTGCTTGCTGGCTATCTTCCCCTTACTAGGGGCAACCATTGCCTTGTATGGCCTTGTTGTATCACCCGACGAACTACAAAGTCATATGGCATTGCTGGTAAATGTAGTACCAAATGACAGTCGCTACATTATTGAAGAACAGCTTAAAAATTTAACCGAGAAGTCGAATACTGCATTAGGCTGGAGTTTTTTATTTACTCTGCTCTTATCACTGTGGAGCAGCAGCAAAGGCGCTAACGCTCTGATAAAGGCATGCAACATTACCTATAGCGAGGCGGAAGGAAGAGGGTTTCTTAAAGGTATCCTGGCACGCATTACGTGCACCATATTTATGATCCTTACTGTAATTGTGTCCCTTGCCTGCATCACTATTTTACCCGAGGCAATAAGCTGGATGACGTCAAATGCCCTTAGTACCGAGCAAGCCATGTGGGTGACTTGGCCGGTGATGCTGGCCCTATTTAATATTGCGCTCTCTGCCTTATATCGTTATGCGCCTCACCGAAGAGAAGCCCAGTGGCGCTGGGTGACGCCGGGTTCAGTTTTTGCCACGTTATTATGGGTAGTAGCCTCGTATGGCTTTTCGATATACCTCAATGAATTTGGAAGTTACAACAAAACCTACGGCTCCGTTGGGGGAATTATTATCTTGCTCATGTGGTTGTATTTAACCGCGTATATCATTCTAATTGGTGCAGAGGTGAACTCGTCGATAGAGCTCCAAACTACTGCAGACAGTACGGTGGGTGAAGACAGACCCATGGGCGAAAGAAATGCATTTGTGGCAGATCATACACCGGATGATTTAAGGCACTAATGCTTAAACTATCTGAGGCGTATGCACTATCTAGCAGCGCCTTCCTCACCATCAATTTTTAGCATCTTTACGAGCATTTCTTTTCATTTTACCTATATCAGAATTTGCCTCATATTCGCGCCGCGAAATTATCTTCTCTTTCCTCTGATGTAAGGCATTACCTTGGACAACACCTTAATTCCGCCAGCCAAAGCGCGAATCTCTGTTCCCGTTATTGCGCTGGGTATGTACGCAGTTGCGTCTGGCTATTTGATGAGTCTGATCCCACTAATGCTCAGCCATTACAACCTAGACACGGCTATCGCCAGTTGGCTTGCCAGTAGCTTTTACGCAGGATTACTTGTAGGTGCCCTTACCATTGAACCGCTGGTCACCCGCATTGGGTACAAGCACGGTTTTGCACTGTGTTTAGGCATCCTTGTACTTACTATCGCAGTAATGCCTTTGTTTGCTCACACCGCGGTTTGGCTTGTGGCTCGGTTAGTGGCTGGCGTTGCTGTAGCAGGTGTATTTGTTATCGTAGAGTCGTGGCTTTTACACGGCGACGAAGCCGATAGAGCCAAACGTTTAGGCTTGTACATGGGCGCACTGTACGGGGGAAGCTCTTTAGGTCAGTTAGGTATTGGCGCTATTGGCGTAGGCGGCATGCTTCCTTTTGCTGCCATTTTCACCATGTTGATTTTAGCCATTGGCGTACTTTTGTTTGCAAAGAGCGAGCAGCCTGAAGCTTCCCACAGTACGCCACTGTCGCTAAAGCAAATATCGAAACTAAATCATGCCGCAATTATTGGTTGCATAGTGTCAGGCTTAACCCTAGGTGCCATTTACGGCTTAATGCCCCTTGAACTATTAAACCGCGGCATTGCTCATGACGATTTGGGTAGCTTAATGGCCTTAATTATTTTAGGCGCTATGGCAGTTCAACCTCTAATTCCTGCGTTATCCAAGTACTTAGGCCGCACGTTACTCATGGCGCTATTTTGTTTACTGGGTGTCGCCGCCATAACATTAACCGCAGCGGTTAGTGGTATTTACGCTTTGGGAGCAGGTCTGTTTCTATTAGGGATGGCAATATTTGCCCTATACCCAGTGGCAATAAATCTCGCCTGCGACAAACTCGATGCTAGCTTCATTGTATGCGCCACACAGGTCATGCTTTTCAGCTACAGCGTGGGTTCAGTAGTAGGCCCACTCATTGCCGATAACTTTTTAGTAGGCCCTCAAGGATTGATGGGCTACTTATTTGGGTGCTTACTTGCTACCAGTATTTATATGTTGATAGCCAGTGTTAAAACGAAAGGTCGTGCTATGGCAGGCGAGTAGCTCACTCGCCTTGTCCATCTTACTGCCCCTATTCTGGGGCAGATTCAAAATACGACACCTTATCGCTTCCCTTTCGCGACACTTTCAGCCGCTTTTTACCGCTTACTGTTTCAAGAGAAAGTCGGTTTGGATAACCTTCCACACCAAATTCTCCGTCACCAAGGTAAACAAGCTCCCCACTTTCGATATGACTCCACAGCAACAGCCTTCCTTGGTAGAAAAGCTGGTTATTCTGCTTGCTGATTTCGATGGTTTCTCCAAAGCCTGCAAGATATTTACCTTCAAAGTCATTTAACAGTTCAAGGGGAACCTGTTGCTTTACCACGGGCAAGCTTTTCTTCCAGTCGAGCTTTTCCATAACCGTTGCAATAACTGTTTCAATAACCGGAATTCGAGCAGGGTTGCCGCCGTTACCGAATATAGCGATACCTCTACCATCGCGCATTGTGCCCATGATTTGCCCTCCTGTTCCTGTGTTTGAACCACCATGAGAGAACCACTCTAGGTTGCCTTTAGCCTCAAGACGCATCCAGCCTAACCCCCAACCACCTACAACATCGAGGGTTTCAATTTGAGTAGTATTACGCGCCACTGCTTGCGAGATTACCTTTGTCTCATCGCCATTTAGTGCTCTTTGCATTTCGATAATCAATGTTGCCATATCAAGAGCATTACTCCACATTCCCGAAGGCGCAATTTGCGGGCAAATTGGATATCCAGATTGGATCACGCTCAAATCGTCGTGATGAACACTTGCCACATTTTGCAAAAATATCGGGCTGTCAGGTTGATACATTGTGGTGTTAACCATGTTAAGCGGCTTAAACAGCATTTCTTCTGCTAATTCAGGCAATGTCTTTCCAGTTAGATCTTCCAGCGCAATTTGCACAATAACGTAGCCACCGCCGCTATACGACCAACTTTCACCAGGCTTAAATGCTAAGCTAATGGGCGAGTCATAACGAGGCACGTTTACTCCGTTTAGGCTATCGATAGCCGTTGGCACAGCGTCTCCTTTATAAAAGTCAGCAAACCCACTTTGTGTGGTGCCCGCAGTGTGGCTGAGCAACCGACGAAAAGTAATTTCCTCTGGGTTGGGAAACTGCTCTTTTTGCAGTGTCCAACGGGTGAGATACTTAGCTACAGAGTCGTCTAAACTAAGCTTGCCTTGCTCTTCGAGCATAGCCGCTAGTAGCGCGGTAACCGGCTTGGAAATAGAAGCGGTAGAAAAGGCCGTTGACTGGTTAATAGAATCACCTGAACCGAACACCTTTTCCCCAGCTGTGGCGGAATAGACAACATTGAAGTCGTCGATTACCGCGACGCTTACGCCACTTAATTTGTATTCTTTTAAGAGCTCGTTGAGTTCTGCTTGAGACAACAGTTGGTTGTCATTTGCGTGGGCTATTTCAAGTGGCGCATACCACAAAAGTAAAAGGGTAAAGGCTACTAGTTTATTAATGGGTGTCATAAATTACTCTCCGTATAAATTTCAGCCAAATGTAGCGTCAATTATTCGGTTTACGGCAACCTATTTCCTGAACTGCATCAGGCATTCCCCAAGTGCATTACTTCGACTTCATTAACAGTTAAAAACTGTGTACTGTGTACTGTGTTAACAATAACAACAAACAACACGCCCTAACTTCCCGTGCAAAAACTCAATTGGTTCTACTTAATGCTTATGACAATGCTCATTTGGGGCGTTGTACTTTTGCACGAACAGCCCCCCCATTCACCGACATTTCCTTCTCAGGTCAGCATCCTCTATTCTGGGCAAGAGGAAGTACCAGCGGAGAACGACCCTCGATGGCGGGCTCATTCCCAGTCGGATATCGAACTGTCTAATGAAGTAAGGTGGCTCAAGTTCACACTTGCGTTCAACGCAACATCAAATGGGTCACAAGGTGTGCAACAAACCGAGAGTGCGCCTAAAGGCTTGTTTGTTTCTATACTTGGCGCGTTTTCTGTTTATTTGAACGGTTATCACATTGGTGATAACGGTATGCCTGCAACAGCCGAGAGCAAAGAATTGCCAGGTGAAATAGACAGTATATTCATACTACCTACACAGCACCTGAATACTGGTGATAACACGGTGATGGTAAGGCTGAGCAGCGAATTTCGTCCAGATACCGCGCAAAGTAGTGGATTTTGGGTATTTGCAGACGACTTCGAAACTCTTGCCGCCATTAATGAGTGGCGTATACGATTACCCTTAATGATGCTAAGTGGCTTGGTTCTTGTCGCCATGTATTCATTTGTGGTGTACTTTTCATCGCTCAAAGAGCCTGCATACCTGTGGTTTAGCTGCCTATGCACCATGCTGATTCTATTAATCTTGGCCGAGTCATGGCGAGGTCTATTCGGTTACAGCTACCAGTGGCACATCCTTAGAATGGAAATCGTCCTTGGGTTAACCCTTGTTATCAGCCTGGTGCTACCGCTCTTTTTCCTGTCTTTCTTCCGCTATTCAAAAACTTGGTTTATCAGTACCTTGCTTGTGTTGGTTATGGCTAGTTGTGAGGTACTGTTATATTTCGATGGTTACGATTACCGCAGCTTTTTGTTGTTCAGTGTGTCTTTGCTCATTAGCTTTATTATTGGTGTGGCCAGTATTTATAAACGGAAGAAGTACGCGTGGTTAATGACCATGGGAATAGCGGTATTTGTTTCACCCGTTCTCATAAACCGTTTTTCGTTTATGGACCAATATTTCTTTGTTTCGTTTAGTGGCTTAGCGCTTTTATTACTACTCGTGCTAAGCCAAACCCATGCTGAGAGGCAGCGTGCACTTACGCAGTCAACGCTTACCACTCAGCGTCTGCAGCTTGAGCTTATAAAAAAACAGCTACAGCCTCACTTTATTCTCAATACCCTAACGGCAATTGAAGAGTGGATTGAAATCGCCCCTAAAGAAGCCATTGGGTTTATTCAGGCGCTAGCATCGGAGTTTCGCCAAATGGCCAGCTTAAGCGATAGAGCCTTAATTGCTTTACAGCAGGAAGTCGCCCTTTGTGAAAGTCACCTTAAAATTATGGGATACCGCTTCGACGCCCACTTTTCACTGCAAAAGCCGGAGATGTCAGAAAACAAAGGGCAGCAGCTTATTCCTCCCGGAGTATTACTCACCCTCATAGAAAATGCGTTTAGCCACAACAGATACGGCTCGGGAGAGTATCAATTTAGTCTTAGCTTTTCTGAACAACAAGAGGATGAAGCACAGGGTGTGTCCGTAGAGAATGCCAAGCATGATAAGAATAAAAGACCTTCAACTACCTTGCTGTTTAAAGCTCAGCTTACTCAACACTATTCTTACCAGACATCAGCATTAGAGAATAAAGAAGGAACCGGTGTTGGCACCAAGTACATTAAAGCCCGGCTCACAGAAGCGTTTGGTAATAACTGGAAGCTAGTGGAATTTATTGAAGATAAGTATTGGGTAACTAAGCTCACATTTCCAACAACGTTCGTTTCGGGTGAGCAAAGTAACGCGCACGCCGAGCAGACCGAACAAATCACCTTACAAACGCTATGATGAATATTACCCTAGTAGAAGATGAACCCATGGTTGCCAAACGACTTGCTCGTTTTATCGACCAGTGTACCGACGATAAAACCACTATTCATCGCTTTTCCAACCTCGATGATGCAGAAGAGCATTTGTCTAACCGCGACACAGACTTGCTCTTTCTAGATTTGAATTTGCATGGAAAAGACGGTTTTTCATTAATTCATCAACAGCTTGCCGCCCCTTATCACACCGTGGTGGTTTCAGCGAATACCGACAGGGCTTTAGAAGCGTTTGAGCTTGGCGTACTTGATTTTATTGGTAAGCCATTTACTCAAGAAAGAATAAGTAAAGCAATAGAACGCTTTTCTCTGCATCAATTTAAGGGCCAATGTCAGCGGTTGTCATATCGCAAAAACAATGTGCTCTGCTTTCTTCAAGTTGATGATATTCAATTCATTCAAGCCGCAGGGCACTACAGTGAAATAACCACTAAAGACAATCAAACCATATTGCATGACAAGCACTTAGACAGGTTAATGCAAATTCTACCTCAAGGATTTATGCGAGTTCATCGCTCTTATGCGTTACCTCTTAATGAAGTTAAGCATATCGAACAACACTCAGGTGCGAAGTACATTGCACATCTGCACTCTGGCGCGAGTGTTCCAGTAGGAAGAACTAAATTCAATACGCTGGTTGATGCTCTGGGCAGCTAAGACTTCTAAACTGTGCGTAAGCGTTGAATATCTTTTTGAGGCGGCATGCCAAACAATCGGCTGTATTCTCGGCTAAATTGAGATGCACTTTCATAGCCAACCAATGAGCTTGCTTGTGTTGCGTCCAAACCGTTCATCAGCATTTGATCCCTTGCTTCTTGTAATCTTAGTGTCTTTTGATATTGCAAAGGGCTGGTACCAGTAAGTGCTCGAAAGCGCTGCCTGAAAGTAGAGGCACTCATGTGGGCTTGATCCGCCAATGCGTCCATTCCCACTGACTGAGTAAAATTCTGTTTTAACCACGTCACCACTTTTAAAATATGTGCATTTGGCGCGCCTGACGACACAAGGTGGCGAAGGTGCAATCCGTGTGGTCCATCAAGTAAACGAATAACAATTTCTTTTTCAACCAATGGGTAAAGGCTATCCAAAAACTTTCCCTGGGCACACATTTTAATAAGGCGACCTAGAGCGTCGTACAAGCCTTCATCCACATCTTGTGTCGATATTGGTTGATATCGAATATCTCTTGGCGGTTTTGACAGATTAAGCTCGGCGCAAACTTGCAGAATGAGGGTATAGTCTAACTTCAGAACCAGCGCTACAAAGGGGTTGTGCCTCGTCGCTTCTGACACATGAGAAATTACCGGCAAATCAAAGGTAGTTAGCATAGATTGGCCAGCAGTTGACTCATGGAGCTGGTCTTCATAGGAAAGGAGCTTTGCCCCTTGCAAAACGACCGCTAGGCTAAGCGTATAAATACAGTGTAAAGGCTCTGTCGGCGCATTTCTTACGTGAAGGGTAAGGCCTGAAATCGGCGTTTCGTGGTCTCCCTCTTTTCGACTGTAGTCCAGCACCATTTCACTTAACGCTTTTTTCGCATCACTGATTGGAAAAAACACCGTTCGATCTCCCACAAGCATTACTTCGAAAAGAAAAGGATTAAACAACAATTACGCCCTTCGGCTGTATGCCTTGGGCGCAAGTTATCATCACTTATTCTTAGTTACTAACCTACATGTTCTTTGAAGAAAGGTACAATTTGCGCCATGGCCAGCCCAACAGGTTCACTTTTATCATAAAGGTCGTAATGGGACCAATCTTCTAATTCAACCAATTGGCGATCTTTAGATGCCACTGCGCGCCCGTATATTTCCATGCCGTCACGGTAGGCACCAAATGCCCCAACCTTCTGACCAATAACTGCCATTACGGGTTGCGTCATAAGGGTCTCTGCAAAAGAAAATGCGTCCCACGCCAGTGTCTTTTGCGCATGAGAAAACAACATTCTTGTAGCGCCACCCGGCTGTTGGCCTCGCGGGGTTTTGTAGTATTCAGTTGCTTCATAAACATCGCGTTCCGTCATTCCATTGTCTTTGGCTTCAGCGAGACTTGCAGGGAGCAGTTCATTTACCAGTCGCTCACCGCCTCGGGCTTCTGCAGTTCGCTGTGCAGCCATACCCTCTAACGCACCAATGGGGTTATACATGCTAAAGCCTTCTCGAAAGAGTCGACCAATGTTGACAGGTGTGATCCCCACTACGGCTTTGATTCGCTTTTCAGTTAAAGCAGCATTTAAAACATAGCCACCACCACCGCACACACCGATGCCTGCAATTTTTTCCGCGTCAACGTAAGGCAAGGTAACCGCATAATCAATGACTCGACTCACATCCTCTACCCGTTGGGTGGGATCTTCCACAAAGCGAGGTTCACCTCCAGACTCCCCTTGAAAACTTGCGTCAAACGCAATGACTACATAGCCTGCTTCTGCAAGTGCCTTCCCATAAGTAGCGCTTGATGTCTGCTCTTTACAACTACCAAATGGATGTACACTAATGACTGTCGGGTATTGTTTAGCCTCGTCAAAATTGGGTGGCGTTAGAATAAGGGTTGAAATATCCCATGCCATGTCTGAGTTTCTAAAACTGACCTTTTTCATTTTATGCTCCTTGTCTCAAGCATTGTTTGCGCCGTCATCGCAAATGCAATGTCGGCAACAGAAGTTGTTTAGGAATAACTGCTTATAGCGTGCGATTAAAGAAGGTTTCTAACGCACTCATCGCGTTTGTAATTTCTGCTTCGCCGTCGTACAAATCCATGTGGTTTGCACCTTCAATGACATGCATGGCTTTATCCGATGTTGCAGCACGCGCCATCAAGTCGTCACTCATCCATTTGCTTCCTGCATTGCTTCCAACCACCGTCAACAAAGGCTGGGTAAGGAAAGCTTCTGCCTTAAAAAAGGCGTCATAACTAATTAGCTGCGTTAAACTTCTCGCAGTACCAAATCCTGGCGCTGTGCAATATGCTGCGCGATCGGTATGGTAGTATTCCCACGCTTGACGAAGTTCTTCATTCGATGCATCTTCTTCTTTTAAAGGCGCCATTGGCATAGTCGCTATATCGTCACCGCTGGCATCAGAGGTCCTAGACGCAGAGCCCGCTTCTAAGTAAGGCAATGCCTCACTGTCTTTTACATTGTTGTCCCAACCATTTCGGAACATTTGGCCAATGTTGACCATGCTTACTGTGCCCACCGCTTTAATACGTCTATCGTTGATGGCAGCGTTTGCGGTATAGCCAGCGCCCGCACAAATACCCATTGCGCCAATACGTTCATTGTCGACGTAATCTAAGGTTGTCAGATAATCAATTGCTGCACTTACATCCTCTGTTCTAACATGAGGGTTTTCCAGTTGGCGTGGTTCGCCACCACTCTCGCCCTGATACGATGCGTCATACGCAAGAGCGATATAGCCTTTTTCTGCTAGTTTTTTTGCGTAGGTTCCAGCAGTTTGCTCTTTAACGCCACCGCCCGGATGTGAAACCACAATGGCTGGGTAAGTTTTAGTTGAATCAAAATTCTCTGGAAAATTTATCAGACCAGACATAGTAATGTTTAAACCGTTGGTATTTGGAAATGATACTTTGTTCATAATGTCTACTCGTCGTTAGGTGAAAATGATGTTCTTGCCTGCTTAACGATTACCTCGTCAAACCATGAATTAAGTATAGGTGTTGAGAGATAGCCAACCTTGCCTAAAACGACGCATTAGTTGCCTGAACCGGTTACTTTGGAATTTAGCAATACAAGGCGTGTTACCTTCCACCTTTAAAAGCGCCGCCCATTCAACGAATAGCCTGATTAAATTAACAACGACACAATTCATCACAAACTTGCCCCATTGTTTCGCCCATGAACGCCCTATTTGTTTTCTTAAATAGAAGTTACCGTTCGTTAACTCAGTGCCACTACCATGCTATTTTCCAAAACACCCAAACGGGATTATTTAACGCCTGCCAATGCTCACAAACCTTGGTTTAGGGAACGGCAACATGCAGCCAATCCGCGTAATCACAGGTTGCTTATCCTTACTTCCTTCCTGTGCTTTTTGCTTGGTGTAGTAGTTAGCCCGCTAAGTCGCGCTGAGTCTGGCGAAATGATGCTGCAAAGCGCAGACGGTGAGTCTTCCCCCGCTCTATTGCATTCAACTGACGTGGATTTACAGGTGAATGGCATGATTGCGCACGTTACCTATTCTCAAAAATTCACTAACACCAGTAATGAATGGAAGCATGCCGTTTACACCTTTCCGCTTAATGAAAACGCGGCGATTAACAGTATGGAAATGCGTATAGGAGACAGAATAATCCGGGGTCAAATTAAGCCGAAGGCAGAAGCGAAAGAAGCATTTGAAGCGGCCAAAAAAGCGGGAAAGAAAGCCAGTTTAACAGAGCAACAACGCCCAAATTTATTCACCCAGCAGGTCGCGAATATAGCGCCAGGTGAGGAAATAATGGTGACACTTCAGTATGTCCAACAGGTAGACTACCGCGATGGAAAATTTACTTTTCACTTGCCTACTACGCTCACTCCTCGCTATTCGCCCGGCATTCCGCTAAATCAGTTTAACGAGAATATAGAGGCTGAAATATCAGGTACAGGTTGGGGAGAACCCACAGATCAGGTACCCGATGCCAGAGCTATCACGCCTTTTATGAGAGAAGGCAACGAAGGCCCGCAACTTACGTTCAACGCAACACTAAATACTGGATTAACGCTTAATAGCGTCACTAGCAGAAATCACCGTGTGAATTGGTCAGAATCCACAGGTAATTATCTTGTCACCTTTAATCAAAGCAATATCAAAATGGACCGAGACATTTGGCTAGAGTGGCAGCCTTCGCCCTCTAGTGCACCACAAGCAGCTATTTTCACTGAGTCGAAAGGTCAGCATGACTACGCCCTTGTTATGCTAATGCCACCACAAGTGAAGAGCCAAGATTTACAGGATTTTGATCGCGATATCACCTTCGTTATCGACACGTCAGGCTCTATGGGAGGTCGCCCGATTGTCGACGCAAAAGAGAGTTTACAATTAGCGATAGACCGCTTGAGTGAGAAAGACCGATTTAACGTTGTAGCATTTAACAATGACACCACGCGTTTGTTTGAAACCTCTGTAGAGGGAACAACACGAAACAAGCAATATGCGAGGGACTTTGTAAAGCACCTTAATGCAGGTGGCGGCACTGAAATGGCGCCAGCGCTTAATGCCGCACTTAAGCGCACGACAACTAAAGATTTTATAAAACAAGTTGTCTTTATTACCGATGGTGCGGTAGGCAATGAAGCTGCATTGTTCTCGCAAATAAAGAACGAACTGGGTGATGCGCGCCTTTTTACAGTAGGCATAGGCAGCGCGCCTAATAGCTACTTTATGACCCGAGCCGCTCAATTTGGTCTCGGAAGCTATGTTTTTGTTAGAAATACTGCAGATATTAAACAGCAAATGGATAGCTTGCTTTATAAGTTAGAAAGCCCTGTGTTGAGTGATTTAAGCCTCACTCTTCCGGCTGGCTATGCACAGTCAGCAGAGATTTACCCTTCTAAAATCCCTGATTTATACGCGGGTGTTCCTTTGCTTTTGAATGTGAAACTGCCTCATAACGCCGGTACAAGCGGAAAAATAACCCTTCAAGGCACACTAGTAGACAAGCAGGGCACCGCTCGCGAGTGGACCCGTTCGGTAGCAATATCGCCAACGTCGACAGGTTCTACTCAACACCTTGGCGTAGCGACTGCGTGGGCAAGAAAGAAAGTGGCGGCGTTAATGGATGAAAAAGCGTTAGGGCGAAATGTAGATGAAGTAAAACAAGACATTCTTGCTGTAGCCCTGCCCCATAAACTTATAACAGAGTTCACCAGCTTCGTTGCTATTGAAGAAAAAATAGCAAATACACAGCGCATACCGTCTTCCACCGAAAACGTAAGAAACCTAATGCCACAGGGAACGCAATTCAGACAAATCAGTTACCCCCAAACCGCAGCGGGTGTATCTGAACATGCCGTATTAGGCATGATTGCCATACTTTTATTGTCGCTTTTTCACAGCATCGCCTTTTTGCGAAACAAGGGGGGGACGAGGTTAGCACCTTAAACTCATTTCTTTATTTTTTGACTTAATATGGCTTGGACAAACAATGATTAAATACTCTTTTACCATCATCTTAGTCTTGATCGCCACAGCCAGTTTTGGCAAAGCTGGCTGGATATTATTGAAAGCTGAACTGGCGCAATATTTAATTCAATCTTCGTGGGAAGAAACGCTAGCCACTGGCGCTAACCAGAAGCCTTGGCGTTGGTCTGATACTTGGCCAGTGGGCAAGCTGGTTCATGCAAAAAGCGAGACGCAGCTGTATGTACTAGAAGGCGCACAGGGAAACGCCCTTGCATTTGGCCCTGGACACCACACCGACTCGCCCCCACTCGGACAGGGTGGTAGTGTGATTGGCGGGCATAGAGATACTCACTTCACGTTCTTAAAGAAGGTGAGAGCCAGAGATATTATGCAATTACAGTTGCCGAACTCACAATGGGTAACCTATCGGGTTGTATCGAAGACGATAGTCGATGCTGCCTCGGCAATGAAAGTAGATGTAAATGGGCAGCAGCTCTATTTAGTTACCTGCTACCCATTTAATGCGGTATCAACACAAAGTAATTTACGCCTTGTTGTTGAGCTGGTCGAAACTGAAACCCAGCGAACCTAAATAGGTTCGCCCACAATTAATTAGCCGCTTGTTTCGGCGAAAATACGCTGTACAAGGCAGGTAACACAAAGAGCGTTAAAAGCGTTGCAGTAACCAGCCCACCCACGATAACACTTGCGAGCGGCCGCTGAATTTCGGCGCCGACACCGTTTGACATCAACATGGGTACCAACCCTAGTGCAGACGTTACCGCCGTCATCAAAACCGGCCTTAGCCTAGATGTAGCACCAGTGAAAACAGCGCTATCAACAGTCATTCCCCCTTTCACCCGTTGGTTAATACTTTCCACCATCACTACGCCATTTAAAACGGCAACACCGAATAGTGTTATGAAACCGACTGAACTTGGTACTGACAGATATTGGCCGGATAAATACAAAGAGAACACGCCTCCGATGATGGCAAGTGGCACATTAATAAGTATTAACATCGCTTGACCCAGGGAATTAAACGCGAGGTAAAGCAGCACCGCAATCAATACCAAAGAAAGCGGCACGATGAGCGACAATTTTTTCTGAGCACGCTGTTGGCTCTCAAACTGCCCGCCTATTTGAACCGTGTACCCCGCGGGCAAATCCACCCTTGAAGATATGGCGCTTTGTATCTCTTGAACCACGCTGCCCATATCTCTTCCTTGGACGTTAGCTTGCACCACTACGCGACGCTGAACGTCATCTCGGCGTATTTGCGGAGGCCCGGATTCATAAGATACCGATGCCACATCGCCAATACGAAGCCAGGCACCACTGGGCGATTGAAGTCGAATATCTGCTATGGTGTCGCTGCTTTTTCGTGCGCTTTCTTTTAACCTAACGTAAATATCGTAGCGTTCATTTCCGTTAATGATTTGACCTGCGGCTACACCTCCTACCCCGTCTTGTACCACTTCCATTATGTCACTCACCGATAAGCCATAGCGTGATAACGCTTGTCTGTCAGGAGCAATAACCAGCTGAGCTTCCCCCACAATTTGTTCCATCGCCACGTCTCTGGTTCCTTTTACGTTTTGAATAGCGCTCTCTATTTCTCGTCCCTTAGCACTTAGAACAGCCAAGTCTGGCCCAAATAATTTAACGGCTAGCTGTGCTTTCACACCGGAAAGCAGTTCGTCTACACGGGTGGCAATAGGCTGAGAAAAGTTAAGTAGAAGGCCGGGGAACTGCGACAATTCAGCCTGCATTTTTTGCTGTAGCTCATCACGATTTCTCGCGCTTTCCCTCTTTGAAACAGGTTTCAACCCGATGTAAATTTCGATGTTGTTGACCGGTTCTGGGTCGCCGCCTATTTCAGCGCGGCCTATACGACTTAGCGCATAAGTTACTTCGGGAAACGCCAACAGCTTTTCTTCTAACGTTGAGGCTACCGCTAATGAAGTCTCTAGGCTTGAAGACGGTGCCAAAATAACACGCAAGTTTATTGTTCCTTCTTCTAGCTCAGGAACAAACTCGGTGCCAATTTTTGGCACAAGGGCAACAGCAGAAACCAGAAGCAGACCAACCAGTAACACTAGCCACTTGGTATGCAGCAACGTAAAAGAAAGTGCCCGTTGGTAAGCGCGCTCAACAGGTATCAACAAAGCACTCGGCTTCACATTCCTAGTTCGCTTGAATAGAAATGTGGCTAAGGCTGGAACGAAGAACAACGCAACGACAGTGGCACAAAGTACAGCAAGCATAATACTGATAGCCATAGGCTGAAAAAGCTTGGCTTCTACTCCCTCAAAACTAAACAAAGGAGCAAAGACCACTAGAATTATCGATGCAGCGAAAAAGATAGGTCTGGCGACTTCCTTCCCCGCTAGTTTTACAGATGATTTGAAAGATTGGGCATCTTCATGCGAGCTCGAAGTGTTGGCATTTAATCGCTTAAAGATGTTTTCAACCATCACAACGGAACCGTCTACTAACATACCAATAGCCACCGCTATTCCGCCAAGCGACATCAAATTTGCAGACAGCCCCATGAAAGCCATGATGGCCAACGCCATTGCTATCGCGATTGGAATAGTGATGAGCACAAGAAACGTAGCGCCCACGTTCATTAAGAAAAGGGCGAGAACGATGGTGATAAAAACGAAGGCGATGGTTAATGCCTTAACTACGGTAGAAATTGCTTTTTCAATCAGGTTTGCCTGGTCATAAAAAGGCGTGAAACTTACCCCTTCGGGTAACGCTTGATTAATAAGCGCAACTCTTGAATTTATACCATCAATGGTAGCTTTGGTGTTAGCCCCCATCCGTTTTAATACTATGCCTGTTACCACTTCACCAAACTGTTCTACCTTGCCATCAGATGCCCTTTGAGACAGAGTGACCGCGCCCTGTCGTATTTCAGGCCCTGTTTTAACATCAGCAAGATCAGACACAGTTACCACCACGCCATCTACCGTTTTTACCGGCACCTGCTCAATATCGTGAATTCCCTGCTCACCACTTGCCAACCACCCCGTTCCACGCACAACAAGTTGTTCTTGCCCCCGTTCAAGATACCACCCGCCAACATTAGTGTTATTGCGTTGCAACGCTGTAACAAGGTCCTGTTGAGATAACCCATAAGCAAGTAACTTTGACGGGTCTACGTTCACTTGGTACTGGCGAACTTCCCCACCAAACGACAGCACATCCGTTACGCCATCTACGGGCATAAGCAGTAGCTTTACTACCCAGTCGTTAAGGCTTCTCAGCGCCATTGCATCATATTTCGCACCGTCATCTGCAATGAGGGAGTATTGATAAATTTGACCTAGCCCAGACGTATTTGGCCCCATTTCTGGCGTTCCTACGTTTTCAGGAATGAAGGCTTTTGCTGTTTGCAAGCGCTCGAAAACAAGCTGACGGGCAAAATAAATATCGGTCCCCTCTTTAAACACAACGGTAACCGCTGAAAGCCCGGTTTTAGAGATGGAGCGCACTTCTTCAACATCAGGCAACGCATACATTACAGCTTCAATTGGGTAGGTAATAAGTTGCTCAATCTCTTCTGCGGCAAGCCCCGGAGCTTCGGTATTCACGCTTACCTGAACATTGGTTACATCAGGGAAAGCGTCCAAATTCAGCGACGGCAAAAGCATCGCCGACCCCGCAATTATGCCTAACAGCAGCCCAACCACTAAAATACTATTGTCTACCGACCAATCTATTATTCGATTAAACATAATTGGCCTCCTAATGGTTGTGCGGATCAAATCCGCTTTTCGCTAGTTCAGAGGCGACAAAGAATGCACCTTGGGTAACAATCCGCGTTCCAGTTTCTACGCCCTCTATACGTCGGTATTCGCCTAGCGCTTCCCCTCGCTCTACCTCAACAGGGGTAAATGCCCCCGACGCTTCGTTTTCAACATAGATAACCCAGTCTCCGTCGGTACTTCTCACCATTGCAGTTTCAGGTACTGCCATTACAGGAGATGGAGTGGGCACACTAAACAGTACGTCGACGAACATACCGGCATGAAGGCTATGGGTGGTATTGCGTATAGCTAAGCGGACAGTGCGAGTGCGGGTAAGTGGATCGATAATGTGCGACTGTTGAATAACCTGCGCGGTAAAATGTTCACCGTTAAATATGACTTGCGCCGTATCGCCTACCTGAACAGGAAACGTGCTAGTGGCTGGCAAGCTGGCCTCTATCCAAATATCGCTCTCGTCTGCCAGCAACATGACTGTTTCGCCAGCTAGCACCCTTTGCCCTTGCATGAAGTTGTCTTGCAAAACCACGCCATCGCGCACGGCGACAAGCTCATACTGACCGAAAGCGTCAACGTCTAAAGCAGTGATGCTTGAAATTGCGTTAGGAGTAAGTCCAAATGCAATTAGCTCTCCGTAGCTCGCTTTGTAACGATTCTCAGCTTCAACTAACGCGCTTTCGCTTATGGTGTTTTTGTCTAGCTTTTTTGCCCGACTGTAATTGGATGAAGCAATAAGAAATTCGGCTTGAGACTGGGCAATGGTTTCGCTGAACAAGGTGACAAGCACCTGCCCTTTTTCCACTTCATCCCCAAGCGCCGCGTGTCGACTAATCACTACCGAATCAGTCCGAGGAGACACCAATGAGCTTGAGTATCCATTTACTTTTACTTCACCCGGCGCGTAAACGCGTTGGTTATAAATACGAGGTTCTATTACGGAGGTTTGAACGCCTGCAAGTTGCCTTTGCTGTTCAGTAAGGACTACCTCCTCAGGCTGGTGATTCACCTCAGATTGATGACTTACCTCAGGCTTATGATTTTCCTCAGGCTCGTGCGCTTTCTCGTGCTGATGCGAGCCACTTTCATGTGCTAGGAAGTACTGAATAGGTGCATCAATGTTCTTGTCGTTTTCTATCGCTGTAGTTGCGCGGCTGACAGGCACGCACATTAATGTCGTCAGGACTGCGCCTACGACCGTTTTAGAGTTCTTCATAATGATCTCAACGTTTGTTTTAACTAAGTTTTTTCCACGGCGCCAAAGGGCCAATTAGTACAAACGTTAAGCAATGGGAGGGCGGTAAATGAAACCACTTATTCGAAAGGGAGAAGCCCCTTCTTTGAGAATTTTTCCCGAGTTAACAAAAGCAATGTTTGGAGAATAGGCTTTTACTAAAACCCAAGAGGAATGACTGCCGCTGCAATGTCCACAGTGATGGCAGTCGTTTATGCTGTGATCATCACCATCGGCGTCAGTGACTTGATTTTCAGCAACACTTTTCTTGTCAGAGGCATGATCGTGAACCGTCTCAAGATGCTGTGCATCGACTTGGTGAGCGTCTAACAAAGCTGACACTGCATTAAACGATTGCAACACAATCGCTAGTATTAGCAGTATTTTGACAGCAAAGTTTCGGTTCACAATCTATATCTCTTAAGGGAGTCGTCAGTAAATTATCAAAAATACACGACCAATGCGAACAACCTATCGCGTTTAACCTGTTTTCTAGCGAGTAACAGATTCAATGTGCAGCGAAGAAAACGTGCCGTTCCAGATTTGCTCACCTATGGTGACATTTTCAAAGCTAATATCGTCGGTATTTTCTAGGATAAGAATTTCTTCTGCTTCCTTGATTTTAATGTCTTTAAACTTAACGTTATTCACAGGAGCTGCGTCTGGAGCGTGAATTTCCAAAACCGTTCCTACATTTTCTACCGTTAAATCTTCAATAATAATGTCGGTATAGGTAGCCGGGAAATTACCATGTAAATTACTGGGGTAGTTTAGCTGGAACCAGAATAAATGCTTAAACGAAGCCACTTTACTGCCTCTAATTCGAACCATTTCTACGCGCCCCCCTCTGTCTAAGTTGCTTTTAAAACGATATGCTGAGTCTCCCTCATGCAAGACATTGTTCTCGAAAAATACGCGCTTAATGCCGCCTGACATTTCCGAACCAAGACCAATACCGTCTTCCCCACCTAAATCATTGTTTCGTGCAACAATGTCTGTGCTAGGTATACCTATATTTCGACCGTCTGCGTCTCTGCCAGACTTAATAACGATACCGTCATCACCGGTTCTAAAGTGATTATCTTCAGCAAGCACAAACTGGCTCGACTCAATGTCTAACCCATCGTTGTTGTACAGGTGACTTTCTACCTTCACTCGTCTTACCGTAGCATGAGACGTATAAACCAGATGATTAACCCAAAACGGGGAATTCAGGGCAGTATAATCTTCAAGCAGCACTCGCTTGGCGTGGAAAAACTGAATAAGCGGAGGGCGCAAGTAATGCCCTTCGCCGAACTGACGCTTCTCTACTGGAACGCCATCAAACCCCATTTTACGAAGCGCGTGCATGTCTGTATTTTGTTTCTCATACCAGCCAATGAACGCCGATTGGGCATTTCCGTCGATAGTACCTTTACCTGTAATTGCCACATCTTCCACATTTAGCGCATAAATTAGCGGTGAATAGGTAAATACCTCAGTCCCCTCCCAACGGGTTTTAACCACGGGTAGGTAGTGCGAAGGGTCGCCGGAAAATAGCAGAGTAGCGCCCTCCTCTAGGTGCAAGTTCACTTTGCTTTTAAGACGAATAGGACCGTCTACTTGCCATGTTCCTTTGGGCACAACAACAATCCCGCCGCCGCTGGCAGAAGCCTTGTCAATTACACGTTGAATTGGCGCTCGCGCTGCGCTTAGTGAAGTATCACTCACATCAACCACAAATTTTTCGTTTGGAATATTCGGCAGCTGGATCTGATTTACAATTTGCTCAGCAATTTTCCAGTCTTCGTCAGTAGATGCCGACGCATAGGAACAAGTTAGAAGGGTCACAATAAACGCCACCCATCCCAAAGCCCGGCGGTGTGTGAAACGGCTGGGGTAGCTACTCATAGAACGGTCAACATCAGGTATAAAGCGCAGCATAAAAGCTCCATTATTTAAGTCGTAACTTATTACGTTTAAGAAACAAATTGTTCACATCACGACAATAATGCCACCGGTGGCATTATTAATCAAAATAATGTTACGGCCCGTTTAACCACGGCACGATTTTTATCTTTCGGATTAATTTACTTTGCGCTTAAGTGCGGCTTTTTCGCTTTCACTTAAAAAAGCAATTGCAAGCGCATTCTCTTGCGCTTGTTTAATATGAGAAGGCATAAGGCCAGCTTGCTTAGCTGCAACGGAGAATTCGTGATCTAGCTCTACACCTTGAACTGCCGGGTCGTCGGTATTCAGGCAGGCGAGTATGCCGTGATCCAAAAAGGTGGTTAACGGGTGCTCAGTTAATGATGTGACCGTGTTCGTCAATACGTTGCTGGTTAAACAGCTTTCAATACCAATACGGTTGTCGCGCAAATAGTCCATTAGCTTAGCATCATTAACAGCATTAACGCCGTGTCCTATACGCACAGCACCTAAGTCGTTAATGGCTTGCCAAATACTCTGTGGGCCTACAGCTTCACCTGCATGAATTGTGATAGGCAGCCCTTCGCGGCGCACTTTTGTAAAGTGCTCTATGAACATGTTGCCAGGAAAGCCTTTTTCATCACCCGCCAAATCAAGTGCAGTTATATTCGCTTTACAGGCCAAGATTGAATCTAGCTCATGCTGACATACTTTTGCGCCATAAGAACGCGACAAAATACCGATGAGATTAACTTTAACATCGTGATCTTTAGTTGCGCTTTTTACACCGTCTATTACGGCCTCAACCACACCTTGTGTTGGTAGTCCGTGACTTTCACCCATAAAATAAGGACTAAAACGCAGCTCTGTGTAGTCAATACCCTGCTTAGCTGCATCTTCTACATTCTCTATCGCCACCCGTTTGCAGGCGTCGAGACTGCCTAACACCTTAACGCCCCAAGTAAGCTTATCTAAAAATGACACCAAATCGGGGGCGATCTCCATTACTTGAACATGCGGTCGCAAGCCCTCTAACGAATAAGCTGGCAAACAAATGTTAAATTGCTGACCAAGCTCCAGAATCGTCTGCAGACGCACATTGCCATCTAAATGACGATGTAAATCAAGTAATGGAAAGTTTTTATTTATCATGGAAATACGATGAGTTAAGGCGTAAGCCCTACTATACCACTTGGCGCTGTAAACCTCGCACTCTTGCAGAAAATAACTTTTTTATAGCGGGACAAAACAGTGCTTTTTTTGAAGCAAAATTTGTTTTAAGTTCGCTCTTGGCATCTAACTTTACTCTATCGATGCTTTTCTTGATTACTTTTCATAATTTTTAGTAGCAACGAGCCAGTTGCTCGTTGGCGTGCGCCTTGTCAACAGGCTAAATACCACCAAAGAGCAACAGGCCTCTTCATTATCACCAAAAAACACTAACAGGAGCACAGTCATGTGCGGAAAATGTATAGAAGGCTGCTATTTAGCAGGCTGGCGTAATGGCGTGTATTCATTCGAACATATGCAAGAAGAACCCGATTTTATGGGGAAAGATGTAAAGGCAGCCCATGGCTTGGTGGAAGCGGTATGCTCATTAGGTTCTTCGCTCAATGAGCTCCACGCACTTGGATTAGCGGACTCGCCAATGATAGCTTGGGCAGGATGGATTTATTCGAGAAACGAATTGCACACCCAAATCGATTTAACACGGCATGACGACGTTCTTAAATATCAGAGGGCCTTACGTCATTCAAAAGAAAGTAAATGGGCTGAGATTAATGCCCTCTACCCGAACATTGCGAAGTTTTTAGATAACCTAACGCTTCAAGACGTTGCTAATACCCTCGATGAAGCGCTTCTCGATGAAATTGAGACATGCCTTCTTGCTCTTCATGGTAACGGGTATTACACCTTTGAATTCGTAGAGTCTATGTTCGCCGCCGAAGGGCTATTCCCCATTATTGAGCTTACTGATACTGCAAAGCCGTCACTGTTTGTTGACCATGCACTTGAAATATTCTTACTAACCGAACATCTTTTACACTTTCGCCCATTGTCTTGGGCGCTTCGTGTGGCGTTAACTGTTGACTTAACGTGCGATTTCGACAGCTTTCATATGGCGTGGCGTCGATACACCGCTAACCGCGTGTTAAACGCGCTTCTAATAAATCGCAATTTGAAAGGTGTGTACGCGTTAGCAAGTACACTTGAACTCAATACCGTTCACGCTATATGTCAGCGGAACGTAGCGAATAAACACTTACTTACTCAGCTATTAAGCGTCGTAAACAACTGTAAAGGCGACACTTATATTGAACCTAAACGTCTAGCCGCGCACATCACTTCATTGATCTCAGTGTAAATGCTTACTCCTTACACTTTGATATTTTGAGATAGGGTGACTCGGTGAATGGTTAAGTACAGCTCGTTATGACAGTCAAATACGTGCGAATCTAACTTAATCATTATAAGACGCGATGAAATGCAGTGCTCATATCATAAAGTACTTTTGGCATGCCTTACCAAGAACAACGCCTTGGTAAGGCTATTCGCATTACATTTCTTTTTTAAGGGTTTTCGCAACCGCTAAAACTAGGTCTGCCAACGGGCGAACTTTGAAGTCTGGGTTAACATAGCTAAACAAAACCTGCCCTTTTTTATTGAGCATGAAGATGCTGGGTGCTGGTAAAACACTATTACCGCTTTCATCTTTTGTTAAGTTAATGCCATAGGTTTTGTACTTTAACTCAGTTACAGTATCTAAATAGAATCCAACACCGAACTCGCGAATAGTGTCTAGTTTGTCGTCGGATAAAAGCGTAACCAAGAATTCTGTTTCAAGCTTTTGCTCTTGCAAGCGCTCTGGTGATTCAGGTGAAATGGCCAAAATCTGATAGCCCATACCCACCAAGTCTTTTTCAATATCTTTAAGCTGGGCAAGCTGCTCATTACAATACGGGCACCACCCGCCGCGATAAAAAAGTACAATGCTGGGCTTTTGCATGGTAAGCGCTTGTAAGCTTACCGGCGAGCCATCTGCCATTTTAAGCGTTGTTTTAGGCGCCACTTGACCATTAAGCAACGGCGTTACTGAATCTGCATCTTCTGCAATAGTGCCGCGCTCCAAAGCATACGCATTTGATGCGCCTGCTATACAGGCGAACATTAACATCGCCATAGCCACTAGTTTCTTCATTAACCCTCTCCGTTTTCATTTTTGTTTGTTTAGTTTTTGGTTATCCGCGCTTTGCGCGATGTCCAATATGACCGAGAAGCTTCACTAGAAATTTCGCGCACCAATAAATAAACCGACAAATACTTGTATTGGGCGCTACTCACCTACAGCGGAATTTGCTTTTTACTGCTACTATAGCGCCAAAACTTGCTATGCCACTTTTTTACATAGCACACGGGGTTAACTTCAAGCCTCCTAAGAACAAAGCAGGAACACCATGGCTCTTAAAGCGACCATTTTTAAAGCTGACATATCCATCACGGATATGGATCGCAATTACTATAACGACCACAACCTTACTATTGCCCGTCACCCTTCTGAAAATGACGAACGAATGATGCTGCGCGTGGTTGCGTTTATTGTTAATGCTCATGAACGCCTACAGTTTACCAAAGGGCTGTCTGACGATGACGTTCCAGATTTATGGCAAAAGAGTTTTAGCGATGAAATAGAACTGTGGATTGAGTTAGGCCAACCCTCTGAACAGCGCATCAAAAAGGGCTGCAATCAAAGCCAACAAATGATGATTTATTCCTACGCCGACAACAGCTTCGACGCGTGGTGGAAGAAAGAACATAACAAGCTACAAACCAAAAAGAACTTATCAGTTTTCACTTTGCCAGAGTCGCTTGCCGCTACTTTGGCCAATGCTGTTCATCGCTCTATGCAAATACAGGTTACTATTCAAGATGGGCAAATGTGGCTAACCATTGAAGGTGCAGATGTCACCGAGAGCGTTGAAGTGTCTATAGAGAAGCATTTGTAATGAAAAAACTCTCTGCCGTTCAACTCAAACAGCAAGCACTGGTCTTTAGTATAGCCGATAGCCTTGAAGCACAAGCGCTTGAAGAGTTAAATGGTATGCAACAGTGTTGGTTTGACGTTCAGTATCACCAATTCCCCGGCTCGTTACTGCTTCGCTTTCAATTCGAAAATGAAGAAGCGGTGTCAAACGCTGAGCCCGAGCTAAAGAAGTGGCAGCGAAAATTAAGCGCAGCGCTGCTTAAAAAAGGCGTTGTGTTAAAAGATATGCGTCGACATCTTATATTCACCACACAAGGCCCAGAAGAGTAACCCACATCACGCTTTGCAGAACAGGATATCCAACTTCTTTGTTCAATCTTAGCTAGGTTTGTTTTTGGTTATAAACCTTTCATTTTTCCTCATAAAGTCTACTTACACTTTATCAGGTAAGTAGGCTAGACTGGTCTCGTCGAATATTCAGCTTGCCGAATATGACAATAAAACGGCAGGCATCATGAACGTTTACAATGAATATTTGAACACACCATGTTGACCGGCTTTGAAACAAGCCACTATCCCAGCAAAAGGAGCTTCACAATGAAAACTAAAGCAATGGCGTTAGCACTGTTACTGTCTTTAATGGGCTGTACTGAGTCTAGCGAAGAGACAAAAAGCGAAGTAAAAAAAGAGATGGAAAAAGCGGGCGAAGCAACAGCTGATGCCTATGACAGTGCAAAAGAAAGTGCTGCAGATTCTTGGGATAAAACCAAAGACGCGACCTCTGAGGCGTATGAAGACGGTAAAGAAATGGCTTCTGATGCCTTTGATGACGGCAAAGAGATGGCTTCAGACGCATATGAAGATGGCAAGAAAATGGCCTCTGACGCGTATGACGCAACGGCTGAGAAAGCAGGCGAATTTAAAGACGCCGCAGCGAAGAAAGCTTATGAAGCTTGCGTAAAAATGAAAGAGCAAATGGGCGGCGACGTTAGCGAGTGCGACGATTAATTTAATCTTCCAGCGAAAAGCAAATTTGAAAGCGAACCTTCGGGTTCGCTTTTTTGTTGGTGTTTAATCAAACAAAAGTGAGTCATACACGCTATTCACACCCGGCTAAAATCACAGCGTCTGGTGTTATAGTTAAAGGTGCGACCCTAAGCAACGTATTAATACCTAAAATATTGTTCCCTTTGGGAAGCACAGCCACTTCAACTGGCCCCACTTCGCACGTATTTCCTATACGAACCGAGTTTAATTGATACTGAGATATTTTAACGATCTTTCCATTTGCCATTCTGGCAGCAGAGGTTCTGGTGGCAAGAAGCTTTTGATTTCTTGTTAGCGCATCGAACGTAGCTTGATTGAGGGTTAACAAGCTTGAACCCGTATCTAATAGAAACGAAGCCTTTATGTTCGATTCTAGGGTCGCTTCTAGATACAGTGTTCCGCCTTTGCTTTGTGAAAGAGGAATATTTTGCTCTATCGCTGACACGGCAGATGTGCACGCTAACCAAAAAGTTAGCAGAACAAATAAGGGAATTTTAGATTTTACACTCACCGCACATACACCCTTTGTCGACTCTTTACATAGGTGTTGATTGACAGCAAGATAAAGACCAAAGGGTAAATGATTGATTTTACCGAAACTCTACAATACCAGGCGGTGCCAAAGCACCATAATAGTGCACAAAACCATCCATTCCGCACCATCGTTAAACACTCCGTTTTCAACGGAGTAGCTTCTCTTTCAACCGCTCTCCATTCTCTTGATTACTCAAATTCTCTATATCCAATTAGGTGATAGCAATCACCTATCACCAATCGTCATTGTTTAGAACTTTTTCGCTCATACAATGTAGAAAGGTAAGTATGTCAACGAGAGGACACGACATGAAATTACGCTATGTATTGGGTTCATTAATTACGGCTGTTTCACTTGGTTTTTCTGCAAACGCAGCGCAAGCGATGACATCATCAACTGATGAAACGGTTGATGTACAAGTAGTTGATTATTCAGGAAAGCCTCCATTTGAACGCAAGATCGTAAGCTTATCGGTAAACGATGTAGCGCAATTGGAATCAGTAGGGCAAGATGCTATTGAATACGTAGAAGTGAAAGAAGTCATCATGCGCGGTAAGCCACCGTATCGCAGAGTGACAACAATGATGCCTGTGTATGACGTTGCCCAACTTGAAATGCTAGAAGAGCAAACTGACACGCAAAAACGCGGCACTCGTCCGCCGTTCAAACGCCACTAACAGCGTTTTCTACTACCAACACATTGCACCAAAGCGATTCACTTTTGCCTGAGTGAGTCGCTTTTTTATTGTGCATACTTGTTTACGCCATTTTCTATTTCGATGTATATAACACGCCCTAGTTAGCGCGTTTTTATTTTTAATAACCCGTCACTAACGATAGAGTAGTAAAAAAGCAGAAAAACGAGATTATAAATGCAGCCTCACGACCATTCTCCGCTCAGTGATTTTATTGAGTACCCTGAAGAGCAAATGCTTTCCCGAAGCGAAGATTTTTTGAAAACCATGCAGCGCCGCCACAGTATTCGTCACTTTAGTGACAAGCACGTTGATAAAGCGGTAATCGAAAACTGTATTTTGACTGCTGGCACGGCACCCAGTGGAGCGAATCATCAGCCTTGGCATTTCGCCGCCATTCAGTCGCCCGAAGTAAAACAACAAATACGCGAACAGGCTGAAGCGCATGAGCGCGGTTTTTATAATGGGCGTGCGGGGCAACAGTGGCTAGATGACCTAAAGCCGTTAGGCACTGACGCAAGTAAACCCTATCTGGAAACCGCGCCTTGGCTTATTGCCGTATTCAGTCAAAAGTTTGGAGAGACAGAAACGGGCGAAAAAAGCCAAAACTACTATGTGCACGAATCGGTGGGTATCGCGGTGGGTATGCTTATTACTTCACTCCACAACGCAGGTTTGGCAACCTTGACTCACACACCAAAGCCAATGAACTTTTTAACCGAAGTCTGTCAACGGCCTGATAACGAGCGTGCTTATATGCTTATTATTGCAGGCTATCCGGCGGATAACGCCACAATTCCTGCACACGCCATGCAAAAAAAGTCGCTTAGCGAAATTGCGAGCTTTCTTTAAATTTAAAAAGCGCTATTGACCTGGGCGCATGAAGTAAACTAAGTATTTAAAACGGCATAACTAATAAAAGCTTTGGCATAGACATGAGATACGCAGCACTTATAATGCGCCCTCGTTATTAAGGGCTGCGACCTTTTCTTTACGAATTTCGGTCAACCACGTTTAACAGTCCCTCGGAGCTCGTATCCTCATGTCATCGCGTCACGCATTCTCTCCACAACTTCCTTTTTTACTGTTAAGTCTATTAACTGGCCTAACATCGTCGTTTGTTACGCCACTGATGAGCTATTTCCTCATTGATGAGATCAACGTTGAGCCTATTTATATAAGTATTTATATGGTGTCCGTTACGCTATCAGGGTTGGTGATCAGTCAGTACCTCGGGCACTTGGCAGACAAAGGTTTTAACGCAAATCGCCTTTACGGGCTAACCATGATTTGCGTGGGCATTGCCATGGTCGCCTTTATCTTTAGCAAACAGTTTTGGCACGTATTTCTCGCTGGCGTCTTGTTTATGTCGGTGGGCGCTGGAGCCGTGTCTCAAATGTTGACCGTTTCGGGATTATGGGCAAAAAACCAAGACATTGACTTAGCTGCATTTAACTCAAAAGTTCGCGCTGCCATCTCTCTCGCTTGGGTGGTAGGCCCGCCGCTAGCATTTACGCTGGTTGCCAATTTTGGCTTCGCAGCGTCCTTCTCGGTGGCCATTGCATGTGTGATTGTTGCAACGCTTTTTGTGGTGAACGTTGTGCCGCCTCAAAAAGCCAATCAACAGTCACTCAATACAACGCTTAAAGGCTCGCTATCACTGCCGTTTTGGCTTGTGGGGTTAGCCATACTTGCCGGAATGGCAGGCAATGTCATGTATTTATCATCCATGCCTTTGTACGTAATGAATGAACTGGGGTTGCCGGAAAATTTGCCTGGGCTAATGATGGGGGTTGTGGCAGCACTTGAAATACCTACCATGCTGCTAGCAGCCAAATTAGCCCGACGGTTCCCACCTGCGGGTATCATGGCTGTGGCGTTTATTTTCGGCTGTTGCTTTTACGTTGGCGTGTACTTTTCTCAGTCAAGTTGGGAGTTATTGACCCTTCAAATATTGAACGCACTGTTCTACGGTTTATATGCTGGTATTGGATTGACCTTACTGCAACAACAAGCGCCCGACTTAACTGGATTCACTTCAGCGTTTTATTCAAACGCCACTCGGGTGGGTATGATGCTAGGCACCATTGGCGCAGGCACCGTGGCTCAATTTTTTAGCTTCAGAGATGCCACTATTGGGTCGTTGTGCATTGCCATATTTGGCTTAAACGTGATGTTAGTGTTCATGTTTGTAAAACGAGAAGCACGCTAAGTTTTATTCAAAAAAAACTAGCAGATCGCTAGTTAAGGCGTAACCCAGCAGCACTTCTATCGCTTCCTTTAATTTCTTCGCACTTTCTCATAATTGACAATTGTTACAATATAACATTACACTCACGAACAATTAATTACCCTAAAAATTTAGGAACCCTATGAAAAAGCTCCTTATTTCAGCCACGATATCTTCTATACTTTTGGCAACAGGCTGCACCGAACAGGCGTCAACAATGAATAAGACTGCTACAACGCAGACTGACTCAGCAAAAGCAGAGCAGACGAACCCTTTATTTATGACAAGTTCACTGACTTACGGCGCGCCGCAATTTGATTTGATAAAGGACGAGCATTTCATTCCTGCATTTGAAAAAGGAATGGAACAGCACTTACAAGAAGTAGAAAAAATAGCGTCTAACCCTGACGCCCCCACCTTTGATAATACGCTGCTAGCGCTTGAAAAAAGTGGAAGTTTACTCACCAGAACTAGCCGAGTATTTTTCAACTTAGTAGGAACAGATAGCTCGCCTGAACGCAGAGAAATCCAAAAAATTCTAGCGCCAAAGCTGGCGGCTCACAGCGATACCATTAATTTAAATAGTGCGCTTTTAAAGCGTATTGAAACGCTATACAACCAGCGCGACGCGTTGGAGTTAGATACTGAATCAATCCGACTACTCGAAGAGTATTACTCTGATTTTGTTCGCGCTGGCGCTAAACTCAATGAATCAGATAAACAGAAGATACGTGAAATAAACGAAGAACATTCAACCTTAACCACGCAGTTTTCTCAAAACCTACTGGCAGAGTCATCTGAAATTGCGGTGGTAGTAAATGACGTAGAGCAGCTGTCAGGGATGTCAGAGCGCCAAATAAAGGCCGCATCAGATGCTGCTAAAGCTGCTGATAAAGAAGGCAAGTATCTTCTACGTATCACGAACACTACTCGTCAACCTGTCCTTACTTCACTAGAAAATAGAGCACTTCGCCAGCAAGTGTGGGAAGCATCAGCATACCGAAACCAATCTGGGGTATACGACAACACCAAAATTATTAGCCGATTGGCAGGACTGCGCGCACAAAAAGCAGCATTGCTTGGATTTGATAGCTGGGCGGCCTACAGCCTAGACAAACAAATGGCCGGTTCGCCAAGCGCTGTATACGACATGCTAGGCAGTATGGTGCCCGCTGTGCTTAAAAACGTTGAAAAAGAAGCCGCTGACATTAAAGCAATGATTGAAGCGGAAGGTAATAACTTCGAACTAAAGCCTTGGGATTGGGCTTTCTACGCAGAAAAGGTAAGACAAGCTAAATACGAGCTAGATGAAAACGAGGTGAAACAATACTTCGAATTTAATCGCGTGCTTGAAGATGGCGTATTTTTCACTATGAATAAATTGTACGGAGTGCGCTTCAAGCCCCGTCCAGATTTGCCGGTTTACCACCCTGATGTAAAGGCTTACGAGCTGTTTGATGTAAATGGTGACAGTTTAGCGATTTTTTATGCCGACTACTTTTCTCGCAAAGGTAAACGCGGTGGAGCTTGGATGAGTTCGTTCGTAGGACAGTCGAAATTGCTCTCGCAAAAGCCTGTTGTGGTTAATGTAATGAACATAAACAAAGCGCCTGATGGCGAGCCTACATTAGTCAGTTACGATCATGTTACTACCATGTTCCATGAAATGGGTCACGGACTTCACGGCATGCTGTCAGACGTAAATTACCCAACGTTGGCCGGCACATCTGTCTCGCGAGACTATGTAGAGTTCCCTTCTACCTTCGAAGAAGACTGGGCAGCCCACCCTGACGTTATTGCAAACTATGCCAAGCATTATGAAACTGGCGAGCCTATTCCAGAGGCTCTGCTGGAAAAGGTGATTCGTTCACGTACATTCAATATGGGTTATGACACATTGGAATATATGTCTGCAGCACTGCTTGATATGGAGTGGCATTCTATCTCTGCCGATCAGGCGCCTGAAGATGTCCAAGCCTTTGAAGCCCAAGCTCTCGATAAACATAATGTTGGCTTGTCTTATGTACCGCCTCGTTATAAGTCAGCATTCTTTGCACATTCAATGGGTGGCGGCTATTCCGCTGGCTACTATGCCTATATGTGGAGTGAAATTTTAGCTGCTGATGCCTTTGCTTATATGCAAGAACTCGGCGGATTAAAGTTAGAAAACGGTATGAAATATAGAAAGGAAATCTTATCTACCGGCAATTCTCGTCCCCCGATGGAGTCTTATAAAGCATTCCGAGGAAAAGCGCCAACAACAGATGCTCTGCTTATTCGCAGAGGGCTTAAAACCAAACTCGACTAACAGGAGGCCTCATGAATTCACCGGTAATACCCTCTAACTTCGTTGAATGGCAAAACTGTATTGTCCGCGATTGTGGCATAGCGTTAGACAAAGCGTTTTTAGAATCACGGATAGCGGCGCTTTCGAACATGAAGGATCAGCATACAAAGCAATTTCTACGTTTGTATGGCGAGGCACACTATAAGCAGGTTTTAGGCTGGTTTCATCAAGCCTTAGTGGAGCTGAAATGAGTAAAACGTTGACTAAAGAAGCGCTTCTTGCCGCCAGTGAAGACGACTACATGAACGATGAGCAGCTTGAATTTTTTAAAGAATTGCTCAACGATTTAAAACAGCAAACCATGGCTCATATTGAAGAGATGAAGGCATCGTTAAGTCAACCTCCTGAGATAAACGATGAAGTTGATCGGGCGCAGTATGAAGAAGAATCCAGGCTTTCTCTTCGAATTTTGGACAGGGAGCGAAAGCTACTTCCTAAAATCGATAAGTCGTTGCGACGAATAAAAGACAAGTCTTTTGGATACTGCTTGGAGACCGGAGAACCCATTGGCATTCCTAGGTTACTGATAAGGCCTGTCTCAGAATACTGCGCCGATGTGAAAATGGTAAACGAAGGCAGAGAGCAGCATTATTACTCACAAAGAAAGTAATGATACTTTCTGTGCCTGAGAGTTTTTGAGTGAATATTTAAGTGAAAATTTGAGTGTGCGGTTAACAAGGCGCACACTCGTCTTTTGGCAAGAATGGACTGAATGCGTTTCAGCTTTTTATCATTTTATAATGAAAGCCGAGAGTTAACCGTTTTGACAACGGTGGTATTGAACCTTCAGTTAAACCAAAACAGTGACCGCTGTGTTGCGTGGCTTTACTTATAGCTGCACTTTACGATAACTATTATTTATTTGAATAAAAGCTCCATCTGCACATCACATCTCGCATAGGGCGACGACGCCCCCTTAATAGGTTTAAACCCTATCTTTTCGTACAAACATATTGCGGGCTTAAGTACCGAATTGCTCTCTAAATAAAGCCGCTTTAACCCCATCAGTTTCGCTCTTTCGACAATACTTTTACCTAACAGCAGCCCTACCCCTTTGCCTTGAGCTTTGGGAGACACCGCCATTTTGGCAAGTTCAAACGTATCGTCAGCTTGTTTAATAAGTGCACAGCAGCCTATGGGTTCGCCCTTATCTAACGCGATCAATATCACACCCGACTGATTCAAAATGTAGCCTTCAGGGTCGTCGAGCGCTTTAAAGTCGGGCTCTTCGAGCTCCCAATATTTGCTTATCCATTCAACATTGAGCGATTTAAATGCCTCGCGATACTTTGGCGCATAATCGACTACCTTAATATCAGGCGAGTCACCGTCCACTCTCGCACTTATGGGGCGATATCGAAGATGCCTTTCAACTACGCTCACCGCTTCCCATAAATCGATACCCGTTTCATCTTTTAGCTCGCGCATGGCAGTGTCTATGGCATCGCACTGCTTTTCCATTTTGGGCACCATCGCTTTCGCTTTATCGTTTAGCGCCACCAGCGTAACCCGCGAATCGTCGCTCGATTTATAACTTTCAATTAGGTCGCGTGCTTTCATTTCTTTTACGATCTTACTCACCGACACGTGAGAATGATTTATCTCTTTAGCGATATTCACGACGGAATCAGCACCTTTTGACGCGAGCACGTAAAATACTGGAAACCACTTTGGCTCTATCGCAAATCCAAATTTCGCATAAGTATTTTCCGCATCCTTTGACACCTGCGCGGCTAACTGACGTAAGGCAGTACCTAATGCAATATGCCCCAATTCATTAAATGACTTCACTTCAAAAAACTCCGTAACCAGTTACGGATATAATTAATCGTAATTGGAGACAAGTCAAACAGATTATTATTTGATCATCGAAAAACGGGGATGTGGTTCACTTCGCCTGGCACCGGCTACACCAATAAAAACGTCGCCCGTTATACGTTTGGCGTTTTATTGGAGTGGCGCAGATTCTACAAGGCTGCTCTTCCCTGTCGAACACCATAAATCGCGTACCTTCAAAGTTAACGCCTTTTGCTTCAAGCACTTCGCGTAGTTCTGTGTACACGGTATAGCCACCGGTTTCATAGCTGCGTTTGCATATTGTTAAGGTGTGATGTGCCAAGCTGCGCAGCTGCTCATCAGCTAACTGAGAAGGTTTGAGTGAAGGATGAACACCTGCTGCAAACAATATTTCGCTGCGAAGATAGTTGCCCAGACCTGCCATAAAGCGTTGGTCCAGATATAAACCGCTTAGTGCGCGGTTATAGAAAGCTTTTGAACGTAAACGTTCTAATACCAACTCTTCTGTCACCGAATTGTTGAGTACATCGGGTCCAACTCTTTGTAAAAAAGGGTGCTCATGAATAGTTTGCGTTGGCCAAATGCTAATGTCAGATGCACTATATAAAATAGCACTGTGTGTTTCGGTATGAAGCCCTACCCTTAGCTGGCGGGTAGTATCCGGCATTCTATTGCGTTTACAGGTATGCCACACGCCATAGAGTTGGTTATGTGAATACATAGAGAGCCCATTGCTAAAATGGGTAATTAACGCCTTGCCGCGAGTTTCCATGCGCAGCACTTTTTCGCCTTCTAACTGCTTAGCGTAGGGTTTAAGTTGAGCTAATCCAAACTCTACTTTTTCTAGGGGAATATCTTTTATCACCGCTTCAACTTTATCTGCAGCGCGACGAATCTCTGGGCCTTCAGGCATGTTGTCTCAAATACCTTTTATCTCGGTTACTGGTTACTTCGCATCATTGTCAGCTTCTTTGCAGCTGAAACATAACGAATACAAAAAGGGTCTGTGGCCCTTTGATGTACTTTAAACCGAAGTTTGTACATCAAAGATCAACAGACCCTATTATTGAACAAATTTAAGCTGAAAATGCCGTATTTAAACGCTGCGCTGATTAGCCCTTGTTTGGCACAATCAGGTATTTTTCACCGGTTTTTTTAGCGTTATAAAGCGCTACATTCTCAGGCTGTAATGTCTCCTCAAGACTCAGTTCGTTGGTGTAAGACGACGCAAAGGTAGTGTTAATTTCCGTAGCAACTTTTTGGTAAAGCTCGCCTACACGCTTCTTATCAAGCTTGCCTAAGAAACGCATTAATAGCCAACCACCAATGCTCCACGTCATGCCGTAAGCGCGATTCAAAATAGTAGGCGAGAAATCTAAGCCACCGTAGATATACACTTGTTTATTGCTGTCAGAGCCGTAAGTGTTGAAGCCTTTTGCATCTTTACTGCCCGACGCTTCCATCATAGTGAGGATATCGCTAACTAGCTCACCGCCGCCAATGGCGTCAAACGCTAGTGTTGCACCCGTGCTGTCGATGGCTTGATAAAGTTCGGCTTTAAAATTCTCACTACTTGAGTCGAGCACTATTTTCGCGCCGATCTCTTTAAGCATATCCACCTGCTTTTGGCTGCGAACAATATTTACAAGCTCTACGCCTTCCTCTAAACAAATTTTATTTAGCATTTGCCCAAGGTTAGACGCTGCTGCAGTGTGAACCAAGGCTTTATGCCCTTCCATACGCATTGTTTCAACCATACCAAGAGCAGTAAGCGGGTTAACAAATGAAGACGCAGCTTGTTGCGGCGTGGTGCTATCTAGGTGAGGCAAGCATGCCTGCATAGGAACACAGGCATACTCGGTATACGCTGCACCAGTAAGAATAGATACGGTTTTGCCCATTAAAGCTTGTGCCTCCGGGCTATCACCCGCCTTAACAACCGTACCTGCACCTTCGTTTCCGATAGGCAGAGTCTGGTCTAAACGCGACTTAATACGATTTAACAAAGGCTTATGCACCGGCGCAACCAATGCTTTTTTGTCTGCGTCGAAGGTCGCTTTATCCAAGCTTGCCGGGCCAAACATCGGCCACATGTCTGAAGGGTTAATAGGAGATGCTTCCATACGCACAATCACTTCGTGCGGCTTCGGCTCTGGAACATCAACTTCTTTTAACGATACCTGAAGTTCACCTTCTGAGGTAATTAGCGTAAACAGTTGTTTTGATTTATTCATGTGATTATTTCGCCCTGAAAATTAAACGCTGAATGTAGTGCTAAGCTAACACGCCACAACTATCAGCAATATTTATATTGCGAATACATATGCGTTTCGACCACTTATACACCCAAAAAAATGGGGTCAGAGTACATTTCTCGCACGCTGAAAAATGGGGTCAGAGTACATTTTTATGAGTTTTTACGCGAAGCAACCCAACGGCTACACCAAGTGGTACCGCCTCTCTCCTAATCACACATCACGCCATGAGCTTTATCAATAAAGTACTCTGACCCCATTACTAAGATGGGTTACACTGCTAAGCCTGTATCAACTTGCTATGATGAATTAAGAAATGAAAAAGTATTGTGCGTATGTCTTACTTGGGCTTGCTGTAATAAGCAATGCTGCGCTTGCAAAAGAGGCACCGTTGGTCTCGATTCCTACTCACGATGCATTTTTTAATGCGATAAAGGCCCACTGCGGTAAAGCATTTCAGGGCAAAGTTAGCAAAGACAATGTGGGTAATACGTTCGGTAATGCGAAGCTTGTTATGCACGTACGAAAGTGTACAGACTCGGAAATTCAAATTCCTTTTCACGTGGGAGACGATGCATCTCGCACTTGGATTCTAGCGAAAACCGGCGCGGGTCTTATGCTGAAGCACGACCATAGAAATGAAGATGGCAGCTTTCATTCTTCAACCATGTATGGCGGCCACACAGTAGATGAAGGGTTCCCCCAAGTGCAGTCGTTTCCTGCAGATGTATATTCAAAAGCGTTATTTATAGAATCGGGAATTGCAGCATCAACGGATAACGTCTGGCAAATGATGATCTACCCTAGCCGCTTTAGCTATCGACTAATTCGCCCTGCCCGCGAAGTACAGGTAGATTTTGATCTCGAAAATCCTATAGCAACGCCAAGCGCCCCCTGGGGATATGAATAATGGGGTCAGAGTACATTTTCTAATTTAGGAGAGCCAAACAAGCCATTCATTTCATTCTTCCAGCTTGCCCGTTAGACCAGTTTTGGTAGGTACAGGGTTGTAGCCTTTACTCAATTCACTCATTTTATTAGAGAGAATATAGAAAGGAATTTGGTGAAATTATGGCAAGGAAACCTCGTTTGGCTCCCGCAGGCTATCCACAACACGTCATCCAAAGAGGTAACAATCGCTCAATATGCTTTAAGTGTGAAAACGACTACATCGCCTATATTAGCTGGCTTAAAAAGTTCTCTGCAAAATTTGATGTAGGCATACATGCTTGGGTATTGATGACCAATCATGTTCATTTACTTTGCACTCCTAAGCTTGATAACCTTGGCGTAAGCAAAATGATGCAAGCGCTTGGCCGCATGTATGTGAGGTACTTTAACCACAAATATGAGCGCTCTGGAACGTTGTGGGAAGGAAGGTTTCATTCCAGTCTGGTCTCTAACGACGAATATCTTCTCACGGTTTATAGATATATCGAGCTAAACCCTGTAAGAGCGAACATGGTCGAAAAGCCGGTTGAATATAAATGGTCAAGCTACAGAATAAATGCGTTAGGCACGTCTTCGTCACTGCACAGTCCTCATCCTGTATACCTAAATTTAGGAGCTTCAGAAAACCAACGTCTTGCCGCTTACCGCGCTCTGTTCGATGATGAACTGCCTCAAACTGACATTGATAAAATTCAAAGCGGTACTCGAAGAGGACTAGTGCTGGGAAGCGATACTTTTAAACAGCAAATTGAAAGCCTGACTGGGCATCGCTTAAAACACGAAGCGTTGGGTAGGCCACCGCAAATCAGTGAGCAGTTAACCGCTGGTTGCTCGGAAATAGCTTAATGTACTCTGACCCCTTTATTTTTAAAAACATCGCGTTGGCTCAACTAGCTCAAACCTGCGAACACTTAACCACAAACTGTTTGGAAATAAGTTAATGTACTCTGACCCCATTTTTTATATCGCGACTTGGAAGCTTATTAATGTACTCTGACCCCAATATTTTGCAGCAGCTGTTTGGTTTTTCGGCGTTTCGCGAGGGACAGAAGAAGGCAGTGGAATCACTGCTTGGTGGAAATTCAACGTTAGCGATTTTTCCCACTGGCTCGGGCAAATCATTGTGCTATCAGTTTGTTGCTACGCAATTGCCACACTTGACCTTGGTTGTGTCGCCACTGTTAGCACTGATGAAAGATCAGCTGGAGTTTCTTCATAGCAAAGGCATTGCAGCAGCGAGTATCGACTCTACGCTAACGCCCGAGCAAAACAAGCAGGTGATGAACGACGTGCGTTCTGGGCAGTGTAAAATTTTAATGGTGTCAGTGGAGCGTTTTAAGAACGAGCGTTTTAGACAGTTTATTGAATCTGTTCAAGTAAGTATGCTAGTTGTCGATGAAGCACACTGTATCTCTGAGTGGGGCCACAACTTTCGCCCTGACTACTTAAAACTCCCCGCGTATCAGAAAGAGCTTAATATTCCGTTAGTACTTCTGCTCACAGCTACTGCCACTAAAAAAGTAAAAGAAGATATGGCAGCGCGCTTTGATGTTGCGCCAGCCAACATTATTCAAACAGGGTTTTATCGACCCAACTTGAATTTGCATGTTCGCCCAGTACATGAACCATATAAAAACCAAGCCTTACTTGAAGAAATTCAAAAACAGAAAGGTGCGGGTATCGTTTATGTCACGCTGCAAAATAGTGCAGAAGAAGTAGCCCGGGTCCTACAGCAACAAGGGTTTGCTGCAAAGGCTTATCACGCTGGTCTCGACAGTGATGTAAGACAAGGTATCCAGCAAGATTTTATGCACAATAAGCTTCAAGTTGTTGTGGCTACCATTGCATTTGGCATGGGCATTGATAAGTCGGATATTCGCTTTGTTGTTCATTACGACTTACCAAAGTCTATTGAAAACTACAGCCAAGAAATTGGCCGGGGTGGACGAGACGGTAAAGCCGCAAACTGCACGGTTTTAGCTAACCTTGACGGGCTAGTCACCATAGAGAACTTCGTTTATGGCGATACACCAGATAAAAGCGCCATTCAACGCGTAATAGATGATATCAGCGCACAGGCCCCCGCTCACATAAATTCAGCGGCGCAAAATGATTCACCTACCAACGGCGAAAACAATGTTTACCAGTGGGAAACGCAAATAAATAGCTTATCGAGTGCCAGCAACATACGACAGCTTCCGCTTAAAACCCTCCTGGTACAGCTCGAACTCGCAAACGTTATTCGCCCTTTGTATGCCTATTTTGCTGAATATAAATTTCGTTTTATTTCAGAGAAAACCACCATACTTGGCCTTTTCTCAGAAGAACGGGCTCGCTTCCTAGACGCCGTATTCACTCATTCAAATATGAAAAAGGTGTGGGGCATTATAGATTTCGACAGTATTTATCAGCATTACGGCGCAGAGCGTGCCAGGGTGGTGGCCGCACTAGAGTATTTACATGAACACAATCATATTGAGCTTGCCTCACGCTTAATAACTGACGTATACCGCGTTGACTACGAAAAACTGCAAGCTGCCGATTTGGCAGAAAGGTTGGCTCGCTATTTCGCTGAAAACGAGCGCAAAGAAATAGAACGTATCGCCGCGCTGGTAAGCTTCTTCGAACTCAATACTTGCTTAAGCTATAACTTATCGGCGTATTTTGACGATTCCCAAGCGCCCAATGAATGCGGGCACTGCAGTGTATGTCAGGGAAATGTGGCTAGGCTCAGCTATTCAAACCCAATTCCCACACCGAACCCAGACCAAATATCAGAGGCCATAGCAGCACTAAAAGCGCATTTGAGCGGAAAATTTGATGGCCCAATCACATCATCTATTTGCTGTCGTTTTCTAACTGGCATGACCATGCCTTTGTTCACTCGATTTAAAGTGAGACAAGTAAAGGGCTTTGGTTCTTGTGAAAACTGCCGATATGCTGATGTGAAAGCAATGGTAGATGCTATAAATCAGTGAACGTAGCAAATACCCCAAATCTAATTTATAGTGTTGAGTGAATCACAATTAGCAAGTGGTAAAGGAAAATATGACGCTAATTCAGGGACAAGAACATACTCCTAAGGGATCGCTAGTTGTAGTTGGCACTGGAATCAGTGTTGCGGGTCAAATGACGATAGCGACCAAAAGCCACATCGAAAATGCTGACATTGTGTACATGGGGATCATGAACAAAGTTGGTGAACACGTGGTCACCAATATAAACCCGAACAGTGTGTCTTTAGACGACCTTTATCAAGAAGGGAAATCTCGCGCTGTCACCTATGACCAAATGGCCGACCGCATCGTGCAGTCAGTTGTTGAAGGTAAAAAAGTGTGCGTGGCTTTTTATGGTCACCCAGGCGTATTTGTTACGCCTTCTCATGAGGCTATTCGCAGAGTACGGGAACTTGGCCTAGATGCGCAAATGCTCCCCGGCGTGTCTGCAGAAGACTGCTTAATTGCGGATTTGGGAATAGATCCCTCTCGCTTTGGCTGTCAGTCTTATGAAGCAACTCAATTTTTGTTTCGCGATTACCGCATTGATCCTCACATGACGCAAATCATCTGGCAAATAGGTTTAGCCGGAGAAGCAACGCTAAGCGTGTTAGATGCTAATCACAGTGAATCTGGGCTTGCCATGCTGGCTGACATTCTAGCCGAGCACTATCCAGAAGATCACGAGCTGATTATTTACGAGGCAGCCACCCTGCCCCTTTGCGAGCCAAAAATACAAAAAGTGTTGCTTCGCGAATTACAGTTCGCCAAGCCAACATTAATTTCGACCCTAGTAGTACCCTCACTTGGCATGCCAGCATACCGTCAGGATCGTTTGGCAAAGCTAGGTTTAACTGAGCAACAAGTTATTGACTTTAGATCTCCAAAAGTAAACTAAAAGGAAAAAACGACATGGCAAAGAAAACAATTGTAGATTTCTTGGTTGAGCTAGACAGCAACAGCAAACTAATGGATGCGTATAAAAAGAACCCTGTGGGCACTGCAGAAAAGTACGGTTTATCTGGTGAAGATCTTCAGCTAATTAAAGACCAAGACTGGGACGAAGTAGCCAAACGCTTTGATGATACTAGCAAGGCTACCCGCGTAATTAGCTACTAGTCGTTATCTTTTTAAGCTAGCTGAAGTAGAAAGTGAAGCGCTGTTTGAAATGCATCTTCGCTATCGTTTGTTTTACGATGGCGCTTCCTACTTTTGCGCTTTTAAAAGAACCACTTAACATCACATCATCAGTCACTACGCTAGACGAACTGAAACAGCGAATTCAAAACAACGATGAGTCTGTAGAAACCACATTCACCGAGCTAGGCTACTTCTTCGACGCCCACCCGAACGCTTTTCAGCAAGCCCGCTTATTCAACCTAATAGCTTATAAGCACATTCTTGAGCAAGACCTTGTTGCGGGGTACGAAACTCTGTTGGAAGCCCGCAAGCTTGCGAAAAAAGGCGGCAACACCATGGCGCTGGCAGAGTCTTTTCGCTTAGAAGGGCTAATTTTGGACTTGTCAGGAGAGCATGCTCGTGCACTCGAAGCGCTCAACAAATCCCTTGCTGCTTTCATTGAAGTAAATAGCGATAACGCCTTGCTTGTATATAGCGCTATGGGCAATGTGTACATGTCGCTGCAAAACTACGAAATGATGTTGCAGCTAGGTCAAAACTTCCTCGCCGCAGCTCAGCGTTTAAATGATAAAGAAAACAAAGCCATTGCTTACTTTTTCCAAGGTTACGCGCAAACGGAACTGGGCGACTATCAAGACGCTAAAATAAGCCTTCTGCTGGCAGAAGAATTGTTCAAAGAGGTGCACTACCCCTTTATTGGTATTGTTCATACCAAAATGGCTGAGCTACATATCGCCCAAGGCAATTTAACTGAAGCGCTGACTATGTTGAACCGCGCTGCGGAATCAGACCGCAAAGTTGGTTTTAAATACAACGAAGGGTCTAGACTACTGCGCTTGGTCGACATCTACATTAAACGCAATCAAATAGACTTGGCTATTAGCGAACTTGAAGGTGGATTAAAAAAAGACGCCATAAAGAACGACAAATCCGTGGTGCTAAGCATGTTGGAAAAGCTCATTTCACTCCTTGAATCAACCAACAATTTTGAAGCCGCGTTAGAATATTCAAAGCTATACACGAAAACTTATGAAGAAAGTTTTAATGAACAGCAGTCAAGATTGTTAGCCCTTAACCGCGTGCGACTTTCTATTTCCGAAAAAGAAGAAACCATCAAGCTTCTAGAGAAAGACAACCAGCTAAAAGAGCAGCGTAACCTTATACAGAAAAAGCAAAACACGTTTCAGCTGTATTTCATCGGTTTTGTGATCCTTTCATTAGGCTTAGTCGTTGGCCTATGGCTTAGAACTCGCCAACAACGTAAGGCGCTCGATGCACTTACTCAAGACCTTCAGAAAGCAACAAAAGCAAAATCTGACTTTCTTGCACGCATGAGTCACGAAATTCGCACGCCGCTTAACGCCATTATCGGCCTGACCAAGCTTTCGCAGCGGGCTGCAGAAGATAAAGACCAACAAACGAACCTTATTCAGATAGAAGGCGCGTCGCAAACCCTACTAAGTATAATTAACGACATACTCGACTTCTCGAAAATAGAAGCGGGCAAGCTTGATATTGAATCGACGCAATTCAATTTAGACGCGCTAGTAAACCAAACTATTAGATTACATTTAGGGCGCGCTGAGGAAAAGCACATAGAGCTTATTCAGCACATATCACGTGACGTACCGTTAAACCTTATCGGCGACCCGTTACGCATACAGCAAATTCTAAGCAATTTAGTCAGTAACGCTCTTAAGTTTACCGAGGATGGACTGATTTCGGTAAGCGTTAGATGCACGCATAATGTAGAAGACATTCAGCTTGAATTTGAAGTTAAAGACACAGGGATTGGGCTAAACAGCACGCAAAAGGCATTACTATTTCAACCATTTAACCAAGGTGATGAGTCTATATCTCGTCGATACGGCGGCACCGGCCTAGGCTTAGCAATATGTAAGCAGTTAGTCACATTAATGGGCGGAGAGATCTGGGTTGAGAGCCAGCTTGGAAAAGGCGCAAGCTTTCATTTTACCGTAACCGTTAAACAGGATGCTTCCCAACAAATTGTATCGCCGTCTAAGCAACTTTCGTTACTTAAGGTACTTATTGCTGATGACATTGGCGTGTCGCGCGACGCTATTATCGAGTCGCTATCAGTGGCTAACATTAAAGCAGATGTTGCGACCGGCGGTAAAGAAGCCGTAGCCAAAATGCGTGCTGCTGTGGGAAACAGTGCGCCTTACGACGTACTTATTTTAGATTGGAATATGCCTGACATTGATGGATTGGAAGTCGCAGCCATCATGAAACAGGAGTTTTCAATTAAGCCACCGAAGGTGATAATGCTGTATGCATTCGAGTCGCCTCATATGCGAGAGCAGGCTAACCAACTAGGTATTCGAACCTTCATTAAAAAGCCTTTTAGCACTAGTGAGCTTGTAGATAAGCTACAAGAGCTTTGCTTAAACGTGAACACTAGAACCCTACCAGCAGATGCTGCGCCTGTGCCTAATCTGCGCGGAACGAAGATCCTTTTCGCAGAAGACAATACACTGAATCAAAAAGTAACCCTTGGTCTGTTAAACGACACCCACGCAAATATTGAAGTGGTTAGCAACGGCTTTGAAGCCATAAAAGCCTTACGTGAAGATAACAGCTATGACGTGGTATTGATGGATATCCAAATGCCCGTTATGGACGGGTTAACAGCAGCTAGAAAAATCAGAGATGAGCTGAAATTAACTTTGCCGATTATTGCCATGACGGCTCACGCCATGCAGCAAGACATTGACAAGAGCCTGGCAGCGGGCATGGACGGCCACATCAACAAACCGGTTGACCCAAACCGCTTCTTTGACGTGCTTGTTGAAGTGCTAAATAAAGTAAAGTCGACGGCGACCACTGAAGTAATCGGCGGGCCATCGGCAAACACAATACCGCTGAACTTTATAGATAAATCTCAAGCCATGCAAGCAATGTTAAATGACGAGACTTTGTATAAAGAGTTACTTAACGACTTTGCAGCACTTAACAAAGAGCTAGATAACCTTCGAAAAGCCATTGATGAAAAAGACTATGCTTCTATTGTTCGTATAGCGCATATCTACATAACTGCCCTTCGGTACATTGGTGCTTACGCCTTAGCTGAGCTAGCTGCAACGATTGAGCTAACGATAAAACGTAATGAGCATGGAAGCGTAGCTGGTTTTAGCGATCAGTTAGAAGCACTTTACACAGCATTGGTAGAGATGAATGCGAAAGTTGAGGGAATGGTGAAGTAAAGCCTTTCAGGCTGGGAGAAGAGAAATTAAGAAAAACAATGCCCGCACAATAAATGCAGGCACAGTAGTATACACGTTGAGCCAACCGCTCCCGATTATTACTCGTCTGACTCTTGAGAGGCATACTCATTTTTCATAAGCCACGCGTACGCCGTTGTAAAAGCGGTTTCTTGAAACTGTTTTAAACCCGTGTCAGAAAATGGCACTGCAAGCGGATTTCTACGTAGTGATTCTTTAATATCCGTTGGGCTAAATACTACAACTTGAAGCCCTTCAATCAATTCAATGGCAGCCTCTAACTTGAAGCCAATTGCACTACCTGCAAATTTACCTTTGCTTTGGCGCTGACGAATTATCACTGCATCAATTTTGTAGTCTTCTACAAGTTTAGCAAAGGTACTTTGGAAGCTCTTTAGCCCCTTCGCACTGGTATCGGCAAGCGTTAAACGGCGCGTACGGCAATCTGGCAAATGAAACAAGCCGTCAGCCAGCGACACCAAACTAACAATTGCTTCATTACCTTTTAAATCTACACCACAGACTTTCATATTTATTCCTAATTACGTTTGTCCGGCATTATAACGCGTTTCACAGCATTTGAGTCATTCAGTCGGTAAGCTTCAACCTCTTAATAGATGTTTTAGCTTAGTACCGACTGAATTGTGTCTTTTGACAAGGGCTTCACGAAATGCTGATCGAACCCTGCCGCTTGGGAGTCCTCTACATATTTCTCTGAGCCCCACCCGCTTTGAGAATAAAACTTAACATTTTCTGATTCCGGCAAGGCTTTTAGCATTTTTACTAACTGATAGCCGTCTATGTCTGGCATGCCGATATCAAGAAATACAGAGTGAGGTTTAAAGGTTTTAAATGCATCAACAGCTTCTTTCGGAGAAGTAATGCCTATGGCAGTCACACCCATAGACTCTGCCAGCAGACAATAAGCGTCAATGAGATCAGCATTGTCGTCAACGAACATGACTTTACTTCTGCTTTGTATAACAGGGTCCAGTTTTTGATTTTCAGATTGCTCGTAGGCTGTTTTAGAAATAGGCAACCTGACTTCAAAGGTACTTCCTCGATCAACACCTTCGCTCATCACAGACACTTCACCATGATGCAACGCAACAAGCTTACTCACTAAAGTTAACCCTATACCAAGACCGCCTTTAGTGTGAGTAGAGTGCGCTTCAATTTGGGTAAACATATTGAAAACATCTTTTAGCCTATCCTCGGGTATTCCCATGCCATTATCTTTAACAGCAACAACAATCATGACCCCGTCTTTTCTGATCTCTACGACTATCTTTCCTGATTCTTTCGTATACTTAGTTGCATTGTGAATGATATTAGAAAAGATTTGGCTTAAACGTGCTTTATCTCCGTATACTGTCACATCTTCTTCAAGACAGTTTACCGTTATATCATGCTTCTTCGCTTTTACTTGTTGCTCAACAATTTCAAGAGAGTCTGAAAGCACGTCTTGAATTTTCAATCTTTCAAATTCAAGTTTAACTTTCCCTCGCGTGATGCGAGACACGTCCATCAAATCATTGATAAGTTTAGACATATATTCAGCTTGACGATTAATGATAGCTGTCACTCTTTTTCGCGTTTTTTCATCATCAACCGTTTCTAGAATACTTGCCCCAGACATTATAGGCCCTAACGGATTTCGAAGTTCATGGGCCAAAGTAGCGAGAAATTCATTCCTGTAATTATCTTGTTTTTCAAGCTCTTGAATACTTATATGCATGCGCTCTTGCACATCAAGCGCGTAAACAAGAAACATTCTATTTAACCGGTTTGCGGTGTCGACGTCCGTCTTATCAAACGCTGTTGAGCGCCCTTTAATTGTACGGGTATGAATAGTGAAAGATGAACGGGGCTTAAGACGCTCTGCTTTTGGTGCATCTTCCGATTTCTCATCTTTAGCGCCTATCCACTTTTGATTTCGATGGGTTTCCTTCCTGAACCAAGCAGTAAAATACTGCTTCTTTTCAAACAGTGGGATGATCATAATACCCGCAATACCATGTTCTCTGGCTTCAGGGTAATCATGATAAAGGGAATCGTTAGTGTAAGGAAAGCCGCCTTCACTACTTGCTTTAGAAAAAATGTCTTTGATGACTTCTACCGGTAAAGTAGAACCGAGGGTAATAGTCTCGTACTGTGAATAATAAACAAACCCTGAGCTATTAAGCGCGTCTAAAAAAGCGCGTTCACCGCTCTTGACTACACGGCTAATAGGATTTGCTGGACCGATTCTATCCAACATCGCATCAACCGCTTTATCAGTAACATGCTTTTTGCGTTTCGCAATTTCTTCTTCTTTCGCTAACAAATGCCAGCTGAACAGTTGACTTAAATTCTCACATTGCAGTCGTACATTTTGTGGAATATAACAAGCCTCGCGATGGTGGCAGGAAATAAGCCCATACAACTCTCCATCCGTTACTAACGAAATGGAAAATGAAGCACGTAAACCTTGATTTCTGATGTATTGAAGATGAATAGGTGAAAATGTGCGCAACAACGAACGAGTGAGGTCTAGTCGCTCCCTTCCCGATTCTTCGACAGACGGAATCAACCTAGATGCAGGTAACTCTGTGTCGGGAGTAAGCCTCACCCAATTCGTCTTGTACAGCTCTCTGGCTTGTTTTGGTATATCCGACGCGGGAAAGTACAAGTCTTGATAAGATTCCATGTCTTCAGACTTGGCTTCCGCTATTACCTTCCCCGAGTAGTCCTTATTAAATTTATAAAGCACTACCCTGTCCATGTTAGTCAGATACCTGATGGTTGATACCATCTCTTGAGCCATCTCTCTCAACGATGTCATTTCTTTGAAGCGTGGGGCGATAGACATTGAATAGAGCTTAACAAATTGCTCTGCACTATAGGTGTCTCTAAATTCAGTTGCGGGCTCAAGCTCAACCACATAGTGACAACCTGAATCATAGACTACGGCTAAATAATCTATTGCCGCACCTTCCTTTAAAAGCGAAGCTTTAAGATGCAGTTTAACAGGCAGTCTTATCTTACTCTTAGAAACTCTATCAAACGTTTCTTCTAGGAAGGCGCGCTCATCTGTATCAGAAGAGAGTATATCTAAAAAACCTTTACCTATGATCTCGTCGGCAAATATCGTGTTGCAGTTCTCACTAACAATCGAAACCTCTAAATCTTCGTAGTTGAACGCGATGAGAAAACCATAACTTTGGACACTTTCGGGAATATGTATAGGTTCATCTTCACAACGTTCAAAGTTAAAGTTCTGAGTCGATTGAGTCATAGAGTTCCTAAGGTTTGTATCAGTTAAGCCACGCTGGCTATAGTTCGCAACGTATCATATCGGCATATAGATTTGTAATGCTCTGTATGCGGTTTGGGTTAATTTAATGTTCGCTTACCGGCAATTTCAAAACACCAAAAAAACCGTGTTCAAGCAACCACTGTTCCTCTTTACGCAGTTTTAAAACTCTACTCATCATTCAACGAATTGAGCTTTATCAGCCTTCCGCCTTCTTTATCTTCAAGCACATAGATATTGCCCTTACTGTCTTGCTCAACCTCGCGTACTCGCTTGCCCCATTCATAGCGCTCTGCTTCTTCCACCTTCCAGTTGCCTTCATCGTCTTTATTAAATGCAACTCGAACCAGCGCTTTTGAAGACAAACCGCCTATAAAACCATTTCCCTTCCAGTCACTAAACTTATCGCCTTTGTAAATGATAAAACCGGCAGGACTAATGGCAGGCACCCACGCCAATTCAGGCGACTTAAAGATGGGGTAGTCTTCGTGGTTAGGAATTTTCACGCCTGAGTAATGGTCGCCCTGCGACACTGCTGGGTAACCATAGTTGCGACCTCGTTCAATAATATTAAGTTCGTCGCCATGGCGCGGCCCCATTTCATGAGCCCATAAATTACCTTTCTCATCAAAATCGATGCCTAGCGGATTGCGGTGACCTAATGTCCAGATTTGTTCTGTTACGTTGCCTTGACCATAAAACGGATTATCTTCAGGCACGCTACCGTCGTCGTTTAAGCGCAGCACCTTACCTAAGTTCATCGCCATGTTTTGTGCGGGCGTGAATTTCTGGCGCTCGCCCGAGGTGATAAATAAATGACCATCAGGTGAAAACGCCATGCGGTGAGAGTAATGCCCATTCCCCGTCACCTTCGGCGACTGACGCCAAATTAGCTCTCTATCAGTCAACTTCGCGCCACTATCAGATAAGGTAAGCGTGGCTCGCTCTATCACCGCACCGCTGAACGCATCGTCTTTTTCATCTCGTTCAATGTACGAAATGTAAATGGTGTTATTCGACACAAAGTCAGGGTGAATAATGACATCACCTAAACCGCCTTGCCCGCGCGCAGTAACACTTGGCACATTACTAACAGCAAAACGCTTCTGCTGGTTTTCATCAAGCAGCCATAGAGTGCCAGCTTTTTCCGTTACCAAGCTGTGCCCGTCTGGCAAAAATGTCATAGCCCAGGGGTTATCGAAGGACGCCTGAACATTACCCGTTACAGTAGTGCCCTTACTGCCCTTCATTTCAATTTGTTCAGATACGTTCGACTGAGCAAAGGTAAAAAAAGAGGTGGCAAAAAGCGTAACCAATAGTGCGCCTTTCCGACTCTTGCTGGTTTTGTGCGTGCTTGTTGTTTGCATTAAGTTCTAGCCTTTTCGAGGGTTTGCGTACTGCTGATTGCACGTTAAGACGTTAATTGCACGTAAACGGGCGGCGCAAAGGGTTTCAGTTAGCATTGGTTACGTAGATTTAATTAAACAGGTTTATATTATCGACTTGGTTTCGCTATTCGTGTTTTTGAGTTGTGCTCGCTTTTCCTAAACTTTCTTTAATGCAGCGACACTTTACTAAAATACCGCCTATGTTATTTTCCAAGAAGTTTTAGCAACGAAGATAAGGAGGTGATCATATGTCTAGAGTTAAGGTATTTGAACAGGCAGCTATGAGTGAGGGTCGTTCTAGCTAACCCCTTTTACGCAATTGCTCTATAAGGCTGCCTAGTCAGCCCAGCTCGGAAAGCCGCATCACGTTGCTGATTGCGGCTTTTTTACTCCCTTTACAGAATTTAATTACACAAGGCTAAATTTCTCGTTAGTCGCGCGTCAAAACCTTTCTAATATTCATAAAAACACATTAAAAAGATGGTAAATTGATCAAATCGTAGAAGCCGCGCTTAAAAACTACGTAAATTAAACGCTGTTACCTTTCCTAATAGAGTCACAAAATAAAAGTACGTTTAACACGAGACAAGGTGACGAGCGTTGAGGTTTTGCCAAGGAGTAAAAAGTTGTTCAGGGTTGGACTATTCATTTTAATAACATTAGTGAAGTTTGCTCATGCAAGTTCGAGTGACAGCAATGAGCAGAATAATGTTTTGGCGTTTCACGCAGACAATGCATTTCTTACTGAAAGGGTAAATCTGCAAGGCAATCCCTATTCTACTTCTGTCGATACGGTACAAATGCTAGTTGATGAAATAGGGTATACAGATCCCGTGCTTCATGTTCCACTTGTGCGTTCTTTTGCGTATATGCAGCATGGCGAAAACATTTGCGTACTTAATAAAATAAAAGCACCTGAACGCGAAAAAAATCACCTTTACTCACTACCGCTTAGCTTTTTCCAGACACAGCGTTTTTACCAACTGGCTTCACTGCCACCAATAGAAAAGGAATTTTTAGATGAAAAAGGCCGAATACTGAGCATATCTCGCGTATTAGAAGCCTTTCCAGACTCTTTTATTGTGTTACCAGAAGAATACTCATTCGGTGAAAGGATAGACGACGATCTAAAGCAAGTTAATCGAGAGCAAATCCTTCGTATAGCAAATAATATTTATTACTCTCGCTTTATGGAAATGTTTTCAAAAGGAAAGTCTGATTTTGCACTCATTTTTCCAGCAACTTTATACAGAAGTTTTGGAGAGAACATGCCTATTAAAGTACGCAGTTACTCTATTGCAGATAACCCTGACTATGTATCAGGCCACGTTATCTGCCCCAATACTCCTCAGGGTGCAGAGCACATAGAGCGTATAAACGCTGCAATAAAACGCATCTATTTAACACCTGAGTTTATTAATGCTCACACGCGCTATTTGCCCGCTCAGGACAAACAAAACTTGCGAACTATCATCGAGCAATCTATTGAAAAGTTAATGCTTGCCTATTAATGACTTGGTTATTTTTTGACAAGTTTGAGTGACTATGACAGCTTAGGTAAATTCAATTATAAAAAGAAACTCGCGCCTGATCGCGGGAAAGGGAATTTCAAATGTATCAAAAGCTTGTCTGTGTTTTTATCGGCGCCTTACTTACTTTTAGCCTTAGCTTTCACGTAAACGCCAAAGTGCGTGGCGAGGCCGTGGTTACAACAATAAAGTCAGAAATTTTGAATGAGTCGCGAGAACTGCTTATTCACTTACCTAATAACTATTCCCGCTACAAAGACACCACCTACCCAGTTTTATATTTGCTAGATGGACAGCGTAATTTTGCGCATACAGTAGGCACACTTGACCTGCTCAACCAGTCTGGAATGGCGCAGGAAATGATTGTTATCGGTATTACCAACACCGAGCGCACGCGAGACTTCACACCTACCTATGATGAAAGCTACAACCAGTGGGGAATATCTGGTGGTGCCGACAACTTTTTAGACTTTCTAGAAAAAGAACTAAAGCCTTATGTAGAGGCAAACTATCGCACCAATAACTACGCGATTGTTTCTGGGCATTCATTAAGCGCCCTTTTTACCTTATACGCACTGCAAGAGCGGCCTGAACTGTTTCAAGCTTACTTCGCATTTAGCCCAAGTTTGTGGTGGCACGACGAAGTGATATTTCCAGAGGCAATAGCGTTCTTTGCATCAGATAGCGACCTTAACAAATACCTTTATATCAACATGGGTAACGAAGGTGGAAACATGCTAAGCGCATACGAACGTTACGCTGAACTGCTAAATAGCAGCGAACGAAAAGGGTTTAACTTTGATACCGAGCTAGATACATCTGAAAGCCACAATACTACTGCACTTGCAGGTATGAGCTTGGCGCTTCAAAAGCAGCTAAATTCCTTACGCCCAACAGGAGCGATAATACAAAAAGGTATTCCTGCGGTAGAGCAATACTATAAAGACCTTTCTGCAAAATACGCTTTTGAAGCAAAGCCAGAATATAAAGCCGTAAACCACGCGGGTTATGCGGCGTTAAACAAACAAGACTTTGACTCTGCCATTGCAATTTTTAAGAAAAATATAGCTCGCTTCCCTAACAAATCTGATGCCTACGACAGCCTGGCAGACGGTTATGAAGCTAACGGCGATTTAACCATGGCACTTGAAATGAGAGAGAAAGCACTAGCAATGAGCTATAAAGAAAATGTTGAAAATGGTGCTTTTAAAACGCGGCTGGCAAACTTACGACAGAAGATTGCGGAAGGTACAGGCGACTAGCTATCAAGTGCCTGAACTAGAAAATCGTCAGCATTGACCGAATAATAGTAGGAACGTACTCTGGTACGTTCACTCGTAATGGAATACACATAATGACATCAATCAAGCTCTTTTCCTCTTTAACACTTTCGTTTTGTTTAGCTTCGTTATTGGGTTGTACAGAGCCTGAAACCCTGTCCGCCTCTCCCTCTGCTGCAGCAGAATCAAAAGAAGCCAACCTTTTAAAATCTGGGCTTACTGAACGCATTCGAATTGAAGGGCAAGAGGTTGATTACCAATCTTTAGAGCAAAGACAAGCGCATTATGATGTACCTGGTGTGTCTGTCGCGTTTATGAAAAATGGGCAACTAGCTTGGACCATGCAAAGCGGCGTTAAAGATTTGACTTCTGAATTGGCTGTTGATGAAAACACAGTGTTCCAAGCCGGAAGTATTTCTAAACCCGCATTTGCAGCAGTATTGATGAAGTACCGCGAAGATAACCCGCTAGATTTAGATGCAGATGTTAATACCTTACTCACCAGCTGGCAGTTGCCTGAACATGAATGGACTGGGCAAGACGTTGTTTCTTTACGCAGATTGTTAAGCCACACGGCGGGTACCACAGTACATGGTTTTCCTGGTTACGCAGCGGGCGAACCAGTACCTAACTTGCAGCAAGTGCTAGAAGGTGCATTTCCCGCCAATACCGATGCCGTTGTTGTTGATATTCAACCTGGCACGCAAATGCGTTATTCCGGTGGCGGTACTACGCTTGCTCAGCTTACCTTGCAAGACGTAGCTAACGAGCCCTTGCCATCTATGTCACAACGGCTTTTGTTTAAACCTTTAGGCATGACGCGTTCTGGCTTCGAACAACCCATATCGACCAACTTATCAAACAATATGGCTACGCCGTATGACGGAGACGGTGCGCCAATTAAGGGTGGCGCCCATACCTACGCCACATTAGCAGCTGCAGGCATGTGGAGTACGCCATCAGACATGTTGAAATTGGCAAGCGGCGTGCGCAGTGCGTATTTAGGGCAGAAAACCGACTGGATATCGCAAGCCACCGCGCAGGAAATGTTAACCAACAATACGCCGAGTATTGAGCCACCCAATGTAGGAATAGGCTTCTTCATCAATATGGATGACAATGGGGAGATTCTAGGCTTTGGCCACGGCGGCGCAGATGCTGGGTTTATGTCGCAGCTATATATTGAACTAGATACGGGCAACGGCTACGCCATTATGACGAACGGCAATAACGGCAGGCAGTTAATAACTGAACTAGAAATACGGCTAAAAGAAGCGTTAAAAGTAGGCTACTCGAAAGCTGAAGTTAGGAAGTTAGTACCCATAAGCCAAAAGGAACTGAGTAAATACATTGGAACCTATGTGGTGACTAAACCTGTTAACGTTAATGTGGTGCTAGAAAAAACAGCCAATGGTTTTGTGCTTAACGCCTTACCTTACGTTGAGAATGAAGAATATTTTCATGAGGGTGGCGGACGATTTTTTGCTAAGAATGGGAGTAGTATTCGGTTTGAGGGTGATGCTGAAAGCGATGGCGGATTGGTTAAGGCGCTTGTGATGGATGGGAGTATTCGGGGTGTTAGAATGAATTAGCGTTAAGGATTGATGCGCAATAATGAAATCGGTAACCGATAAGTAATTATGTAACTCTTACACCTAAGATTAAAGATAAAGGAATATCAATGGAATACAATTTTGCTTTAATAGCCTCTCTTCTCTTCGTCATCATCCTCTTGATGGTTGCACACCGATTTACTACAAAGCAGCGACTTTTCAATAAACTCATCAGCAACGCAAAATCTCGCAGTATGAAAATACTGAGAGAGGCAAAAGCTAAACAAGCCGAGACAGACGCTGATATAGAAAAGCGTATCGAGGAGATAAATGCCCGCGAAGCGTCCTCAGAAGCACGAATTGAAAGGCTAAAAGAAGCTGATAGAGAAATTCGCGCACGATTAAAAGAGTCTAGAGCACTAATTGAAGATATTACTGACCGAAGCTGTCAGCATGCTGCGGACATCGAACTACTAACAGAAGAAGATCTTCAATCAAGTAAGAGTTATGTGGACGACAGAAAGGCAGTTAAAGCGAGGCTAAAGAAACTCGCTACTGATGCTATCGAGAACGTCAGAGGTCACAATGCAGATGTAAACGTAGGTAAGTTCGTGGCTATTTCTGCGAAGGCAGACATGGCAGGGGCATTACTTCTTAGTGTAGTAGAAATGCTATGTTCCAAGGTAACATCATCAAGTGGTCACCTTGCAGCGGAAAAGCTTGCAGAGACGATCATAGCGACTGAAGCGCTAGTTAAAGCAATTGATAGCCGAGCGGAAATTAATGGCGAAATGAAAGCACTTTTGATGAAGCGGCTAGAGATCGAAATAAATTATAAGAAAGCAAAGCAGATAGCAAAAGAAGAGCAGCGAGAATTAAGAGAGCAACAGCGCGAAGAGAAAAAAGCACGTGAAGAGGCAATGAAAGCTCAGAAGGAGGCAGAAAAAGAAGAGGCGATTAAGGCGGCGGCAGTAGCCAAACTTGAAGCTGAATTGGCCGAAAAATCAGAACAAGAACGACTGGTTTATCAAGAACAACTTGCCGCACTTAAATCTGAATTAGCACTAGCTCACGAAAAAATGGAGCGCGCAAAAAGTCGCGCTCAAGAGACGAAACAAGGCCACGTGTACATCATCTCTAATATTGGAAGCTTCGGAAAAGACGTACTTAAAATTGGCATGACAAGGCGCTTAGAGCCAATGGACCGTGTAAGGGAACTTGGTGATGCATCTGTGCCCTTCACATTTGATGTACATGCTCTTATCGAGTCAGATGATGCACCGAATCTTGAATCAACATTACATAGAGTGTTTGACACAAAACGATTGAACCAGGTAAATCGCCGAAAAGAGTTTTTCAGAGTATCAATTGAAGATATCGAACAAGAGTTGAAAAAAATGGATATCGATGCGCTTATTTCAAGAATCCCTAGCGCGGATGAATATTATCAATCTCTCAAAATATTTGATAATGATAGCGCGAAATTATCATTAAACGACGAATTAGAAAAGGCTGAAGCGTCAATATGATTTGCATTCATAAGACTATCAAGTTGTAAGTACCAAAAACAATCGTTTCAAATTAAGGTATTTTTACTGTGGACAGGAGTGGTGTTACTTACTTCTGCTTAGTACTTATTGCTGCCGCTTTAAGCGTCGATTCGCTTTACTTTTTCACGCACCAGTTTTGTGAAAATCCCAAGTGTATGACTTGGCGGCGAAAAGCTGTACTATTCCAATAGTGATTCATTTATATGCAGTTCTTAGGGACCGCATCATTTAAATGTTAGGCATGTGTTGTATATTGGCGCCGAAAGCAAGCTTCAAGAGGATAGGCAGTAATTTTTTATGGATATTTTGTATTTCCTAATTTCTACATTCGTACTTTTAGGTCTCTTAGGATATTTTACAAATTGGAAATTTTGGGGATGGATTGATATTCTATATTATCCCCTCGGGGCTATTGGTGTTGTTCTCGTCTTCTTTCAAACTGAGTCAGATAGAGCCGGAATTAAACTACTTGAGCTAGAAAACGAAGCTACGAAACAACTGGCAGAATTACAAAATAAAAAGCCTGTATTTGATGATTATACAAATGAGGATTCCTTAATAAGCCAGTTTGGAAAACATTTGACTCATATTTCAGATTACTCAAAAGCATGCGGAAACTACCATCGCTCTAGGTTATGTTCAATTTCTCAAAATTTATCCCCCGTAACCTCTAAGTATGAATCTTTATTTAATCAGAAAAATGGAGTTGAACGAGTTTATACCGTTTGCTCTCAATCACAGTCATTAATCAATGAAGTTGTCAGCATAAAAGCCTTGGATTCAATATTTACTTACTATTTGCCAAAATATTATTCTATGGGACTAGAGCAGGGCTTCCATCAATCTAACTATGATGAAGTTAATGACTTTATGCAAACTTTTGATAGACAAGCAGAAAAGGAATTTCAAAGGGAAGTTGTAAATGACTCTTTCGACAAAGAGTCACAAAACAGATTAAAGGAAAATTTTGAGGCTAGTTTATATTTTTCGAAGTCAATTTTACGATCTTTAAGTGTTTGCTTTAGAGCTCCAGAATCTGTCCGTAATGGATATTTAATGAATTGGAGGACAGAGATAGAGCATAAACAAGGTAAGCTTAACGATGTAAAAACTAAAATAAAGATAAATAAAGATAAAATATCGAATGACACTGCAAGTATATTTAGCTTTTTCTATTGGCCTTATATTCTTATTTTGGCTTTATCTTTGAAATTTGGTAAAGCAGTTAATGGAATTCGCCCTAAAGATAAGCCTAACAATTCATTCAAAAAGACAAAAAAAAGTTGGCTTTTGTTCCTGCGTCGTTTATTTTAGCCAACATTTTTGCCTATTAACGAGGCGTTGAGCGTCTGCCGTTTGTTTAAAGCAGACTTCGAATACTAAACATAAGAAACTCCAATCTACGCTCACATCGGCCGTTTACGTTTAAATACTAGAAATTAAAGATAACAAAAAAGGCGAACCACTCGGTTCGCCTTCCAAATCAATCAAGCTTTCACAGCAAAGCTACTAGACCACCCTATTCCTCAGAATAGCTCTCAATGCTAGGGCAAGAACAGATCAGGTTACGGTCGCCGTAAACGTCATCAATACGGTTAACCGTTGGCCAGAACTTGTTTCTGTGTACTTCTGGTGCCGGGTACGCTGCTAGCATGCGGTCGTAGCTGCGGTTCCAATCGCTGTCACAGATATCCGCTAGTGTGTGCGGCGCATTGTGTAGCGGGTTGTCAGTGGCATCCCACTCACCGCTTTCTACTTTCGCAATTTCTTGGCGAATGCTAACCATGGCGTTAATGAAACGGTCTAGTTCGTACTTCGCTTCCGACTCGGTTGGCTCAATCATAAGCGTACCCGCTACTGGAAAGCTCATGGTTGGCGCGTGGAAACCGTAGTCGTTTAAGCGCTTCGCAATGTCTAGCTCGGTTACACCGCTTGCTTCTTTAAGCGGGCGAAGGTCAATAATACACTCGTGCGCTACGCGGCCATTGTTGCCTTTGTAAAGCACTGGGAAGTGCCCTTCTAGCTTCTTAGCCACATAGTTAGCGTTAAGAATAGCTACTTCGGTTGCACGTCGAAGGCCAGCGCTACCCATCATTTTGATGTACATGTAGCTAATAGGCAGAATTGACGCACTGCCCCATGGCGCTGCCGATACCGCACCACAGTCTTTGCCTGCGGTTTCTACGTTAACAACCGTGTGGTTTGGTAGGAATGGCGCAAGGTGCGACTTAACACCAATTGGTCCCATACCTGGGCCACCGCCACCGTGTGGAATACAGAAGGTTTTGTGTAGGTTAAGGTGCGACACGTCTGAACCAATGAAGCCAGGTGACGTAATGCCCACCTGCGCGTTCATGTTCGCGCCGTCCATGTAAACCTGACCGCCGTATTGGTGAACAATGTCACAAATCTCGCGTACGGTTTCTTCATATACACCATGGGTAGAAGGGTATGTGATCATGGCGCACGATAGGTTGTCACCCACTTCTTCCGCTTTCTTGCGAAGGTCGTTAAGGTCTACGTTACCTTTGCTATCACACGCTACTACTACCACTTTAAGGCTAACCATTTGCGCAGACGCAGGGTTAGTACCGTGGGCAGAGCTTGGAATTAGGCACACGTTTCTGTGACCTTCGCCACGGCTTTCGTGGTAACGCTGAATAGCCAATAGGCCCGCGTATTCACCTTGCGCACCTGAGTTAGGCTGCATTGAAAGCGCGTCGTAACCTGTTACGTTAATTAACCACTCGCTTAGCTCGGCAATCATTTCTTGATAGCCCGCAGCTTGGTCTAGTGGTGCAAACGGGTGAAGCTGACCGAATTCAGCCCATGTTACTGGGATCATTTCAGCCGTTGCGTTTAGCTTCATGGTGCACGAACCCAATGAAATCATTGAGTGGTTAAGCGCCAAGTCTTTGTTTTCAAGGCTCTTGATGTAGCGAAGCATCTCTGTTTCAGAGTGATACTTGTTAAACACTTCGTGGGTTAGGAAGTCGCTAGTACGTACTAAACCTTCAGGAATAGATTTTACGTCTTGCGTGGTTACTTCTGCATCCAGACCTTCCACTGTTAAGCCGTGCTCTTCACCAAGCAGTACGTCGAATAGCGCAACAATGTCTTCACGTGTGGTGGTTTCGTCAAGCGACACACCTACCGCACCTTCAAGGTCTGCACGCAGGTTCATGCCTTTTGCGTAGGCTTTCGCTAGTACGTCTTCTTTGTTGCTTACCATTACGGTTAGCGTGTCGAAGTACGTGCTGTGCTTAAGGGCTACACCTTTTTCCGCACCTTTCTGGTTCAAACCAGTAGCAAGAATGTCGGCGAAGCGGTGAATACGCTCAGCGATAGTTTTAAGACCTTGTGGGCCGTGGTACACAGCGTAGAAGCTTGCCATGTTGGCTAGCAGCACCTGCGCTGTACAAATGTTCGAGTTCGCTTTTTCGCGGCGAATGTGCTGTTCACGGGTTTGTAGCGCCATACGAAGTGCTGGGCGACCACGAGTGTCTTTACTTACACCAATAATACGGCCAGGTAGTGAACGCTTGTAGCTGTCGCGTGTAGCAAAGAATGCCGCATGTGGGCCACCATAACCCATAGGTACACCAAAGCGCTGTGCACTACCAAGTGCAACGTCTGCACCTAGCTCGCCAGGCGACTTCAGCATTACCAAGCTCATTAGGTCAGCGGCTACTGCCACAATCCCTTTTTTCGCTTGTACCGCAGCAATGATATCGCTAATGTCTTTTACTTCGCCTGTAGAAGTTGGATATTGAAGTAGCGCACCGAATACGTCGTGTTCAGCTGCTTCTTCTGCCGCACCTTTGATGATTTCAAAACCGAACATTTCAGCGCGAGTTTCAACCACGTCAACCGTTTGCGGGTGAACGTCGTTAGCAATAAAGAACGCATTCGCTTTTTTGTTCTTAGACACACGCTTAGCAAGGCCCATGGCTTCTGCTGCCGCTGTACCTTCATCAAGTAATGACGCAGATGCTAGCTCTAGGCCAGTTAGGTCAATGGTCACTTGTTGGAAGTTAAGAATGGCTTCCAAACGACCTTGCGCAATTTCTGGCTGGTAAGGCGTGTACGCTGTGTACCAACCTGGATTTTCTAGCACGTTGCGAAGAATAACGTTTGGTACGTGGGTATCGTAGTAACCCATACCAATGAAAGAACGGTTAATTTTGTTCTTTTGCGCAACGGCTTTAAGTTCACTTAATGCTTCAACTTCTGTCGCCCCTTCACCACATTTTAGTGGCTCTGGTAGCGCAATACCTGCCGGTACAGTTTGCTCAATTAAATCGTCTAGTGAGCTTGCACCAATAGCAGACAGCATTTCTTCAATTTCGCCTTTACCCGGGCCAATGTGACGGCGGATAAATGTATCTTTTTGCTCTAGTTGAGCCAATGTAGGGGAAGTATTCGACATAACGTTGTTAAGCACTCGTAATGGTTGCCGCAAGGGCGCGTTAAATCTTTAAGTTAAAAAGGGGCTGAATTATCTTCATGCCCCTTTTCAAATTATGGTTCTTTTAAAACTGCGTAACGAATTACTCTTCGTCGATGCTGTTTTCGTAGCCTTCAGCGTCTAGTAGACCTTCTACTTCTGCCGCGTCGTCAGCTTTAATTTTGAATAGCCAACCGTCGCCGTACGGGTCAGAGTTAACTAGTTCTGGTGAATCTTCTAGGTCTTCGTTAATCGCTACAATTTCACCTGAAATTGGCGCGTAAACGTCAGACGCTGCTTTTACCGATTCAGCAACACATACGTCGTCGCCAGTGCTTACTGCGTCGCCAACATCTGGCAAATCAACAAAAACCATGTCGCCAAGTAAGCCTTGTGCGTGCTCAGAAATACCTACAGTGAAAACACCGTCACCTTCAGGGCGAACCCATTCGTGCGTAGCGGCATAGCGTAAATCAGTTGGGATGTTGCTCATAATCGTTCCTGTTATTCTCTGTTAACTTATAAAACACTTTTTCCATTGCGAACAAAGGAGGGCTTAACCACTTTTACTGTAACCCACTTTTTGCGCATTTCCACTTCTACTGTTTCACCAACATCACTTGGTACTCGTGCCATCGCAATCGAGTGACCTAGTGTTGGAGAAAACGTACCTGAAGTGATAACGCCTTCGCCGCTTTCTGTTTTCACTTTAAGACCGTGACGCAGCACGCCTTTTTCAGTCATCACCAAGCCTACTAGCTTGTCGGTACCCGCTTCGCGCTGCGCTTCTAGTGCTTTACGCCCTACGAAGTCACGATCAGCCGGTTCCCACGTAATTGTCCAGCCCATGTTAGCCGCTAGTGGTGATACGGTTTCATCCATATCTTGGCCGTACAGGTTCATGCCAGCTTCTAGGCGAAGTGTGTCGCGAGCACCCAGGCCGCATGGCTTAACGCCCGCGTCTAGTAGTGCTTGCCAGAAGCTTTCCGCTTGCTCCGCTGGCACCATAATTTCATAGCCTGCTTCACCGGTGTAACCTGTGGTGGCAATGAACAAGTCTTCTGCTTGTACACCAAAGAATGGCTTCATGCCCGCTACCGCTTCTTTTTGCGCTGCGCTGAACAAGGTGGCTGCTTTTTCTTTTGCGTTAGGGCCTTGTACGGCAATCATGGCAAATTCAGGGCGCTCGGTGATGGTTACGTCAAAGCCTTCTGCTTTGCTCATTAACCAGTTCATGTCTTTTTCGCGCGTTGCTGAATTAACCACTAAACGATAGTTAGTCTCGTCGAAGTGATAAACGATAAGGTCGTCTACAACACCGCCTTCTTCGTTAAGCATGCCGCTGTATAGCGCTTTGCCTTTGTCTTTTAATTTTGCCACGTCGTTGGCTAAAAGGTACTGAAGATACGCTTTGGCTTGCGCGCCTTTTACGTCAACAATGGTCATGTGAGACACATCAAACATACCGGCGTCTTGACGCACAGCGTGATGCTCTTCAATTTGTGAACCATAGTTAATTGGCATATCCCAGCCGAAGAAATCGACCATTTTCGCACCGGCTTCTAGGTGCTTTGCGTGTAGGGCGGTGGTACTAGACATTCCACTTACTCTTTTTAATTTGAAAGGTAGAAAACGAAATTGAGTATAGTGAGCTAACGTTTATGCAACAAATTGGAAATTTTTATCAATACATTTAAAAAGCAAATGTATTAAACACTGAACATCAGAAATACAAATATTCAGTATAAGTAAGAGTTGGTGAAGACTCGTCAAACTACTGCAGCTACTTGCCTTTTCTAATGTGGCAGCACCGACTTTAATGCGACAGCACCAGTTTTACTGCAGCAGCGCAGACCAACAACAAAAAATGCGCTGAAAAGCGCATTTCTTTAAACAGTTGAACCGTGAGCCACACGGTAAAACACTGGTATTTACCAGCGTTGTTTTTTACAGCCCAATACGGCGTAATAAGCAATAAAGCAGTAGCAAGGCAGCATAATCGCGTAGGCACTTTGACCACCTACTAGCTCACTAGCTCCGCCGTAAACCATGGGCAAAATGGCACCACCTGCAATACCCATAATAAGTAGTGCCGAACCTTGTGCAGTGTATTTACCTAAATTATTTAGCGCCAGCGGCCAAATTGCAGGCCACACCATGGCATTTGCCAAGCCAAGAAGCGCAATACACGTCACGCTGTTAGGTAAGAAAGGAAGCGATTGCACACCCGTCCATCCCCACAACACTTCAGAGATCCCAGTATCAGTGTTTGAGCTCATTAGAATGCATGTGGTAAAAACTACGCCCAATACCGCAGAGCTTAGTAGCGCCGTTTGCTGAGAAATAAATCGAGGAATACAAATAAGGCCTACTGCGTATCCAATAACCATAGCAATCATGGTAAATGACGTTAGCGTGGTCGCGTTTTCTACGCCAATTGAAGAGCCATACAACCCAATGGTGTCGCCAGCAATAACTTCTACCCCAACGTAGAAGAACAGGCTTATTGCGCCCAATACTAAGTGTGGGAAATGCAGGATCTTTTTATCTTTATTTGAGGAAAGCGATGCTTCCGCAGTTTCGCCTTCTGCTTGCTCATCATTAATGGCTGGCAATGCAAGGCGCATAAATACCAGAGCCAGTACGCCCAATGCGATGGCCATTGCAACATAAGGCTGAATAAGTGAGACAGACATATCATTAATTAGCGTGGCTTTTACCTCTTGTGGCATGGCGTTTAACGACTCTTGATTTACGTCAGGCAAACCACTTAACACTAGACTAGTAAAAACAATAGGAGCCAGCACGCCAGCCGCTTTGTTAAGAAGGCCCATAAAGGCAATGCGAGCGGCAGCGCTTTCTTCGTTACCCAGTCGAACAATGAACGGGTTTGATGCAGTTTGGAGTATGGTCAAACCGCTACCTACCACAAATTGTGCCAGCAAAAACACGGGGAACATGGCGCTCAGCGCGGCAGGTACAAACAACAAACATCCCACTGCAATAATGCTAAGCCCTAAACTCACGCCCTTCTGGTAGCCTGTTTTTTCGAGGATCTTTGCCATGGGTAGCGCCATCACTACGTAAGCGATGTAAAAACAAAAGGCGATAAGCAACGCTTGCATTTCGGTTAGCTCGCACACCATTTGCAAAAACGGAATTAATGCCCCGTTTAACCATGTAATGAAGCCGAAAATGAAAAACAGTAAACCGATACTTAAAATAGGTACAAAGCGCCCCATTCCTGTTGCGTTGGGTACTTGCGACTGAGCTTGTGTTGTCATAGCAAAGATCTCTTATTTATTATTATGTTGTTAGTTAGCGCAAAGGCGTTTAATTCCGTTCTGCCACACTTCTAACAGAGTATTTTCGTTGTTTATCGCTAAAAAGTTAGCGCGCTTTCCTACCTCTATTTCACCTACCCTATCATGTATTTTGGTGAAGCGTGCTGGCGTTGCGCTTGCCATGGTACTGGCATGTTCTAATGCGATATTGATGTCGTTAATGCTGTTCGTTACTGCGCCGTGCATATCTAAACAGCTACCAGCTAACGTGCCATCGGGCGTGGTTAACTTGTTACCTTGGCGCGTGATATGAGTATCGAAGAACGCGATGGTATCGTCGCTTGCGCCCACGTGGGCCATGGCGTCAGTTACTAGCATTAATTGATGCGGCCCTTTCACCTTATAAGCCAACTCTACCGCTTTCGGGTGAATGTGATGATGGTCCACTATTATCCCGCACACGCTGTTGTTAAGTAGCGCCGCCCCCACCATTCCAGGCTCTCTAGAAGTCAGTGGCGACATGGCGTTATAAAGGTGGGTAAAGCCTGATGCCCCAGCGTCTAATGCATTCTGCACGGTTTCAAAAGGTGCGTTTGAATGCCCTAAAGCAACAATAACTCCTTGCCCCACCAAATCTCGGATGATGTCGCAAGGCACGTTTTCAGGCGCAACGGTGATAAGGACTTGCCCAATATCTCTTCGGGTATAGGTTGCCAGTTCACGGTCTGAAAGTGCGCGAATATAGCGTGGCAAGTGCACGCCTTTTTTCTCAACAGAAAGGTGCGGCCCTTCAAAGTGAACCCCCTCAACACTGGGGTGCGCCTGTGCAATGGCCTCGCTTACTGCATCTGCCGCTTGCTCAATGGTGTCTATATCGTCGGTAATGAGAGTTGGAAACAATGTAGTGGTGCCGTATTTCAAGTGCGCTTCGGCCATCACGTTTATGCTTTCAAGCGTAGGAGCATGATTAAACATTGCGCCCCCACCACCATTTACCTGCGTGTCGATGTAGCCTGGAATAACTGCACCGCGTATGCGCTCGTTGATTGTCGCCGTTGCGTCTTTCTTAAAGTAAGAAAGAGGTGCAATGTCAGCTATCACACCCTTTTCAATGCTCAGCACCTGATTATGCTGCCAGGCACCGTTCATCAGCACCTTTTCAGCCAGAATAATGGTCTTCATTGGGTTTTCGTTACCTTGTTTAATCCGGGTGGCGTATCTGGGTTCAAACCTAATTCAACGGCAATTTTCTCTATATCCAGATAGAAGCGTTGCATTAGTAAAAGTGCGTCCAGCCTTGGGTGTGAAGACGTTACTCCGCCTTGCAGATCTATACACTCACCGCCACGGGATCTCACATCTTGCACCATGTTTTGATGAAAAGGTGCGCTCTCATCTTCTATGTTTAACGAAATAAGCTTCAGCTTTTTCTCAACTAACGTCACTGGGCCATGGATGAACTCTGCACTGCTAAACGCTTCGGCATGTATACCCAATACTTCTTTTAATTTGAGCGCTACTTCTCGCCCAACCGCATAGCCAAAGCCACGCCCTAAAACAATGGTGTTTCGCGTATTTTCTAAATGGGCTTTTGTTAGCTGAGACGGCGCATTGATCACTGCCTCTAGCTGCGAAGGCATGGCTTTTAGCGCATTAAATAGCGAGGTATTTTCGCTCCAACGGGCACACAAATGAAGAAGCGCCGACAGCGTTGCTAAAAAGCTCTTAGTAGCCGCAACCGCCTTTTCTTCCCCGGCAGATAAAGGAATAACGGCATCAGCCAGCTCGGCTAATGGCGACGTTTCATCATTCACGAAGGCAACCGTAAATGCCCCGCCGTTTTTGGCCGACTCGGTTTGCTTTAGTATGTCTGGGCTGCGACCAGATTGAGAGATGATAAAAGCTACTGCCCCCTTCAAATTTAATTGGCGTTTGAATATGCCTGCTATTGAAAGGGCGGCACTGCACACTGGAATACCCATTTCGGTTTCAAAGAGATACTTTCCAAACACGCCGGCATGATCTGACGAACCGCGACCAATGATGTAAATTAAGTTAGGGTTTAATTGCTGTAACCTACCCGCTAACTGACTGATCGCTTCATCATTCTTATCTAACTGCTGTGCAATAACTGACGGAAACTCTCTGGCTTCTTTTGCCATTATAGATAAACTCATTTCTCACCTTCTTTGTGATTAAACGCGGCTTTTGCATGATAAATAGCACCTTGTTGCGGCGTAGCTTTGCAGGGTACTAAACGCGCTTTGATGGATTCTGAAAAATAGGCTGAATAAACATTGCTAAGCCCACCTATCATGGCTAAACAATGGTTGTGATCTGCAAGAAGTCGCTTTGCCATACGCTCAATGTAAACGGCACCCTCTTCAAAAAGTGCGGTAACCTTGTTTTGCTTTGTGTATAGCAAAGGCAGCATACGTTCTACCAAGGCGGCATAGTGATGGGTGTTAAATTCCGCACATTTCGCTACAATTTCTTGGGTACATGATGATTGCAGGGCGTTACACACTTCTGCTGCAAGTTCATCCTTTTCTTCCAACTCATCTAAACACAATAGCGTGTGCTGAACGGCCTTTAAGCCTAACCAAGCCCCACTGGCTTTGTCGCCGATAGGAAAACCGTGCCCACCAACATCTTGAAAAGATTCACCTTGCCACATGGTGCCCGATGAACCCGTACCAATAATTATCGCTGCTCCCGGGTTTCCGTTATGTGCGCCAACACATGCGGCGTGTAAATCGCTTAACACGTGTAGCGAATGAAACGGGTGCTGCCATTGTTCAAACTGTTGCTTCGCAGACTCAATGTTTGCGCCAGCTAGACCGGCGCCTACCACGCACTGCGACAGCGAAATTTGCTCAAATGTGTTGGCGTTCCCCGCATTCGAAATAGCGATATTAATCGCATCTACTATCGACGCTTTAGCTAAATCGCTATCGCGCATAATATTGGCGGGGCCACTTACGCCCTCACCCAAGACATTTCCGTCAACGTCTTCTAATCGTGCTCGGCACTTGGTGCCACCACCGTCTATGCCAATAAAAAATAAATCAGAGCTCATTTAAACATCTCAGTATAGTTAAATGCATAGATGCACTTGGTAAAACATGACAGCGCTGTCATTTTAACCAATAAAAACAGGCGCTTACAGCTGCACCTGTCGACTCATTTGCTGTGTTCCCGCAATTCTGGCGCGAACAGTTACGTTCCCCTTCACTTCAACAGGAGCAGTAAAGGTTTCCCACTTGTTACCTGAAGTTAAATACTCCATCGTATGACCAGACACTGACTTTATATGTAACTTACCATTGTTAATTACCGCTGCTGGCGTAGGTACACGCACATTCACTCCCTGCTGCACTAGCGCGGGTGCATGGCGGTTGAATAACGCTAACTCAAACGCTTGCCAGTCGCTTGCTTGCTGGTTTACTAAACCGCCTTTTTCATGAAGTGCTTTCGCGTTTTGTTGCCATGGTGCGTAGTGCCAAGCCCGTTCAGCCAAGGCCAATAGTCGGGGAAACACCATATATTCCACGGCATCTTGATTCACGGTGACTTCTGACCACAGCTGCCCCTGAATACCGATTACTGATGATGTGTCGGCCTCAGCAGAACTGCTGTAACTGTGGCCCATACGGTCGGTCCATAACTCGGCATGAAGCGGCAGCTGTTCTGGCATAAACGAAAATACTTTTTCGGTATTGGTTGCCCGCGAACCCCAGTAATAACCGGGCTCATAAGGATTACTTTGGTAAGGAAAGTCGAAATAAAGCACGTCTGGAAACGAAAGTACTACCGGAATATTTTCCTTCGCAAAATGCGATACTGTTTTCTCTCCACCTGCTGCAAGCAAATGCCAAACGTTGGTATACGCACTGCTGTTATCCAGTGTATTTACGGCTTTTTCCATGCCATCGCTCCAGCCACCAATTGCTATATTGTGCTTTTGCGCAATTTTCTGCACTTCGGTAACAAACGCTGGCAGTATTTCATCTGCTTTTTGGCCTTTCGCAGCGCATACAGGAGATTCCACCCAAGCACCGGCGGTTTCATCGGCGCCAACATGGAAGTGCGTCAACGGAACGTTGGCCTTTTCATGCAGTGATTTCACAGAAGTAAGTACGGTTTCGATAAAATGATAGCTGCTATCTAAACAGGGGTTTATGGTGTTATCTGAATAGAATTGAACGCTTTCATATTGGGTTTTATCTTCTTTATCTACCAATAAAAATTCATTTGCAGCATCTGAGTTACCCTCTGCCATAAGCCGCTTGTAGCGCGCATTCATAGCAACAATTGCTGCGCGGGCATGGCCAGGCATATCAAGCGACGGAATAACTTCAATACCGCGCGCATGCGCCATTGTTAAAATATCAATGTAGTCTTGCTGGGTAAGAAAGCCGTTACCTGTAGCACTTTTAAAAGGCCCGCTTCCCAGCTGAGGTAGCAAGCACTGTGTTTCAGACAAATCGTGGCATCGAAACGCACCAATTTCGGTAAGTTCGGGCAAAGCATCGATAGCTAATCTCCAGCCCTCGTCATCACTTAGGTGTAGGTGTAGCTTATTGAGCTTATAGGTAAACATTTGGCGAACAAAAGATTCAATTACGGCTTTTCCTGGAAAGTGTCGAGCAATATCTAAGTGCATTCCGCGAAATTCAAATCGTGGTGAGTCTGCAATTTCAGTGATAGGAAAGCGGCCTTGCTGCACATCAAATACTTGCATTAGCGTTAACAGACCGTAGTTAGCACCAATGTTATCGTTGGCAATTATCGTAGCGCTTTGCTCTGTTATGCTAAGCGCATAGCCTTCTTTTGAGTTTATTGTAGCGGGGTCATTTGCAAGGGCGTTCGCATTGTTAGCGCTGCGAATAATAACCTTAAGCGGTAAGCCTGTTTTCTGGTTAGTCAGGCCAAAATAGGCCATTTGGTCAATGGCTGGAGCAAGCATGTCTTGGTCTGACTTATCAATATTAATGCCAGCGGCAGAAACAAATTTACCCGAATCATCTCTTTGACTTACGTTGGGAATAACACGGTTCTGGGCATCACCTGAAATTAGCGCTGAATCGCCCTTATTGTATAAATACGCGCTGTCCATAAGCGGTGTATTGTCGTTTTCAGTACGTTTGTACTGGGCTTGTTTGCTCCATAGGCCAGTGTGTTGATTGATTAGCAAATTACTTCCCGGCTCTTTCACACGGATTGTGGAGGCAACCACCACTGGTGATAAAGCAGGGTAAGTTAAGTAATAGTTCGGCATTGCGTCCGAGCGAGAGGCGTGCCAAAAAGGCGCAGATAGCGTTACCTTAACTTGATCACTTGCACTCACCTTATCTTCGAACGTCAGGCGGTGCAGGTCACCGTTTATATGCTCAATGCGAATTGCATTTTTTGAGTCATACCCGCGAATAGGCGCAATATGACTAAAGTAAAGCGACGTAGAGGCTTCAATGGGAGTTGCCATGGTTGCTATCGTAAGCTCTGACGAAAAGCAGTCGCCTTTTGGAATATGTACCCGGCACAAACTATCGTCCATATTACTTAATACTTCGTAATGTATATCGAGGCTTTCTCCTAGCGCATTCAAGCTGGCTTGCTGTAGCGAAGGCGTTTCAGCCATTGCCGAAGCGCTACCCACTAGTAGTAACGATAAGCTCAAGCACGCTTTGACAAAATTCGTCGAATTGCGGATCACGTCGCACATCCTTAAATCACAATTTCAGAGTAAAACAAGGGCAAAGCAAACGCCCTACCCTATGCTAAGTGAAGATAGTGAACACACGAACTATCTTCACATACTAGCAACTAGAACTTCATGCTAGCGCCAATGAAGAAACGGCGTCCATTGGCACTTTGCGTTCCACCAAGTCGCTTACCGTCACTGCTTCGAACATAGTAGTTCTCCCAGATTTCGTCGGTAAGGTTAAGGGCTTCAGCTTTAAGTGTAATAGTTTCTGTCACGTTCCAGCTTACCTGCGCATCAAGCTGCGACTGTTCGTCGCGGTACTGATCGCCAATTTCAGCTTGGGCAATAAAGTACTCAGAGCGGTAGTTGTAGTTTAAGCGCGCGCTGTAAAGATCAGTTTCGTAGAACACACCTACGTTAAACGAGTCTTTTGACGTGTTCGGAAAGCTTACTGAGCGCGTTGCGATAGTAGCACCAATGATGTTGCCGTCATCGTCTGTAACGGCAACCGCTTCATCTACTTGTGCGTCGGCCACATCCGTGTAGGTGTAGTTAGCGTAGCCACCGAAACCGTTGTCGAACACATGCTGAATTTGCATTTCGATACCGTCGATTGTGGTTGAACCACCATTCTCCGGCGTTCTTAGCTGATTGATTTGCTGACCATCAATTTCACGAGATACGGTTTTGGTAAAGATAAAGTCGTTAATATCTTTCTTAAACACCGTTACCGCGGCTACCGACGATTCGCTAAAGTACCATTCTGCACCCACTTCAAATTGGTTAGCAGTTAGCGGGTTTAGCTGCGGGTTACCAGCAGAGCCAGAGCTAGTTTCAGGCGTTAAGTTTACCGCAGGTGCTAACTGAAACGGTGCTGGACGTGTAAGCACGCGTGCTGCCGCCATACGTAGTAACACATCTTCAGATAAGTCGTACGACAAGTTGATGCTTGGCAGCCATTCGTTGTAACCACCGTCAAACGCTACCGCTTCGCCTGTTGTTAGGTCGTAACCGTTCGAAGTTGAATCGGTTTCAACGTAACGCATACCCACATTACCTCTGAAACCATCGCCACTAAATTTCGCCATGGCGTAAAGTGCAGTAATATCTTCTTCTATCTCAAATGAAGATTCATCTAAGAATTCATCGGTACGGCGGCAAAGTATAGTAGTGTCATCTGCACATTCGGCTACGCTATATAGCGCGTTGTACATGCTGTCTTTGTCAGGGAAGAAATAGCTGGCAGCCACACCGTTGGTGTTGTCGTGAGACACGTTAATCATGTCGCCATTCCAAAACGATGACGCTGGGCCAAGGCTACCTTCACCTACCGGCGCTAAGTTGGCCAAGTCAGTTCTGTAGCGAGATTGCGCAAAGCTACGATCGCGACGCTTAATACCCGTTTTGATTTCGGTTACTGCACCCCAGTCTACTGAATGCTCGTAATCAAACTGGATATAGTTTTCTTTATCTTCCGTTGCATTTAGCTGGTCGAATATTCCTCCCAACCACATTTCATCCGTTGGATTAGCTAGCCATGGGCTTGCCGTTGTAAAATCGATATACGGGTTGTCGCCACCTGGGTTGTAAAAATCGATGGCTGCACGCGGGTCGTTTGCGCTAGCCCAAAATTCAGTAAAGAAATCTCGGTTTTCGCCTTCACCCGTGGTTGTACCTAACTGGAAGTGCAACTTGCCATCACCCATAAGGTAGTGCCCCTCAATATCTACAATCTCGGTAGACATTTCAGAACCATCGCGGAAGATGTTGTCATACGCCATAAAGCGCGCCCACTCAGGGCGGTTATCTACGCCCATCATGCTAAGCGACTCTACTACGTTGTCGCTGCTCACCGTACCCGGACTGGTGTCTGTACCTGTGTACGCCACACCGCGAAACGGAATACCAATTAAGTTAGAGTTTACGTTGTCAGCTTTAAGCGTTGACGATAGATAGTGGACAGACACATCGAAGTCGTCGGTAGGTGCCCATTGGGCAGTAACATCAAAACCAACGCGCTCGCGGTCTTGCTTAAACAACGCTGAGCCCATTCCCCATGGAATAGCGCCTTTTTGTGAAGCGCCAACAGGTGCTTCAATAAGTGGGTCGATACGAGGAATGCTAGGGCCGAACCAGCCGAAGTCTTCGTTAGTTTCACGCTCTACCGTTCTTTCCTGATAAGAGCCTGAGAAAAGAATACCAAAGGTTTCGTCATCGTTTTTCCAGCTGTACAAACCAGATAGCGTTGGGTCGAGTGAATCGGCGATATCACCATACTGGCCTTCTACCGAGATTTGTCCAGAATTAGCGTCAAGGTCGAACGGTTTACGTGTTTTCAGGATTACCGTTCCGCCCAATGCGCCTTCATCAATATCTGCCTGAGACGACTTGTACACTTCTAAACCCGCAATCATTTCCGACGCTAAAATTTCGAAGTTAAAGTTACGGGTTGCGTCTGATAACACAAACCACTGACCGGTTCCCACGGCTTGACCGTTCACTAGGGTCAAGTTTTGGTCTGGCTGAACGCCGCGTATAGTTACGCCTTGCCCTTCACCAAAATCGCGGTCGATGGTAATACCCGGAACACGGGCAAGTGTTTCTGCCACGTTTTTATCGGGGAACTTACCAATGTCTTCAGCAGTGATAGCGTCAACAATAGCGTTAGAAAAACGCTTGGCATTGATGTTGGCCTTTTGGCTTCCGCGGATCCCTGTGACTTCGATGATTTCAGTTTCACCTGCTTCCTGTGCTACCGCAATAGGTGCTGAAATACTTGTTAATGCGCCCATAGCTATGGCGAGGCGAACACTTCTTGTTAGTTTATGTTGTTGGTTTTTGAACATTGTATTTACCTTCTCTCAGCCAAAAATGACAACGCTGTCATTTATTGAAATAATAAAATGACAGGCGTTGCTGTGGGGTACAGCTTTTTGATGACAACGCTGTCATTGAATGTTAACTTACATGACACAATGTAAGGCTGCAATTAATTTTTTAACAAAAAAGTAATACAAGCTTCTTAATTGTTGAAAATTAAACCAATTTTTAGAGTGAGATCGAATTTGGCTGCTACCATCAAAAGTGTTGCCGAAATGGCGGGTGTTTCGATAAAGACCGTTTCGCGCGTAATAAACAAAGAAGGCACGGTAAAACCCGACACCTTGCAACGTGTTGAAGAGGCGATAAAGGCCTTAAAATACACGCCGAATAAGGCAGCACGAGACTTAGCGAGCAAAGGAGCATCGGTACTGGGTTACGTATACGACAACCCCAACGCCTACTACATAATCGATATGCAAAAAGGCATATTGGATGTGTGTCGCAAAAACAATTTCGAATTGTTAATTCACCCGTGCGATGCAAGCTCTAAAAACATAGCGAAAGAACTGGTGGACATGGTAGACACTGCTCAATTGGCTGGCCTTATCCTTTCGCCTCCGCTATCAGAAATGCCTGAGGTATTATCGGAACTTGATCAAAACCAAATAAGTTATGTGCGTATTTTATCTGGAGACGGCCTCTTTCCATCGCCCCTCCCCTACGTGTTGGTGAACGACTTCAAAGCGGCATACGATATTACTGAGCACCTTATTGGCCAGGGTCACAAAAACATTGCTTTTATTGCAGGTGAAGAAATTCACAAATCCACCATTGAGCGTTTGAACGGCTACAAAGCGGCGTTAGAAAAAGCGGGTATTGCAATTGATGAGTCGTTAATTATTAAAGGCACCTACTCATTTGAAACTGGGGTAAAAAGCTCTGAAACACTGCTTGCCATGTCGCCGCATCCTACCGCTGTATTTGCGTGTAACGATGAGATTGCAGCGGGTACGTTGTTTGGTGCACGAATGAAGGGGGTAGATGTTCCTCAAGAACTCGCAATTGCCGGGTTCGAGAACAGTCCCTTTTCTCGTCAGACCTTTCCGCCGTTAACTACGGCATCTCAGCCAACTAATGAGATAGCGCAGCATGCTGCGGCGTCGTTAATTCAGTATTTACGAGCTAAAAAAGCCAAAGCCGCCCATGACAACCTTAACCATACTTTCATCCCTGAACTGGTAGTGCGCGCGTCAACCGAGAAACAGTAATGAACAAATTACCTCAAGAAATCGTGATTGTGGGTGGCGGAACAGCAGGCTGGATGACGGCGTGCTACTTGGCAAGAACCGCTGAGTTGATGGCCAATAACAGTAGTGTACCTGCCCCCGCCCCTAAAATAACGCTTCTTGAATCTGCGGTTATCAGCACCGTTGGCGTAGGCGAAGGTTCAACGCCTTATCTGCGCCACTTTTTTGAGTTTCTCGAAATAAATGAAAGTGATTGGATGCTGAAGTGCAGCGCCACGTATAAGATGGGCATTAGCTTTGAGCGTTGGACAACAACGGCTGAATCAAAAACAACGCGCCCCGCTTTCACCGATTCAGACAGCTATTTTCACCCGTTCTTCTCTTCTTTAGATATTCCCACCGCGGATATGTACTTCAATGCGGTAAATGAATACAGAAAAGGCGCTTCGCACGACATTAACCCGTCGCACTACTTTACTGCTGCGCACATGGTAGAAAAAGGCATTACGCCCGACGCCATTTGTAGTTCTGCGAATATTGATTATGCCTATCATTTTGATGCAGGGCTGTTAGGTGACTTCTTAAAAGAATACGCGCTAAATAAAGGGGTGTCTCATCAAATAGGTACTGTGGCAAATGTAGAATGTCATGAGCACACTATTACTGCGCTTAAACTGGATGACGGAAATACATTAAGCGCAGACTTTTTTATTGATTGCTCGGGGTTTCGAGGGCTTCTTGGCAAACAAGCCCTGTCGCGAAGGTTTACAAGCTATGCCGACACCTTGTTTAACGATGCTGCCGTAGCCATTGCCAGCGACGCAACAGCATCACCAGAAACTGCACTACAAACTCGCTCTATTGCGCTTAGTCACGGCTGGCAGTGGCACATTCCCCTAACTAGTCGCACAGGCAACGGCTATGTGTACAGTTCACAGTTTTGCACTGAAGCCCAAGCAGAAGAAGAACTTAGACTTGCATTAGAACCAGACCAATCCCATCAGCAAGCCCGACATTTGAAAATGACCGTAGGCAGACTAGAAGAACACTGGAAAGGTAATTGTTTATGCATAGGGTTGTCTCAGGGCTTTATTGAACCATTGGAAGCCACCGCACTTATGCTGGTGCAGTACGCACTGCATCACTTTATCGATTGCTGGCAAAGTAACAATCCGCGAAGAGAGGTACGCTATAATTCTGAGATAAACCGAATGTTCGATGGTATTCGGGACTACATTGCTGCTCATTACTATTTAAATACTCGCGACGATTCCGCCTACTGGGTTGCCTGTCGCGAAGACTTAAAGGTGCCGGATACCCTTTCTTATTTGCTGAATGCATGGGACAAAGGCGCCAGCTTTGAACATGCGCTCAATGAAGTAGATAACAAATTGGTTTATTTGCGACCTTCGTGGTACTGCATTTTTGCGGGAATGAAGCGCTTTTCTAATAACACAACGCCACTTGCGCAACCCAACACCCTTGCACTTCGCACTATGCGGCAATCGGTAGAGGGAGCGCATCGAGTAAGGCAACCCTAACTTGGCTAGAACGCACAAACATACAAAATTACGCCTTTCGCCCGCTTACATTTAAAAATATAATAAAAGCAGGCAAATTCATTAGAAAGTGTAATTAACTATGAAGCAGCTTTCCCTTGATACCTTACGCACCTTCGTTAGCGTTATTGAGCTTGGTGGCTACGCTAAAGCGGGCGATTTTTTGGGCCGTTCTCAACCGGCAATAAGCCTACAAATTAAAAAGCTAGAGTCGCAGTTAGACCGCAAGCTATTTACTAAAGTTGGGCAACGGCATGTACCTAGCGCCGACGGCAATTGGCTGTACCCAAAGGCGAAAGAACTGCTAGAGCTTAACGATAACATCTTTCGCAGCTTAACCCCTGCCCCGCTAAGCGGTCGCTTGCGTCTTGGCATTCCCAATGAATTTGCTTCTACATTATTGCCGGGTCTAATTGGCGAATTTTCAAAGCGCTATCCCGATGTATCACTTGAAGTGACCTCTGCTTTAAGTCGTGATTTGCTGCACCCGTCGCAGCGCGATCATTTCGATTTGATTTTGGCGTTGGTTAACCCGGGCGAACAGACAGAAGGCGAAGTAGTGTTAGAAGATGACGTGGTTTGGGTTGGCGACACGGCTCATCCATTAGTTGGCAACAATATTCCTTTGGTGCTTGCTCCCGACGGTTGTATGTATCGAAGCCGCGTTATTGAGCAATTAAAGCAACAAACCTTTGCATGGAAAATCAGCTATACCAATGCAGATTTAGGCGGGCTGGTTGCCGCCATTCAACAGGGGCTAGGCGTGACAGCTCTAGCAAAATCTAGCTTACCGGCAAACCTAGTAGCGCTAAACCACCCGCACCTGCCCAAATTAGGCAAGGTGAATATTTGCCTGTTCAATCAAGATACACAGCACCCAGTGATCAGTAAAACCCTGGCCGAATTCTTTAAAGTGAGGCTAACCCAATAAAAAAAATGGGGTCAGAGTACTTTTTCTGCCCCACCGCTCTTATTCAATTAGCTTTAGCCATCACTCGTGATGGTTTCGATAAGCTCGCCGAGTACAGTTTCGGCTTTGCTGGTTTCAACCTGACATGTACCTGCGTTCATGTGACCACCGCCGCCATACTTCAAGCACAACTCTCCCACATTGGTTTTTGAACTACGATTAGTAATGGATTTACCAATAGCAAATACCACGTTTTGCTTTTTCAGCCCCCACATCTTGTGAATAGAGATATTGCAGTCGGGGTACATGGCATAAATAACAAACCGGTTTGTCGCGTAAATGGTTTCTTGGTCGGTTAAATCAAGCACAACTAAGTTGTCGTATACGGTAGAACACTTGGCAATTTGCGCCTTCGCCATTTCATTGTGCTCGTGGTACAAACTCACGCGCTCGGCCACGTCTTCCATTTGCAGTATTTCTTCAATGCTGTGGTCTTTGCACGCATCTATTAGCTTCATCATTAGCTGATAGTTAGAGATTTTGAAATCTCTGAAACGACCAAGCCCAGTTCGCGCATCCATAATGAAATTCATGAGCACCCAATCTGTGGGCTCAAGGATTTCTTCTTCGCTAAACTGTGCAGAGTCTCCTTTATCTACTGCATCCATCATATTTACTGAGATATTAGGAAATTTATCTGCACCACCGTAATAGTCGTAAACAACGCGCGCCGCCGACGGCGCTTTCGGGTCTATGATGTGATTATCAATATCGCCTGAGTTACGCACTGTTTCGCTTAAGTGATGGTCGAAGGCAATATGGCAACCCGCAACGTAAGGCAGGTTAGTGGTGATATCATTCTCGGTAATATCAATTTTACCGTCTTGCATGTCTTTTGGATGAACAAACAAAATATCGTCAATTAAGTCTAAATCTTTCAATAAAACCGCACATACCAGTCCATCGAAATCACTTCGCGTAACCAATCTAAATTTTCTTTCAGGCATAGTTTATCCATCATTCACTTTGGTAATAATTTTAAGTGTAACAGCTAATAAAAATTTTGAGAGACAGGTTTATTAACTTCTTATTTAGCTTTTTAAATTCAGTAATTTACCCAGCGGCTTAGCCAAACTTTCAGGCGGTTCGGTAAAGTAAGCGGGGCCCGTTTCAGTCATATACAAACAGTCTTCTAAGCGCACACCAAATTCACCCGGAATATAGATACCTGGCTCATTAGAAAAGCACATGCCTTTTCTAAGTGGCGTATTTTCACCACGCACAAAGTTAACACTCTCGTGTCCTTCCATGCCGATACCGTGACCTGTTCTGTGACTTAGCCCAGGCAATGCATAGTCTTTGCTGTACCCTTTGCTGGCGTAGAATTGGCGCACTGCATCATCCACTGTTCCTGCTGGTTCACCAATTTTAGCTGCGGCAAATGCTACGTTCTGCCCTTCCCTTACTGTGTGCCACACGTCCTGAACTTTCTGAGACGCCTTGCCAAATACCAAAGTACGACTTATGTCGCTTTGGTAACCGTGCACACTGCAACCGCTGTCTAGCAAGATCACCGAACCTTCTTTGATAGTTTGTGCTGCATTTGTGCCATGAGGATAAGCACTTGCATCGTTAAACAGCGCCAAACACCATGTACCGCTGCCGCCTAAGTGCTGCTGTGCGGTGTTCATCAAACTTTTTACATCCTGCTGACTCATGCCAAGCTTTAGGTTACTAAAAACAAACTCGTAAGCACGTAGAGTAACTTCATTGGCCTTATGCATAAGTGCCAGTTCACTCGCAGTTTTATACATGCGACAACCCAGTGTAATTGGCTCGGCGGGAACGATATTAATGTTTGGCAGCGCTCGGCTGACTCCAGTAACTACAAAGTAGCGTACGCTGCTTTCAAAGCCGATATTGCCGCTTGTTATACCGCGCGATTTTAAAATATTGGCTACGACATCAAACGGGCTTTCATGCTCTTGCCACACTCTTACATCATCGCCTATAGCTAACGACTCAAGCACACTTGGCTTTTCGAAAAATGGCGTTACCACCGCCATGTCACCTTTTTGAGGGATAACCAGCGCGGTCAAGCGCTCGCTACGCCACCATTTAATCCCTGAAAAATAATCCATTGCAGCGCCAGGCTCGACCAGAATCGCCGCAATGTCTTGGGCTTTCATAAGCGACTGCGCTTTTTCAATACGCGCTTTGCGCTCTTCTACGGTAATCGGCTTCGCATTTGCGGTGATATCACTTAGCCCGCTAAAACCGTTAGTGTCTGTTGCATTGGTTTGATTAATTGCAGCCATAGAAGCCACAGGAGCAAGCGCAAAGCTAGCGCCCGCTAATTTCAAGAAATGTCGCTTATCCATGTTCCCTTCCTGTCGTTTTAATTAAGGTCATTTGACACTTTTTTTGTTTTATGAAAATAACATTGAATTGATTTTGTACTAAAAATTTCAGTGTTTAATATTGTCAGTACTTTATGCCCACATAACAAAGATTGCGGCAAGCCCAATAAGAAGTAAGCCAGCAATTTCGCGTTTTGTGACTGCATTTTTTAGCCAGTAATGTGAAAGTACCAAGGTAAGCAACACCTCTAACTGCCCAAGCGTTTTTACCAGCGCCACATGTTGTAATGCCATGGCCGTGAACCAACAAATTGAGCCCAAACAGCTTACCGTGCTAATCGCTAGCACCTGCTTTTTAGCGTTGGTTAGCTGTCTGAACACGAAGGGTTTAGTTAGCGCAATATAACCACTTAAACTTATCGTTTGTACACATAGCACCCATAACAACACCCAAGCAGCAGCCACTGTATGCTGAACATTTAGCATATGGCTAGCCTCGCGCACCAACAGTGATGTAAGCGCAAAACAGGTACCGCAGGCAAGACCTATAACCATGGTTTTCACACTAATGCCATGGAGCCGATTGCCGCTGCTTAACACAAATACTGCTATTGCGCCTATTACTATGCCCGCCCACCCAAGGGGCGTTAAATAACTTCCGAAAAAGAGCATGCCTACAACGCCGGCCACCAAGGCCTCACTCTTAGCAAGGCCTGCGCCAATGGCAAAATTCTTCTGCTTGAACAAAATCACCATTAAAGAAGTGGCCGCTATTTGAAGTAGCGAAGCACACAGTACCACTGCAATAAAAGAGCCTGAGAACTCAGGCACTTGACTGGCGCTTCCGCTGTAGAGAATGAGTAAATAAACAAGCGCTATTGGGGGAGCCAAGATAAAGCGAGAGAGCGTTACCCCAGAGGTGTTAACTGCGCCGCTCAATTTGCTCTGCAGCGCATTGCGCACGGTTTGCAAAATAACCGCGCCCAATGTGAATAAAATCCAACTCATTAGCGTCGCTCTACCTTGTTATATCGCTACCTATAGTTAAGCGCGAATTACTTTGCCTTTTTCACTTCCATTGCCTGTGTGCGCTTGTCTTTAAAATCAGAGTCGCGTTTCCAGTATGGCCACACGTCGCCTTGGGCGTAATAGTTCAGCATAGAGCCGATAAGTGAGAGGTCTTGTTGCACGCCACCTAATGTCCAGCTTGGAAGGTAGTCATCATCTGCTTTATGGTAGCGTTTGGCGATAAAGCTAGGGTCGGTATCGCCTAAGCTCATGAACAAAATTGAAGGTACGCCCTGCTTAGCAAGCGCGAAGTGATCTGAGCGGAAGAACAGTCCATTTTGAGGTCTCGGATCCATTTTAACCGTTCGTCCTTGTAATGCGGCAGCTGTCGCTAAATCGTCTTCAATAGATAAATAACTTTCGCCGTACTGCAAAATGTAATCAACATCATCGTTTACATTCATGCCGTCGATATTTAAAAAAGCCACCATGTTCGATGTTGGTACCGGCGGGTTATTTGCAAAATAATCGGCACCGAGTAGCCCTGTTTCCTCGGCGGTAAAAGCACTAAACATTAGTGTACGTGCAAAGCCCTCTTCGCGTTTTGAAAGCGCATCTGCCAATGTAATTACACCTGCTACGCCTGACGCATTGTCTACCGCACCATTGTAAATAGTGGTTTGGCCGTTCTTCTCAACTTTGCCTAGGTGGTCCCAGTGAGCGTGAAGCATTACCCATTCTTCTGGCTTATCTGTACCTTCTAAAATGCCTGCAACATTTTGCGACTCGGCACGCTCAATAGTATTGGTGAAACCCAATGATGCTTTTGTGTTTAGCGCGATGGGCATAAACCCTGGCTTTGAAGCTTTGTCTTTAAGCTCGCCATAGTCCATACCCACTTTTTCAAATAGCTGTCTTGCGGCATTTAAATGAAGCCAACCCATTACGCCGACTTGTGAAGCATTGTTGTCGTCGTCGACTAAACTGAATTTGGTATTGGAATTTGAGTTTTCGACTACGCCCCACCCGTAACCCGCAGGCATGGTTTCATGAATAATGAAAACCGCTTCTGCCCCCTGCCTGGCTGCTTCTTCGTACTTATATGTCCAACGACCGTAATAGGTCATTGCGTTGCCCTGAAAAAGCTCTGGATCTTTAGAAGCGAAACCCGGGTCGTTTACCAGCATTACAACGGTTTTTCCTTTTACATCAAGGTCTGCGTAATCATTCCAATTGTACTCTGGGGCATTAATGCCATAACCCACAAAAATTACATCACTATTGGTAAGTGAGTAGTCATTAACAATGCGCTGAGTACGGGCGGTAAACTCGCTGCCTGCGCTAAAATCAAGCCCGCCTATTTTTAACGATGAAATGTTCTTAGGCGTTATTTTAGCTAAAGGCACAGCTTGGGTGTAGCTATCGCCAAAGGCTGGCTTCAACCCTAGCTTTTTGTATTGGGTTACCAAGTAATCGACTGTTTTCTCTTCCCCTTTCGATAAAGGCCCTCGCCCTTCAAACTCATCGCTTGCCAGTGTTTTAACGTGCTGACGATAAACGTCCAAATCGATGGAGGCATTACTCAGCGTCATCATTTTGCTGTTTGTTGTCGCCGACGATTCAACCGAGGCTAAATTAGAAGCAGGTACTTCGGCATTCGCCGAACCAGTCATTAAAGTAGAAGTAAGTACGGAAGCAGCGCAGACAAAGGAAAAGGCGCGATAAGGTTTGCAAAGATAAGTAAACATAAGCCATTGGTACAAATAAAAAAGGATACCGAAGAGTATCCTGTACCGCTGACTATCTCAACGCCGAAACGACTAAACCACAAGAATGGGGTCAGAGTACATTTCTTTGCTTTTAGAGCGAGATAGATAATTAGAGAGCTTTGCCGCCTGTTTTCTATGATGTGTGAAAAAGTACACTTCCAAGCTTCAATAATGGGGTCAGAGTACATTTATTCGGTTTTGTAATAGGGAAAGCCAATAATGTACTCTGACCCCACTATTCGAGTGGTGGCGAAAAAAGTACTCTGACCCCATTATTTAAATGTACTCTGACCCCATTTTTTTTGGATTTATAGGCCCATGGCGTGGCTGACGAAGGCGGTTTTAATGGTGCTGAGTTTGTCTGTGGCTGAAAGACCAATTCCTCTGACCAACTTTTTGAGTGGGTCGTCGCCGTCGAATAAGAATTTAAAGCCGTCCATTGCGGCAATCATTTTCGTGGCTTCTGTTTTACGGCTTCGTTCGTAGCTGCGTAAGTGCTTGTACAAACCTATGTCTTTACCCGACGCCTTTAAGCTGTTTAGGGTTTCAGCCAATGCGAGCGCATCTTGCATTCCCAAGTTAGCGCCCTGCCCTGCAAGCGGGTGAATGGTATGCGCTGCATCGCCTACCAGCACCACACCGTCTTTCGCCCACTGGCGTGCATAACGCATGGTCAACGGGAAAGCGGCGCGCTTGGTTTCAAGCGAAATAGTGCCTAGAACGCTATTACTAGCCGCAGTTAACGCATTGCAGAACGCAGCGTCATCCAATGCCATTAATAAGTTCGCTTGCTCTGGCGTTTGCGACCATACAATAGAACATACATTTGGCTCAGACATAGGCAGTAGCGCGAGCGGTCCCGTGGGTGTGAACGCTTGTCTCGCCACATTATTATGCGGCTCTACCGTTTTGATATTAGCGACAATCGCCGTATGCTCGTAGTCTTTAAATGTAATTGGCAAGCCAGCCTGCTTTCTCACAAACGAATTTGCGCCATCGGCGCCTACTAACAACCTGCAGCTTAGCACGTCATCATTATCAAGCATCAGCATGGTTTGGTTTGGGCCAGCTAATACTCTATCAATACCCGCAGTGATCAACTCCACATTAGGCTGCGCTTCCACAGATTTAGACAGTGCATTGACTAAAGCCTGATTCTCTACAATCACGCCAAGCGCATCACTGCCCATTTCATCGCATGAAAAGTGAATGTCGCCAAAACTGTCTTTGTCCCATACATGCATGTCGGTGTAAGGGTTGGCGCGGTCTTGCTGCAAATGCGACCACACATCAAACTGTTGAAGCGCTTTAATATTAGCCTGGTTTATGGCACTCACTCTCGCCGTTGGCTTCTCGTCCAGAGTCTGATAACACGCCGCTTTATCGACTATTGCTATGCTCAATTCACTGTGTTTAAGCGCCGCTGCAAGGGTTAGCCCTACAATTCCGCCGCCCACTATCGCTATATCAACATGCTGCATTGTTATCTCTTTTTCTTAGTGGTGTTTCGCCATAGCCCGTCGTGTGTTTAACAAACGCTTTTTTCGCTTGGGGCATCATGCTTAATGCCAATAACGACACATTACGCCCAATTACCGTTGGATAATACTGGTTTGAAAAGGTGCGAACTAGCGTATCGGTCAGGGCTATCGTGTTGTCCCTGTCATTCTTACGCGAATTGGCGTAATGCTGAGTAATACTAAAAGCACCTGCATCGAAATTAGCGGATGCGATTGTATTGTTTTTCTCTTCGCATGAATTATGCTCGCCGTGCTTTTCCGCTGACGCTTGCAGCACAGACACTAAAGTACTTAAGTCGCGTAAGCCTAGATTGAAGCCTTGCCCTGCAATAGGATGTAGCGCCTGTGCCGCATTGCCTACCACCACGGTGCGATGACTAGCAACTTGCTGCGCCTTAGTAAGCGCTAACGGGTAACTTGCCAACTCACTGACTCTCAGTACTTTGCCCTGTCGATAGCCAAATGCTTCCTGTAGGGCCTTGATAAATGCGCGTTGATTTAATGCCATTAACGACTTTGCGGCGTCAGTATCTACAGTCCATACAACTGAAAAGCCGTTTCCACTAGCCTTGATATCATCGATTTCACTGTCGAAAGGCAGGAACGCTAACGGGCCATTTTGGGTGAAACGCTCGTAAGCTCTGTTTTCATGAGGGAGCTGAGTGTGAACGTTAAAGACAATGGCCGTTTGATGATAATCATTGACTGTTTTTGAAATGCCAACCTGGTCAGCTAATCCTGAGCGACCGCCATCGGCCAGTACCAGCAACTTTGTGGTAAGCGATTGCCCATTATCTAGCTGCACCTCTACAAAATTGCACTGCTGTTTTACGTTTGTTACCTTGGCAGGTGCGATATATTGGTAGCTTGAGGCTGCACCTGCCGCCAATCGCGTTAGTGCGCTTAAGCTCACCACCTGGCCGAACGCGTCAATGTGGTAGTCACTGCTTTGAAGGTTTAAAAGCCCCAAGTGCCCTTTGTCGCTAACCTCAATGTACTTAATTTGAGGAGGTAACTCACCGTTATGCTGCTTAGCTACATCGTCAAGGTTTAGCCCCATGTGAGACAGTTCTTCAACAGTACGTCTTGCCAAGGCAATCACTCGGGTGTCGGTAAAAGGGTTGAAGTCGACTAAACTTTTACTGGTTTGCTCTGGGTCAGCCGCATCAATTAGGGTGACAGATAAGCCAGAGCTGTTTGCAGGAAATACTTTCTCTGCGAGTGCTTTGGCTAATACAGTACCGACAATACCACCACCAATAATTACTACATCAACCGCTGCTGCCGATTCCACTGTTTTTATATTCCTGTCGTCCAGAGGCTCTAATTATTAAAAGCGTTAATTCTGAGATTTTTTTCTTTATATTAAAGGCTAGTTTTTAGCGTAATTTAAACCGGTAACTTAAACCAAAATTCCGTATTTCACACTTATCGCAGTTTTTCAAACCTTGGTAAACCTAGCAAATTTTGACAACTAGTCTCTGCTTTCAGCCATAAGTGCTTCAATCTCATCAATGCCTTTTGGCACGTCTGCGGTAAGAATATCGACACCCGTCGCAGTAATCACCACATCATCTTCAATTCTTACACCAATGCCTTTGTATTTTTCCTGCACGTTGCTGTCTTGGCTAATGTAAATGCCGGGCTCAACAGTGATCACCATGCCAGGCTTTAACGGACGGTCTTCACCGTCAATTTTGTAGTTGCCTACATCATGCACATCTAGACCTAAATAGTGCCCTAAACCATGCATGTAAAACTGACGCCACGTTTCATTTTCCAGGTTTTCTGCCACACTACCTTCAAGAACGCCAAGGTCAACTAAACCTTGAGTAATAATTTCTACGCTATGTAACATGGCTTCAGAAAGCGTAACGCCGGGCGCTAACATGTCTAGCACGCTTTTTTGCGCTTTTAATACAACGGTGTAAATTTCGCGCTGAGCATGCGTGAACTTTCCATTTGCAGGAAACGTTCGCGTGATATCCGCAGCATAACCTTGATATTCAGCACCTGCATCGATCAAGATCAAGTCACCGTCATTTACCTGCGCGTTATTTTGCGTGTAATGCAAAATACACGCATTGTCGCCGCTTCCAACAATAGTGCTATAAGCAGGTGAACGGGCTCCCGCCATCGCAAATTCATGGTGAATTTCAGCTTCTAGCTGGTACTCGTAACAACCAGGCGCGGCGAACTGCATAGCTCGCTTGTGCGCACGTGCGCTTATCTCACCCGCCGCTTTCATCATGGCCACTTCACATGCTGACTTGAATAAACGCATTTCGTGTAAAATAGGCTGTAAGTCGTGAATCGCCCTTGGCGCCAGTGATTCTTTAGGCGCATCGCGCAAGGTGTTTAGCGCTTCAGAAAATAATAGGTCATTGTCTTTCTTGTGACCCAACGAAAAGTACACATTGTCTTGACCTTGAATTGACGCTAACAGCGCTTCTTCAAGTTCTTGCAACTCAAACGCTTCATCTAGACTAAATCGAGCAAGTGCAGCTTCAGCCCCTAAACGTTTGCCGTGCCAAATTTCTGCACTTTTGTCTTTCTCTTGTACCACCATTGCACGATAACTTTCACCGTAACGAGGGTGGTTAGACAATATCAACCAAGCATTAGGCTCTTCAAATCCTGTCAGATACCAAAAGTCGCTATCTTGCCTGAATGTATATTCGGTATCGCGACTTCGGGTTACCATACCTGCTGCAGGCACAATACACACACTATTCGGCTCGCACTGTGCAAGCAGTCGGTCCTGCCTGGCGATAAACTCTTGCGCACTAATCATAAAAGAGAAAACCCTAAAAAATCTCGTTAAAACGGATGGCGACTTACGGCCACTTTTAATATCTTCAGTTAATTACTAGTGTACGGATGGCGTGTCTTGTTGATCATCTAGAAGTGATTGGCCCAGTTCGCTGAAGCACAAAATTGCTGAAATTTTCACGTATTCTTCAACCTCTAACAGCGCCTTTTCAGACTCTTCGTCCGCGTCCATTGGCTCTTCCATACGTGAAATATCTGAAAAGTCTTCAAGTGCTTCTTTTACATCGTCAGAACATTGCATAAGGTCTTGCTGGTGTAGACCAAACCCAAGCATGAAACCTTGCACCCAGTTTATTAGCGCAGCCCCGCGATCGTTGATAGGCGCTTGATCATCAGGAAGTAACAAATTGAGCGCGAACTCAGGCTCAAGAAGCTGCTGACAGGTTTGATTGAAAAGGCTATTTAAAAGGTGCTGGGTAGGGTCGCTAAACGCATCGCCCTGATTAATGGTTTCACTTAACGCTTCTAGCCATTTTTGGTCGGTAAGCGACATGCCTCCGCAAAGCATACCGCACAGGATGCCATGCACTTCTGCAGCATCAACAATTACGCCTTGCTGAGACAATTTATTACTTACGCTATCGTAATCGAGCTGTTTTTCCACGAATTGTTCTCTTTTGTTTTGAATAGTTTGAGATACAGGCGCCACTTTTATTTAGCGATTAATTACCGTCTATTTTGGCGGCGACTTACGTCAATGTCATCTCTTGATGGAGTTAATACTAGCAAAAATCAATGTGTAACGCCTCCTTTTGCCCTGCCACTGCTCTAACTTTGAACAAACAGCAAAAGTACCTTCAGGGTCTAATAACACTGTGTCGTACACACTTTACACAACGGTACTTAAACGTTGTTTACTCACTGTTCAAACGATATTTAATTTGCGGCTATTTAGCTAAATTCGTTGCCGGACGGCTAGCAACATCGTCAGAATTCATCTAAGATCGCTGGTGTTGGATACGGAATTCCTTTAGCAACAGCGTGACAACGTTCATTAGCCTTTAATGCCTGAATAGCTGATTGGTTATTATTGAGCTTCTCTTATATGCGTGTATAATTGCTGACCAATTGGTCAAGAAAAGTAATATTTTTTTACCGCTTTTATAATCACCACGCAAAATAGTTATAAAGCGCTTTAGGTGATCCTCTTCACTGGATCTCGCGTTTGTTATACCCTGTTGCGTTAATACAACAACAATGTTTCCTGGGATGTTTGCTAGTTCATTCATGTCCCTGGCCGATGCTTTAAACCAAGGAAGTTGAAACAGCTGCTATTGTGCAAGCTCGACGCGTATCGAGAAGCCTACGGCAATTGTGATACTTCCGCCCTGAACTTTTCGGTTCACGGGCGAAACATGGACAGCGGCATTCTGGGAAGCGCCCTCTTTCGACGGAAGAAGAAATGGCAATAATAAATTTTGGCTCTATAAATATTGACCACGTTTATCAGGTAGATCACTTTGTACAACCTGGTGAGACGTTGGCCTCTACCCATTATCAAACCTTATTAGGTGGTAAGGGTGCAAACCAGTCTATTGCTTTAGCGCAAGCAGGTGCAGACGTAAGACACGTCGGCAGCATTCACGAAAACGACGCCTCATTTAAACAAGCTCTTATTAAGAAGGGTGTTGATTGTCGTGGCGTAAAGTGCTCAGAAGTTCCTTCAGGTCACGCGATTATCCAAGTCACGCCTAGCGGTGAAAACGCCATTGTATTATTTGGTGGTGCTAACCAAACCATTACCGCAAAAACCGTAATGCAAGCGTTAGACGATACGCGTCCTTCAGATTGGGTACTAACCCAAAATGAAACAAGCAGCATTGAAGAAGTACTTCGCCAAGCGAAAGAAAAGCAGCTTAAAGTAGCCTTTAACCCAGCGCCTATGAGCGAGTCGGTTAAACAGCTTCCGTTAGACTGTGTAGATTTACTTATTGTAAATGAAACCGAAGCTGCTGCGATCACCGGTAAAGAAGAACTTGAAGATATTGTGACAGTGTTCAAAGAGCAGTGGTCACACAGCGAAGTTATTATTACACTGGGTAAAGCGGGTGTAATGATGCTGCGCAAAAACGATGTTGTAGAAGTAAAAGCATTCTCTGTAGACGCGGTAGATACCACCGCAGCCGGTGACACCTTTATCGGTTATTTCCTGTCTGCATACAGCAACCACACCGATGCTAAACAAGCATTGCGTCGCGGGTGTGCAGCTTCAGCCATTGCGGTAACACGCGAGGGCGCAGCGCAGAGTATTCCAACACAAAAAGAAGTGGATCGTTTCTTAGCGAAACACGCCAACTAGCAAGACGCACTGAGATAAATTGATGGCACATAAGATCATATTAGATACGGATCCGGGGATTGATGATGCAATGGCGATCTTTTTCGCCTTTCAGTCCCCAGACATTGAAGTACTTGGCTTAACGACCGTTTACGGTAACGTTCCAGTAACAATGGCAGCGCAAAACGCACTGACACTTTGTGAAATTGCAGGTAAAGATATCCCTGTAACTAAAGGTGTTGGCATGCCATGGGTTGGCCCAGAGTCAACGTACGCACACTTCGTACACGGTGAGTACGGCTTTGGTCATATTAAACCTGAAGCGCCTAAAACCGAGCTTGACCCACGCAGCTCTGCGCAGTTTATCGTTGATATGGCACGTAAGTACCCTGGCGAAGTTACCATTGTTGCTATTGGCCCACTAGGTAACTTGGCCCTTGCGCTTCGTCTTGAGCCAGAACTTCCTAAGTTGGTAAAAGGCGTTAGCATTATGGGTGGTGCAGCGTTTGTACCAGGTAATGTTACGCCGGTAGCTGAAGCGAACATTTGGAACGATGCACATGCAGCAGAAATCGTTTTCGCAGCAGACTGGGAACTCACCATGTTTGGTTTGGACGTAACAAACTTCACGCCGTTCTCGCCAGCCTTTGTTGAAAAGCTTGAAGAGAAAAACAATACCCTTGGTGGTTTTGTGAAAGAAAGTGCCCAGTTCTACATGGATTTCTACTCGCAAAACCGTGAAGATCGCGTGTGTTTCTTCCACGATGCATTCCCGATTGCCCACCTTCGCCACCCTGAGCTATTTGAACTGACTGAAGGTCACGTTCGCGTTGGAACAGGGACACTAGATAGAGGGCAAACTGTAGTTGCGCCTAAAGGTACAACACCGAGTCCACTATGGAATGAAGCAAATACCATAAAGGTAGCGACCAAAGTTGACCACAAAAAGCTGGAACAACTATTCATAGACACCTACGCTCTATGATATGTTTAAGGGATTGTTAATACACAATCCCTTTTTTATTTACAGCTAGGTTTAAACTCAACGGTTATGAAAGCGGCGCCCCTACCTCAAAATGAAGATGAACGTCTTGCCGAACTGCTCAGCTACGACGTACTCGATACTGAAGCTGAACAACTCTTTGATGACCTTACAGCCCTGGCCTCTCAAATTTGTGAAACCCCTATTGCGCTTATCAGCCTCATTGATCCAAACCGCCAATGGTTTAAATCAAGAGTAGGTTTAGACGCAGAAGAAACATCACGAGACATCGCGTTTTGCTCACATGCTATTTTGCAAAGCGATGTGTTTGAAATACCTAACGCTACGTTAGACCCCCGGTTTCACGATAACCCGCTGGTGACTGGCGCGCCTGATATTCGGTTTTACGCCGGCGCACCACTGATTACCCCGTCTGGCCATGCAATTGGCACGCTGTGCGCCATTGATAGCAAACCACGCAAGCTAACCGAAACACAAAAATCCTCGCTCCAAACCTTAAGTAAATCGGTAGTAGCACATTTAGAGTTAAAGCGGAAAAACCGAGAGCTTGAGCGCACCAGTCAATTCAAGTCTGACTTTCTTTCTTACGTAAGCCACGAAATTAGAACACCGCTTAATGCCATAAATACGTTTAGTCAGTTGCTTGAAGGCGAAGCCCAAAAGTTAAATTTACCCTCGTCATTTACCACCCCGCTTTCTCATGTAAGCCAAAGCGGTGAAAGGCTTTTAGAAATAGTAAATTCTGTTTTAGATATAAAGCAGATAGAAGCGGGGAAAATGCGTGTGATGCCACGCGCGGTGAATACCAAAGACTTTTTCACCCACTTATTTTCGCTTACTAAGATCCGCGCTGAAGACAGCGGTATCGTATTTAGCACCAGTATTGATGACGCTGTGCCCGACTCGTTGTTTTTCGATGACACCAAATTTGGTCAAGTTGCGCTTAACTTGCTGTCGAATGCGATTAAGTTCACTAATCACGGTAAGTCAGTAAAAGCGCAGGTAAAATATAAAAACGGCAAGGTAATATTTAATGTCATTGATCAAGGCATTGGTATGAGCGATGACGATCAAAAGCGGCTTTTTACACCTTTCGAGCGAATGGAAAACGCCCGTCAGATAAGTGGAACCGGCTTAGGCTTGAACATATCGAAGCGCCTTGTCGAGCTCATGGACGGGTCTATTAAAGTTAGTAGTAAGTTGAATCACGGTACCCGAATAAGTGTGACCTTACCTGCCGACGCCCTAAGCGCCAACCAGTTCGTTGAGGCACAACCGCGTAGCTTTGTTGCCCAAGTAAACATAGATAACTCAGTAAATGTATTGGTAGTTGAAGACCACTATATAAACCAAGTGGTTATTCAAACTTTGTTTGAAAAACTGGGCGTGTCACTTTCTGTGGTAAGCACTGGCGAGGAAGGCGTTGAATACGCCAAATCTAATCCCGTCGACTTAGTTCTTATGGATCTTAATTTGCCAGGTATTCAAGGCGATGAAGCAACAGTAAAAATAAAGGGGTTTAAGCCAAACTTGCCTATTGTTGCATTGACGGCCGATGTCATTACCCAGCCTGAATATTTGCGAGAACAAGGTCTTGATGACGTACTCACTAAACCGATAGATAGTAGTGAATTGGTGCGTGTGCTCAATCAATATTTAGGGCATCCAGACCAATGATTCTATTTGTTTTATTTAAGTAGCTTTATCTAAATAGTTTTGTCTAAGTAGTTTTACCAAAGTGATTTTACCTGAGTCATCTTTACCTAGCCCAACAAACCTTTTTTAACAGCCGTGGTAGTATAAGCTAACTCAATTGTAAGACAGGAGAACTCCTCTACCATGTCCCCCTCATCTTCAGGAAGCGGTACTTCTAGATCGTTGACGTCTAACAAGGTTAATTCAACGGAAACGGCTTCAGCACCAGCTTTAGCAATAAAACCAACGCAGATTGCGCTGTCGCAAACCATACAAACAGGCGTTTCTAATGAAGACATGCAGGCCCGCGCTCAGCTTAGAAAAAAGCTTCGCGAGGCACGCCGAGGGTTAACTAACCAGCAACATACGGACGCCGCTAAGCGCATTGCTTCACGACTACGTACACTGCCCTTTCTTGATAACAGCACGACCATAGCCGGATATTTGGTTAACGATGGCGAGGTCAATTTAACCTATTTTATCGAGTCTATTTGGCAGTCTTTACATGATAAAAAATTCGCTCTACCTGTATTACACCCCGTATGTAAAGGACATTTGTTATTTTTGTCTTATACCCAGCACTCTCAATTGGTGAAGAATAAGTACAACATTGAAGAGCCAGTATTGTCGTGTAAAAACGTCGTTCCTGTTAGGCAATGTGACGTTATTCTTATGCCGCTTGTAGGGTTTGATGTAAACGGCAATCGCCTGGGTATGGGGGGCGGCTACTACGACCGAACTTTGAGTTTTACCCAACGCGCGCCAGATTCACATTCATTTTCGGGTAGTAAAGCGCCCAAGTTAGTGGGTATTGCCCACGACATTCAAGAAGTAGATGCTCTGCCCGTTGCACCATGGGATGTCCCCCTTGATGCCATCGTGACGCCCTCGCGCACACTGCAACTCACTAAACCGTGATAGTCATTATAACAAATTGAACATACGTACTTGTGGGTTCACGTTCGCTTATAAGTTACACTTGCGAACACAATAAGTCGGAGAATGACCATGGATCAGAACGCAAAAAAACAAGCCGTAGCCAAAGCAGCCATCGAATATGTTGAAGCAGACAGCATTGTCGGTGTGGGTACAGGTTCTACCGTAAATTTCTTTATTGAAGAACTCGGTAAAATTAAACACAAAATTGAAGGTGCAGTATCAAGTTCAGAAGCCTCTACCGAGCGTTTAAAAGCCTTAGGCATTGAGGTATTCGAGTTAAACGAAGTCAGCAATCTATCGGTTTATATCGACGGTGCCGATGAAGTGACCGAACACAAGCATATGATTAAAGGCGGAGGCGCAGCACTCACTCGCGAGAAAATTGTAGCCGGTGCGGCGACCACGTTTGTGTGTATTGTTGATGAAAGTAAGCGCGTTCCTGTATTGGGCTCGTTTCCCCTTCCCGTTGAAGTTATTCCCATGGCTCGCTCTTTCGTAGCACGAGAGCTAGTAAAGCTTGGTGGCGATCCTGAATATAGACAAGGTGTTGTCACCGATAACGGCAACGTTATTTTAGATGTTCACAACCTTGAGATTCTGAATCCTCGTGAGCTAGAACAAAAAATAAATAATATTCCTGGCGTGGTCACGAACGGCATTTTCGCACTACGAGGCGCGGACATAGTGCTAAGTGCTACAGATAGTGGTGTTGAAACCTTTAAGTGATAACTGAGTAAGACGTATAGTGCGGTGAAAAGCTATACAAAATACTACTTTCAACTTAACGCGTTTTCTGTTAGTTTCCGTTTAGACGTCTAGATGTCCTTAAAAGAAGTTCACTAAGCGTCTCAACTTTTACGTTAGTTAAGGCCAATTCCTTAATAACGAAAGCAATCAACGTGATTATAAAAGCTTGGTAGCAATAACGCCCAAGCAAGGCTTTCAGAGCTGCAAAGCGATGTCGTTGCAGCGCAGGTTATACACAGCTTTGTGTTTCATACTGGCAGGTTTCTGAGAGTCTTGGATTGGCGGTGCAAGCAAACCAAATTACATCAGTGAGAGATAGCGAGTTCATGAGCAAAGTTTCATTAGAGAAGGATAAGATCCGAATTTTGTTGTTGGAAGGTGTTCACCAAAGTGCTTTGGAGACACTAAAAAGCAATGGGTATAGCAATATTGAATTTCTCAAGACCTCTCTTCCTGAAGACGAGTTAATTGAGAAAATTAAAGACGCCCACTTTGTTGGTATTCGCTCGCGTACTCAAATTACAGAGAAGGTAGTTGAAGCAGCACAAAAGCTTGTGGCTATCGGTTGTTTCTGTATTGGCACCAACCAAGTTGATCTTGAAGCCACCCAACGCCGCGGCATTCCCGTGTTTAACGCGCCATTTTCCAACACACGTTCGGTTGCAGAACTTGTACTTGGCCAAATTATCCTTTTACTTCGCCAGGTGCCGAGTAAAAATGCCAAGGCTCACCGCGGAGAGTGGGAAAAAACGGCAGTCGGCTCATATGAAGCCCGTGGTAAGACACTTGGTATCATTGGTTATGGTCATATAGGCACACAGCTGAGTATTCTTGCTGAACACCTAGGTATGCGCGTTCAATTTTTCGATATCGAAGACAAGCTTGTGCTAGGTAATTCTGCCCAAGTAAAATCGCTTGAAAAGCTGCTTAATACCTCTGACGTTGTTTCACTTCACGTTCCTGAAACACCACAAACTCAAGATATGATTGGTGAAAAAGAACTGTCTCAAATGAAGAAAGGCAGCATTTTGATTAACGCGTCTCGCGGTACTGTGGTAGATATCGATGCGCTTGCGAAGGCATTGGGAAGCGGCCAACTAAACGGCGCTGCTATTGATGTATTCCCGGTTGAGCCTAAATCTAATACTGAAGAATTCGAGTCGCCGCTTCGCGCGTTCGATAATGTCATTCTGACCCCGCATGTGGGCGGCAGCACGCAAGAAGCGCAAGAAAATATTGGTATTGAAGTGGCGGGTAAACTCGCGAAGTACAGCGACAACGGTTCAACGCTGTCAGCCGTTAACTTCCCTGAAGTGTCACTGCCAGAACATACTGGTCGTTCACGCCTACTTCACGTACACAAAAACCAGCCAGGTATTCTTACTCAAATTAACCAAGCGTTTGCAGAAAAAGGCATCAACATCGAAGCCCAGTACCTACAAACTAACGCAGAAATTGGTTATGTAGTAGTTGATGTTAAAGAAGACCGTGGTTATGAAGCACTTGCAGAGCTTCAGCAAATTGATGGCACAATTAAGACACGTATTCTTCACTAAGAAGAGTTGTTTTAAGACTAAATAAAAACGCTGCACAATGTGCAGCGTTTTTTTATGCCTGTGATTTTACTTCAATGCGTTGAAGTGCCCAGCCCTACTTCAGTGCGCTGAGCATATAAGGTAGGCTTAGAAGAAGTTGTAAACTAAGCTAACTGCAGTTTCTGTGTCTAGTTTTTCAACGTCGTCGTCAACATTGGTGTTGTGATCAAGTTTGAAAGAAAGACGCATTGAAAGGTTACCGCTGATTGTAGCTGTAAGTGCAGACTCAGCACGAGATTTCGTGTTGTCAGAACCCACTTCGGTACTCACTGTTTGCGTAAATTTAGCGGTATCTGAAATTTTCCAAGAATAAGCTGATGACGCACGAACGATTACGCTGTCAAGATCTTCGCCATCCTGAGTTTCGATGAATGAGTAACCAGGACCGATTGAATATTCAAGGGTGTGGCGCTTGTTCTCAAGTACTTTTTGGTTCCAACCCGCCGCAATAGTTGATTGGTAATTAAAGTTACTAAAGCGGTCGTCTTCATATGAAGCGAAGCCGAATAAACGGTTATCAGGATTTTCTAGTTTGTAGTTACCCTGGGCTGAACCAAAGAACTTCTGTGCAGAAGTAAACTCGATATCTTCTTGCTCGCCTGCATCATTTTCTTGTTGAACAGTTTCCTGTTTGTACAGACCTTTTAAAACGTAGTCGTTACTCCATTTTTCAAGCTCTTGGTGAGCCTGTATACCCGCACTGATTGACGTGGTTTCAGTGTTACCTGAAGTCGAAATAAAACCTAGTTCGCCTTCCATTGTAAAAGGCTTAACTTCATCGTCTTGAGCGAAAGCGGCTGGAGAAAGAGAAATTGCAACTAAAGATGCAAGCACTTGCTTTTTCATTGAACAATCCTATTGATTATCGGTCCATTCGTTGTACTCGATACCTTTTGAACTGCAAGGCGGTACAACACGAGTTTTAAAAGAGATCTGCTAGACAGTGCCGCGAGACAGCAAGCACTGCAAACAATGGTGCGCAGTGTACATTTTCAAAGCTCTCAGTCAATGCGAACACGGTAAAAAGCCAAAGATAACCCGTTAATTTACACTAATTGACTAAAAAAACTGATAGACCAGCGCCACGGAGGTCTCTGTGCTTAAGGCTGCGACATCTTCGGCGGTGTCTGTTTCATGGTTTAGTATGAAGGATAACTTCATCGCCAGTGAACCGAATACGTTGGCTGAAAGCGAAGTTTCTGAGCGCGATTTCATATTTTCTTCACCCGCCTCAGTGCTAACAAACTGCCTTAACTTGGCGCCTGAGCTCCAGTGGTATTTGTATTCGGCGGACGCTCTTACAATGATGCCATCGTTGACTACGCTTTCATTATCTTCTTCAGCTTCAATAAAACTGTAGCCAGGACCAATGCTATAGCGAAACTCACTGTCTTCACTGCGCCAGAGGCGCTGAGACCAGCCTGCGGCCAGCGAAGCACGGTGATCGTAACCGGTAAATTGATCGTCTTCGTAATCACCGTACATAAAAAGACGGCGACCAGGCGTCATTAGTTTATAGTCGAACTGCGCGCTAGTGAAAAAGCGCTGGGCGCTGATGTCCCGCTCTGTTGTTGGCGTACCGCTTTCTTTATAGAGCAACTCTGCGAAGTAGATACTGCTCCAATTTTCTGTTTCATGGTCCGCATTGACCGCGGCTTTCACGCTGGCAGCTGAGGTGTTTCCGGTGTTTACAAGTACACCTAGTTCACCGTCTAGCGTAAAACGAGGAATTTCATCATCGGTGTCGGGCGTGAAGTCTGCGTGATAGAGGGTTTGTATAAGATCCCTCGCACTTGCGTGCACACACACGCAGCAACAAACAATGCCAACAACAATGCTTGGCCGGAAGATTTTTTTGAACATAATCTGATTTACGTTGAGCTTTATAGTTTTTAGATTACGTCTTAGTACGACGCTTGTTATACCAATCCTCTGGATGAGCTTTACTACATTTTGCTAATTATCAGTAAAGTAACGGAGTTGTTGCACCGAAAGCTCAGTGAATAAGCGACACAATTTTTGCCGTTTCTTGTTCGGCGTATTCAATTGAATTACTTATCACTTCCATGTTGAGACTTACTGTATTGGCTATCTCAGGGGTAAAAAGTTCAATGTCAGCGTAACTTTCTTTATTTAACTGACTTACCGTAATTCGATTTGCTAAACACAGGACGCAGATATCTACATCGGATTTATGTTTAGCTTCATCATTCATGAACGTTACCGGATAGTACAACCCAATAGGTAAGTGCCAATTTTCTAGTATGATACCGCTGCATTGAGCAAACGTAAAACCGAAATGCTCCAACTGATTAACGTGCGGTAACGCGTTCGTCTCAGCATTCAGGTATGACTGATAGCGTTTAGTTTCTTTCTTGGCCACGACCAGCTCACTTAAGTTTTGCAATATACCCATTACAAAGAAGCGTTCTGCTCCGCGCACGTTAAGTCTCATCGCAAGACTTTTGGCCACCATGCCGCAATACACTGATGCATACCAATGTTTGTCTAAATTTATTAGCTTAGCATCAAAGCGTTTAAATGCTGTGCTGGCAGTTTCTGCAATTACCAAGTTATACAGGGCTTCGCCTCCAATCACACTGATTGCTTTGGCAACAGATTCTACTTGAGAAGGAAACCGAAACAGCGAGCTATTCGCCAGCCTTAGTACCTTCGCGGTAAGAGAGGGATCAGCACTTATAAGCTCGCCAATATCCTCGGCGCTGGAACGGGGATCGTCTAATGTTGAACGCAGGCGCACGCAAATATCCGGTAACGTAAATGATTTCGCGGCATACGAAACATACTTATCTAACGACATCTAGAAACTCTCAGTCTACTTTTTACAAACTCAAGGCCGCTTATTCTGAACTTGGCGGATCATCAAACAGCGTGAACTGCCCAATTGATTCCCCCAGCTCTTTTTGCTGTTGCTTGCGAGCGCGCATTAGCACCGCTTTTTTGCGCCGAGCACAGGCGCTGATTATTTTACGTTTAGTTGCATCATCAACCTTAAGCCAGTACAGGCGCTCGTCGCGACTTCGATAGCACCCTTTACAGAACCCCCTTGGACCTGACTCACACACACCAATGCATGGGCTTGGAATTTCAAAAAACTCCAGCTGTTGGGATTGTGATTTTTGTTCCGTCATGTCAGTGGCATAACCTTCAAAAGGTGAAACGAATACCACTTGGGCTGCATTTTCAAGCAAGCAACAGTGGCCACGCTTTAGCTTTATCAATATAAATTAAAACGCATACTCCAACATCTAGCCACTAGACATTAGCAGTAAGGCATTCCAATCTTCTAAGCCACGCTGCTTTAAAACTAAGCAATTCGACTCGCAGGCCTTTTCGATATGACAAAGCATAGCACGAAATACGGCCTGTTGACTGCTATACCATGTTCGAAAGCCTGATGCGCTAGTCGATAAGTGTGTATTCGATTGTAGAAACCACGCGCACTTTCTTTATATGTGGATGATGACTGTCGCGACTAGAAATACTGAACTGCCCTTGGTTAGCGCGCTTAATTTTGCCCAAAGTACTTTTTGAATCTTTGGCAAATTTTTCCGCAACCTCTCTCGCATTGAGCGTAGCTTCTTCAATCATTTCCGGCTTTACTTCGTTTAAGCGGGTAAATACATAGTCGGGCTGAGCGCGGTAGCTTTGGTCTGATAATACAATACCAGTTTTAATTAACTCCCCAATTTGCTGCATAAGCGCTCGCACCTTTTCAACATCATTTGAAAAGACAGTAACGGTTTGAATGGCACTGTAGCGAAATGGCGCTTTTTCACTACTTCCATATTGTTGTGCCAATTTGTCATTTATTTCTGGCTTTCCAATAGTAATGCTTTCTGCTGAAATGCCCTTCTCTTCTAAAAAGTTAGCTACCTGAAGGCTATTCTTTTCAATATGTTCATACAGTTGAGGTAAGTCATTGCCCGCGTCGACAAATTGAATAGGCCAAATAACCTGATCAGCAATGTATTCTCGCTCTGACAATCCTTTTACGGTTACTACTCTATCCCACGTTTGCATATCGTTCATGGCAGAAGACACCTGAACACCAAGCAAAGACACAGCAACCACCATGCCCATCGCCATTACTATCGCCGCACCTATTTTCATTCGAATCTCCATTCTTTCTGTTTTCAACAGGATACAAGCGAATATAAGCTTTTCGGTTTCACAAAACGAGATAAATGCTGACCAATGGTGGCAAAAAAAAGGCCACTCAAATGAGTGGCCTAAAGAGCCCCTTAAGAGGGCAACGCTTGGGTAGACGGGAGAGTTAACCTTTACGCTGTATCAGGTAATAAAATACCGGAGTTAAGATAAGTCCAAATACGGTAACACCAATCATGCCTGAGAATACTGCCACACCCATGGCCTGACGCATTTCAGAGCCGGCACCGGTTGATACCGCCATTGGCAGCACACCCATGATGAAAGCAATGGATGTCATTAGTATTGGACGAAGACGTAAGCGACTTGCTTCTTTAATGGCTGAAAGCGCGTCCATCCCCTTGTCTTGTAGCTCTTTTGCAAACTCGACAATAAGAATGGCGTTCTTCGTTGCAAGGCCAACCAGTACAATCAAACCTATTTGGGTAAAAATATTGTTGTCGCCGCCATAAACTTGCACACCAATAAGCGCGCTCAGCAAGGTCATGGGAACAATCAATATGATTGCCAGTGGCAAACGCAGGCTTTCGTATTGCGCAGCCAGTACTAAGAACACTAAAAGCACAACTAATGGGAATACAAACGCCGATGCATTGCCCGCTAATATTTGCTGATAGGTGATCTCAGTCCACTCGTAAGTCATGCCAAGTGGTAACGTTTCAGCCAGAATTTCTTCAATAGCTGCCTTCGCTTGGTCAGAAGAATAGCCTGGCGCTGCTGCACCGTTTATTTCAGCGGTGACGTATCCGTTATAGTGCATAACACGGTCAGGGCCTGCACTGTGCTCAATGTTCAAGAATGAGCCAAGCGGGATCATCTCACCTTGTGCATTACGCACTTTAAACTGCGTAATGTTCTCAATGTCCTGACGGTATTGGGCATCAGCTTGTACATTTACTTGGTAAGTTCTACCGAACAAGTTGAAGTCGTTCACGTATAACGAACCTAAGTAGCCCTGCATGGTGGTAAACAAGGTATCGATGTTTACACCTTGGCTCACCGCTTTTTCACGGTCTACATCTACATCGAGCTGAGGTACAGCAACAGTGAAGCTGGTAAATGCATCGGTAAGCGCTGGGTGTGCCCACGCTTTGCCAATCACTTCTTGCGTTACGCGCTCAAGTTCTTCAAAGCCTAGGTTTCCTCTGTCTTCAACCTGTAAACGGAAACCACCAATCGTGCCTAACCCCATTACTGGTGGCGGCGGGAATATTGCCACAAAGGCACCTTTAATAGACCCAAAGTTCTGGTTAAGCTGGGCAGCAATGGCGCCACCAGATAGATCAGGCGTCGTTCTTTTATCAAAGTCAGTCAGCGTTGCAAACAACACGCCTGAGCTTGGACTATTGGTAAACCCGTTAATATTCAAGCCAGGGAATGCAATTGCATCTTCAACACCAGGGTGTTCCATAGCAATACGAGACATTTCACGGATCACTTCTTCAGTTCTGTCTAAGCTTGCTGCATTAGGCAGTTGAGCAAAGGCGACCAAATACTGCTTATCTTGCGGCGGAACATAGCCTGTTGGTGTATTGGCAAACTGGAAGTAAGTGAGCCCTAACAGACCCGCGTAAAGCACCATGATGATACTGCTCTTGCGGATAAGCCCACCCACAGCACCAGTGTAGCGCTTTGAGTTACGGTCAAAGAAACGGTTAAACGGTGAAAATACAAAGCGGCCAAACACTTTATCCATTAAACGGGTTAACCAGTCATTCGCTTTACCGTGAGGTTTTAACAGCAATGCAGATAATGCAGGGCTAAGCGTTAACGAGTTAATTGCAGAAATTACCGTAGAGATAGTAATTGTTAGCGCAAACTGCTTATAGAACTGCCCAGTAAGACCGCTCATGAAAGCAGTAGGTACGAATACCGCAGCAAGTACCAGTGTTGTGGCAATGATAGGACCGGTTACTTCTTTCATTGCTTGTACGGTGGCTTCAAACGGCGCTTTGCCTTCAGAAATATTACGCTCTACGTTTTCGACAACAACGATAGCGTCGTCTACTACAATACCGATTGCCAACACAAGACCAAACAGCGACAGTGCATTCAGCGAGAAGCCCATTAGCTGCATAAAGGCGAACGTTCCCACAAGTGAAATAGGTACTGCAACGAGTGGGATAATAGACGCACGCCATGTTTGTAAGAACAGTACAACAACAAGTACAACTAACAATACAGCTTCAAGAAGTGTACTAATTACCGCTTCAATCGAACCGCGAACAAATACGGTAGGGTCGTAGGCAATTTCGTATTCAAGGCCTTCAGGGAACGCCTTAGACAGTTCCGCCATACGAGCGCGAACGTCATCTGAAATTTGGATTGCATTAGAGCCTGGTGCTTGGAAAACCGGCACCGCTGCCGCAGGGTTATTGTTAATAAGTGAACGCAGTGCATAAAACTCTGAACCTAGTTCGATACGCGCAACGTCTTTAAGACGGGTTATTTCACCATTCTCACCCGACTTAACAATAATATTTTCAAATTCGGCTTCATCTTTTAAACGGCCGCGCACATTGATAAGCAGCTGAAATTCGCTGGTACCCGTAGGCTGTGCACCAAGGCTACCTGCCGCCGCTTGCTGGTTTTGGTCGGCAATAGCTGCTGCCACATCGCCAGGGTTTAACTGGAGCGCAGCCAGTTTGTTAGGGTCTAACCATACTCGCATGCTGAATTCACCAGCACCGAACAGGCGCACTTGCCCAACGCCATTGATTCGCGCTAGCTCGTCTTTAACAAACTGATCAGCATAGTTTGAAAGATAAAGCATGTCATAACGATTATCAGGCGACGTCAGGTGCACTACCATGGTTAAATCTGGTGACGATTTTTCAGTTACCACACCTAAACGCTGTACTTCTTGAGGTAAACGCGGTGTCGCGCGATTTACACGGTTTTGTACCAGCGTTGTGGCTTCATCTGGATCCGTACCAATGGCAAACGTAATTGTTAGTGTCATACGGCCATCACTGGTTGCCTGTGATGACATATACAGCATGTTTTCAACACCGTTAATTTCTTGCTCTAGCGGCGTTGCAACTGTTTCGGCGATAACTTCTGGGTTTGCACCGGGATAATTCGCAGTTACCACCACGGTAGGCGGCACTACTTCTGGGTATTCAGTGATAGGTAGTTGCCAGACAGCAATTGCACCACCTATAAAAATAAGTAGGGAAAGCACGCCCGCAAAAATCGGGCGGCTAATGAAAAACTGCGAAATGTTCATTACTTAAGACCTGCTGTTGCTGTACCTGTGGCAAATGAACCACCAGATAAAACATCCTCATACTGCGCCATGTTTTGGGTTACTTGTGTTGCATTATCAACACGTGACTGCCAGCTAGATAAGTTTGCCAAAGCATCTTCATCACCCATAGGCACTTCGTTAGCGGCAACTTGGGCACCAGGGCGAACGCGCTGTAAGCCATCAACCACAATGGTGTCGTTTACATTCAAGCCGCTTGTGATGATGCGCATGCTGCCCACTTTGTCGCCTAGCTTAACCGCACGGTATTCCACTTTACTTTCGTCGTTTACAACCAGTACAAACTTATTATTAAGATCTGTGCCGATAGCTTTTTCTTTAATAAGAATGCCCTGTTCATCGGTGTCACCTGCCAATTTTAAGTGTGCAAATAATCCCGGAATTAAACGACCTTCTTCGTTATTAAATACGGCGCGAACGCGAAGTGTGCCGGTGCTACCGTTAACCTGGTTGTCGATGAAATCAATTTGACCCCAGTGGTTATAATCAGACTCGTTAGCAAGGCGCATCGCTACTGGCTGCTCGCTCACTGCTGTTGAAGCCGCTGATTTATCGGTTAGATAGTTTAGGTAGGTCTGCTCATCAATATCGAAATACGCATATAAACGGTCGGTCGATACGATGCGAGTCAACTCTGTTTGTCCTGCGGTAACAAAGTTACCTTCAGTGATGTTTGCTCGAGAAATACGTCCAGAAATAGGTGCTTCAACACGAGCAAAGCCTCGATTTAGGCGCGCTACTTCAAGTGCGGCTTGCGTTTGGTTTAAGCTCGCAAGCGCTTGGTTTTTCTCAGCTAAACGGGCATCAAGAACTTCTTCAGAAACCGCCTGGGTTTTACGAAGTTTAAAAGCACGGCTATAGTTTTGCTCAGCCAACTGAACGCGACTTTTGGCTTCTTCAAGCTGTGCAGTCAATCGATCAACTTCTGCTTTAAACGTGCGGTTATCAATTAAGAATAGGGTTTGTCCTTGTTCGACATATTCGCCTTCGTCAAATGCAACAAAGTCAATATAGCCCGACACGCGAGGGCGAAGCGCAACAATTTGCGGAGACTCTAAACGACCTGTAAAATTATCCCACTCGGTTAAACGCTGAGACACTACCGTTGCCACATCAACAGGAACACCAGCATTTGCGCCAGCGCTCATTGATTGGCTTGGATCCTGCTCGTCACCACCGCATGCAGCGACAAGCGCAGTTAGGCTTACTATTGCCAATAAACGGGTAAAAGTTTTCATTGCAAGATTCTCTTAAAAATTAAACTAAAGTTTGATGCTGTGCATTATGCATCGCCACCAACAATAAAAATAATTATCTTTTTATATGCAACACATCACATGATGTTATATATTAAAGAACGGGCTGACAGAGACAACTGCTTTTAAAAATTTAGAAGGATGGTTTCGCAGAGAAAATGAGAATAACCGTATAAAAAGCGAGAGCTTAGAGAAATCAACGGTTACAGCGATATAGTGTACCAGTGTCGCTCGTCGCATTCATTTGGAAAATAAATGCTTTTAGCTATAACCTATAACTAAACTATGTCAGTTAAATTACATAGCCAAAAACGAAGTAAACGGCAGCTTTTTTCATTGTTCGATAGATGAAAGTAGACTGTCCGCAAAAGACACCGGAGACAACCATGCGTCCACATGATTTAAATTTATTGATGATTTTTGATGCCATCATGACCGAGGGTGCAATTACCCGCGCAGCTGACAGGCTGTCGATGACGCAACCTGCGGTATCTAACGCACTTTCTCGTATGCGCACAGCTTGGAAAGATGAACTGTTCGTTAAAGACGGCCGCGGTATTCAACCTACCTCATTTGCTAAAAATTTATGGAGTCAGATTCAGGGCCCTTTAGGCGAGCTCGAAGTCGCCGTTAACCCAACTGACTTTAACCCTGCAACGGCTAAGCGTACCTTTCGTATAGCTGCAACTGACAGCATCGTTTCTATGGTGTGGGGGCCGCTCCGCAAAGTTATTGAGAATGAAGCGCCTGGTATTAACATCCATGCCATTCCTAATTACGACATGGAAACCGATAAAATACTCAAAGATGCTGAAGCAGAGCTCACTTTCTCTAAATATCAGGAGCCTGGCTCTGTTATTCGTGCCGAACATGTTCTCGATCCAAGCTGGGTTGTGGTAATGCGCCCCGATCATCCATTAGCAAAATCTCAATTGACCTTAGAAGACTTTGTTGCGGCAGACCACCTTCTAGTTTCTGTTACAGGTGATGTGACTGGCCCTACAGATCAGGTGCTGGCGAATTTAGGCCTTAAGCGCCGCGTGGCAATGTCAGTAAACCAGTTTTATAACGCTACACCGTTATTAAAAGAGAGCAACCTTATTTGTGTAGCACCATCTTTGGTAATGGAAAAAGAAATTTTCTCAGGGGAATTGGCGGTATTTGAAACGCCAATAGAAATTGTCAGCTCTCCGCTGTCTGTAATGTGGCACAAACGTCAGGATCAAGACGCGGGCTTACAGTGGCTTAGAGGTCTCGTAGTTAGATTTATTCGCGAGCGCGTACAACGTCATGAAATGCTGCTCTCTCAATGCTGTAGAAAAGCCTATTGCGCCGAAACGGTTAAGCGCTTTATGGACCAGCGCAATATGGACTGTGAAGAATTTACGCCAGCGCATTTGAAAACGCCCAGCAATGATGAAATGGACGAAGAACGCGACACTGTAGCGGTTGGAAAAGAAACGGCTTAATACCAGTCTGCCTAGATAACTAACCACTCAGCGAGACTTAACATGTTCGTCATCGCGCTGTGCTATCGCAGGTAAAGTGGTTCTAAAACATTCAAAGCCCTAATAAAAAAACCGCTCAATGAGCGGTTTTTTCGTAGTTCGAACAAAGAAGCTAATTTACTTCTTTTTCTTTGCTTTCGGGTTTGGTAGGTCAGTAATACTTCCTTCGAAGATTTCAGACGCAAGACCAATTGATTCGTTAAGCGTTGGGTGAGCGTGGATAGTCAATGCTACGTCTTCAGCGTCAGCACCCATCTCAATAGCTAGGCCGATTTCGCCAAGCATTTCGCCCGCGTTGGTACCTACCATAGCACCACCGATTACGCGGCCCGTTTCTTTTTCGAAAATCATCTTAGTCATACCGTTAGTTGCATCAGATGCAATTGCACGGCCTGAAGCAGCCCATGGGAACGTTGCTGTTTCATAGCTTACGCCCTGCTCTTTCGCTTCTTTTTCAGTTAGACCAACCCAAGCAACTTCTGGCTCAGTGTACGCTACTGAAGGAATAGCACGTGGGTCGAAGTAATGCTTCTGTCCAGCAATAACTTCTGCAGCAACGTGACCTTCGTGAACCGCTTTGTGCGCAAGCATTGGCTGACCTACAAGGTCACCGATTGCGAAGATGTGGTCAACGTTAGTACGCATTTGCTTATCAACGTTGATGAAGCCACGCTCGTCAACGTTTACGCCAGCTGCATCTGCGCCAACTAGCTTACCGTTTGGCTTACGACCAACAGCAACAAGTACTTTGTCGTAGCGCACTGGCTCAGCAGGTGCGTTCTTACCTTCAAATGTTACGTACAAGCCATCGTCTTTTGCTTCAACCGCAGTCACTTTGGTTTCAAGCATGATGTTAAACTTGTCTTTGTAGTCTTTCATGAACACTTTCATGATGTCTTTGTCAGCTGCTGGAATTAGCTGATCTAAGAATTCAACTACATCAATGTTCGAGCCAAGTGCTTCGTACACAGTACCCATTTCTAGACCGATGATACCACCGCCTAGTACTAGCATTTTCTCTGGAATGTCTTTCATTTCCAGTGCGCCAGTTGAGTCGATTACACGATCATCTTCTGGGATGAACGGTAGGCTTACTGGCTCAGAACCCGCAGCGATAATCGCTTTCTCGAAAGTAATAGTAGTAACGTCGTCACCATTTTTTACTTCTAGGGTGTTTGCGCCTGTAAATTTACCGAAGCCTTGTACATGCTTGGTTTTACGCATTTTAGACATACCGCTAAGGCCATTTGTCAATTGCTTAACAACGCCGTCTTTGTATTCGCGGATTTTATCTAAATCGATGGTAGGCTCGCCAAACGATACACCGTGGCTAGCAAGGTGCTTCGCTTCTTTCATCACTTTAGCAACGTGAAGAAGGGCTTTTGAAGGGATACAGCCAACGTTAAGACAAACACCACCAAGCGTGTCGCGAGAGTCTACGATAACTGTTTCAATACCTAAGTCAGCCGCACGGAATGCTGCTGAATAACCGCCAGGGCCGCCGCCCAGTACCACCAATTGCGTTTTAATTTCGCTCATTGTGAACCTCAATCCTGTTCTTGTAGGGTCATGCTATTACTTTTGTGTAATAGCATAACCTAAATGCCACCAAATGGGCTTATAAAATCGTCGAAAATGTTACTGATATTGTAAACTTTTTCGACCTTTTATTTAAAGTATGATTCTGCGTAAGTCAGTTAGGTTTGCAGCAACCTCAGTAGAGAATCTTGCACCTACCGCACCATCGATGACTCGGTGGTCGTATGACAGGCTTAGCGGCACCATTAAGCGCGGCTCAAACTCTTTACCATTCCACTTAGGCTTCATCTCAGACTTAGACACACCTAATATGGCGACTTCTGGTGCATTTACAATAGGCGTAAACGCCGTGCCACCAATACCACCTAGACTAGAGATGGTGAACGTTCCACCCTGCATGTCAGCCGCTTTAAGCTTGCCTTCACGGGCTTTCTTAGAGGTGTCAATAAGCTCTTGAGACAGCTGCTCAATACCTTTCTTATTCACGTCACGAATAACAGGTACAACAAGGCCTCCCGGTGTTTCAACCGCAATACCAATGTTGATAAACTTCTTAATGATTAAGCTCTCACCATCGTCAGACAGTGATGAGTTGAATACTTCGTATTTCTCAAGCGCTTTCGCTACCGCTTTCATAACGAATACTAGTGGTGTGATCTTAAGACCAGACTTAATTTTCGCGTGGTAAGCATTTTGCTCTTTACGGAATTCTTCAACTTCAGTGATATCTGCTTCGTCGAACTGCGTAACGTGCGGGATAGTCGCCCAGTTACGGTGTAAGAACGGTCCAGAGATCTTTTGAATTCGAGAAAGCTTTTGTTCTTCAATCTCACCAAACTTGCTGTGATCAACAGGCTTAACCGGAACGATTTGAAGTACGTTGTCGCCCACAGGCGCACTACCTGAAGCTGCTGCTGTGCGAGGTTTCGCAAGCTCAGCTTTCACATAGGCTTGAACGTCTTCTTTCAAGATACGGTTTTTAGGACCAGAGCCGTTAACTTGAGTAAGGTCTACACCAAACTCACGAGCAATACGGCGAACCGAAGGAGAAGCATGTGCTTTACCTGTATTCTTGGCTTCTGGCGCTGGGGGCACAGGAGAGCGACCTTGCGAGGCTTCCTGCTGTGACGCTTGTTGAGTCTCTTCTTGCTGTGAGTCTTGTTTAGTCTCTTCTTGCTTAGGCGCTTCAGCAGGCTTTTCAGCTGCACTTGAAGACGAACCACCGCTGGTCTCAAGCTTAACAACCAAGGTGCCTTGCTTAACTTTGTCACCCGCTTTGATAAAGACTTCTTTAATCGTACCTGCATGTGTTGAAGGCACATCCATAGTCGCTTTATCAGTTTCTAGCGTGATAAGACCGTCTTCTTTTTCAACGGTATCGCCAGCTGATACAAGTACATCGATAACGTCAACTTCACCGTCTTCACCAATGTCTGGTACAGCAACTTCGATAGTCTCGCTACCTGAAGACGCGGCTGGTGCTGACTCTTGCTTTGCACTTTCCTGCGCAGCCGGTGCAGATGCTTCAGAAGAAGCATCGCTAGACGCCGATTCACTTGAAGACGAGCCTGAGCCCGCTACTTCAAGCTTGATCACTACCGTACCTTCTTTCACTTTATCGCCAGTACTGATGAATACTTCTTTCACCGTACCTGCGTGTGTTGAAGGAACGTCCATGGTTGCTTTATCGGTTTCAAGGGTAATTAGCCCATCTTCTTTTTCAATGGTGTCGCCCACTGAAACCAATACGTCGATTACGTCTACTTCGTCGTCAGAACCGATATCCGGTACTGCAACTTCAATCACTTCGCTGCTGCCAGACGCAGCTGGCGCTGCTTCTGACTTGCTTTCGTCTTTTGGTGCTTCTTCTTGCTTAGGTGCATCTTCTTTAGAAGATTCATCTGAAGCGTTTTCTTCAGACGCGCCTTTATCGGCACTGTCACCATTGGCAACTTTCATTTCACCAATCACATCGCCTTCTTTGATTTTATCGCCTACTGATACAGTTAGGCTTACAATCTCACCTTCAAACGGTGCTGGGATGTCCATTGACGCCTTGTCACTTTCAACAGTAACAACGCCTTCATCAGCCTCAATGTTGTCGCCTACGGCAACACATAGCTCGATAACTTCAACTTCGTCACCGCCTACGTCGGGTACGATAATCTTTTGAATATCTGACATATGTAAAATACCTTATCTGGCTTACGCGTAAAGTGGGTTAAGTTTTTCAGCGTTAATTTCAAAACGCTTAATGGCTTCTGCTACCACTTTCTTCTCAACGTCACCGCGCTGAGCCAATTCGTAAAGTGATGCCACCACAATGTATGACGCATTAACTTCAAAGTGAGTACGCAAGTTTTCACGGCTATCGCTTCGACCGAAACCGTCTGTACCTAGGCAGCGGTATTCAGTTTCGATGAACGCACGTACTTGGTCTGAGTAGTTCTTCACATAGTCAGTGGCAGAAATCGCAGGACCTGCGTCTTTCGTAATTACCTGACCAATGTAAGGTACTTTTTGCTCAGCTTCTGGGTTTAGCATGTTCCAGCGTGCTACGTCTTGACCTTCACGCGCTAGCTCGTTGAACGAGGTTACTGAGTAAACGTCAGAAGATACGTTGTAGTCGTTACAAAGAATCTGCGCCGCTTTACGCACTTCGTTCAAGATAGTGCCTGAGCCCATCAACTGAACATTCAGCTTAGACTTGTCATTTTCAACGCGCTCTAGCTTGTAAATGCCTTTAATGATCTGTTCAGCAACATCATCACCTTCTGGCATTGCAGGGTGCTGATAGTTCTCGTTCATCAATGTTAGGTAATAGAAGATATTCTCGTTATTACCGTACATGCGACGTAGACCGTCTTGAACGATAACTGCTACTTCGTAACCATACGTTGGGTCGTAAGTAATACAGTTAGGAATTAGGTTCGCTTGAACATGCGAGTGGCCGTCTTGGTGCTGTAGACCTTCACCGTTAAGTGTGGTTCTACCCGCAGTTGCGCCTAAAAGGAAACCACGTGCTTGGCTATCGCCTGCTGCCCATGCCAAGTCACCAACACGTTGGAAACCAAACATCGAGTAGTAGATGTAGAACGGAATAGTGGTAGCGTTACACGTTGAGTAAGACGTACCCGACGCAACCCACGATGCCATTGCACCTAGCTCGTTAATACCTTCTTGTAATACCTGACCTTTCTTATCTTCGCGATAGTAAGCGACTTGGTCGGCATCTTGAGGTACGTATTTCTGGCCTTCATTGGCGTAGATACCTACCTGACGGAATAAGCCTTCCATACCGAATGTACGGGCTTCATCAGGAATAATTGGCACAATACGCTTACCAATTTTCTTATCTTTTAATAGCGCGTTAAGTACACGTACAAACGTCATGGTTGATGATACTTGACGATCGCCTGACCCTTTTAAGATAGCGTCGAATGCACTTAGCTCAGGAATTTCAAGCTGTTCTTCAGCCTGTTCACGGCGAGAAGGCAAGTAACCGCCTAGAGCTTCACGACGCTCGCGAAGGTACTTCATTTCTTCGCTGTCTTCGTCGAACTTGAAGTAAGGTAGGTCAGCAATTTTCTCGTCTGCTACTGGAATATTGAAACGATCGCGGAACGCTTTGATTGAATCAACGTCCATTTTCTTAACGTTGTGCGCTACGTTTTGTGCTTCGCCTGATGCACCTAGACCGAAACCTTTAACCGTTTTAGCAAGGATTACCGTTGGACGTCCTTTCGTATCAATGGCTTTCTGGTAAGCTGCGAATACCTTAACTGGATCGTGACCACCTCGGTTCAAGCGCCAGATATCGTCGTCAGACATGTTCGCTACAAGTGCCGCTGTTTCAGGATACTTGTTGAAGAAGTTTTCACGGGTGTACTTGCCGCCTTTGGCTTTACAGTTTTGGTATTCACCGTCTACCGTTTCGCCCATAAGCTGGATAAGCTTGCCAGATTTATCACGAGCCAGTAGCTCATCCCAGTAGCTACCCCAAATAACTTTCACAACTTCCCAGCCAGCGCCGCGGAATGTGCCTTCAAGTTCTTGGATAATTTTGCCGTTACCACGTACCGGGCCGTCTAGACGTTGAAGGTTACAGTTGATAACAAACGTTAGGTTGTCTAGGCCTTCACGAGAAGCAAGACCAATTGCACCCAAGCTTTCTGGCTCATCACACTCACCGTCACCCATGTAGCAGTAAACGCGCTGACCTGAACAGTCTTTGATACCACGGTTAGTTAGGTACTTAAGGAAGCGCGCTGTGTAGATAGCTTGAAGTGGACCAAGACCCATAGATACGGTTGGGAACTGCCAGTAGTCTTTCATCAAGTGAGGGTGTGGGTAAGACGACAGACCATCGCCAGCACACTCTTGACGGAAGTTGTTTAACTGCTCTTCAGTTAAGTTGCCTTCCATATATGAGCGCGCATAAATACCTGGAGAAATATGGCCCTGAGCGAAAATAAAGTCGCCGCCTTGATTTTCGTTAGGCGCTTTGAAGAAGTGGTTAAAGCCAACATCGTAAAGCATAGCCGATGATGCGAAGCTACCAATGTGGCCACCAAGCTCTAGGTCTTTTTTAGATGCACGCAATACAATCATCAATGCGTTCCAACGAATCGCCGCACGGATGCGCGCTTCGATGGTCAAGTCGCCAGGCATTTTTGGCTCTTGCGCTGCTGGGATAGTATTGATGTAGGCAGTAGTTGCGTCATACGGTAGATGCGCTCCGCTGCGACGTGCTTTATCAATAAGTTTTTCGAGTAAATAGTGGGCGCGTTCTACGCCTTCCTCTTCTAAAACCGACTCAAGCGCATCAATCCACTCTTTAGTTTCTTGAGGATCTACATCTTGGTGCATCATATCAGACATGGTGCCATCCTATTTTTTGCTTATATAGAAAATCCTCCCTTAGCATTGCCTCTACTCTTAAAGGCGCTAAAAGAAGGAAAACTAAATTACGTTGTACTCACAGTGACCCAATCTGGCTCACCTGCTTTTGCAGTGGCACAGGAAAAACCTGACCGGCCTCTGCGAATGAATAGCTATCTAGCTCTTATCTTATAAAAGGTCAGACTAGTAACTAAATCTCTAATCGTCGCAATGCGCGCTGTACGCGGGTATCGCGTTGATTAATGGTTAATAGCGTTTTTTCAATAAACGCCAAATGCGTATTACATGCCTGACGCGCAGCTTCAGGGTCGCGAGAAGCAATGGCTTCTACAATTTCACGACGCTGCTTAGCAATGTCTTCCACCGCTTCAGGGTGCGCTGCCAGCATGTCAAAGTTTCGTTCAATATTGTCCACCAGCATGCTTTGCATGGTGCTCATTACGTGCAACAACACCATATTGTGTGATGCTCTTGCCATAATGATATAAAACTGTCCTAGCGCCTCAGCTTGGGCACGCTTGCTTTCGTGAGCTTTAGGCGTAGGTACGTCGTTCAATGCTTGCTTCAATGCGTTGTAATCTTCAGGTTGACCACGAAGTGCTGCATAGTACGCCGCCATCCCTTCAAGCGCATGACGAAATTCAAGCAAATCAAATTGAGTTTCAGGACGCTGGCTAACTAAGTCCATTAGGGGGTCTGTCATGGCTGAGTTAAGGTTGCGGTTAACAAACGTACCGCCGCCTTGCTTACGTTCTACCAACCCACGTGCCTGTAAATTACCAATGGCTTCCCTAAGCGAAGGTCGCGATACATCAAATTCAAGCGCAAGCTCTCTCTCTGGCGGTAATTTCTGACCAGCCAATAACGTACCGTCGAGTATCATTGACTCGAGTTGCTCGGTAATCACATCAGAGAGTTTTTTTCGCTGCTGCCGCATGCGCGCTACGTATCCTTTTATTTAAACCCTGCTCTATAACAATAGCGACGTTATAAGAGCGGTGAATGTAAAAAATAATCGTGGAATATTTAATCACAAACACAATTGGTAATACCATTTTACCTATCTAGTTTAAGGCAGATCGATTTCGAGGTAAATACTCACAAGCATAGCAAAGCATTTACCTTTTGCTGGGTGTTAAGCTTTATTGTTGAATTTGTTAAGAAAAATCAGTAACCGCAAACTGGTCTGATGAGGAAGGGAGAATGCAGTAATAGGGGCAAAGCGCCTGATCTACATACAATTAATAAATAGACCAAACGCCCTTCTAAGCCAAGTAGGCTAGTAAATGTTAAAAATAATGACTATGCAAGACTGCCTACAAGCGTGAGCGCTGATGTTATTACAAGAAGAAAAATAACATTACGTTTTGCTAACTTTACAAGCACCTTCGGTTCTATTGCTGCATTTTCAGCCTGCAACTGCTGTTCATCAGGCGTTAGAATCTCAGCTTTCGAAGAAATTTGTGTAAGCACATCGTATGCAGGTACATCGAACTGAAGTGCATACTTAATCCACTCAGGCAACGCTCGTGAGAAATGTCCCATCATCAACATGCCAAAAGCGGTAACGCGAACAGGAATATAATCGAGCGCAAACATCAATCTTCCCGCAGCGGCTTTTAAAGGGTGATTTGCATCACACAATGCCTCGGTTGTGCTTCGACTCAAGCTATAAAACAGCGCACCAGGTGCACCAAAAGCAATAAACCACAGCATCACAGCGGCATAGTGTTGATAGTTAAGCCAGGTAAGGTGTTGGCCAAAAGTTTTGCCTTCTGTACCCGCACTTCCGTCACTGTCTGATTGACTTGCACAATGCCCTAATTGGTCGGTGTACATACTGCACGCCTGAAGGTCACCTCGATCAGCAGCATTCAAAAAACTCTTGTAGACGGCTCGCAATGCAGGGCAGCCAATACAGATGAACAAAATTATGCTTTGCTCAATAAACGTAAGAAATGCACCAAGTACCCAGTATTCAATTGCTCCCAGCACTACTGCGGGAAGTAAAAGATAGAAATAAAGTGCTGTGGATGAGACCTTTTTACTTCCCTCCTCATCTTCATTTCCTTCTTGAAACTTAATCAACCCTTTATCTTGAAGAAAAGCACGATATTGAGCGGCATACTTTTCAATATGCCAATTAGGTGTTTTTGTTATCAACCGCTCGAGGCTGAGAACTAATAGCAAGCTCATTAACATCATAGGTATTGAGTTTCCTTTTTTCTGCAGTGCGGATTAGTTAAATTATTTAAACCCAGCAACGCGCATTCTATATCTTGCCCAATCGAAAGCTGCACCAGGGTCAGTTTTTCGCCCTGGTGCTATATCATTATGGCCTACGATACGCCCTAAAGTGATCCGAGGATAGTATCTCGTAATAAAATCAGTGAGTTCGCCAAGGGCTTGGTACTGTGCATCGGTGTAAAACAACGTATCAGTACCTTCAAGTTCAATACCTATAGCATAGTCGTTACAGCGGCTGCGGCCTTGAAATGAAGACAGGCCCGCGTGCCATGCCCGCTGTTCAAAGGGCACAAATTGCTCTATTTCACCCGTTCGATAAATTACACAATGAGCAGAGACCCGTAACCCAGCAATTTCTCTATAGAAAGGATGTTCATCAGGATTGATGGTTCCGGTAAACAATTGGCGAATGCCCGGCGTACCAAACTGTGAAGGAGGTAGTGAAATATTGTGTATCACTAACAGACTAACGTCTGTGCTGTCAGGACGGGCATCATAATGCGGACTTGCTGTGTACTTTGCTTCGTTGTAAAGCACCATAGTATTTGCTTCGATAATTGATTTTCTGGGTAATAGCCTACATTGTATATGGATATAAGTGTATAGGGCTATACATTGCATTCTAATAAGCTAATCAGCACGTTAGTCCTTTGCTTAAGAGATTACGCCGAGTATTTAGCAATACGAAAAGCGGTGCACCACTATTATAAGAAAGGTAGAAGCATGAATGAACAACAAGACCCGACAGCGTCAACGGGTAAATGGATGGTTGCGCTTGCTTGGATTTGCGGTTTTGGTCTACTGGTTTTTGTTTTCTCAGATCTTTTAGAAAAACAAATTAACCCAAATAGCGAACCAACATCAGAGCGTATTGGTTCACAAACCGAAGTCCGACTTAAGCAAAATCGCCAAGGTCACTATGTGACAACAGGTTATATTAATGGTGAGGAAGTCGTATTTCTTGTTGATACGGGTGCCACTGACGTGGCCGTTCCCGCTCATTTGGCTAACAAGCTTCAACTCAAAGCGGGTCGAGAAGGGTTGGCCAGCACAGCTAACGGCGTTGTAAGAGTTGCCGAATCGACCATTGAAACTTTGCGCATTGGTGAAATTGTGGTGCGCGATGTAAAAGCAAACTTAAACCCCGGTATGCAAGATGACCATATATTGCTGGGAATGAGTGTTCTTCGCCAATTAGAGTTTACTCAGCGCGGAGAATGGTTAATATTGCGTACCCTTTAAATACACAGATAGCATAGATCATAGCGATGAAGATGACATCACCAGACATGCAAGCGATTCGAGAGCAAGTATCGAACGCGCTTATTGAAGATCTTGGCGGCGAATTAAATGCTGCAAACGACATTACGGCGAACCTGATAGATGAAAGCGTTAATGCAAAAGCCACTATTATTACGCGAGAGCCTTGCGTGGTTTGTGGAATCGCATGGGCAAACCAAGCATTTGCACTAATCGACGAGTCGGTGTCGCTAACGTGGCATGTAAAAGATGGTGACAAAGTTGATGCCAACACCGTACTGGTTAGTTTGGAAGGCTCTGCTCGCGCGATATTGACGGCAGAACGTACGGCGCTTAACTTCCTACAAACCCTGTCGGCAACCGCCACTGTTACTGCCTTTTACGCTAAGTATTTAGATGGCTCCAACACTAAAATTCTCGATACCCGCAAAACGTTGCCAGGTTTGCGGCACGCACAGAAATACGCGGTGCGTTGTGGTGGGGGTCAAAACCATCGTGTGGGTTTGTTCGATGCATTCTTAATTAAGGAAAACCACATATTTTCTTGCGGAAACATCGAAAAAGCCGTAAGCCGAGCGAAAACAATGATGCCGGGCAAGCCCGTTGAAGTAGAGGTAGAGAACTTAACCGAGCTTGAACAAGCCCTTGGTGCAGGTGCCGACATTGTCATGCTGGATAATTTTTCTAACGAACAGATCCAACAGGCAGTAGCGCTCAATAAAGGTCAATGTAAACTGGAAGTATCAGGAAACATTACTGATGAACGACTGGCTTCTCTCGCTAAGCTAGGCGTAGATTACATTTCATCTGGAGCTTTAACCAAACACGTTCAGGCCATTGATTTGTCGCTGCGCATTAATTTGTCATAGCAGAGCAAGAAAGATAAAGAGCCAAATTAAAAGCTGTAAAGGTGGATTTAACATTAGGTAAGCGAATGTGTTGCTTATCCCCTTGTACTTCCACCTTTATAACGCGGCTTCTTTGTTGCACGTGTTTTATTATAAAGCTACAGTGTTTCAGTGAAATTTACGTTATCGCAATTATCACTTCCCTATACTGTGGCTTTAATTACTGAGACCTTAATGATTGAGGTTGCACAGTGATTTTAAATCACCGAGTAGATGTATAATTTACAATACGATTACTCGTCATTCTGTTCAGTCATTTCTCGATAATGCTTTTTGTGTATAGATAGGCATACGCACTTAAGTCATTAACTTTTATACGAAAGTTCAAGTGATAAAGCCTGCCAAGGCGCGGCGAACCGTGTCATACTGAAAAAGCTAGACATAGGTATATTTGCCTATACTTGTCAGTAACAAATAAAATTCTATACTGAGTATCAAGTACCAGGGGCGTTAAATGGACGACTCGGGTATAAACGTCAATTTGAATTAGATTTAAACTTTACGTGTTATACACGTCCCGGAGAAAAACCATGATGAACATGAATACTAAAAACCAAAAAGGTTTCACCCTAATCGAACTAATGATTGTTGTTGCAATCATCGGTATCCTTGCAGCAATCGCACTTCCTGCTTACCAAAACTACACAGAGAAAGCTCGCTTTACAGAGGTTGTAAACGCTACAGCGGCAGCTAAATCTGCAGTTGAAGTTTGTGCGCAAACTGAGTCAGGAACAACCGCTACAGAAATTTTAGATGCCTGTGACAGCAACGCAAAAGGTATTGCGGATGTAGTAACCGCTGATACTGGCGTAGTTGGATTAGCGGTTGTAGACGGCGTTATCACGGCGACTAAGCCAACTGATTCTTCTATCACTGGTGCGGGTACTTATGAAATGACTCCAGCTGTAGATGTCGCTACACGACGCGTTACATGGACAACAGTTTGCGACCCTGCAACTCTTTGCTAATCATAGTCAACTTACAAAAAAGGTTCACGTTGTGAGCCTTTTTCTTTATTTATACTAGCGAGGTTCAATCTTGGCACGAGCTCCCGTAACTTTCATTTGGCAAGGGAAAGATCGACATGGTCAATCTCGCAAAGGTGAGATCTCCGCAGCCTCTTTGTCAGAAGCGAAAAATCTACTTCGGCGCCAAGGAATCTCAGCAAACAAAGTTAAAAAGTTAGCTAAACCCCTTTTTGGCGGAAGCCCGAAAATTACTGCTGCAGACATCTCTGTCATATCACGTCAAATCGCCACCATGCTCGCCGCCGGTGTTACCCTTATCCAATCGTTAGAAATGATTTCCCAAGGTCACGCCAATTCTTCAATGCGCAAACTTCTTGGCGAAATAACCGATGAGGTAAAAGCGGGTAATCCATTGTCATCGGCGCTCAGAAAACACCCTCTTTATTTTGACGATTTATATTGCGACTTGGTTTATACCGGTGAGCAGTCGGGCGCACTTGAAACCATTTATGACCGCATTGCGACCTATAAAGAAAAGGCCGAAGCACTAAAATCAAAAATCAAAAAAGCAATGTTTTACCCCATTGCAGTTTTGGTTGTTGCTTTTATTGTTACGACTATCCTTCTTATATTTGTTGTGCCGCAGTTTGAAGAGATTTTCAGCAGCTTTGGCGCAGAACTCCCTGCCTTCACCCAGTTCGTATTGGCTATTTCACGGTTCGTCCAAGACTACGGTATTTTTATCGCCATAGGTATTGGCGGTGCTGGGTTTATGTTTATGCGCACCTACAAGCGAAGCCAGAAGCTACGTGACACGGTGGACCGCAACATTTTAAAAATTCCCGTCATTGGCGAAATATTAAAAAAAGCCAGCATTGCGCGCTTTACCCGAACCCTAGCCACGACCTTCGCAGCAGGTGTGCCGCTTATTGGCGCACTAGAATCCGCTGCCGGAGCTTCGGGCAACGCAGTATACCGCGAGGCCATTTTATACATGCGTAAAGAAGTGGCGGGCGGTATGCCAATGCATGTTGCAATGCGCGCTACACAAGTATTCCCTGACATGGTGACGCAGATGATTGCCATTGGTGAGGAGTCGGGCGCGGTTGATGAAATGCTCAGCAAAATTGCCACCATATATGAAGCTGAAGTCGATGATATGGTAGACGGTTTAACCAGCCTACTTGAACCTATGATCATGGCCGTACTTGGCGTGGTAATCGGCGGCTTGATTGTGGCTATGTACCTCCCTATATTCCAGATGGGTAACGTGGTATAACGTGGCTCAGCATTAAAAGAACGAAAATCAACAATCATAAGAACCACATACCATGGACGCGATAATTACGCTTAGTCAGCTTTACCCTGCTGTATTCTATTCCCTAGTCTTTTTTGTAAGTTTAATGGTTGGCAGTTTCTTGAACGTGGTGATTTACCGCTTGCCTATTATGATGGAACGCAGCTGGCAGCAAGAGTACCAAAGCTATTTTAGCGCGGGTGAGCCGACACCTAACGATAAAAACTCAACAGCGTCAGAGGAAGTATTCAACCTTGTAAAACCAGACAGCACATGCCCTAGCTGCGGCCACAAAATTCGCGCATGGGAAAATATTCCTGTTATTAGCTACCTGTTCCTTAAAGGTAAATGCGCTAAATGCAAAGTTGGAATATCAGTTCGTTACCCGCTGGTTGAATTGTTTACTGCTTTAGCCTGTACGTTTGCGGCCTATCAATTTGGTGTCACATCGCAAGCCCTATGGGCCGTATTGTTTACATACATACTCGTTGCTCTGCTGTTTATTGACTTAGATAAGATGCTATTACCTGACCAGTTAACACTGCCTCTACTGTGGTTAGGGTTATTGTTGAGCACGCAACACATTTTTGTAGGCACCACCGACGCTATTGTTGGCGCAGCGGCGGGTTATTTAAGTTTATGGTCTGTTTATTGGCTATTTAAACTTGCCACTGGCAAAGAAGGCATGGGCTATGGCGATTTCAAGCTGCTCGCCGCACTTGGCGCTTATACGGGCTGGCAAGGTTTGCCCATTATTATTTTGCTCTCTTCGTTTGTTGGTGCAATTGCAGGCATACTCATAATGGTGATTCAAAACAAAGGTAAGTCGTTGGCAATTCCTTTTGGTCCCTATCTCGCAGTGGCGGGTTGGCTGACACTGCTTTTTAAAGATGCCATTATTACCACCTATCTTGATTACGTACTTTAGTTAGAAGGTGCCGGCATTATGAATAAGCAGACTCCCTTTGTAGTAGGCCTTACTGGCGGCATAGGTAGCGGTAAATCTGCTGCCACTGATATTTTTGCGTCGTTAGGCATAGACATCGTGGATGCCGATGAGGTCGCAAGGGATGTGGTTGCCGTGGGCTCACAAGGGTTACTTCAAATAGCTGAGCATTTTGGCGAGCATATTTTGCTTGAAGACGGTAGCCTTGATCGCGCCGCACTTCGAGAGAAGGTTTTTGCTAACCCAGATGAAAAAATCTGGCTGAACGGCCTTCTCCACCCGCTTATTCGTTCTCGCATGCAACAGCTAATCATAGAATCGACTTCTCCCTATTGCATCTTATCTGTTCCACTATTGGTTGAAAACAAGCTTACTGAAATGTGTAACTACGTAGTAGTGGTTGACTGTCCTGAAGCGCTTCAGCTTGAACGCGCCTTAAAGCGAGATGGTAGCTCTGAAGCAACGATAAAAAGTATTATGGCGTCACAAGCTAGCCGTAAAGAACGGCTGAGCGCTGCAGACCATGTACTAGACAATAGCACCAGCCTAAACGCCCTCTTTTCGCAAGTTTCGGCCTTGCATGAACACTTACTTTTGCTATCTAAAGCGTGAAGTTGATAGACGAAGTTAACGCAAAAACACATCCCTTATAACTAAATTCACCACCTAAAAGCAGGGCGTTATAGCCTTACGGATTGATTTTTGAAACTTTTTTGACCAATTAACGTCAAAGTAAAGATTTGGCGAACAAGTATACTTGGCTTAAACGCTTTGATGCTTTAGGCTTGTTGCCTTTCACTGTTCAGCTAAATTTTTAGCGACATTTCTCTAAGTCTATGTGTTTTAAGGGGTTCCATGGGTCACGCTGTTTTCGAATTTCCACTAAAGGAAAAAGTACGTAACTATTTACGTGTTGAGCAGCTGCTTGGGCAACTTAAAATTATGGCTAAATCAGAACATACTCATCTGCAGCTGGTGTTCTTTGAACAGCTTTTCGAATTACTTGATCTTATTGAAAGACTGGATCTTCGCTCCGATCTTACCAAAGACCTCGAAGCCCATGAAAAGAACTTGGTTTATTGGTCTAAGCACCCGAAAATTGACAGCACCGCCTTAGAACAAGCGCTAAAAACCGTGCTTACCCTAAAACAAAAGCTAAAAACAGACCGCCGTTTTAGTAGTGCTTTGAAAGAAGATAAACTGCTAAGCGCAATCAGGCAGCGCTTTGCCATTCCAGGTGGCGCGTGTAGCTTCGATTTGCCCAATCTTCATTTTTGGTTACAACAACCCCTTGAACAACGCCTCGCTGAAATAGCGCAATGGCTTGAAACGTTAGCCTTACTCGATGATGCTATTGCTGTTAGCCTGTCGTTCATTCGCGAACGAGGTCAATTTGTCAATGTGGTTGCTGACAACGGTTTTTACCAAGGTGCTGCAGAAGATAAAAACGAGTTAATTCGCGTTAAATGTAGCGTTGATGAAGGGTATTACCCTACGCTTAGCGGCAATAAATACCGTTACGCACTCCGCTTCATGCTATTTTCTCCTCAAGAGGGCCAATCTGGCGCAGTGGAAAGCAGTATTCAGTTTCGTTTAGCTGCCTGTTAAACTTAAGACCTGTTGATGTTTGATGTACCGCAAAGATCAGCAGGCCCGAGTCTTTAATTTATTATTTCCCGTCTGCGGTAGTGATAGCAAATCGCAAACTTCGCCGTTTAGACGTATTTCACTGGAGTAAATAATGGAAGTGAAATGTCCTATTTGTGCCAAGCAGGTTGTTTGGGCACCAACAAGCGAATATCGCCCTTTTTGCAGTAAAAAATGCCAACTTATCGATTTAGGTGAATGGGCCGCTGAAGACAGAAAAATAGCCGGCAAGCCTGCAGAAGACGCAACGCCCAAGCATATCGATGTTGAAGAGATAGAGGCGATGCTAGCACAGCAATCAGATGACTTCTTTAAGCACTAATACGCGATGTCATTCCCACACAATTTGGCAAACATCAGTATTTAGGTAAATTCCACTAAGACGTATTCTCGTACAAAGCGCAGTGGTGTAGTATCGGTTTACTTGGTCTCCAAGCCGTAGGTAGATGCTCAGCAATCGAACGTATTAATTCGTCACAATATTAATCAATAGCTCGCTGCGCAGCTTTCCTCATCCTCAACCTATACAAAAAGGAACATGAATGTTTAATTCTATCGCGCTTGTTGGTGGTACTCATGGAAATGAAACCAGTGGTATTCAGCTTATTCGAAACTGGCAACAGTTTGGGCTACCTTCGCGATTTAATGAGCTAGATGTTTCGTTAAGCATCGCCAATGAAGCGGCCATTGCGGCAAACGTTCGTTTCGTAGACGAAGACTTAAACCGTCAGTTTACCTTTGAACGTTTATCGAATAACAATTCTGCGAAAGAAGCTGAGCTTGCTAAGGCTCTTAACCAACAGTTAGGGCCTAAGGGTGATTCGAACACAGATTTTGTGATTGATATTCACAACACCACCAGCGAAATGGGTGCTACGCTTATCATTTTGGAAGCGGATGAATTTCATATTCAGCTGGCGCGATACGTAAAGCAACAAATGCCAGAAGCCAACATTTTGGTAGAAGACGAAAAGCCCTACCTTGAACATGGTTACCTGTGCACCACTGGTAAGAAAGGTGTAATGATAGAAGTGGGTGGGCAGCCACAGGGCGTGTTAAGAGAAGATGTTTACCTTCTAACACAAACCATGGCTGAAGCAATATTGGATTTTTGTGCCGCGTATAATAAAGGGCAAATTAATACTGACGCTTTGCCTGCCTGTGAAGCTTTTCGTTTAGGCGATAATGTGTCTTTTCCGTTAGATGCTAATGGAAAACGTACCGCCATGATCCATCATTCACTGCAAGATAACGATTTCAAACCTCTCATACCTGGGGCACCGGTATTTCGGACGTTTGACGGCAAAGATATCGTGTGGGAAAACGAAACTGAAACCTACCCGCACTTTATTAATGAAGCCGCTTATTTCAAACTGGATGTGGCATTTGCCACCGCTGAACGAATAATGCTTTAAGCGTAAGTTATCTTGTTATTTGACTTACCAGCAAGAGAATAACAAAAGCACAGTCAGAAAGGCTATTGGGCCCTGATGGGCCCTCAGCTAAAAGAGTTCTATTTTTGGCTCTCGCGCCTCTTCAAACTCATTTTTCTCTTCTGGTGAAGATTCATTGATGTCAAAATGGATTTTACGCTGATCTTCCATAACGTATTTTTCAAACATTTCTTTCGTGCTTAAATTAAAAGACTCGTCAAAATGTTCGCGATTATTGATGTAAGACGAGAATTGTCCGAACAAGCTAACAATGGCATCTTGCTCTAACTTCACGTGTTCGGTGCGCTGGCGAATAATATCTTGGAATTGAATCTTGGCTATTGCACCACTCACTTTAGACGCCACTTCCGTCGCGCTTTGTGAAAAACATGCCAGCATTTTGGGATTAAGTTCTTCTAACACCCGATAGTGGCTCGTAATGTTTTCTAACGATTCAGAAAACCCCGTTAATAGTTCACGCGTGTCGTTAGCACGCGTTGAATTAAGCATTTTCTCTCCCTGATGATGCGCGGCATCAAGAGCGGACTTTATACCTGATTCTATTTTTTCAGCCGCTTCTGAAGACTGGGAAGACAATATACGTACTTGCTCTGCCACTACCGCAAAGCCCCTTCCGTATTCTCCGGCTCTAGCTGCTTCGATAGCCGCATTTAGCGCTAATAAGTTGGTTTGTGAAGCAATATTTTTAACCAGTTCGGTGAGTTCTTTGAGGTTCTCAACTTCACGCATTACCCCTTGAATCGCTTCTGTATCTGCGATTTGCTGTTCCCGCTGGGTGCTTATCATGGCTTTAATACTCGATAAGCGCTTTGCAGCTAGCTCAAACTCATCGGCGCTTTTTTCTTTGCAGCTAAGCGCGTTCTTTTGCCCTAACTCAACGTTATCTATACTGTCTTGAATGCTACTTTCAATTTCGTACAGCGCCTTCATCAATTCCATCGATGCATCTTCTGTGATGGCGCTTATGCCGTCCATTTGGCCTTTGAGGATGGCTACATATTCACTGACTTGAGCATGTGTTTCGTTGAGTTGATCAGAAGTTTCTTGTAAGTAACTCTCCTGTTTATTAAGACTGGCTTTGAATACGCTTGTTTGCCTATGCGAATACCATGTAATAAAACTCAAGAAACCCAGTATTGTGGCAACGGTACCTGCTTGCCCATTTAATAGCTGTGGCGATATATTCAACGAAATTGCCATGCTCAATATAGACACACCAACCAAACCGCTCCAAAGTAAAAGTGAGTCCTGAACTTTGTTCGTCTTATCCTTAAGCACTTTAAACTTCTCAGCGAGTACCAACTCATAATACTGCTTTGTTTTTTCAAGTACTTTCATAATCTAACCTTATGCAGTTGGCACCAACTGCTTTACTACACCTAATAACTGCTCTGGCTCAACAGGCTTAACAAGCCAACCTGTCGCGCCCGCCGCTTTCGCTTCTTCGCGACGACTCTGTTGAGATTCAGTGGTTAACATCAACATAGGGGTGAACCTGAACTTAGACTGCTGTTTCAACGTTTTAATAAGCTCTATGCCGTTCATACCTGGCATGTTTAAGTCTGTGATAATTAGTTTAGGACTGATTGATTCAAGGGCTGTCATAGCCGCTTCCGCACTCTCTGATTTTGTGACCGTATAGCCCGCTCGTTTTAATAACATTTCCATGCTCATTAACATGGTGGCCGAGTCATCTACTAAGTGTATTGCGCTCATTGCATTACCTCTCGTGTTAGCCAATTAATTGTTTACATAATTCAGTATAGTCATGTGCGCCACGACTGTTAGGAGCATAGGCAAATACAGGCTTATTCTCTGCAAATGCCTCGGCGAGTTTGATGCTCTTTCTAATGGGATTAAGCACTTTGCTTCGTCCATAGCGCCCGTACCAGTTACTTAACTCCTGTCTGTGCAGCTTTAGATTTTGTTCTACCATGACAGGTAAAATAGTGAGTTTGGTTGCTCTAAACTTTCGCTCTGCCATTGCATTTCTGCAGGCATTGAGCAGTTTCTGAACACCGTCACTTGCCAGTGGAAGGGGTGTTGCTGGAATAATAATGTCGGTCGCTGCCGATAGCGCAGCCATAAGCTGCGGGCTCAATGTTGGCGGCGTATCAATAAGAACAATATCGAAATGTTTCGTTACCGCTTCCGAGTCGCACCAGTTACGCAATACATCTAGCGTGATTTCTTCATTTGTATTCGCATTACAAGTATCAACATCGGTGGCATATATGTTGTCAGCGCACTTCACAATAGAGGTAAAGAAGGTGTTGAGAGGCAGTTCAGTTATATCGCTTTGTTGAACGCACCCTAGTGCTTTTAAGCCATGCATAACATGGCCTTGATTATCAAGATCCAACACAATGACCCGTTTATTCGCTTGTGCGAAGCCATAAGCAAGATTTACCACCGTAGTGGTTTTCGCCGTACCGCCTTTGCGATTAGCTACCGTGATCACTCTCATTCGAACCACACTTTACTCTGCTTGTTTTGCATCATTTCAGTCAGCCAATATAGTGCATCAGCTTCAGGCCACACGCTCACTTTTGGCTTTTTCGCTAGCAATACCTGATACACAGCGGTATGTGCGCTACCTAAGGCTTTTAAATTAACTTGTCGGGAAGTCTCTTCATTCAACCAAGCAAAGAGCGCTTCAGCTTCTTCTATTTCACAGTGCCCGGTCATGACCGCGACTTTCTTTTTGTAAGTTATAGGCATTTTGCTAATACCTCTTGAACGTTGATAATCAATAACACACGCCCGTCGCCAAGCAGCGCCGTTCCCGAGAAGTGAGCGTATCCGGCCAACACGCCTTCAAGCGGTTTTTGAATAACGTCAATCCCTTCGTGAAATTTATCAATGATTAATCCAAACTCTCCCTGAGGCGTTGATACCACAAGAATTGAATGCTCTTCCCTTTCTTCGGCTGCTTCGAAACCTAACGCTTCACGCAAGTCACAAAGAGGTATGAGCTTTTCGCGGATAACCAGTACGTGTTCGTTGCGAATACGCTGGATATCGGCAGTAGGCACTTTGACAGTCTCAACGACGGCATCCATTCCAACACCAAACATTTGGTCGTTCACTTCGAACATCATTACTCGGTTCACTGACATAGTTTGGGGCAGCAATAGTTTGAAAGTACTTCCTACTCCCACTTCGCTTTGCATTTCGATTGTGCCGCCGGCCTGACTAACCATCGTTTTTACCGCATCCATTCCAACGCCGCGCCCAGATAAATCTGACACTTGCTCAGACGTTGAAAAACCAGCGGCAAAGATTAACTGTAGCGCTTCATTATCATCCAAGTTTTCAAGCTGCGTTTCGCTGATAACCCCTTTTTGAAATGCCAAAAGCTTAATTTTTTGAGGGTCAATGCCTTTACCATCATCGCGAATCTCTATGATTACACTATCATCAAGCGGCGTTGCGATGAGGTCGATGCGACCTACTTCAGGTTTTCCTGCTGCAAGCCGCTCTGCAGGAGACTCTATGCCGTGATCTATGCTATTTCTTAGCAAGTGAATAAGCGGTTCAGATAAGGACTCAATTAAATTTTTGTCAAACTCGGTATCTTCTCCCTGCATACACAACTCGATTTTTTTATCGAGCTTTCTGGCTAAATCCCGCACTAAGCGAGGGTAGCGTTGAAATACGTGGGAAACAGGCACCATACGAATCTGAAGCACTGCACTTTGGAGCGATTCTGTTAATCGGTTAACAATGGAAAAATGGGCTTTGATTTGCTTACTGAGCTTTCTACTGCCTCCCTCTTCTTCTGCCTGCTTTGCAAGATAAGGCAGAGAATTTTTGGCAACGGTTAGCTCGCCAACAATGTCCATTAAGTAATCTATTTTTGACTGATCGACCTTGAGCATTTTCACCGCTTGGCGTTCAGCTTTTACAGGAGCAGCTGTGTCTTCTGTCGTTTCTAGTGCCTTAGCTGGCTGTGTATTAGCTGGCTGTGTAGTCTCAGCTGTCGCGTCATTCGACGTCTGTTGTGCTTGATCGTCATTTGCTTGCGCTTGAATTGTTTCCTCATCTAACGCGTTACTAATGGCAACCGCCAGCGCGTCCTCATTTTCAAACTCAGCGCCCAGAATATTACCCACCAGCCCTGCGATAGAAGGAAACATGAACTCAGATTTATAGTTATCCGAATTAAGTAGTGCGAGCTGTTGTGTCAGCATTGCTCGTTCATGCAATGCTAGGTTTTTTGGCTTAGACGCTTCTCTCTTTGAGTCGCCTGCTTCGTTTGCCGAACTATTACCGACTTCAGGAGACGTATTCATATTAGTGTCTTTACCTGAACATCCATCCTCTCGGATTTCGTTATTAAGAAAACTCAAATCGTCGATTGAAGATAGCAGGCTCAGCACAGCCCTATTAGCGCTACCATCTTCGCTGTCGTCAAAGTTCAGTGAGGCAAGCAGTAGTCCAGCGCTAGCATGCACTTGCTCTATATCTGTGTCATTCAGGGCACTGTTTAAGGTTTCGTCGTCGATAGTCTCGACGCACTTTTGAATTTTACCGGTGCATGCAGCTTTTAAGGCTTGAGTGGAAAAACTAACGCAAGAGTACTGCCCCTCGTAATACGCCATATGCTGTTTAATTTCATCTTCGCCGGCAACGCCAAGCGCTTTGATTGAAGTGAAACAGTTATAGATATCTGCATCTTCGCCTAATTCGGGCATTTCAATATTAAACGCCTTTATTCCAGGTAAGGCTACGGTGACATTTATTGGGTCTTCTCCGCGAAAGAAGCAGCCTTCGTCGGGCGTGTACTGAATGAAATAGCAGTCTGGGCCAGTCGCTTTACAAAGTAGGTCTAAGTCAGCGTTTCTACCAAAATTGACGATCAGTGCTATGTGCTCTTCGCTTAGCGTTTGCGGGTCAGCTATTGGGCTTTCGTTGTTAACCGTGGCGCTGCTTTCATCGACTTCACTCGAAGCTGTCGGGTCGATAAAGTGTCTTAATTGAGCACTAAGCTGTGTCGATATTGGTTTCCATTGCTCTACATTCTGAGAACCTACTTCGAGCTCGTCGAACCATATTGAAATTTGGTCTAAGGCTTCAAGCAACAAATCGCCTATATCATCGCTGTAGGTGACCTCGTTAGACCTTACACTATCAAGCAAATCTTCTGCTGCGTGAGCCAAGCGAGTTAAAGGTTTAATATCAAATAAATCAGAAGAACCTTTAATGGTGTGCAGGTCGCGAAAAATTTTGTCCACACGCTCAGAAGCTGGGCCCGACGACTGAATTTCTAAAAGCTCTTGGCTCGCCGACTCTAAATTCTCGCGGGACTCGCCAATAAACACATCAAGTAATTCACTCATTGGCTTCCCCCCCAATCACTGCACTTACTACTGACTTCAACGTGTCTGCATCCACAGGCTTCGTCATGTAATAGTTTGCTCCACATTGATAGGCTCGTTCGGCATCTTGATTAGCCGACTCGGTGCTTATCATGATAATGGGGACAGCACGTAGTGCCTCATTGAGCCGTATTTCCTTACATAGCCTATAACCGTCCATCTTTGGCATGTTCACATCAACAAGGAACAAGTCCACGTTTGTACCTATAGCTTTCTCAAGCGCTTCTACACCATTCTCCGCCTCTTCGATAATTCTGTCAGGCGAAGTCACCAGCATTTTGTGGAACATTCTTACCGTAGAGGCATCATCAACAATCATTACTGTTTTCATGTTATGCCCCTCCTGCAAGTGGCTTCTGGTAAGCAATCACATCACCGAATTTGCGTACTTTAAACATAGACGAAATACGGCTCATAGATTCGCTGTGTCCCAAAAAGATATAGCCGCCAGGCTTCATGGCGTCGTAAAGCACGTGCGCCGCTTTTTTTCGAGATTCATCATCAAAATAAATAAGCAGGTTGCGACAAAAAATAAGGTCAAAATGCCGAAACTGTTTCATGTTGCTGCCCGACAAAATATTAGCCAATGTGAATGACACCGACTCACGAATATCTTCACTAAGCTGGAATTGCCCATTGATTTCTTTGAAATACTTCTTCACCAGCGGGAGCGGAATGTTCTGAACAGAGCGCTTGGAATAAAGCCCTTTTTTTGCTGATGCCAGCACGTTGCTGTCAATATCAGAAGAGATGAGCTCTACATCTCTGTGCGCCAACCCTTTCCAATACTCGATAAGATATATCGCTATTGAGTATGGCTCTTCGCCCGTACTTGAGGGTACTGACCAAATGCGCAAATCTTCTCCGGCAGGACGATAACCGTCTAACTCATCCATTATTTCTCTTGTCATCGCTTCAAATTGATATTCTTCGCGAAAGAAATACGTTTCATTGACAGTCATTGAATTCACGAGGTTTTGAAATTCTTCACCTGACGCTTGGAATCGCATGTAAGTGAAGTAACCTTTAAAGCTCGTATGACCTGTAGCCTTCATGCGTTCATGAAGACGTTTGTCTACAAAATAGCGCTTCGAGTCTTCGAAATGGATCCCGGTTTTTCGGTAAAACATAGAGCGGAACCGTTCGAAATCGGCAGCACCTATTTTGTCTAGTGCTACACTATTCATCGGCGTTTCTCACTTGATTACGAATTAGTGAAATAACAAACTGAATGTAGTTATGATTCGGAAATCGGCTTTCAACAGTTTGCAAAATATCCAAAGTAGACACATCAGCAATTTCAGCCAGTTTGTCCAGTGCAGTACCCACAACGTTTTCATTGTCGTCATTTAGAGCGAATTGGTGCAGCCAGTTCACTGCATCTATGTGAGCAACCGCACCTATAATGTCTACGCAGAAAATACGGGTGTCAGGGTCCTCGTCGTGCATGAGTAAATTGACATTCGCAGCAAAAATATCAGGGTTTTGCTGCATAAGCTCAATAGCCCCATTTCGCAATTGCACGTGTTCGCTTTTAAGCATGGTAATAACCTGCGAGGCATGACTTTGAGTCATATCATGCTCGAGCGCACTAAATAAAGCCTCGATCACTGTGGGGTCATCTTCTTGTGGCAATCGATATATAAAAGCGTCGTGCGCATCTTTTTGGCCACTCAAATCTCTTACTGCCCACCGGCGCACATCACTGTCGCTCGAGTTTAGGTCGCTAATGAGTTGCTCTTTCGTTCGAGGGTGTTCGCGCTTTTCCTCAAAGTCATCGGAAACATCGGCAATAGGTTCTACTTTCTTCTTGAGACCCATAATTACTTCTCCTCTTAACGACAAAGCGCGTTCAATTTAGATGCGACTTTGGGACTATCTAGTACGAAGCTGGCGCAACCCGCTTCAATAAGCTCTTTTGGCATACCGAAGACAACTGAGGTCGCCTCACTCTCTGCGATCGTTGTCGCACCTTCTTTAAACGCTTTGCTCATAGCGGCAACACCATCACACCCCATTCCGGTCAGCTGTACGCACAGCATAGAAAGTGGCTTGTAGCAGTTAAGTGCGCTGTCTACCATACGATCCACACTTGGATGCCACAGAAAACTTGGGCTTGATGGCACAGGGCGCGCTGAGACTTCACCGCCGATTTTTGAGAAGGCAAGATCAGCATCCCCTTTTGCAAGATAAACATTGCCAGCCTTTATGGGCATCTTCGCATTCACCTCAACCACGTTGAGCGGACTGATTCCGTCCAAGCGCTTAGCCAGCGCACTGGTGAAAGAGGCTGGCATGTGCTGTGAAATAACGATAGGAACCGGAAATGCGGGGCTTAAGTTAGCTACCAGGTGTTCAAGCTTTTTGGGACCACCAGTGGAAACGCCTACCAGAACGACTTCAAAGGGTACGCTCGTTTTGTGGCGAACAACTTTCTGTGTCACGACTGGGGGCGGTTTAATTGTAGGACGCTGTGGTTTGCCAGTTTTGGCTAGGGCGTGAATTTTGTTTATTAAAGGCGCCTCTAAATCTGAAATATCCCGCGAAACAGTACCCCCTGTTTTTAACACAAAGTCACTTGCGCCAAGCGCGAGTGCCTCTAGGGTAATGGAGGCCCCCTTTTGCGTGAGCGAAGACACCATGATAATAGGACAAGGATAAAGTTTCTTGAGCATCGCCAGACACGTCATGCCATCCATTACCGGCATATTAATGTCCAGTGTTATACAGTCTGGCTCGAACTCTACAGCTTTAGTTAGCGCTTCTTCGCCGTTACGTGCTACTTGAACAATAAAGCCCTCTTTCTCGAAGAGTTGCGTAAACAGCTTTCGCATTAACGCGGAATCGTCGACGATAAGTACTTTTACTGTCATAAATAACCTCGAATATTAGCTAGCATTGCTCTTGAGCTTTAGATACCGCATTGTCATCGAGCAAGACTTTGGGCTCGATAATTTGAATAATGCGTTTTTCATCGTTCAGCTTAATCAGGCGGTTTAAGAACTCAGATTGCATCTCAGAAAGAGAAGGCGCTTCTTCAATAGTCTGTCTAACGACGGTCTTCACTTCGGCAACGCCATCAACGATAAACCCGGTACGCTGTTTATCCTTGGTAAGAACAACGATGCGCTGACGTTCTGACGTTTCGCTGCACGGCATGCCTAAGCGGCTACGCAAGTCGATAACCGGCAACACTGTACCGCGAAGGTTAACAATACCTTTCAGGTAATCTGGCGTACTCGGCACACTTTCAAGCTTCTCTGGTACTCGCGTAATCTCTTGCGTATCGTCAATGCTTACACCGTATTCTTGCCCATTAATCCAAAAGATGACGTATTGCTCGCAGTCATCTTCATCAATTGCTAAATCGTTGCCATCATTCATTTGAGACTCCTGCTGAATATCGGCATCAAGACTGGTTAAAGCGCTCATCAGCGCACGGCTGTAGATGTTAGAAAGGTTGATAATAGACACCAGACGTTTGCCGCCATCGCTGCGGTAGACCGCTTCAAGCAGCCCCGATTCCGCGCCGTCATTACATACCGAAGGAACAGATTCCAGTTCAGCTTCAGAAATAGACACCACATTACTGACTTTGGCTACCACAAAGCCAACGCTACCAAACTCGCTGTTTTGCGTTACTACAATGCGCGATGCTTCGTTAATTTCAGTGCGCATCATGCCAATGGAGTTCGACAAGTCGACAATGGGAATGATGCGGCCGCGCAGATTGACCAGCCCCAAAACAGAAGGTGCACTGTCCGGAAGTTGCGATATCTCTGCGGGAACACGCACAATTTCTTCTACGTCTTGAAGGTGAAATGCGAACTCTTGTTCCTCTAGCGAAAAGCACACTAACTGCTGCAAATTCTCGTCCTCTTGAGAATCTTCAGGCGCATCGTTATCAATATGCTGCATTCCCGACAGCTGCATAGTATTGCCATCTTGCTTGACGACTGCCTGTGCTTTTGCAAGCGCAGAAACATCAAGGATTTGCTCTACAGGCTGGTCGCTTTGTTTAATGATGCCCTGCATATAGTCGTAGGCGATAGAATCCGTCATTGAGGTTTTATCGATAACAGCATCGCTGCTAACACTGTAGACGCGCAGTACTCTGTCTACCAGAAATCCTACGCTACCAAGCTCAGACTCCACTACAACTACGCGGGTCACGTCACTCTCTTGTGACTTCGCTCCAAGTAAGATTGTGCTTAAGTCATACACGGGCAACACGTTCCCACGTAAGTTTGCTAAGCCAATCATTTGTGCGGGACCAAGGGGGACAGACACCATAGTCGGTACGCGAATGATTTCGCCCACCGCAAGCATGGGAAAAGTGAAACGCTCCTCGTTGACCATGAAGGACACGAACTGTTGTTCACCACCTGACATTGGCTCAGTTTCGTTTGCGGTCTCGTTATTCGTATTTTCGTTACTCATGAGGCAAGCTCCTCTATTAGACACAAGCGCTATCAATTAGCCGTTTTGCATTTCGTCAGCCACTGAAGCAATTTCTTCAATGGACTTGGCCAACACTTTCATGCCTTTGCTTTGCTGGTCTGCTGCGTTAAGTGCCTGCTGACAGTTACTGCTCGCTTGCTCATTTGCCGTCGCAATTTGCTCTAGTCCCCGCTGGGCCTGTGTAACACCCGCGGCAATTTCTTCACCCCGCTCTTTCATTGCCTGGTTATATTGCACAACTTCGTTGATGTCAGTCGCAATTTGCTCGACATCTTGCGTAGTTTGCTTCGCTTTCATGACCTCTCTAGATGCACTTTCAGCAACATTAGTTAAGTCTGTTTTTACGCTCATTGTCTGGTCTTGAATGGCTTTGATGAGGTCTTTTATCTGCTCTACATTTTCAGCAGCTTCATCTGCTAGGCTTTGAATATCTGCAGACACAACCGCAAAACCTTTGCCATACTCACCTGCTCGCGCCGCTTCTACTGCGCCGTTTACTGCCAACATGCTGGTTTTCACTGATACCGTGGTAATAGTGTCGATAACCTTGTCTATTTGGCGCGTCATAACTTCCATCTCACTGATAGCACTCACATTTTCTTTGCTAGTTTCAAGCGCCAGATTTATGCCGCTAACCATTCCCTCAATCAGCGCACGGTTTTCTTTAAGTAATCCAGTGATAGCATTGCCTTTCTCTAACGCTACATCACACTGCGCTGAGGCTTTATCAACACCTTCTCTTAACAGGTCGATATTTCCCACGGCTTGGTCGACAGAGCTTGCTGCCTGCTGCGAACCGTTATTCACTTGAGTCAACGCCGTCATTATTTCACTTGATGAGCGATTGATTTCTTCGAGGGTTGCTGACAGCTCTTCAGCTGACGATGCCACCTCTTCTGCGCTCTTGTTAATGTCTGTGCTGTTTTTAAGCTCTTCGGTGATTATTTCTAGTGACTGTGCAGCCTGTTCAGCTTGAGACAAAGCAACACTCTGCTCAGAGACATTAGATGACACTTCCTGGGCAGCGGTTGACTGCTCGTCGGCTGCGCACGAGATTGCTTCTGAACCAGTTTGTATTTCTTTGGCTGCGGCATCCATCCCCTTGACCTGTGCCTGCAACTCACCTGCTCCGTCTGCGATACTTTGCATATCTGATTTAATCGTAATGAGTTGCTCTGTAACCGCTTCGCCTTTCGTTACTTCTTCAAGCGCTGCTTCTGAGGAGGATTTAACGGCGTCAGAGACTCGATTTGATTGCTCTTGAATACGCTCTATCTGCTTAGCTATATCAGCAGCACTCTTGTCTGAGACTTCTGCGAGCGCGCGAACCGTATCGGCAACTACAGCAAATCCCTTCCCGTGCTTACCTGCGCGTCCCGCTTCAATAGCAGCGTTAAGCGCTAGCAAGTTCGTCTGATCAGCAATGCGGGTCACTTGTTTGACAGCTTCGCCGATGTTTGATGCTTGTTGCTCTAACTCGCTCATCATGACCACTGAGCGTGATTGATGCTCAGACGCAGTTTTAACGCTGGTCATCATGGTGCTTAAATCGCCAACCACACGCTCAAGGTACGTTTGAAGCTCGTTGGTTTTGTCCATTGTCGAGCCTGCCAATTCAAGCTGTGCAACAAGGCCACCTGAAATCTGAGTGATAGCCGCTAAGCTTTCTTGGCTTGCACTGCTCGATTCCTCGGCGCCTGCTGCAATTTCGTTAACTGCAGTGGATAACTGATCGGTTGCGCTTGAGGCCTGATTTATACCACTTGCTAATTCAGTCGTGGCGGAAGCAACGCGCTCTGCGGCTTGCTGCTGCCTCGCGAGTGTTCTTGCTTTGCGGCGCTCCTCTTCCGCTTCTTTACGCATCTTTGCATCAACTCGCACTGCTGGAGCGACTGTTTGTTCGGTAGATTTTTTGAGCGCCATAAGTAACCTCGATATGTGAATGGCTGTAAAAACACTATTCAAATATCGTTGAGAACCGGGCGCATTAATGTATTAAACGAAATACGTTTGTATGGAGAGGGGTACGTTGTTTCCGTAGAAACATAATTCAACGGCAAAATGGCGCAAATGTCATAAATGACACTTTTTTACATATCAATATAAAATCAAAAACTTATATACGTGTGTTCTAGAAAGATGATGCTAGCGACTTTGTCAAAGTACAATAGTCTAATGCGCTTCTGAGGATTGAGATTAATTTTTAAAAAAATTACCGAGGAATTAGCAACTTATACTTAGGTATAAGAAAAAAGCGGCTGAACGCCGCTTCACTTTGTACGGTGGATAACGCAGAACTATTGTAAAGCGTTAATTATGGGAACGTTTGCTTCAGGAAAGTCAGAGGCTTTTAGTGACGTTACCTTGACCCACCGCGACTGTTGGCCTTCTTTGCCGTGCGGCTCGCCGGTAAAATCACACACGCGATGAACATCTAGTTTAACTTGCTTGTCGCCGTAATCATGGGTGATCACAATCACAGGCTCGCTGCGGTTCACAATAATCCCAACTTCTTCAGCAAGCTCTCGCTTCAGCGCCTGTAGAACGGTCTCACCGTCTTCTACTTTGCCGCCGGGAAATTCCCATTTTCCGCCCTGATGAACATTGTCAGGGCGAAGAGTAATGAATATTTCATCGCCGCGGGCGATAACGCCCACAGCAACATGTACTACTTTCATTACTTAAGCTTGCCGTGACACTGCTTATACTTTTTACCAGAGCCACAAGGACATGGGTCATTACGGCCCACTTTCGCACCTTCGCGAACTTGCGTACGTACTTTGTCACTTGCCTCTTCTGGCGTTGCGTTCGCTTCTTCGTGCTCGAAGTTCTTTGGCACATCGTCAGCTTGACGACGTTGTTCTTCTACTTTTTGCACGTCTTCTTCAGCTTGTACTTTTACACGCGCAAGAATAGTGATCACTTCAACTTTAAGCGCTTCTAACATTTGTGAGAACAAAGCAAACGACTCACGCTTGTATTCTTGTTTAGGATTTTTCTGCGCATAGCCGCGTAAATGAATACCTTGGCGCAGGTGATCCATTGCCGCCAAATGCTCTTTCCAATGGCTGTCTAGGTTTTGAAGCATTACCGCTTTTTCAAACTGGCGCAGTACCTGCTCGCCCACTACCGCTTCTTTCTGCTTATAAGCATCAACGACTTCGGCAAGAATGCGCTCGCGAAGCTTCTCTTCGTAAAGTTTGTCGTCATTTTCAAGCCAGGTCTTGATTGGCAAGTCTACGGCGAAATCGGCACGCATGCGCTCTTCAAGTCCGCTTACATCCCACATTTCTTCTAGAGACTGTGGCGGAATGTACTCATCGACAACACTTGAAATAACGTCTTCACGAATAGCCGCGATAGTCTCGCTAATATCGCCTTCATCAAGAAGCTCATTGCGCTGCTCGTAGATGACTTTACGCTGGTCGTTGGCCACATCATCGTATTCAAGCAACTGCTTACGAATGTCGAAGTTACGACCTTCTACTTTGCGCTGTGCATTCTCGATGGCGCGAGTTACCCACGGATGCTCAATGGCTTCACCACGCTCCATACCTAAACGCTTCATCATGTTGCCCATTTTTTCAGAGGCAAAGATACGCATAAGTGCGTCGTCTAATGAAAGGTAGAAACGGCTTGAACCCGGGTCACCCTGACGGCCCGAACGACCGCGAAGCTGGTTATCAATACGGCGAGACTCGTGACGCTCTGTACCAATAATGTGTAAACCACCTGAGGCAAGCACAGCGTCATGGCTTTCTTTCCATTCGGCTTTGATCTTCTCGATTTGCGCTTCAGTTGGATTTTCAATCTTTTCTACTTCTGCCTGCCAGTTACCACCTAACACGATATCGGTACCACGACCTGCCATGTTAGTCGCAATCGTAACCGCGCCTGGCTTACCAGCCTGAGCGACGATATCTGCTTCGTGTTCGTGGAACTTAGCGTTAAGCACTTTATGAGGAATTTTCGACTTCTTAAGAATGCGAGAAATGAGTTCTGAATTCTCGATAGACACAGTGCCCACAAGCGTAGGTTGACCGCGTTTAACGCACTCTTTAATGTCTTCAACAATGGCTTCGTATTTTTCTTCTGCCGTTAGGTAGATGAGGTCAGCCATATCTTTACGCTGCATAGGACGGTTTGTTGGGATAACTACCGTTTCTAAGCCGTAAATATGATTAAATTCGAAGGCTTCTGTATCTGCTGTACCTGTCATACCCGCAAGCTTGTTATACAAGCGGAAATAATTCTGGAAGGTAATTGACGCAAGGGTTTGGTTTTCGTTTTGAATACGAACCCCTTCTTTCGCTTCTACAGCTTGGTGTAAACCTTCAGACCAGCGACGGCCTTCCATCGTACGACCCGTATGCTCGTCAACAATAACGATTTGGTCTTCTTTAACGATGTAGTCTACGTCTTTAGCAAACAACTTGTGTGCACGAAGCGCAGCGTTAATATGATGAAGCAGTGAAATATTACCTGCAGCAAACAGCGACTCGCCTTCAGGCAGCATGCCCTCTTGTTGAAGAATTTCCTCAACGTGAATTTGACCGCGCTCGGTAAGATGAATTTGTTTTGCCTTAAGGTCAATCGTGTAGTCACCATCGCCCTCTTGGCCTTCTTCATCCTCTTTTTCTTGCTGAACAAGTTTAGGAATAATGGTGTTGATGCGGCGATACAGCTCTGAGCTATCTTCGGCCTGACCAGAAATAATAAGTGGTGTACGGGCTTCGTCGATAAGAATTGAGTCAACTTCATCCACTACCGCATAGTTAAGCGGGCGCTGTACGCGGTCTTGTGGGCTAAATGCCATATTGTCACGAAGGTAGTCAAAACCAAATTCGTTGTTCGTACCATAGGTTACGTCAGCTTGATAAGCTTCACGCTTTTGCTGCGGCGACATACCAGGCACGTTACAGCCCACACGCATACCTAGGTAAGTAAATAACTGATTACTCCACTCAGCATCACGACGAGCAAGGTAATCATTCACAGTAACAACGTGAACCCCTTTGCCAGACAAAGCATTAAGGTAAGTTGGCAAGGTAGCAGTAAGCGTCTTACCTTCACCCGTGCGCATTTCTGAAATTTTACCTTGGTGAAGTACTTGACCACCTAGCATCTGAACGTCGAAGTGACGCATGCCGTATACGCGTTTACTTGCTTCACGCACAGTAGCGAAGGCTTCTACAAGAATATCGTCAAGGGTTTCACCCTTTTCAATACGCGCTTTAAATTCGTCTGTCTTAGCCTTTAGCGCCTCATCGGAAAGCTTTTCAAATTCTGCTTCCAGTGCATTGATGGCATCTACGTTTTTGCGTAATTTTTTTAATAGTCGGTCGTTTCTACTACCGAATACTTTTCGAAGGATGCTTGAAAACATTAGCTTTATTATTCCACTACTTGTCGAGGCGCCGCACAATGTGCACAGCTAAATTAAACGTATAAAACACAACGGTAACCACGTTGTGTTTTGCGATGTTCTAAAATTATGCTTCTTCGTTTTAGATGACTTTTAATTAATAAAGGCACCGTCTACGAGAATTACCTGGCTGCTACCTATGCTACTTTTTGTAGACAAAAGGCAGAGGATCGACTTGTTTTCCGTTTCTTATTACTTCGTAGTGAACATGAACGCCAGTTGAGCGCCCCGTATTGCCCATTTTAGCGATAGGTTCCCCTTTGGTTACCACGTCGCCTATTGAGACAGTAAGGGTGTCGTTATGCCCATAGCGGGTAACAAAACCATCACCGTGATCAATTTCTACAAGTTGGCCATAGCCGTAGCGATCACCCGCCCAGGTCACAATACCTGCAGCAGTTGCCACTACGTTTTCCCCTGCCTTACCAGCGAAATCTAGCCCTTTGTGCATAGTTGGTTCGCCGGTAAACGGGTCGGCCCGCATACCATAATAAGAAGACAACCACCCTGACTCTATCGGACGACCAGATAATTGGCTCTGTTCGTGGATATGGTGACCCCTGACCAAACTTTCAAGCATAGACAACTGTTGAGACTTCAAATCGAGTGATTGCTCTAGTTTGGCTATTTCGTGAAGGATGGGATCATCTTGAAGGTTATCCGGTATCGATACCGGTACGAAAGCGTCCAGGTCAGCCGCTGACATACCTAATTCTGTTGCGATTTGCTTACCTTTCTCGTCCAGCAATGTAGCCTGCGCAGATAACTCTGCGACGTGAGAAAGCAAAGCTTGTAATTTGACCGTTGTTTGCTGTTTTAACGCTTCAACGTCTTTTTGTCGTTCGTTGACTTCAGTCTGCGCCAAACGAACTCGTGCAATATCTTCTGATACCGATTCTGTTGAACGGCTCGACACTAGCATAAAAATAGACGAGAGCACGGTTGCGCTCACAAGCGTACGGACACTAATACTGTGCCTATAGCGTTTATTTTTACCAGCGAGTGTAATTGTTAGTTTCATACCACGAAGAAAATTGCTGTTTCACGCCACTCTTTTCATACCACTTCATACAACGATGAATGTGTTTTTAGCCAAAGGCGACAACCTTCGACCTATAGTTTTTATGTCACATGGGTGAAATTTATATTAATTATTCGGCTACTGTATCATTTATTTCAGTAAATGCCATACGAAAAAAAGCCGCCCGTAAGGCGGCTTTTTAAAATTCTTACGCTAATGCGGGCTGAGCATAACGAATTGGTGCTGTTTCCTGCGAGTCGTAGGTCACGAACTCCCAACACTCTTTTTGCGCAAGTACTGCATTTAATAGCTTGTTATTCAGACCATGGCCTGTTTTGTACGCACGCAATTCACCAATTAGACTGTGGCCGCCAAGGTACAAGTCACCAATAGCATCCAAAATCTTGTGCTTTAAGAATTCATCGTCGTAACGTAGCCCTTCAGGATTAAGCACGCGGAATTCGTCTAGCGCCACCGCGTTTTCCATGCTGCCACCCAACGCTAGGTTGTTAGCATTCATGTACTCTAAGTCACGCATAAAGCCAAAGGTACGCGCACGACTTACTTCGTTCACATACGAGCATGAATCAAAATCCATCACCATATGCTGACGAGTTTGACTGATCACAGGATGATCAAAGTCAATTTGGAAATCAACGCGGAAACCGTCATAAGGCACTAATTCGGCCCACTTATCGCCATCTTCTACACGAACTGGCTTTTTAATACGAATAAATTGCTTAGGCGCGTTTAGCTCTTCGATACCGGCAGATTGAAGTAAGAATACGAACGGGCTAGCACTTCCGTCCATAATTGGCAGCTCGTTACTGTCTACTTCAACAATAATATTGTCGATACCTAAACCTGCAAGCGCAGACGCTAAGTGTTCTACCGTTTGGATAGTCACACCGTCTTCGTTATTCAGGCACGTACACAGCATGGTATTACCTACCGCGTTCGCACGCGAAGGTATGTCAACATGTGGTTCAAGGTCAACACGCCTAAACACGATACCCGTGTTTGCTGGCGCAGGTCGGAGAGTCATTGTGACCTTTTCCCCTTTATGAAGCCCAATTCCGGTCTCTTGTACCGATTGCTTGATTGTACGTTGTCTAATCATCTGCTTAAGCTTTTACCTATTAAAAAAAGCGGGCGCGAATTATAGTGAGTTATTACTCACATGTCAAAAAACACCCGATCTGACGGATTTTACTCTGTCAGATTACGTATTTAATCAACCTATCCACGCGAAATTTTTCACGTTGTGTAAATACACCTTACTGGGTAAGACATCACAAACGCAAAATAATTCCCTTCCGTTTCAAGCAGCTAAATTAGTCTGCCTGCTTACGAAGAAACGCAGGAATATCTAAGTATTCCAAATCGTTGTCTGGCTGCGCACTATCATCAGCTTTTAGCGCCTGGTTACCCTCTGTACCGCCTACTGCAGAACGTGGCTCACTTGATTGCGTGCTACCATATTCTTTTGCTGGCTGAGTTAGACGAGAACCTTCAGAGCTAACTAGCGAAATGTCAGGCTTGCGCTCTGCGCCAATACCGGTTGCAACAACCGTAACGCGAAGCTCATCTGTCATTTCCATATCGATAACCGTACCCACAACCACTGTGGCATTTTCTGAAGCAAATGCTTTAACGGCGTTACCTACAGTCTCGAACTCGTCGATAGCGAAATCTGGACCAGCCGTAATATTCACAAGAATACCGCGCGCGCCTGACAAATCGATATCTTCAAGAAGTGGGCTAGCAATCGCTGCTTCAGCAGCTTCTTCAGCACGGTCAGGACCGCTTGCAGCACCACTACCCATCATGGCTTTACCCATTTCAGACATAACAGTACGTACGTCTGCAAAGTCAACGTTGATTAGACCAGGACGGGTAATCAGTTCAGCAATACCTTGAACTGCACCGCGTAATACGTCATTTGCTGCGCTAAACGCTTGAAGAAGCGGCGTGCCCGGACCCATTACTTTAAGTAGTTTTTCGTTTGGAATAGTAATTAACGAGTCAACGTTGTTAGACAGTTCGACAATACCCTGTTCAGCAAACGAAGTACGCTTTTTACCTTCAAATGGGAATGGCTTAGTTACCACAGCTACCGTAAGAATACCCATTTCACGTGCAATCTTCGCCACTTCTGGCGCTGCACCCGTACCTGTACCACCACCCATACCGGCAGTGATGAAAACCATATCTGCACCGTCTAGCGCCTGACGAATGGTTTCTCTGTCTTCTTGTGCTGCTTCACGACCAATGTTCGGATCAGCCCCCGCACCTAACCCTTTCGTTACACTTGAACCAATTTGAAGTGTAACGTCTGCACTTGAGCTACGAAGCACCTGTGCATCGGTATTAACTGCAATAAATTCTACGCCTTCAATGCTTTGAGACACCATGTGCTCAACAGCATTGCCGCCGCCGCCACCGACACCGATGACTTTGATTACGGCTTCTTCGCCGTGACTATCCATTAATTCGAACATACTTACTCTCCGGTTGTACGTCTTTTTAAACACTACGCCAGGTCATTCCCTTAGGCTAATTGCTTCCTGCTAGCCTTGATGCCGTAGCTATAGCGCCCCCAAAATAAAATTAAAATTCACCTTTAAACCAGCTTTGCACTCGATGAAATAAACTTTCACCGGTCTTCTGCGTACTGGACTTCTTATTATCAGATTGTACTTTGCCATATTGCAGCAGTCCTACGACTGTCGCAAAGCCAGCATCATCAACATATTCGGAGAAGCCTTTTACGTTGATGGGTTTGCCCACGCGCACGGGCATCTGGAAAAGTTCTTCGGCAAATTCCACAGCACCTTCCATCTTAGCGGTACCGCCAGTAAGTACAAGACCTGCTGCGATTTGCTCTTCCAGACCGCTGGCACGAATTTCATCATGTACCAGCTCAAAAAGCTCTTGATAGCGAGGTTCTATAACCTCAGCTAACGTATGGCGAGACATCACTCTAGCTGGGCGTCCACCCACGCTAGGTACTTCAATGCTGTCTTCCATACTCACCATATCTTTCAATGCACAGGCGTAATTCACCTTAATTTCTTCTGCATTGCTAATAGGCGTTCTAAATATTTTAGCGATGTCACTAGTAATTTGATTACCCGCAACCGGTATAACGGCGGTGTGACGAATGGCACCATCTGTGAATATAACCATATCCATTGTGCCGCCACCGATATCAACCACGCATACGCCAAGCTCACGCTCGTCGTCAGTGAGAACCGCATAACTCGATGCCAATGCTGAGAAGATCAACTGATCGGCATTAAGTTCACAACGCTCTACACATTTCACCATATTTTTTGCCATATCGTCGGCACAGGTAATAATGTGAGCATCAGCTTCCATTCTTACTCCTGACATACCAATAGGGTTTTTAATCCCTTCCTGCACATCAATAGTAAATTCTTGTGGTAACACGTGTAGTAGACGACGTTCAGCTGCAATTGGCACACTGCGCGCTGCATGAATAACGTTATCTACGTCTTCTTGTGTTACTTCCTGATTGTTAATCGGTACCATGCCATTTTCATTTTGGCACTTAACGTGGCGACCCGAGATAGACATGAAAACTGAAGACACACGGCAATCTGCCATTAACTCCATCTCGTTCACAGCACGCTGCACTGACTTAACCACCAGGTTCAAATCGTTAACGCCGCCCTTATCCATGCCTTTCGATGCATGGGTGCCCACGCCAACAATACTGATTTGATCATCTTCTAGTAATTCACCCACCACAGCTTTTACTTGGCTGGTGCCGATATCTAGTCCTACAATCAAATTGCGTTCAGCAGGTTTTGACATGGTTTCCTTAACTCTCTTCATCTGTGGCGCTGTCGTCTTTCCATCCGACTGCTACGCCCGTGTCATAGCGAAGGTCGACGTATTTCACCGCCTTCTCTTGTTGCGCCAGAAGTGGATAAACATCAATAAAGCGTTGTAGCCTATCGATAAACTCCTGGCGTCCTAAATTCAATTTAATGCCGTTTTTCAACTGCACTTGCCATGCAAATCGCTCGCTTAAGGACAGCTCGTCTAACGTCATATCCGTCGTCGCAATCAACGCGTGCATGGCGTTGTAGCCTTCAAGGGCGGTTTTTTCGCTGCCACCCGGGCCATAAAGACGCGGTAAGTCTAACTTCACGCCTTCGTCGTTAAACGTATCGCCATAAGGGTTTAACAACAAATCTTCATTCCATTGCGCAACCGGCTGCTGCTCAACCAAATAAATTTTTAACGTATTTGGCCACTTCTTTCTTACTGACGCGCGATAAACCCAGGGCTGCGCTTCAACAAGCTCAAATACTTCGTTGACGTCAAGCGCGAAAAAGCTTCCAGGCTGCGCCTTGCGTATTAACCGCTCTAGCTTGGTAATATCGATGTGCTGATAATCACCAGAAAAATCGATAACCTGTACCGGCATTTGCTGTTCATCCTGCAAATACTGGTTTGCTTTAAGCCCACCAAACACTAATCCAGCAATAACAAACAGTAAGAAAGCGACGCCGCCCCACACTGCCGTTTTACTTTTGCCGTTCTTTGCAGAAGCGGGCTTACCTTGATTAGTGTTGGTATCAGCCACGTTTACGCCTTGTTTGCAACGTCATCAAAACTGGTAGAAAGAATACTTAATACCAGTTCATCAAAAGTTAATCCTGCAACTTTGGCTGCCTTAGGCACCAAACTTTTTTCTGTCATGCCAGGCACTGTGTTCGCCTCTAGCAAATAAAACTGCCTTTGGTTGTCCTGCATAACGTCAATTCTACCCCAGCCGCTGCCAGAAATAGCATCAAAAGCACGGGATGCTAGTTTTGCTAGCTGTGCTTCTTGCTCTTCAGACAAGCCGCTTGGGCAATAGTATTCTGTTGTATTATCCTGATATTTCGCAGCATAATCATAGAATGTATGTGGAGTAGACATGCGAATAGACGGCAACGCCTGTCCCTGCAATACAGAAACAGTGAATTCGGGGCCATCTATATACTGCTCTAACAGGACTTGATTATCGTATTTAAAGGCGTCCTGAATGGCAGTTTCGAGCTGTTTAGCGCTTGTCACTCTCGCCATGCCAATACTCGACCCTTCTCTGGCCGGTTTTACCATGACTTCATTCCCCAATTTATCCATTATAGCGCTGCACTTACCAGCTTCAAAGTGCCTTTTATCAGCAATTTCATATTTTGCAGTGGGTAAGCCTAAACTTTGCCACACTTGCTTAGTATGAATTTTGTCCATTGCCAGCGCAGAACCTAAAACTCGGCTTCCCGTGTAGGGGATTTTTAGGAACTGAAGGGCTCCTTGCATAGAGCCATCTTCACCACCGCGACCGTGCAGCATAATGAGCGCTCTATCGACGTTAAGGTCGATAAGGTCGGTCAGAGGTCGCTCTGCTGGGTCAAACGCAAACGCATCTACGCCTTGTCGTAACAATGCATTTAACACCGCATTGCCCGAATTAAGCGATACTTCCCGTTCGGCAGAGTCACCGCCGAGCAGCACAGCTACTTTGCCATACTCGTTCGGCGAGTGGGTTTTCTGTGAGTGAATACTTACTGAAGGTGTAAACATCCTATTCCCCTTCCTTTGCAAGTGTGATCGGCTCTAGCGCGTGACGAGCTAAGAGCTTAGCAATTTGTCCGATGTTGCCCGCCCCTTGTGTCATGACGATGTCGCCATCTTGCATGATATTCGCCAAAATAGCTGGTAAGGCGTCTTTGTCACCTACGTATACAGGCTCGATTTGACCACGCTGACGAATGGAGCGGCACAACGCTTTACTGTCAGCGCCTTCAATAGGTTGTTCACTGGCTGCGTAAACATCCAGAAGCAACAAGGCATCAACACTCGACAGTACTTCAACAAAGTCTTCGTAAAGGTCGCGGGTTCGCGTAAAGCGATGTGGTTGATAAACCATAACCAAGCGCTTATCAGGCCAGTTTGCACGAGCCGCAGCGATAGTCGCTCTTACTTCGGTTGGGTGGTGACCATAGTCATCCACCAAACACACCTCGCCCTTACTGGTAGTAAACGTACCTAGCTGCTCGAAACGACGACCTATGCCGCCAAAACTAGCTAGTGCGCGAATGATAGCGTCGTCATCTACACCTTCATCCGTTGCTACAGCGATAGCGGCAAGCGCATTAAGCACATTGTGGTTACCGGTGAGGTTCAGCGTTATATCTAACGGTTCGCGTTCTGGGCGAATAACCGTAAAATTCGCTTTACCGAATGACAGTGAAACATTTTCTGCGCGATAGTCATTGTGAGATTCAAAACCGTAGGTCAGAATACTTCGGCCTATACGAGGGCGAATCTCTTGAATATTTGCATCGTCACCGCACACGATGGCCTGCCCGTAAAAGGGTAGGTTCGACAAGAAATCAACAAAGGTATCTTTCACCTTTGAGAAATCGCCACCATAAGTATCCATATGGTCGGCTTCAATATTGGTCACCACGGAAACCATCGGCTGCAAGTGAAGGAAGGACGCATCGCTCTCGTCAGCCTCTGCTATAAGATAACGGCTTTTACCCAAACGCGCATTCGTACCAGCACTGTTAAGCAAACCGCCGATAACAAACGTAGGGTCATACTCCGCTTCTGCGAAAATCGTTGAAATTAAACTGGTTGTGGTCGTTTTGCCGTGGGTACCCGCCACCGCAATACCGTGGCGGAATCGCATCAATTCTGCCAGCATTTCTGCACGGCGAATAATCGGAATGCGCTTTTCACGAGCCACGATAATCTCTGGGTTTTGCTCGTTGATGGCGCTAGACACCACAATAACGTCCATGCCTTCAACATTTTCCGCACGGTGGCCTATTTTCACATCAGCACCTAATTCGCTTAGCCGCTGTGTCATTGGCCCTTCTTGAATGTCAGAGCCAGCAATAGCATAACCTTCGTTTAATAATACTTCGGCAATACCACCCATACCGGCACCGCCGATACCAATAAAGAATATATTTTTAACCCTGCGCATTTGCGGGCTTTCAAATGGGGTTTTAAAAACCATTAGTCCCCTACTCCTACCACGCTTTTTACGTGGCTTACTACATTTTCCGTGGCATGAGTGCTTGCACATGTTTTTGCTACAGCGCCCATCTTTAAGCAGTCTTCAGGGTGTTGTAACCACTGACGCACCGCCTGCCCTAAATTTTCTTTTAATACAGATTGAGCAATCATCAGTGCCGCATTTTGCTTAACTAACGACTGCGCATTTTTTGTTTGGTGATCGTCTACCGCAAAAGGTAGCGGTACGAAAATCGCCGCGCGTCCGGCAGCTGCAACTTCACTTACCGTAAGCGCACCGGCTCTACAGACAACAAAGTCTGCCCATTCATAAGCTGCGGCCATGTCATCAATAAAGTCACTGACATCGATTTTCGACATATCTGCGCCCACCGACGTGTAGGCTTTAATGACACCTTCACTGTTACCTTTTCCACATTGGTGTTTGATTGATAAACCTTCTAGCACCCCGCAAGTCTCCGGCACGGTTTCATTGAGAATTTGTGCGCCTAAACTGCCGCCTACAACAAGTAAATTAAGGCCTTGTTTATGCTCTGTGGTGTTTTCACGAGCGTCTGCGTCAATGTCTACAGATTTGGGCTTCACCTGCCAAATTTCATCACGAACAGGATTGCCCACAGTATGCACCTTAGTAGCGCCACCTGAAAATTGTTCTTTGGCATCGTCAAAGCCCAGAAGCACGCGACTTGCGAATTTACTAAGAAGCTTATTGGTCATGCCTGCCGCTGCATTTTGTTCATGCACAATAACGGGAATACCTAAGCTTTTTGCAGCAACCCCACCAGGGCCGCTAGCGTAACCGCCAAACCCAACAACGATATCAGGTTGAAGGCGCTTTATAATTCGCCTTGCAGAAAATAAGCTTTTAACTAACGCAACAGCACCTTGAAGACGTGCCGTAACACCTTTGCCACGAAGCCCTTTTACCGGAATAAAGTGAATAGGTATGTCGTGCTTAGGCACAACTTGCGCTTCCATCCGCTCGGCGGTGCCTAGCCAATGAATGTCCCAACCTTCCTTTCGAAGCGCGTTTGCCACTGCAAGGCCTGGGAAAACATGCCCGCCTGTACCGCCAGCCATAATTAAGCAACGCTTAGCCATTATCAGCCTCCTGCGCTACCCGCGCGAGTATAGCTTTAATGCCAGCTTTTCCTTCATCTTCTGCACTTGATGTTTTGGCGCCAGGTTTAGCTTCAACCGTCGCTGTAGAAAAATCCGCTTCATCGGCCCCGCTCTCTACACTTGCCTCACCTTCAGCTTGTGACGCTTTAGTTTGCGACGCGCTTGTAGGAATAGGCTTTTTACGGCGGGCCTTGCTCTTACCGGATTTGCTGTCGCCCCGGCCAATCGCCTGTACGCCATCAACCCGTAATTCAAAATCGATACGAAGTAATATGGCTACTGCTACTGACATGATGATAAGTGACGAGCCGCCGTAGCTAACTAACGGCAGTGTTAACCCTTTTGTTGGCAGAATACCTGCGCTTGCACCAATATTTACCGCCGTTTGGAAACTGAACCAGATGCCTATGCTGTAAGCCATGTAACCATCAAACGCTCGCCCTTTTTCAAGTGCCTTATTTCCAATGCTCAGCGCACGCAACACCATCCACAAAATTAGGCCGAGTACGGCAAGCACACCAACAAAGCCTAACTCTTCCGCTAAGATGGCCATAACAAAGTCAGTGTGTGCTTCGGGTAAGAATTCCAGTTTTTGCAAACTATTGCCTAGGCCTTGCCCAAACCAGTTACCGCGGCCATAGGCCATCAAAGACTGGGTTAGCTGATAACCAGCGCCAAACGGATCAGCCCAAGGGTCTAAAAAGGAAGTAACCCGTTTCATTCGGTATTCTTCAAACACGATAAGCGCTACAACCGCCAATATGCCTGCAAACACCAGTGCGAAGAACTGCCAAAGTCGTGCACCCGCTAAAAACAGCAAGCCAATCGTGGTTGCAAACATCACAACGACGGTACCTAAGTCTGGCTGTAGCAGTAATAGCATCGCTAACGCAAAGAACACGACAAGGGGTTTAATAAATCCTTTTAGATTTTCGGTCACTTCTTCGTAGCGGCGAACCAGATAACCCGCCAAATAGGCAAAGAAAAAGAGCTTAGCAGGCTCGGCAGCTTGAATGGTTATAGGCCCAATCGCCAACCAACGGGTACTCCCGTTTACAGTTCTTCCCACTACCAGAACTGCTAACAATAGCGCGATGGCCGCGAGCAGAAGATAGGGATTGGTCATGCGCCAAAACTGCATGGGCAAATTCAGCACTACCATAGCGGCAACGATCGCCCCAACAATGTAAATACCGTGGCGAATAGCAAAATAGAAGGGGTTGTCGTGCAGCCTATCGGCCACCGGCATCGACGCCGAGGTGACGATAATAATGCCAATACTCATTAGCGCGAGCGCAATTAAGATAAGCGTCACGTCATAGGGGTGCGTTGCCGAAGGTTGTCCGTCGTGCTTCGCGGCAAATAACGCGCTAAGTTTGGTAGAGGCAGCAATCATGATGTGGCCTCCACAGCGTCGTCGTTCTTACTGTGTAGATTAAGTAGGTCGTGTACATCTTGTTTAAACACGTCACCGCGATGCATATAGTTCTTAAACATATCTAAACTTGCACACGCAGGCGAAAGCAGCACAACATCACCAGGGGCAGCAAGTCTTGTTGCTGCTTTTACGGCGTCTTTCATCGTTGCCACACGAGTTGTATGCGCAAAACTCTTTTCAAACAGGTGTGCATCTTTGCCCAAAGCAAACACGTGCGATACATATTTAGTTAGATAAGGCGAGAGGCTGGCTATATCAGCGCCTTTAGCGTCACCACCTGCAATAAGAATGAGCTTCCCTTGTATAGTCGGGGCTAACCCTTCAAGGGCAGCTACAGTGGCGCCAATGTTGGTTGCTTTGGAGTCGTCGATATAGCGGATGTCGTTTACACGGGCTATTTCCACACAACGATGTGGCGCAGCTTTAAAACTGCGTAGATGTTTAACAGCGAGCGCTGGCGAAACACCTAGCTGAAGGCAGATACCCAATGCAGCCATGATGTTTAGTACGTTGTGCATGCCCGCCAAATGAATATCGCTAAGGGCAATAAGCTTTTCGTCTTTAAACGTTATATATAGACTTTGTTCATCGTCACGAGCACTATCGTCACCGTCAAAAGACGCAATCGCAAACCCTGTGGTCGACTCTCCCAGTCCATATTCAACGATATTTTTTGACGCTAGCGACTCTTCATTAGACGCGGCATTAGATTCGCCATCAGATACTGCATTTGATGCAGCAATCCCCTTAGCATCGGTAATAAGCTGCTCGTAAGGTGCTACAAACTCACCGTCTCGCCACACAACCGCAGATTTCGCGTTATCAAAAATGCGATGCTTGGCATCGATATAGGCTTCAAGGGTACCGTGACGGTCTAGGTGATCATCGGAAATATTAAGGACAGTAGCAGCTTCGAGCACCAAGCTAGACGTTGTTTCAAGTTGAAAACTTGATAACTCCATCACCACTACATCTGCATCACTTTGAAGCGCTTCAAGCACAGGGCGACCTACGTTACCCGCTTCAATACTTTTTACGCCGCAGTTTTTGAGCAGATGGTTCACTAATAAAGTAACCGTGGTTTTACCGTTAGAGCCGGTGATACCTACTACGCGCTTAGCTGGCGTAGCATCACTCGTGGAGGCATTTAAACGGGCAAACAATTCCACGTCGCCGATCACCTCAACACCACACTTTTGCGCTAAAGCCACTTGTTCAATATCAAGAGCAAGCCCTGGGCTTAACACCAAGGTGTCTACACCATCAAAGTAATCTTCGCTTAGAGCAGTGCAAGTGACCTTCTCTGCCATAAACGCTTGCATGTCGGTATCAAGATCAGAATCAGGGTCGGTAACTAGAGTAAAATTAGCACGGGTATCAAATGCTTTAACCGTTGCCTGCTTTTGCAACAAAAAGCGCACGCAAGCCTGACCTGTAACACCTAGGCCACCGACTACATAACTATGCTCACGTACGTTATACGACATTACGATTTATCTCTTTACCGCTTATCTAAGTTTGAGGGTAGCAAGACCCACCAACACCAAAATGATTGAAATGATCCAAAAACGCACTATTACGCGCGGCTCTGGCCAGCCCTTCAATTCATAGTGATGGTGAATAGGCGCCATACGAAAAATACGCTGGCCACGCAATTTGTAAGAACCTACCTGAAGGATGACCGACAGGGTTTCCATAACAAAAACACCACCCATGATGATTAACACGAGTTCTTGGCGCACTAATACAGCTAACACACCTAGTGTGCCGCCTAGCGCTAGTGAGCCAACGTCACCCATAAATACTTGTGCCGGATACGTGTTAAACCATAAAAAGCCTAAGCCTGCACCGACCATGGCGGTACACACAATCACCAGTTCGCTGGTAAGCGGAATATGAGGAATATTCAGGTATTCAGCAAAGTTCGCATTACCTGTCACATAGGCGAAAATGGCAAATGCGCCTGCCACCAATATAGTGGGCACAATGGCAAGTCCATCCAATCCATCGGTAAGGTTTACCGCGTTACTTGTGCCTACAATGGCAAAGTAGGTAATAATGATGAAGAACGCACCTAACTGCGGGAACACTTCTTTGAAGAAAGGCACCAGTAGTGAGGTTTCAGCGCTTATTGTTGCACTGCTGTATAGATAGAATGCGACGCCTAACGCAACCACAGATTGCCAGAAATATTTCCAACGGGCGATAAGCCCCTTCGAATCTTTGCGGATCACTTTTCTGTAGTCGTCAACAAACCCAATAATACCGTAGGCCACAACCACGGTAAGGGTTACCAACACATAACGGTTAGTCAGGTCAGCCCAAAGCAGGCCGCTTACTACAATTGCTGCGAGTATTAGTAACCCGCCCATAGTGGGTGTGCCTGATTTTGACAAATGGCTTTGCGGGCCATCGTCTCGTACAGTTTGACCAATTTGCATACGCTGCAAATAACGAATCATCTTAGGGCCAATAAGAATGGCAATAAGTAATGCGGTCAGCGTGCTTAAAATTGCACGAAGGGTAAGGTATGAAAATACGTTAAACCCTGAATCGAATTGTGTCAGCCAGTCGGCTAGCCAAATTAACATGCTATTCGCTCCCGACGGCTATCGTGCTTTCCCAGCGCAGAGGCCTCTACCGCCTCTACCACACGTTCCATTCTGGAACTGCGTGAACCTTTAACTAAAATTGAAATATCGCGCTGCTGCACTAACAAATCACTCTCCATTGCGGCCAACAAACTTTCAACATCGCTGAAATGGCCACCATTTTCATTAAACACAGCACTGGCTGATTGACTCAAAACACCCATGGTATACAGGTAATTAATTCCTTTTTGTTTAGCGTATTCCCCCACCTGCTCGTGGTAAAAACGCGCTTTTTCACCCAACTCTTTCATGTCGCCTAGAACAAGAACGCGGATACCTGAAAAGCTACTTAGCGTATCAATTGCCGCATTTACAGACGCCACATTGGCGTTGTAGGTGTCATCTAACAGGCGAACCTGTTCGGTAAGCTGCTTTACATTCAAGCGGCCGCTAACTTGCTTCATGGCAAGTAAGCCGTCGCGCACGTTTTCTAGTGAGGCGCCAACTTGCAGCGTTAATGCCGCAGCAACAAGGGCATTCCCTACGTTGTGAACGCCAGGAATAGTAAGCTGAATAGACATATCTCCTTGCGGGCAAACCAAGTGGAATGCGGCGCACCCATCTAGCCCAATAGTGATATCTTCTGCTCTAAAATCAGCATCGTTTTTCTGCTGGGGCGAAAACGTTAGCGTTTTGGTCTGTTTAAGTTTGCCTTGCCAAAATTCAGAAAACTGGCTATCAACATTGACTACCGCCACGCCGTCACTGCCTAAGCCTTTAAAAATTTCACTTTTGGCGCGCGCTACACCTAGCAAACTTCCAAAGCCTTCTAGATGAGAAGCGGCGGCGTTTACGATAGTCGCGACGTCCGGCTTAACAAGGTTCGTGGTATAGGCGATTTCACCAATGTGATTTGCGCCTAACTCCATAACCGCGTATTCATGCTGAGGCTCTAGGCGTAAAAGGGTTAGCGGCACACCAATGTCATTATTGAAGTTACCGTTTGTGGCTAATACATTGCCTCTTCGCTCCAAAATAGCGGCACACATTTCCTTTACGGTGGTTTTGCCACTGCTTCCGGTAATCGCAATCGTTTTGGGTGCCACATAAGCTTTTACTGCCGCACCTAATAGACCAAGTGCTTCTTTGGTATCTTCAACCATGATGACAGGTAACGAGGTTGCTACGTCTTCACTGGCAATAACCGCACTTGCTCCCGCTTTCTCCGCCGTTGAAATAAAATCATGGCCGTTAAAATTCGGACCTTTCAAGGCCAAGTAAACTGCGCCATCTTCTAGGGTGCGGGTATCGGTACTTACTGCAGACACTTCAACGTCAGCAGCGCCTTTCAATAATTTTCCATTAACCTTTTCGGCTATCCATGACAGCGTTGTTGTTATCATTTGCTGTACTCCTGTTGCAGTCGCGCCACAACTGCACGTTCGTTATAGTTAGTCTTTTTGTCACCGATAATTTGGTAATCTTCATGGCCTTTTCCGGCCACGATGATGATGTCGCTTTCATGCGCATGCTCAAGGCAATGACGAATAGCTTGCTCGCGATCGGGAATAGACACTGCCAGCTCACGGTTTTTCAAACCCGCAATGATATCCTCGGCGATAGATTCAGGGCTTTCACTGCGACTGTTATCTGTGGTGATCACAATAGCGTCAGCACCAACCTCGGCAGCCTGCCCCATTAACGGTCGCTTGCCTTTGTCTCTGTCCCCGCCACAGCCAAACACACACCACACTTTGCCCGTTGTATGGAATTTGGCGCTTAACAGCACTTTCTCCAGAGCGTCTGGTGTATGCGCGTAGTCCACCACCAAGTTAGCCGCACCCGTTACAGGGAAAACTTCCATTCGCCCGGGTACAGGCGTGATCGCATTTACCGCGTTAACCACGTCATCAAAACGCTCACCTTCAGCGAGTAACGTACCTATAGCACTCAATACATTACTGATATTGAACTTTCCGAATAGTGGCAGCGAAATAGCAGCGCTTCCCCACGAACTCACCAGTTCAAAGCTACATCCACCTGCATGATAAGAAGCATTTGTGGCGAAACAATGGCGACTTTGAGGATTGTTATGCTCTCGCAAGCACTCACTTTCACCGCTTCCATCCAGACCACTTTCGTCTATACCTGTCCAGATGCGTGTAATCGACTTATCTGCTGCACCATCCCACTTCTTACTTTCATCATCATTAACGTTTAATACAACAGCCTTTAAACCTGGCTGCTGAAGCAGCAAGCGCTTGGCTTTGCCGTACTCTTCCATGGTGCCGTGGTAATCGAGATGATCTCGAGTAAGGTTGGTGAAAACAGCGATATCGGTTTTTACTGTACCAAGCCGCCCTTGAACCAATGCGTGAGAACTTGCTTCGAAGGCCGTATGGCGCACTTCACTTTGCACAAAGTCTGCCAACAAATACTGCATACGTATGGCATCGGGCGTAGTGTTTGCTGCCGGCGTGTTCGACCACTGGGTTTCATCGCCTTCAAACACACTGCTCCCTAGAGTTCCGATGCTTGCACTACGTGTACCTAACGCATCCTTAAGCTGGGTAAGCAATTGAACTGTAGAGGTTTTTCCGTTTGTCCCTGTCACTGCTACCGTCGTCATTTTCTGAGCAGGGTAGTCGTAAAATGCAGCAGCTAATGCAGAGAGCATTTGTGGTAATTCATACAGCGAGATAATGACGCTGTGGTCACGCATTTCCATCTGACCATGGGCACTACTGTCTTCAGTTTGCGCCAGAATTACACGGGCCCCTAAACTTATTGCCTGGGGTATAAAATCTCGACCATCGCGTTCGTGGCCCTTAATTGCCAAGAACGCTAAGCGTGTATTCACTTCTCGGCTGTCTAGCGTTAAACCTTCAATGCGGATATCTGGGGCGTCTACACCAAATTTCGCCAATAAAGCTTTTATACTTTGAATAAAGGCACTAACTACCACTTTGACCTCCTTTCAATAAGCGGCTAGATGTAACCTGCTTGTCATCGGGCGTAACGTTTAACATGTGCAGTGCGCCACCCATAATTGATGAAAAGACAGGTGCAGCGGTATCCCCCGCGTGATACAAATCACCGCCAGGTTCGTTGATCAATACAATAGTTACTAGCCTGGGGTCAGACACAGGTGCGATACCGGCGAAAATGTTGACGTACTCTTCGCCGTACCCGCCGGCCACCGCTTTTCGGCTTGTTCCTGTTTTCCCAGCAACGCGATAACCTGGTACCGACGCTTTTGTTGCTGTGCCGCCACGCTGGGTTACGCTTTCCATCATTTGAACAATAGCGTTAGCGTTTTCTTCGCTGATCACCCGCTCAGATTGAGCCTGCCATGAAGGTTGCTCTGGCGACTTGATGACGTTAAGCGGTGTTTTAATACCGCCGTTCGCCAACGTTGCGTAAAGACGCCCCAACTGTGCAGTTGTCACAGAAATGCCGTATCCAAATGACAGCGTGGCTAGCTCAAATTCAGACCAGCGGCTGCGCTCATGAAAGATACCGCTACTCTCACCCGCCATATTAAGCCCGGTATCGCTCATTAAGCCCATATTGTAATAGGTATCCAGCAGGAACTGTTTAGGCACAGAAAGCGCCAGCTTCGACGTCCCCATATTTGAGGAATGCTGAATAATTTCTTCTAGCGTTAGTTCGCCGTAATTGCGCGAATCTTTTACTAGGCTGCCGCCTAATCGCATCCATCCTGGATGAGTGTTTACTGAGTCTTCAGGCTCCACTTCACCAAACTCTAATGCAGTAAGGACGGCCAGCGGTTTTAGCGCCGAGCCTGGTTCGAACGCATCGGTAATAACCCTGTTACGCATTCTGTGCGCAGAAATATCGCTTCTATCGTTAGGGTTGAACGACGGTGCATTCACCATGGCTAATACATCACCGCTTTTTACATCGATGACAATGGCGGAAGCCGAACTTGATTGGTAGTAAATCATGGCTTCTTTAATTTCTTTGTAAGCAAGTGCTTGAATACGCTGATCGATGGTCAGCTGCAGGTCACCGGCTTTTTCACCAGACTTTGTTTCCAAGATCTCTACCTGACGGCCTTTCGCATCGCGGCGAATTTTACGAGAACCCGGCGTGCCCGTTAGCCACTCGTTATACATGCGCTCCAAGCCTTCAACGCCCATGTCGTCAACATCGGTTACGCCGATCAACTGCGCTGAAACTTCACCTGTAGGATAGTAGCGGCGGCTTTCACGGCGAAGATAAATGCCTGGAATGTCCAGTTTATCAACGTACTCTGCCATGGCAGGCGACACCTGACGCTGCAAGTAAACAAAGCGGCGTTTGGGGTTTGCCACTTTTTCTTTGAGTTCATTCACGTCTTGGCGCAGTACATCTGCCAGCGCTTCCCAACGGCGCTCTTCCTCGAAGCCGTTGTTTTCATGGATAACCTTAGGGTCTGCGTAGATGGCCCGAACAGGCACACTCACCGCCAGCTCAACACCATTTCTATCGGTAATGAGCCCGCGATAGGTTGGCATATCACGGGTTCTTAGTGTGCGGTTGTCGCCCTGTTGAATTAGCTCGTCTGGCTCAATAACTTGAATATAGGCTGCACGGGCGGCGAGCACGCTGAAAACTAGCATAATAACAACAAGCACAACGACAAAGCGCCAGTGCACTAAGCTTGGCGTGACATTTTGTTTTGCACCGGTTTTTTTACGTTGGCGAGAAAGTGCTGTTGTACTCATTTTAACTTCACCACTACTTCATCGTCTGCGGTTGGACGGTACATTTCTAACTGTTTTTCAACCAGGTTTTCTATGCGGTTATGCTCGGTCAACGCGCGTTGCTCAAGCACTAGGTTACGCCACTCGACATCAAGCTCATCTTTCTCTTGCATAAGGTCTTCAAGGGCAATGACCTGCTGTCTGTTGTGATGACTGCTTAGTGTCACTGCCATGGCACTTGTGATAACCATTAAATACAACAAAACCCGCAACTTGTTGCGGGTCAAATCTGAAACAATTATTAGCAGTAATTTAAAATTAGTGCTGGCCTTGTCTGGCGCGGCTTTGGTCATAACTTTTCTGCCACACGTAATACCGAACTGCGAGAGCGAACGTTGTTCGCAATCTCCTGTTCTGAAGGTTTTATCGCTTTGCCCAAGGCTTTTAACACTTTATCTGCATCTATTTCAGCCTGAGTAATCGGTAAGTTGTGCGGTACTGATTTCCCTTTACTTTGATCCTTAATGAAGCGTTTTACTAAACGGTCTTCAAGAGAGTGAAACGAAATAACGGCAAGACGTCCTTCTTTCGCCAACACCTGTGTCGCGGCTTTAAGGCCAACACGAAGTTGCTCAAGTTCCGCATTGATATAAATGCGAATACCTTGGAATGCACGGGTTGCCGGATGTTTAAACTTATCCTTTACAGGAACCGCTTCGTCGATAATTTTGGCTAGCTGAGCTGTGCGCGTAATGGGTGTTTCTTTTCGCGTGTTTACAATGGCATGGGCTATGCGTTTGCCGAACTTCTCTTCGCCAAACTCTTTAATAACCTGCGTAATGTCTTGTTCTTCGGCGTTAGCCAACCAGTCTGCAGCACTTTGTCCACGTGAGGTGTCCATACGCATATCCAGCGGGCCGTCACGAAGGAAGCTAAAACCACGCTCGGCATCATCTAGCTGAGGTGAAGACACCCCTAAATCCATAAGCACACCGTCAATCTTACCGGTTAGTCCCAGCGCTTCGATTTCTTCTGCCATATCACCAAATGGTGAGTGGATAATGCTAAAACGCTTATCATCGGCGAAACGTTCTGCCGCTTTGATTGCTTGCGGGTCGCGGTCAAAGGCGATGAGACGCCCGTGTTCACCCAATGCATCCAAAATATGTGCTGAGTGCCCCCCACGGCCGAAAGTGGCGTCAATGTAGATACCGTTCGGTTTAATCGCTAGGGCTTCAATGCATTCATCAAGCAATACTGAAATATGTTTAAATTCGCTAGGCTGCGTCATAGAGAAAAGTCCTGTAATCGTTCGGTAAGTTCAAATTCGCCTTTGCGTTCGGTGTCTATATCAGCTTCAACTTGTTGTGCCCAAATATCGGCATCCCAAATTTCGAATTTGTTTAACTGACCAACTAACATGACTTCTTTTGAGAGTTTTGCGAAACTTCGCAGTGGAGTAGGAACAAGAATGCGCCCGCTTTTATCCATCTCACCTTCAGAAGCATAACCTAGTAGCAATCGCTGCAAGCGACGCTCGGCTGGGATCATGCTTGAAAGTTTAGAGAGTTTAAGCTCAATCTCTTCCCATTCGGGAAGTGGGTAAAGTAGCAAACAACTTTGTTGTGTATCGACTGTACAGACCAGTTGTCCCTGACAATCATCCAGCAGCGACTGACGATACTTCGTCGGTATAGCCAGTCTGCCTTTTGTATCCAGATTGATTGCGTTAGCGCCGCGGAACATTCCCCTAGCCTTTTATTATTTGCTCTTGGTTTTCTTGTTTTTTGAGTACTAATCTGCAAAGTGATGATGATTTGATCCACAATTCGCCACATTTACCCACTGTGATACAGTTTAGGTATCAATGATCCCCACTGTCAAGTAGAAAAAAGGCGTGAAGGCCGCATAAACACTGGGTTCAAACTGGTTGGATATACAGTGTTTTTAGGAAGTGTATGATTAGGCGTGTAAAAAAGATTAAAAAATATTCAGGTGAGAAAAAATAAAGGTGTAATTAATCGATGAACTGCTGTTTTTGACCGTAAATAAGCGGCGAGATCTCACGATTATGTTTAACGCTGTTTTCAGCCCTATTGCACGTATGCTGAGTCGTAATTCAAACAGCTGCGCCACATCAGCACGTTAAAAAACGAGTGAGTTAACCCGACTAGTGCTAACTCACTGCATTTACATCAACGCGTGCTAACGCATAGCGATAATCAAGGTGTCCTAACTTAGAAACGATAGGATGCGGTTAGCGAGGCCACGTCACTGTCAACGTCACTATCTATATCTGTTTCATAGCTAGCAGACACTGAAAACTGCTCATTTACCCAGTAATCAAGCGCAACACCTGCGGTTTTTACATTATCGAACCCATCAGGTGCGTTGGTATAGCTGTAGCTTCCCTGAACGCTCAAACCTGGAGTGAAGAAATATCTGGCGCTGCCTGATAGAACGTCAATATCGTCTGCTACGTACTGAGCGGTAAAGTCCCAGCCTGTTCCCGCATTCCCTACCGTGGTATAACGTGTAAATACAAGTGGTGAAGTCTCATTCTCACTTTCGCTGTAATTATCTGTACCAGTATTAATGTCGTAAGTGGCACGCTGATAGATGACACCTGCACCAATTTGCCATTGACGGGATAAGTTAAATCCGACTTTTAAATCAATATTTGTGTAATCCTCTTCACTGAATTCGTCGTCAAATTTACTGTGAGCGCCTTCTATGGCAAGCATCCACGTATCGTCTAGGTAAAAAGTGCTGCCTAAATTAAATACGTCAATACCATCTAAATTGGCGTAACCACCAGATAAACTCGATACACGCTGAAGATAAGGGTTGATAAGGTAAGCGCCGCTGTTTCCGCTAACTTCTTCCAGGTAGCGCACATATCTTGCACCGTAGAGGTTGTCATCTACCCCTTCAAAATCGACAGCAGTTACCTGTACTTCGTTTTGTGTAGCTGCATGTGCTGCTGAGACTGTAAATACTGAAGCCGTGATAAGTGATAGTGCAGTTAGCGTAGTTTTTAGCTTATTAGTGTTAGTGTTCATGTCTTTTGTCCTTAAAAAATGTGTTGGGAACGAGGTGTAAGATAAGACATTAAAACTTAACGGTTTCTGAACGAAACATGACGAAGTCTGAACGTGAATTTTAGGTACAAAAAAACCCGCAACTTTGCGGGCTTTTAAACTTCAAAATGAGGGAGCGATTACGCGTTTGGCGCCGCTTCAGGTGCTGCTTCTTCTGCTTTAACCGCAGAAAGCTGCATGCTGCGAATTGGGTTTTCTGTGTCATTAGAAAGCTCAACAAGGCGGTTTAGCTGACCAACAGACATCATTACTGCGTAGATAGCACCTAGGAAGCCTTGCTTGTGTAGCTCAAGCACCTGCTCTTCTGGCAGCTCAAGAAGCTTCTTCTCATTGATGCTCATCATGCCGGTAACATTGCGCTGTTTACCATCTTGGTAAGTAAGGCGAATTTGAATTGGATCAAGAAGGTCCAGTTCAACGACTTTCGCAACAAAACGCTGAGTTAGCATTTCGCTATTCGCAAGGTCTGCTAGGAATTTCTGACGGTTATCTAGGAACTCGCTTGCTTCACCAGCTTCAGTGAATAGCGCTTGGCCTTCGTCAGAAATAAGGTCAGAGTTTTCATCAATGTAAACGCCAAGCTTGTCGCCGTCTGGACGCACGTCAAATGGATAGCGAAGGATGTTCATTGGAACGTGAGGGCCTTTCCAGCTGTCGCCAGTTAGAAAAAGGTTTTGACCTTGTTCCATACCAAGCATAGTCACAACGTGGTGACGCTTTGATGTAGTGTCTTCAATGAACACTAGCGGCATTGTCGCAGCTAGTTGTGCAAATTCACGGATCGTTGCTGCTGCAAGGTGTGTATTTTTCGCAAAGCTGAAAGATGTATTTACCGCAACCTTTAGGTCTTTATGCTTTTCTTTATCTAGCGGTACAAAATTAATAGCCATATTTATTTCTCATACTTGTTAGCTGTGGCCCCGGCTTGATTATGTGAGAAGAGCGGGTGCCACTAAAAAATTACGTCGGCCGCGCTGATGCATAGTAGTCATCGATAATTGGCGGAGCGCTTGGGAGTATCCCGTATTCGCGCAATGAAGTCACGCAGTCTTCACCATAACAAGTTTTAAATTTTTATTGCAATGTAAACTTGAAGTAAACAAGCACAAGCGCTCTAAAAATGAGCAATATCGACTAATTTAGGGCTTAACGAGAGCAATCTGGGGTAAATGCATAGCAAGTAAAAGCCTATTGTCGCAGTGCGCATTATCCTTTAGTCTCGTATAGCTATTAAGTTAGCGGTTGTTGACCTAAGCGATAAAAAAACAAAATAAGGATTTTCTATGAAGGGGCGCTTCCCACTCTCATCTTGCGCATTACTTATCTCTGCGCTTTTTGCTTCACACTCTGTACTTGCTGAGACCTCTACTTATTCAGCATCTGAAAAAGCTATCAAGATCGCACAAGAAACTATTATTGTTGATGGACACATTGATGTTCCTTATCGCGTAAAGGAAAAGTGGGTTGATGTCACTAAAGCCACGCAGGACGGCGACTTCGACTACCCTCGTGCAGTATCTGGTGGTTTGAACGCCCCTTTTATGAGTATTTACGTGCCTGCTAGTTTAGACAACTCTCCAGAATCTACGCAGCTTGCCCATGAGCTCATCGATTCAGTAGAAGCCATTGTTGCCCGTGCACCTGATAAATTTGCCATTGCTAAAAGCCCTTCTGACGTAAAAGCCCAATTTGAAAAAGGGTTAATTTCACTGCCAATGGGCATGGAAAATGGTTCTCCTATTCAAGGTGACTTGGCGAATCTAACGGCTTTTTACGAGCGCGGGATTCGCTACATCACCCTTGCTCATAGTCAAGCTAACCACATTTCTGACTCTTCGTATGACCTGCGCAGAAAATGGAAAGGCCTTAGCCCGTTTGGCAAAACCTTAGTGGGCGAAATGAACAACATTGGTATTATGCTGGATATTTCCCATGTGTCTGACGACGCCTTTTACCAAGTTATTGAGTTAACAAAGGTGCCAGTTATAGCGTCACATTCTTCACTGCGCCGCTTTACCCCCGGTTTTGAGCGCAACATGGACGACGAGATGATCAAAAAACTCGGCGAAAATGGCGGTGTTATTATGATTAACTTTGGTTCTAGTTTTGTATCTAAAGAAGCTGGAAAGTGGCGTAGTGGCCTTACTGCAGCGCGCAAAGCCTTGGTTGAAAAAGAAGGCGAAGACAGCCCTAAGCTAGAGAACTTTGAAGAGAATTATCGCAAAGAAGTGCCATACCCTTATTCAACCCTTGATGAAGTGCTTGACCATATCGATCACGTGGTAAAACTGATTGGTGTTGATCACGTGGGTATTGGTTCAGACTATGACGGTGTAGGTGACTCACTCCCCATTGGGCTTAAAGACGTGGCGAGTTTTCCAAACCTAGTACAAGGATTGCTGGATAGAGGTTATAGCCGTACCGACATTGAAAAGATATTGAGCGGAAACCTTTTGCGCGTTTGGCAACAAGTGGAAGACTATGCGAAAGCGCACTAGTCGCGCAATGCTTTAAAAATGAAGCGTAGGGAAGCGTGTTATCGCTTCCACATGCTTTATCTACTCTACTGCACTTTCAACTCTATTATTTTTTGCGTGACACAATTAAGTAAAACGCGCTTGGCAATACCAACAGTGTTAATACCAGTGCACTCGCCATACCGCCTACCATAGGCGCCGCAATGCGCTGCATCACTTCACTACCAGTTCCAGTGGCATAAAGCACAGGCAACAAGCCAACAATAATAGAAAGCGATGTCATCATAACTGGGCGAAGTCTTGCCGAGGCGGCATGGACAATAGCCTTTTTCACAAGCACATCTTTTTTAGTGTTGCCATTTTCTGTTGCGTGCTTAGTAAGTGCATCTGATACATATTGGTTTAGATAGACCAACATGATAACGCCTATTTCTACCGCTACACCTGCTAAGGCAATAAACCCGACACCTACCGCCACCGACAGATTGAAGTTAAGAAGGTAAAGCAACCATACACTGCCCACCAGCGCCAACGGTAAGGTCGCGAGTATGAGTGCCACATCGCGAAGGCGTTTAAATGCCAGATAAAGTAAAAGGCAGATAATGGCTAACGTTAGCGGTATAACCACCGACAGTTTTGCTTTCGCGCGCTCAAGGTAAGCAAACTGCCCCGCCCACGTAATGGAGTATCCAGTGGGTAAATCAAGTTGCTCTGACAAATGACGTTTTGCGCTATCTACATAACCCCCTAAGTCAATACCCGTGGCTGAGTCTGACGAGATATCAATGTATACCCATCCGTTTAATCGGGCATTTTCACTTTTAATCCCAGCCGGCCCGTCGTCAATACGCACGGTCGCCACATCGCCAAGGGTAATGTGAACACCGCTTGGTGTGACGAAAGGCATGGATGCTAAAGATTCAGGCGTATCGCGGTAGTGCTGTAAAAAGCGCATGGCAATAGGAAAACGCTCACGCCCTTCCACTGATTGTGTAACCACTTTGCCGCCCACTGCCGAGCCTACAATACTGTGAACATCGTCTATCGTCATGCCGTAGCGCGCCGCCAACTGCCTGTCGATATCGATATAAACGTAACGGCCACCCACCACACGCTCAGCGTATACTGATGCTGTATTGGGCAGGTCTTTAAGCAGTATCTCAATATCCTTTCCTATGGCTTCAATGCCTGCTAGGTCAGGCCCCGCAATCTTGATCCCAACAGGGGTTTTTATCCCGGTTGCCAACATGTCGATACGGGTTTTAATTGGCATTACCCACGCATTGGTCAGCCCTGGAAATTGCACCAGAGCGTTAAGCTCTTCTTTGAGCTTTTCAGTGGTCATGCCCGCCCTCCACTGGGCTTTCGGTTTAAGCTGAATGAAGGTTTCAATCATCGTCAATGGTGCAGGGTCTGTGGCCGTATCTGCGCGTCCAATTTTCCCGAATACCGTTTCAACCTCGGGCAAGGTTGCAATAAGCTTGTCCGTCTGCTGTAAAAGCTCTCTGGCTTTACCCACTGAAATACCCGGATAGGTAGTAGGCATATACATCAAATCGCCTTCGTCCAGTTCGGGCATAAATTCGCTACCTAGTTGGTTTAACGGCCAGTACATGGAAAGCAATAAGCAAAATGCCCCCGCCAGGGTGAGCAGTGGGTAGTTAAGCAGCCGCGTTAGCAATGGCTGATACACACGTTCTAAAGCTCGATTTACCGGGTTCTGGGCTTCAGATCGTATTTTTCCGCGTACAAAATAACCCGCCAGCACAGGAACTAAAGTAATTGCCAGCGCCGCAGCTGCTGCCATGGCATAGGTTTTGGTAAAGGCAAGAGGCGCAAAAAGACGACCTTCTTGCGCTTCTAATACAAAAACAGGAATAAAGGATACGGTTATAATTAGGAGCGCAAAGAATAAAGCTGGACCAACTTCGGTGGTCGACTTAATCACCAGTTCCCAGCGTTTGGCTGCCGAAAGCTTTGCAAATGTTGGCGCAGAGGCTGGTATAGATGTTCGCGACTGGGCACTCCCTGCCCCCCCCTGACTTGCTGAATCCCTTTGACTCGCTGAGGCTCCCTGACTTGATGAAACAGCATGCTGATGAAGGTGCTTGTGTAAATTTTCAACCACAACAATAGCGCCATCCACCATTGCACCAATAGCGATAGCAATGCCACCTAAAGACATGATGTTGGCATTAAGTCCCTGCAGCTTCATTACGATAAAGGCGGCGAGAATACCAATGGGCAAACTGATTAGCGCAACCATAGATGAACGTATGTGAAACAAGAAGATAGCGCATACCAAACCAACAACTAGCAATTCCTCCACTAGCTTATTGGTGAGGGTATCGACGGACTTATCAATAAGGGTGGAGCGGTCGTAAACGGGGACGATATTCACCCCTTCCGGCAAGCTCGCTTTTAATGTATCCAGCTTAGCTTTAACCGCATCGATAGTGGCTTTTGCGTTTTCGCCATAGCGCATCACTATAATGCCACCCACGGTTTCGCCATTCCCGTTTAGTTCAGCAATACCGCGGCGCATCAACGGGCTTTCTACCACTTGAGCTACATCGTTAATCGTTATGCTAACACCGTCTTTGATAACGCCTGTGGGCAACGCCAGTATGTCATCAATGCCCTGAATATAGCTTTGCGCGCTAACCATGTACTCTGCCTCGGCCATTTCAAAAACCGAAGCGCCTGACGCACGGTTACCCCGTTTAAGGGCAATATCTATCATGGATGGCTGGATGTTATAGGCACGTAATTTTTCAGGGTCGACAATAACTTGGTATTGTTTAACCATCCCTCCAACAGACGCAACTTCAGATACGCCTTCAACTGACTGAAGCTCAAACTTCAAGAACCAGTCTTGCAACGCCCTTAACTCACCAGCATCTAGCGCATTTGGCTGACTAGCATCGTTCTCCAACGCATAAATGTAAACCCAACCTACCCCTGTCGCATCTGGACCTAGCTGAGGTGTCACGCCTTCTGGAAGTTGCGAAGACGCCTGGCTTAGGTATTCCAGAACGCGGCTTCGAGCCCAGTACATGTCTGTATCGTCATCAAAGATTATATATACGTAGGCATCGCCGAAGAATGAATACCCTCGCACCGTCTGTGCGCCAGGCACTGACATTAGCGCAGAGGTGAGAGGAAATGTCACCTGATCTTCCACCACTTGCGGCGACTGACCGGGATAGTTTACTTTCACTATAACTTGGACATCAGATAAATCAGGGATAGCATCAACGGGGGTGTTTTTCACCGCCCAGACACCCGCAATACTGAGCATAATAGCGCTCAGCAATACCAGTATTCTATTGTTTACCGACCAGCGAATTACCGATTCAATCATGGTGCATATGCTCCTTATGATTTATCGATTTTTGTTCTGCCGACTTGTGAACCATTGACTTATGAACCATTGACTCGTGAGCATCGCTTTGATATCCATCGCCCTTCCGCTCGCCCGCATTATGGTTATGATTGCTGTGACCTGAGTTATGCACCATGCCCTTGTCCACCGCATGTTCACTATGTTTACGCATATCAATAACCGTGAATTCTTCGCCAGTCACAAAGGTAAACATGATGTTGTCACCTTCTTTGAACTGAGATAAGTCAATATGCTTTGATACCGCAAATGACATTGTCGCAGGTCCCCGTCCCCATTTTTCAATCGGCCCGCGAGCGATCACTAACTTTGCGTTATTCGAAGCGCTATTCGTTTCGGTGTCAGCCGGCAATTCAATTGCCTCAATAGTACCTGTTGTCGTGGCCTGATGATCGGGCGCTTTCATTCTCTCAAAGTCACTGCTTTTCGACGACTCTGAATCAATCAAAAATTGTGCTGATACCACAACATCATCCTCTGGCAGCAAGCCTTCGACGACTTCAAAATGTGTACTATCGCTTTGCCCCAGCGTGACGCGTACCGACTTAAAGTTGCCATCGCCATCACTGAGTACTACTTTTGCGCCCTCGGCCGTGCGAATAACGGCACTGCGAGGAACCAGTAACGCCGCCTTGCGTTGAGTAGGCTTTATTCCAACGTGGGCAAACATATTGGGCTTTAACGTGTGGTTGTTATTGTTTAGCGGTATGCGCACTTTCAGGGTTCGGGTTGTTTCTGACAAAGACGGATAAATATACTCTACGTGGCTTTCCCATTTAGCATCGGACCCATGGTCCATTTCGTCGAGGGTAACCACAGCGCTATTATGAGGCGCTATGATTTGCGCGTATTTTTCAGGTACCTCAGCAATCACCCACACCGTATCTAGCTGTGCGATGCTCATCAAGGTTGTCCCGGGCTGAACGTAAAATCCTTCCCTGATATTCAGCGCTTCTACTACACCGCTTTGCGGCGCGTTAAATGTGACGGTTTGTGCTACCCGTCTACTTTTCTGCAATTCTTCGATAACGCCCTTTGATAGCCCTAGAGTTTTTAGGCGCTCGGCTGCACCCTCAATTAAACGTGAATCTCCTCGCTTAAGAGCTAAAACGTATTCTTCTTGTGCGCTAACTAATTCTGGCGAATACAGGGTATAAAGTGCCTGTCCTTTTTCTACTTGCTCACCTTGAGATTTAATGAAAAGCCTGTCGACCCAACCTGATACTCTAGGGTGGATGTGCACAATGCTATCTTCATCGTAAGCAACGTTGCCCACCGCCGTTACAGTCTGTTGAAGTGTTCCAATGGTAACGGGCGCGACTTTAACCCCTATATTGTGCTGTACATTTGGCGGAATCATTACGGTACCAGGCGAACGCTCATTACTTTTCGCAGACGTTGCGTCGTCATTGGCGTATACGGGCACCAAGTCCATTCCCATTGGTGACTTTCCTGGTTTGTCACGGCGATAGCTGTCATCCATAGGCGCTACCCAATATAAAGGGGCTTTATTATCAGTTTCGTCGCTGTGGGCACTTTTATCGCTGTGGGCACTTTTATCGCTGTGGGCACTGTCACCTCTGTGGGCACTTTCACCATTTCCGTGTTTTGATGAATCAGACAACAATAGTGAGGCCAAGCCGAACGCTATCAGGCCGCCAAATAGCAGACCTATTAGCAAGCCCTTTATTAGCGTGCTTTTTGTATCTGGAGCAGGGTTAGTTGAAGATGTCATATTAACTACTCTTTATTCGAAAAATGGGCGTGAGTGGGCAGGTACAAATAAGCAAGTGACGCCAATGTTCTGGCGCGCTCTATGTCGATTTTGAGTAAATCATCCTGTACCTGTACTTGCTTGAGGTTGGCATTGACAACATCACCGATATCACCGGTGTCTGTGGTATAAGCTGTCAGTTCAGCTTCAGAAAGTTGCTGTGTTTCTCCAATTAACGCCGTTTCATAAAGCGCTTTGCGCTCACTTAGCGCCGACAAGCGTGATTTAAGCACCTCTGCATTCGCGGCAAGCTCGTTCACTTTCAAGCGGAAGTCCGTTTCAGACGCACTCATTTTGGAAGCCGCCGCGGCTATTGAAGCGTCTTGACGAGATTTATTGAAAAGCGGAAGGTCTACTTGAACACCCAATGACACAAAGTCAGCCCGGCTCGCACCATTTTGCGCGTCTTGTCTGTATCCATAGCTTGCTTCAAATGCCCACTGAGATTTAGTTTGTTCTCGCGCTATATTTAAATTTTGCGCCTCTATCTGGGTTTGAATCTTAAGTAATGTTGCCTCGGGGTGATGCTGTAGTATTGAAAAAGGCTCACTGCTCTCAATAACCGTCAAGAACGAAGAAAGGCTGAGGTTGCTGTCGTTTAAGATAGCATCGAGCTCGATACGCTTTGGATAAGAAAGCGTTGATTCTTGCGTTGATTGAGCCAGCGGTGCGCTTACAGAGTCATCTAGCGGCGCACCAAACCATTTTGAAAGTGCCGATCTCGCTTCACTTTTTTGCTGGTAGGCCTGCACATATTTGTCGTCTAGTGACAACAATGCCAAGCGCACTTGCAGTATGTCTTGCTGCGCCGCTGCACCAACGCCTTGGCTGTATCTGGAGTCAGTAAAATCGAGTAGCTGTGTAAGCAATGATTTCTCTTTGTCCAATAATCCAATGCGACGTGTTGCATAGACCCAATCTAACCAAGTAAGGGTAACTTCACGTTTAAGCCACGCCTTTCTAGCTTGGCTCTCTACCGACATTTGATCAGCCATAACCTGATACTTTTGCTGGCTGTAGAGGTTTTCATCACCTCGCGGTAACTGCTGCTTCAACCCAACTTTAAATTGCGTCATAGGCTCTTGGTCAAATGCGAAGCCGTCGGTAGGCAAGTTTTGTACAGACGCTGAAACCTGAGGATTTGCCCAATATGATGACGCTTCAGCTTCTGCATTAAAGCGATCCTTTCGATGCGCATTCCCTTTAAGCAAAGGGTCGTATTGAATAGCTAACTGCAGCGCTTGTTCCAGGCTTAGGGTCTGCGCGACAACAGGCTTATTAGCCATCAAAAAAGAAGAAAGCACAAAAATTAAGGCGAACAAGGCGCTTACTTTACAAGGTCTGTTAGCGCTTTCGTTCACTTTTTTAGGTACCGAATAGTTGCTCATGTATAACATCACTTTTCAGGTGTAAGGCGTGTTGACGTTGCCCCGCTCTTCGCTAAATTCGACAAAGGGAATTAGCAAAAAGGCTTACCACGCGTTACATAGATAAAAGATTAGAGACATCTCAAAACGACTAGACGACGTCGTGACATAAAAACGTCTCTGCTGCGAAATAAATCCGCGAGATAGATCTATGCTGTGAAAAGTGACTTAGGTGGGCGAAACTGCCCGAAGTGAGGAGATGAGCGCTGCCCCAGTATAGGTGCAGTGGCAGCCATTCTGGCTACCGATATTTCGGTTTCAACGGTAGGCTGAATAAGCGCACTCGCGCTAAGATTAAAACAGTGATCGGCTGGGCAATTACATTCATCCTTGCAGCAAGGCATGTCGCTCATCTGCGATGCTTTCACGCTTTTCACGCCTGCATTGCTAACTTGGACGCCGTCGAGCTGAGCGGGTTTGCTCTTGCTGTTTTTAGCACTTAAATCCGCATGTTGTGATGACAATTCTTGGTGCTGACAATGTGTATTAGCAGACTCAGGCATTCGAACCTGATGGTTAGCATGAGCAGCATCCGACTGCGGTGTCATCACCGCCATTGAATGAGCATGTTCGTATGAATGTTCGATAGATACAGCGCTACCTGACGACACGAGGGCCACCATTAAAAACAGTGTAAGGATAAACGAACTTGCATTCGCCGACCTATACCGTTTGCGCGTTAAACTAATCCGAAACTTTCTCAAATACTGTACTCAAAATATTGCTGTCTATTGTGCAACGAAATAATAGCGTGATGTGACCAAGCAGTAAAGCCAGCCGTTAATGTCGCTAAGCTAGGGCCTGTTGACCTTTATTGTACACCAAAGGTCAACAAGCCCCAGTAACTTATTCAAACTGAGACAGGTAATCTCGCAACATAAGGCCCATGGTTGAAAATAGCGGGTTTGCTTTAGGTACCGCACACTCTTCTTGCTGATTAACCATGCTTGCGTTGAAATTCATTTTATTGAGCAAGCTTGTATTCACAACTAAATCTGCATGGCACAACCCGTACGATTCATCGATAACGAAAAAGGTATTCGGACCTTTACTTGCGTCCATTAACTGCTCTATGCCGCGAATTGGCGTGGTTACATCAGCTTGAGAATGAGCGGCAAATAGCGGCACTTCAATTTGCTGTCCTTCCTCGACTTTGTCCCGAATGATGTTTATTAAATCCATCAATTCCAACCCTGCTAAACCTGCCACATTTGGATACTTATAAGGGTTGGGGCCATGAGTTTGATAGGTTCCATCAATAATTCTGGCTAAAAGTTTAATGCCCCAAATTCGAGACATACTTTCAGCATTATCAGACAGCGCCAGCGCGCCAGAAAATAGCATAAGACCATCAATATTATTTACTTCGTTTCCTGCACTATCCAGATAATGTTCAACCGCCAGCGCACCACCTGTAGAGAAGCCACCTACAAGCAAAGTATCACCCATGCTATCAGCCAATTTAATGACTTCATCAACATGCCCCTGCCAGCGCTCAGCTAAATCCCAGTCAGACATGTCATCATCTGCATCTCGTTTACCATGCCCAGGCAAAAGCGGCACGACTACAGTAAAACCCTGTTCAAATAAGATGTTGGCGATTTCACGCATAAAGAAAGGTGAGTCGCTTAAGCCGTGGATAAGCACTGCCACCTTGCTGCTTGATTTGTTGGTCAGCATGAAAGGCGAATTGCCTTCATTGCGCAATACGTTGCTGCATACCGAAAAACGATTGAGTGCCGTTTCTCTACACGGCTGGGTTTGGCCCCACTCTTTTTCGTAAAATGCTTTGAACTGATTTTGAAGGTCTGAAAAACTTCTGCTTTTCATTTCGCTCGTATCGGGTATAGATAAATTTGCGGCTATAGCCATATTTACACCTAAAAGCGCAACAATACCTATGAGCATTTTTACAAAAAACTTCGATGACACTATTATTCTCCGCTACGGATAATTAATAAAAAACGGGAGCAGTTTACCATGCTCCCGTTTCTTGTGACGATTAATACGTATATTACGTTAGCTAAAGTAAACCTCTAGATCGTCAGAACCACCGATATGTTTACCACCGATAAAGACCTGCGGCACAGTTTCACGACCGCTAATCGCCGTTAAGCTGGTTAGTGATGCATCTTTGCCCAACACGATTTCTTCGTACTCGTAGCCTTTTTCATCAAGCAGTTTTTTCGCTTTAGCACAGAAAGGACAACCCGGTTTTGTGATAATAGAAACAGGTGCGTTAGTTTGCTCCTCTGGCGCAATGTAAGCCAGCATGGTATCTGCATCCGACACCTCAAACGGGTCGCCAGCTACATCAGGTTCAATAAACATTTTGTCTACCACGCCATCTTTCACTAGCATCGAGTAACGCCAACTTCTTTTGCCGAAACCCAAATCCGCTTTATCGACTAGCATACCCATGCCATCGGTAAATTCTCCGTTACCGTCGGGAATAACGGTTATGTTAGCGGCTTCTTGATCTGCGGCCCATGCATTCATAACGAAAGTATCGTTTACCGATACACAAACAATCTCATCAATGCCGTGTTTCGCAAACTTTTTCGCTAAAGCGTTATAGCGAGGCAAGTGGGTAGAAGAACAGGTTGGTGTAAAAGCACCTGGAAGTGAGAAGACCACAACATTTTTGCCAGAAAATAATTCATCTGTCGTTTTCGTTACCCACGTCTCACCTTCTCGGCACGGAAATGAAACGCTAGGTACTTTTTGGCCTTCTTTGGAAGTGAAGCGACTTTCTGACATAACAACCTCTTATCGGTAATCTCAATTATAAAGTAAGAAGACTAGAATGAGTTTTTGCACAAATCAATAGGTATTGTCTTACATTCGTTAATATCGATTTTGATGCTGAACCTAGCTGATAGCCTGCCTATGCTTTGAGTGGAGGTTAGGTACGGTCGTAACACCATTCACGACCCACCGTAACGCTCAGTATTTTAACATAAGCGATATTCGAGGGTTATCACCATGATTATTTTGGTTGGTGGAGAAAAAGGCGGTAGCGGAAAGAGCTGCCTGGCACAAAACATTGCAGTGTATCTTCGCACTGAAAAAGGTGCCAAGGTGTTAATGGTCGACTGTGACCCGCAGCGAACGACCTCAGACTGGATCCAAGAGCGTAAAGCTAACCCTCGTCTCGCTGAAATTAACTGTGTTCAGTTATACGGTAAAATACGTAACGAATTACTTAGCCTGCGTCAGTATTACGATTACGTTGTAATAGACTGTGGTGGACAAGATAACCTAGCGCTTCGCTCGTCAATGGCGGTTGCTGACCATATACTGATTCCACTTAGACCCAAACGTCGCGATCTCAAAACGGTACCTCACATGGAAGATATTTTATCTACCTGTAAAATGGTTAACCCGAAAATGAACGCCGCGTTCGTTATCACACAGTGCCCTTCTCTACCTAGCCTGGCAAACCGTATTCTAGAGGCAAAAGAAGTGTGTCGCTCATTTGGTATTCCCGTCCTAAACTCTGTTACTTTTAGTAGAAACATGTATGACGATTCAGAAGAGTCAGGGCAGTCAGTTATTGAGAGTGAACCAGAAGGTAAAGCGGCCACAGAAATAAGAACCTTGTTTGAAGAGCTACTAGCTGGCAAAGTGGAGGATGCTTATGAGTTTACTCAACCTCAAAAAGTCGAAGCCGTTAGCTAAGCCCAATCTACGAACTGTAGAAGATTTTATCGACGATGCGCTGCTTTATGCCCAAGGTAAAGTGGATAAAAAGCAACCATCGGCGGCAAAAAACGATTTAAAAGACGTTCGTACAGACCGCGTTGTGCCGATAAGAAAGCCTGCAAAATCAGAAGGTATGCGACATGCTACCTTTACGTTAACACCGCAATGTATTGAAAAACTTGCAAACATTGCCCAAAAGACAGGTAAAGCCAAGTCTGCACTGATTCGAGAGTGGATTGAAAATAACAGCATAAATTAGACTAAAGTATAAATCCAAATACGTATTTCATTCGTTTTATCCTTCACAATAATAATGTTGCCTTGGCGTTAGCCTACTGGGATACTCACCGACAGCATGTTCTGACAGCGTATAGGAGATACAATCGAATGGGCCGTGAAGGATTTAGCACAGTGCGCGTGCTGGTGTGTGCCCTGCTAATTGCTGTGCATGGCGCACAGGTAAAAACGGTAGAAGCGTTCGAGCTTTTCAATACCGAGATTGCTGATGTCGAGAACCTTTTAAATGCCAAGCAATATGCTGACGCCGATAGCAAGGCACTGTTGCTTTTAGAGCAAGCGCTACAACAGCAACAAATGTCTGCTGATACATTTTCTGCCCTCGGACTCTTACTTCAAAACGCATCGCGTTTTGAGGTGTCAAAAGCCATTTTTAATGCCGCCTTAGAGCGCTACACCACAGATGGTGAATTAAACAAAATGGCGTCAACGCTATTACAACTAGCCACCTCAGAAAGACACCTTTCAAATTATTCCATTGCACTGACTTATGTGCGTCGCGCTATGTCTATTGCTCAAATTGAGCGTAATGAATTACTTAAGGCTAAATTGAACCTTGAGCTAGGCATAATTCAACAAGAACAAGGCGAAATTGAAACCGCTTTGGAGCCGTTAAAGCAAGCGCTACGTTATTTTCGTGAAAATAACATGGCCAGTGAAATGAGTGTTACGTTGCTACGCATCGGTGAGATATACAGTTTGCTCAATCAAGCTACTTTGGCTCATACCTACTACCAAGACGCTTTCGACAGTATCGAGGAAACACAGGAGACCCGATTACTTGGTGTGATCAAAACTCGTATTGGTGCCCTATCTCTCAAAACAGGCTCTGTAGACCAAGCAATAAGAGCAATTAACGAAGGTCTTGAACTCCTGCTATCCACCTTTGATGTAGGGGCCATAGCCGAAGCAAAAATGCTATTGGGAAGAGCATTGGTTGAAAACGGCGATACAGCTAAAGGGCGAGAGTTATTGCAAGAAGCCATGCAATTTGCCGATTCATCGGGTCAGGCAAAATTGGTCAAAGAAGGCAGACTCGCTTTAGCGCAAGCCTATATGAAAGAGCAGAGTTTCGAATTAGCCTTAGAAGAGGCCCGCACGGGTACTATTGACGCGAGAAAAAATAGAGACCTTAGAGGACAGCTTAGTTTTCTGTCGTTACAGCTAAGCGCCTTTGTATCACTAGGCGAATTCAAAAAAGCCTTAGATATTCAATCTGTTATGCAGCAGTTGCGTGAGGTGCTACTTGATTCAGAAAACAAGTCTGCCATTGAAGGCCTGCAGGCTGAGATTGAGCTTGTGAGGCAATCTAGGACGTTGGAGAAACTGGAAGAGTCCAAGCAGCTGGCGTTAGCGCAAGCTGAGCGAGAAAACCTGCAGACGACTCTTTTTTGGAGTATATCATTAGCAGCGTTACTCTTGACGTTTTTAGTGTGGAGCCGCTACAAACAACGTCAGCAAACGATTATTTTGCGCCGAGAAGTACGCCAGCAAACACTAAATCTTCAAGAAAAAAATCAAGAACTGGAAAGAGCCTATAAAACGCTAGAAGAGGTAAGCCTGCGCGATCCGTTAACGGGTTTGTACAATAGGCACTACCTCGAATCGCAGCTTCCCGGTGAAATAAGGCGCAGCCAGTTCTCGGCAAAACAAAGCCCCAGTACAGGAAAGACGAAACAAGACTTACTTTGCTTACTTATTGATATCGACCACTTTAAGCGCATCAACGACGACTATGGGCATATTGCCGGCGATAAAGTGCTATCAGCGTTTGCCAATGTCCTCAAAGAGGTGTTCAGACAAACGGATTTAATTATTCGATGGGGAGGCGAGGAGTTTTTGGTGGTTTGTCGCCAATCTACTCGTGAAGAGCTCCCTGAGGTTGCCGAGCGCTGCCGAGAAATGGTCGCTAACACTCCTTTTGATATCGGCTTAGAAAAACCAATCAATATTACTTGTAGCATTGGCTTTTCGCTGCTTCCTCCAGATAGAGAGGAAGACTTTGATACCGCGTGGAAACGCACATTCGCCGTTATCGATTACGCGCTGTATGCCACCAAATTATCAGGGAGAAATGGATGGGTTGGCGTAATCGAAACGCTTAAAACTCCAAGGGAATACCCCACTCCACTAGATACGAAGTTTAATTTTCCTGGTTCGAGAATTGCCACATCGTTCAACAACGTGGCAAGTATCAAATGGCCGGAGACCCTCGAGAAATAGCAGTAGAGGAATAGAGATATGTACAGAGGAAGCTGCAGCTGCCAAGCAATTCAATATGAAATAGATCATATCGGAGAGCTTGACGCCGATGACGAAACGCTAAGCCATTCAGATACCAGTGAACTGCGCGTTACAATTGAAAAAGAGCAGCTGGTTATTGACTGTGCACCGTCAGCGCTAGCGGAACTACACGAGGCTAATGACGAAACCCACCACGTGTGTAACACTTGTGGGAGCGTTATCTTTGTTGAGCGTGGCTCTAACCAAGTGTCGGTTGAGGTGACCTTCAGCGGTCATGACGTCTTAGCAGAGTCTCACTGCCAGTTTGTCTTTTAGGTGGGTACACAAGGATAAAGGCGAACTGCGAGTTCGCCCAGATACCAACAGGTGAGAAGTACATTTCTCTCCTGTTTGGTAGTCATGTCTACCCTAGTCGCTATTTTTGATGTCTTCCATATGGTATTTATCAATGAGCGAATACAACGTGGGACGAGTGACGCCAAGTAATTCTGCCGTTTTCGACATATTCTTATCTGCTTTTTGATAGGCCCTGCGAATAGCTCGACTTTCAGCAATTTCTCGCACTTCACGCAGATTCAACGTTTCAGGCTCATCATGAGCATCTACAGGCATCAAGCCTAAATCGTCAGGTTGAATTACCGTACCTTCAGCCATAATAACCGCCGACTTTAGCTTGTTTTGCATTTCTCGAATGTTGCCCGGCCACTTATGGGCTAGCATGGCGTTAACTGCAGTTTCTGAAAAGCTCTTCGCTTTAGCTTTGAATTCTTCGCGATAAATATTCAAGAACGTACGTGCAAGTAAAATAATGTCTTGGTCTCGTTCACGTAAAGGAGGGATCATGATCGGCATTTCCCCCACACGGTAATATAAATCTTCCCTGAACGTTTCTTGCGCCACCATAGCCTGTAAATCGCGGTGCGTTGCACAAATTACGCGTATATCAACGGGAATTTCATTGCGTCCACCAACGCGCTCGATCACGCGCTCCTGCAAAAACCGAAGCATCTTAGCTTGCAGACCAATGGGCATATCACCAATCTCATCTAAAAACAGTGTTCCGCCTTGTGCTGTTTCTATCTTGCCGACGGTGGTTTTGTTCGCGCCAGTAAACGCCCCTTTTTCGTAACCGAACAACTCACTTTCTAGTAAGTTCTCTGGGATAGACGCACAGTTAATAGCAACAAAAGGTTTGTCTTTTCTAGGGCTGTGTTCGTGAATACTGCGCGCGAAAACTTCTTTACCTGTGCCACTTTCACCAAGTAACAGAGTGCTTATGTCGGTATTGGCAATTTTCTCAGCGCGACGTACCACTTTTTGAATAGCTTCGCTGTTACCCACTATTCTGGACATGCCAGAACGGGTGCGGGCAAGAATGCTATTCTCATGCTCTAACTTAGACAGGTTAAGCGCACGGTGCACCAATAATTTGATGGTATCTGAATCGATAGGCTTCTGATAAAAATCGTATGCCCCAAAATCGATTGCTTTTAATGCGTGTTGTTTATCGTTATTACCTGTAACAACGATAACTTTGGTTCTAGGCGCTAGCGCAATGATGTCGTGAAGAATACGCAAACCTTCCGACGCATTCGCTGGATCTGGCGGAAGCCCTAAATCTAGGGTAACAACCTTAGGTTCAAAACGACGGAGTTGGGCTATGGCAGATGTGTGATCGTCCGCAAAAACAACGTTGTAATCGGTAAGACTCCATTTAAGTTGCTTTTGGATACCTAAATCATCATCTACTACCAAAATGGTATCGGTCATTTCATCATCCTATTATTCTACTTCATCCATCGAAAGGGAGTGGATTTGATAATATCCACTTTTTAGTTATACACCCTATCCTATCGGAAAATAAAGCGTAAAACAGCTACCGCGTCCAGGTTCACTTTGAACAGTTAGTTTGCCACCGATAGACTCGATATATGTTTTTGCATCATATGCACCAATACCCATACCAGCATTGCCTTTCGTGGTATCAAATGGCTTGAATAGTCGCTCTTCAATAAACGCTTTATCCATACCTGACCCTGTATCTTCTATCAAAACTAGCTGCGTTTTGTTGTCAGAATTTCCAGTAATCACCACGTCGACTTCTCCGTCATCTGCGGTTGCCTGCTGAGCGTTGCTGATTAGGTGATAAAGCACGTTTGCCACCTTATCCTTATCAACCGTCACGGCCGTTTCTTTTAGCACATGAACTGTTGGTAGCGGACGTAAACCTGAACAGCGGTTGTTGACCACATCTTTGGCCAGCTCCGAAATCAAAAATTCTGAGTTTACACCTTCTTCAACGGCCTTCTTATCAGTCAGCTGCTTGAGCATTTTTTCCATTCTTGCCTTAGTATGCTCCAAGGTTTCGAAGGTGTCTTCGATAAATTCAGGGTTGTGTTTATGCTGTTGAGCATTGGCAAGAATAAGGTCGACTTGAGCAAGTACATTTTTTAAGTCATGTAAAACGAACGCAGACATTCGATTGAATGCCGCAAATTGGGCGTTTTCTGCTACCACTTGAGCGGCCTCGTGGTGCTGCATGTATGTGCCTACTTGCTCAGATACGGCGGTTAGATAGTCTTTCACTTCCCAATTTAAAGTGATTTTTTCATTGTCTCCTGACGCGAGAACAGCAAATCCCCACAGTTTTCCCTCTTTTAAGAAAGGCACGAAGAGTTGGTAGCCCCATGCTTTTAGTGCATCTCTATCTAGCTTTAACCCCTCGTAATCGAATGGTTTGACGAGGTAGGCGTCCGTATCAATGATCCAGCCATTTTTGTCGCTGTAACTTGCGAGCGTTTCCAACGTTGTACAGGTAGCGTTGTTTTCTTTCGAATCAGTTGACGCTTCATTGTTATCTGTTGACGCAGTGTTTGTAATAGGTGATGCCTTAGCCACGCATTCATAGCCATTCTGCGTTACTTTAAACAGCAGACCTGACTCATATTGAATGGCGTTAAGCATTCCGGTTAGGCCAGCGTGGTAAACATCTGATGAGGTATCCCCTGCACGTGTTAACCACTGCGTTAATTTCACCCATTCAACCCGGTAGTCGAACTGATTCGCAAAGAAATGTTTAGTGATAAATACTTTTATCTTAGTGCGAAAGCCGTTGGACAAGAATACCGTGGCGAGCAATGCGAATGACATCACAACCAATATGATTTGAACCGTCGCTCCCCAGTTGCCTCCCATATAATTTATGGCGTAGCCGACAACAGCCATCACAAAAAGATAACCGCCCGCCACTAAGAGTAGAGAGCTGTGCAATACCACGTCCCGCGAGATAAAGATATCAATGCCCCAGTGATGAATTCGTCGAATCGATATGACGAGTAAGGGCATTAACAAGAAGTAAATATAGCCTCGTGCCGCTATGTAGCCAATTTCAACCTGGTTTACCATGGTAGCGTTTGCATAGGTAACGAACTCAAACAGGTTGGTAGCTCCCAGATAAATAATAATGGGTTTAAACGCCCACTGCTCACGCCCCGCCTGTCGATACACAACTTCCAGAAGAACAAGCACTTCTAATGACAGCACGATCAGTACAAGAAAGCTCCACGCGGGATTTACTACCAATAGATAAGGGGCGAGCAATGCTGCTAGTGCGGGGGCAATAATAATTAACGTTACAGGTCGTTTTAGAACGTCGAAGATATTACTAAAGCTGGTCTGTATACAGCCAGCCAAAAAGAGTAGCCATGCGAGCTGCTTAAGCACGTCAGCGCTGAGTAACCAGCTTAGCGAGATAGGTCCAAATAGCGAAGTGATTAAGGTTGTAGACCATAAAAAGGTGGCTGCGGTCGCCAACACCAATAAATGCTTGGCTACGCCGGGTTTGCGTACCGTTAACAACAGCAATAAAAGGGCTAAGTGCGCCAGACTATTTAACCCATAGCCTACATCTGAAATCATCCTTTTATCTCACCTTTATTATCATTATTTAGGAGATGAAATACAGGGAGGCGCATTGATGCAACGTCCCTGAAACCTTCGATATACAGCACATAACGTTTTTTAGCTAGGTACGGTGCGCAGGCATCGCCCGCGCTATGATAAAAACTATCGTTTACGGATCACTAGTGAGCCAATTGAATACCCTGCACCGAAAGAGCAAAGTACTCCCACGTCACCGGCAACCAGGTCTTCATGGTTTAAACCAAACGCAATCACAGAACCCGCAGAAGCCGTGTTGGCATACTCGTCCAACACAATTGGCGCTTCGGTACGGTCAGCATCGCGACCTAACAGGCGTTTGCAAATCAAGGTGTTCATATTGATATTAGCTTGGTGAAGCCACCAACGCTTGACGCCTTCTGGCGTAATGTCGTGACTCGCTAAATGCGCTTCAATATGCGCTGCTGCCAATGGACACACTTCCTTGAAAACTTTGCGACCCGCTTGATGGAACAGCTTATCAGGTCCATACGGATCAACGTCTTCGGCACGTGTCATGTAACCAAAATTAGAACGAATATTGTTTGAGAATTTCGTCAATGCTTTGGTGCTTAGCACGTCGTACACGTGCTCACTTTTGGCGGTTTCAGCAAGCTCAAGCACCGTCGCCGTAGCCACATCGCCAAAAATAAAGTGACTGTCGCGATCAGCGTAGTTAATTTGCGGTGAGACCAACTCAGGGTTAATAACCAACACGCGAGTCGCATTTTTCGCGCTCAGCATTTCATAGGCGCGATGCATACCGAACGTTGCTGCAGAACAAGCAACTAGCATATCGAAACCAAACCCTTCAATATTAAGGGCTTCTTGTACTTCAATTGCAATCGCAGGATAAGCACGCTGGGTGTATGCACACGACACAATCACAGCATCAATCTCATCGGCAGTAACATTGGCGGATGCAAGAGCTAACTTGGCCGCTTCGACGGCAATTTCACCTTGGTGAGAAAGTTCGTCATCTGCTCGAGGGGCAATCTTAGGCTTCATTCGAGTGATGTCTAGCGCACCCTCTTTTCGATAGATGTAGCGACTTTTAATTCCTGATGCTTTTTCGATGAACTCTGCACTTGAATAAGGCATTGCTGCTACATCACCTGATTCGATTTGCGCTTTATTTTCTTCGTTAAACGCATCTACGTAAGCATTGTAGCTATCTACGAGCTCTTCGTTAGTTATACTGTCTTTAGGGTGCCATACACCCACACCACTAATCACAACTTGCTGAGACATAGGCATTCTCTATTATTTGATAGCACTATGGCGGTATTGAGCATTGCGTTACTCTGTGTCCTAAACGCATCTATACCAGTGCAATTGAGCCTAATCGTATTTACCTTTAAAAATACGACTGCGTTTTATGTGTTATAGCTTACCCTAATCCTTAAACGGTGTAACCATAGTGAACGCAAGGAAAGCTCTATTCCTCCGTTTAATACCAGCCCGCATAGATAATTACCCACTCAGCGAGACTTAAAATGTTCGTAATCGTGGCGTGTTTTCGAAGGTATAGTGGCTCTACATCAAGGTGACACAACAAAGATTAAGGACACTTTGAACTCGGCCTTCGGGAAGGTCTGGCAAGCTACCAATAAAAAACCCCGCTTCAAAGCGGGGTTTCATGTAATCAATACGGGAACTTACAGCTGGTTGATTTGCCACACTGTTACTGTGCCGCTAACTTCGTTGCCTACTACAAGAAGAGGCACACCACTTGGGCTGTCTTCAGCGCTAACAAAAACCAGGCTTTCTGGCGCTAGGTCACCAATGACATCATCGCTTGTCAAACCTTCGGTTAGGTCACGGTTAATTACATATTCTGCAAATTGAACATCATAAGGGTTAGTAACGTCGTATACGAAAATACCGCCCATGCGCTCTGTGCCGATAAACGCATAAGTGCGATCGCCAACTTGACCCACGGTTAACGCTTCTGGCTCAGGACCTTTATTCTCCGAGCGCGAGTCGCTTGCATTTTCATCGTCACCATTGTTGAACTGCGCCCCATGAACCGACGCTGTAATACGTTCAAAATCATCACCCGAGTCATAAACCACTAAACCGTTTTGATCCCAGATTGTGAATGAACGTGCACCGTAAGCGTACGCTGCATCGTACTCGCCGTTTCCGTCAGCATCACCCATAGCTGAAGTTACACGTAAGTCGTCCGCTTCACCTGTCGCCTGTAGCATAGCTAATTCAGAGTTGGCGGCAGCGGTAAGATCTTCTACTTTAACTTCGTCTGTATAAGCTAGACAGCCATCATCTTCGTCAAAATCAACACCACCTGCAGCAGTACATGCCGCCTCATCAGCAGCGTCAAAGAAGTACTCACGGGCATCGCCTTCGTTAGCGGTAAGAATGAAAGTCGCATCCTTCCACGTAAAATTAGCAATGGTATCAGGCTGGTATACACCATAAATACCTGTGTACTGACCAAAACTCACCGCATCATTTTCTTGGATATCAATATTAAGTCCAGCCCAAGACTTAGTTCCTAGGCCGACGACATCTACCGTTAACTCTTCCAAGTCAATAATCGCAAGGCCATTGTTTTCCTGGAGACTAACGTATGCAACGTCGTTAGTAGCGGTGATGTATTCTGGTTCCAGATCTTTCGCTACCGTTGAGGTAATAGCTGTGCCGTTAATCGTGCGTCCTGCTGGGTTAGGAAACATCATTCCCTGCGCCATCAAATCTGCTTCAGTACCGTTTAGAGCAGTAAAGCCAACGGTCGTCCCCGTTTCTTCTGGCTCACCACTTGCAAGAATATTAATGACGCTAACAGAACCTTCAGGGTCAATGGTGTAGTCATCAGAAGGCTCACCCTCGTTCGCTACCAACACTTTGCCACCATCTGGCGTAAAAGTGACCATATCCGGTAGTGCGCCAACCTCGACAGAATCCAAAAAGGCTGGAGCAGAACTATCTAGCCCGTTGTAGAACAACACATAACCGTTATCAGTTTTAACGTCTGCAGGTACAGCTACAGCCATAAGGTCACCGCTAACCGCAATACTTGTTAAGCTACCTAAAGTCACACCATTTATATCGGCAGGCAGTGCGATAGTGGTAAGCGTTAGCGTAGTGGTGTTTATCGGATCAGCCATAGTAGCCGTGCTTACGCTAGAGGCATCAATAACTGCTATTGTATTCGTCTCGCCGTTTGTCGCGTAAATCGTATTGGTCTCAGCGTGGTATTGAACAATTTCTGCGGCCGTTTGATTGCCTAAGAAAGCACGACCAACGATATCCATTGCAATGCCGATTGACGCATCGGTACCATCACTTCCGTCTGTCCCTGGGTCACCTTGTTCCCCTTGAGGTCCTTGAGCTCCTGTTTCGCCCTGCGCACCGTCGTCACCATCAAGGCCACATCCCGTGAGCGCCGCTGATACTAAAAATGCAAGTAACCCGTATTTAAACTTATTACGCACTGCCATTTGATTTCCTTTTTATTTGTATTTTTGTCGTACGTTATGAGGCTCGAGAAACCCGAGGATTTTTCCACCTTGTTCTCGCAAAGCGAAGGAAGAAAACAGGGATCCCTAACCTTAGTACACCAGAAATTTTATGTAACTTCTATGTATAAATTAGAATCAGTTTATGACACAAATATTAAATAGGCAAAAGCGCGTAACTTTTCTATAACAATGATGGCACACACGCCGCTTTAAATATGGACAGCACGGAGCAGTAGGCTCAAAGTAATCACACTTCGTTCATGCAATTGTAAGCATATATTTCAAATATCCTAATGCGTGTAAGGAAAAACGGTTTAGCTTAACAGCGGAACACGCTTCGCTTTTTCAAAGGTATAGTTTTATTTATAAGCACTATCTGATACTAATATTGCCAAATAGACGTATAAACTGAATGGGATAGTGCTTTAGCGCGCAAAAGTGAGCGAAGCGAGAACATTCAGTGATAAAAAAGGATTAACCATGAAATTGAAATTCACAGCTTCGGCAGTTATTGCCGCAGCGCTTACTTTAACAGCCTGTGCAACATCTCCTACGGGTAGAAATCAAGTGTTGCTCTATTCTGAAACTCAGCTCGCGCAAATGGGTGATCAGGCATTCACGGGCATGAAAGAAGAATTAAAAATTTCGAATAAAGCGGTTCAAAATTCTTACGTAGAATGCGTTGCAAATGCCATCACTGCTCAAGTACCAGCCACGGTATTCAATGGTCAATGGGAAGTCGTTGTATTCGACGATGAACAAGTTAACGCATTTGCGCTACCCGGTGGAAAAATTGGTGTCTATACAGGCTTGCTCAACGTTGCAGAAAACCAGCATCAACTTGCTGCTGTCATTGGCCATGAAGTAGGTCATGTTATTGCAGAGCATGGTAATGAGAGAATGTCGCAGTCAACATTGATAAATATGGGCAGTCAGGCGGTAGGCCAAGTTTTAGCCGCGAATGAAGTGCCTCAGTCGGGTCCCATCATGGCTGCGATCGGATTAGGTGTTCAAGTCGGTGTCCAACTTCCTTTTAGCCGAACTCATGAATCTGAAGCCGATGTCATTGGCCTTCAGCTAATGGCGAAGTCTGGGTTTGACCCAAGACAATCTGTAAACTTGTGGCAAAACATGGACGCAGCAAGCGGCGGCAACCGCCCAATGGAACTTTTGTCGACTCACCCAGCACCTCAAACCAGAATTGATAATTTACAAGCGAACATGCCTAACGCCTATGCAGACTATCAAGCTACTGCTTACCGCCCGAACTGTCGCTAAAAGTAAGTAATACCATTCCGCATAGGTCATTACCCGCTCATCGAGAGTTAAAACGTTCGTAATCGCGGCGTGTTACGTCGCACGTAATCTTAGGATAAAAAAAACGCTGCGAAATGCAGCGTTTTTTGTTTGAAACCAACGAAATTATTCGCTGTCTGCTTTGTGAAGATGTACATCCATTTGTGGGAATGGAATTGAAATACCCTCTTCATCAAAACGCAGTTTAACGTTTTCAGTGAAGTCGAATTTAACACCCCAGAAATCGGCAGAATTCACCCATGGACGAACAATAAAGTTCACGCTGCTGTCGGCCAGTTCAGATACTGCAATTTTAGGCGCTGGCTCTGCAAGAATACGCTCATCAGCCGCCACCATTTCTTCAAGAATTCTTTTCGCTTTAAGAAGGTCAGCGTCGTAACCTATACCAACAACCATGTCTACACGACGCGTGTCTCTTGCTGAATAGTTAGTGATGTTGCCACCGTAGATGTTGCCATTAGGAACAATAATTTCTTTATTGTCTGGTGTGTTCATTGTTGTTGTGAAAATACCAATCTTAACAATCGAACCAGCAGTACCTGCAGCTTCGACAAAATCACCCGCTTTAAATGGTTTGAAAACCAGAAGCATTACGCCAGCTGCAAAGTTCTTAAGCGAGTCTTGCAATGACAAACCAATAGCTAAACCAGCAGCACCTAATATAGCAACTAATGACGTTGTATCTACGCCTAGCTGATCAAGCGAAGCGACAATAACAAACAGCATTAGAATGGCGCTAAGGATAGCTTCCAGGAAGTCCACTAGCATGTTGTCGTATTTAGACTTGGCCATTAGGCGTCTAAATACAGATAAAATGAATCCAACTACGATCCTACCTATTACATAAATCGCGATTGCCATCAGAATGTTAATCCCCCACGGGATGGCGTAATCGTTTATGTACCTTTCAACATCGCTTGCAGAAAAAAGCGAAAGTTTTTCTTCCATAATATGGTCCTTGTCATGGTTAGTTGATAATTACTCAAATACGGTAGCAGCTATTTGATTTAAGACCAATATAATATGGGCTCAAACACAGTAAATTTGCTCTAAAGTCTAAGCTACATAGGTGTTTAAAAGCGTTAGCATTATACAAAAGTAGAGGAAATTCATTTGTTTTACTTTAGGATCCACTGTCCTTTTTTGTACATTTTTGCCGCGGTTTGTTGGCCATCTAGGCAAGGCGGGTGTTTGACGGTCTAGTAGCTCTAAATCGACAAGTTTCTATGCCTTATAGGTGGCACATAGGCGCTAGAATGAAAAAACAAAAAATGAACGTATTTTCTTCACTTGTCACACGCTTGTCACTCAACAAGCGCATCCTTCATCACGAAGCTTAAATGCGCTTTGTGTTTCTTTTCCATTTTTTGGAAGTTACCGAGTTATAAGACATTTTTTTTGATGATTTTTTAGCCTCAAAGTTTTAGACTAAAGTCTCATGAAAGTTGACTGTTCACTACGCCTCATCAGTGTGTGTTGAGCAACTTCATGAAGGAGCTTTAGCAAACTATGTCACGTAAAGGATTAACGCATGTTGCTTCTCATAACCCTGTTTTCGGTGGTTTTGTGTTTATTTTTATATTCACTGCGCACCGATAAAGGAAAACATACTAAGTACGCAAGAGCGGACTACCGCCCAGCAGCCCAATCGAAGTCTTCATCCAACGTGTTGAAATCTACTTCGAGAAACTCTTCGCCTTCCGCGGCCTAGAGAGTGAGTCATGTGATTCTTAAATAGGCAGCATGCTGTCGTTTGCGTAAGTTTTTGCATATTTACTTACGCGATGTTGTCGACAGCATTGCAACCTGTATTCACACACGTATTATACGCGTTAAAACTACACATCTGATTTGTTATGCGTATACCAAGAGTTTATTACCCCAACCCAATCCCGTTAGAACAAGAGTTTGAGTTAACTGAAGGCGCCGGTCATCACATCGCGACGGTACTGCGCATAAAGCCCAATCGCCCTATTGTGCTTTTTAATGGCGACGGCAATGAATACAGTGCGCAAATTATTAGCGTTCAAAGAAAAAAAGTGACGGTTGAAGCCGACGCTTGTTTATCGCTAGCGAAAGAATCCCCGCTTCATTTGCACTTAGGTCAAGGGGTATCTAAAGGCGATAGAATGGATACCGTGCTACAAAAAAGCGTGGAACTTGGCGTATCAGAAATAACGCCCGTGATCACTGAACGCTGTACGGTTAAACTCGACGAGTCGCGCTGGGAAAAGAAAATTCAGCAATGGCAGAAGATTATTATTGGCGCCTGTGAACAAAGCGGTCGCAACATTATTCCCGCGCTCAACGCCCCGGTTAGTCTTAATCAATGGTTGTCGTCTTCAACCAATACCACAAGATTAGTTCTCGCACCGGGCGCTGAACAAAGTTTGGCAAGACAACCTTATAATGCTCAAGGCTTTCGTTTGCTTATTGGCCCTGAAGGTGGGTTATCTGAAACAGAAGTTCATCAGGCAAACGAAAACGGTTATCAGTCGGTAAGTTTGGGCCCACGTATTTTGCGCACCGAGACAGCGGCGATTACAAGCCTAAGTATTCTTCAAGCTCAGCACGGCGACTTCTAAGTCAGTATTTTAGGCAGCTATATAGCAAGCATAGTGCTAGCTCAGTAACTTGAAGAATTCAGGTGTGCCCCCATATATGTTTACAATCAGCTGGGCCATCTGAGCCGGCATTTTATCAACATTCAAGGTGAAAACATTATGCAATATACCGTTGGCGTAATTATGGACCCCATCGCGAGCATTAAGCCACATAAAGATACAAGCTTTGCGATGATGCTTGAAGCTCAGCGCCGCGGTGCAAAGGTTGTATATTTTGAATTAAAAGACCTGTATTTAGACAATGGTAAGCCTATGGGTTTAGGTAAAACTGTATCGGTCAAGGATCAAGCTACAGATTTCTACACCATTGAAGACGAGTCGACCTTGCATTTAGGCGACATTGATGTGTTACTCATGCGCAAAGATCCACCCTTTGACAGCGAGTTTTTGTATGCGACTCAGGTGCTGTCGCTTGCGCAGGACGCGGGAGCGCTAGTTGTGAATAACCCTCAAGCGCTTCGCGACTACAACGAGAAGCTGTTTACGTCGTACTTCCCAGAACACATTCCCAATACCTTAGTCACGAACAACCAAGCGCTTATCCGTGAGTTTCACGCCAAGCACCAAGACATTATTTGTAAACCCTTAGACGGTATGGGTGGCGCGTCTATCTTTAGAGTGAAGCCTGATGGCAATAACTTAGGCGTTATTATTGAAACCCTAACTAAGTTAGGCACGCGCTACATGATGGTACAAGAGTACCTTCCAGAGATTAAAGACGGCGATAAGCGCGTACTCATCGTTGATGGTGAAGTCATGCCGTATTGCTTAGCGCGACTGCCTACAAAAGGGGAAACCAGAGGTAACCTAGCCGCTGGCGGTACAGGACGCCCTCAGCCAATCTCAGATTCTGACCGCGCCCTAGCCGAAGCCATCGCGCCAACGCTCAAGGAAAATAACATTTTATTTGTAGGACTTGATGTTATTGGCAGCAAAATTACTGAAATAAACATTACTAGCCCAACTTGCGTAAGAGAAATAGAAGCAGCTTACGATGTTAATATAATGGGTGCGCTGTTTGACGCCATTGAAAAGCGCTTAGCCAGTAAATAAAGTAAGGTTGTATTGGTAACACAGTGCAGTTCGTATCGTAAAAAGCAAATATGAGTGGATAGAGCGCCTTTAGCTTCAATAGTGTAAAGGCCCTCACAGAGCAAAAGATAGTAGATAAAAGACAAACTATGACGGAATTAAAAAGCCTACAAAATCATTTTCTGGTCGCGATGCCTAGTTTGGACGATCCGTATTTTTCTCGCTCACTCATTTATATTTGTGAACACAACGCTGAAGGTGCTATGGGTATTGTAGTAAATCAACCCTCCACCATGAACGTGAAGCAGCTTCTTGAACAGACTGACAAAGAACTCACTGTGTCTGACGACAAAGCAGAGCAAATCGTGCTGGCTGGCGGTCCTGTAAGCCAAGAGCGAGGATTTGTGCTGCACTCGTCGCAAAGAGAGTGGGCATCTAGCTTAAAGCTTGCACCCGGGGTTATGGTGACCACCTCCAAGGACATTTTGACTGCTATTGCCAATGATGAAGGCCCTGAAGACGTTTTGATTGCTTTGGGGTACGCGGGCTGGACAGCCGGTCAGCTTGAGAAGGAAATGCAGGAAAACGCCTGGCTCACCATCGAAGCTGACGAAGAAATTCTGTTTAACACGCCTATGCACAAGAAATGGCAAGCAACAGTAAATAAACTCGGTGTGGATGTATGGCAGCTAGCACCGGGAGCGGGACATGCCTGATATAGGAAATCGTACGGTACTTGCGTTTGATTTTGGTACCAAAAGCATTGGCGTGGCGGTAGGTCAGGAAATTACCGGTACGGCTTCCCCTCTTGCAGCGCTGAAGGCACGAGACGGTATTCCTGACTGGACGTTAATAGAAAAGCTTTACGAAGAATGGCAACCGCAAATCGTGGTGGTGGGTTTACCGCTTAATATGGATGGTACTGAGCAGGAGATGACTCAACGCGCCCGCAAATTTGCAAACCGTCTACATGGGCGTTTTAAAGTGGCCGTTGACACCTGTGATGAGCGACTGACTACCACAGACGCTAAAGCCATGCTGTTTGAGTTAGGTGGCTATAAGAAACTGACTAAAGATAAGGTTGATAGTGTGTCGGCCTGTGTAATATTCGCTAGCTGGAGCGAGAGTCAGTACGAATAATTGTTAGGGCCTGTTGCCCTTTGTATGCTGCTGGCTCTTGCTGTTATTATTTTTCTGCCCCACACTGCCAGCAGACATCAAAAGCAGCGCCGTTTTGTTCACTGCACTTACCACAAATCCAGTCTTCACTAGATAATGCCTTATCGTTTGATTTCTGAATGAAGGGCTCAATAACTTTCGACGCTCTTGCATACCAGCTATCGTCAACAAGCCACACTTCCTGCTGAGAATCTTGCCAAGGCAGCTCTCCGATTGCGCCACTGGCAAACTCATTTTTTACCATATAAGGAATAGATAAAGCATCAAGCTCGCTGCGAACCGCTTGAAGTTCAAAAGCGTCTTGTGAAGTGAAGAGTTTTTTCAATGGCTACCCTCTTGTTAAACACAAAAGCAGCCCGTGGGCTGCTCATCATGCGAGAAAAACGTGTCTCTCTACTGCTTTATTTCAGTAAGCGTTTCAAATGCAGCTCCCCCTAAAGGGATTTCAGCATAAAGCGAAAGCAATTAGTCATCCATATCAATAGATACATTTGACAGTGTACCTAAGCTAGAACCGTCGCTGGTATCAAGCTTGATCATTAAGCGCAGGTCATTAGGCGAGTCGGCGTGGTGCAGCGCTTGGTCCATATCAATCTTACCCGCTTTGTACAAATCATACAGCGCCATATCAAAGCTCTGCATGCCCTGCTCTTTGCCTTTTTTCATTGCTTCTTTTAACGCGCCTATTTCATTGCGCTGTATTAGGTCGCGCACTAGCGGCGAGTTTAGCAATATTTCTATTGCCGCAACCCTACCCTTGCCGTCTGGCGTAGGTACTAGTTGCTGCGCAACAATGGCGCGGATGTTTAAGCTTAAGTCAAAACGCAACTTATCGTGCTGATCTTTCGGCGCTAAATGCATAATACGTTCAATAGCTTGGTTCGCGTTGTTAGCGTGCAGCGTAGCCACACACAAATGCCCTGTATCAGCAAACGACATGGCATATTCCATGGTTTCCATTGAACGAATTTCACCAATAAGAATGACATCAGGTGCCTGACGTAGCGAACTTTTAAGGGCGTCGTTGAAAGACTGAGTATCTATGCCCACCTCGCGCTGGGTAATAACACAGTTTTTATGCTCGTGCACAAATTCAATGGGGTCTTCAATAGTCAGTATATGCCCGTGCGAATTTTCATTTCTATGCCCAATAAGCGCAGCCAATGACGTGGACTTACCCGTGCCTGTTCCACCTACAAATAGAACAAGACCGCGTTTAGCCATAATAATTTCTTTTAATACTCGCGGCAGACCCAAATCATCAGCTTTCGGAATTTGAGTAACGATGCGGCGAATCACCATGCCCGCTTGGTCACGCTGCCAAAATGCAGAGCAGCGGAAACGACCAATGCCCTCTCGTACTATGGCGAAATTACATTCTTTGGTCGTGTGAAACTCATTCTGCTGTTTTTCAGTCATCGCTTCGTGAACCAGCGCCAGCGATGCCTCTTCCGAGGTCGCGCTTTCCGTCACTGGCGTAAGCTTGCCGTTAATTTTGGCACTTACCGGAAACCCCGCCGTTACGAATAAATCCGATGCGTTGGTATCGACCATTTTTTGTAGTAGTGAATCTAACATATTGGCCTCTAGAAACTGTTCATCGACTGTTTATCAACTGACTTTGCTGCGGCGTCTTGTTTGGTGATAACCCCCATCGCCACTAAGCGCTGAAGACACTGATCCATAGTTTGCATACCGTGAGCCTGGCCCGTTTGAATAACCGAGTACATTTGCGGCACTTTATCTTCTCGAATAAGGTTACGAATAGCGGGGATCCCCACCATGATTTCATGAGCCGCAACTCGGCCCCCGCCTACTTTCTTAAGCAGTGTCTGTGAAATAACCGCACGCAATGATTCCGACAACATAGAACGCACCATGGCTTTTTCTTCTGCCGGGAAAACATCGATAATACGGTCAATGGTTTTTGGTGCAGAGTTGGTGTGAAGAGTGCCGAATACTAAATGGCCGGTTTCGGCAGCGGAAATGGCAAGGCGTATGGTTTCTAAGTCACGTAGCTCACCGACTAGAATTACGTCTGGGTCTTCACGAAGCGCCGAGCGCAGTGCGTTATTAAACGAGTGCGTATCACGGTGCACTTCCCGCTGGTTTACCAAGCTAAGCTTGTTGTCGTGCACGAATTCGATAGGGTCTTCAATGGTAAGAATGTGCTCGCGCTTATGGGTGTTGATATGGTCAACCATGGCCGCAAGCGTGGTACTTTTACCTGAGCCGGTGGCACCTGTAACAAGTACAATGCCGGTAGGCTGATTTATAATTTCCTTGAAAATTTCAGGCGCGCCAAGGTCGTCTAAGGTTAATACTTTACTGGGGATAGTACGTAATACTGCCGCGGCGCCTCGGTTTTGCACAAACGCGTTAACACGAAAGCGCGACAAGCCATTCACTTCGAAAGAGAAATCGGTTTCCAGGTTTTCTTCGTATTCTTTGCGCTGCATGTCATTCATAATCTCATAAACGAGACCATGTACTTGCTTGTGATCAAGGGCTGGCACGTTCAGTTTACGCATTTCGCCATCTACACGAATTATTGGTGGTAGGCCCGCTGATAAGTGTAAATCTGAGGCGTTATTCTTAACACTGAAAGCCAAAAGTTCGGTAATATCCACAACCACTTCTCCAAAACAAGGTGAATAATGCAAACAATAGCAGAAAGACTAGATTCCGCACGAAAAGGAATAGACCAAGCCGCTACCAGTGCACATCGTCCACCAAATTCCGTTAAATTGCTAGCGGTTAGCAAAACAAAACCCGTATCAGATATCATGGAAGCGTATGATGCCGGACAACGTATGTTCGGCGAAAATTACGTGCAGGAAGGTGTTGAAAAGGTTCAGGAACTTTCTCACTTAAGCGATATAGAGTGGCACATGATTGGTCCAATCCAATCGAATAAAACCAAAGTAGTCGCCGAACACTTTGATTGGGTTCAGTCTGTAGATAGAGAAAAAATTGCTCGTCGCTTAAATGAGCAGCGCCCTGACTCTATGCCGCCGTTAAACGTGTGCATTCAGGTTAATATTGATGATGAAGAGAGTAAGTCTGGGGTAGCCCTAAGTGAATTAGATGCGCTAGTGGAGTTTATTAACTCTCAAAAGCACCTGACCTTGCGTGGACTAATGGCCATTCCCAAAGCTGATCCTAGTGAAGAACAACAGCGCGCCACACTGTCTAAGCTAAAAGAATTATTCGACCACTACCATACATCATTGAGCAATTTTGATACCCTATCCGTAGGAATGAGTAGTGATATGACAGAAGCGATTCAACACGGGTCGACTATGGTGCGCATCGGTACCGCTATTTTCGGTAAGCGAAACTAGCGCGCTAACCCAACGGATAGCGCTTCGCCTCGCTACACAGACTTAAATGCAACCAACAAATAGGATTTACATGCAACAGAAAAAATTAGCATTTATTGGCGCGGGTAACATGAGCCGCAGCATCATCAGTGGTCTTATCAAATCTGGGTACGCGAAAGAAAACATCCTTGCGGCAAACCCTTCCACACCAAAGTTAGACGGCCTGAAGGCCGAGTTTGGTATTCACACCACACAATCTAATGATGAAGCCTGCCAATTCGCTGATGCCATAGTCCTTGCGGTAAAACCACAAATAATGGGCGATATGTGCGGCGAGCTTCAGAAAAACAATGACCTTTCGGGCAAGTTGTTTATGAGCATTGCAGCTGGGCTGCCGGTAGCCAGATTGCAAGAAATGCTAGGTGGTGAATACCCTGTTGTTCGTATTATGCCAAACACCCCGAGCTTGTTAGGCAAGGGCATGTCTGGGATGTATGCCGACGACACGGTTTCTGAGTCTGACAGGCAATACGTTGACGATGTAATGAACAGCGTTGGCGAAACCGTTTGGGTAGATAAAGAAGAGGGTATTAACGGTGTTATCGCCGCAGCGGGCAGCAGCCCAGCTTATTTCTTCTTGTTCTTACAAAATATGCAGGAAGAAGCCATGAACATGGGCTTTGACAAAGCGCAATCTCGCTTAATGGTCCAACAAGCGATGTTAGGCGCAGCCGAAATGGTTTGTAACAACCCAGACCTTGAATTAAGCGAGCTTCGTGCCCAAGTTACGTCTAAGGGCGGCACTACCGCAGAAGCCGTTAACACTTTCATTAATGAAGGTTTAAAAGATATTGTCAGCAAGTCGATGCGCGCCGCCGTAGCACGTGCTGAAGAAATGGCAAAACAGCTATAACGTTTTAGGAAAAACACAACATGAACGCAACGGTATTTTTGGTTGATACCTTATTTAGCCTTTATTTGATGGTGGTTATTCTGCGCCTTTGGTTACAAATGGTTCAGGCAGATTTTTATAACCCACTCAGTCAATTTGTAGTAAAAGCAACCCACCCTATCGTGGGGCCGTTGCGCCGTATTATTCCGTCAATCGGCAGGTTCGACACCGCTACCTTTGTGTTAGCGGTAGCGGTATGCGCGCTTAAGCTAATAACCCTAGGTTTAATGTTTGGCGGTAGTCTAAACCCAGTCGGCATTGCGATTTTATCAGTGATTGGCGTGATAAAAGAAACCCTGTCGTTAATGTTCTGGGTGTTGCTACTACGCGCTATTTTGAGCTGGGTGTCACAAGGTCAGTCTCCGGTTGACTATGTTCTGTATCAGCTAACCGAGCCGTTTTTAGCGCCAATACGCAAAGTCATTCCACCATTGGGCGGTTTGGACTTATCAGTGCTTATTGCCATCATTGCATTACAGTTTTTACAGCTTCTGATCCAAGACACTTTCCCTATGTAACTAATGTCAGTTCAAGACACTGTTAGGGAAAGTATTGGTCTTGCAGTTTGGTTCATAGAGCAAAACAAGCTGTAATGGGTAAGAATTAAAAACAAGATGAAGGCAGAGGTAGTTTCTATCATGGGTAGAATAAAACATATCAAAAAAGCTTACGTAGCACTTCTTGCGATGGCTATGTCATGCTTAAGCGTTTCCGCATTTGCCGAGCAGAAGCAAACGCTTGGTGAATGGGATGTTCACTATATGGTGGTGAGTACGCCATTTCTCACACCTGAAGTGGCGGCTAGCTACGGCATTGTGAGAAGTAAGTTTAATGCGTTGGTTAACATTTCGGTGTTAGACAAAGTTTCCGGTGAAGCGCAACGGGCAGATGTCATAGGTACGGCTAAGAATCTGTTAGGTAACTCGCGTAAGCTGACTTTCAAAAAGGTGGAAGAAGGTGATGCTATCTATTACCTTGCCGTGCTGCCATTTCGCGATCAGGAAACCTTTAGGTTTGAGATTGACGTTCAAAAAGGTAGCAGCAAACAAACGCTGAAGTTTCAGCAAAAAATGTACGTTGACGAGTAATTTATAAGGCGAGCACTGCTTTAATAAAGCCAACATCATAAGTAAGCGCTCACCTGTAACGCACTCATGCTTGTGATGAAAAGCAGTGATTAACGAAGCGAGATATCCGTTAGCCCGGTATCTCGCTTTTTTATTATGTTAAAAATAGGGTAACTGCACTTTACCAATTGAATGTGGTGGTAAATAATCAAAGCAACTGGTCGGGCAAGTTAGTGTGGTCGGATTATGTGTAACCATTAGCACTTAAGTCATGAAAGACAGATGAGCACTGCGCCGCAGCAAAGAGCGACATGCACTAACTGCCTTCATAGCAAATAAAAAGAGAACAATTATGAATACGCCCTCGTCTCAGACAGCTACACCACAGTCTGCCCACAATTCAGAACAACTCTCACCTTACTTCCCTAACTTATTATCTCCGTTGGATTTGGGATTTACTCAACTTCGCAACCGTACCCTAATGGGTTCAATGCATTTAGGTTTGGAAGAAGAGAAAGGCGGATTTGACAAACTTGCTGCGTTTTACGCTGAGCGAGCAAAAGGTGGTGCGGGGCTAATCGTAACAGGTGGTATTAGCCCTAATATTTCAGGTTGGGTAGCGCCCTTTGCTGGCAGAATGACCCGCTCTCGCCACGCGAAAAAGCACCGTGTTATTACCGACGCTGTGCATAAGGAAGACGGCAAAATTTGCATGCAAATATTGCATTCAGGCCGTTACGGTTATCACCCACTTGCTGTTTCGGCTTCACCTATGAAGTCGCCTATTACCCCTTTTAAGCCTCGCGAATTGTCCTCACGTGGCGTAAGAAGCACAATAAAAGACTACGTAAAATGTGCAGCCCTTGCCCAGCAAGCAGGCTATGACGGCGTGGAAATTATGGGTTCTGAAGGCTACCTCATAAATCAGTTTTTCTGTGAGCGCACCAATCATAGAAATGATGAATGGGGTGGCAGCCTAGAAAATCGGGCTCGTCTGGCAATAGAAATAGTAAAAGGTGTACGCGAGAAAGTGGGCACTAACTTCATTATTATTTATCGCCTGTCTATGCTGGACTTAGTCGAAGGCGGCGCTAAGTGGGACGAGGTTGTATATTTAGCCAAAGAAATCGAAAAAGCAGGCGCTACGCTAATTAATACCGGCATTGGATGGCACGAAGCGCGGGTACCTACTATTTCCACATCGGTGCCTCGCGCGGCGTTTACCTGGATAACCGAACGCATGAAAAAAGAGGTGTCTATCCCTCTTATTACCACTAACCGTATCAATACGCCTGAAGTTGCAGAATCGGTACTCGCACAAGGCCATGCTGATATGGTATCGATGGCGCGACCTTTCTTGGCTGACGCTCACTTTGTAGCGAAGGCTATGCGCAATGAGTCTAAGCTAATCAACACGTGTATTGCCTGTAACCAGGCTTGCCTAGACCATGCATTCGAACAAAAGCGTGCAAGTTGCTTGGTAAACCCACAAGCGTGCTACGAGACCGAACTTACCTTTCCCCCTACTCACAATAAGAAAAGACTAGCGGTAGTAGGTGCAGGGCCTGCGGGTTTGGCGTTTTCCATGTATGCCGCAGAGCGCGGTCACGAGGTACATCTATTTGATAAAGCCAGTGAAATTGGCGGTCAATTTAATTACGCCAAGCAAGTGCCGGGTAAAGAAGAGTTTTACGAAACCCTACGCTACTTTGACAATCAGCTAGCTCGCCTGGGCGTTACGGTTCACCTTAACACCGAGATTAACGCAGAAAGACTTGCCGATGAGAAGTTTGATGAAGTGGTGCTAGCCACCGGTATTAATCCTCGTACGCTTAAAATTGAAGGGCACGACCACCCTAAAGTGATGAGTTATTTAGACGTATTGCGCGACCACAAGCCAGTAGGCAAGAAAGTGGCTATTGTTGGCGCCGGCGGCATTGGTTTTGATGTAGCAGAGTTCTTGGTTGAACACGAACATTTAGCCAAAGATAAAGAAAAATGGCTAGCGCATTGGGGTATAGATAAAGACTATGCGGCACCGGGTGCACTAAAGGAAAAAGCCATAGAGCCTTCAGATCGCGAAGTGTATCTATTGCAACGTAAAACGTCTAAAGTGGGCAAAGGGCTGGGCAAAACTACGGGCTGGATCCACAGGCAATCATTGAAACACCACAATGTTCAAATGATAAATGGTGTGAGCTACGAGAAAGTAGATGATGAAGGCCTGCACGTGCTGATTAACGACACGCCCAAAGTATTGCCGGTCGATAACGTCATTGTATGTGCTGGTCAGGAGCCGTTTAAGCCTCTGCAACAACCTCTAGAAGAGGCAGGATTTACCGTGCACATTATCGGCGGTGCTGACGTAGCGGCTGAACTTGATGCTAAACGCGCTATTCGTCAGGGCGCTGAACTGGCAGCGCGAATTTAAAACTGATCGAACATGATAGCGTTGCCGTCCGGGTCTTTAACAATTAGATGCCCGGGGCCGCTATCACCTTTCACAGGCACGTCTAAAGCGATGCCTTGTTCAACTAGATTTGCCTGAAGTGCCCTAACATCACTTGGGTTGAAGGTCATAATGTTATCTTCAAACATCCCTTCGAATAACCCAATCATGGTGGTGCCATTTTTCATCATTAACCATTTATCTTCCACCGAGCCGCATGAAGGCATGGCTTCAAAGCCCAAGGCCTCATAAAACGTCTTCGACTTGCTGATGTCTTTAACCGTTAAACTTAACGAAAATAGCCCTAACTCCACTTTATTCTCCCTTAAATTTCGTAACCATTGTTCACTTATACCAATTAATACTCTAGTGAAGCTTTTGAACAATATCACTGCCATTAGTCGCAAAAGAAAAAAGCCAGTAATACTGAATATTACTGGCTTTACGTCAAATATCGGCGTCTTACTGCTCTTAACCTAACGCTGATTGCGCTGTAAAAAGTTTAAATGAAAATATTATTCCTTAACTTTTTTGACTAGCGATCCAGCGATCAATTTTCTGCTCAAGAATAGCAAGTGGAATGCCTCCCGTGTTTAACACTTGTGCGTGGAACTCACGGATATCGAAATCATCACCTAATGCCTTCTCTGCGCGCGCGCGCAATTCTTGAATTTTAAGGGCGCCCACTTTGTAAGATAGCGCTTGCGACGGGATCGCAATATAGCGCTCTACCTCGGCAATAACTTCTGTGCGGGTCATGCCTGAGTTATCAAGCATAAAGTCGATGGCTTGTTCGCGGGTCCAACCTTTCGCGTGAATACCTGTGTCTACCACCAAACGCATGGCGCGCAACTGCTCATCTTGAAGCGTTCCATAACGATTCCATGGATCGTCAAAGAACCCCATTTCATACCCTAGCGTTTCAGAATACAGCGCCCAACCTTCACCGAAGGCTGGTAGGAAGCTAAAGCGCATGAATGAAGGTAGCGCTTCATTTTCTTGCGCTAGACTCACTTGGAAATGGTGACCTGGAGCGCCTTCGTGTAGATACAAGGTAACGTTGCCGGTGGTTAAGCGGCTAGGCAAATCGTAGGCATTAAAGTAGAAAGTACCTGGACGAGAGCCGTCTGGCGTGCCCGGCTGATATGATCCACCCGCACTGAATTGCTCGATAGCAGGGTCGTAGGGTTTGATTTCTAGCTCAGACTTCGGCAACAGTGAAAAATACTGATCAATTTTCTCATCAACTTCACGGCCAATATCGTAATAGCTCTGTGTTAGCGCTTCACGGCTTTCAGGCTTGAACTTAGGATCGGTACGTACATAGTCGAAGAATTCGTTTAATGTCCCTTCAAACTTCACTTCGTCCTTAATTTCAAACATGTCATTTTTGATACGCTTAACTTCTTTTAAACCAAGGTTATGCAGTTCATCAGGCGTCATTGGTAGTGTCGTTGAACCTTCCACCATCAATTGATAAAGCTTTGCACCACCTTTCATATCGCTAAGGCCAATGCTTTCACGTGCAATAGGCAAATACTCATCGCGAAGGAAGTCGCGCATACGCGTGGTTGCATCGTAAATCTCTTGCGTCGCTTTCTCGTAGTCAGCGGTTAAACGGGCTTTTTCTTCGTCAGAGAAACTTTCTGGGAACATAGTAATTGGCCCCCAAAACTGTGACTCTTTAATTGGGATAGCCAGCTGAGTATCGAACTGCTTGATCACGCGATCGATTGTCAGCTTAGTTTCAAGAACACCGCTTTCCATGCCCTCGCGGAACTTTCCGATAGCGCGGTCAGAAATAGCAATGTAATCCTTATGGCGAGATAAGTTATTTTCGTAATCTTCTACTGTTTTAAATGGCGCTGCGCCCTTTCCGCTCGCGAAGGTCGGGTAGAAGGTGTGGAACCCACTGAAGTGATTAACAGGACGCACTTCCGTTAGCGCTTCAATCTCGTCGGTAGACATTTTTAGCGAGCGCTCTTCGTTGTATTTAAATACGTCGTAGGCGAGTTTATCGGTGTCGCTTAACTTACTGCGGTCAATTTGTTTAAGCTCTGACAAGTTTAGCAATGTCGCTGTTTTTCCCGCTAAAGCGTGAGAGTCTGTTAAGAAGTCGCCCATTCTGTCCGCGTAACGCATGTCGCCGCGAAAAATGGCCATGATTGGGTTTAGCTCAATATCACGCTGGTCAGCGGCTGCAAATAACGCAAAAAGTTTCTCGTGCTCAGACGCTTCTTTTGACACTGAAGTACTTTTTGATGAACTCTGCACATTTGCGTTGCCGTGTTCATGTGACACTGCTGAGCTAAGGCCCAGTGCCATGGTTACTGCACTACTTACAAGTAGTGTTTTGAATGCTTTCATTTTTTTGTTCCCTTGTTATTTCTTCTCTGTTTTTGCGTATATTTCGCAAAAAAAAGCGCTGTCGTTATGTGTTTTCTTGATTCTATATACCGCGTGATAAGCGCATTTAACCCTAATAATGCGTACCTGACGCCGATATCAGGCATACCGCCGATACAATACAATTCAGCGTTTACTTAATAAGTCACAGGTTCACACGGTATCTATTCATGTAAGGTTTTTCGGGCTGCACCATTTATTCAGGCAAATGAGCCATCTCTTTTCGCCACGCCCTCTCATACGCATCACGGCCTAATACACGTTGTGCGTACGCGGCTACATTGTCTGTTTTACCGTCTAGCGTGATATCTAGCTTGCTGCCTTTTGCCCACGCCAAAATATGACCGGCTATTATGTCGGCCATGGTAAACATGGTGCCGCATACAAATTCTTTATCGCCCAGCATAGAAGAAAATACGGGCAACACGCGCTTGAACTCCCACACCGCTACATCACGCATTTGTTCAAGTCTTTGCTCTCTAGGCAACGCAAAGGTGTGCTTTGCTAAATTCCAAATCGGTTGCTCTAACTCATTGGTAAGGAACAGCATCATTTCTTCATATTTGGCTCGCTCGAAGCTACCAGGCTCTGGAATGAATTCATGCAAGCCGTGACGTTCAGCTAAAAAAGTGACGATAGCCGCCGATTCCGTCAAGGTACCTTCTGGCGTCGAAAGCGCTGGGATTTTAGAGGCAGGACTGATGGCTTTATATTCTTCTGACAGGTGTTGCCCTTGTTTTAAGTCAACTAAGCTGTACTCAAAAGGTAAACCTAGCTCTTCCAGTGCCCATGCCACGCGAACCGAGCGAGTTTTCGGATATCCGTAAAGTGTATACATACCTATGCCCTTGCTTATGTAATGTGAGCTAACTGTAAGTCGAATAGGAAAAAAGTGCTACTGCCATATTGTTACTGAGTTTTAACACTGTAACTTCTGTATGACAGTACCGCCTACTTATGGAGAGGCTCCATATCCAAAGACTATATAAAGAGGCTACCTTCAAAAAGAGTGAAAATAATAAGGAAAAGCCAAAAAGATAAGGTAATGGTCGGTAACTTTTTCACGTAACCAATATAATGATTTCCGTAAATGCCAGTAGCTATGCGCTAACACACAACTCGGTTGTCGCTTCAACGCCCTAGTATTCCTAGTCTTGCGTAGTATCCCTGAGTTATGCGCCACAATGGTTCACTTTATGCTCATCTCACTTCAATGCTTTTAACAAATTCGTTAATAATTGAGTGAAGGAGAACACGATGAAGAAACGTTTACTATCTACCTTAGCAGGTTCACTGACATTAATGTTAAGTGCGAGCAGTTTCGCAGGTCATCATGATAGTGATGGAAAAGAAGTGATAATGAATAACCTGGAAACAGGGATGAGCATGGGCTCAGTAGTGGTGAGCAGTTATGATGATGACGGTGTAGTATTTACGCCAAATCTGTCAGGGTTAACCCCGGGCATTCATGGTTTTCATGTTCATCAAAATGGTGATTGTTCACCAGCAATGAAAGATGGAAAAAAAGTGTTGGGCGGCGCAGCGGGCGGCCATTTCGATCCAGAAGATACCGGTAAACACCGTGCTCCTTGGTCTGAAAAGGGTCACGAGGGTGATCTACCCGTGCTTTATGTTGATGAAAATGGAAACGCAACCCAGCCTATCTTTGCACCAGAGCTTGAGTTAGATGATATTGAAGGCCGCGCCTTAATGATTCACGCAGGTGGCGACAATTACTCTGATTCACCTAAAAAGTTAGGTGGCGGTGGTGACCGCGTAGCATGTGGCGTAATTGGGAAATAAACTAACACCACCTCATGTTATGCAATCAACATCTTATACAAAAAAGCGGCTTCTAAAGCCGCTTTTTATACTTCACTTGATAAAAATAACTTGCCTGGTCTTGTCTAACAAAGCGAGTCCTATCTTCGATAAGGATAGTAATAGCCTTTATCCCTTATTCAATATTCAATCGGTATTCCAATGTGATGTTGGCATTAAGAAGTTGAGATACTGGGCAATTTTCTTTTGCTTCCTGTGCAATTTTCTCAAACTCATCTTCGGTAATCCCTTCAACCTCAGCATCTAAGCTTAGTGCCGATTGAGTTATTTCAAAGCCGTCATCGTTTTTCTCTAAACTGATTTTTGCAGTGGTATTTAACTCGCCGTCATCGTATCCCGCGTCTGAAAGCGCAAAAGAGAGTGCCATGGTGAAGCAACTCGCATGCGCCGCACCAATTAATTCCTCGGGGTTGGTTCCCTTTCCATCTTCAAACCGCGTGTTAAAACCATAAGGCTGGTTCGATAAAGCACCGGTTTGTGTAGAAATGCTCCCCTTTCCCTTTTTACCTAGCGGTTTGTAAACTGCACTACCTGATTTGACTATCGACATATCATCTTTCCTTTCATTTTAACTAAACTGATTTTCATGTAGTTGGATAAGATGCAAGTGCTCTGCCGATCATAAGAAATCGCTCTATCCCTTGTCATAGCGGCTTTACAGCCTCATCTTGTAAATGGTGGAATCAGAGACAGTTCCCTTTTTGAAAGAAGACTACAGAGTGAGATGAAAATTTTACTTACATCCTTTTAGTCTTTTTCAGTACCTATGCTTTCGCGCAAAGCCTCAAGCTTCGCAATGTGCGCTTAGAAAAAATGTACGCTTGTAAAACAAAAATGGAATTAACTCGCTGCACCGCGATGAAATTAATTTCAGCTTAAACCGTTCTTTATTTGTTAACCGTATATCTTCGCAAGCTGGGGTCTGACGAATTAAACGCGAAGGTCGCTACAACGTTAAACCAACACATAAAAGGTGAATGATGAAATTAACACTTTCTGCAGTTTTTATTAGCACTGCGTTAAGCGCTTCGGTTTTTACGCCATCAACAAGTGCCGACGAGGCCATACTAGCTGGGGGCTGCTTTTGGTGCATGGAGTCTGATTTTGAAAAGCTAGACGGGGTTACTGATGTGGTGTCGGGGTTCACTGGCGGAAGCGCGCCAAATCCGACTTATAATGGCAATCACAAGGGACACTTTGAGGCGGTAAAGATCACCTATGACGGCGATATGCTTTCTTATAATGATATTCTCGATCATTTTTGGGTGAACATTGACCCTTTCGATGACCGAGGTCAGTTTTGTGATAAGGGACCCAGTTACTTAAGCGCCATCTTTGTAGCAAACGATAAAGAACGTGCTATAGCAGAAAAAACAAAAGCTGACGTGGTAGCCCAATTTCCCAATAAAAAGGTGGTAACGCCCATACTCGATGCTTCTACCTTTTATCCGATAAAAGGCGACGAAATTGGCCATCAAGATTTTTATAAAAAAAGTCCCGTTCGCTATAAGTTCTACCGATGGAACTGTGGACGTGACCAGCGCTTGGAAGAAATTTGGGGCGAGAAAGCCTTGGGTAAGAATAAGTCTTAGCCCAGCAACTTAACATCTACGCCCAACGCTAAACCAAAGCGATACCAAAAGCCACACCAAAAGAAAGCACGCCGCAAAACACTGGCAGCCCTAAGCTTTTGAATTTGCGCCAAACAAGCACAGTGACAACAGTGCCTATTGCGGTTGCAATCCAACTCGCCGCTGACGGTGCTTTTGGAATAAGTGACGCTCCTAGCATAGCGGCAATCATTAACGGCCCTAACACGCTTAGCCACGTAGGTAAACGCGCCTCAGTGTTATTGGCCTTGTGTTTATTAAAGTGACGCTGAGTCCACAGCAACGGTACTACGCGCAATGCATATGTTCCGATGGCCGCTACAACAATAGCTATCCAAATATCAACGTGCATGAGATTGCTTCCTTTCAACGTGCGAGGTGAGAAGATAAAAGGTTATCGCACCGCATAGTGCTGCCAGTGGAATTGCAGCGTTTTTAAAGGCGCTGAGAGCCAAAAAGAGAGCCGCCGTCATTGTAACGAGCAAGGTAGCGCTCCACAGTTTACTTGAGAATTTAGGCGCGAGTAGCACAAGGAAAAGTGCAGGTAAGGCAAAGGGCATCACGCTGTCTAATATTGGCCATTGTTGGGTAAGGGAGTCCCCTGCGATACCGCCAAGCGCTGTCCCTACGATCCAACTAAGCCACGCCACCATCGATACACCTTTAAACCAATCTACCTTTTTAGCATCGTCCATTAGCGGCAAGCGAGTATGGGCTAGCGCAAAAATCTGGTCAGTAAGGCCGTGCATTAAATAGGGCCAAGCTTTACTTTGCGGTAAATAAGGCACCAAGTTGGGCGCATAAACCACATGACGTACATTAACTAATAACGTCATACAAACCGCTAGCCAAAGTGGCGCACCTGATGCCACCATGGCTACCAAAAGAAACTGCGACGCGCCTGCGTAAATGAATATGGAAATTAGCGTGGCTTCCAGCGTAGAAAAACCGGCTTGAACTGCGATCACGCCAAATGAAATGGCTACCGGAATATAGCCACCTAACAAAGGTAACCCGTCAATAACCCCTTGCTTAAGTCCACTTTTTGATGAAAGTTGGCTCATTCCTTTGCCTCTTTGTGATAAACGATTGTGATAAGACATGTCGCCCACTCGTCTCCCGTTTTGTATACGTGGGGCAAATCAGCGTTAAATGCTAAACTTTGACCCGGATGCAGCCATTGAGTATTTCCACTATTCCCAGCTTCCAGAGAGCCGCTAACAACGGTAATCGTTTCTTCTGTTCCTGTGGCGTGAGCTTCTGCCTCTCGAAAAGTATTGGGTGCAACCGACATCCAATAAGCATCAACGTTCGGGATACCTTGTCCTTGCTCAATTAAACGAACTTCTACGCCCTTTTCTCCAACGCTTGCGCTAAGAGGCTGAACTAGCTGACCGAACGGAACGTCTAGTTGTTTAGCTAACCGCCAAATGGTGTCTAGCGTCGGGTTGCCGTTGCCCTGCTCCAATCTTGAAAGGTTAGATTTAGCGATACCTGCCCCTGCTGCCAATTGCGACAGCGAGACACCTTTGTCTTGCCTGAGTTTCTGCAAATGCCTTCCGAGGATGTTGAGCGTTGATTGATTCACACCTTACCAACTTAATGTCGTTCCATTTAAAGAGCGTTCTATATATAGAACACCTCAAAGTCAAGAAGTTTGTTTTAAATGGGGGTATAGATACGGCGTTGTGCTCACGCCACGACTGGAATACGTGACAAATGTTAAAAGATGACAAAGGGATGAACTAAAAGGTAACCAATATTTGTGCACAGAAAACAGTAACCTTCGATTTTCTTAAACGCCCATTCGACTTTCTAACGCAAAAGGTCCGACGTAATTTATTAACAAAAGCACTACATTTAAATCGCTGAATTGATTAAGAAACCTTATCAGTTACCGTTACTTGCTATCTGAGCGATGCTACGATCTCTTGCATTAAACGAATACGAAAAGCACGAACCTGTGGGCTGTTGATCATTGCTAAATATTATCGATGATAAGGGCGACTATTCGAAGAGAACCGGCAAACACTCCGTTGAGCCGGTTTTTGCGTTTCATCAAAGCGCTAGTCTGCTGAGTGTCTTTTATCTTTGATGACACACAGACATTGTAAGAATGCACAGCAAAGCTCAACAGCCCCTCGCTAAAACAGCCACTAAGTACGTGATTGAACTCATTGAACAAAAGGACGTTTATGACGAATCAAACTGACAAGATTCTTTCTGACCAAGCCTCTTCAAAGCAGGCATCTTCAGAGCAGCCCTCAGCGTTGGGTGAATACTCACTGGCCACTATAACCTTTTGGCTGGCTTTCGGAACCTTTGTGATTGGTTGCAGTGAATTTGCGGCAATGGGTTTATTACCTTACTTTGCAGAAGATTTTGGCATTACTGAAAATGTCGCCGGTCACGCAATTAGTGCTTATGCCATTGGTGTTGTAGTGGGCGCGCCGCTTATCACTATCTTTTTTTCCAGGCTTGCAAGACGCACCATGCTTATTTCCCTGATGGTATTTTATGCTGGCGGAAACTTACTAACAGCGCTAGCGTGGTCAGAATGGACAATGAACATAGCGCGCTTTATTGCTGGCCTACCTCATGGCGCTTACTTCGGCATTGCCATGCTCTTTGCTGCAGACATTGCCGGTAAGAATAAACGGGCGCAAGCAGTCAGTAACGTCATTTTAGGCTTGGCTATTGCCAATATTATTGGTGTGCCGTCAATTAGCGGTATTGGGCAAATGTTCGGATGGCGCACTGGCTTCTTTATTATTTCAGCCTTTGCGCTAGTTACTGCATTAATGGTTTGGAAAACCGCACCCTACCGCGGCCCTAATCCAGATGCCAAACCACTAACCGAGCTTAAAGCTCTGAAAAACAAAGACGTGCTGCTGGTACTACTTATGGGCGCTATTGGCTTTGGTGGTATGTTCTCAGTTTATTCTTATTTCAGCGCCTCTTACCTCAATACAACCTCATCACCTGAGTGGGGAATCTCGGCCACATTGCTTATCTATGGCATAGGCGTAACCTTGGGCAATATTATTGCAGGCCGCTATTCTGAAGGCAGGCTACTGACCTCAGCGATTACGTTTCAGGTTTTACTGGGCCTATCAGCTGCAGCTTACGCTGCGTCGATGGGGAATCCATACTTAATGGCAGCATCACTGTTTTTCATTGGTATCGGTGGTGGCATGGTGGTGCCGCTGCAAACAAGGCTTATGGACGTCGCTGGCGAGGCTCAGACTTTAGCCGGCGCCATGAACCATGCGGCTTTTAATACCGCTAATGCGCTTGGCCCTTGGTTGGCAGGAATGACACTGTCAGCAGGTTATGGCTATACATCAACGGGTTGGGTAGGCCTAGCGCTTGCCGGTGGTGGTGTACTGGTGTGGCTGGCCATTGTTATGACTGCTCGCAATACTCAAGTACAAACAGCAACCGTATCTGGTTAAATGAAGGTTTAGCGCTGACAACCTTTGTTGTCAGCGCTTGTTAGTTGTATTCCCTCGGTATTACTCGGCGTCGTTTTCACGATCAGAGTTATTGCAAGAAGCACTTCCCCATACATCTTCGGGAATGTCTCTTTTAGGCGCTGGCGCACTAGCTATCGCTTCAGCCTGCTTCTTCTCTTGATTTGACCACTTAACACGAATTTTCTTACCGTCGATAACTTTGGCGTTAAGTTTTTCAATGGCTTTATCGGTTTCTTCTTGCGTGCTCATTTCTACGAAACCAAAGCCTTTCGATAAGCCAGTAGCCTCATCCATCACCAAGTCGCACGACGCTATGGTGCCAAACTCGAAAAACAAGTCTTCAAGATTCTCCTGAGTAAATGTTTTAGGTAAATTGCGAACTAATATGCTCAAATTTATGTCCTACTTTTAAGTTGATTATGGATGAACGGGTGTTATTAACTTTCCTGGTTACGCAGAAACACAAGTTCCGTTGATGAACTTTGTTCTTCGCTAAACACATAGCCATCTACGTCGAAGTTTTTCAGACCTTCTACGTCTTCTACACGGTTTTCAAGAATATAACGCGCCATTAAACCACGGGCTTTCTTCGCAAAGAAACTGATAATTTTATACTGACCATTCTTGCAGTCTTTAAACGTTGGCGTAATGATCATGCCATCTAAAGACTTTTTCTTCACTGCTTTAAAGTACTCATTTGAAGCAAGGTTGATCAACACATTGTCACCCTGTGCTTCTAATGCCTTATTTAGCACATAAGTAATGCGATCATCCCAAAACGCATACAGGTCTTTACCTTCAGGGTTTGCTAATTTAGTACCCATTTCTAAACGATAGGCCTGCATTAAGTCTAGAGGACGAAGCAATCCGTATAGGCCAGACAGAATTCGAAGATGTTTTTGCGCATATTCGACCGTTTCGCTATCAAGCGAGTAAGCATCTAACCCAGTGTACACATCACCATTAAACGCATACATTGCTTGGCGTGCATTATCGGGCGAAAACGGCGTAGAAAACTCAGCAAAACGGTTGGCGTTCAACGTTGCTAACTTGTCGCTTATCTTCATCAGCGATGATAAGTCAGCAGGCGATAAGGTGCGGCAAACTTCCATCAAACGTTCAGTGTCTTCAAGCATGGCAGGCTGAGTGAACTGGCTCACAGGAATTTCGCTTTCAAAATCTAAATTTTTTGCTGGGGATACTACAACTAACATTTCGACTCCTTAATTTTTACGCTGGTATTGTACCACCTGATACGCTCCAAAAAGCAAAATGGCATAAGAAAGACGTAAATTGGCTTAACAGAGAAATCCGATTAGCCATTTTGTCGCTATTCAATGTATGAATTGTCACACGGGTTTGATATAAATAGCGTTACAAATAATTATTCAAACAATAATTGAGATACACCCTCCGTGAACGTACCTCAATTGCCAAAGCGCTGCATGTACCAGTACTTATTAAAGAACTAAGAACTGGTAAAAAAGAACGCAAGCGCGAAGCCCTACACACGCGCAAGCGAACCGTTTTATTCAACTGGCTTTTCCAGCGAGTTGTCCAAATTTATTTTGATAAAGAACAGAGAGAATTATGAGCAATCAGTTAGCTTCATTACGTGATATCACTACCGTTGTTGCCGACACGGGCGACATCGATGCCATTAAAAAGTATCAACCAGTCGATGCCACAACTAACCCGTCGCTACTTTTAAAAGCGGCTGGTCTTCCTCAATATGCAAGCCTAATTGATGATGCTGTAGCATGGGCAAAACTTCAGTCAAACGACGCTGACCAGCAGCTTACCGATGCAGCAGACAAACTAGCGGTAGCCATTGGTAAAGAAATCTCTGCAACGATTCCAGGCCGAATCTCAACTGAAGTAGACGCACGCCTATCGTTCGACACTGCCGCCACTATCGAAAAAGCGGAACGTTTGGTTCAGCTATATGAAGACGCGGGTATCGATAAGTCACGCATTCTTATTAAAATTGCCTCTACTTGGGAAGGTATTCAGGCAGCAGAAGAGCTAGAGAAGAAAGGCATTCAGTGTAACTTAACGCTTCTATTTAGCTTCGCCCAAGCACAAGCTTGTGCAGAGGCCGGTGTTTATCTTATCTCTCCATTTGTAGGGCGCATTTTAGACTGGTACAAAAAAGCGACCGGAACTGAGTCTTACGCACCAGATGAAGATCCAGGCGTAGTATCTGTAACTAAAATTTACAACTACTACAAAGAGCACGGCTACAATACCGTAGTAATGGGTGCAAGCTTCCGTAACATTGGTGAAATTCAAGCGTTGGCAGGTTGTGATCGTCTAACCATTAGCCCAGCACTGCTAGAAGAACTGGCAAACGAGCCTGGCGATCTAGAGGTTAAACTTAAAGACAATGGCGCTACAAAAACACCAGGTGACCGCTTAACAGAAAGCGAATTCCGCTGGGCAATGAACGAAGATGCAATGGCAACCGAAAAGCTATCTGAAGGCATCCGCAACTTCGCCGCAGATCAGGAAAAACTTGAAACCATGCTTCGCGAAAAACTAAGCGCGTAAGGGCTATTGAAACAATGAGTGTTTTAACTTCTCTTCCTGAATGGAAAAAGCTGTCTGAACATGCTGCAACGGTAAAAGATGCGCACATGCGCAACTGGTTTGCACAAGATGCAAATCGAGCGGACAAGATGCAACTTGAAGCCTGCGGTATTTTTCTTGATTACTCAAAAAACCGTGTAAATGATGAAGCGCTTAAAGGACTATTCGACCTTGCCCGAGCGTGCAAACTAGAAACCCTTCGCGACGCGATGTTTTCTGGTGAGCAGATTAACTCAACAGAAGGTCGCGCTGTGCTTCACACCGCACTTCGTAATTTCTCAGACCGTAAAGTACTGGTAGATGGCGAAGACGTAATGCCTGAAGTGCATGCTACGCTTGCAAAAATTGAAGCGTTTACCGCATCGGTTCACAGCGGTGAACACAAAGGTTATACCGGCAAGCCTATCAAGCACATTGTGGCAATTGGTATTGGTGGTTCGTTCCTTGGTCCTAAGATTATGACCGAGGCACTTAAGCCGCATACCGTTGATGCCGTGAAAGTTCACTTTGTTGCCAACGTTGATGGTTGCCACATTCACGATGTGCTATCTAGCGTAGATTTTGAAGAAACTTTGGTGGTCATGTCATCAAAGTCGTTCTCTACCCAAGAGACGCTTCAAAATACACTTACGGCTAAAGACTGGTTCTTAAAGTCTGGCGGTACACAAGAAGATATTGCTAAACACTTTGTAGCCGTGTCTTCAAACGTTAAAGCAGCCACCGAGTTTGGTATTAGCGCCGACAATATTTTCCCTATGTGGGATTGGGTTGGCGGTCGTTACTCACTGTGGTCTGCCATTGGCCTGCCTATCTCGCTAGCCCTTGGGTTTGAAAACTTCAAAGGTTTACTTGAAGGTGCGTTTGACATGGACACCCATTTCACAACCGCACCTCTAGAAGAAAACATGCCGGTTCTACTTGCACTGCTAGGTGTGTGGTATAGAAACTTCTTCGACGCACAATCACACGTTTTATTACCTTACTATCACTATCTTCGTGGCTTACCAGCTTACGTACAGCAGTTAGATATGGAAAGTAATGGTAAAGAAGTGACGCAAGAAGGTGAGAACGTAAACTACCCTACTGGCCCAATTATTTGGGGCAGTGAAGGTACAAACGGCCAGCATAGCTTCCACCAGCTTATTCACCAAGGTTCTGGCGTTATCCCGGCAGACTTCATGTTGCCGCTTAACGTCCCTAATCAAGACGACACGCATCATGCCATGCTTGCTTCTAACTGTTTTGGTCAAACCCAGGCGCTAATGCAGGGTAAAACCTTTGAAGAGTGTTATGCAGACCTTGACGGTAAAGGCCTAGACGACACTGAACGCAAACGCTTGGCCGCTCATAAAACCATGCCTGGCAACAAGCCTAGCAATACTTTCTTGTTTGATAGCCTTACGCCTAAAACACTTGGCGCGCTGGTTGCTATGTATGAACATAAGGTATTCGTTCAGGGTGTTATCTGGAACCTTAACTCATTCGACCAATGGGGCGTAGAGTTAGGTAAAGTACTAGGAAACCAAGTGCTTGCAGGCATTCAAGGCGAGGCAGACAAAGATAATTTCGACGCTTCAACACAACAATTGATTGCCAAATTCAGAGCAGCGAATGCACCAAAATAAGGAATGCGAGGTGATTTAAAATCACCCAATTGGTGCAAATAACAAACTGAACGGCTAGCTTTTTCGGAAGCTAGCCGTTTTTTGTTGCGGTTTTCATCGACTATACGACAGACATTTTTGATATCCGTAACACTGTACAATTGATTACTAACAAAACAAATAGGATCAATTACATACAGTTATTGTTCACGCTTTAAACACACTGGACATTTCCTTACCGTTGTCATCATATCGTCACAATTTGTTAATAAAAGGTAAATTAAACTATTTTATTTTAGTGGCGGCTGTGATACAAAATTGTACAGAGGGAATTAAAAACAAAAACTCTGTATTAGTTGTAGTGGTATAAAAAGGAGATCCCAGTGGATAAATCAGATCTATTTGCCATGTTAGACATCGAAGCAAGCCCAGCAAAAACCAAAAGCAAAAAACGTAAGTGGAGAGAAATCGAAGCGCTACAAGATCGCTACAAATTAGAAAAAGAACTGGCCGAACTCGACTGTGGTTTCGAGTACGAGCTAGAGACACTGGAAAGATAAAACGAAGGCCGCCTGTTAAACAGGCGGCCTTTTTACTTTCTAGCGTGCTGTAAATGCTTCACTTGCAAGCATGGTGTCTCTTCGCTGGCTCTATGTAATAGCGTAATAGCTAAGGAATATGCTCTGTGCCTAATTGCGGCCAGACCGCATAACATGGTCTCATAGCTATTTAGGCATTTATCTAGTGAGCTAGCTATTGATAGGGCGCTGAATGGGGCAATCACACTTGCTGTGTGGCTAGCTGCTGTTTCTGCCAGTACTATACCTGCCAATTAATGGGTTCTTTGCCCTTAGCAATAAGGTATTCGTTTGTTTGGCTGAAGTGTTTGCAACCTAAAAAGCCTCTGTGTGCTGAGAGTGGCGACGGATGAGGCGCATGTAAAACGTGGTGTTTTTCACGGTTAATGTGCTTACCTTTCTTTTGCGCATGGCTACCCCACAGAAGAAACACAACGTTTTGGCAGTGCTCATTGACCACATCGATAACCTTATCGGTGAAGGTTTCCCATCCCCATTTCGCGTGACTATGTGCTTTGCCCTGCTCAACGGTCAATACAGTATTAAGTAGCAATACCCCTTGCTCCGCCCACGACGTCAGCGTGCCGTGATTAGGCTCAGTGAAACCTTCAATATCAGACAACAGCTCTTTGTACATATTTTTAAGCGATGGCGGTGTTTTAACGCCAGCTTTTACTGAAAAACAAAGTCCATGGGCTTGATTAGGACCGTGGTACGGATCTTGACCTAAGATCACGACTTTTACTTCGTCTAGCGGCGTGTATTTAAGCGCATTGAATACGTCAGACTGAGGCGGGTAGATAACGCTTCCCGCTTCACGAGCGTGCTTCACGCGCTCAAGCAACGTAACAAAATAGTCTTTTTGCTTTTCATCACCAAGCGCGCTTTGCCATGTTGTAGCCGAGGGTGTCATTACTTAAGCAAATCCATCATATGCTGCTTAAGTGCATCGTAAGACGCTGGCAAGTCTACCGCTAAGCTGTCTTCGCCTGCTACATCGGCCAACGCTTTCGGTAAGCTGATTGGATTACCTAGCACGTTTTCAACGGTTTCTCTGAACTTAGCCGGGTGCGCTGTTCCTAAGAACAAACCAATTTCGCCGTCTTCTAAGTCATGACTTACTGCGCGATAGGCAATCGCGGCATGTGGCTCGCTGGTATAGCCTTGTTGCGCTAATTGACGCATAGCAAGCTGCGTATATTCTTCGTCAACCATCTCACCTTTAAGACACGCTTTGTCGATATAGCCACGCTCAATAAGCGCCTCTATTCGCGGCCAGTTATTAGGCTGACTCACATCCATTGCGTTAGACATGGTCGCAACCGTCGCCTTAGGTTCCCACTCGCCGGTTTTAAGGTATCGAGGTACCGTGTCGTTTAAGTTAGTTGCTGCGATAAAACGCTTTATAGGTAAACCTAACGATTTAGCAATCATGCCAGCCGTAAGGTTACCAAAGTTACCACTAGGTACTGAAATAACGAGTTGGTCTCGTTTCTCTTTTGGCAACTGACTTACTGCTTCAAAGTAATAGCAAACCTGCGCTAGTAAACGGCTGATGTTGATTGAGTTTGCTGAGTTCAGGTGAAGGCCTTCACGTACGTCAGGGTCGTCAAACGCGGTTTTTACTAGTGATTGGCATGCGTCAAAGTCTGACTCAACAGCAACGGTATGAATATTACCGCCTAGCGTAGTGAATAGCTTTTCCTGCAGCGAGCTAATCTTGCCCTTTGGAAACAAAATAACCACGTTGATATTGTCGATGCCGTGAAATGCATGTGCAACCGCTGCGCCGGTATCACCTGAAGTCGCTGTTAGAATGGTAACTGGCTTCCCTTCGCTAATACGCGACAGGGTTTGCGCCATAAAGCGGCCGCCAAAATCTTTAAACGCCAGCGTTGGACCATGGAAAAGCTCTAAGCAGTATACGTTATCGTTGACCTGCTCAACTGGTGCACCAAAAGCAAATGCGGTCTGAACAATTTCTTCTAGCTCGCCATTATTCAGCTCATCGCCGATAAGGGCGCGAAGTACTTCAATACTGCGCTCTACAAATGGCTTTTCCAACAATTCGTCAATATTGTCTAGGGTAGGAATATGCTCTGGGAAATAAAGCCCTTGGTTTTTACCTAAGCCCCGCTTAACGGCTTCAGCAAAATTTGCTGTGTCCGATGAATCTTTTAAATTTACCAATTCCACTTGCTGTTACCTTTTTATGTGGGCAAGTACTCTGCCCTTTTAATCTTTTAAAAAATTATTGTGCTTTTAGGAAATCATTTGCCTTTAAGAAACCATGTACCTTAAAAAGCTATGTACCTTAAGAAACAATGGTGCCTTGGCTTGGTATTTGGCACACATGGCTAAAGCCATCTTCATTTTGAATGTAGTTCTCTGTTAAATAGGCGGCGACTTTTTCCGCCTGCGCTTTACTTGGACACACGGCAAAAACCGTAGGTCCCGAGCCAGAAATACCAAAAGCGAGCGCACCCGCTTGCTCACTAAACGCACGAGCGTCATCAAAGCCAGGCAGTAGCGATTTTCTGTAAGGTTCGGCTATGACATCGTTCATTACCGATGCTGCCAAATCAAAGTTACCTACATGTAAGGCGTGTACAAACACACCTAGCTGTCGACCAAAGGTTAGTGCCGTCGCCATTTCCACCTGTTTAGGCAAGATATCGCGAGCAGCCGCCGTTGATACGCTAATGCCTGAATAACAAACGGCATAGTACCATTCGTCGTTTAACGGCAACGACAGCGTGACAGGCGCATCGCTACCTGTCATTAACGTCATACCACCTAAGTAACAGGGAGCAACATTATCATAGTGAATACTACCGCTTATTTGGCCTTCTAATTCGCCCATCATTATAAGTAGAGTATCTTCATCGAACGGGGTGTCGAAGTAAGCATTTAGCGCTGCAAACGCTGCCACTATAGAGCTTGCGCTTGAACCCAACCCGCTGCCTATTGGAAGGTTTTTATGAAGCGTAAGCGCAACAGGAGAGGTTGTTTTTCCAGCCTTTTCCATTTGCTCACAGAAATAGTGATAGCACTTGGTTACAATATTACTGTCTGCATCGCCCGGGAGTTTGTGAGCAAAGCGCCCCACCGTTTCTAGTGAAAATGACTCAGCCGCCTTTATTTCAACTTCATCACCTAGCTTAGTGCCATCAACGGGCGCAAGCGCTGCGCCCAGTACGTCAAAGCCTAAGCTCACATTTCCAATTGATGCCGGCGCGAAGGCCGTGAATGCTTTCATATTATTACTCTTACTTCGCTTGTGGCGTGCTCTTTATATTAGCGCTTCAAATTAGCTCAATAAATTAGCGCTTTAAATCGATGCCACAACATTACTGGCCTAAGTCACACCTTCGAATATCTTACTTTAGCCGCCTATCTACGCTAAGCAAGCTAAGCGTTATTTAGCCCTTAGTGCGCCATTTGCTTCCACGGCATAGTACGCAGAATGTCAGCAAACACCCCTGCTGCTGTTACCGTACCACCTGCTCCATATCCTCTAATTACATAAGGGATTGGGCTATAGTAGTCACTGTTAATCGCCAGCGCGTTTTCACCGTCTTTTACCTGCGAAAGAGGGTTACTTGCCGGTACAGCCTGAATGCTTACTTTGCATTTTCCGTCTTCAATGCTGCCGATATAACGAAGTACTTTACCTTCTGCTTTAGCCGCTTCAACCTTTTCACCAAACGACGCATCTAACTCTGGCAGCTGCTGCATAAACTCGTCAATTGAACAGTCTTCAGCAAAGCCTTCTGGCAGTACAGACTCAATTTCAATGTCAGATAGTTCTAACGCTAAATCAGCTTCACGAGCCATGATAAGCAGCTTGCGCGCTACGTCCATGCCGCTTAAGTCATCGCGCGGATCAGGCTCTGTGAAACCGTTGTCTTTGGCTGTTTGTGTCGCTTGCGACAGGCTCATGCCCTCTTCAAGTTTGCCAAATACATAAGACAAACTGCCCGATAGAATTCCTTCAAAGCGGTGTAAGGTGTCGCCGGCGCTGAATAGCTTTTGCAAGTTATCAATAACCGGTAGCCCTGCGCCGACAGTGGTTTCGTAAAGGTACTGACGATTTGTCGATTGCGCGGTCTTGCGAAGCTTACGGTAGTAAGACATTGCGCTCGTGTTCGCCTTTTTATTTGGCGTTACCACGTGAAAACCGCTTTCCATCATATCTACATATTGCTGTGCAATCGCTTCGTGACTAGTACAGTCAACAATCACCGGGTTTACCAGACTATTGTCGTTAGCAAACTGATGCAGGCGTTCAACGCTTAATCCTTCGCTTGCCGATTCAAGTGCCGCTTTCCAGTCACCGCTTAAATCAATACCTTGGCTGTTTAACAGCAGCTTACGGCTATTTGCAATACCATAAACTCGCAGCTGCACGTTGCGTTTTAACAACGCAGGCTGTTGTTTTTCAATTTGACCTAGCAGTTCGGTTCCCACATTGCCACACCCTACTAGGAACACGTCGATGGTATGGCGGTCAGAGAAAAAATTCTGATGAATGACTTTTACTGCTTTCTTAGCACGCTTACTTTCAATTACCGTTGAAATAGAGCGCTCTGAAGAGCCTTGAGCAATGGCTACGTTGTTTACGCGCGCTTGGGCAAGCGAGTTAAAGAAACGCGCAGCCAACCCTTTGGTTTGACGCATACCGTCACCAACCAAAGTAACAATGGCTAGGTCATGACGCACTTCAATAGGATCTAGCAATTGATTTTGAAGCTCTAGCGCGAACGCATCTTCAAGAAGCGTTAACGCTCGGCTGGCGTCTTTGCTTTGGATACAGAAACTGATTGAGTATTCTGAAGAAGACTGGGTAATAAGGCTTATTGAAATATTGGCGTTCGACATCACCTCAAACACACGACTTGCCATACCTACCATGCCTTTAAGGCCAGGGCCTGCAACGTTAAACATGGTGACGTTATCAAGCTGTGAAATACCTTTAACTGACGTCCACACCTCGCTTTTTTCATTGCTGATTAGCGTACCTGGCGCAGCTGGGTTTAGTGTGTTTCTGATCAAACAAGGGATGTGGTGTTGGGCAATAGGACCGATAGTTTTCGGATGAAGCACCTTAGCACCGAAATAAGATAGCTCCATCGCTTCTTGATAGGTAAGCTTGTCTAACAGCACTGCCCCTTCAACTTGATTCGGGTCAGCGTTATAAACACCGTCTACGTCTGTCCAAATTTCACAGCAATTTGCGTCTATACACGCCGCTAAAATGGCCGCTGAATAGTCTGAGCCGTTACGCCCAAGCGTGACTTTCTCGCCCGCTTCGTTAGCAGCAACAAACCCCGGCATGACAAGAAATTCACTGCCGTCAGTAGGCACATCTGAAAAGCGGGCTTTACTAAGCGACACATCGGCAATGCTGTCTAGGTAATCGCCTTCGGCCAGCACATACTTAACCGGGTCGATAACGCGATTAGCAATACCTTTAGCAGATAGCATAGCGCTAAAAAGCGTCACCGAGATGTACTCACCAATACTTAGAATACCGGCAGCGACATTATCAGGTGCAACACCAAGCAGCTTAATACCTTCAAGGTGCTGTTTTAATACGGAAAGGTGACTATTAATGAATTCTACCACGCTTGCATGTGCAAACCCGTCGAGTTCTTCGTTTAGGTTGTTGGCGATGCCGGTAACCGTGTCGTTCAACTTATTGAATAACGGCTGGAAATCTTCACCCGCGGCTGCTTGTTCACATAGTAGTGAAAGCGCGTTCGTTACCCCCTTTGGGGCAGAGAGTACAACCGCAGCACCGTCGGTTTGGTGGGTCGCCGTGCTAATCTCCATAACGCGCATGTATCGCGGTGCATCGGCTAGAGAAGAACCCCCAAACTTTAAGACTTTCATATGCTGCTCCTTAAGGTTACGCATGCTAAAACGTGTGTAAAAAAAAGCCCGCTCTGTGTTAGGCGGGCTTTCGTTGTCTTTTGCTTACTTGCACTAGTCAGCGACCGCCCTTTTTAAGGTGGTAATTAACATAATGGTGGTGCGAGTAAGTAGAATCTTTTTCATACAAGCAATTTGCCGTATAGACGTCTATATGTCAACCGCAGTTTTCACTACACTGTGTTGCAAAAAGTGCAACACTCTTTAACTAATATTTCTTTTTAAGGTACAAATACGAGTTCAAGCCGTTTCTTTGCTGGCTTACTAGTATTCAAGTAGCTTTAAACAACGACTTATTTCTAAGATCATTCAAACCTAACTCAATCAAAACCTTTCTTTAAGCCAAACTCGCCTTTAAAAATGGGGCTGTTGCACTTTGCTGAACTTTAGCAACCTCCTCTGGTCTGCCTTCAGCAACTATTTCTCCTCCCTCATCACCAGCGCCTGGCCCCATATCAATAATGTGGTCGCAAGCCCCAGCCACCTGCATATTGTGCTCAACCATCACCACAGTATTCCCCGCTTCAACTAAGGTGCTTAAATGCTGCATAAGCAATGCAGTGTCTGAAAGATGTAAACCTGTTGTAGGTTCATCAAGCACGTATAGGGTATTAGCATTTTGAGCACGTTTAAGTTCTGACGCTAATTTAATGCGCTGCGCCTCGCCGCCTGATAATTCAGTGGCACTTTGCCCAAGGGTTAGATAGCCAAGCCCTACGTTCATTAGCGTTGTAAGTCCCCGCGTAATAACTTGATTATCACTAAATGCAGATAGTGCTTCTTCAACCGTAAGCGATAATACATCAGCGATAGAATGCTCATTGTAACCAACTTCCAGTACGTTATCGTTAAAACGCTGACCGTTACAAACAGTACAGGGGGAATAAACACTCGGCATAAATAGTAATTCTACCGATACCACACCCAAGCCTTCACAATGTGGGCACCGCCCTTTTGCAACGTTAAACGAGAAATGACCCGCATCGTAACCACGGGATTTTGCTTCTTCGGTTGAAGCAAATAAACTTCTGATTTGGTCAAATATGCCGGTATAGGTTGCCAAAGTTGAACGGGGTGTCCTGCCGATGGGAGACTGATCTACCACAACTATACGACTTAACGCTTCAAGTCCGCTTTCAATACAGCCTTGTCGCGGTTCACTTTTAAGTGAAAAAGTGTCGTTAGTAAGAAGCGAATTGGCGTCAGTAAGCAGTTCTTTCGTTTCTCTTGTTTCTTGCGCTCGCTTCCCTTCTTTCTCGGCTGTACTTAAACCATCTTTGACCAACTCAACTAATGCTTGGCTAATTAAACTCGACTTTCCAGAGCCGGAAACGCCAGTGACACAGGTCATCACACCTAGTGGAATATCAATATCAACATGGCTGACATTATTTCTGGACACGTCTTTTAAACGCAATCCCCCTGATGATTTACGTTTTATACGCTGGCTTAGTGCTTTATTGTTAAAAACATAGTCTGCCGTTAAAGAGTTTTTTGTGCTTGCCAGTTCTTTAACCGGCCCACTATAGACAAGCTCACCTCCGTTCACTCCCGCTTTCGGCCCTACATCTACGACCCAGTTAGCCCCTTTGATGACGTAAGGATTGTGCTCGACAACGAGCAGTGAATTGCCCGTATCGGTAATATTGTGAAGCGCGTGAATAAGCCCTTCTACATCGCGAGGGTGAAGACCTGATGAGGGTTCATCCATAACAAAGACAACGCCAAATAAATTCGATTTAAGCTGGGTCGTCAGACGCAATCGCTGTAGTTCGCCTACTGAGATACTTGTTGTACTTCTATCTAACGAAAGGTAATGAAGCCCAAGCGCTACTATGGGCTTCACTCTTTCAATAATGTCGCCCGTAATAGTACGTATCACCTGACCACGCTCTGAAGTATCACCGTTGACTGACTTTCTTAATGCCTGAAGCTTTTCGTGAACTTGCTGTAGTGGCAGCCTTGAAAACTCAATAATATCTAAGCCATCAACTTTCACTGCCAGCGCATTTTGCTTAAGCTTTTTTCCACGGCAAACCGGACATGCTTCAACAGATATAAAGGGAGCAATTCGCTGCTTCATTTTCTCTTTTTGAGAGGTTTTAAACGTATCGAGCACATGACGTCGCGCGCTGATAAACTTGCCATTGTAGCTGGCAGGCTCGCCCTCTTGTTGTGCTTTACGGGTTTGCGCTAGGTTATAGTTTCGGTATACAGGTAACTGAGGCATTTCGTCGGTAAATAAGATCCAGTCACGGGTTTTTTGAGGCAGTTCACGCCATGGAATATCAACATCGATATCTAGCGACAACAATACCCTTACTAGGTTTTTGCCCTGCCATGCACCAGGCCAAGCTGCCACAGCGCCCTCACGTATGGTGAGGCTGTCGTCGGGTACAAGGCGATGAGCTTGTGTGTCAAAAACTTTTCCAATACCGTCACAATGTTCACATGCACCTTCGGGCGTATTAGGAGAAAACCCGTCTGCGTAGACAATGCTCTGCCCTTTGGGATAATCCCCGGCCCGGGAATAAAGCATTCGCAGACTATTAGAAAGCGTGGTGATACTACCAACGGAAGAACGAACTGAAGGTGCGCCCCGGCGCTGGTGCAGGCCCACAGCAGGCGGTAAGCCGTCAATCACGTCTACGTCAGGTTTCTCCACCTGCTCAATTAGTCGTCTGGCATAAGGTGATATTGAATCTAAATAGCGGTGCTGAGCTTCTGCGTAAAGCGTACCGAAAGCCAAAGAAGATTTTCCTGAGCCAGATACACCGGTAAACACCACCACTTCATTTCGCGGTATATCAATACTGATATTTTTTAAGTTGTGTACACGAGCGCCGCGTACGTTAATTTTTCCCTCATCATTGTGCACTTCATCACCTGCATGTCACCTTTATTAAAGAATATTTAGATACAGGCGCTGTATTTCGATCACTATTTTTAAACAAACACATCAGCTGTCTGAGATGAGATGTTGAGCTAAAAAATCCACCAGCAATCTAATTTTAGGTGCAACATTTCGGTTTGAAGGAAATACGGCCCAAATAGCCTCTTGCTTGTCTTTGTACTCGGGAAACAGCTCTATTAGCTGACCAGAGGCTAGCGCTTTACGCACGTAAAAACCGGGTAGCTGTGCAATACCCAAACCAGCAACCGCGGCGCTGCATAGGGCATTCCCGCTGTTATACCGTACTCTTCCCTGTACAGGAATTGATTGAATTTTATTATCGATAAGTAAACGCCAATAGGGTTGTGACCCCACCAGCAACGAGTGCTCTTTTAACTCTTCAATACTTTTGGGTTGACCTTGCTCTTTAAAATAATCCCTACTTCCGCATACAAACAAATGACGTGTAGCCAGCTTTTTTGCAACCAGCGTCGAGTCTTCTAGTTTGCCAATACGAATAGCGAGATCGAGACCAAGCTCCACAATATCGAGTTTTTCATTGGAGAACGTACACTGCACACTAATGCCAGCGTACTTTTGCATAAAGGTATTGAGCAATGGCGCTATGAATGCTTCGCCAAACGCTACGGGAGCGGTAAGTTTAATTAGCCCTTGCGGCGATGCTTGCAGTGCGCTCACAGCTAGCTGGGCATCTTCGAGCGCCTTTAACGCGGGCATTGCCTGCTGAAAATACTGCGTACCCGCTTCAGTAAGCGATACGCTGCGCGTTGTACGCTGTAATAATTTTACGCCTAGCTGCTTTTCAAGTGATGCGACTTTACGGCTTATCTGCGCCACTGACGTATCGAGCTTATTTGCAGCCCCGGTAAAATTGCCAACGTCAGCTACGGCACAAAACTCGGCTATGCCTTCTAGATATTTCATTATCGCCACTCGTTAGTTTAGCGTTGTTCAACACAGCGCTGGTTTATTTGAGTACATTCTATTTGGCCAAATCAATTATTACAAATATGAAATAGTGATTTACTAAAACCGTATTTATCATTAGTAATCCGTCTCCTATACTTTGGCCTATAAAACATCATCGTATATTTATGATTAAGGAGTCATCACATGACATCGTTTAAAGATTCGTTGCAAGAAGGTCAAACTCACATCAAGTCAAAAGCTGCGGTGGCTTGGGGCCCGGGTGAGCCGTTAAAGATGGAAGAAGTTGACGTAGAGCTTCCTAAGAAAGGCGAGGTACTTGTACGCATCGTTGCAACTGGCGTATGCCACACTGATGCATTTACGCTGTCCGGTGATGATCCTGAAGGCGTATTCCCTTCAATTCTAGGCCACGAAGGTGGTGGTATTGTTGAAATGGTGGGCGAAGGTGTAACCAGCGTAGAAGTTGGTGATCACGTTATTCCTCTTTACACCGCAGAATGTGGCGAATGTAAGTTCTGTAAGTCAGGCAAAACTAACCTTTGCCAAGCAGTGCGCGAAACACAAGGTAAAGGCTTAATGCCAGACGGCACAAGCCGCTTCTCTAAAGATGGTGAGCCAATTTATCATTACATGGGCTGTTCAACGTTTTCTGAGTACACGGTTTTACCAGAAATATCGCTAGCAAAAGTAAACAAAACGGCCCCGTTAGAAGAAGTATGCTTACTTGGCTGTGGTGTGACAACCGGTATGGGCGCCGTGCTTAAAACGGCGAAAGTACAAGAAGGCGACACGGTTGCTATCTTTGGGTTAGGTGGTATCGGTCTATCTGCCATTATTGGTGCACGCATGGCAGGCGCCGGCCGCATTATTGGTATTGATATTAATGAAAGTAAGTTTGACCTAGCAAAACAGCTTGGTGCAACTGACGTGGTAAACCCTCAGAATTTCGATAAGCCTATTCAGGAAGTGATTGTCGAAATGACTGACGGCGGTGTTGACTACTCGTTTGAATGTATCGGCAACGTCAACGTGATGCGTTCTGCACTTGAGTGCTGTCACAAGGGTTGGGGCGAATCTGTGATCATTGGTGTAGCTGGTGCAGGACAAGAAATTTCAACGCGCCCATTCCAGTTAGTGACAGGTCGTGTATGGCGCGGCTCTGCATTTGGCGGTGTTAAAGGTCGTTCAGAGCTACCAGGTATTGTAGAGCAATACTTAAATGGTGACTTTGGTCTTCAAGAGTTTATCACTCACACTATGGGTCTTGGTGACATTAACAATGCCTTTGATTTAATGCATAAAGGTGAAAGTATCCGCTCTGTTGTGCATATGGATAAATGAGCATTAGAACCAAAGCGCAGATATTTTTGCATAAAAAACAAAGGCCCGCATAAATGCGGGCCTTTTTGTAGTTACCATATGTGTAAATCTATTTGGCTCTCTTACGTCTTATAAACGCAAAAGCTGAAAGAGGTAGCAAAATAGCCAAGCTCGCTGGCTCACTAACTGAAACACTGGATACACTCGCTAATCTAGGCGCTTCAGTTACCACGATATCATCAACAAAATTGCCATAGGTTCCTGTATTGATGGTAGAAAAACGGATGGTTGTCAGCGCAGTTTGCGCAACAAAATCACCGTAGAATTCAGACCAAGTTTTAATAGCGTGATCGTCAAACACTTGACTGAACAAAATGTCATCCGTATCGCTGAATATGTCTAGCTGAAAACTTTCACCTTTGCCTCGTGCTGCATAAGCAAATGACACATCATAGGTAGCATCTGCTTCAGTAGAGAAGCTTTGAAAAATAAAGTATCGGCCATTATTGCCATTGGCATTAAGCTCAGCATATTGGCTACCATCAAATGCATTTAACCCTTGGAAGTTATCCCATAGCTCCATATTTGTGCCACTCCACCCATCAACTGTTCCAGCAGTGAAGGCTTTCCAGCTATTACTCTTAATATCGTTGTTCTCAAAGCTACCGTTTAAAATCAAATTGGCGTGAGCTGTCGTGCTCACACCGAAAACTAAAGATAAAACTACTAACCACTTGCTCATGTACTTCTCCGAAATCACATGTGATCCTATGATTGTATTTTACCAAGTGGTCCAACCTGTGTATCTTATTCTTTAGCATGTTGTATAAAAGTATAACTAAATAACCCCCTGCTCTAACGCCTTGAGCACTGCCCTCGTTCTATCTCGTACACCAAGCTTAGCCATGATTGAAGAAACTTGGTTCTTAATGGTGCCTGTTGATTTGAACATCGCATCTGCAATTTCTTTATTACTGTAACCCGCAGCGATCAAACGGAGAATTTCGACTTCTTTCTCAGTAAGTGGCTCTGGATTTTCAAACGACTCAAATTCTACGTTCAGTCCTTTCAAGCCTTGCAACACTTTTTCGGTTACCGCGGGCTGAATCAGCGTTTTGCCATTTTTTATTTGCGTAATAGTGTCTACCAGAGTTTCTAGCGACACATCTTTAAGCAGGTACCCTTTTGCACCGGCGCGCATAGCACCGTTTACCAGCTCGTGATCGTCAAACGTAGTAAGCATTAGAACCGGGGTTTTAATTCCCCTATCTCTCAGCGCAAGTAAAGTATCGATACCCGATAATTTGGGCATGCGAATATCCATCAATATCACATCGCAATGTGTACCGTTTTCACTGTCAATGAGCTGCTGACCATTTTCGTATTCGCCAACAACCTCAACGCTATCATCAAGCCCCAAAAGTGATTTGATGCCTTCCCTTACCAGCATTTGATCTTCTACTAGAATAAGGCGTGTTTTCATTCGCCCTCCGGAATGTGAATTGCGATGCGAAAACCCTGCTCGGTTCGCTGCCAGCTGATAGTTCCATTTAGCTCATGAACCCGTTCCTGCATTCCTTTTAGACCATTGCCAGCCACCACATGACTTGAAGTGTCAGATTCGCTTGATCGCTCTTCCTTTCGAACCCCTTCTGCAAAAGCGCCTTCTGAATGGCTACATGGTGCTTTGTCGAAGAACTGTATGCTACTTGGCTGCTCATCACTGAGTTTCTCATATGCAGCATGCGGCACTATACTGTCGTGCATTAGTAGGTTATAAACGCCGTTGTGTTGCGTCAGTGATAGGGAAAAATAATGCGCCTGTGTATGGCGTATCACGTTAGTTAGCGCCTCCTGCATACTTCGCAACAGGCAATCGGCAATTCGCACGTTGGTTAACATTAAATTGTCGTCAATGTGCAGATTTACCATCGGCCTAGGCAAATCTTTAATTAGTGCGTTTACTGCTAATGAAAAATCAATAGCCGCATTTTCCCGAATGTCAGAAATCGCTTCTCTAACATCAGAGAGCAAAAGCTTAGCGATACTGTGGGACTGCTCAACGTGTTGCTTTATGGCTTGCGATTCAGTGCTCTCTAATAAATCCGCCTTTCTCGACGCGACTTGAAGGTTGATAGTAAGCGCCGTCAAATGATGCCCTAAAACATCATGAATGTTTCGCGCTATACGCAGGCGTTCATCTTGAGTAAGCGCCTGCTTCATTAGTTGCTGAGTACTTAATAATTGTCTATTAAGCGCGTCAGCTTCTTCACGCGCTTTCGATTCTTTAATGGCCGTGTTCGACATGATCATGGCAAATAAATTGAATGTCCAAAACAGCGCGCCAGTTAAGACAGCTTGCTGCTCTTGCCACACCCACCCTTGGATGAGGATGGTGGGCAAAGCCAATGGTATTGAAAGTACGACGCACTTTTTCCAATTAACATAGTAAGGAAGAATGGCGGACCAAATAACAATGAAGATGGCAAGGTAGGCATAGGGAAGCAAAAACTGGCAAAGTACCGCTAATAGAAACATCGCCCATAACGTTGGCAGCCTTAACGAAGGCATACTGTGGTCATGCCTACTGACAATCACAAAAGTCGCAGCTAGCATACAAAAAATAGCAATGGCGGAGAGGGTTCGCCAATGCATGAACGAGTATTGATGATACAAGAAGTAAAGTGCAGAGCCGCTTACAAACATCCACGTAATGCATGCAGATGCGCGCTCAACATCGATGCTCACCCGCCAATGAGCAGGGATTGAGATTTTCATTCGTTTCTGACTACCTATATCTTTTCGTTCTTATAGCGTTACTTTGACAAAAAACACAGTTCAATGCATAGGCCAGAAGTCACTTTTTATTTCATGACTTCTGGCACTGTTGTCAATCTCGTGAAGTTATCACTATAAGCCTACAATTTTGTTCATTGCCAAAGGAAAGCAAGATGCAAACAATTCATGGCTTTATAGTAACGCTTCATATTTTAACGGGTGCTCTGTCACTTTTACTGTTTTGGGTGCCTAGTCTTACGAAAAAGGGCGGAAAAGCCCACAAGCAATTTGGTGGTTACTATATAAAAGCAATGCTATTTACGTCTATTAGTGGCGTTATCAGCTCTACTATGGTGTTGTTTATTCCGCTAGTCATCTACCCAACAATGCCCGAGCACTTTGAGTCTGTTGCTTATTTCACTGCATACCTTAGAGGTCAATATATCTTTTTGCTGATGTTAAGCCTGTTGGTGTGGAACAACGTGAGGCATTCTGTAGCGGTGCTTAAAGTGAAGCAAAATCTTGAGCAGCTGCGCACAATTGAATATTTATGGCTACCCGTACTGCTTTTTGTCGTCGCTTCCATTGCGTTGTATCAGGGTATTACTTACGGCATCACGCTAACTTGTATCTTTGCCCCTATTGCACTGTTAAATGCCATTGGTATTGTGCGCTATGTTCATCAAAAAGACATCGTTGCAGGTTCGTGGGTAACTGAGCACATTGGGCATATCATTGGCTCTGGTATTGGTGCATATACCGCATTTTTTGCCTTTGGAGGACGCGCATTATTCGAAGGCTCGCCGTCACTACAACTTGTCAGTTGGGTTCTACCTGCCCTTATAGGCGTTCCTTTTTCAATCTGGCTTAGCTGTAAATACAAACCAAAATCATCTGGTCGTAATACGTCTTCTTTAAAACCTAAGGTAATGAAAAGTTAAACTTAAAAGTGATATATAAAAATTCAATTCAGCAGTTGTTATCAATGCCACGGTTAGGGCCTGTTTACATAACGGTGGCATTGCCACTTGGACAACAAGCCATCAAATGTGTAACGTAAGAAATGGCAATAACGCCACCACTAACCAGTGTGAACATCGAGCGCTAAATTATGAAAAAGCACCAATCAGCAGCACTTAAAATATTGAAAGATACACTGTCATTTCAAACGTATTAGCGTAGTCTCGCTGTCAGTGCGGCCTGTATTGGTTTAGGGCTAGGTTTAAGTGCACATGCGAACGCATATCATGAAGACAATTCAACACCGCAAACCAGTGACCAAGCGCAAATGAATACCAAACCGACACTTACAACGCTCAACAACTACCAAGAAAACGCGCCATATATGTTCTCTTCGGGCTTACCCGATGCCTCTCACCTTTCTTTACTGAAAGAAAAAGGGGTGACGCACGTTGTAGATTTGATCCCAGGGGATAGAACCAGTGAAATCTTAACTACCTCAAAATTAGGACTCGATTACTTTAATGTGCCCGTGGATTGGGAAGGCCCCACATTAGCCAACTTTTTAAATTACGCTGCGTTTATGCAAACCGTCGATATCAAAGAAGACAAGGTACTTACGCACTGTAAACTGAATTGGCGAGGCGCTGCTTTTACGTATCTATACAGAATTAACGTACTTGGTGAAAATGAACAAGCCGCCCAAAAAGACCTTATGGCTATTTGGCATCCGAATCCAACATGGTTCGCCTTCATGAACGAGGTAATTGCCCACTACAATGAGGTAAACGGTAAAGAAGTAGCGATGTCGTTCGAGGCTGCCGCTCCTGAAAACCACTAAATTTCTGTCTTACCGAGAATAATGGCGGTCTAAGACCCTCTCGTCCTTACCAAACACATATGAAATTTCAGATTTATCATTGACACATACGGAATTTCATATACGATACATCACATACGAAATTTCATATGTGATGTGATTTATGTCGACTTGTTCTGATTCTTCGCAGCTACAGCCTTTAACATTTTTCAAATGCTTGTCGGAAGACACCCGCTTAAAGACGCTACTTATGCTCAGTGTAAAAGGTGAGCTATGCGTGTGCGACCTTACTGATGCGCTTCAATTAAGCCAGCCCAAAATTTCACGCCATCTCGCTGACTTACGAAAGTGCGGTTTAGTTCTCGATACTCGTAAGGGTAAATGGGTGTATTACCAGCTCCATCCTGACCTACCCGCTTGGGCACTGGAGGTCATTAAAAACACCGCTATTCATAACAATGAATATATTAGCGAGGCGTTAGCGAATTTGTCCTGCGAGAATTGCTAGATTCCAAACTTTCTGGATGGCACAAAGACCGCTGCAAAAATGCACAGCAAAGGTCAACAGGTCTTGGTGTTAATTGCAGCTTAATACGTCGCCAAGTATCTGTTTTTTCGAAGTCTTATTCTATTTATTACAGCTACCCACAGTAGCCTCGACCATTAAACAAGGTTTTATATGAAGATTTTATATATTTGTACGCACAACCGTTGCCGCAGCATTCTTTGCGAGGCCATCACTAACGCCTCGAACGGCAATGTAGAAGCGCGCAGTGCGGGCAGCCAGCCTGTCGGTGAAGTACACCCTCTTTCTCTTAAGTACCTTGCAGAGCGCGGGTTCAGTACAGACGGCCTTCAAAGCCAGTCGTGGGATGAATTTGAAGATTACGATGCTGATCTTGTTGTCACGGTTTGTGATTCAGCGGCGGGCGAGTCATGCCCTGTTTATTTCGGTAAATCTCTTAAGGTGCACTGGGGCTTAGAAGACCCGTCTAAGTTAGAAGGTAGCGAACAAGAGAAAGCAGAGGCATTCAACAACACCATCGATATTATTGAAAAGCGTGTAGCGGCATTAGCAGAACTTGCTGAGAAAAACTTAGATAAAGCAGCGCTTAAAGAGACACTCTCAAAATTAGGAGCCCAGTAATGGGTAACAGTAAATCAATGAGCCAAGATATATCAAGCAACCAAGAAAGCTCAACGGCACAAAGCCCATCTGATAACGCGGTAATGGCGCAAATGCACAAGCCAATTATGGCTAACTTTGCATCAAGGTTCTCAGATCACAAGCCGCGTATTTTGCTACTTTACGGCTCGCTCAGAGAACGCTCGTACAGCCGCCTAGTAATTGAAGAGTCGGCGCGGTTGCTCGAATACTTTGGCGCTGAAGCCAAAATCTTTGACCCTCGTGGATTGCCGCAGCCAGATACTGAAGATGACTCACATCCAAAAGTGAAAGAACTGCGTGAGCTTATGATGTGGTCTGAAGGGCAAATTTGGTGTTCACCAGAGCGTCACGGCAGCATGACTGGCATTATGAAAAGCATGATCGATTGGGTACCGCTTAGCCTTGGCGGCGTTCGACCAACCCAAGGAAAAACGCTGGCGATCATGCAGGTATCTGGTGGCTCACAATCATTTAATGCGGTAAATCAAATGCGTATTTTAGGACGCTGGATGCGCATGTTAACCATCCCAAACCAGTCTTCTGTAGCAAAAGCGTTTTTAGAATTTGAAGACGATGGTCGCATGAAGCCGTCCCCTTACTACAACCGCATAGTGGATGTAGTTGAAGAATTGGTGAAATTTACTTTGCTTACCCGCGACAACAAGGACTTTTTAGTTGACCGCTATTCCGAGCGCGTTGAAAGCGCAGAGGAAGTGAGTAAGCGTGTTAATCAAAAATCGTTGTAAAGTAAGACAAAGGTGAATCAGAATGGGTTTCTTTGAACGTTATTTGTCAGTGTGGGTTGGCCTTTGCATTGTTGCAGGGGTGGGCCTAGGCTATGCCATGCCGGGTGTATTTGCGTCTATTGCGACGCTTGAATATGCGCACGTAAACCTGATAGTGGCAGTACTTATTTGGCTAATGATTTACCCAATGATGGTACAAATAGACTTTGGCTCAATTAAAGACGTTGGTAAAAAGCCGAAAGGCCTTGTACTGACCTTGGTGATTAACTGGCTGATAAAGCCCTTCACTATGGCACTATTGGGTTGGCTATTTTTTAAGGGCATTTTTGCCGACTGGGTAGATCCGCAAACTGCCACTGAGTACATTGCAGGCATGATCCTACTGGGCGTCGCTCCATGCACAGCGATGGTATTTGTGTGGAGTCACCTTACCAAAGGGGATGCTAACTACACATTAGTCCAGGTATCAATTAACGACTTGATTATGGTCGTTGCCTTTGCACCTCTTACCGCCATGCTGCTGGGCGTAACAGATATAACCGTACCATGGGATACCCTGCTGCTTTCTGTTGCACTGTATGTTGTATTGCCATTGGTCGCGGGTTATATCACGCGCCGTCGCTTGGAAAATAAAGGCAATAACACGCAAGGAAATGGCGCTGTTGACGCATTGGTTAGCAAGCTCAAACCCTTTTCAGTTATCGGCCTGCTACTCACTATTGTTATTTTGTTTGGTCTTCAGGCCGAAACTATTTTATCGCAACCGCAAGACATCGTGCTTATCGCAATACCGCTACTAATACAAACTTACGGTATTTTTGCCATTGCTTACTTTGCGGCAAAACGTATGAAACTGCCGCATAATGTTGCAGCACCGGCATGTATGATTGGGACGTCTAACTTTTTTGAATTGGCGGTAGCTGTCGCTATTTCGCTATTTGGTTTACACAGCGGCGCAGCACTTGCCACTGTGGTGGGTGTATTAGTTGAAGTGCCCGTAATGCTTTCGCTAGTGTGGTTTGCGAACAAAACGCGCCACTGGTTTGACTAAGCGCATATGAAAAAGGGCGAACCACAGTTCGCCCTTTTTCATCAATTTTTCTCATCAACCTTTATCGACGCTTTTTACAACGCTCTTTATAAGTCGTTAAAATCTTAAACCGCAATCGCTGGTTTGTAAGTATCGGGAAGAATAAAACCAAAGCGCTGCAAAACTGACGTTAGCACGTCTCGCTTTATCGGCTTTTCTATAAAACCCAGTGCACCTAAAGACATCACTTTTTCTTGCATCATTGGCTGAATATCGCCAGACACGACGATAACAAACGTTTCTAGCTGACGGCGTTTTATTTCACTCAACACACTGATGCCACCAAGAACAGGCATGGTCAGGTCCAGTAAAACCAAGTCTATTGTGTGATGAGCCAATACTTCCAACGCGTCCATACCATTTGACACTTCGTAAATAGTTTCAGCAAAGCCATCTGGCAAATTGCTTCTCGCCATTTTTCGCGCCAGCGCCGAGTCATCACAAATAAGAATATTAAAACCCATCAAATACAAACTTATAATTGGTTATTAATCCGTCAACAGAATACATTAAACGAAAGTATAATAAAACAAAAAAGTGTCTGATAATTGGTAACTTAATCGCTATCTGCGCCAAACTTCACTCTTCAAGCTATCTATTTTGTGGTAGATATAGCGAGTAACAAAATAAGGAACACACGACCATGCAAGAGTTAGCTACTAGCCAAGATAAGAGTTTGGTAAGAAAAGTTGCCTATCAAATTTTGTCTCATTTCGATAAGAGTTATCGATGGTTCACCCGCATCACTCGTGGCGCTCAAGAAAGGTTCGAAAAGGGAAATTGGAAAGAAACTCAGCTTGCCTCTAAAGAGCGAATAACCATTTACGAGCAAAGCCTGTCAGACGCTGTCGCCGAAATTTATCAGCTAACTCAAGTACATCAAAAAGACGACGCTTTCTGGCAAGAGCTTAAGAAAGTATTTGCTTTACAGCTAGAAGGCCACCCGCAGTTTGAGCTAGCCGAAACCTTTTACAATTCTGTAATTGGTCGCTTGTTTAAACATAGAAAAATCGATAACGATATGATGTTTGTCTTGCCCAGCCGCTGTTTCTTACCCGGGCAAGACAGAGACAAAGTGATTAACAGCTTCGACACCACCACCACGGTGCGTGAAATGTACGAGTCAATTTTTAAGATATATCGATACAACATTCCATTTGAAAACTTCGAGCGAGACCTACAGAACCTTGAAAGCGCGCTTCGCGCTCGGTTGAACAAGGAGCAGCTAGCCAGCGTTCAAGCTGTGGAAATCCTTAAGCCTACGTTTTTTAGAGGAAAAGCCGCTTACCTGATTGGGCGAATTTGCATGCCCGACGAAACGCTGCCGTTTGTTATCGCCATGAGACGCTATAACGAACCCCATATGTTTGTGGATGCGCTGTTAACTGATCGCAAAGACTTAAGCGTTATTTTCGGTTTTGCTCGCAGCTACTTTATGGCTGACACTCAAAACCCTGCGGAAGTTGCCGCCTTTCTTCAAGAGCTTCTCCCCAATAAAAAGCACTTCGAGCTGTACATGGCAATGGGACACTACAAGCACGGTAAAACAGTGTTTTATCGCAACTTCTTGCAGCACATGGACGAGTCAGACGACAAATTTGAGGCGGCCCCTGGCATTCGAGGCCTGGTCATGATGGTTTTCCATCTTCCGTCTTATGGCGTGGTGTTTAAGATTATTAAAGACGAGTTTGCAGAGAGCAAAAAAATCACGCGTGAGCACGTTAAGGAATGCTACAAACTCGTGAAAATGTCAGATCGTGTGGGCCGAATGGCCGACACTCATGAATATGTGAATTTTAGGTTTCCGCTAGACAGAATTGAGCCTGAGTTAATTGATGAACTCAAAGAGACGTGTGCATCGAGTCTAGAATTCACTGAATCTGAACTCATCATTAAACACATGTACATTGAACGGAAAATGACGCCGCTTAATCTGTATCTACAAGAAGAAACAGATGAAGAGAAAATTACCCGTGCACTAGATGAGCTTGGACTGTGCATTAAGCAAATTGCCATGGCCAACATATTTCCTGGCGACATGCTACATAAAAACTTCGGTATTACCCGTCATGGCCGTGTTATTTTCTACGACTATGATGAAATTTGTTTAATGAATGAGCGCAATTTTAGATCCCTGCCGAAATCTGACGATCCTTATGCTATTGATACGCTCTCGGTAGCGCCTAACGACGTGTTCCCCGAGCAGTTTGAGCACTTCATTGTAGGTAAACGCAAGTTCAAAGATATACTTAAATCGTTGCACGGTGATTTGATGACCCCTGAATATTGGCACGAAGTTCAGGAAAAATGTGCACGAGGCGATGTTCAACACTTCACGCCTTACAACGCCAGCATGCGTTTTGACAGAGGCTAACTAAGTTAAGTGTTTGATCAAGATGCACGTTGACCGGGGCCCCAGTGTAGTTCAATAGTGTAGAGCAAGCCAAAGCACTGTGCATGCGCCCTCTAGGGCACTAGACACCTGAACAAATTGTCGCTACATGCGAAAAAGCTTAAAAGTGATCGTTTCGTTACTTAACACTCGTAAAAGCATGTGAAAGCGATACTGCTTTGCGACTGCTTGATTTTGCTTGCTGACGATTAATCGCCACATAATGGCGACAGCAACGCCAAACAAGTGTGTGAATGTTGATAAACAAAAGAAGCGTAATAATGAAAGTGCTACTTGTAGAAGATGATCCAAAGGTTGCCTCGCACATTGCAAATGGACTATTGGGTGAAGGGCATGAATGTATTACTGTAGGTGATGGAACATCAGGCTACCAACAGGCGTCGAGTAACGAATTAGACGCCGTAATTCTGGATGTGATGCTGCCCGAACTCGACGGTTTTTCTGTTTTAGAAAAACTTCGCGAAGAAGGCAATACAACGCCCGTTTTATTACTGAGTGCAAAAAGTCAGGTTGAAGACAAGGTCAAAGGCCTTCGCACAGGCGCTAATGATTATTTAACTAAGCCTTTTGCCTTTGAAGAGTTACTTGCTCGCGTTGAAGGCCTTGCAGGTCGTAACAAAGAAGGTGAAGACAAGACGCTGATAAAAGTAGGCGACCTCACTCTAGACCTAGTTAACCGCAAAGTATTGCGTGGCGATCAAGAGATCGACCTGCAGTCTAAAGAATTTCAATTGCTTGAATGCCTGCTCCGTCACAAGGGTAAAGTCGTGACGCGAAGCATGCTGCTTGAGCAGGTTTGGAACTATCATTTCGACCCGCAAACGAATGTGATAGATGTTCACATTAGCCGCTTGCGTCAAAAAGTGGATAAGGCGTTTAATGTCCCGCTTATAGAGACTGTGCGAGGCACAGGATATCGAATAGCGGATGGGCTTGCATGATAGCAATACGCGACTTTACGCGTAGTTCAAGTTTTCGCGTAGGCGTATTGCTCACCACTCTAGCTTGTATTGCCATTGTTTTAATTGTTTATTTTTGGCGATTAACGAGCAGCGACTTGTTTATTTCGGAATCGAATGCTGCAGTTAATGCCAAAACAAACGCGCTTATTACTCTCTATGAAAACCTCGGTATTGACGCGGTTAAGTTAGCGATAGCCAAAGACAATGGCCAACATTCGCCAAATGGCTCAACAATCACCTCAGCGTCCGACCACCTACGTTCATTTGTTGCACTGAGTAAAGATGAACAAGTAGTGGCTGGCAATTTGTCGTCAATTCCCCTTGTTCTTGAGCGCCACAAAAGCGCCAGTTTTGCTACCGCAGAAATAGTTATTTCCCGCCCCAATAGCACAACGAGAAAAACGCTGCGCCAAGCACTTATGAGAGAAGTAACCCTTGGCGATCACGTGCTTTACGTTGGTCGCGGCATTGACGATTTATACAGCGCACAGTGGTTTGGTAAAACGTTCAGCTGGATCATTGTGGTGTTGCTTTGTACCTTGAGTGTGCTGAGCTTCGCTATAGCCGTTTACGTGGTTAATCGAATTAACCGCATGTCGCAAACGGCAGATAAGATTATCAAAACGGGAAACCTGCAAGAGCGTTTAGAAATTGACAGTAATTGGGACGATCTGAGCAGTTTGTCATTTGTGTTTAATCAAATGCTCGATACTATCGAAAGCTCAGTCAACAATATTAAGTCAGTGACCGATAGCATTGCTCACGACTTACGAACGCCCCTATCTAGACTTCGCAACACGTTAGAAAAAATAGAAGACGACCAACTAAGGGAAGATACAACCCAAGAAGCCGATAACCTGCTTAATATGTTTAACAGCTTGTTACGCATAAGTGGGCTTGAAACCACCAATAAAAAAGAAGGCTTTTGTACCACTGATGTACGCGCTATTGTAGAAGACGTAGTTGACCTATATCACCCCCTTGCAGAAGAACGCGACATTACCCTATCGAGCGAGCTCGATGCAGTTACTATGCTTGCCGATCCTAACCTGCTATTTCAAGCTGTAGCTAACGTGTTAGACAACGCCATAAAGTACTCTAACGAAAACAGTGTGGTCACCGTACAGCTCTCTACCACGGCAAGTCATATCGTGATTGCTGTGAACGATGCGGGAATTGGCGTGGGTGAACATGAAATTGTTAATCTAGAACGCCGCTTTTATCGGGCAGACGGCAGTAGAACCAGTAAGGGAAATGGGTTGGGCTTATCGCTCGTGTCTGCCATTGTGAAGTTACATGACGGCCACATTTGGTTTGTTCACGACCCGCTTGTAAAGGGGCACGGGTTGGGCGTGGTGTTTACGTTTAAGCGTTAAGTTCTAGATTCTCGCTTTTAGTTTGTGAACAAAAAAACGCTGAGGTCTTTTTCAGAGCATCAGCGTTTTTTAAAACGATATTTTTAACGTTGTAGTATGTGGCGGCCGCTTACGCTAACAGCGACTTCACATACGCTTTAATATCTTCATCTTGACCATGCTCAAACAGACATTGTTGGAAACGCTCGCCAGACACAGCTGTTTTAACCAGCTCAACGTCCATTTTCTTTAGTGAATCAACATAGCTCTCAGGCGCCAACGCACGCTTCAAATCTGCAAGAATACCTGCGTTTCTTACTTGAGGTTCTTTACGCTCAACGGGATAGCCAGCGCCACGCTCGCCTGTTAACACTTTCTCAAAGATATAACGCGCATTAAGTTCAGCGCCCCATCCAAAGCCTTTTGCAAAAGGTAACGCTAACGCATTTCCATTGTTAACTTGGTTAAACAAAAATGCATCTGAAGGATCGATACAATAACCGCAAAATACGCCTGGATGAGCATTCAACGACATCATAGCCCCTTGACCCGTACCACAGCCTGAAATCACAAAATCGACAGCTTTTGAGTTGAGTAGAATAGCTCCCATTATGCCTAAGTGCACATAGGTAAGATGGTGATCAGTTTCGCTGTTCATACCCACATTGAATACAGCGTGTCCCAGTGAGTCCGCCACGCTTGTGAGCTCATTTAATATTACCGGATTCTTAGCCGCCTGACTGTTTTCCATCATCAATGCAACTTTCATGAACGCTCCTAAGCAAAGAAAAATAACGAATTAAACGCTTACATTAGCATGGAACGAAATGCCACCTCACGGGTAATGCCAAAGTAAATGTCGATTAGTTTCAAATGTGAAACGAAAACGGAAATATATGAAGATGGAGGGCCGACGAGTAACAACTCACTGACCAGTAAATCTACTGGCCAGCATTTTTCAAAAAACGAGGTTAATGGCGTATTAGTCTGTTTGTTTTTGCATAAATATGGTGACTTCTGCCATCACAATGCCAAACTTACGAATATACGAACGGTTCATCATAGTACTGTCGTCAAATGCCCAAAACCAATCGTCAAACGTCACTGAATAGGTAGTGTCATCCACCGGCAAATCCATCTCGTAATGAAAGTTAAATGCGTTGCCAAAGCTTGTGCCTTTGGCTGGACCATCAATGTCACTCGCGCGACCCACATAGCTATTATCACTCTGCTTTACGATGGTCCAAGTACGGGACGTTGGACCGTCGCCCACACCGTAATTAAAGGATTCATCAAGGGTTAACGTATCGCCATCTACTGAACCATCGATGTCTACTACGAACCTTTGCACCACCTCGCCCGAGCGGTTCTGAACAATGCCCCAGGCTTTAACGTTCCCATCAAAAAATTGCTCAATATCGAAAACAGGCGATACAGATCTGTAGTCTTCACCATCGACTGAAACAGAGCATCCGGATAGCCCTGCCACCGTTAAAGCGGCAATTCCGATTCCTAAAACAAACTTCACCGTATTCTTTATCACTTTCGCAACCTTAATCAATTGACGAGATAGACTTGGCGTAATGCTAATAAAGCGTTGCCCTTATCCGTTTCCCAATAACTTCTTTCTAAATTTTGGCTCAGACGTTTTATCGCTTAGCCAGATATCAAAAAAACGCTGTGTAAATACTTTGTCTCCAATTTCATCAGCCTTTTCACCGTTCACGTAAAACACACTCGTGCCATCTTTCGTAGCGATACCGGTAATGACGTCGCCCTCGCTGACGTCAGGAAAGATACTATTCATCAGGGAAAGCCACTTGTCTGAATCATCAGCCGATAGGTCTCCTTGCTTTTTCATTTCATCAATAGAACGCTGGGCAATTTTCTTGCCTTCCAAGTCTCGCTGGTACGTTAACTTTAGTGCAAAGGGGGGCTGGTTGGCGTATTCACCTTCAGGCGCATAAAGCTCTCCGGTATACACGTCCCAGAAGTAGTAAGAGAACATTCCTTTTCCAACGAGCTTTGCATTGGGAACATAATTGCTGATGTGCTTAGCATCTGGCTCTTGCGCAACCGCATTCTTTGACATGGTTAGCCCGCTTGTTGATAACGAAACAAAAAGAATGATGGAAAACATCTTCGCAGCCATGCTAGCGCTATACATCGAATATCCCCACACACCACTGGCACTTTCTGGGGGCATTGATAAGGATTTAGCTCTCAACTGGCGCCATAGGCCATACATTTTGATAACCATAACTATGCTCTTATTAGCGTAATAAACTTTACAGGTCTTTTATTGAATTTCTATCTGGTTATACTCTTGCCTTCACACATTTGATCAACTGATACTAGGCTCTCGTTGTGCTTCCCCTTGATGCATTTAAATCGTCATTAACCCTGCCCTCACCGCTAATCCCATTTAAGCCAAATTGGGAAGGTGCCAGCAAGGTATCGCTATTTGTTAAGCGTGATGATGCTATTCACCCTGTAATGTCAGGTAATAAATGGCGAAAGCTAAGTCATGCGCTCACCAGCCCGTTGCCAAAAACGATAGTGAGTTTCGGCGGCGGTTTTTCTAACCACCTGCATGCACTAGGCTTTGTTTGTTATAAATTGGGCATTCCTTTTAACGCCGTTATTCGCGGTGACTACAGCGCTGCACCTACACCCATGATTGAGGATTTGAAAAGTTGGGGCACCCGTATCGACTATGTAGACCGAGTCACTTACAAAAAGCGAAACGATAGCGCATATCTACTTCATCTTAAGCAGCACCAACCTGACGCGATGATCATTCCTGAGGGCGGAAGCCAAGCACAAGCGCTTCAAGGGATAAAGGACATGGTTGATGAAATCGACATAGACTTTGATTTTATTGTCGCTCCTGTCGCTAGTGGAGCCACTTTGGCGGGAATAGTCAGTGCATTAAATAAACGTAATGAAAATAATGCGAAAGACACTCTCCATCACACTGGTTGCAACGCTGTCGGTGTTGGCGTGCTGAAGGGTGAAGACTACTTAGAAGGATTAGTCGAACAATTTCTTCCAGCCTCGCTTGGGCGATCAAATTGGCATATTGAACACAACTACCACTTCGGTGGTTACGCCAAAGCGCCAAATGAGCTTCAAACCTTCTGCAACAATTTTAATAATACTTTCGATTTTGATATCGAGCCTGTTTATTCCGGCAAAGCCTTCTGGGCAGTTAAAGATATGCTGGCCAAAGGTATGTTTGAAGACGGGTCACGCATTGTTGTACTGCACACAGGCGGCTTGCAAGGCGCAAGATAAAACCCTTTTATAACAGAGTGTTGCGCTCACTACCTTTCGGTGTTACAACTATCCTTGTGAGCTTGCTCACAATTCTTTTAAACACTAAACAACGATAACAACAAGAAGTTTGTCGCAGGATGCGGCATAAACATTAGCGCTTGCTACCTGCAAACTTCATCAAGGAATGATTATGAAAGATATTTTCTTCTTCGACTCAATGTTAACCCCTAAGATTATCACTTTCGTGTACTGGCTATTGCTTTTAGGATCTGTGGTAAGTGGCGTAACAACGATGTTTGTAGGGTACGACGCGAGTTTTGTATACGGCCTATTTATTATCGTGTCTGGCTGTATTGGCGCAAGAATCTGGTGCGAACTGCTTATCGTACTTTTCAAAATTCACAGCAACCTTCAGAAAATTGCTAGTAAAGAATAACGTTACTCCTTGTTAAAGGTGCCGCTCTGCGCAGCACCTTTAATTAAAACGAAATAGTTAAAGCAAAATTACGCTACTGCAACAGTGTCCGTGTAACGTTTCAACGTATCTAAATAATCCATTTTACGCTTTTCAGAAAGCCAACTGGTTTTAAAGCTATTTTCAACAAGCGTGATTAAATCCTCTTTGCTGAATTGCCCTTCTTCTTGTAGGGCAATTAAATTCTCATTCAAGTAGGCTCTGAAATAAGACGGATCGTCTGAATTGATACTCGGCAGCAACCCTTTTTCCAACATTTGTTTCAATTCACAAGAAGTGAGTGATTGAACAACAAATTTGTTTGAAACAGGACAGACCGTTAATCCCAAATTTTTTGATTTTGCAAGCTCGCATAAAGCATCAGATTCGAGAATATTTACACCATGATCAATCCTGTCGACCTTAATATCCTCAATTACTTGACGTATGTGCTCTTGCGTATTGTCTTGGTTAACATCACAGTGCATTGTAAGTTTAAGTCCCCATGAACGCGCTTTTGAGAATACTTCTGCAAACTTTGATGGCGGGTTATTTTTCTCGTCGGAATCGAGCCCGACGCCGACTAACTTGTTGAGGTGGGGCTTAGCTAGCTTCAGATGTTCCATTGCTGATTCAGCCGACATATCTCGCAAGAAGCACAGGATAAGCTGACTTTCTACACCCAATTCAGTGCGCGCATCTTTTTGCGCTGCATGTATTCCGTTAATAACGCTATCGAAACTCACACCTCGAATTGTATGAGCTTGGGGGTCAAAGAAAAGCTCAACATAAACGATGTTCTGTGCTGCGGCTCTCTTAAGGTATGCCATAGTAAGCTGGTAGAAGTCATCCTCTTCTATGAGCACGCTCATACCCGCGTAGTAAATATCGAGGAAAGAAGGTAAATCATAAAAATCATACGCCTTTATCATTTCTTCAGGTGTTTTGGCTTTCAGTGAAACGTTATTTTTCTGCGCTAAGGCAAAACTTAGCTCAGGCTCTAATGTGCCTTCAATATGAACGTGAAGTTCGGCTTTTGGCATATTTTCAATAAACTCTTTCATTTAACTTCCCTATTTCCTTGGCGCTTTTAGCTACTGTAAAAGCTTGGCTAGTATGTTGTTACCAACTGATAAGGTGTTAATCTGCAAAAAGTGCGCCTAAGGAAAGCGAATTCAGTCAGACGCTGTTGGTTGTAATGCAACTCTAGAGGTTGCGGATCCTTGAGTGTGGAAAGTCTATTTAAATGGCATTCCCACTTTGCTTCATCTCGGTCAACAATATGCTTTACTTTGGTGCGTTTCTGCCAATGAATGTGTGCAAATTGAATGAGTTGTAAAAACATAGTTCAGGCGCGCGAGCACCATTACTATCAATCTGCGACAGGATAGCCAAACAACCTCTTTAACTTTGCTTTTATCCCTTTTGCGTGCTGAAGCTGTTCACGAAGCACACCTATTTGACTGAAGTTAGCGCTAAGAGGATTGTCCTCAGGCATTTTTCCTACAATGCCGTACTTTATCGTTATCGTTTTGTCTTCTTTAGCGAAAGTGCCGAATAATTTATCCCATATAATAAGTACGCCACCGTAATTCTTATCGATGTATGGTTTATTCGTTGCGTGATGAATACGGTGATGCGTAGGCGTGTTGAAGATACGCTCTACCCAGCCTAGGTTTCCAATTGTCTGAGTGTGTACAAAAAACTGATAAGCCAGATTGATAGCGACAATGGCAAAAACCAGACTTGGTGAAAAACCAATAAAAATCATTGGTACCCAGAACAGCCACATGCCAACAAAAGGGTACAAAACGCTTTGCCTGAAAGCCGTTGTGAAATTCATTTTTGTCGAGCTGTGATGTACCACATGCGCTAGCCAAAACCAGTGTATGTTGTGTGAAGCACGATGAAACCAGTAGTACAAAAAGTCTTGAAGGATAAAACCTGCAAAAAGTGATAGTGCACTAAGCTCTATTTTAAATAGTGAAAACTGGTGTAACCAAATAAAAAAAGGCATTAGTAGAAGCAAGACCAATGCATCAGAGCCCTGATGCAATAGTGCAAGTAAGGCATTGTTCACACTGTCTTTTACATTGTAAAACTGTCGCGCTTTCTTAAATTCAACAAAAACACACAGTAGAAATACGGGGCTTAACCCTAGCAAAATAAGTTCAACGGGGATCAAAGCGTGCTCCTAACTTATCTAGACATTGCTCAATATCGTTTTGCAACAAGCGCGTCAGTAACCAGTTTGGTATATACCAGGGCGCCCGACAGGTAATGCGATAAGAAACGTTTGTTAAATTTTCCTGCTGCGTGAACGCAATAACGCCCCTGTGAGCTTTGACTGGAAAGTCATCAACCACTCTATATTCAATGCCGTTGGTATCTGCGTGAATAATCTCTTCTTTAAAACGTACACTAAGAATAGAGACTTCTCTTACGCAGCCCTTTCCACCGCTAATCTCATTATCATTTTCTGCTTTCAATACCTTAAACGACGCGTTGAAAAAATCGCTTAAATTCTGGTGATCAAGCAGCGTATCGCGCAGTTCTTTGGGCGTTGCAGCAATATTTTTTTGGTAGTAAACGTTAACCATCTACGTTATTTCCTTTTCTGATGGCTCCTAGCATAAATTGACATTTTTATTTTATCTTGCGTTAATGCGACAGTGTTTTTGTTATTTTGCGACAAGCATATGCCATCAGTTTCCTCAGCCTATATCCAAAGTACGGTGAGCTATTTAGTTAGCTTAGGCGTTAATGCCGACAATGTTTCGTTAACTACCCAAAAGCATGACTCACTGTCTGGCTCTTCACGTGTTGATATGAATGTATACGTTGAGCTGTTAAACCAAGGGGTAGCACTAACCAACAATTCGCTATTTGGTTTTGAGTTGGGTAAACATATTCAGGCGAAAGATTACGGAGTACTGGGTTACCTTGTTGAAAGTTGCGAAAACTTGGCTCAAGCCATAAATGCGCTTACTCGCTTTGACGCTTTAGTCGCTGACATCGGCACCACTAGCGTGTTTTTCGAACCTGACAATACCCGCGTTGAGTGGGTACCCAAAAGCGCCGATTGCAAGCAGATGGTATTGCGCAACACCACAGCCTGGGTAGCAACCGTCTACAAGATATTAGGTTCTGCCTGTAAACTGAATGCCGTTACCTTTACGTTTCCTTTGAGCGATTCGGAAAAAGCCATGCTAGCGATGTGGTTCAATTGTGAGGTGGTTGATAACGCCAACACCAACGCCATTATTTTTCCTCAGCACCTTTTACATATTCCATTTACCAGCGAGAACAAAGCGATGTTTAGTGCGCTCGTAAAAGTATCCGAAGAAGAACTAATGGCGAGCAGAGGCGGCGACCGTGTTCAATTTGCCAATAGCCAGTTCACCGCCAATCAGCATGAAGACATAAGTCATAGAGTCGTTGCGCTTTTAAAAGCCAATCCAACCTTAAAAGGCTGCGATCAGCAACGCATAGCCAATGCACTTTTTATCAGTCCGCGCACCTTACAGCGAAAATTGAAGCAAAGTGGCACTAGTTTTCAACAAATTCTCAATAGCGAACGCAAAGCCCGCTTAGATGATTTGCTGAAACATCACTCCATCGCTGATACCGCAGATTTATTGGGGTTTCAGGAACAATCATCATTTACCCACGCCTTTAAAAAGTGGTACTCAACAACACCACTGAAATACCAAAAACAACTTTTAGCGCCTTAAAGCTAATGTCCACTTCCTTATCGCCGAACTATTAAGTCGCGTTGAAAAACAACCGATAAAAAGCAATCGCCCTAGGGCCTGTTGACCTTTGGTGTACGAATTTTGGTCTAAATGGAAGCCTTTTAATCGCGAAACAGTCCTGCAAGCCTAGCGGGCTAAGTTAAAGGACTGTGACAAAGAGTAAAAGGCTTCCATAACGACCCCTTCGGGCAGCGCCTTTGTGCCATCTATACTGCGTTGAATGTTCTCGATTTAGAACCACTAAACCGTCAAACATTCGCCTTGTCTAGATGGCACACAGACCGCTGCCAAATGTACAACAAAGGTCAACAGGCCCTAGGTTAGTCTCTTAATCTTTTAGTATGAAATGGTAATGTTTAGCTATCGCAATGGTGAATATTAAACTAATGTGACGTAGTAAGCGTAGGTATTAGCAAGTGTCCAGCAACGCTAACTCACAGGAGATGCGCTATGATCGACCGTCCAGTTACATTGCCAACGCCATTAAACGTACTCGTGTCGAAGTCACTAAGCTTATGTGAGCTTATATTACCCGTATGCGATGTGTTTTACCCCTTTGCTGCCATCTATGAAAACGGCCGAGTAGGTTGTATTTTCAACGACGAAACACAAGGTCAAAAGCGAGAGTCACAGCTTATCGAGCAGCTTCAGTGGCGAATTATCGATACCACCACCGACACAAACAGCTACAGCGTATTGGTTTATGCTGCGGCGGTTAATACCCAAGACAGTAAAACCCTCGACGCCATTGCCATAGCCACTGCTACACCAAATCATGAAGAGCGTTTGATTCTTTACCCTTATTACAAAGTTGATGATAAGGTAGTCATATCGCCACCAATTGATACGGTTACCCGGTGAAATTCGAGCGACTTTATATTTTAAACCGAGCAGAATTGCAGACACGTTAGTAATTTTAAAAACGTGTCTGCTTTCGTATCAGCTCAAACTTCTATTGAACGACGTATCTCGGCGTAGACCATAAACGGTCAATAATGAGGCCTTGGAAAGGTAGGCCGCTAGTAGGTGTGCAATACCTTTTACATTCGTTGTTACGATTAAAATTTTTTGTACTGTCATGGGCTGTCTTTGCTTGCCAAATCCCATTGGTCTGCTAGCATTCAGCCCAAAATTCATTAGCAAAATTAGGGATTAGTTATTATGTCTCGCGTTTTAATTATTGGTGCTGGCGGTGTTGCGTCGGTAACTGTGAAAAAATGTGCACGTTTACCGCAACATTTCGACGAAATTTACTTAGCAAGCCGCACGGTATCTAAGTGTGAAGCGCTACAGCAAGAAGTAGGTGCAGATCGCGTTAAGGGTGTTTTCGCTGTTGATGCTGACAACGCAAAAGAAGTGGAAGCACTTATCAACGAAGTAAAGCCAGACCTAGTAATCAACCTTGCGTTGCCATATCAAGACCTTCCAATCATGGATGCATGTCTTGCAACTAATACTGATTACCTAGACACCGCCAATTACGAGCCTAAAGACGAAGCGAAGTTTGAATACTCGTGGCAGTGGGCTTACCAAGACAAGTTTAAAGACGCGGGCATTATGGCCCTTCTTGGCAGTGGCTTTGATCCAGGTGTAACTAACGTTTACACAGCATATGCAGCTAAGCATTACTTCGACGAAATCCACTATCTTGATATCGTAGACTGTAATGGCGGCGATCACGGCCAGGCTTTCGCGACTAACTTCAACCCTGAAATCAACATTCGTGAGATTACCCAACGCGGTCGCTATTGGGAAAACGGCGAGTGGAAAGAAACCGATCCGTTAAGCGTACGTGAAGATCTGGACTATCAAAACATTGGTGTTCGCGCATCTTACCTGATGTTCCACGAAGAGCTAGAGTCTATTGTTAAGCACTTCCCTACCCTTAAGCGTGCACGCTTCTGGATGACCTTTGGCGATGCTTACCTTAACCACCTGCGTGTACTTGAAGGTATTGGTATGACTAGCATTGAGCCAGTTGAATTCCAAGGCCAGAAGATTGTACCACTAGAGTTCTTGAAAGCAGTACTTCCTAACCCAGGCTCACTTGCTGAAGGTTATAGCGGTATGACGTGCATTGGCACTTACATCACAGGCATTAAAGACGGCAAAGAAAAAACTATCTTTATCTATAACAACTGTGACCACGCGAAATGTAACGAAGAGGTAGGCGCGCAAGCAGTATCTTACACCACAGGTGTTCCTGCGATGATTGGCGCAGCGCTTATGCTTAACGGCACATGGAAAGAAGCAGGTGTATGGAACATGGAACAATTCGATCCAGACCCATTCATGGATATGCTTAACGAGCATGGTCTGCCATGGCACGTACTCGAATGTGAAGGTAGCCCTTTCACTAAATAATTGAAACATCAGGGCGCTTAATTCAAGCGCCCTTTTTTATTAACGCCACTATTTAAATCTAGATCAGATTACTGGAATGTAGGATACAGAGTAGTTTTGAGCTACGACCTGTAATGTAATACATTAGGCGTTTGATAAATGTTGAAAGCCGTTTTATTTTTTGGAGCTTTATCCCATTGACCGATTTAACTCAACGTACTGATATTCCCTCTCCTTGCTACGTGCTTGAAGAAGCAAAATTAATTAAAAACCTTGAGCTGATGAAACGGGTTCAAGACGAATCTGGCGCGCGTATTATCTTGGCGCTTAAAGGCTTTTCTATGTGGTCTTGCTTCGACATCATCAAACAGTACTTACACGGAGCAACGGCCAGTTCGGTTTGGGAAGCGAAACTTGCTGCAGAGATGGGTAAAGAAGTTCACGCATATTCTCCTGCGTACAAGGTTAATGACGCAAAGGAATTGGCGGGTCTTGTTAATCACCTGTCTTTTAATAGTTTGACCCAGTGGAACGCGCATAAAGACGTGCTAGCAGGCGTGTCGTTAGGCCTTCGCATAAACCCTGAGCATCAAGAAGCAGATACGCCACTGTACGACCCAGCTGCACCAGGTTCGCGCTTAGGCATACGTGCTAGTGAGCTAGAAGGCGCAGACTTATCGGGTATTGAAGGATTTCACTGCCACAACCTTTGTGAGTGTGATTCTTTTGCTACTGCACGCACGCTTGAAGCCATTGAAAAGCGTTTTGGCAAATGGCTTGGTCAATTAAAGTGGTTAAACCTAGGTGGCGGACACCTGATGACCCGTGAAGGGTATGATGTTGAGCACCTCATCAACACATTAAAAGACTTTAAAGCCCGTTACCCACACCTAGACGTAATTCTTGAGCCAGGGTCTGCGGTAGCATGGCAGACAGGGCCATTAATTTGCGAAGTGGTTGATATGGTAGAAAATGACGGAGATATCGCTATTCTAGACATTTCAGCTACTGCACATATGCCAGATGTACTGGAAATGCCTTATCGACCTACAATTTTGAGCGCGGGTATGCCTGATGAAAAAGCATATAATGTGAAGCTAGGTGGCAATTCGTGCCTTGCTGGCGATGTCATTGATACCTACTCATTCGATGCGCCGCTTAAGGCCGGCGATCGATTACAGTTTGAGGATATGATGCATTACACCATGGTAAAAACCACCTTCTTCAACGGTGTAGAGCATCCTGCTATCGGCATCCTGCGTTCTAACGGCGATTTCGAACTAGTTCGCGAATTTAGCTACGAAGACTTTAAAGGTCGTTTGTCTTAATTAGCTTTTTTGTAATTGGCTAATTGTTCATAAGCCTTTTTACGGGCAAGCTGTTTGATTAAACAAACAGCTTGCTAATTTACACGGCTCACACAGTAAATTCCCTACTATCTGATTCACCTTAATCAATGAACCCCTCATTTTTCTCAGGTTAATATTAAACCCAAATATGAGTTAATAGTCACCAGAGAAGACTGATGCGAACACTAAGTAGTTTTAGATAACTACTTAAGAAAATAACGCCCTCTTCATCAGCTTAAAATTCACCTTCCAATTTGTCTTAATTTTATGCTTTAGCGCGCTTTTTCTACTGACTTTGGGATCTTCAACGTTTGCAATAACGTCTTCAAGGGCTGCAGGGTGTAAATTAAAATCTTCAACCCTTTCTTTTGGAACATTTCCATAGCCTTTATATTCATTCACCTTGTTTTCAAAATGAATAATCGACATCCACATTCGCTTTCCTCTGACAGGCGTCAGTTCTTTTACACCACTCCAATATCCGTGCCTTTCTTGACACCAGATGGTTTTAAAATCTTCACTTTTTTCAATTAAACTCATAAACGGATTATGCACATGTGAGTGCAGGCCTAGCCTTACACGAGGCGCTACCTGCAGCGTATATCCGTCAACAAAGTCAATTGCCATAAAAGATTGCTCTGAAAATTGATTCTGTACTTCTTTAACGAAGTCTTGGTGAAGGCTATCATCGTTATCAAGCCTCGTCGTAATAAGAAAGGGGGCTGTTAATCTGGACGCTATTTCTTTTTTTATAGACGGGTAAAAGTTTTCCATTCCGTCTGCGTAAATAGGGATAAAATTGGAGAATTTTGAAGCTAGCTCGTTTATTTTTTCGCGATAAATTTCTGGTGTATTCGTATCGAAAAATACTAGCCATTCAAAGTTTTTTACCGTTTGAGATTTTATAGACGAATAACAGTACTGCTCAAACAGCTTCAATCTGTTTTCCATCCAGCTATCAGTTAAAACTTTGGATTGAGATTTGGTCTCATCCCAACCTTTTTTTCGAAGATTAAAGCGCGTTAATATGAAATGCTGAAACATGATAATGCCGTTGAATATAAGAAAATGAATTTACAAAGAAAAAGAATGCAAAAGGAATATTGAAATAATACCAATAAAAACTATTCTTTTACGAAATTTTTTCTTTTTCTTTGTTAACTAAGACCCACAAAACGTTGATTCGCTCACATTATTTCCTGAAAAAGGAAAAACTGAATTGATTTCAGGTCAGAGCGAGGCCTTAGCATTCAAGTAAACAACGTAGGAATTCATCGCGCATTGATTTTTATGGCGGCGCGATGGGGTTAGTGGCTATACAACTCCACTTCCCGACGCCGCCTCAGATTTGTCTATCTCACCTTCAGCCAACACTTCGTCATCTAACTCAATTTTAAATGACGTTCCTGCTTTTCCATGCAGGCTATAACGAAAGCCGTACATTTCGCCTTCATTAAGAGAAACTTCCGCAAAGGTATTAGGGTGGATTAAGTCGTAAACACCTGAGTCGTTAGCTTGAGAAAATATATCAACTAACCATTTTCCTTCTGACATGGTGATTTTGAGTGTTTTTGTCATATGAGCCTCCATAAACCTCAGTCCTTTTTGAACTGAGCAGTTGACGTGGATTACACTCTTTTGTATTTATTCCAAGGCCCTTAAGATCAACAACGTGTTTACGCTTTTGCGTCTAGCCCAGCTTGATAAAGCGCATTCTTTTTCAAGTCATAGTGAGTGGCGACCACCGCCGCGGCCTTTTTAAGCGGCATGTGCTCACACAAAACACTTAGCAACGACATTGCCTCACTGGGTATCGCCTGGTCACTTACCTTCGCGGGACCAATCATGACGACGAATTCGCCTTTCTGGTGCGCAACATCCGCATTGAGATAATCAATTACATCTTGCGCGCTGCCACTCACGTAGGTTTCGAAGGTTTTGGATAGCTCTTTCGCTACAACAATCTGGCGTTCGCCTAAAACGCGCTGTATATCAGTAACGGTGTCTAAAATTCGTCGTGGGGCTTCATAGTAAACTGTGGTGAACGTTCGATCTATTAGCGCTGACAACACGCTTTCACGTGCCTGCACTTTAACCGGTAGGAATCCTTCAAAAATAAACTTGTCTGTCGGCAGTCCCGACGCGCTTAATGCTGTTATTGCAGCACATGGGCCCGGCAGAGCGCTAACCGGAATACCTTGCTCACGGCACTTGCGTACCAAAACAAAGCCCGGGTCGCTGATTAACGGCGTTCCAGCATCACTTATTAATGCTACCGACTCGCCGCCCTTTAAACGCTCACAAAGCATTGCTGTGCGCTTATCTTCGTTATGCTCGTGCAGAGAAAGAGTTTTCGTTCCAATGCTAAAGTGCTGTAAGAGTCGAGCGCTGTGACGGGTGTCCTCGGCAGCGATCCAGCTTACTTCACTTAATACGCGTATTGCTCTGGCACTTATGTCGTCTAAATTACCGATAGGTGTTGGAACAATATATAAGGTGGCGGTGTCTGTCATAACAGTGATTAAGTCTTACGTTAATTTTGAAGAATATGCGATAAGTGTATCACGCCATTAGTCCAGATTATGCTGGCAAGCGTAGATTTTCACACTGGTTAAGATAAACTTGGCCTATAACGATGTAAAAGGAATGAAACTGTGCGTCATATTGGACAAGCTGGAAAAATCTTTACGCTATCAGCCGTCGCTTCTGTATTGGTGCTAACGGGCTGTGGAAGTACACCTAAAACCCAGTCAAAGCCTGTGGTAGTGGAACCTACCCCAATTGAAACCACACAGGTTGAAGATAACGTCACGCCTGAGCACAAACTCCTTGAAGCAAAAAAAGTATGGGAGCGCACCCGCAACAAAGAACAGCGCGATACGCTGTTGCTGCAAGCGGCTGACCTGTACCTTCAAAATCAACAGCCCGTTTTGGCTCAGCAAGTGCTATATGAGGTAAAAGAAGACGGTATTTCAGGTGTAAATCAATCTTATTACGCCCTTCTGGTAACCAAAGCCTATGCGGGAATGCCTGATGCCTCGGCAGAAGAATTGCTGGCTATGTTGGATGGCGTAACCGGTACAGGCGAAACCGCATTCCAAAAAGCGGAGCTTCAAACCCAGCTCTTCACGCAGCAAGGCAACCTGGCTGCGGCAGCGAATAGCGTATTAAAGACCAATCTTACTGACGATGAAAAAGTGCAACAAGTTTGGCAGTGGATTACCTCCATTCCTGCATCGTCACTAGATTCAGTAGGCAGTGCTTATCCCGACCTTTCTCCTTTCATTACTCTTCGCGAACTAACCGAAGAAAACGCGTCGTCACCGGAAAAATTAGCCAAAAGCCTGCAGCAATTTAAGCAGGTTTATCGCGGTCATGTATTAGAAAACGCTTTGCCTGAAAACGTAATTGAAGCAACCCAGCTTACCGATGCTGGCGCCAACGATATTGCGGTTTTACTACCACTTTCTGGCAGGTTAGCTCGCACAGGACAAGTAGTTAAAAATGGCATCATGGCGGCTTATTACACCGATGTTGAAAAGCGCCAAGATGAACACCTTCTACCTCGTCTTCGTTTTATCGACACCAACGAAGTAGATACACAGCATTTACTCAGCGAAATTGGCGATACCAAGTTCATCATTGGCCCTCTTTTAAAAGACACTGTTGAACGTTTAATTCCCAGTTTGCCGCTTGGTGTGAACGTACTTGCATTAAATAGGCCTGACGAATTGCCAGACAATGCGTCTGCTAAAGGGTTGGCAACAGGATCGTCAAATCCGGCGATAGCCGATGATGCTCTTGCCTCTGGTACAGGTCTCGCAGGTGATGACACACAAAATGAACTCCACTCATTAGGCTTGCCTACCTCGCTGAATTATTACGGGCTAGCACCAGAAGATGAAGCAAAGCAGCTTGCTGAATTTATCTTTAATAAAGGATATCGTGCGCCTATCGTTATTGCCGCACAAAGCAGTCTGTACCAGCGAATGGACGACACCTTTAAAAAGCACTGGCGAATACTCAACAATCAGGAAAACAAGCAGCGCGCCAACATAACGTCGGTATCGTTTAACGACAGTAATTCACTTCGAGAGGGAATTACACAGGCGCTAGATGTGGCGCAAAGCAACGAGCGTATCAATCAAATTGAGTACATGACAAATGATGAAGTGTACAACATGCCTCGCAGTAGGCGTGATATTGATGCCATTGTTGCATTTGCCTCACCTCAAGACACAGAACTGCTTAACCCCATTATCGAAGCGAGCTTAAACCCTTACGATGGCAAACAAGTCCCCGTGTATGCCACCTCTCGTTCAATGGATTACGACAGCGGGAAAAACCAATGGCGTGACCTGCAGAATGTGCACTTTATCGACATGCCTTGGTTAATGCCTTCACATAGTTGGCAACCTCTTCAGCAGGAGGTTGAACAGGCTTGGCAAAATCAAAATACTATGCAAAAACGTTTATTTGCGTTCGGTTTTGATGCCTATCAGTTGTTGCCTCAGCTAGGCATGCTTAACACGCTGAAGTATCTTTCACACGAAGGGTTAACGGGTACACTTTCCCTTAATCAACAAGGTGAAGTAATACGCAAACAGCCTCAGGCAATTATTCGTAACGAAAAAGTTCAAATGCTTTCGGAGTAAAATTATGTCAACACTGCAAGGGAGTGCAGCAGAAGACAAGGCCTGTAAATATCTTATGGAACAAGGCCTTACCCTTCGATGTCGAAATTACCGCACTCGGCGTGGCGAGCTCGACATTGTAATGCAAGACGGCAGCACCATAGTGTGCGTTGAAGTTAAATACCGAAGACGAAATCAGTTTGGCAGTGCTCTAGAGTTTGTGACTGCCAAAAAGCTCCAGCGAATTCAGGCTGCGTTTGATTTCTATTTGTTAGATAATGGCTTAAATCCAGCGTCTACTTCTCTGCGAATAGACGTTGTTGCCATAGACGGAGACAACCTTCAGTGGTTGAAGAACGTGGGCTAAAGACTGACAATATCCAGCTTTTAAACTGATGTCCCCCAAAGAGGGCTAGAAGCGTACGCCAACGATGGGCGTGGCCGATATTGATGAAAATGTCTTTATGTCAGAAGTATTCCGTTTGTTTTATCTTATGATTTGCAACCCTTCATCGGTTTGATGAAAGTTTCTTAGGTTCCCACAAATAATGAGTCATCCCAACAACAAGGTTTCGTCCAGCAGCGTTGATAACCAAGAAATAGAGCTAATAGTCGGCAACTCCAGCTCTAATTTTTCTGGCGTAACGTCTACGATGCTGCAAGTAACATCGCTACAGAAGCATATGATTAATTTGCGGATAATGGGCAAGCATTTTGTTCCAGACCCATCAATGACTATTACTTTTTGGGAGGTCGCAAAAATGTGTCGACGCCCGCTTAGTAATGGTAAGTGGCGAATTTTTCATGCGCGTCGCGTTGACGAGATGATTCAGGGTGTGATCCTCAAATACGTGTTTCGCGCCAAGATAAAGCTTGTATTTAGCTCTGCCGCTCAGCGAAAGCGTTCGGCTTCTACGGTGTGGTTAAGCAATAAAATGGATGCGGTTATTGCAATGGGTAATCGCTCTGCAAAATATCTAAATAAGCCCCCCGCCAAGATAAATCTACACGGTGTGCAAATAGACAACTACACGCCAGCAGAAAACAAGCAAGAAGCATGGCAAGCATTAGGCTACGGCGGCAAGTACGGCATTGGTATTCTGGGCAGAGTTAGAGAGCAAAAAGGCGTTCATCTATTTGTTGAAGCGTGCATCAAAGTATTGCCCAAATACCCTGACGTGAACGCAGTAGTTGTAGGTGCCATATCCTCGAGTAACCAAGAATTTGTAAACGAGCTTAAAGAAAAAGTTTCTAGAGCCGGGTTAACTGACCGAATTGTTTTCACCGGTGAATTGCCGTTTGAGCAAATTCCTAGAATCTTCAGTGCACTGTCATTAGTAAGTGCACTTAGCTATAACGAAGGGTTTGGATTAACTGTACCTGAAGCCATGAGTGCTGGAGCTGCGGTATTAGCTACTCAGGCGGGCGCATGGGAAGACATCATTAGGCCAGGCGTTGATGGGTATATTGTACCTACCAAAGATCAGCAAGCTGTTACAGAAAAGATGGATTTGCTGCTTTCGGATATGGACAAACTTGCAGAAATGGGCAAAGCCGGGCGCGAACACGTTGTGAAAAATTTTAAAGTTGAAGATGAAGCAAGAAACTTGGTTGAGTTTTTTCGCACGCTTCAATAGAAAATGCGGGTTGATTATCGCGAGCGATAAACGTTAGGCCTTTTTCTCTCGCGCTGAGGCCACAGTTTAAACCTCTGACTTTCAGATACTGGCCATTACAAAAATCAAGGCGCTGTAATGCAGCGCAAAAAATTTCACTAAATGGTCTGCCATTTGGTGAAAACAAAGAGATGACACATGATTGAACAGATAAAAGCGAATTTTACCGAGAGCATACAAACCAAAATAGCGGCATCGGAAATATTGCCAGAGCATATTGAGAAAGCGGCGTACATGATCGTTGAAGCCTTAATTAGAGGTAATAAAGTACTGAGCTGTGGTAATGGCGGGTCTGCAGGTGATGCGCAACATTTTGCTTCCAACATGCTCAATCGCTACGAGCGCGACCGTCCCAGCTTACCGGCAATCGCATTAAGCACAGACACCTCAACCCTGACGTCTATTGCGAATGACTATAACTTCGAAGAAATATTTGCGAAGCAAGTACGAGCGCTCGGCCAACCCGGAGATATACTGTTGGCTATTTCAACCAGTGGTAACTCTCGTAACGTCATAGCAGCGATGGAAGCGGCATTATCTCGCGATATGACCATTGTCGCGCTTACTGGCAAAGACGGCGGTGAAATGGCGGGCTTTTTAAGTGAACATGATGTTGAAATTCGCGTACCGTCAAACCGCACTTCGCGTATTCAAGAAGTTCATTTACTGGTAATTCACAATTTATGTGAATGCATTGACGACAGCTTATTCCCTGCCGATCACGGCGACGAGTAGTAAAGAGGACACAAGTGAAAAATTTGGGACTACTGGGTTCTTTATTAGCCCTAATTCTTACATTACAAGGGTGTGTAGTGGCCGTTGGAGCTGCAGGCGCTATGGCTGCGAAAGTGGCTAATGACAGACGTACTGTGGGCACGCAGCTTGATGACCAAAATGCCGATGCTGCGGTGTCGTATCAATGGTCGAAAAGCGATGCGCTTAAAGAGCAGGCTAACCTGCAAGTGGATGTTTATAACGGTGTAGCGTTGCTAACCGGGCAAGCGCCAAACCAAGGCTTAGTTGACGAAGCTGTGCGCCGCGCCCAAGAAGTAAGCTATATCAAAAAAATTCACAACCAAATTAGAATTGGCGAGGCGATAGGTGCAGGCACACAAGCCAACGACCTGTGGTTAGCGTCAAAAGTGCGTACTAAAATTGTGGCAGACGAACGAGTGCCTGCTCTACAAGTTAAGGTAGTGGTTCAAGATTCAGAAGTATTCCTGATGGGTCGGTTAACCAATTTAGAAGCCACAGCCGCTGTAGATATTGCTCGCAATATTACGGGTGTCGCGCGCGTAGTTAGAGCCTTTGAAATTGTTCAATAGAGAGTTCGCCACTGCCCTTTTGGTTGCAGGGGCACTCTTTATGGAAATTTTAGACGCCACGGTTATCACCACGGCGTTACCTGTCATTGCTGCCGACTTCAATGTGCCGGCAGCCCACCTATCTATTGGAGTATCGGCATACTTAGTAGCCGTAACACTTTTTATTCCATTAAGTGGTTACGCCGCCGATAAATTTGGCGCTCGCACTATATTTGTAGCAGCGATTGCCGTATTTACTTTTGCCTCGGTGCTTTGTGGTCTGAGTACCAGCTTATTCGAATTTACCTTATCTCGAATTCTTCAAGGTTTAGGCGGGGCAATGATGGTTCCCGTGGGAAGATTAGTAGTTCTGCGGGACTTGCCAAAGGAAAAGCTGGTAAAAACCGTGGCCATTATAACCTGGCCTGCGTTAAGCGCACCGCTACTAGGCCCTGTGCTAGGCGGTTACATCGCCACTCATTTCAGCTGGCAGTGGATTTTTTATATGAATATTCCACTGGGCATAATCGCTATCATCGCGTCACTGTATCTCCTTAAAAACATTAAAGGCAATGTAGGTAAATTCGATATTAAAGGCTTTTTGCTCACCGGTATCGGCTTTGCGCTATTTATGGCGGGGATCGAGTTTTTAGCGAGTACCAGCGACAAGCTTATTCGACCACTTGGCATCATCGCTATTGGCTTAGTACTCATGGTATTGGCAGTCAAACACGTAAAAACGGCCAAGAACCCACTATTTTCTTTCGATGCGATGCAACACAAAACCTTCCGGCTTACTGTGTTTGGCGGCTCTGTTATGCGTGTCGCACTTGGCAGTGCACCGTTTCTTGTGCCACTCATGCTCCAGCTTGGATTAGGTTACTCACCTGTAGAAGCCGGCTCACTGTTGCTGTGGCTGTTTGCTGGAAACTTAGCGATAAAGCCAGCGACAACGTGGATCATGAATACCTTCGGCTTCAAACGCGTGCTTGTAGTAAACGGCGTGCTCATCGCCCTTGGTTTTGTGGCGCTCGCGATGATAAATCACTCCACATCGTCATTTACTATTGCCGTTATTTTATTTGTTAACGGTATTACTCGCTCAATGCACTTAACGTTAATAAACACCATTGCTTTTGCCGACGTACCACCCAATAAAATGCGAGACGCAAACACGCTAGGCGCCATTTTAATGCAAATGAACCGCGGTCTTGGCATTACCCTTTCTGCGCTTGCTATCGCTGCTGCAGCATTCATTCTTGGACAAAGCGCCAATATGCCAAACCTACAAACGTTTACGCTATCTATGATGTTTATGGCCGCAGTAGCACTTGTCAGCATTTACGATAGCTTAATGCTGTCTAAGGAAGATGGTGATTCAGTGTTAAACAAACGAAAAGCGAAAAAAGCACGACAGACTTAGTTCATAGGCTTCATTAAGTGAACTGATGACAATTGTCATACGCGATTGGTGACGTTTGTGACTAACGCAATCTGAGGTACCTCGGCATACTTTACCTATAGACATTACAACATCAGGTAAAGCTCATGGAACAAGTATCTCACGCTTCGTCAATAACTCCCGCTCAGAATGCTTCCATCCCGTTGGAACAGCAGCGCGAAGATTTTAAAAAGAACCGATTCATTGCCATGCCGCTGGCAGGCACTGTTGTTTGGGCTCTGCTTGGTATCAGCGCTCCTTTTGTATCTGAATTAACCATAACCTGGTTGCTGTATATCGGCACAGGTGCCATCTTCTACCTCGGTGCAGGTCTCTCCTACCTCACCGGCGAGCGATTTTTTGCCAAGAAGGCAGCAAAGAACAGTTTTGATCGTCTTTTCTTCGTTGGCATGATCATGAGCCTAATGGTATTTGCCATTGCGCTTCCCGTTGCAGCCATCGACCACACCACCGTTCCATTGAGTATTGGCATTCTCGCAGGCCTGATGTGGATGCCTTTATCATGGGCTATCGAACACTGGATAGGCTACTTTCACACGCTAACCAGAACCTTCGGCATTGTCGCCGCCTGGTACTTGTTTCCCGATGCACGGGTAGAGGCAATATCGGCTGTGATTGTCGCTGTCTACATTGTGTCATTAATCACCCTTGAACGCCGTTTTCAATCAATCAAATCTAACTAATTTCACTTTAACTAAGAAGGAATGCATTATGACTTATTTACTTTTAGCAGTTGCAGTTATCACCGAAGTTACCGCTACCATGCTGCTTAAAATGTCGAACGGATGGGAGAAGTGGGCTTTTGGGTACGGCGCTATCTTTTTCTACGCGATATCTGGGATGCTGTTTGCCATGGTCTTAAAGAATATGGGAATTGGGGTCGCCTACGCCATTTGGTCGGGTATGGGAATCGCACTTATCACTGCTGCTTCGGTGGTATTTTGGAAACAAACTTTCGACATTTATGCCGTGCTGGGTATTATGTTGATTATCTCTGGTACGCTGCTAATTACTAGCAAGTCTGCCGTTGTATTTCAGTAGGGACGAAGTACTCACAATGCTCAGCAATAAAAGCATACAAGATAGTTACAGCGCGGTGCCTGCCGTCAAAAACGAGAGCACCGCGCCTGACATGCCCCTTTTGGCAAGTGGACGGAAAAAGCGCTGGTCTCACGGAAGCTTGTTTTTTTCACTGTTCTTCTTTGTTCCACTCATTATTTCCCGTCCTCTTCCCATCGAAACATGGGTACTTCAAACCCTGGGATACCTTAGCTTTGTCATTCTTTACATTAAAGCCATAAACCAGCCTGTTAAAACACTGCCCACTTATTTGCTACTCATGTTTCTACTTTCGGTAGCATGCAGCTTTCAAAACCCTGGTGGCGCAACCATTATCGGCTTTATTGCTTTTATCGTAGGTTATTACAATTCGCTCAAGACAGGCATAATGAGCATAGGCGTGATGATGCTGGTACTCGTGTCACTGCACATTACCGTATTTAATAACGCACATTTTCTTTTAAGTGCTTCGTTGCTCAACAGCTTAGTGCTATTCGGGTTTGGTGTTATGGAGCGCAAAGAAACGCTCCATAGTCTGAAAGAGAGCCAGCAAGCCGAAGCACTACGAGTATTGTCTGCGATCGCTGAACGTGAGCGAATAGGCAGAGACTTACATGATGTTGCGGGTCACGCACTCAGCTCTATTTCGTTAAAGGCACAACTGGCCGATAAACTCATAAGCAAAGATAAGATTGAAGACGCGCATCGCGAGGTGAAAGCGCTGGCACAGCTTTCTCAAGCGCTACTGAGTGATATTCGTCAAGCAGTGTCAGATATCAAGCAGCTTTCTCTTAGCGATGAAATAGCAAAAGACAAATCACTGTTAGAAGAAAACGGCTTTAATGTTACAACCGATATTGAAGGCGGCGCTGAAGCACGTTTAAGCGCTAAACAAGAAAGCCAGCTTGCGCTTATTATCAAAGAGCTGACAACCAATACCTTACGCTATTCAAACGGTAACGCGGTATCCCTTGATCTTGAAGTTAATGAGCAAACCGTGAAAATGACCTATAAAGATCATGGCGTAGTTGAGAACACCGCATCAATTAAAGAAGGAAACGGATTAATGGGAATTAGAGAACGCGCGGCGTCTATTCATGCGGATGTGGACATTTCTTTCCTTCCCCACCCTATTGTCAGGGTTCAGCTTACTGCCGAGCAATCTTTGTCACATAAGGCTTCCCTATGAACTCAAAAGCGCCAACTACCATTTTGATTGTTGAAGATCAGTCGCTGGTTCGCGATGCCATTGCCATGCTTCTGTCATTAGAAGACGACTTAACCATTGTTGAAAAGTGCAGTAATGGAAAGGAAGCCATTGATTATTTAAATGATAACCCTGCACCACACATTATTTTGAGCGATATTGAAATGCCGCTGGTTTCAGGGCTAGATCTAGCCGCCCACATTGCAAAGCAAAATCTCAATACCAAGGTGGTATTAATGACTACCTTTTCTAAACCAGGCTACATCAAGCGTGCATTAAGTTTAGGGGTTAAGGGTTTTATATTGAAAGAGTCTGACAGCGACTACCTGATAGATGCCATTCACAAAGTCTCTGCGGGAGAAAAGGTAATTTCGACTGAGCTCGCCATCATGGCTCTTGACGACAACAATCCACTGTCGCAAAAAGAAATGTCCGCACTAAAACTTGCTTCAGAAGGGCTTAAAACCCAAGGCATTGCTCAATCACTGTTTTTATCTGAAGGTACGGTAAGAAACTACCTCTCTGAGGCTATTTCAAAGCTCGATGCGACCAACCGCGTAGATGCTGCTCGCATAGCTAAACAAAAAGGTTGGCTATAATAAAGGCTTAAAACCACGTCGTAGCAATTGCTGTAGACGTCGGTATATTTAGCTTTTCAGACAAACCGGTAAGCACGCGTTCGGGACCGTATACGATACCTTGCTGTTTAGCGGTCCATACGCAGGTTAAAATACTCGTACCTTTGCGTAATTCACACTGCCACTTAGCGGTCGTTTCAGCGAGCCGTTCGTAGTCATCTTCTATTTCCCAACCTCCGTCTACATGGTCTACGATAAGTTGTTCAAATTGAGCGAACGGAATAGGTTGAATGATTACCCATTCGTTTTTCTTAAACTTTTTTTCTAACCGCGATTTTTTAAAACTGGTAAACAATCCCACGCTCCATCTCCGTATGATTGAAAGGCCCTACTTACTACAAAAGCACGTCTTCTATTTCGACACCGTTCCCATAATCTGCCCTGAAGGTGTTGGACAAGAACACGATGTTCCAACCATTTCACTATTTGACGTTGGGCACGCGCCATACTCACCGTTTCCGCTATAACGACATTGGTTACCAAATTCAGGTTTAGCAACTACAACCTTGCCGTTTTTCTTCGCGTTTATATCTTCATCGTCGGGTAAATACACCGTGTAGGTACACCCTGACAAAAGCATATTAACAACAAGAAAACCAATACCGTAAAGTGCTTTCACTTTCATAAATAGTTGCTGGGCATTTTTAGAACAGTTTTAAAACTATGCTAATAATGAAGATAAAACAAGAAAAAATAAGCAAAAAAAAGCCAGTCTTTAGACTGGCTTTATAATTGTAACTCGTTGTAGCTATTAGAATTCAGTTGAGAATCTAACACCAAACTCGCTTGCGTCGTTGCTTAGAATTTGCAGGATGTAGTCACCTGTATTCAAGCGTGCATTGTCGTAACGCTCATCAAAAATATTGCGACCGTAAAGTGCAACAGTATACGCATCATTCGCTGGCGTATAAGCGATGTCGAAGTTAACAAGCTCACGGCTATCAAGTTTAGTCATACGCTCAGGTGCTGAAGTAGGCTCACCATACATTTCTGCACGATATGAGTAATCTGCACGTACGCGAATTGAATCACCACCATCAAGCTCAAAGGTATACTGCGGACCAATTGCAAGGGTTAGGTCTGGAGTAAGTGGCGCTACAGGATTGAATCCATCTTGCTCTTCAACATCAACATCCATATAACCAACGCTGGTCATCATGCTGAAGTTGCCATAGGTAAACGTAGCATCAGCTTCAACACCACGAGATGTTTGCTCTACCACAAGGTTTGCGGTGTCGAAGCCACCTTCGCTCACGCGACTTACTTGGTAAGGAAGATCTTCAAACTCAGTGTTAAATACTGCAACGCTAATGTCGAAGTAATCATTCACACGACCTTTAATACCTACTTCATAGTTAGTAGCAGTAATATTGTCAGACGCCGTAAAACAGTTATTTGCGCGAACCGCCGCTTGAGCGCCTTCGATATCATCAAAGCCACCTGCACCGAAGAACTCACCAATTAGGCAGTAAGGACGTGCTGGGAATTGACCCGACTGGTAGCCAGACTGAATTGTCGCATAGCCTGTCATGCCATTTTCAAATGTGTAGTTAGTGGCGAGTTCCCACGTCACTTCGTCCCAATCATTTGAATCATAGATAGTACCAAGTGCTGAAAATACGTTCGCTGATGCTTCTTTTTCATCTTTCGTGTAACGAAGGCCACCAGAAAGGCTAAGCTCATCAGTTAAGTCACGGCGAACGTTAACGTAAACCGCTTTTGAAGTGGTTTCTTGATCGAGCTCTAGCAGGTTAGCCCCACCGTCAAAACTAGAGTCATCACCTTGACGGTTGCTACCTTCTTCATTGAAGTAGTAAACACCAGCAACAAAGTCAGTGTATTCGTTGATATAGCCGTTAAGCTGAAGTTCGATTGATGTTTGATCGGCTTCGCCACGCTCAGGGAACTGATCCAACGAGTAAATTGTACCGTCATCATCAAGACCTGCTTTGTACTTAGATGTACGCTGGCTTGCAACAACCTTTGCAGTGTAGTCTTCGTTAATGTCCCACTCCGTAGTGAGTGAAAGACCACGCGCTTCGTTCGACACGCCAGTTACTGCTTCAGTACCTGTTGCATTGTCGTAGATATCAGCGCCTTCAGGTGTCACATCTGTGTTTCGTAACGGTACGCCAACACCATTCTGACCACCGAAGTAGCGATCTGAACCCACTTCATCAATTAGCACAGTGTAAGGACGCAGACCGCCGTCACCATTGTTAGCATCTGCAGTTAATACCATGCGGAAGTCATTTGATGGCTCCCACTTAAGAGAAACGCGGCCAGAAACATCTTCAGTCTCACCAACATCGTACTCGGCGTTAGGCACGTTGATGAACTCACCAAGACCATCGCGCTTGTTAAATGACAGGTTCATGTTAAACGCTACGGTTTCTGAAAGACCGTGGTTAACAAAAAGATCAGCTTTAACGCGACCACGTGTACCAAATTCAGTGTTGATTTTGGTTACATCACCTTGGTCTGGCTCTTTTGTGATGATGTTAATTGCACCACCAATCGAGTTACGACCATATAGCGTACCTTGAGGGCCACGAAGTACCTCAATACGCTCAATATTATTTAGGCTCCAGTTTTGACCAACCTGACGGCCCAGATAAACACCGTCTACATAAACACTCACACCCGGATCGGTTGTGATTAGGTGATCTTGAAGACCAATACCACGAATAAATGGGTTTACAGACGATGTGTGGCCGGCAGAGAAACCAGTAACATTTAGGTTTGGAACGAATTTACCAACGTCAGTCAGGTCAGTAATACCTTGGTCAGCTAACTTGTCGCCATCGAAGGCGCTAATAGCAATTGGAACTTCATAGATAACTTGAGGGCGTTTTGTTGCGGTAACGGTAATGGCTTCAAATTGTTGCTCTTCAGTTGCTTCTGCTTCTTGGGCAACGGCAATATTTGAAATTGCTGGAACGGTCATCGCTACTGCTAGTGCGACAGGTGAAAGCTTACTGGCGAGTGCCTTAGACACGTCAGTATTGGTTTTCATGGTATAACCCCTTTGCGTGAGTGTTAGGTGTAATAATATTTTTAGGCCGCTTCAAGTTCTTCTTTGGAACTTTGAAAGACTAAACTCACTAATTTAAGAGGCGCACATAACCTTGTGCTTATACTGGATTACAGGCAATAAAAAAGTAAGTCGCAATAAAACATTACAAACTTACTTTCAATGAAACTCTGCTTTAAAAGTAGAACTTACTTTTCCAGCCCTCTAAAATTCAGTACGAAGAATTTAGGCTTGAAGACTGGAACGATATGTTACCGTTAGATTACGATCTTGCAAAGTAAAATATTACACTTTTACTAAAATAAGACTTCAAAATTAGACTAATTGGTTAGGTTAAGCATCAAACAAAAAGTATGTATAAATTCCATAAAAACAATCAGATATAATAAAGATAATTTACTCTATCTCTTCACAACACCTAAGCGAATAAAGTAAAGAAGACCTAGACCAGATGGACAAACTTTAAACAAATCACCATTGGCTTGAATCATTCTTTAGCTCAGAACCTCTGTATGTAACTTTCGTTACCAAACTCCCTCCTCCGTCCGGGCAGTAGCTATCAATATGGTTGCGCAAGGTTCGCCTAATAGACGTAAGCTGACACATGGCTCTGTTTGCGTATCGCATTAAACCATTGCACAACTGTCAACACAGGCCTCTAAACAAGACTATCAGACTAATATCTTACTCTCGTTGTCGACAATCCTAACCTTTTAAGGTTGAAAAAACGCCAAAATGGGCATATATTGTCGACATTAGTCATTAAAAGATTCTATACAGTGTTAGCAAAAAGCGAACAAGCCATCACCAATGCCGACCGTACTTTCTTTCAGTTAAGGAAGGATATAGTTGAGGGTATCATTCCAGCAGGCAGTAAGCTGAGTGAAATGGAATTGTCGACAAAGTATGAAGTCAGTCGCGCCGTTATTCGAGAAGCCATCAATCGTCTCGCTACCTGTCACTTGGTGGAACGTAAAGCTAACGTGGGTGCTCGTGTGGTTGCACTGTCCCCCGAAGGCCTTATTCAGCTATACCAAGTGCGCGAAGCATTAGAGGGTATGGCCGCCCGCTTGGCTGCACGCTACATGAGCGATGAAGAAATTGCCGACATGCAGGCGTTGCTTGATAGCCACTTCGATAAAGTAAAAGACGGTCAAAGCTATTATCAAGAAGCCGGCGATGTAGACTTTCACTACAGAATTGTAACCGGCAGTAAAAACGATCATCTCATCAGCGTACTTGTAGACGGGCTTTACCATCTTGTTCGTATGTATCGCGTACAGCTCGGTATGGCTGGCCCTCGCGTAAGTACTGCGTTTGATGAACACAGACACATCGTTAACGCTATTGCCAATCGCGACGAGGAACTGGCTGAAATGCTAATGCGTCGCCATATTCTTTATTCAAAAAATAATATTGAGAAGAAGCTTAATCATGGTTAACACCACTCAGTCTTCTTCATACCTAATTCACCTCTACCCTACTTTCAAATAAGCGAGTGATTATCATGAGTGCAGGAAAGAAATTCAGAACCGCATTAGAGAACAACAAACCGCTACAAATTGTCGGCACCATTAACGCCTATACTGCCATGATGGCAAAGGCTATTGGGCACCAAGCGATTTATCTTTCAGGTGGAGGCGTAGCGAATGCGTCTTACGGCCTACCGGATTTAGGCATGACGTCACTTAATGATGTGATTGCAGACGTTCAGCGCATTACCAGCGCGTGCGATCTTCCGCTAATGGTAGACATCGACACCGGTTGGGGCGGCGCATTTAACATTGCCAAAACTATTCGCGACATGGAAAAAGCAGGCGCGGCGGCAGTTCATATGGAAGACCAGGTTGCGCAAAAGCGCTGTGGTCACCGTCCTAACAAAGAAATTGTTAGCACAGAAGAAATGGTAGACCGCATAAAAGCTGCAGTTGACGCCAGAACTGACCCAGACTTTTTCATTATGGCGCGCACCGACGCGTTCGCACAAGAAGGTTTAGACAAAGCCATTGAACGTGCAAAAGCCTATGTTGCAGCAGGTGCTGACGGTATTTTTGCCGAAGCAGTGCAAACCGAAGAACATTACCGTGCATTTGCTGAAGCGCTAGACGTTCCGATCCTTGCCAATATCACTGAGTTTGGCAAAACCGAACTATGGAATAAAGAAGAGCTTGGTGAATGGGGTGCCGACATGGTGCTTTACCCACTAAGTGCATTCCGTGCGATGAATAAAGCAGCAGAAATGGTTTACAAATCTATACTTGAAAACGGCGACCAAAAAGCCGTTGTCGACAGCATGCAGACACGCATGGAACTGTACGATTATCTTGGCTACCACGAGTACGAGCAAAAACTAGATGCTCTATTCGCAGAAGGTAAGAACTAACACGAATACGAAACAGCAGGAAGCGAGTGAGGTGCGAGGCACCATTGAAGTTGAAACGGTACTCAGGGCGTTACCACGCCGTGAACCCATCCATGGGGGCTCCGTTTCGGCATCCATGCCTCAAAGGGGTAACGCCCCGTGCACCGCCCCCACTCTCTCGGTGCCTCGCACCCCACTCGCCTGATGAGTTCAATATAGTTTTTATTTCTAAATTTTTAAAAAAGTACCTTACAAATTTTACAAGACCGGAGACAACAAGATGGCTAAACAGTTAAGTGGCGCGGGTTTACGCGGCCAAGTTGCAGGTAAAACAGCATTATCAACCGTAGGTAAATCAGGTTCTGGTTTAACCTATCGTGGTTACGACGTAAAAGACTTAGCGCAAAACTGTCAATTTGAAGAAGTGGCGTATCTTATTCTTAAGGGCAAGCTACCTAACCAGTCTGAGCTAGACGCTTATAAAGCAAAACTTCGCGGTATGCGCGGTCTTCCTTCAGCGCTTAAAGAAGTGCTAGAACGCATTCCTAAAAATGCTCACCCAATGGATGTACTTCGCACGGGTTGTTCAATGCTGGGTAACCTTGAAATGGAAACGAGCTTTGACCAGCAGCAAGACGTGACAGACCGTATGTTGGCATGCTTCCCAAGTATTATCTGCTACTGGTACCGCTTCTCGCACGACGGCGTGCGCGTAGATGTTGAAACCGATGACGATTCAATTGGAGGTCACTTCCTTCACATGCTTCACGGTGAAAAGCCACGTGAACTTCATGAACAAGTCATGCATGTATCACTCATTCTTTATGCAGAGCATGAATTTAACGCGTCTACCTTCACTGCACGTGTTTGTGCTTCAACCTTATCTGATATGCATTCTTGTGTAACCGGTGCTATCGGTTCTCTGCGTGGTCCACTTCACGGTGGTGCTAACGAAGCCGCCATGGAAATGATCGAGGGCTTCACTTCTCCTGATGATGCTGAAGAGAAGATGATGGGCATGCTTGAGCGCAAAGAGAAGATCATGGGCTTTGGCCACGCTATTTACTCAGACTCTGACCCGCGTAATGAAATTATCAAGCAATGGTCTGAAAAACTCGCTGCTGATGTGGGTGACGACGTACTTTACCCTGTGTCTGTTCGCTGTGAAGAAGTGATGTGGCGCGAGAAGAAGCTTTTCTGTAACGCCGATTTCTTCCATGCCTCTGCGTATAACTTTATGGGTATCCCTACGCCATTGTTTACACCAATCTTCGTAATGTCTCGTCTAACTGGTTGGGCAGCACACGTTATGGAACAGCGCGCTGACAACCGTATTATTCGTCCGTCAGCAGAATACACAGGCGAAGAACTACGCCCAGTGCCTGCTATCAGCGAACGCGCTTAAGATTAAGGTTGGGGTTTTATGAATATTGATTACCGTAAACCGCTTCCTAACGCGGGTATCGATTTTTTCGATACCCGTGAAGCGGTAGATGCTATTGAGCCTGGCGCCTACGCCAAGCTGCCTTACACCTCACGTGTACTGGCTGAGAACTTGGTGCGTAAATGCGCCCCTGAAATGCTTACCGACTCACTTAAACAGCTGATTTATCGCAAGCGCGACTTGGACTTTCCGTGGTTTCCTGCTCGCGTGGTGTGTCATGATATCTTAGGGCAAACGGCACTGGTAGACTTAGCGGGCCTTCGCGATGCTATTGCAGCAAAAGGCGGCGATCCGGCGAAGGTTAATCCCGTTGTTCCTACGCAGCTGATTGTTGACCACTCGTTAGCCGTTGAACACGCTGGTTTTGAAAAAGACGCGTTTGAGAAAAACCGTGCAATTGAAGACAGACGTAACGACGACCGTTTCCACTTTATCAACTGGACGAAAACCGCGTTTAAAAACGTGGATGTTATCCCTCCAGGTAACGGCATTATGCACCAAATCAACTTGGAGCGTATGTCGCCGGTTATTCAAGCTCGCGACGGCGTAGCCTTCCCTGACACGCTAGTAGGTACCGACAGCCACACGCCGCATGTTGATGCACTTGGTGTTCTTGCTGTGGGTGTGGGTGGTCTTGAAGCGGAAAGCGTTATGCTGGGCCGTGCGTCATATATGCGCTTGCCTGATATTGTAGGTGTTGAGCTAACGGGCAAACCACAGCCAAGCATTACGGCTACCGACATTGTATTAGCGTTAACTGAATTTTTGCGTAAAGAGCGCGTAGTCTCTGCTTATCTTGAATTCTATGGTGAAGGTGCATCGCACCTGACGCTGGGCGACCGTGCTACCATATCGAACATGACACCGGAATACGGCGCCACTGCAGCCATGTTTTACATTGACCAGCAAACCATCGATTACTTACGCCTAACAGGGCGTGAGGAAAAGCAAATTGCGCTAGTTGAGCAATATGCTAAGCACACAGGTTTATGGGCTGATGATTTAGAAACTGCCGAGTATGAGCGGGTGCTTACGTTCGACCTTTCTGCTGTTGGCCGTAACATGGCTGGCCCTTCTAACCCACACGCACGTTTACCTACCAGCGATTTAGAAAGTCGCGGTATAGCAGCGAAGTGGACCGAGGAGGAAGGCAAAATGCCTGATGGCGCGGTTATTATCGCGGCTATCACCAGCTGTACCAATACATCTAACCCACGCAATGTAATTGCTGCAGGTTTACTTGCTCGAAATGCCAACGCGCGCGGTTTAACCCGTAAGCCGTGGGTTAAGAGCTCACTAGCACCAGGCTCTAAGGCCGTTAAGCTGTATCTTGAAGAAGCTAACCTGATGAGCGAGCTGGAAGATTTAGGCTTTGGCGTCGTTGCCTTTGCGTGTACTACCTGTAACGGTATGAGCGGCGCGCTTGACCCCAAAATTCAGCAAGAGATCATCGACCGCGATCTTTACTCAACAGCAGTATTGTCGGGTAACCGTAACTTCGACGGCCGTATTCACCCTTACGCAAAGCAAGCATTCTTAGCATCGCCACCACTGGTTGTAGCTTACGCCATCGCCGGTACCATTCGCTTTGATATTGAAAAGGACGTATTGGGCACCGACAAAGAAGGCAACCCAGTAACGCTTAAAGACATTTGGCCAAGCGACGAAGAAATTGACGCTATTGTAGCGAAATCGGTAAAGCCAGAGCACTTCAGAAAAGTGTACGAGCCAATGTTCGACCTTAGCGTTGACTACGGAAAAGACATTAACCCGCTTTATGACTGGCGTGAAATGAGCACCTACATTCGTCGCCCGCCCTATTGGGAAGGCGCAATGGATGCTGAGCGCACCATGAAAGGTATGCGTCCACTGGCTATTTTGGGAGATAACATCACCACCGATCACTTGTCGCCTTCAAACGCTATTTTAGCCAGCAGCGCGGCAGGTGAATACCTCCACAAAATGGGCTTACCGGAAGAAGACTTTAACTCGTATGCCACACACCGTGGTGACCACTTAACCGCACAGCGCGCTACCCTTGCGAACCCGAAAGTGTTCAACGAGATGGTGCTGGAAAACGGTGAAGTGAAGCAAGGTTCACTGGCGCGCGTTGAGCCAGAAGGACAAGTTATGCGCATGTGGGAAGCTATTGAGACCTACATGAACCGCAGACAGCCGCTGATTATTGTTGCTGGCGCTGACTACGGTCAGGGCTCGTCACGAGACTGGGCAGCCAAAGGCGTGCGCCTTGCGGGTGTTGAAGTCATTGTGGCTGAAGGTTTCGAACGTATTCACCGTACTAACCTTATCGGTATGGGCGTATTACCCCTTGAGTTTAAACCGGGAACTACGCGTAAAACACTAGAGCTAGATGGCACAGAAACTTACGACGTAAGCGGCGAACCGTCACCAGGTGCAACGCTAACACTGGTAGTGAACCGTCAAAACGGCGAGCAACTAGACGTGCCGGTAACCTGTCGCTTAGATACAGCAGAAGAAGTCTCTATTTACAGCGCAGGCGGTGTATTACAGCGCTTCGCCAAGGACTTCTTAGAAGCTGAAGCTAGCTGATTGTGATAGGAAGACCTTTCAGTGGGAGGAGGTGAATCAGTCATAGGGCACGCCCTAAATACGTCCCTATAGGCTCCCAACTCGCATCCTTGCGAGTTGAGGGCCCTGAAACTAATCCACCTCCTCCGTAGCTAGTATCAGCTAGTTTGGTTGGAAGCTGTTTGTGATTTGAAACCCTCCAGCCGCAAGGATGCGGCTGGGGAGCGCACATGGATGTGTTCACAGCGTGTTTCAAATCACGAACAACCTTACTTCTCTCCAGATAAAATAGTTTTTAGTTTAAGAGTGCGTTGAGGCACGGTTGAAACCTTCGGGGCGCATGGACGCGCCCCGAGAGCCTACAAGGATGTATTTACGGCGTGTTTCAACTGTGCCTCAACGCACTCATACCGACGAAAGGAAAAAACATGACAAAGTATGCGCCACAACTTCGAGTACCGGCTACCTACATGCGTGGCGGTACCAGTAAGGGTGTGTTTTTCAATTTAACCGATTTGCCAGAAGCCGCGCAAAAGCCAGGTCCGGCGCGCGATGCCCTGCTTCTGCGCGTAATTGGCAGCCCCGATCCGTACGGTAAACAAACCGACGGTATGGGCGGTGCTACATCAAGTACCAGCAAAACCGTTATCTTAAGCAAAAGTGAACGTGAAGGTTACGATGTGGACTATCTATTTGGTCAAGTAGCCATAGACAAGCCATTCGTAGACTGGAGTGGAAACTGCGGAAACCTAACGGCAGCCGTAGGCGCATTTGCGATAACCAATGGGCTAGTGAATAGAAGTAAATTACCAGAAAACGGCATTGCCACCGTCAATATTTGGCAAGCCAATATCAACAAAGCCATTATCGCTAAGGTGCCAATGACTAACGGGGAAGTACAGGAAACGGGCGACTTTGAACTAGACGGTGTCACCTTCCCTGCCGCAGAAGTAGAAGTAGCCTTTGTTGACCCAGCTGACGGTGAAGGGGCAATCTTCCCGACAGGACGATTAGTCGACACACTTGAAGTTCCAGGCGTAGGCTCACTTCAGGCGACCATGATAAACGCGGGTATTCCGACTATTTTCATCAACGCAGAAGATATTGGCTACACAGGCACTGAACTGCAGGATGATATAAACAGCGACTCCGAGGCGCTGTCCAAGTTCGAAGCAATTCGTGCACACGGCGCGGTTCAGATGGGGCTCATCAATGATGTGGGTGAAGCTGCAAACAGGCAGCACACACCAAAAGTCGCGTTCGTTGCACCTCCAAGAGGTTACCAAGCTTCCAGTGGCAAAGATATTTTGGGTTCAGACATTGATGTATTGGTTCGCGCACTGTCTATGGGGAAACTTCATCATGCTATGATGGGCACGGCAGCAGTCGCGATCGCAGCGGCTGCGGCGATACCCGGCACTCTTGTAAATATCGCAGCTGGCGGCGACGAAAGAGACTCGGTTACTTTTGGGCATCCATCTGGAACGCTTAGAGTAGGAGCAAGAGCTACGTTTGAAGACGACAAGTGGCAAATTAAGCAAGCTGTAATGAGCAGAAGCGCACGTATTTTGATGGAAGGCTCCGTGCGTGTTCCCGCTGAACAAAGTTAGTACAACGCAATGTTATATAAGAATAAAATTATTTAGACATAAGTATAAAACGCCCTCTCTTTGAGGGCTTTTTTGTCTATAATTGGTTATTATCGAAGCCTAAGTGCCGAGAGTAGATCACATGTATAAAGTTCTTGTAGTAGAAGACAGTCTCACTGTCCGAAAGATTGTAAACAAACTTATTGAGGATAATCCTCACTTTACGTGTGATCTGTGCGAAGATCTTGCGGAAGCTAAAAGTGCCCTCGAGAGTGACACCGAATACTTGGCAGCCATCGTCGACTTAAACCTTCCCGACGCGCCCAACGGCGAGAGCGTTGAGCTTGCACTTTCCTACAACGTTCCAACCATCGTACTTACTGGGAATTTCGACGAATTTACCCGTGCTCAGTTACTCGATCAGGGCGTACTGGATTACATTACAAAAGAGTCTCGCTATTCATACCTTCAAGTGTCTAAACTTGTAGACCGTTTAAGAAAGAATCTCACTACCAAAGTGTTGGTGGTGGAAGATTCTAGAACGAGCCGAAATCACATTTGCTCATTACTTCGCAAATTCCAATTTCAGGTACATGAAGCGAACGATGGCTTAGAAGCGTTGGAAGAGCTTGATAATCACCGCGATATTAAAATGGTTATTGCTGATCACCGTATGCCCAATATGGACGGTTATGAACTGGTTAAAGCAATACGCCACGAAAAACGCATGCAAGACTTGGTATTTATCGGTTTATCGGCAAACGGCGACAGCGTGTTGACCTCGAAATTCATTAAAAGCGGCGCCAATGACTTCCTGTCCAAACCGTTTTATCACGAAGAATTCTACTGCAGAATTATGCAAAACCTTGAATCACAAGAAATGATTCAAACCATTAGAAATTCAGCAAACTTAGACCCGCTAACCAAGGTATACAATCGCCGTTTTCTCTACGAAAAAGCAGAGGAGTTATTTGCCAATAAAGCGTCGAGAAAGGATGTCATTGTGTCTATGATCGATGCTGACAACTTCAAAAGTGTAAACGATACCTACGGCCATAAAACGGGTGACATGTTATTGCAGGAATTTGCAGCATTGTTAAAAGATTACTTCCCCGACGATCTTATTGTGCGCTATGGGGGTGAAGAATTTACAGTGGTATCGGTAAGGCCACCTAAAGTGTATCTATCTGCGCTTTCAGCGTTTATGGATGCAGTGCGCTCTACTATTTTTACCAATCACAAGTTCAATATCACGTGCAGTATCGGCGTATGTACCGAGGAACACAAGTGCTTGGAGTCGCAGTTAGAAGTGGCTGATGCGCGCTTATACGAAGCTAAGCACGCGGGCAAAGATCAGATCATTCTGAGAGACTCAGTCGCCAAAACAGTAGAGGCGTAAATCACTGAGTCTACTGCAGCCAACGCGGTATTAAGTAGCAAACAACGACCAATAAGCAAAAATAGCCAAGCAATAGGGTGGCAATCGGCTTATCAATCAGTAAGCGTCGTTGACCAGAGGTGGTGATCGTCGCTGTATCGTTTTCATCATTAGCTGACAAAACAGACAAGATAATAGCGGGTATCACTGTGCTCGCGAACCCCGTTACATTCCACCAAAACCAAAACACGTCCTCGACAAAAAATGCGAACGACAAATTAGTCAGCACGCCACACATCAGGCCGGTATTGACCTGTGTGGCATTTATCTTCTTCGTTAGCATGCCAAGTAGAAACACAGCCAAGACAGGACCAAAAAAAACAGAGCCCACTTTGTTCACCGCTTCTATTACGGTAGGCGCTATATCGCCAGCATTGAGCGAAAGCAGCAAAATAATCCCTCCCCAAAGCAAGCCCGCAAACTTAGCATGATTCAGGTAGCCTTCAGGTTTTGCGCGTTTCCGAGTGAGTTTGAAATAATCTTCAAGCGAAACAGCGGCAAGAGAGTTTATTGCTGAGCTCAGTGATGACATGGCTGCAGCAAGAATAGCGACCACAAGCAAGCCGATAAGCCCATGAGGTAAATAATTAAGAATAAAGACCGGCATAAGCCAGTCCGGATTATCTTTAGGAATTTGCGATAGCAAGTTGGCGTCGTTAAACGCTAGTGTGCCGACCACCAAGCCTGCTAAACAATATAGAAGTGTTATAGGGAACCTAAAAATGCCATTGGCTAACATCATCTTTTTAAGATCGCTTTCCGATTTCGCTGACAATGCCCTCTGTGCTTCTGATTGATCACAACCGTAGTATGAGGCGTAAAGGATCACGCCACCTAGCACCATAGGAAAAAAGCCGAAGCCGTCACCATCAAAACCCAGAGATGAAAAATTAAGGGTAGAGACCCGCTCGCTTGGAAGTAACTGTAAAAAATGCTCCCAACCGCCTAATGCGTTAAGACCAAAAGCAATGCAGATAGCTGTGCCCAAAACGATGACAACCATTTGTACCGCGTCACCATATACAACTGCTTTCATGCCTCCTTGTAAGGAGTACAAAACGGTAATCACACCAATGAGTAATATTGCCTGCGTGGATGAAACCTGCATGGTTCCTTGCAATATAATGGATAGCGCGTAAACCATTATGCCGGTAGCGAAGGCTCTGCTAAATTGAAATACAACACTGATACAAATACGGGTAGAGGTAGAGAAACGTCGCTCAAGATAGTCATAAATACTCACCACACCGCTTCGGTATAATGTAGGCAACACGGTGGTAATGAGTAAAAGCATGGCTAACGGAACTGCCAGTTCATAAGAGAGCCAAATCAGCCCTCCACCCTCACGGAAGCCGACAAATGCAGGAGCGGAAATGAAACTGACCGCCGAGAGTTGCGTCGCCATCACTGAAAGTAACAGCGGTTTCCAACTTAAGCTTCTTCCAGCGAGAAAATAATCTTTCTTTGACTGCTGTCCACGCAAGCTAAAGCCGATGACGAGTAAAGTGATGAGGTAAATCGCGATGACACTGTAATCAAGAATATCCATATAAACGCAAGGTTAAGCAACTAAATACCTACCATTACATAAACTCGGTCTATTTGCATAAAAAACGTATAAAAAAGCAGCGCTCAAAGAAACAGTGTACGTTACATCCAAGACCTTCTGGTTGACTCCACCTCGAATAGCACACTATCAGCTAGTTTATTAACGTAGTCTTCTGGTAGAAACGGCACAGTCACTGCCCCCGAAGCCAGTACAAACTTAACGGTGGCCTGTTTTCTTCGCTTCATAAACACGCTTTGCTTAACGATAACTTGCTGCGCTTTATAGGGCTCAAAGCATTGATAGTCGATGCCTATTCTACCTCGCCTTATATAAACGTACTTACTGTCGTAGGCTATACCCCATCGCCACCACCTAAGCGTGAGTAACAGCGATACCGCACTAAAGACAACGAGTGAACCTAGCATAATATCTAGATGGGATGACACAGCGCCAATAGTGAAAAAGGTAATAAAAGGCAACGTCCAGCCCGCAAGCAACCAAAAAGTAATAAATCGCTTACTAATGGTTTGATAATCTTGACCTCGCAGGTCACATCCAGGCATCACTTCTTGACTAAGCGCGAAGGCTTCATCTTCGGTTACCGATGGCACAATAAGCTTATTTGGCGACATCAGTTCTTGCATTTGCTGCCCAGCCGTTGAGTTCTGCTCAAAATACAAATTCACCCGCTTTAGTATTTTATCCAGCCAGTCTTGCTTCGCCGTAATCATTTGGATGCGTGAAGCTCGCATGCTGACTTCCAGTTTATTAAGCAAGCCGCTGCGACGGATATAGCGATCACCTGTTCGTGAAAGTGTGTAGCCGTAAAAAGTGAAAAGCGCGCCACCAACACTCAGCAGTGCCACTAACGCCATAAGCATCGTGAGAATGACAAAGGCATACAATCCAAATTGCCACCACGCAACCGTTTGTTCACCAACCAGCTGATTAAGCTGCAAGCCTTTATCGGCTAACCACTCTGAAACTAGACCGAACACATCGTCATAGAAAGGTGCCGCAGCACCCAGTATGATCCACACGCGATTGTTGGTGATACCGTGAATAATGATGTCTTTCACGGACCGTCGATTTAATACTTCTTCATTTGAATGGGAAGAATCTATCGCTTTAGTGCGCGTTCGTGGCGTGGGAAAAGACGAACTCTGCTCGTCGGATAAATCTTCATTTGGCAAACAATCCAGGTCACCCTCATCGTGCAGCGCTTTTTCATACAACACCTGCTTTTTGAGCGCTTCAGCATAATCTTCAGGAACCGCTACAATTTTAGCTTCTTCTTTCCCACTTCCTGCGGTATCAAGCACCACTAGCGCGTACCCAAAAGGTCGGTAATAAAAAGGGCGTTCTATCTTAACGTTTTGAATACGCCACAAGGGCAAGTTGGTATAGCGGCGTTGAAACACGCCATGATGAATCTCAACGTGCTGGTTGTGCACGCGAAACTTGTACATTAAAAAGCTTATTACGCCGCTGACACTGGTAGATAGAAAGAGGATTCCAGCACCGATTAGTACTTCAGGCGACAGCAGGTTATCCCAAATATTGAACGATATGGCTAAGGCGGGAATGGTATAAATAAGCACTTGAGCCGAGTTGGTAAAATTGCGAATAGTAAAATACAAAATAGAAATTAGAGAGAGGCGCTGCCACTCATCACCCGTCTCTACTTTAAGTTTCGGTTCTTCCATATTAGCATCTTGCCCATGGGATTTGAGCACAGCATCTTCTTTCAGCTCTTTTGACTGATTAAGTGTAGGCGCTTGGTGTGAGGGCGTTTCTGATACCGTCATTAGCGTGCACCTATGTCTTTATGAGCAAGAATGAACTCACGCAACTGCTCTGCCCTTTCAATGCTTAACCCAGGTATTTCAAACGTGTGCATTTCACCACCAGCCGAAAACACCTGAAGTGAGGCAAGACCCGCCCACCTGTCCAATGGACCGCGATTAACCTCTACATGCTGAACACGCAAAATAGGTTGGCACGAGAGTTTTCTAAAAATTAGCCCTGACTGCTTACTGATGTCTTGCTCTCGAATCGCATAAAATATGCGTACATCAGCAAAAAAGTGGTACAGCGCCCATAGAGAGCCTACAGCGACGATACCAGCAACAACATACGGGTAGGCTTGCAGCAGTCCTTCTGGCAATGACCAAAAGCTTTGGAATCGTAACGCAGAAGCAACACCGATTAGCACTAAGGCTATCAATCCAATGGAGAGGATATTTAGTGTCCGGTACTTTTTGGATATAGGAAGTAATGCGAGCGTTTGAAGTGAGGGAATTTCCTCAACACTGAGCTGATTATTTGAAAACACGGTTTCTTGTTGTGCGCTAATTGTCATCGCATTAATTCCTTTTACCACTGTATAAATAAGTTCAGCCTGCCGCTTTTTTTAAGGAGAGGCTTAGCTACTTAACTACTTAGCTACTTAACTACTTAGCTACTTTGCTACTTTGCTACTTTGCTACTTAGCAACGCTGCTCTGAACGCTTTCTCTAGCGCAGTTTTTATAACAAAAAAGAGGGCAAGCCCTCTTTTTTACGTTTCCTATTAAAGAGCGCGTTATGCTAACTAGTCATCAACCTGCTGTTCATTCAGCCAATCGTGTAGTGCCTTCATGTCGTGCTGAACCGCCATTTGTAGCTCTTCCACCCAATCATGCACGTTCTCCCACCATGTAGGGTGGTCGCCCTGTTGAATTTGATTAGCAATACGCTGTACACGAGCCAAACCAACAGAGCCAGCGGCGCCTTTAATTTTGTGAGCCTGTGAGCACACTTCTGACTTTTCGTCCGCACTTAAGCTTAGCTGCAGTATTTCCATGTATTCAGGCATTTTTTCTTGGAATACTTTAACGCTAGCGCGCACCATTTCATCCCCTATGGTATCAACTAACATCTGTAACAAGTCCATATCTAAAATGTTACTTAATGTTTTGTTAGGTTCAGGGCGCTCTACTTCGCCATCAATTTCAAGCGGTGCAGGTGGTGCATGGAACAGCTCGTTAAACACCTCGATAACGCGAGATTTTTTAATCGGCTTCGCAATAACGTCATCCATACCGTTTTCTAAGTATTCATCACGCTTTTTAATGACGTTTGCCGTTAGCGCCACGATAGGCGTTTGCATAACCAGATCTTCTTCAATAATCGTACTTGCCACATCGAATCCTGTCATGTCAGGCAATTGAATATCAAGCAAGATAAGGTCGTATTGGTTTTCCCTGACTTTGTCTATGGCTTCTTGACCGGTCATTGCTACATCGACTTTCTGGCCAAGCTTCTCGAGCAAGGCTTTAGCGACCATGACGTTCAATTCAATATCTTCTACTAACAAGATATTGAGCCCTGTCACTTGAAGCTGCGCGACTTTCATTGGGCTATTAGAAATTTGAACTGGCAACACAATTTCAAAACGGGTGCCTTTACCCACTTTACTTGAAACGTGAATTTCACCTTTCATCAAGTCGACCATTTGCTTACAAATTGCCAATCCAATACCGGTACCTGTGGCCGATTGGTGGTCAGGGTGATCAACCTGATAGTACATGGCAAAAATCTTATCAATTTCGCTTTCAGGAATACCTACGCCCGTGTCTTCAATCACAAATGTCACATACGCCTTATCACCATCAGGTTTCGTCGATGAAACCGTTAAACTTACGTGACCTTTTTGTGTGAACTTCACTGCGTTAAACAGGATGTTCCATAATATCTGACGAAGGCGCGTACCATCTATTTCAACAAGACGGGGAAGCGGCTCGTTAATTGTCGTTTTAAGCTCTAGCTGTTTGTCGGCTGCAAGTAGACGAATAATGCTGCTAAGTTCTTCGGTAAAGTCTTTCAACGATATGGTTTTTAGACTCAGCTCAAGCTTATCTCTGTCTAACTTATCAAGGTCGATAATATCGTTAAAAATATTACCTAATGTTATAGCGCTGGCGTATATCGTACTTACCCAGTTAAATTGTTCTTCACTCAACTCGGTATCACGCAGCATACGGCTTAAGCCCACAATACCGTTTAGCGGTGTGCGTAGCTCATGACTTATGGTTGCGATAAAGCGAGTTTTGTCGGTACTTGCTTTTGCAGCAGCATTTTCAGCTTGCTTACGCTCAGTCATGTCTCGACCGAACGACAACAAGCCAAGGCGATTACCGTCTTTATCGAAGAAAGGTACACGCTTCATTTCGAAGTAACGACGACGTCCATCAGCAAAGCGAAGCCACAGCTCTTCGGTAATACTGGCGTTGGTTTCTAGAACTTCGTGATCACTCGCTACAATTTGGCGGGCAAGCTCTTCCTCATATACGTCTTTTGGCGTTAAGCCAAGCAGCTCTTGCTCGGTTTTGCCCGTCATAAGCTCCGCTATACGGTTACAACCAGCAAACCTGCCTTCTTCATTTCGGTAATATATTAAGTCTGGTGAAGCATCGATGATTGAACGTAACAAGGTTGATAAGCGGCGTGCTTGTGCTTCTTGTTCTGATTTATCCTGAATTTCTTTTTCTAAGTCTTTAAACAGCGCCTCACGCTCTTCTTGTGCTTGCTTGCGCTGCTCTATCTCGTGATTAAGCTGTCTGATGTTGCTTTGAAGTTCGCGGTTAAGAAAGACATCTTCTTCACGCAAACTTTCCAACTGGCTTACCACTTCCTTTAAGTTGGTACGTGAGTTTTCTAATTGCTTGATTAACTCACTAAAGAAATAAAGTACCCAAGGCGCAGATAACATGGTCAGTACTACAGCACTGATGAAGTCATCGGGCTGAACCTGGCTTCCCATGCTCACGCGAATTACGTATGAGCCCCCTAGCGTAAACACAAGCGAAAGAACAACAAACAATATGCTGAGCTTTAGAGTGCCAAAACGCTGAACAAATTGGGCAAAGCGAATTGCCCAAGAATCGTTTGGTGAATCTGAATGCATGTACGTCTAATTTAAGCTTATTTTGCGGTTATCCTATCAGGCTTTCCTCTTTTCGGGAATGCGGTTTGTCAAAGCATAACTCTGTGGCCCTGCTCAGAATTAGGATTTGAAAGGCGACTTTTCAGTAATTTCATTAATGTATTTGGTATTCACCCATCCCACCTTCGTGTAAGACACTTTCGCCCACTCCCCTCGCTTTTCCAGTATTTTTAGCACTTCGCCCTTATTCAAACCGTTCTCGACAGTTGGGTACGAAACATCTGGCCCTTTTCTCACATTCAGCGAATTGGCACTTACATTGGCCACCCGCTTTACAGGGCTAGCGAGATCCCGCTGAATTTGATCATGCGCCTCTCGCTGTGAATTCGAATCACTTGACTCAGTTGCCCACGTTTCACTATCACTTTGCAAAACAGCGGCTTTGAGTCTTTGAAGGGGAAAAGCGGGGCCAGGATCGACCTTTCGTGACGGCGCTATTTCTTCGTGCCCGACGATAGTAGAGATGTTGTAGTGGCTACACAACGCTTTACACAGCGATAGCGTCCTAACAATTTGTACGTCGGTGTACTTGTGCCAATAGCCCATAGACTGTTGGTTAATGTGCTGGGCAGCTAATACTTCATTCTCGCCAAAAATTTCGCCAAACCAACTTTCAAAGGTGCCGTCTCCTCTAGCCTTAAGCTGGCCGGCATTGTCTAATTCAATGCCGATAGAGTACTGATTCAAGCCACTACGCCCCTCGTAATAACTTTCTCCTGCGTGCCACGCTATTTTATTAGTCGGAAGCATTTGAACAATGTCACCATTGCGTCCAACGGCAAAGTGAGCTGACACACCGCTATCGGCATTGGTCAAGACATTCACCGAAGATGAAAGGCTACTACCGGCGGTAAAATGAATAACAATAGTATCGGGAGAGCCAGATTGAAAACGCCCAGATGTGTTAGGAGAAAGCCTGAAGGTGATATTGTCGCCAGTTAGAATATGATCATCTATACTAAATAAAGGCAGTGGTGAAGCATGTAGTGTATTCATACAATAATCCTTATTGTCTTAACAGCACGCCACCACAGTGAATTTTTATTCTTCGCCTTCCACATAAGCGTACACTCAATTCACACACAGGGCTCTCTATCAACATCCTTCAGCGCACCACGAGCCTTACCTGTGGTTAATTTTCAACCAATATAGCAAACTACTTATATTAGTGGAACCATAGCTTTACAAATTAATAAAAATACACCGCAAACCGCTATTGACAACATAAAACATCAATTTCAAAGCATATTTATTCATTAACAAAACACAAATGAGAAGTAATATCATTTATAAGGGGTGAGTTATTCACTTTGCAATACTGATAACATTTTTGTTACAAACATAAATGACGACACGTAAGTAACTGATTAATATATATTTAATTATATTTATACTAATTCACTATAAAGCTTATACTTTTAGCGTTTGATTTTAGTTTTTAATGTGGGTATTTTGTACGGCCCGCATCGCAATAATGCATAAAAATGCGGAAACGACTGGAATCCTCTAATAATAAAATAACGACAAGAAAGGCGCACGCCGCGAGCAATACCGCTCGCAGGCATAAAAGACGTCTAATAATGTTGTGATACGCAAACCTAGGCGCATCTACACGCAACGCATACCTTGCCCAGTCAAAAGGTTGAAGGAGTTAAGAGATGAGTTTATATAATCCCAATGATTCCCGGGACAACTGTGGGTTTGGCTTAATCGCTCACACTCATGGGGAAGCCAGTCATGAATTGGTAACTACTGCAATACACGGTCTTGACCGTATGCAGCATCGTGGCGGTATCGCCGCCGACGGGAAAACCGGTGACGGCTGTGGTTTATTACTACAGAAACCGGATGCGTTCTTCCATGCAATCGCCGAAGAAAATGGCTGGAAACTCAGCAAAAAATACGGCGTGGGCATGATTTTCTTAAGTCAGGACCCGGTACTTGCGCAAGCCGCGCGTGAAGTACTTAATGAAGAACTAGAAAAAGAAACACTTTCAGTAGTGGGTTGGCGCGAAGTGCCTGTCGACCACTCAGTACTGGGTGAATTAGCGCTAACGGGTGTTCCACAAATTGAACAGGTATTTGTGAACGCGCCAGCAGGTTGGAGAAAACGCGACCTTGAGCGTCGTTTGTATATGATCCGCCGCCGCGCTGAAAAACGTCTTGAGAAAGATCCCGATTTTTACGTAGCTTGTTTGTCGGGCTTGGTAACGATCTACAAAGGCTTGGTAATGCCAAAAGATTTACCCGCCTTTTATCACGATCTTGCCGATGAGCGTATGCAAAGCGCAATTTGCGTTTTCCACCAACGCTTTTCAACAAATACACTACCACGCTGGCCGCTTGCTCAGCCTTTCCGCTTCCTTGCGCACAACGGTGAAATTAACACCATTAAAGGAAACCGCGACTGGGCCATGGCACGTGCTGCTAAATTCGCAACGCCACTTATTCCAGATCTTAAAGATGCAGCCCCTTTCGTTAATACTGAAGGATCGGACTCATCCTCGCTGGATAACATGCTGGAGCTATTCTTAGCCGGCGGTATGGATTTATTCCGTGCTATGCGGTTACTTGTTCCACCCGCCTATCAAAACAACAAGACCATGGACGATGATCTTCGTGCATTTTACGAGTTCAACTCTATGCACATGGAACCATGGGATGGCCCAGCGGGTATCGTTTTAACTAACGGTCGCCACGTTGCCTGTAACCTTGATAGAAATGGTCTACGTCCTGCACGTTACGTTATTACTAAGAACGGTTTCATTACCCTAGCCTCAGAAGTAGGTATCTGGGATTACGAGCAAGCTGACGTAATTGAAAAAGGCCGTGTAGGCCCAGGTGAAATGCTTGCTGTAGACACTTACACAGGCAAAATCTGGCGCTCTACTGAAATTGATGAAGACTTAAAAGCACGTCACCCTTATAAAGAGTGGCTAGATAAGCATATTCGTCGACTTACACCAATTGAAAAGCTTGATGCGTCATTAATTGGTAAACGCGTGTTTGACGACGATGCCATGGCGGTGTACCACAAGCTACACGCCTACAGCTATGAAGAAATTCAACAAGTTGTAAAAGTACTCGCGAAAGACGGTCAAGAAGCCGTTGGTTCAATGGGTGATGACACGCCAATGGCGGTTATGTCCTCGCGTCAACGTACGGTTTACGACTATTTCCGTCAGCAATTCGCACAGGTTACTAACCCGCCTATCGACCCGCTACGTGAAAACCACGTTATGTCGTTGGCAACCTGTATTGGCCGCGAGCAAAACGTATTTAGCGAAACCTCAGGTTACGCTGACCGCGTATTGTTTGACTCGCCAGTGCTAATGTATACCGACCTTAAGCAACTGCGCGAATTTAACCCAGACAACTACTACTCAGAAGTCGTGGAGCTTCAGTATGCGCCGCAAGAAGGTTTGAAGAAAGCCATCGAGCGCGTGTGTAACGAAGTCGAGATGCTGGTTAAAAACAAGCGTGCTGCGTTCGTTATTCTGTCTGACAGAAACATTAAACAAAATCGCTTGGTTATCCCTGCAGCAATGGCAGTTGGTGCGGTACAACGTCGCTTAGTTGAAAAGTCATTACGCTGCGATGCTAACGTTGTTGTTGAGACAGCAAGTGCCCGCGATCCACACCATTTCGCGGTGTTGATTGGCTTAGGTGCCACTGCGGTTTACCCATTCCTAGCATATGAAACTATTGAGCAGCTTTGTGAAAAAGGCGAGCTAGATATTTCTCCTATGCAGGCCACGTTGAACTACCGTAAGGGTATCAACAAAGGCTTGTACAAAATCATGTCGAAAATGGGTATTAGCACTGTTGCTAGCTACCGTAGCTCTAAACTGTTTGAAGCAGTGGGTATTAACAACGAAGTGATGAAGTTATGCTTTAAAGGTGTGACCTCACGCATTCAAGGTGCGGGCTTCGATGATTTCCAGCAAGATCTTATCAACCTAAACCGTATTGCTTGGCTTAAGCGTAAATCTGTCGATCACGGCGGCTTGCTTAAATACGTGCACGGTGGCGAATATCACGCCTATAACCCAGACGTAGTCAGTACGCTTCAAAAGGCTGTGGTGTCTGGTAACTACGACGACTACCAGCAATATGCAAAGCTTGTTAACGAGCGTGCGCCTGCGCACATTCGCGACTTGCTAGCTATAAACCCTGATTGCGACCCTATTGATATTAGTGAAGTAGAAGCACCGGAAAACTTATTCCCACGCTTTGATACTGCGGCAATGTCAATTGGTGCACTAAGCCCTGAAGCGCATGAAGCGCTAGCGATTGCCATGAACCGCCTGGGCGGTCAGTCTAACTCTGGGGAAGGTGGCGAACACCCTTCTCGCTTTGGAACTGAAAAGAACTCTAAAATTAAGCAGGTGGCTTCAGGTCGCTTTGGTGTAACGCCTCACTATTTGGTTAACGCAAACGTTATTCAAATTAAAGTGGCGCAGGGTGCAAAACCGGGTGAAGGCGGTCAGCTTCCTGGCGATAAGGTAAATAAATACATCGCACAGCTACGTTTCTCTGTGCCGGGTGTAACCCTTATTTCACCACCACCACACCACGATATTTACTCAATTGAAGATTTGGCACAGCTAATTTTCGATTTGAAACAGGTTAATCCAACGGCACTTATATCCGTTAAGCTAGTATCTGAGCCGGGTGTTGGCACCATTGCAACAGGTGTAGCGAAAGCCTATGCCGACCTTATCACCGTTTCAGGTTACGACGGCGGTACAGGTGCAAGCCCGCTAACATCAGTTAAATATGCGGGTAGTCCGTTCGAGCTTGGCTTATCTGAAACTCAGCAAGCACTTATTGAAAACGGCTTACGTCATAAAGTACGCGTTCAAACCGACGGCGGGTTGAAAACAGGCTTAGACGTAGTAAAAGCCGGTATTTTAGGTGCTGAGAGCTTTGGTTTTGGTACAGGTCCAATGGTTGCGTTAGGCTGTAAATATTTGCGTATTTGCCACTTGAACAACTGTGCGACCGGTGTTGCGACGCAGGATCAAAAACTGCGTGACGACCACTTCATTGGCTTACCTGATATGGTAATGAACTACTTCAAGTTTATTGCTCAAGAAGTGCGTGAAATCATGGCGTCTATGGGTATTGCTAAGTTCGACGACCTTGTTGGTCGCACAGAGCTACTTAAAGTTTTAGATGGCATTACCGCTAAGCAAAACCGTTTAGATTTGTCTCCGTTGCTAGCGCAGCCTAAAGCAGGCGACCATACGCGCTTATTCTGCTCACAAACGACCAACGCACCTATCGATAAAGGTGAATTGAACGCGCAGATGCTTAAAGACGGCCAGCAAGCGGTTGTTGACGGTAAATCTATTACCCTTAAATACCCAATCCGCAATACGGATCGCTCTGTCGGCGCATTGCTATCAGGTGAAATCGCTAAACACCACGGTAACCACGACTTTGAAGATACACCTATCAAAGTTGAACTTACCGGTACAGCGGGTCAGAGCTTCGGTGTGTGGAACGCTGGCGGCCTGCATATGCACCTTGAAGGTGATGCCAACGATTATGTAGGTAAAGGGATGACCGGCGGTAAGCTTGTTATTCACCCACCACGCAATATCTCTTACGACGCCCACGACAGCGCCATTATGGGTAACACCTGCCTTTACGGTGCAACAGGCGGTAAGCTGTTTGCTGCTGGCCGTGCTGGCGAGCGCTTTGGCGTACGTAACTCTGGTGCTATTGCGGTAGTTGAAGGCATTGGCGATAACGGCTGTGAATATATGACAGGCGGTATCGTGGCTGTACTTGGTCCGGTTGGTGTTAACTTCGGTGCAGGTATGACTGGTGGTTTTGCTTATCTTATGGATGATGGCGACGACCTTGATAACCGTGTAAATGCCGAACTGGTCGATGTAATGCCAATTGAAGATAAAGCGATTCTTGCTGAGCACTTACGTGGCTTAATTAATCAGCATTACGAAGAAACAGGAAGCGAGCACTCGTTGTCGTTGCTTACTGATTTCGCCGCAACGCTGAAACGCTTCAAGCTTATTAAGCCAAAAACCAGTGATGTGAAAAACTTGCTTGGTCACATCAGTCGTTCAAGTGCTGAATTACGCATTCAGGCTCAGTAGGAGGATTTAGTTTATGGCAAAGAACGTATATCAATTTGTCGATGTTGAACGTATCGATCCGCCGAAAAAGCCGATCATGGTACGTAAACAAGAGTTCGCGGAAATTTATCAACCGCTGAGCCAATCTCAAACCGAAGGCCAAGCAGATCGCTGCTTGGACTGCGGTAACCCATACTGTGAATGGAAGTGTCCTGTACACAACTATATTCCACAATGGTTAAGCCTGGCGAACGAAGGCCGTATTTTGGAAGCTGCGGAACTCTCTCATAAAACCAACAGTTTGCCGGAAGTATGCGGTCGCGTATGTCCACAGGACAGACTGTGCGAAGGTGCATGTACGCTGAATGATGATTTTGGCGCTGTTACCATTGGTAGTATTGAAAAATACATTACCGATACAGCATTCAAAATGGGCTGGCGCCCAGATATGTCTGACGTGGTATGGACCGACAAGAAAGTGGCGATTGTAGGTGCAGGCCCAGCTGGTCTTGCATGTGCTGATATTCTGGTTCGTAACGGCGTTAAACCTGTTGTTTACGACAAATACGAAGAAATTGGTGGCCTACTTACATTTGGTATCCCGTCTTTTAAATTAGAGAAAGACGTGATCAAGCTACGCCGCCAAATCTTTACCGAGATGGGTGTTGAGTTCGTACTTAACACTGAAATTGGTAAAGACATACAGTTCCAGGATTTGCTTGATAAATACGATGCTGTTTTCTTAGGCATGGGTACGTACAAGTCGATGCAAGGTGGTTTCGATAACGAAGAAGTTGAAGGCGTTCACGAAGCCTTACCTTTCCTTATCGCCAACACCAATCGCGTAATGGGCCTTGAAAAAGATCCTGCTGATTACATTGATATGAAAGGCAAGCGCGTCGTTGTATTAGGTGGTGGTGATACCACCATGGACTGTGTTCGTACGTCAATTCGCCAAGGCGCTGCCCAAGTTACCTGTGCATACCGCCGTGACGAAGAAAGCATGCCAGGCTCTCGCCGCGAAGTTGTTAATGCGAAAGAAGAAGGGGTTGAGTTTAAATTCAATCTTCAGCCGCTAGACATTGCAGTAGATGAAAACGGTAAGGCATGTGGTGTTAAGCTGGTTAAAACCGAAATGGGGCCACCGGATGCCAATGGTCGCCGCCGCCCTGTTGAAGTGGAAGGTTCAGAGCACGTACTAGAAGCAGACGCGGTAATTATCGCCTTCGGCTTCCAGCCCAGCCCTGCGCCATGGTTTGCTGACTTCGGCATTATGCTTGATGAAAAAGGTCGCGTACGCGCGCCATCTGCTGGCAAATTTGCTTACCAGACCTCTCACCCGCAAGTCTTTGCCGGTGGCGATATGGTACGTGGTAGTGACTTGGTTGTTACTGCTATCGACGAAGGCCGTAAAGCCGCAGAAGGGATTATGGACTATATTGGCGTTTAACCTTCGCTAACTAAGGCCTATTGTCCATTCACGAAAAGCTCGATAGTTCTGCTATCGAGCTTTTTTTATTTAAAACTAAAGAGATACGATTTACATTAGATAGAATAATTGAATAAAGAGATGACATCATGAGATTGCGGACAGGGCTACTTTACGGGTTATTTTTAGTTTCCGTTTCATATTGCGCCCAGGCAGAGGAAAGTAACGCACTTACCACTCGCTCGGCTAAAGCAGTGTTCGCAGACTACTTGGAATATCTCACGCTACCCAACGTTGCAACGCAATCAGCAACTGATATAGAAAAGGTTGCGCGTTGGACGGCAACGAAATACAGCGAGTATGGTTTTAATACTCAGCTGCTGGAAAACAACGGCATGCCGATGCTGTATGCTGATTACATGCTAGCTGGGAAAAATGCCCCTACCCTGCTTTTTTATGTACATATGGATGGTCAACCGGTTAACGCTGAGTTGTGGGAACAAGACAGCCCTTGGCAGCCCGTTCTAAAAATCGAAGAAAATGACAGCTGGGTTGAAAAACCACTCTCTTTACTCGATAAAGACTATGACCCTAATTGGCGTATTTTTGCGCGCTCGGCATCTCACGACAAAGCCCCAATTATGATGTTACTAGCAGCCATAAACTCACTTTCGACGAATAAGGTGACGCCATCAGTTAATATCAAAGTGCTCCTTGATTCAAACGAGGAAGGTGGCTCTCCTACCCTCGCAAAAGTGATAGAAAAAAACAAAGCGCAGCTTTCTGCAGATGCCGTAGTAATGTTAGACGGTCCCATGCATCCATCCAACGCTTCTACCGTAGTTTTCGGTCATCGCGGTGCGACACTGGTTAAGCTCACTGTTTTCGGACCAAACTCTGATAGCCATAGTACGCACTTTGGCAACTACATTCAAAACCCCGCTTTTATGCTCTCAACACTCTTAGCAGGGATGAAAAATGAAAATGGCAAGGTGACTATTCCTAATTATTACGGAGACGCTCCTCTGTCAGAAGAAACAAAACAGGTGCTTCGAGACATTCCTATTGATGAAACTGCACTATTGGCACGCCTTGGGGTAGCAAAGTCAGAGTCTGTAGGTGGCAACTACTATGAATCCATTAGTCTTCCGTCTCTAAATATCAATGGATTGAGCGCTGCAAGCACAACAGCAGTAAGGACAATCATTCCGGCTAGCGCTACAGCGTCCATCGATATTAGAACTACAAAAGAGGCTCACTCGTCCAGACAAGTTAAGCTGTTAAAAGACTATATAACAGCTAAGGGATATCACATTGTGGACGAATTGCCATCAAAAGAAACCCGTCTAAAACATGAAAAACTCATTCTTATAGAAGTTAGCCCCGGCACTGCAGCACTACAAACGTCCCTCGATGAGCCAGTTGGTCTATGGGCGCAAAAGGCACTAGAATCTGTAAGCGATGAGAAGGTTGTAGTTATTCCAATGATGGGGGGTACTGTTCCAACCGCACCGCTAGTAAACAGTATAGAGAAGCCGGTAATTCTTATTCCATTAGTCAATGCTGATAACAATCAACACGCCCCTAATGAAAACTTACGTATAGGGAACTTTTACAGTGGAACAAATGCGCTGTATCAATTACTGACCACGCCTTATGACCAGTAATAGAGTTGTAGTGATGAAGTGATGCTTTAAACCAAAACCTATACGGAAAACCTCACTAATATACGTTAATAGACCAAGGTTTAGTTGAAGCGCGAGTGTTACGACTCTACTATCGTTTAAGCAATTAAAGACATCGCACATCGGGTGAAGAATCTATCTATGCAGCATTTAAACATTAAGAAACTTACATTGTGTCTAACATTAGCGATAGCAGCGAGCAATGCCAGCTTAGCTGATACCATTGCTGTCGACGCTTCATTAAATGCGCAAGTTAACGATCAAACTAAGAAACAAAGCGTCAACTCTTCACCTAGTAAGCCAAGCATCATCTCTTGCCCTTCTGATTTTCAGCAAATTAAGATTTCTGATGATGCAAGACAATGCCAAGCATTTGACGAAAGCAAGACAGCAGTAATGGTTTACCACTCTCCTCGCTCCCCGAGTGAATTACTGGATGTTTACCAAACGGCGCACCCCGCTTTAAAAACTCACACACCAGTTAGCGGCCGCACGTTGTTATCCTCAGAAGATAAAGGGGTCAGAGTAATAATCAGCCCAGATAATACTGGCTCTCAAGTGGATATTCTTGTTACATCCACAACGAAATGAGCCCTTTTAGCAAGACAACTAAAAAATCTACTCATGTTGGCATCTGCTTTGCAAAATCATCAATAACTACTCCACGGCAACAGTGAGTGTCATTTTTATGACGCTCAAACTGCAAACGGAGCCCAAGCTTTTTTCGATATAAACACTTTAGCGGGCTTCTTTATTATGCATTCCGTGGGCTTTAACTATTGAAATTTGCGAGGGTTACGATGGAATTGGCAATTATTCTAATGATGTTACTTATTGTCGTTGCACTGGGTGCCATAAAGTTGTCAGACGGCGGTGTCGCATTTCCATTTAGGCGAAAGCCGCAATTGTTCACCCCCGTTGAACACTCTTTTTTGAACCTTATCGAACAGGCTATGGGAAGAGAGTTTCGCATAGTGTGCCGTGTGCGTCTTAACGATTTAGTGGCGGTTCGCCAGTCTGCAAATAAAAAGACGGCAAGCCAAGCCATCAGCAGAGCTTCTAGCAGACAGCTCGACTTTGTATTAGTAGATAAACACGACATGAGTCCTGTTCTTGCTATCGACTTAGTTCATAGCCAAGGCAAAGATGGTTATAAATCACAAAAAGACTGGTTTGTAACCGGAGCACTTGATGCTGCCGGCCTTCCTCACGCAAGAATTAAAGTGAAGTCTGGTTATACCGTTGACGATATTCGCGAGTGTTTGGAAAACAAACTCATTCCTTATCGCCGTTTACAGCAAAAAATGGCACAGCTGCCAACGCATAATCCAGAGCCACCAAAGCGCCCGACTCGCCCAGTGCGTTCAAGCAGACCAGCTGCAGCTTAAGACATAACCCCACTTCCCCTGGCCTTTGTTGCTTTGCTATTTTCTTACTCTCAAATAGCGGTAACAGAGGCATTTTTCTGTCAGTTTACCCGTTTTCCTTATACAATTAACGCTTTCAGCAGCGTATTCACGCGTTAAATTCCCTCAACACCGTCGGTAAAGTTATGAAAAAAATTGGTATTTTAGGTGCAATGGACGAAGAAGTTGCGCTACTTAAAGCGTCACTTTGGAATGTAAAAGAAACCCAGTGGAAGCACCTGACGTTTTACGAAGGTACACTTAACGACATAGAAGTGGTGCTAGTAAAATGCGGTATTGGTAAAGTGGCTGCAGCAATTGCTACTACTGTACTTATCGAACAGTACGCCCCTGATGCTGTTGTCAATACCGGTTCTGCCGGAGGTTTCGACAAGAATCTAAACATCGGTGATTTAGTGATCGCCAGTCACGTTATTCACCATGATGCCGATTTAACCCATTTTGGCTACAAGCTCGGTCAATGCGCAGGTATGCCTGAAGATTTCCGTTGCGATACAAGGTTAATGGAAGCCGCTCGTAGTGCTGCCACAGGCATTACGTCGCTTCAGTCGACAACAGGTTTAATCTGTACGGGCGATGCGTTTATCGGTAGCGACGAAGCTGTAGCAGAACTGCGTGAAAACTTCCCAGACATGAAAGCGGTTGAGATGGAAGGTGCAGCTATAGGTCAAACTTGCCATATGCTCGACACGCCTTTCCTTGTCATTCGTTCATTGTCGGATATTGCAGGAAAAACGTCGTCAGTGAGCTTTAAAGAGTATCTAGACACTGCCGCTAAACACTCAGCACAATTAGTTATGGCAATGATTAAGGCTCTCGCAAAATAAGATGACAGAGGTAATTAGCGACCCGCAATACCAGTCGCTATTCGTACTTTGGCTGGCTATCGCCGTTGACGCATTATGGCGCTGGCCCCAAAGTACTCATCCATTAACGCTCATGCGCTACCTCGTTCAGCAAATGGGGCGCAAAGTGGTGCCCTCTCGCGAATACGGTAGGTCTCAGCACTATATTTCAGGCTCATTAGCCGCCCTAGTTCTTCTTGCGCCATTGGTAGTATGTGTTGCCATCTTGGTGTACATGGCCCAATACCCCGTATTCTTTGAGGCGATTATTCTTGTCGCACTGCTCGATTACGGTTACCAGCGTCAACAGTACAAAAAAGTGCTGGCGAGTGTGGGAAGAAATAAAAAATCCCTCGCACGTGAAATGGCGCAAACCATTACTGCACGTCAATGCGATTCACTTTCCGATATAGGAATTGCCAAAGCCGCGATAGAATCGCTATGGCTGAAGTTTCTTTATCTTTATTGCGGCGTCATTTTCTACTTTGTAGTGGCAGGCCCCATAGGCGCACTCATTTATCGATTGCTTTTGCTCACATCTTGGCAGTGGCATTACCGAACCCCTGCAATGACTTTCTTTGCCAAACCCGTACGCAAACTCGTTTACTTACTTAATGTGCCGCCCGCGGTCATTGGTGGTCTAGCAACACTACTGGTCAGCCATCCTATTAAAGGGTTTCGCGCCATAAAGCGCTCCCCAGTGAAAGATAAAACGTCGCTACTGCTTGCGCTTATGGGCGGTGTGCTTGATATTAAACTCGGCGGCCCAGCAATTTATGCCAACAAGAAGATTCGATACACCCGCGTGGGAGGCGCTAACGAGGTAAAGTACTCTCACATGTTGACAGCCAAAAATACCGTTACTCATGCCATGATTGCGGTTAGCGCCTTCGCATCGTTAGCTATGCTGGCAATGGCCGTGGCACAATAAAAACAGCAGATATGATGAAAACCATTTTTTTTGTAATTTTAAGCTATTTACCTCTTCTCACATTTGCTAACTCAGAATCAGATGCCGAGACAATACACCTAGCTCATTCAGATCAATTTGCTTCTGCCGATGTTGCACCAAGCTCGGAATCAAGCGCCTTATCAAATTCCGTCGAGCTAAAGATAGTCAGCCTTGCGCCCCACCTTACCGAATGGGCATTTAGTTTGGGCTTAGGCCCTAACCTTGTAGGTGTAAGCGACTATAGCGACTATCCTGACGCCGCGAAAAATATTAAGCGGGTGGCGGATTTTCAAGGTGCCGATATCGCTACCATTGTGGCGTTAGAACCTAATTTAATTCTTGCATGGGATGGAGGCAATAAGCCGCAAGATATCCATAAGCTTTCCTCGATGGGTCTAAACGTATTTAGCAGTAAGGTCGAAAATATCACTGATATAGCCAGCGAAATTAAAAGGCTTGGGGCACTTACAAATACGCAAAAGCAGGCGACCCAGCTCTCCAATGATTTTCTCAACGAACTAGCCGAACTTCGAAGTAAATACGACAAATCCTCGCTTATACCAGTATTTTATTATTCGTGGACTGCTCCACTTATGACCATCGGTCCCAACGCGTGGGGTAACCAACTGCTGAATGTGTGTGGTGCTCAAACATTATTTGCAGACAGCCCTGTAGACTATCCTCAAGTCGCATTAAAAGATGTACTTACTCGCCAACCTCATGCACTCATTGCGGCATCTAAAAGTACGCATTCAGAACTTGAGGTATTCTGGCGTGATCATCGCTCTTTCCTCAAAGCCCCCTTAATTGTTGTGGATCCAGACGTCACCAGTCGGTTTTCATTGCGATTAATAAATGAACTAAAAGTACTCTGTAAAGGTATTAAAGAAAGCGCATAAGCGTTATACTTAAGTCTAGACCTGCTGGGCTGTTTTCAATTGATACACACCGACTTGGCTCAATTTAAGCGCCTTTGTGTAACAGAATAAGAGCAGGTTCTAATCTTCTATAAAAAGGTAAGAGTTTTTATTCATGCGGATTGTTGTTGCGGGTTTTCTAGTTGTTATCAGTGTTGCATTGTTTGTGTCGCTTCAGTGCACAGCGAAAGCGACCGCGCAAGCCTCTGTTGCCGCATCACCATATCTTATCGAGCGAGTTGCGAACAACGACTGGCTCCTTATTGATGTTCGCTCTCCGCAAGAATTCGCCGATGGTCACATTCCTGGCGCAGTAAATATGCCCCATGAAAATATCAATGACTACCTTAGCGAATTAGAAGGCCACAAAAACAAGCCTATTATCATTTATTGTCGTTCAGGCAGAAGAGCCAAACTGGCAATGAAAGTATTGGAAGAACTCGATTTTTCTGAAGTCATGCATTTAGAAGGCGATATGTTAGGCTGGAGTGCCGCTGGCATGACAGTTGACCGAATGTAGACTCAATATTCCGCCTTCTCCTTCGTATTAGTCTTTGGCACTAAAGATGTTGTAAGTTCAACCTCTTGGCTGATTACTGTGTGTAACTGAGCCCCTGTGATACACTCTTTTTACTCGACGATTGTATGAAACACCCATGAAAATAGATATTGCTACTCCGGCCATGTTATTTCCGGCGATTTCTTTATTGCTTCTAGCCTATACCAATCGCTTTTTAACGCTTGCAACTATTATCCGAAACTTTTCAAAAGAAGAGAGAGATGAGAATACTCAAGCACAAATAAAAAACCTTCGATTACGTATTCAACTTATTAAGCGAATGCAAATAGCAGGTGTGGGTAGTTTTTTTCTTTGTGTAGTATCCATGCTAGCGATATACCTCACCTATCAACAGGTAGGAAACTGGGTGTTTGCTGCAAGTTTAGTATCACTTCTGTATTCACTATGGATGTCGGTAAGAGAAATATTGATATCAGTTGAAGCCTTGGATGTGCACCTTGACGGGATGAAAAACGCCCCGCGTAAAGAAAAAGTATGAAGCCCACAAATCATTTGAGCCACATAATTCAAAGTGATATCAGCTACGAGTCTCTAGCGCCTGAGTTTTTTGCAGGGGTGATTGCTCTTGGTAATCACGTGCACGGAGATAACTACCTAACCAACGAGCTACTTGCTGATTACTATGCAAAGAGCTTTGTTGGCAATACTAATGCTAGCTGGGTAGCCCTATACAAACAAAAAGTTGTTGGTTTCAGGCTCACCTTTGCGCATACGCAATGGGAAGCAGATGAGTGGTGCAGCCCTTCCCTTTGGCCAGTAGATCCAAATACCGTATGCTATTTCAAATGTAATACGGTAGACCCCGCAATGCAGGGCTGTGGAATTGGCAGCAGACTATTAAGTAAATCGATTGAATGTGCGCAAACTCAAGGCGCAGAAGCGGGTTTAGCACATATTTGGTTGGCAAGTCCGGGCAACAGCGCATTTAAGTACTTCACTAAAAATGGGGGGCAGCTTATAAAGAAGCACCCTAATAAGTGGCGCTACGCATCTATTCATGAAGGCTACGATTGCCCTGTATGCGAGGGTTATTGCGAGTGTGAAGGTGCGGAAATGCTACTTCAATTTCAAGCCCCATAAGTACGACACAGTTAATAACGTTTTCATTCTATGACCTACGATCCTCTTATTTCACGCGGCGTTTCATCAATGTTACCCGCGGCAAACAGCTACTGGCATGCCACACACAAACCACCAACACTGCCGCCTTTAAACAAGAAGGTAAACACTGAGTACCTCGTTATTGGTGGTGGTTATACCGGTCTTTCAGCTGCCATCACACTTGCTCAAGCGAAACAAGAAGTCACGCTACTTGATGCGAATTCACCGGGATTTGGCTGTGCGGGCCGGAACGGAGGCTTTATCCTCTCGGGTAGCGGCCGATTGAGCTTAAGCGCCATAGAGGACAAGTGGGGTCGCGACATCGCCAAAGCTATGCAGGGCGAGTTTGATGGCGCGGTACACCTGCTTAAACAACGTATTGCAGACTTTAATATGCAGGTCGATTTGGTAGAAGAACCATATTTAAAACTGGCGCATAACCCAAAGCAAGCCGAACTACTCCGTGCCAGTGCTAAGCATCTTGAGTCACACTTCAACGTACCGAGCTCTACACTTAGTGATAAAGACCTTACTGCGCGCTTTGGTATTGAAGGGGCGTATGGTGGCGTTGAGCTAAAGGGTGCATGCTTACACCCACTAAAATTAGTAAGCGAATATGCAAGAGTAGCAAAGGAGCTTGGAGCAACGCTTTTTTACGACTCGCCAGCCATTCGCATTGAAAAGCACAAGACCGGATATGTTGTCGCAACACCAAGCGGGTCAGTTTTGGCCAAACACATACTCATTGCTACTAATGCTTATACCCCTAAGCGCTTTCATGACAGCGTAGACAATAAGCAATTTCCTGTTCAATCGAGCATTTTTGTCACTGCGCCATTGAGTAGCGAACAGCGCGCAAAGTCTGGCCTAACCACGCCAATGAGCTTCATGGATACGCGGATGATGAAGTATTACTACCGTGTGCTGCCAGATGGCAGATTATTATTCGGCGGTCGTGGGGCCGTAAAAGGTAAAGATGCAGATAATGTTTCAGAGAAACAGCGCTTATATCGCGCGATGCTTAATAGTTTCCCTTCACTTAGCGGTATCGCCATGGATTATTTTTGGAGTGGTTGGGTAAGTGTATCGTTAGACAGTATGCCGCGGATTTTTATCGACAATAAGGTAAGCGGCAACAATTTAAACCGCTCTAGCGGTAATATCGGTTACGCCATGGGGTATTGCGGTTCGGGCGTTTCTTTTGCCGCGTTTGCAGGGCAACGACTTGCTCAACGTATGATGGGTAGCAATGACGTCGATTTATCGCTTCCCCTTTATCGTTCTCCTTTGAAAACCTACCCCTTTGCAAAAGCAAGAAGGCTAGCACTGCATGGCTTGTACCAATGGGCGAAAATAGCAGAACGCTAGTAATGGTTATAAATTACGATTCACTTTAATGTTAAGCATTGCATGCTGTCTATAAATTAGGCTATTTTAGGTATCTATTCTTTGACGGAGTCACCTCATGTCATATATCGATGCCTTTGCTGTAGCCGTTCCCACTGAAAATAAAGCGTTATACATTGAGCACGCCAAACTCGCCGGCGATATTTTTAAAGAGTATGGTGCGACTAAAATACTTGAAGCTTGGGGTGACGATGTCCCTGAAGGGGAAGTCACGTCTTTCCCGATGGCTGTTAAAGCCAAAGAAAATGAAACCGTGGTGTTTTCCATTGCATTTTGGCCTTCAAAAGAAGTGCGTGATACTGCTTGGAAAAAGGTGATGGAAGATCCTAGAATGCAGGAAAACGAAAACCCCATGCCTTTCGACGGTAAACGCCTTATTTACGGGGGCTTCGTACCAATGCTGGAATTATAAGACTATTAGTTTCAGCTATTTCATATCGTCTATTTTCGCTAACGCCGACGGCAAGTCTGCGGCTAACTTTTTGTACCGGCGGTATACGATAAAAACGACCACACTGTTTATCAAAAGCTGTGTCCCCCACAGCGTGAAGGTATTAAACATCAGTACATTAAATACGGCGAGTGCCAGCAATCCACACCACAAAGCAAAGCATCCATAGAGGCTAATTTTCCAGTAATGTAATTGCTGTTTTAATTGGTTTTGTTTAAACGCCAACATTGACTGAACGTCTAACGTCTGGACCTTCCACTGTTTTTGCCTTACCCAATATCCCCATGCCCCGAAGGCGGCGGGAATAGGTGTAAGTACCATGAAAAGCAAAAATTGATATGTGCTAAGTGGCTCGAACAACACCAAAGTTAAACACCACACAGAAACCGCTAGCCCGAGCACCAAATCAACGGCACCTTTTAGTTTAAGTTTGAATCTTGCGCTCTTGGTTTCTTTAATCAGTGAATCTGTATCTACTGAAGGGGTTGCATCCTTGTAGGCACTTTGCCACTGAGCGAGTTGCTTATCTAATTCGTTCATTTGCGTGCTGTTCTCGGCCATACTTAATTTTTCTTCGCTCAAGGCTCTTTTATTATCGCTCAAGGCTGTTGCTCCATTATCTGCGTTAGCTGTTGGCGGGCGCGGCTTACCCGCTTAGCGACGGCAGTCTCTTTAATACCTAACATATTAGCTATTTCCAGCTGACTGAAACCTTCTAAAAGCAATGCCAGTACCTGTCTGTACTTTATTTCTAGCTGACGTAAGCCTGTCATGAGATCCATCGCATTCTCTTGTAACGTGGCATCCCGAGATAAGCTGGCGCTGGTTGTGTGAGAAGAATCGAACTCGCCGTCATGGGTAAACTCTTTACGCCGCTGCTCTTTAATCACGTGATCGACCGCCTTGTTGTGCGCTACTTTGGCCACAAACGTTTTCACACTTGCCTCACCGCGAAAGCCACTATCACTGCCTTTTGAAGCTCCTTCAAAAGCGCGCCAAACCGCCAGTGACATTTCTTGTATTAGCTCATCTTGAAGTGATTTATTAGCCTCAAATGTTGCCGCAATACGCGCCATGAGCGGCGCGTATTCACTAAGCAGTTTTTCTATTTGAATGGTTTCTTTCACTGCATTTCCATTTTTATTATTTTTTAATTCCACGCTTTAAGTGAGCAGTTGAATTACGCTTCCTAGCTGATTAGCGAAATAAGCGCTGGTAAGCAACAAAGCACATACATGAAACAATAGGGCCAAACACCAATCCCGACAATGCGAAAGTATAGGGCGCAAGTGCAACTGTTAAGAAAATCATGGCACCTATTATCAACATCGGCTTATAAGCGCCCACTACTACAGCAATACTATTTGTAAAAGATGCTGGGATTGAGCGATGTTTTAAAATAAGCAACATAGGTACAAATAAAAGCAGTAAATTTATTGGTGTTGCCGAGCCCATCATTAGCCCGACCTTCCAAGCGGGTACATCTACTACAACACCATTTGCTAACGCCGCCACTGAATCTGCGCCCATTAACATAGCGCCAATTTGAAATTGGATCCACGCGATCACTGGCCCGGTCAAACTCCACAAAGCAACATTTGTCCATGAGCGCAGGGTTCCGCCCGACAATCTCACCTTGTTATTTTCTGCTAAGTTGGCAATGGCCAGCCACATCACGGTAGCCAGAAGCGGACCTACCCATTTCGATATGCCTAAGCCAATTGGCCCTGCTAGCGCTTGAATGAGCCCCGCGGCTAATAAGGTAACAAAAGAAAGCCCCAATAATCTAAAAGGTGCTTTTATAAAAAGCTGCCAACCCTCTTTCAGCCATGTGAACGCTTCCTTCGCAGGAAGGCTCTTGTTAGCTTGATGGTATGTTGCACGAGTTGAAGTTACCGTTGTCATGTTTTTATCCTTTGCATTGCGTAAGCGTTAGTATTGAGTTTCACTGTTGTTTCATCCCAGCCTGCTACGCGTTAACTGCTTATCGTACAGTTGGGTTCATTGATTGATTTTTCCCCTATAGACGATAGCGATTGCAAAAACCTGACAAACTTTTTCAAAAAAAAGCAAGAAAAATAAAAAAACCTTTAGCGACAATCACTTATAAACATTAAAGCCAATATCCCCCACTTTCAAATTTGGCTTGATGCTTAACTTTGTATGAGTAATTAGGGCCTTCTAAAAAAATAATCGCCCTACTATCCACTAGTACTTATATTTCAGGCAAAAAAAAGCCCGCTAAACTAAGCGGGCTTTTAAAAAACTATCAGAAAAACATTAGGCTAGCGTAATACGCGCAAACTTGCGTTTACCCACCTGATACACGTTTTCACCTTTTTCGGTGATTACTAAGCGGGTGTCTTCCACTTTATCGCCGTTAATTTTAACTGCGCCTTGCTTAATCATGCGCATAGCATCTGAAGTCGAACCTACAAGGTTAGCTTCTTTCAACAAATTACCAATGGCAATACCTTCATCGCTTAATGCAATTTCAAGCTCGGGCATGTCGTCAGGAATAGCGTTTTTCTGGAAACGTTGAATAAAGTCCTGATGCGCGCCTTCTGCCGCTGCGTCGTCATGGAAGCGAGCAATAATTTCTTTCGCTAGCATGATTTTAATATCACGTGGGTTTTCACCGTTCGCAACGCGAGTTTTAAGCTCAGCGATCTCTTCTAGCGGTCGGAAGCTTAGAAGGTCATAATAACGCCACATCAAATCATCAGAAATAGACATCACTTTACCAAACATATCGTTTGGCGCATCTGTAATACCAATGTAGTTGTTCAAAGACTTAGACATCTTCTGAACGCCGTCTAGACCTTCTAGAAGCGGAACCATTACAATAGATTGCTGCTTTTGGCCTTGTTCTTTTTGAAGTTCACGACCCATTAGTAAGTTAAAGCGTTGGTCTGTACCACCTAATTCAACGTCTGACTCTAGCGCAACAGAATCCCAACCTTGCACTAACGGATACAGAAACTCGTGAATAGCAATTGGCTGACCGTTGTTATAACGCTTTTTAAAGTCGTCACGCTCAAGCATACGTGCAACAGTCTGACTAGCCGCAAGTTTAATCATGCCTGCTGCGCCAAGGCCATCCATCCACTCTGAGTTAAAACGTATTTCCGTTTTATCTTCATCAAGGATCTTGAACACCTGTTCTTGATACGTTTTCGCGTTCTCTAATACCTGTTCTTTACTTAAAGGCTTGCGTGTTACATTTTTACCTGTAGGATCGCCAATTAGGCCAGTAAAATCGCCAATAAGAAAAACAACTTTGTGGCCTAGTTGCTGGAATGTACGCAACTTGTTGATCAACACAGTGTGACCAAGATGCAGATCAGGCGCAGTTGGATCAAAACCCGCTTTGATGGTTAGGGTTTTGCCGGATTTTAGTTTTTCAATTAAATCCTCTTCGGGGAGTATTTCATCAACGCCCCGTTTAATCTCAGCTAGCGCTGTTTGCCAATCTTTCATTTGTACGTCACACTCTTAAAAAAACTGTATATTCAATATTGGCGGGCATTTTACGCGTACAACGGAACCATTAAAAGGTTTGCGCGTCAAAAAACGGATTACAAACAGTCATGTTGTTAAACCCAACAGTTTTTAATGTGGGATTAGAGTGCTGAATTAACGGGGACTGTATTCAGTAATCTCAAGAAATAGTCTTCATGATAAGAGCTATTGGGTGTAACAATTTGCGCTAACAATATAATGAGAAAAGTTGCATTTTTAAGCAACGTATGTGAAATAGTGTTGTGCACATAACATTTCTCAGGTGGGCAGTAGTATGAGAAAGAAATTAGACGCTTCTAAAGCGCTCAATTTATTTAAAAAATTACCGAAACAGCACAGAACTGGGTTAGCAGTAGCTAGCTTATTTCTGGGTGGGCTTATTCTTTTTCCAAGTGAACCAGTAGAAGCCAGTCGCCATCAAGAAGCACACATTCTGGATGCGGGTGTCCGCTATCCGGTGGAGCTTCATATTGCGCCGTCAACTAACGTATTTTCTGGTGAAGAAGAATCTTCATGGCAGACGTACAAGGTGCGCAGTGGCGATACATTAGCAAAGCTATTTAAGCGTGCTGGCTTCACTTCGCGTGACGTATATAACGTAACGCAGGCAGGAGAACTAACAAAAACGCTGGTTACTTTATTGCCCGGCGATGAACTATCGTTTAAAGCGAATAAAGACGGCAGCTTCGGCGAGCTAAAGTACAAATTGTCTTCGACTGAAACCCTGTTTGTACGTCCAGAATCGTCGGATGAGAACAGCGCCTTAACCGCTGAGCTTGAAAAGCGAGATGTAGACATTCGCTACAACTTCGCCCAAGGTGAAATTCACTCAAGCTTTTGGAACGCCGCCAGTGATGCAGGCTTAACCAGCAACCAAATTATGAATTTGGCGGGTATTTTCGGCTGGGATATCGACTTCGCCATTGAGATCCGTTCTGGCGATACGTTCAACGTAGTATTCGAAGAGCAATACATCGACGGTGAATTTGTCGGTTACGGCGACATCGTTGCAGCGGAGTTTACCAACCAAGGCGAGCATTTTAGCGCTATTCTTCACGAAGATGGCACATACTACACGCCTGAAGGGCGCAGTATGCGTAAGAGCTTCCTGCGTGCGCCAGTGAATTTTAGATATGTAAGCTCTAACTTCACAAAAGCTCGCTTCCACCCCGTGCAAAAGCGTTGGAAAGCGCACCGCGGTACAGATTATGTTGCTGCGGTTGGTACGCCAATTATGGCTGCGGGTGACGGTAAGGTAATTAAAGCCGGATACGATAAATATAACGGTCACCATGTTTTCATTCAGCATGGCGAGAAATACACAACCAAATATCTTCACTTTAAAAAGCGTGCAGTGAAAGTGGGAGATACGGTTAAGCAAGGCCAAACCGTGGGCTATTTAGGTAGTTCAGGTATGGTTACTGGCGCCCATCTTCACTATGAGTTTTTAGTGGATGGTGTTCACCGAAACCCACGAACGGTAGAACTACCGAAGGCGCTTCCTATTGCTAAGGAAGAGAAAGAAAGGTTTATGGAAATTGCCGCAATACGCCAAGAGCAGCTAGATAATAACAAGCGCATTATGCTTGCAATGAAATAGCGACGACTAAATGGCAAAATATATTGGCCTGATGTCAGGTACTAGCATGGACGGCGTCGACGCCGTCCTGTGCGACATCTCGCAAACGTCTTGCACCACCCTCGCCGCCCATTCAATTCCTTATTCTGCCGAATTACTTACTGCACTCAATGCACTTTGTAGTGAAGGTCCTGATGAACTTAACAGTTTGGCCATCGCTGATAGACTGGTTGCTGAAACCTTTGCAAAGGTCACCTTAGCGCTGCTTGAGAAAAACAACCTACATCCTTCGGATATTACGGCTATTGGCTCGCACGGCCAAACCGTACGTCATCATCCGAATTCCGATGTATTGTCAGCACACTTTGCAGAATCATCCATACGCGGCTTCACCTGTCAAATAGGCGATCCTAATACCATCGCTGTTCTTACCGGCATTGATGTTATTGCCGACTTTAGGCGCAAAGATATTGCCCTTGGTGGTCAAGGAGCTCCCTTAGTGCCCGCTTTTCACAATGCAGTATTTGCCAGTGATGATAAACACCGAGCACTCGTTAACATTGGCGGTATAGCAAACGTTTCACTGCTTGCGCCAAAACAAGATGCTTCGCCACCTAAAGGGTTTGATACCGGACCCGGTAACACCTTGATGGATCAGTGGATAAGTCTTCATTTAAATAAAAGCTTTGATAAAGATGGAGCATGGGCTGCGTCAGGGCATTGTCACTCAGGTCTGTTAGACAGGCTCTTACTGGATGATTACTTCGCTTTGCCTGCGCCTAAAAGTACTGGCAGAGAGTATTTCAATATTAATTGGTTAAGCAATGCGCTCGCCGAATACTTCCCTTCTAGTGCAGAGCTGCAAAGCGAAGAAAAGAACAATAATTTAGCCCCTAAAGACGTGCAAGCATCCTTACTTTCGCTAACAGGTAGCACTATCGCTCAGGAAATTGTGAAGCATTTTCCTAAAACAAATAAAGAAGGCGCAAAAAGCGAAGTTATAGTGTGTGGCGGTGGCGCTTTCAATAAAGCATTAATGCATAACTTGAGCAATGCTTTAAGTGATTATGTAGTAACAGACAGCCATGCTCTGGGCATCCATCCACAGCACGTTGAAGGCGCAGCATTTGCGTGGTTTGCACATGCGTATATGAATGATATTCCAGGCAACGTGCCTGAAGTCACAGGGGCTTCGAAAGCCACGGTACTCGGAGCGTTATATAAAAAAGCATAAGGGCGACAGGCTATCACCCTCAAACGCTTTATTGGTTCTGTTTATAAAAGCAACGTCACCACCTTAACTTGCCGTAACAAACATATTCGCCATTACCAATACCAACGCGTAACCCACGCTATACGCTGCAAGAAGAAGCAACACGAACTTGCCGTATTTGGCGAACGTCAGGCCCTTAACCTTACTCATGGTAACAATACCTGCTGATGAGCCAATAATAAGTAACGAGCCCCCCACACCTACTGCATACGTGAACGCCATCCACTCAGCTGTCGACATGGCAATGTCCGCTTTTAACAACGCAGCTGTTAATGGCACATTATCTATCATGGAAGACAACACCCCCATCACAAAGTTGGCCCCTGTTGAAGGCATTACGCTATATACATGTAAAAGTGCGCCCAATGCGTCAATGTGATCGAGCATACCGACAAGCAGCAACACCCCAAGGAAAAACAGAAGCGTGTCGAATTCTATTAGGCGAATATAGTCCAAGATAGGATCATCATATTTTTCTTCTCCCATAAAGGTTGCCACTAGAAACATAACCGCCATACCCGCTAAAAACGAAAGCATAGGTGGAATAGCAAAAAGCACATTGGCAATTAACGTCAGTACAATAGTGGACAGGAATATTCCCGCAATTACGTAATCAACCGGCCTAAGTTCATGGCGTGTTTTTTTTATTTTAACCTCCCCCTTCATACCTATACTCAACAGTAACGCTAGAAATAGTACTGCTGTGAGTGAAGGAATAATAAGTAAGAGCAGCTGAGTTATAGTGACCTTATCATCCAAGAAAATCATAAGAGTGGTGACATCCCCGGTTATTAGCGACACGCCCCCAGAGTTCACCGCAAATACCACTAGCACGGCAAATCGCATGGTTTGGTTAAAGGGCAAACCCAAGGATAAAACCATGGCAATAGACACCAAGGTCGCTGTGATGTTGTCAGCTAGCGAGGAGAAGCAAAAACTAAAAATAGCGGTAAAGAATATGAGTTTTTTGAGGGTTATTTTTTGCGGCATGATAATGTTTAACATGTTTTCAATCATGCCTTTGCGGTTAAGGTAAGCAACGAAAGTCATTGCCGCTACAAGGAATAACCAGAGGGTGGATATTTCGCTTATGTTTTCTATGAGGTGTTCATTGAGCTCTGCTAGGTGAGGGCCCCTATTCGCATCTATGAAAAGAAGGATCCATGCGAATGTTCCGAAAAATAATGTGGTTTTGGCTTTATTCACGTGTAGCACTTCTTCAAATACCACACCCAATAATGCCATTACCGCTATGCCAATGAGCACATAGTCCAGCATACGTTTTACTCCCAAATTGTCAGGGGTGAATTATACGATTGCTGTTCATGCTTTAGCAGGTGTTCTGCGCTATACAAGGGGAAAAATCAGTTATATTCAACATGCACTAAACTGATGAAAATACGGTGAAAAAATGCTGTTAACTAATTGAGTGCATTCCTCAAAAAAGTGGAATACATAACGTATTCAATATACAAAAAAGGCCAGTGATAGAATCACTGGCCCCGTACACGTTTCTGAAGAAATACTATTTAGCTATTCCCATTTCCATCTTTTTAAGGGCATCTGCGTCTATATCGGACTGAGGCTTAGCGCTGCTCTTTTTAGCGCGCATATCGAAGTAGCCGTAGCCACCTACAAGCAAGAAGCAAATAGCTGGAACAATATATGATACAACAACACCTGCGCTATCAATAATGGCGGCTTGGAAGAGCGGCATAATGGCACCACCGAGAATCGCCATCACAAGACCTGCTGCGCCTAGCTTGGTGTCTTCCCCCAGACCTTCAAGCGCAATGCCGTAAATCGTTGGAAACATGAGTGACAAACAGGCAGAGATAGATACCAATGCGATTACGCCTGCTAAATTAGGAGACTGTGTCATGAAGATACATAGCGCCATGGCAATCAGTGACATGATCATTAGCAGTCTAGCTGGATAGAGGTACTGCATAACCCACGTCATCACGAAGCGAGAAATTAGAAATACAATCATGCTGTATTGTAAAATTTCACCACCACTCACTTCGTTGCCACCTGTCGCTTTCATTGCATATTGGATGGTGAAGGTCCACACGCACGTTTGTGCTCCGACATTAAAAAACTGAGCCAAAACGCCAAACCGATAATGCTTGTTGGCTACTAACCGCTTAAGCGAAGCGCCCAACTTAACGTCTTCCACACTAGACTCAACCGATTCTTGAATTGGCGCTTTGATCAGGAAGATTGCAACCCAAACCAAAACGAGTACACATGCCATACCTACATAAGGAAGCATTACCGCATCAAGCTCAGCCCCTATCACGTTTTTAAGCTCGCTTACCGACATGGCGGCACGCTCTTGTGCAGATGCCTGATTCAGGTTTGGTAATATAAGCGTTGCAGCCAAAAACACACCTAAATTAGTACCAACAGGATTAAATGCTTGAGCTAGATTTAAACGGCGTGTCGCACTTTTTTGATTTCCCATCGCCATGACGTAAGGGTTCGCCGACGTTTCCAGAATGGATAATCCACCAGCCAATACAAAAAGTGCAGCAAGGAAAAAACCGTAAGTCATGGTTTGACTGGCTGGATAAAACAGAAATGCCCCCGCGGCCGCGCAGCCCAGTCCGGTCAATACACCTGTTTTATAAGAAAAGCGCTTGTTGATAAAAGCAGCAGGAATGGCTAAGCAAAAATACGCGCCATAATAGGCAAATTGAACCAATGCCGATTGCAAAGACGACATGGTAAATATTTTACTAAATACCTTTACCAAAGGGTCTGTCATGTTCGCAGCCACACCCCATGCAGCAAAGCAAATCGTTAACAATACAAAGGGAATCAGTGTGTCTTTGGAAACCAAAGGGGCGTTGTTTTTCATAAGAACGGCCTTTCGCTTGTAAAAAATTAGTTAACCAATTTAAGCATTGCTCTTTACCCCTGTCAATAAATCAATTTGATTTACTTATTTCAGATTGCGTTAAAAATTAGACTTTATATGTAGACGACCGTTAACAGAAAATGCGTGACTATTATTAAATGGATAAAACCGCCTTTGAAAATTTCTTAATAGACAATGACATAACCTAGATAGCACGCCTCACTGAACGCTTTCTACTCACCTTGAAATATTGCCATCGCATCTCCCCACTATTAACGAAAAACACACAAATGTAGCAAAAGAAATAAATAAACAAGGTTGATTTAATAGCAAAGGTTAGTTAGATTTCGTTCAAAACAAGCATATGTTAACGCGTTGTAACGTTAGCTAACTCTGATTTATCTTGCGTCAACAAGGAGTTAGCAACAAATGCGTAGATGTCATCAGTCACACGCTTATAACAAGCTGCGGTTGATAAACATTTTTAATTGAGAGAATAATGATGAAAACACCTACAGTTACCCGTCGCTTTTCTGGATGTAAGACAGGCTTGCAAACAGCGCTCCTCGCAAGCACCGCCATTGTTGCCGCCACTGCGTCAGCATCACAAAGTAAGTTTCAAGACGCGTTTGACTTTCAAGCAAGTTATACGGGTGAGTCAGCCACCAATATTGACGGTGGTGAACGCAGAGGCAGTGCCTATGCTGGTCAGCTCTTTGTAGGTGGGGAATTAGATTTAAATACGCTAGCGGGCTGGAAAGACACCAAAATTCATATTGCCATGACAAACCGACACGGCAAAAACTTAGCCGAGCACTACATTGGTAACAGTACGTCCGTACAAGAAATCTTTGGCGGCCAAAATACCCGTCTTGCACGGTTTACGATTTCTTCCTCGTTTTTAGATGGCGATTTAGAACTGGAAGGTGGCCGCACAGTAGCGAATATCAGCTTTTTAGGCTCTGAACTTTGTCAATATTTTCAAACCAATGCTGCTTGTGGGAACCCAACCTTTGTATTTAGAACCAGTAACTTTACTTGGTGGCCGGTTTCGAGTTGGGGTGGCCATGCGAAATACTGGCTTTCGCAAAAAACATACTTTCATACCGGCGTCTATGAAGATAACACCAGTCATCAAGACTTAGGCGATCACGGCTTCGATTGGGCGACTAATGAGGCTACAGGTGTTGTTGTGCCCTTCACTCTGGGATATCAAACTACGTGGGACAATGACGAACTTCCAAGACGCTACGAAATTGGCGGTTGGTACGATGGCGCAGACTACACCGACCCTGTCTTTGATGAGGAGGGCAACTATGCGGCGCAGTCAGGCAATGATTACGCTGTTAGAAACGGTCGCTCGGGTATATTCGCACGTTTTGAACAAACTGTTACTCGTCCTAACCCACTTACGAAAGAAGGGTTAACACTATTCGGTGCCGTGCTAACCGGTACATCGGGCGAGCTGATTGAAGACTACTATATAAAAGCGGGCTTTGTATTACGAGGCACACTGGCCTCACGCCCTGACGATACCATTGGCTTCGTATTTACCCGTCAACAGTACAGTGACGAAGCGCTAGAGGATCAGCGTATATTAAGAAGCATAAACGGCGGGGTTGGTACACCAGCAAGCAGCCAAACCATGTTAGAGCTAAGTTATGGTTATCAACTCAATGACCACGTAAGAATTCAGCCGAACGTTCACTACATTATCAACCCCGACCAATTCGCACAGCGCGACAGAGCCATGGCACTTGATGATGCGATTGTTCTGGGCCTAAGGTTCGACGTAAACCTAGCGGCTTTGATACTTTAATTCTCCCTGCAATACACTTTACAGCGCCTTCGGGCGCTTTTTTTCAAACCGATGCCATTCCCTGCCGTTGTGTTTAATTAGTTTCAAGGACAACTTTCTACCAATCCAACTTCTCGCTATCTCTGTATTCACTACTATCTTATAGCGTTTTGAGCACCAATACGCTTAGCGCTTCAACATCAATCTATTCTACGTTGAATAAGGAATAAGAATGACAGACTCAGTACTTTTTAGCTCGTTTGATTGGGCAGAGAATACATTGCAAAACCGCATGGTATTAGCCCCTATGACGAGAGGTAGAGCTGGCGCCGATCGCATACCCAATAAAATTATGGGCGATCACTATGTACAACGCGCAGATGCAGGGCTCATTATTACTGAAGCAACGGCCATTTCAGAAGAAGGCATTGGCTGGGTTGATACCCCTGGAATTTATACCGACAAAATGGTCGAGGGCTGGCGCTCGGTGGTCAATAGAGTGCACGAGGCAGGGGGAAAAATCGTTTTGCAGCTCTGGCATACTGGACGCGCATCACACAGCGATTTCCACAATGGAAATTTGCCCCTGTCTGCATCAGCAATAAAAATTGAAGGGGACGAAATTCACACGCCTAAAGGCAAGAAGTCCTACGAAGTGCCGAAGGCGATGACCTTTGACGATATAAAACGCACAGTACAAGACTACAAAAAAGCTGCCATTAACGCCAAGGCAGCCGGATTCGACGGTGTGGAAGTTCATGCGGCAAATGGCTATCTCATCAATCAATTTTTGGATAGCCGCAGCAATCAGCGCACCGATAATTATGGTGGTAGTGTCGATAACCGCTACCGCTTTTTGGCCGAGGTGATGGACGCAGTATTGAGCGTGTGGGATAAGGAGCACGTTGGCGTGAGATTATCGCCAAACGGTGTATTTAACGATATGGGGGCCGATGATTTTCGTGAAACCTTTACCTTTGTTGCCCAACAGCTAAACAAATTGGAGATAGGTTATTTACACGTAATGGATGGCTTGGCCTTTGGCTTCCATGAACGAGGCGAAGCCATGACCCTTGCTGAATTTAGAGCGCTTTTCGACGGTATGATCATTGGAAACTGTGGCTACACCAAAGAAGAAGCCGAGAAACGTTTATCTGATGGCGATGGTGACATGATTGCGTTTGGAAGACCTTGGATCACGAATCCAGATCTTCCGACACGATTTAAGCATAATTACCCTCTCGAGTCCTTTGACGATCCATCATCGTGGTACGGAGGTGGTGTTGAAGGCTACAACGATTTTGAAACCTACCGCGAGAAGAGTGGGAAGGACGCGATGACTTCGCTGACCTGATTGTCTTTGGGCAGAGCCTAGCGCTCTGCCCTTTTCAAAAGCGTTATTTGAAATAACACGATGCGTAATGCTAACGCGTTCTCACTATTTTAGTATGGCCTTAGTTAAACGACTTTTTCTTAGCGGCTAATACGGCAAGTTTTTCTAGACACGACATCCACGCGTAGTTGTGCTGATCGCACTCTTGCTTATTGAGAAAGCCCTGCTGAATGAGCACCAACCTTACATTCCCCTCTTCGGTCTTTTCGAAGTGAATGTCTACTGATGTCATCACCGACTCTTCCATATCATCTTCCCACGCCCAGGAAAACGACAGCTGCTCGTTCGCTAAAATAGTCACATACTCACCAGTTAATGACATTTCAATACCGCTGGGATCCATCATCTTTATGCGATAGCGACCGCCTTCCTTGAAATCACTCATGATTTGTGTGACCGAACAATCGCCCGGTGCAAACCACTCACTAAGATATTCAGGCTCGTGAAATGCTGCAAAAACAAAGGGCAATGATGCATCTAGCGTTACATCAATTTTAAACTCGTGCATAAGGCTGCCTTAGATATTCTTTGACGTTAAAGATCTGTGTCTATCTTACCTTATAACAAAAGTTAGGCGCTCTAGCGTCATTTACCTTTGCTATAAATAAAAAAATCCCGAGCCCGCGTAAGGAAAGGCCCGGGAGAAGGAGAACATCCTCAATATTTTTTATCGACAGCTCAAAGCAACTTCTTGAGCTAAAAAATGAACCTATGCACCTTTCATCAGTGAATCCATACTGGCCTTGCTGCCAAAGTGCTGTGAACTTACTCTTTCACTTACCGACAAATACAGATTGTCGATGTCGGCATTTGCCATAAACTTTTCACAAAATCCTGGAACATGAGGCTCGATAAAATGTTTGGCGGCTAGCATAAAGTGGGCAATGAGCTGTTTAACGTTGTCGGTACCCATGGCGATACGCATAGTGGTCAGTTCTATCCCTGCTTTCTTCTGCTCGTCTGAGCTGAGCTCAGAGTGAGAGGTCAGCGCCGGGCATAAAATTATCGTATTATTCTGGCCAATACTCACTTGGTGGCTGAATGCAGGCTCTAGGGCATCGAAGAACCGCACAAATACATCGCGAGGAAGGTTTGCCGGCGCCATATCAACCGTGAATAAAGTACACGGCCAGCCGTGTGTATGCTGCTTTTCACGCAAACCGGCATTACTGTGTTCAGGCAGTGCGTGACAGTTAACGCGAATTTGATCGTGGGCATTCAAAAATGCAGTAAACACTTGCGTATTGATGACCTTGGTCATCATGCGCTGCTCTAAGGTCTTCATGCCGTTTAATACATCAAAGGCCTTTTCAGAATCTAAGAACGCACCTTTGATGTAGTACACATCCCAAAACATGGTCTGTGACCAATCAACACCATTTGCTGAACTGCCTTTTGGCTGGAACATGCGGTGCCCTTCGCCAATAACTACGCCTGCTGTGGTAGCACCGCTACCACACAAATCTTTAGTGTAGCTGTGGATCACATAGTCAGGTCGTGCAGCTTTGTTTTTATGCTGAAGTGGCTGGTGCAGTAGAGGTGTCGCAAGGGTGGAGTCCAACATTACCAACGCATCTTGTGCATGCGCTAATTCACAGATCCCAGGCACATCCAATACGTAACCATGTGGGTTACAAGGCGACTCTAAATACACGTGCATTTTCGCACCATTGTTCAAGCGCGACGCATGTTCAGTTTTAGTTTGCTGCATGAACTCTGCAAAGCTCTGTGCGTCATAACCGTCAAACCACGCAATCCGTATGTCCATTCGGTTGCTGCGGGCGAAATAATCATGAAGTAGCTGGTACACTCCGCCGTACACGTTCCTCGAAACAATCAGTACATCGCCATGACTAAGAACATTTGATAAACACGCATCAATGGCAGCCATGCCCGAGTTGAAGTTCCAGGCTAGATATTCGGCAGCGTAAGGACCCGCTTCCATATCCACAATGGCGTTAGCAAGGGAAATATTCGTTGGGTTTAACAGACGTGAATAAATTTGGTGAGTAAATTCTTTGCCTTGAAACGCGTCGTCGACCCATTCAGTACAGGCATACACATAAGTCGCTGTTCTTACCACCACGGGTGTTGCAGAAAAAAGTGCCGTGACATTGTCGAACAGTGGATAGTGCCCTTGCGAGCCATTGCCACTCGACAAACTTTGGTACGTGGCACGAAATGGGTTTTGCAACGTATCCAGTATCTTCGCAATTTGAAAAGACAGAAACTTTTTAGCGTTGAAATAAGCCAGTCTGTCTTCTTTATCAAGTCCTTGTAGCGTATTACTCGTAATATCCCATAGCTGCATAACGCTTGCTTGAGCACCATATAAGTGATGAGCGGTGTTGGCGAGTGCCCTACCGTAGTCGCTCTCAGCATTTATACCGAAATGAGATAATTGTTCCTCAACTAAAGCCTGCGTTGTTTCGGCTTGGGTCGTGTTACGCTTAGGTGAAAGCACCTTAGCGTGCGTTACATCAACATCTGTTGAGTTTTGGAATTTGTTTTCTGACTGCATAGCGATTCCGTTGCAAATTGACTTCAGGTGCATGTACATGACACCAACACTGTTTACAAAAATGTAAAACTTAAATCACATTTTTAGAACAATTGGCATTACGATTGTGCAGTCAGACAGAGGAAAGAAAAGTTTACTTTAGGAGTGTTAAGCAAATGACAGCAAGGAGTTCAAAGAGGATTGAACTGACTATTTTAAGCGATGAGGCGAATGATATTGCCGAAGCGATTCGCCAAAGAATAGCAGATAATAACGACTTCATAGGCGCTGATGGTCTCCCGCTTTTAACGCTTAAAAAAATTGCTCAATGCCCAGAAGATGTAAATCCAGAAACCGTTACGGTACTGCTTGCAGACCCCGACCTTGCGTCTCGAATCATTGATACATGTTCAGCACTCACCTGGTGTCAGTCTACCTGGGCAGGCAATGCTCCCCTTCTAAATGCCGATAAGAAGAACTACATACTTACCGGACTAAAGGGAATTTTCGGTAAACTCATGAGAGAGTATGTTTTTGCTTACTTGCTTGGGCATGCCAGAAACGTAAAGGCTTTTGAGCAAAACCAGCGTGCCGCTCAGCCAATATGGGAAGCATCAAAGCGAATGCCGCTAAATGGTCAAACGCTTGGCATTGCTGGACTGGGCAGTATTGGGCAAGCATTGATCCCCGTTGCTCACGCATTGGGTATGAGCGTTGTGGGTTTAACCCGAAGCGGGCAAGCAGTGGAAGGTGCCGATGCTGTTTATACACCTGACACTATCGAAGCGTTTGCCAGAGCATGTGACCACGTGGTGAATTTAATGCCCGACACGCCATCTACGCAAAACATGCTTTCTCACGAATTTTTTAGTGCGCTGAAACCCCACAGTGTATTTATTAACGCAGGGCGAGGCAGTGCGGTTGACGACGATGCGCTCTTGCAAGCTTTAGACAACGGCGCATTGGCCCATGCAGTATTGGACGTCTTTCGTAACGAGCCTCTCGACCCAGCTCATTCGTTTTGGCAGCACCCTCGTATTTCAGTAACCGCTCACACTGCAGCGGAATCACAGCCAAGCGACGTAGCCGACGTGTTTTTAGAGAATGCGCTGCGTTACATCAACGGTGAATCGCTTAATTACCAGTTTGATTTTGCAAAAGGCTATTAGTGTTTAAATAGCCCTTCTCGTCATCCATTCAAGGCTAAAATACAGCCTGTCTGTAGCTAGTTACGCTGACGCTTAAATTCTAGGGTCAGTTGCCGTTATCTCAATGCGATCATGGTGCTTTTCATGAAACGATAACAGCTGAGGATAATCCTTCATGCTGTGTAGCTCACGGAAAAGTACCCAGTCAATCATGCTGTACAAACAGATTTCGGGATAAGTCCAACCACTAAATCCACCCGCATCAAGCTGGTTTGACAGCGCATCTAACACAGCTTCAATTCGCTCGTTTTGAAGACGGTAATACATTTTGTCTTCGCTAATATCAAAGTCTGAACGTTTCAGCAGCATAAGCTGAACAAAGGAGTCGTTAGCTGCATCAATCAGGGTTAGTTGATTCTCTTCTTCCCAACTTAACCCTTCGTGATCAAGCTTATCGGCAAGGTAGTTATAAATAATGCGAGAGTCGAAAATCATTTGGCCGTCATCTTCAAGACAAGGCACTTTAAGCGTAGGGTTGCGAGAGGCGAGCAACTCGCGATCTTCACCTGAAAAAATTTGAAGATTAAGAAATTCATGTTCTGTAGACGCAAGTACGATGCGAATGCGGCGCACGTAGGGAGAAGTGGTGGAGCCATATAATTTCATAAACGCTGTCCTAAACCGTAGTCGTTCTATGAAATCAGTGTAGCCGGAATTTGAAAATAAAAGGAAGTGTTGAGAACAAGACAACCGACAGGCATACAAAATGATGCGATGTATGCCTATCGTATTAACATCAAGCGCTCAAAGCTGAACGTTCAACGCTTAAAAAGAGAAGTAGTGTATAACTTAAGCCCTTAAACGCTAAAGCTTGCACCACAGCCACAGGTCGTCGTGGCATTTGGGTTTTGAACTAAAAACCGTGAACCTTCCAGACCATCTACATAATCGACAATGCCACCGACCAAGTATTGTAAGCTCATCGGGTCGACAACCATAGTTACGCTGTCTTTTTCAATAGTCATATCGCCTTCGTTCACCTTCTCATCGAACGTGAAACCATATTGGAAGCCAGAACAACCACCACCTGTTACGTATACACGTAATTTCAAATCAGGATTTTCTTCTTCTGAAACAAGGGCTTTCACTTTCGCTGCTGCAGCGTCTGAAAACTCAATTGGCAACGCCGTTTCTACAGACATACCCACCTCTACATTAACCTCGTGCTTTCGCACTTTGTGCTTGGTCGCAATTATCTAATACTTGCGGATAGTTAGCAATTATTGGGGCAAAACTTAACGATTCAAGTTACTGCACATTAACGGCATTTCTGTTAAGTGACACGTTAAGATAGAAAAGTTAAGTAAACTAGTTAACACTAACAGATAGAAAATAGCAGTGTGGTCAACGTATCTAAAATATTGACGATACACGAATAAAGGGGCGGCATATGAGTACAACCGACAACTCCCAATTACCTTCTTCCACCCCAGTGCTGTTTGACGATTTCGGACAGTCTCGCTTTACGAGCAAAGAAGAATACAAAGACGCGTTAGTGAAACAGCAAGAAAAACTCTTTCACGTTCAGCAATCTTACTTTCATCAGAAAAAACGAGCACTCATTGTGTTTGAAGGATGGGATGCGTCAGGGAAAGGCGGCGCTATAAGGCGTATTACTGAGAAATTAGACCCTCGTGGCGTGAGTGTATTTCCTGTGGCAAAGCCCGCAAAAGAAGACCAAGACAAACACTTTCTCTATCGCTTTTGGCAACACATCCCCTCCCCTGGCACACTTAAAATATTTGACCGCTCACATTACGGAAGAGTGCTTGTAGAAAGAGTAGATAAGTTGGTTGATGAAGAGGTATGGCAGCGCGGTTATGAAGAAATAAACGCATTTGAGAAAACGCTCAGTGACAGCGGGGTTCGTATTATCAAACTCTTTATGCATATTTCGTCAAGCGAGCAGCGCGAGCGATTTGAAGAGCGGCTGCACAATCCTTTCAAGCGCTGGAAGTTAACCGAAGAAGACTTGCATAACCGCAAGATGCGAAACGCCTACGTAGAAGCTACAAATGACATGTTCAAGCACACCCACACGCGTTATGCGCCATGGCATGTAATTAACGGAGAGTTTAAGTGGCAAGCAAGGGTTAACGTACTTGACGCCGTTATCGACAAACTCAGTGAAGGCGTAGATATCTCTCCGCCTCCACTTGATGAGCGTTTAATCGCGCTAGCCTCCAAACAACTAGATGTCGATGAAGATCTAATGAGCGGCTAAGGTGAAAGAACGCTGGCAGGCAGCCATAACTAATTAAGCGATTAAGCCTTAGTTATTGCTGTCTGGCAAAGTCACGTTCAATTCAAGTACGCTGCAATCATCGTTATTGTCTAGCTGTACTGATACTTGATCGTCAGCAATCGTCACGTATTTGCGAATTACCTGAATAATTTCCTGCTGCATCATTGGCAAGTAATCAGGCTCTGTCCGCTTTTTACGTTCGTGCGCAACAATGATTTGTAACCGCTCTTTGGCGACCGCTGCGGTGCTTGGCTTTTGCTTCTTTTTGAGCAGGTCGAAAATTCCCATTACTTCCCTCCTAGCAGACGCTTAAAGAACCCTTTCTTCTCTGCTTCTAGGAAACGATGTGGAACAGTTTCGCCTAGCAGACGTTTTACAGCGTCAGCATAAGCTTGTCCTGCATTAGCTTCTTCGTCAAGAATAACCGGCTGACCTTGGTTAGATGCTTTAAGTACCGCTTCAGATTCTGGAATAACACCCAATAGTGGAATCGCCAAAATTTCTTCAACGTCTGCGACACTTAGCATTTCAGCACTTTCAACACGGCTTGGGTTGTAACGGGTTAATAAAAGGTGTTCTTTAACCGGTTCGCCCTTTTCTGCGCGCATCGATTTACTTTGAAGAATCCCCAAAATACGATCTGAATCACGTACAGACGACACTTCAGGGTTAGTAACCACAATGGCTTCATCAGCGAAATACAACGCCATCTGTGCGCCTTGCTCAATCCCCGCTGGCGAATCACAGATAATAAACTCAAAGTCTTTCTTAAGCTCATCTAATACGGCCTGCACACCATCAACGGTAAGCGCGTCTTTATCGCGAGTTTGTGATGCCGGAAGAATGAAAAGGTTTTCCGTTCTTTTGTCTTTAATTAGTGCCTGTTTAAGTGAGGCCTCTTTATTAATGACGTTTACAAAATCGTAAACAACGCGGCGTTCACATCCCATGATAAGATCAAGGTTTCGCAAGCCCACATCGAAGTCGATCACCACCGTTTTATGGCCTGCTAACGCAAGTCCCGTACTTATTGCTGCACTCGATGTAGTTTTGCCTACACCACCTTTTCCTGAGGTTACTACGATAATCTTTGCCATCTATTCTTTCCTATTAGTGCGTACAAAGCATTAAGCCAACGGCTCTATACGTAATGTTTCTTCTTCTAAATATACTTGTGCAGGTTTCTTCCAGCATTCACCTTTTACGGTTTCGTGCATAATGAATTGCCCTGCAATTGAAATAAGTTCCGCGTCTAACGACTGGCAAAATACACGGGCTCCCGTATTGCCTTTTACGCCTGCCAACGCGCGGCCGCGCAGGGTGCCGTAAACATGAATATTACCATCGGCAAGCAGCTCAGCCCCCTCGCTTACAGAAGCCGTTACCACCAAGTCTCCGCCTTCGGCATAGACTTGCTGACCAGAACGTACCGGACGGTTAATTACTTTGGCAGGTTTGAGCGTGGTTGCGGCTGCAGGAGCCGGTTCACTTTTTGGCGGCGCTGAAACGGTTTGATCTTGTTGTGCGGTTTGAGACGGGTTTTCGCCGCTTCCGTTATTGTTTTCACTACCATTCGCTTTGTTCGAACGAAGTGCGCTGTCTGTAAATTTGCTTTGGCTTACATCGGCTAACCCCAAATCATTGATGGTGGGCTTCAGCTCTGCCACCTCACCTTTCACGGCCATGGGCTGTAATTGCAATCGACGACATAGCGCCACCAGCAGCTCGAACTCTGTAGCAGATAAAGGCTTTATCAAATGTAAAATCAGTGAGGAACGGGTAAAGAACTGCGGCGCGCTCGCGACCTTCTGAGATAACTGAGCTTCAAAATTATCTGGCTCAAAATCTATTACTTCTAACACAATACTGGTGAGCGTAGTGCCCTTCATGCGAAAGCAAGTTTCTGTCATTTTTTCTTCCCGAAAAGGCGTCACTTTCCTCATAGCAATTAGCCATGACAATAAGCAAAACCTATTAGCGCTAGTGTCTGTTGCTGTCTTACGCAGCTATACAATTTATTTATTGCGTCACTGTATCAAAAATCCCGTTCGCATACAGCAACTGTATACCGGTTAAAACACGTTTTACCCTGATAATAACCCTAGAACAAGCCAAGAACGTGCCAATCGTTGAGCAGTTTTTAATCAAGCGTGGATCATGCGAGTTTTTAGTGCGTCCTGTTTGTATACAAACATCTCTTTCACCACAAAAAAAGTGCGATCGTAGATCGCACTTTTTATCATCTTCGTTCTCTCACAGCGCTTTAAGGTGTGGTAAGTTTTTTCGGGTCTAGTAGTGATTCTAGCTCGCCTCTGGGGATATCTGTCATCGCTTCAGCCACATCAATAACAGGCTTGTTTTCTTTGTAGGCTGTTTTTGCTATTTCTGCGGCTTTAGCATAGCCAATAACAGGGTTGAGCGCGGTGACGAGCACGGGGTTTCTGTAAAGCGCAGCTTCAATGTTATCTTGATTTACAGTAAAGCCCTCGATCGCCTGCTCGCCGATTAGCGTCGCACTGTTGGTCATTAGCGACAGACTTGAAAGCAAATTGCTGGCAATCATTGGTAGCATTACATTTAACTCAAAATTCCCAGACTGCCCACCTACGGTAATCGCCGTATCGTTACCTATTACCTGTGCTGAAGCCATCGCCACTGCTTCCGGAATAACCGGGTTTACCTTGCCGGGCATAATCGATGAACCTGGCTGTAGCGCAGGCAGCGCAATCTCACCTAAACCAGCCAAAGGCCCAGAATTCATCCAGCGCAAGTCATTAGCAATTTTCATGAGGGTGACGGCTAAACTTTTTGTCGCACCGGAAAGCGTCACTGCTGTGTCTTGAGAGCCAATCAATGCAAAGAAATTGTCAGCGGGCTTAAACACAATGTCGGTCAGCTCCCCTAGCGCATCTGAAAATGTCGTAGCAAAATCCGCATGGGCGTTTACACCTGTTCCCACGGCAGTGCCTCCTTGGGCAAGGGTTTGAATAGCTGGCTGCACAGCGCGCAGGGTTTTAATCTGCTGCTTAAGCTGAGAAGCCCAAGCCAGTAAGCTTTGATCCATGCCTACAGGCATCGCATCCATGAGATGAGTGCGTCCGGTTTTGCAGTATTGCGCTACCGACTTTGCTTTAACTTCAATAGTACGAACTAAACTTTCAACGGCCGGTATAAGCTCGTTTGACAATGCAATAGCCGCGCTAACATGAATGGTGGTAGGGATCACATCATTTGAACTTTGCCCGTAATTTACATGATCATTCGGATGAACCTCTTCGCTAGAATAACGAGAGGCTAAGCGAGCAATGACCTCGTTGGCGTTCATGTTTGTGCTGGTGCCTGAACCAGTCTGAAATATATCAACGGGAAAATGCTGCATCACATCATCAAGTGCCAACAGCTCATCACAGGCTTTAACTATCGCTTGGCCGCGATCTTTATCCAGCACTTTGAGTTTCATGTTGGCTTGTGCTGCGGCTTTTTTTACTGTAATCAACGCGCGTACGAAGGCTTCAGGCATGCGCTGCCCGCTTACAGGGAAGTTTTGAATGGCACGCTGAGTTTGCGCGCCGTAGAGTGCATTTTCGGGGACCTGTAGCTCGCCCATACTGTCGCGTTCTGTGCGTGTTGCTGTCATGACTCGTATCCTTGTGTTGATATAGCTAGTTTTTCGGCGTGGTTGCCACGCTTTTATCAGAATCCTATTAGGGCTAGTGGCATTAGAAAACTAGGCCCTAGTAAGTGAATTATAAAAAATGGTGCACTAGCGCTTGCAGACCTTTGCTATACATCAAAGATCAACAGGCTCTCTGGTGTTCATGTCTATTTTTATTCTCGCAAGCGCAATTCGATCACTCTCGTTACACGCGTAGCGCTCAGCTTTAAGCAACGGCTTGTACAAATGCTCTAAACAACTATGCCGCCATTGCTGACTGACCTGCGGATCGCACAGGGTTTCATAAAGCACCTCAACCGCATTTTTATAGATAGAAAATTTGTCTTTATCACTTGGCAATAAGTTGGCAACGAAAGTTACGCCATCTAGATAGTTTCTTAAAAGCGTTGAGTTCAGCTCATTGTCGTTGTATCCAAATCGAACGTGTTGAACTGCATTTCGTATCGAAGACATGTGCATCCCTTGTGCGTGAAAAAACAAAAAAGCTCGATGTACATAAAAGCCCTTTCTTTATATACCACTCAATATAAATGATAATCGTTAGCATTTACAATGATCCAGTGCTATTCTTTTTCGTAAAGAAAATTGGATCTTCCAATTCCACCGATAGGTGAAGTTAACCAAAATTCAAAGGACATTATTTATGATCAAGAAGTTACTTGGTGGCACAGCCCTTTTTCTTATGGCCTCTGGTGCATTTGCTAACGAATGCGAAGTGACTGTGGAATCAAACGACGCCATGCAATTCAATACGTCGAACGTTGTTATCCCGGCGAGTTGTAGCGAGTTTACCGTGACTTTAAAGCACACAGGTCAGTTACCTAAACAAGCCATGGGCCATAACTGGGTGATGACAACAAAAGCCAACGGACAAGCAGTGGCAACAGACGGTATGAGTGCGGGTTTAGACAACAATTACGTTAAGCCAGACGATGAGCGCGTAATTGGCGCGACTGACATTATTGGCGGCGGTGAACAAACTTCTACGACCTTTTCTGTTGAAGGGTTAAGCAAAGATGAAGAATACATGTTTTTCTGCTCGTTCCCTGGTCACATCGGCATCATGAAAGGCACAGTTACGCTTTCGAGCTAAGGCGTTGCGAAAACTAGGCGTGCTTAACTAGGCACGCCTTAAACATGGATAACAGTAGGTCGAGGGTGTAGTTGTAATGGATACGGCGTCTCACACATCAAAAAGCGCTAAGGCGGTGGTCCGGTATAAGCACTTACCTTCTTTTACTAGCGCCCTATTAAGAAACGTTTTTTTTCCTCACTTAACCAATAAGCGGCTGTTGATGCCGCTGTTTATAGCCATTCTTCTTACTTATGACAGCACCCGTGCGGTTACCTTATCGGTGTTGTCAGATGCATTTTTTCAAGTGGCAGCGTTTGTATATGCATCGCTTGCGCTTTATTACGTCGCCACGTTGCGCGTTTCGGCCGAAGCCATTGGTAATTATATGAAAGCGCACCCTGTACATGAGGTAGGATTATCTGCCCTACTTGGTGCTATGCCAGGCTGCGGCGGTGCTATTATCGTTGTCACTCAGTACACGCGAGGTGTGACAAGCTTTGGAGCCGTGGTAGCAGTGCTAACCAGCACTATGGGCGATGCCGCATTTCTGTTACTCGCCCAAGCACCGTTAGATGCCTTAACCGTAATGGCCGTCAGCGTCACGGTGGGTGCAATGACGGGGCTAGTGGTCAATAAATTTCATAATTACCAGGCTCCTGAAGCCGATGGTGCGCTCCAACAATCGCAAACCTGTGATAAACCCAAAACAGTAAGCCACAAAGCCATATCACTTTCTAAAGTATTCTGGATGATTGCGAGCTTACCCTCGTTGGCGATTGCGCTTGGTTTGGCCTTTCAACTTCCCGTACACAGTTACCTTGCTATCAGTGAAAGTACGCTAACGCTGATTGGTGCCGCGTTATGTATTTCGAGCCTTGGACTATGGTCTTTGTGTGGTTTGGGAAGCGGATACGCTTCGATTACGAAAGAGGATTTAATTCCGCCTCCGCCTAAATGGCAAGAGAAAGCCGCACTAGACACTCAATTTGTATTGGCATGGGTAGTACTCGCGTTTCTTATGTTCGAGCTGTCTGTTGTCTGGTTTGGGCTAGACATTGCAGGGCTGCTTCAATCCATGGGCCCCGGCTTAGTTGGCCTGGCGATCATCATCGGGTTCTTACCTGGTTGCGGTCCGCAGATATTGGTAACCAGCTTATACCTTAATGGCGCAGTTCCGTTTTCAGCACAACTTGGCAATGCAATAAGTAATGACGGCGACGCGTTGTTTCCCGCCATTGCGCTCTCACCCAAAGCAGCGCTTATTGCCACAGTGTACTCTGCTATTCCTGCGTTTCTTGTGGGTTATGGCTACTGGTATTTGTTTGAATAAAGCTTTCGATGCGTTAAAAGGTTGAATTAACGGATAGGCTAGCGCTGCCCCACAGCGATTACTCTATTTCGACAGAAAGCGCTTCATTCCACGGCACGCTTATCTCATAGTTGCCTTTACGGGTTTTGTATTGATAGACCGTTGTAGAAAAACTAATGGATTCGGGGTTTATATCTTCCTCGATAGTGAGAGTTACGTTAACGGCTTGGAAAAAGCGAAAGCGGTATTTGATATCTTCTGCCAGCAGGCTCGATTCGCCCGATTTCAGCGTGAGCGCTTCACCGTTTCGCTGACCGACTACGGCAATATCTAAACTGCCATTTATCACTGCTTTTTGCTGTTTAGACTGCAACAGAACCAATCTAAGTTGATAGGTATTGTCACTTAACTTAAAAACTTCTACCCCTTCAATGGCAAAACCTTCGTCGGTTTTCTCAGGCGCCACGACGCGTTCATAGAAACTCAGTAATTCTTGTTGTGCCTCTAGTTCTTTTTTCTGTTCGCCTAACGTATTGGTAATGCTCTCCGTCTCGAGCGTGGCAAGCTCCATGGCGACTTCCAGCTGATTCACTTTGGTAGTAAGCGCATGATTTTCTTCAGACAAAATAGCAATAGTTTCTTGCTGAGCCTGTACTTTCTTGCTGTCACCTTCGTCAATAATTCGCGCTAGCTTATAGCCGAACCCAACCATGGCAAACATAATAAGCGCCACTAACAGTGTCCACTTGTAGTTGCCTAAAACTTCTTTTAACTGATCTGTCGTCATGATATCTACATCAACAAAAAACACCGTGCGCTAAGGCGCTCTAAACATTATGAATTTTAGGTGTTTATGGTAAGCTTCTTTTTACGTTAATCTACTGTACCACAACATGCGCTTGCAGGCTTTAAGAGAGGAAGTAGCTCATCCACGCACATCCATTCAGTTGTGCATGCTGGGCATTGTAGGGGGAACCTGCGCGGCGCTTATCATTATACTGTTTCGGCTGTGCGTAGAATGGCTACAAGAAACAGGCGTTTCGTCGCTTCAGTCGGTGCTTACCTATGACTGGTTAGTTTGGCTTATCATGCCATTTATCAGTGTAGGGTTAATTCTATTTATCGCCTTTCTTACGGGCTTCAAGCACTACCGTTTAGGTATTCCCTTCGTTATTCATCGAGTGAAGTACTATTACGGTCATATTCCATTTAGAACCACCATTAACCAGTTCTTTGGGGGCATGCTAGCCCTGGCCGGCGGTTTCGTTGTCGGTCGAGAAGGCCCTTCCGTTCATTTAGGCGCGTCAGGCAGTAGTTTCTTAGGGCAATGGCTTCGCTTGCCCTACAACAGTATTCGAATACTTGCAGGCTGCGGCATTGCGGCAGGGATCTCCGCATCCTTCAACACCCCGTTTGCTGCCGTAATATTCGTGATGGAAGTGGTACTTAGGGAATACAAAATACATATTTTTGTTCCTGTCATGCTGGCTGCTGCCTGTGGCTCGGTGCTCACTCGCATTGTATTTGGAGAAGTAAACGAGCTTTCGTTTTTATCGTTTAATGCATTTAGCCAGTGGATGTATTTTTACTTGGTGCTGCTAGGCATTCTGTTGGGCATGCTGGCCGTTTTATTCAATAGCCAGCTTATGCGGGTGATGACGTGGTTCAGGCCGGTTTCCATGGTGTGGCGTTTAATACTTGCTGCGCTAATTACCGGTACCATTGGTATGTTTATACCTGAAGCCCTTGGCGCCAACTTTATCGATGTTGAGCACTTATTTGATAGCTCCCCCGGCGCGCTGCTGTTGGTTTCTACTTTGGTGTTTAAAGTTATCTTGGCGGTATTTGCTATTGGCCTCGGTATTCCAGGAGGGATCATTGGCCCAGTGATGGTTATTGGCATGCTTGCTGGCGCCGTACTTTTATTACCACTGTCGTACTTTATTGACGTACCCGAATTTACCAACAGCTTCGCCCTGTTAGGCATAGCAGGCATGTTGACCGCAGTATTGCACGCGCCTCTTGCAGCGCTTTCCGCGGTTATGGAACTATCGTACAGCCCGCAAATTATTCTACCAGCCATGTTGGTAATTGTGCCTGCTTACGTGACTTCTACGCAGTTCTTTGGCAACCGCTCTATTTTCATACGCCAGCTTGATTATCAAAATCTCCCTTACGCTATCTCGTCTATTCGTGAAGCACTTGAGAAAACGGGCGTACTTGCAGCGATGAATACCGAGTACAAGCTATTTCACGATGCGCCGGAGCAAGCGTTAATTAACTACTTAGAAAGCGATCCAACAAAAATTGTCATTCAGAAGTTAAAATTTGAAATAGATGTACAGTATAAGCTGGTCCAATACAATGTGAGTTTGGAACACGATGCAACAGCGTTAAACTATTACGAAATGGAAGGTATTAGCGCGCAGTCTACGCTGCACGAAGTATACGAACACCTTAAAAACTCGCGCTCTGGCGCAGTTTATATTTACGATCAGGAGCTAAACGATATTATTGGCGTAGTAACGTGGAATATCTTACAAAGCTTCTTACAAAAGGCTCATTATTAGTATGTACATTTTATGGTTTAAAGCGCTGCACATCTTTTTCATGCTGGCTTGGATGGCAGGGCTTTTCTATTTACCGCGACTTTTCGTGTATCACGCGACAACGAAATCTCAAGTGGTAAAAGACGAATTTAAGGTCATGGAGCGCCGCCTGTGGTTCTTTGTTACTCCATTCGCCTTGTTAACTCTGGCATTCGGCGTTGCGCTTATTGTCAGCTATGGTGGAACTTGGTTTAAAATGTCGGGGTGGCTTCATATAAAGTTGCTGCTGCTTCTTGCTATTTACGGCTATCACTTCTATTTGTTTAAGTTAATGAAGCAATTTGCACGCGACGAAAATAGACACTCTCCGCGCTTTTATCGCTTTTTAAATGAAGCGCCGGTGCTTATCATTCTCGCCATCGTTTGCCTGGCTGTGGTAAAACCTTTATAAAAGTTTAAGCCAAACTAAATAGTAAAGGCGCACGTACAAAGTTATTGAAAAGTCAGTACTCAAGGAACCAGTACTGCTGTGTAGTGTGAGAAGTAATTTTAAGCTTGTTGTTGAGAGTGTTGTAAGCATTGCACATAGTCGCCCAGAACCTGCTGTTTCTCGGGTTTAACGAATTGTTTTTATCGGAATGCTATACATGGATGACAGTAATCAACACCTCAAGCATTTGCTCAAACAGACAGACATTGCCTTTAAGGCGCTCATGAGGGAGCCTGCTTCACGGCTTCTTAACGAGCAATACGAAAAGGCAAAACTTGAACTAGACAGCTATACCGCTTCGCTTAAACACACGTTGAATCAACGGCATCAACAACAAAGACAGCGCTAATTTTGAATTAGCGTTTTTGTTTTTTGCTTCTCCTGCAGCTCCCAGTTATCAAGTTTTCCCCTAGGTTACTTTGTTGAAGGTTTCAAATTGATTGGGTAACGCGCCTGCTAGCTCCCCTGACAACTTAGTGTAATCTGCCAGCACCGAAGGAAGCTGTTTAACAAGCATGTTTATATTACTTTCAAGCTGAGCAGCTTGTTTGTCGTTTCTGTAAGACAAGGCTAATTCAATATTAGCAAGCGTTGAGAAAAGCTTTAAACATCGAGACAGGCGAGCTTCTGCAGGTTCTGTTTTCTCAGGCTCGTTATCGTCACAGTCTTTCTTGTTCGCCTTACTTTTTTCTAAATGCTTTTCCCAATGGTTCCACGCATTTTGCCACACAGGTTCTAATTGCTTGTGCACGTGTAAAAGCCCATTTAGCCAGCTTTCGAGTTCTTTCGAAGGCCTCGTCGTTCCTTGCACCTCTATCGCAACGTTCAATTCACTAGGCATGGGCGACTTTTCTTGACGCATAAAATCCAAATGCGCCCGCAGGCCATTCATTAATGTATCAGCAAGCTTATCTACATCTTTGTCTACAAGGTGGCTGTCACTAGACTGTATGAGCCACGGCATCCACTGTTCGGGCATGGGAATTTCTGGTGCGGAGGCAACGGCAAAGATCATTCCATCTACGTAATAAGCATCCGGAAGCACATTTTCGAAACTGGGAAGCGAAACAATATCGCTGATTGTGTTTATTGGAAACCCATCTCTCACCATTACCATCCTATTTTAATTTGCGTTCTCTTTTATGAAACGGTAGTCTGCGCGGCCACTTTGTAGAGGGCATGTTTTGTAACCTTTTATCTACCCAAAATAATGGGAAATAAGGTAAAGAGTAAACAACAAACTTCTACACTGGGTACGCGACAATAGGTTTAAAACCAATCTGTTACTGTATTGGTTTAGCGGTACTGTTGCGTGCTCGCCTACCTATTGTCATGATAGCAAAACTTAACTAAGAGTCGTTGCAATGGCAAAAGATAAATCAGGATACATCATCGCGGCCGCCTTTATTGGCCCTGGAACAGTAACTACGGCAAGTCTAGCAGGTGCAAACTTTGGCTTTCACCTAGTATGGGCGCTCCTTTTCTCCATATTCGCAACCATAGTATTGCAAGACATGGCTGCGCGTTTAGGTGTGGCCAGCGGCCAAGGCCTAGCCAGTGCAATGAAAAACATGGCTTACAAGCCATGGCTAAAGAATCTTTTTATCGTGCTTATTGTCAGTGCTATCGGCATTGGCAACGCAGCCTATGAATCGGGCAACCTAACCGGCGCTGCAATCGGGCTAGACGCATTTATCAGTATAGGCATTGGCCCCTGGGCCAGTATTTTGGGCACGATCGCTATAGTTTTACTCTGGTCGGGCAGCTACAAGTGGATAGAGACAGTACTGGTTTATCTCGTCTTTATTATGGCTGGCGTATTTCTTATCACGCTGTTGGTAGCCAAACCTGATATCGCCGCGATGTTTAGTCAGTTAATGTCTCCGCGGCTGGACGCTGACGCCATTACCACGGTGCTGGCGCTTATTGGTACCACCATCGTGCCTTACAACTTGTTTCTTCACGCGAGCCTAGTTGCAAAATCATCGAAAGGCCAAGATAAACAAGACGCGGTCGTCGCGTGCCGAAACCAGTCTGCTAGAGCTATTAGTATGGGTGGGCTTATTACGCTTATCGTAATGGCAACAGCAATGATGGCGTTCTTCAATCAAGCTGCCACTATGGACGCTTCAAACATGGGCGAACAGCTTAAACCGGTTTTAGGTGACAAAGCTCAGTGGTTCTTTGCACTAGGGTTATTCGCCGCAGGCTTAACCAGTGCTATCACTGCGCCGCTAGCAGCCGCTTATGCGGTAACAGGAGCTCTGGGGCTTTCTGACGATATGCAAAGCAAGAGCTTTAAAGCGGTATGGTTTATCATCATTGTAGTGGGTGTCAGCGTTGCAGCACTTGGCTTTAAGCCCCTACCCGCCATCCTGTTTGCTCAAGCGACTAATGCTCTTTTACTGCCAATTATTGCCATATTTCTATTGGTCGTTATGAATAAAAGCACCGCACTGGGGGAGTTTAGAAACACATGGAAAAGTAACCTGGCAGGCTTTCTAGTAGTGGGTACTGTGATTGGTTTAGGCCTGTATAAACTAATCGGCGTATTTAGCTAATCTCAAAAATGGCAAAAATGGGGTCAGAGTAATTTTCTCCCTTTGTATGTCATTATAGTGTGCACTCGCAGGTAACAGTGAAATTACGTGACTAACAAACTTACTGCATATGAGAAGGGCCAAAGTAATATTTTGGCCCTTTTTAATAGAGAGCGTAGCTGCAAAAAGTACTCTGACCCCATTTTGGGGCTGAAAAAGTACTCTGACCCCAATTTTTAGCTGGCGAGGCGTTGCAGAATATCCTGGAGCATCGCTTTGCTGCAGCCAAAGTTAATTCTGAAATGATCCGCCTTGTGAAAATCGATGCCTGGTGACGGGCCTACGCCTTTCTCTTCGGCCCACTGCTGGACGTTCTCTACACCTAGTCCACTGGCGTCTACCCACGCAAGGAACGTCGCATCGGCTTTGAGCATTTTAAGCCCGTCAATGCTGTTAACTGTGTTAAACACCATATCTCTGTTTTCACGCAAGTAGGTAAGTTGCTGCTGATGCCACTCATCACATTGAGTGAATGCTGCTTCTGTAGCCGCTAAGCCCAATACAGTAACCCAAGGTACGATGCCCGCTGCGGCATTGGTAAATGCCTGACGCAGTTGGCGATTAGGGATGATGGCAAAGGACGTTCCCAAACCAGCAATATTAAATGTTTTACTGGCAGCCATTAGCGTAACGCTATTTTCAGCAAGGTTGGACTCGCGGCCCGCCGGTATATGCTGTTTGCCTTCTTCTAGAATAAGGTCGCAGTGGATTTCATCAGAACATAGCTTAACGTTGTTCGCGTTACAAATTTCAGCAATGCGATCTAATTCAGCTTTAGTAAGCACCGAACCTACCGGGTTCATTGGGTTACAAAGAATAAACAGCTTACATTTAGGATCAGCCGCTTCTCTTTCTAATGCTTCAAAATCTAACGTATAGCGCGCACCTTCAACACTCGAGATAGTTTCAGAACTTGTGCCGTCGTCATTTTGCACTACCGTGCCTATATCTACCCGTTCGAGACCATTTAGTTTTGGGGCAGCCAGTAGAGGCGGATAATTAGGTGTTTGAATAAGTACTTTATCACCGGGTTCACAATAGGCTTTACACGCTACGTTAAACGCTGGCACAACGCCTGGTGTCCACACTAGCCACTCGGGTTGAATTTCCCAATTATGCTTATCTTTAAGCCATCTCACTACAGCCTGAATGGCGCCTTCGTGATGTGCAGGCAGTATGTAACCCATGTTGCCATGCTCAACCTGACCCGAAATGGCGTCTAGAATTGGCTGCGCGCAACGAAACTCAGTATCGGCAACCCACGCAGGAATGATGTCTTTCCCTTTGTACTTTTGCCATTTAAACGAAAACGTGTCTTTTCTGGGAGGGGTATTATCGAATAAGGCGCTCACATTACATCCTGTTGCATAAAAACTTATGCCAACAGTGTAGAATTTTAGCGCCTCATAAACTAGGGGCGTGAGATGAATTAACCCGAATTTTCTATATCGAAATGTACTTTAATAGAGATAAATTAACACGTTAAGGCCAAAGGTAAATTGCGCTTTGCTGTCCTAACCTGTTTTACGTTGTCATCGTTAACCACGAAGTAGATTTTTGGCTCGCATGCACACCTTTAGCGTGCGATACATAAAATGAAAAACAACCTACAGGCTTAGCTGGCCTGCGACACCGCCTCTCTCGATTTTTGAACTAGCTCTTCCATATTGAGTGGCTTAGCAAGAAAACCGGTAACCTGAAGCTTACGCGCTTCTATCACTAACTCTTTGTTAGGGTCTGCAGTAATGAGTAAAAATGGAACGTCCAAACCCGAAGACTGGCAGGTTTTTAGAAGACTTAGTCCATCATAATCCGGCATTACTTGGTCACTGATGATCAAGCTGATAGATTCTGCGGTTTGTTGCAGCAAAAAATCCCTTGCAAATTTACTACGTGTAAATGGATACACGGTGGCGTCTAACTGCGTTTCCAACGCGTCAGTGATAAGGTCAAGCGTGATAGGATCATCTTCAACTACTGCTACAGAAAACACTACCCTTCCCCTTTTTGTTAGGTCATTAGCCGTAAATATTACAACGACTTAGCTCACGTGTTAAGACGTCAGTCAATTGTACCAATCCGCATAGATAAATGCTCGCTGGGTATTGATCTATGCGGACTGATATTTTCAAGGATAGAATCTCTGAACGCTTTTGACCACTAACCTTTGGTCGATATTTAAACTTTTTCTAACGTTTTAGTGATAATGCTAGAAAGCAGCTTTTCTGATGGGAAGTGACGGTGTGTAAGTTGAGACACGATTTGAACGATTGCAGGCCAAACTCATCGGCAAAATGGAAAAAAAATGCCAGCTGACGCTGGCATTTTCAAAATCAATGTAAGTCTTAGAAGCTATTAAGACTTAGGTGCACGTGATGCACGCTTACGCTCGTTTTCTGTAAGAAGCTTCTTACGAATACGGATAGATTCAGGCGTTACTTCTACTAGTTCGTCGTCATCGATGAACTCAAGCGCTTGCTCAAGTGACATTCTGATAGGCGGAACAAGTGTTTGCGCTTCATCAGTTCCTGATGCACGAACGTTAGTAAGCTGCTTACCTTTAAGCGCGTTAACAGTAAGGTCGTTGTCACGGCTGTGAATACCGATAACCATACCTTCGTACACTTCAACACCGTGACCGATGAATAGGCGACCGCGTTCTTGAAGGTTAAACAGGGCGTTAGTTAGTGCTTTACCGTTTGCATTAGCGATTAGAACACCGTTCTTACGCTTACCAATGATACCGCCTTTGTACGGACCATAGTGATCGAACGTGTGATATAGCAAGCCAGAACCCGACGTTAACGTCATGAACTCTGTTTGAAAACCAATTAGGCCACGGCTTGGAATGATAAAGTCGATACGTACACGACCTTTACCATCTGGAGACATGTCAGTCATTTCTGCTTTACGCAGACCAAGCTGTTCCATGATTGAACCCTGGTGCTGTTCTTCACAGTCAATAGTCAAGGTTTCGTATGGTTCTTGCGTTGCGCCGTCAACTTCTTTCAGAATTACTTCTGGACGCGACACTGCAAGCTCATAACCTTCACGACGCATGTTTTCGATAAGAATACCTAGGTGAAGTTCACCACGACCAGATACGCGGAACTTGTCCGGATCAGGCATTTCTTCAACGCGCAGTGCAACGTTGTGTACTAGTTCGTCTTTAAGGCGCTCTAGAATGTTACGTGACGTTACATACTTACCTTCTTTACCTGCAAACGGCGAGGTGTTTACCTGGAACGTCATGGTTACTGTAGGCTCGTCAACCGTAAGTGGAGGAAGTGCTTCTACAGTGTTGATGTCACAAATGGTGTCAGAGATCTTAAGTTCGCCAAGACCTGTGATTGCAATGATGTCGCCCGCGTGAGCAGATTCAACTTCGTGACGAGCAAGGCCAAGGTAGCCGTAAACTAAGCCAACTTTGCCGTTGCGCTTTTTGCCATCAGCAGTAACAACCGTTACTTGTTGGTTTGGCTTAACAGAACCACGCTTAACACGACCTACGCCGATAACACCCACGTATGAGTTGTAGTCAAGCTGAGAGATCTGCATTTGGAATGCGCCGTCGATATCTGCATCAGGAGGAGAAACCTGGTCAACGATAGTTTGGAACAATGCCGTCATATCGTCTTCTTTAGTATCTGCATCTAGTGATGCCCAACCGTTAAGTGCAGACGCATAAACAACTTGGAAATCTAGCTGTTCGTCAGTTGCACCTAGGTTGTCGAATAGGTCGAAAACTTGATCCATAACCCAGTCAGGACGCGCACCAGGCTTGTCGATTTTGTTGATAACAACAATTGGCTTAAGACCTTGAGCAAATGCCTTTTGCGTAACGAAGCGGGTTTGTGGCATCGGGCCTTCTTGCGCATCTACAAGTAGAAGTACAGAGTCAGCCATCGACATTACACGCTCTACTTCACCACCGAAGTCAGCGTGTCCTGGAGTGTCTACGATGTTGATACGGTAGTCGTTCCAGTTAATCGCTGTATTCTTAGCTAGGATGGTAATGCCACGTTCTTTCTCGATGTCGTTCGAGTCCATTACGCGCTCTTCTTGCTCGCCTCGAGATTCAAGGGTGCCAGACTGCTGTAACAGTTTGTCTACCAGGGTGGTCTTACCGTGGTCAACGTGGGCGATGATTGCGATGTTACGCAATTTATTAATATCAGTGGTATTCATGCTTATATAGAGCCTGTGTAAATCAACGTCTACTTCAATTCAGTGGAAAGGAGTATGCGTTAGATTTGTTGCAAAAAAATGCAGATAGAAAAATTTGCGCGGATTGTACAGAAAAACCACGACGTTTGCGCATCTTTTTTTTGATGGAAACGAGTTTTATTGGTTTTCAAACACTTGTTCAACAAATAACCAGCCCCGTTGCACCTAATTGATCATATTTGGTGGCTATACGCTACAAAGTAATCTAGGCTGATTGACGTACAAATGAGCATAAAACGCCATATTGGTGCAACATTGCACCAATATAATGCAATTTAATTCAAACGGAAGTGATAGATGCCCGTCTATGCCACAGAAATCGGTATACATATAGATGGCATGATAATCGCTTTCACTTTTGCCACTGTTGGAGTGAAGCTGATCATTCCGCATTTTTACATTAAACCTGGAGGACACGATGTCAGTAGAAAAGGCATTAGAGCTGATTAAAGAAAGTGAAGCGAAGTTTGTAGATTTACGTTTTACCGATACAAAGGGTAAAGAACAACACGTATCTATTCCTGCGAGCGTTGTTGATGAAGAGTTTTTCGAAGAAGGTAAAATGTTCGATGGTTCTTCAATCGCTGGCTGGAAAGGCATCAACGAATCAGACATGGTTCTTCTTCCAGACGCAACAAGCTGCGTAGTTGACCCTTTCGCTGAAGAGACACAAGTAAACATCCGTTGTGACATCGTTGAACCTTCAACAATGGAAGGTTATGAGCGTGACCCTCGTTCAGTTGCTCGTCGTGCAGAAGAATTCCTAAAATCAACTGGCATCGGTGACACATGTTTCTTCGGCCCAGAGCCAGAGTTTTTCCTTTTTGATGACGTACGCTTCCACACTGACATGGCGGGTTCTTTCTACAAGATTGACTCTTCTGAAGCAAAGTGGAACTCTGGCGAAGAGTTTGAAGGCGGCAACATGGCACACCGCCCTGGCGTTAAAGGCGGTTACTTCCCAGTACCACCAGTGGACTCTGCTCACGATATCCGTGCTGCAATGTGTCTAGTTATGGAAGAGATGGGCCTTGTTATCGAAGCGCACCACCACGAAGTAGCAACTGCTGGCCAAAACGAAATTGCTTGCCAATTCAATACGCTAGTTAAGAAAGCTGACGAAATTCAAGTTTACAAGTATGTTGTTCACAACGTTGCACACGCATACGGTCAAACAGCTACCTTTATGCCTAAGCCGCTTGTTGGCGATAATGGTTCTGGTATGCACTGTCACCAATCTATCTCTAAAGATGGCGTAAACATCTTTGCAGGTGACAAGTACGCAGGTCTTTCTGAGGAAGCACTTTACTACATTGGTGGTATCATCAAGCACGCGCGCGCAATCAACGCGTTTGCTAACGCTTCTACTAACTCATACAAGCGTCTAGTTCCTGGATTCGAAGCACCGGTAATGCTTGCATACTCTGCACGTAACCGTTCTGCATCTATTCGTATTCCTCACGTAACTAGCGATAAAGCACGTCGTATTGAAGTACGTTTCCCTGACCCAACAGCTAACCCATACCTAGCGTTCACTGCTATGCTTATGGCGGGTATCGACGGTATTAAGAACAAGATCCACCCTGGTGATTCAATGGATAAAGACTTGTACGACCTACCGCCAGAAGAAGCTGCTGAAATTCCAACAGTTGCAAGCTCGCTAGAAATGGCACTTGAAGCTCTTGATAACGACCGTGACTTCCTTAAAGCTGGTGGCGTTATGACTGACGACATGATTGATGCATACATCGATCTTAAGTCTGAAGAAGTAACGAAACTTAACATGACTACTCACCCTGTTGAGTTCGACATGTACTACAGCGTGTAATTTCGCACTGTATAGCAATTTATACTAAAGCCCGCTCTGCGGGCTTTTTTTATGCGTACGATTTATCTACTATGTTTTTATAGCTATGCTAATGAATACTCTTTCATGCTGTATCAACTGCGCACAGGGCTTTGCCCGCTTGCATCTGCATACAACTAGAAAGGTTATCCATAAGCCAAACATAGCAAGCTATATGAATTAGCCAGCTAGCCAAAACCACATTGATTAGGTAACGACACGTGCACTACATGACGCGACACATTTGCTTAATTTCGCTATTACTAAGTAGCGGCAATGGCTTACTGCCTGTGCAAGCGGAAATGCTGAGCCAAGAAAGTACCCAGCAAGAAGCACAAGAAAGCGAAACCGGACAAAGCAGCAATGCAACATCAGCCGCAGCTACCTCTCCAATGACCATATACAAGGTGGTAGGTAAAGACGGCTCTGTGACTTACACCGACAAGCCGCAGCAAAACGCAGAACCCCTAGCTTTCGATGTAAAAACGCAAAACGTAGTAACCGCGGCAAAGGTTACCCCACCTCCCCCTGCGAAGCCGGCTGCCCCCAAGCCCAACTATCGCGTAGTCATTAAGTCACCTGCACCAGAAGCGACAATTCGCAATAACTTGGGTGAATTCACTATTTCTGCCGCACAACCTGGTGCACCCAAAGCGCCAATCTACCGATTAATCTTTGACGACGCCCCATTAGCTAGCAATAGTTCAGGCGTCTTTAAGCTTACTGGTATCCATCGTGGGGCACATACTTATAAAGTTGAACTCACGAACAATACGGGCAAGACTCTTGCATCGTCTCCATTACAAACCCTTTACCTGCATCAGGCATCGGCGTTAATTAATAACTAATAGCGTGCAACCACTGTTATGTATGCGCACCATAGAGGTTCAGTGAACATTTCTTCTTGAGCTCTTTATTCGCGCAACGCATCATTGCAAGCTACAATGCACAATTATGGTGCAAAGGAGACGAGCTCGGATGCATTCCACCGAGTTAGAAACACAACAGCTAATCAATAGCCTAAATACCGCACTGGTAATGGTAGACAACAAACTTACGATTGTTTATGCCAACCACGCTGGTGAAGCTTTGTTTGAGACTGGATTAAAACAACTTATTGGGCATCCACTTCAAGATTTTTTCTTGCCGGGCACAATAGAAACCACCCGACTTAAAGCTGCCATCAGAAAAGGTGAAGATTTCACCGAAAACGAAATTAAGTTGGCTTTTCGAGATAACCGCTATGTATCTGCCGACCTAACCGTTACCAACTTGCACTTCGAAGACGGCCCACGACTGCTATTTGAAGTTAAAAAGATTGACCAGCAAAAGCGAATTTCTCGAGAAACTTTACAAAACGCGCAGCATTACGCAGCACGGGAATTGGTTCGCGGCCTTGCACACGAAATCAAAAATCCTCTTGGTGGTATTCGCGGTGCAGCACAGCTATTAGAAAAAGAGCTGATTGACGAGCATAAAGAATTTACAAGCATGATCATTGAGCAGTCTGACCGTCTGCGAAACTTAGTTGATCGATTGCTTGGACCAAATTCACTACCTCGATTTGAAGAAAGCAACGTGCATCAAGCGCTTGAAAAAATACGCAGCTTAATGCGCTTTGACTCAGACAATCCCATTACCATAGTTCGCGACTATGACCCCAGCATTCCACCGCTTATGTTAGACCCTGACATGATTCAGCAAGCGGTGCTCAACATTGTGCGCAACAGCGTTCAGGCATTAACCGAGAGCCAAACCCCCAACCCACAAATTAGGTTAATTACGCGAATAGAGCGCCAAATGACAATTCAAACGAAGCGTCACGCGCTGGTAGCAAAAATAAAAATTATTGATAACGGCCCGGGTATTCCGGCTGAAGTAAAAGACACACTTTTCTACCCCATGGTCACAAGCAAGCAAAATGGCTCTGGGTTGGGTTTGTCTATTTCACAGACCCTTATAAACCACCACGGCGGCAAAATAGATGTAGATAGCTACCCTGGTCACACTGAGTTCGTAATTTACATACCAATAGATCGTAAGGAGACAGACGATGACGAATGAGTCTGTGTGGATTGTCGATGATGACAGTTCTATTCGTTGGGTGCTGCAAAAGGCCTTACAAGCAGCAGATATCAGCTGCTTAAGTTTTGAAAACCCTGAAGATTTATTGCTTCAACTTCAAAGCGGCCAAGCCCCTGAAGTCATCATTTCAGACATAAGAATGCCACAAATGGACGGCATGACGTTACTGAACGAAGTGCATGCCTCGCACCCACTGCTGCCCGTTATCATTATGACGGCGCATTCGGATTTAGACAGCGCAGTTAACGCATATCAAAAAGGCGCCTTTGAATATTTGCCAAAGCCATTTGATATCGACGAGGCAGTAACCTTAACCCAGCGGGCGCTGGCACATGCCAGAGAGCAGTCCACCGTATCTAAAGCGCAAGTGGAAGACGTAGTAACGGAAATTATTGGCGAAGCACCTGCCATGCAGGAAGTGTTTCGTGCCATAGGTCGCTTGTCTCGCTCTTCAATTAGCGTGCTAATTAACGGGCAATCAGGAACGGGTAAAGAACTTGTGGCGCACGCCCTTCATAGGCACAGCCCAAGAGCAAGTAAACCTTTCATCGCCCTTAATATGGCCGCCATTCCTGCCGACCTTGTAGAATCAGAACTATTTGGCCATGAGAAGGGCGCATTTACCGGAGCCCAGGCAGCTCGTCAAGGCCGCTTCGAACAAGCCGACGGCGGAACATTGTTCTTAGATGAAATAGGCGATATGCCGTTAGATGTACAAACCCGCCTTTTACGTGTGCTTGCAGACGGCCAGTTTTATCGTGTCGGTGGCCATCAGTCAGTGAGTGTGGACGTACGCATCATCGCTGCAACTCACCAGAATTTAGAACAAAGGGTTGCTGAAGGTAAGTTTAGGGAAGATTTGTTCCACCGCTTAAACGTTATCCGAGTGCACCTTCCTTCACTTAACGAGCGCCGCGAAGATATTCCACTACTGACCCGTCACTTCTTGCGCCGAGCAGCCAAAGAACTTGATGTAGAAGCTAAAAGCATATCGAAAGACGCTGAGCGCGTAATGTCTCAGCTACCATGGCCTGGAAACGTAAGGCAGCTAGAAAACGTGTGTCGCTGGTTAACGGTAATGGCGAGTGGTCAAGAAGTGCTGCCCAGCGATCTGCCACCGGAAATTCACAGCGATAGCAGTATTGAAAAACCTAGCGCTGAATCGGGTGAGTGGCCAGATTTGTTGGCAAGCTGGACCGATAAACAGCTTCGCGACGGCCATCACAATATTCTTAACGACGCGATGCTGACGTTTGAGCGTATTATGCTTGAGCGAGCACTTCAGCACACTCATGGCCACAAACAAGATGCGGCTAAACGCTTGGGTTGGGGAAGAAATACCCTGACAAGAAAGTTAAAAGAATTGGGTGTGAACTAACCCTAGTGATTACGCCGTAAGCTAGCAGGGAACTCACTGCTAGCTTATGAGCGGCTTGCTACCTAATGTCCTTTCGTCAGTAGCGCCGTCATTCCCTGATTGAAATGCCTTACCCACTTCATACTAAACTGGCCTTTGGCGCTTCGATTTATTTCTATCACCGCCTCTTTTTTAGAAAGTACGTTATCTTCATTGTGCGCTCTTGGGTGTGTCATTGCATCGTAGGTATCAACAATGGCTAATAACTTCGCACCTTCACAGATATCGTCTTCTTTTAGCCCCAATGGATAACCTGTTCCATCAGTGCGTTCATGGTGCTGCATCACGATTTTGCGCGCCATATCCCATTGGTCTAGGTGCTCTAACAAACGGGCGCTTTTATACACATGAGAGCGCATAAGATTAAATTCGATATCGCTTAGCGCATCGCCTTTGTGCAAAAGCTTCAATGGCATGAAGGCCATACCGAAGTCATGTACATAGCTGGCTACGGCAAGCTGATCTTCGTCTATAGGGTTTTCGGCCACGTCGTTAATATACATAGCCAGTTTGGCAATGCGATCACCACGACCAGACCAGTAGTTAGAGCGGCGTTCAATGGTTTGCATTAAGTCGCGGAAAAATAGAATATCTTGCTTCTTTTCACTACTAATATCTTTAGGGATACCTGTAGCCGCTAACGTAGGGGGCTTTATCTGAACGTTTTGTGGGTCGTCTTCATCCGCAACAATATCTAACGCTGGGTTAAGTAATAAGACCGCTTCGGTAAGGCGTTTTTCATGCTCAGCAGTATTTTCAGGCGTCACACGACCGATAGCTAAAACCAGCTGATTGTGAAGATTGTCATCGTATTCGGCTTTGCCACTGGCCATTACAGCCTCTACGAAGGCTTTTACTCTGTCCATTGTAAGCAATACCAAGTCACTCATAGTACTTGTGTACGCCACCTGCCCTTTGCGCAAATAATCTAGCAAGTCCTCTACATGCTGCAAAAGCGGGATCATGGGCGAGAAATTAACCAGGCCTAAATCACCTTTAATGGTGTGGATTGAGCGAAACAGAGCACGCTGCAATTCGTTGTCTTCCGGACGAAGCTCTAATTCAATCAAGGTTTGTTCACTTGATTCATAGAGTTCGTTTATTTCCTCCATAAGGTCAGCAAGAATATCTTCTTCTAGGTCGTCTGGAGTAAATGTCTGCATATAGTGGTTACCGAGTTAGGTTCGATTGCGCTTTTTATTATTGTAATCGGGTATCGGCAAAATTTCCTCATACTAAAGGTGAGAAACATAGCCACTTTTCCAACTTATTGCTCAACTATACCTTCCGCACTGTAAAAACTCATCGGACAAGTGTACGCTGAAACTTCATCTATACTGCGCGCGTCAATTGTATCTAGGAGTTGTTTTGATCGCTTTATTCCGCATTCCGGCACTTTTTATCGCTTTTTTACTCATTAACATTGTTCTGCTAATTGTTTGTATCGCACGACCTTTTCACAAAGATAACGTGCATATTGCGGGTAGTATGTATTCACTTATGGCTAAGGTCGTAGGTCTCAAAATTATTATAAAGAAAGATCCTGCGGTTAAAATAAACGAGCCCTACGTTTACATCGCCAATCATCAAAACAGTTTCGACGTTATCACTATCTGTAAAGCTGCACTGCCTGGCGTGGTAACCATTGGCAAAAAGAGCTTAAAGTGGATCCCTATTTTCGGCCAAATCTATTGGTTGTCAGGCAATATCATGATTGATAGAAAGAATTCCGGTAAAGCCCGTAATACACTCGATATTGCTGCAAAACGCATTGCGAAAAAGAAAACGTCGGTATGGCTATTCCCAGAAGGTACACGAAGCTATGGCAGAGGCATATTACCTTTCAAACAAGGTGCGTTTCGCCTAGCTAAGACCACCAACGAACCGGTTGTCATGGTAACCGCCAGCAATTTGCACAATAAAGTAAAATGGAACCGTTGGAATAACGGCATTGTGCTTATTGATATAGCTGCCCCTCAGGCTTTGAGCGAAGACAAGACAATTAAAGAGTGGATGGTGCATTTTAACGATGAAATGAAACAAAAGTTTGATGCGCTTAATACACAGGTCGATGAACTGGAAAAAAGCAGGTAAACTTGCGCCTAAATTGCTAACGAGTGTTTATTATGACCCAGTTCGATGAAAGAGAAGAGTGGTACGAGTTTAACCAAGAAACTATTGATGCCCTTCTAGAAGACGGCAGCCAAGCCGATGCCGACTATACCATTGAGCACCACTTCGCCAGCACTGACTTCGACGTGCTAGAAAAGGCAGCTGTTGATGCGTTTAAAGCTGGTTTTGAAGTCACCGACGCAGAAGAGCTTATTCTTGATGATGGCGAAACCATTTTCTGCTTCGACGCAGTTGCAGAGCGAAAGCTAGATATTGAAAAGCTTAATGCGGACTCTGACACCTTGCTTAAAATTGCCGACAAGCATGATGTAACCTACGACGGTTGGGGTACTTACTTCGAGCCGCGTGAAGAAGGTGAATACGAAGAAGAAGATCACTACTTCGACGACTGATCTCTAAGGCACCCTCACCGTTTTAACTGAGAAGGCGTTAAGTTACCCTTCAGCTTTTGTTCATCTTTTTCCGTCAACAATGACACTGTCATTATCGATTGGAAAAGGATGGACAGATGAAAAAGCTACTTTTCTCACTTACTACATATTCTGCTATTGCAACATTACAGCTTGCGCTTATGTCACCTGTGCATGCCAGTACCGAAAATAGCGCACAAAACAAAAACGTTACCTCTAACGAATACCGTTACAACAAACCATTTGTTGCCGCTGAATCGCTGCTGCCTAAAACCTCAGGTGCATTGACAAGCGAAGAAACAATCTCTCAATCTGTTGATGACGTTGAAACTGATCAACAGTCCCTTGCCAAGGCGGGTAAGCATCAACAGCATTTAGCCGTGAGTAAGTCCTCTAGCGATATCGTAGTCAGCAGTATTAATGAGTTTTGGATTTATGAAAGCTGGGTAACGCTTGAGCAAGACATTGATTACGATGGTTTTCACTCTACGTTTTCGATTGAGTTTGACGCCGACACCATTTTCACTCGCGCGCCAGTATACGCGGTCTTGTATTTGGGCAAAAACGACGTGTACGAGTCTATTCACGTGTCGTCTGAATTTTACATTTACTCAGAAGACTCAACAGATACCTTTACCATTGAAAGCACATTAGTTTCTGGCTATCCGCCGGGTGAGTACGACATTCTATTAGAGCTTTATGATGCAGATACCGAAATACTTGTGGCGTATACCGATGCCTATGATGACAGTGCACTCGCCTATCTTCCCCTTGAAAGTGAAAATAATGAATATGTGGTTGAAGATACGGTAGTCATAGTAGAAGAGCATGGCGGAGCATGGTCTTTACTCCCACTGTGTCTATTAGGTGGCATTGTACTTGTTAGACGAACTGTTAGACGCCGACACTGCTAACTATCTTGGAAAGTTAATCAGCTAAAAGCTGCATGCACCTGCAGCTTTTGGCTATTTTTTATACTAAAGTCTATTATATAATATAAACCTTCTTTTCCAATTAACGTTGATTCGCCAATGTACCAAGGAAAACAGTACATACTGACGCTTTCAATTGGTGTAGTGCAATGAGCATCGACAATGTTAACTTGTTCAATCTATTAGAAAATACGCAAATTGGCGTAGTCATTCACAATGCTACTGGCGTTGTAGAGTATGCCAATCCCGCTGCGTTAACGCTACTTCGATTGAGTATAGGTAAACTTAAAGAGAAAAGCTTAGACGTGGACTCCTGGGAGTTCATTGACATGCAAAACAGAAAAGTACCTTACCACGAACTTCCCATTGCCCAGGTGCTTGCTACTAGCACCGCTATAAATAACCGAATATTGGGAACGATAAATAAAGATACCGATAAAATAACGTGGTTTAATGTCAACGCATATCCCGAAAAGTACAAGGTCAATGGCAGTTCACCGTCTTTTGTAGTGGTTTATTTCACTGATATCACGGCAAAGATTAGTGATTTCTCTTACAAAGATATTGTTCAACATTCACAAGATATGATTTTGGTAACGGAAGCTCAGAATATCGATGCCCCGCTTTCTCCTAAAATCATCTATGCAAATGAAGCATTGTGTAAACATACTGAATATAGTCTTGAGGAGTTATTGGGTGAGACACCTCGCATTTTTCAAGGTGCCCTAACCGACAAAGCCTCTACGCTGCGTATTCGGCAGTCACTTATTGATCAACGCCCATGTACCGAAACACTTTTAAATTATACGAAGTCTGGCACACCTTTCTGGGTTCAAATGAACATATTCCCGCTTACCAATGAATTCGGTGAAGTAACCCATTTTGCAGCTGTTCAGCGTAACGTTAGCGAAAGGAAGTTCCAATCTGAACAGCTAGATAAGCGCAATGCAGAACTTAAGAAAATAAAGCAGAACTTAGAAAGCCTGGTTAACCGTCGAACCAGCGAGCTTCGTTCAGCCAATCATAAATTAGAGAAACTGGCATATTATGACGCGCTCACGAACATTCCAAATAGACGGGCATTTCTAGACGCATTTGCAAAGTCTTTAAACTTCGCAAAACGCAATGGACATGCAATGTTGATTGGCATCGCCGATGTTGATCACTTTAAGGCTATTAATGATAGTTACGGCCACGGGTTTGGCGATGACGTATTAACCATCGTTGCTCAGACAATGCAGCAATTTTTTCGTCAAGAAGATGCCATTGGCCGCATAGGTGGCGAAGAGTTTGCGTTCTGTATGGTACTAACAAGTCCAGTCTCCCCTCGCCAACTATTAGACAGATTTCGCGAGAAAGTCAGCATTCTCCATGAAACCCATCCTCCGTTGAAAGGAAGACAAGTTACCCTTAGTTTGGGAGCGGTATATGTAAGCGACTTAAAAGAGGTAAGCATAAAGCAACTACTTTGCGATGCAGATGAAGCCCTTTATAGAGCCAAAAATAAAGGTCGCAATACCATAGAGTGCGAATGTTATGACGATATCGATAACGAAGGGTTAGAACCCTGTGAAGATGGTAGAGCTGGCACAGAGTCTCGTTCTAAACCTCATCATGTTACGTAAAAGCTAATATTGATTCGTGGTAACGCTACATGAGCATATTGTTCACTACGGCTCACCTTTAATAACCTAAATCGTTAGCTTATCAGCTCAGCATCGATTTGGCTGTCCAGCCACGTTGCTTAGTTTTCTCCCCCGTCAGGCGGCTCAATACCTTCAACCTCTACTACCACTTTTTCTACCAGCTTCACTCTTCCCTGCTTCACTAGCGCTTGTCTTAATACATACTCTATTTGCGCATTTACACTGCGCAAGTCATCGGCAGCCCATCGCTCCATAGCGGCAAGTACATTTTCATTTATCCTAAGTGGATACGCTTTTTTCTTTGCCAAAATCACAAACCTTATGTGCCGCAGTGCATCGCTGCGGCACTACAATTTCAAACTTAAATTAAAAAAACGAGCTAGTAGATTGTACCTGTATTAATAACCGGTTGCGTCGACTTATCACCACACAGCACAACTAATAAATTACTGATCATCGTCGCCTTACGCTCTTCATCAAGCTCTACTACACCCTTTTCATTTAATCGCTGAAGTGCCATTTCTACGGTTCCCACAGCACCATCTACAATTTGCTTCCGGGCAGCCACAATAGCTGATGCTTGTTGACGCTGAAGCATGGCACTTGCGATTTCTTGCGCGTAGGCAAGGTGGCTGATACGAGACTCCAAAATTGTGATCCCAGCTTTCGCAAGGCGAGCTTGGATCTCTTCTTGTAAACGCGCTGATATCTCTATTGGGTGGCTACGAAGTGCGACTTCCGCTTGCTCGTCGTCACGCGGATCGTAAGGAAAGCTACTTGCCATATTGCGGATCGCGGACTCACTTTGAATTCGCACAAAACTTTCGTAATCGTCTACGTCAAACATTGCTTCAGCAGTATCGCTCACTTTCCACACGACAATAGAGGCGATTTCAATGGGGTTTCCTTGATTGTCGTTAACTTTAATTCTGGCACTTTCAAAGTTTCTTATGCGCAGAGAAATATTAGCTCTACGGAACAAAGGAATTGTCCAGCGTAATCCAACATCAGAGACAGTACCTACATAGCTGCCGAAAAACGTCATGACCTTAGCTTGGTTGGGTTGCACCATGAAATAGCCCAACCACAAACTCCCCACTAAAACGCTTAGAATTACACCAGCTTCGGGGTTACCCGACACTGCATAGAAAAACGTAGCAACCTGTGCGACTAGCAAAACACAGATCATCAAATAACCGTTTACCGAAAACCCTTTCTTTTCTTTCATATCACTCACCTTTGATATCATTTTGATATCCTTATAATACAAAATTTAACTACTCGCTAATTTTGATGTGTTACCAAATATGTCAAAGCAACATTTTATTTTTAACTATGGGGTAACATTTTTTGGTAACTCTATGAAATAGATGCCAGAATAATGGAGGGTCATCGTTTACTATGGACGTACGTTAATGCCTTCAAACTCAGATAAAAACGTCGCTTCTTCTTTCCAGCGCCGTACCTTATTAAAGGGCGGTCTCGCCTTTGGTCTTACTGCGGGCATTACCCCTTTTTCAATCGGAAAAGAAAAACCGACGCTGCGCGTATTAGGCACCCATGTCACGCTTCAGGAAGCCATTCGTCAGCGCGCCATGGAAGACTTAGGCATTAATATTGAGTTTGAGCCAGGTGGCAGTGCAACCGTTCTTCAAAAGGCGTCGATGAACCCCACGTCATTCGACCTTTATGAGCAGTGGTCTAATAGCATTAATGTATTGTGGCGCGCTCACGCTATTCAGCCCATAGAGAAAAAACGCCTTCAGTATTGGGAAGAAATAAACGATTTAAGCAAGACCGGAAAACTTACCGAGAAAGCGCGAATGGGCGCTGGCGACGCACCGCATAAAATTATTAATGTTCAGGACGACGGCACACTAGGTGCCAACCATACTGACACAATTAGCTTTTTACCTTATGTGCACAATGTTGACTCTTTTGGCTATGACACATCAAAGTTACCCAACGAACTGCAAGGGCAAGAAGAAAGCTGGGGCTGGCTTTTAGACAGTCGCTATTCAGGAAAAGTGGGCATAGTTAACGACCCCACTATCGGACTTTTCGATTTAGCACTTGCCGCACAAGCTAAAGGATTCATTCAATTCCAAGACATCGGTGCCATGACCGAGTATGAACTTGATGATTTGTTTAGCTTACTTATAGAGTTGACTCAGTTAAACCATTTCAATGGATTCTGGACCTCGGTCCCTGAGTCTGTTGAGTTCATGAAAAGTGGACGGGTTGCAATCGAAAGCATGTTCTCGCCTGCGGTCTCTGCACTGAACGGTCAAGATATTCCGGTTACGTTTGCAGCACCGAAAGAAGGCTACCGCGGATGGCACGGTGTAATGTGCATGTCCTCTGCCACACAAGGTAGAATAAAGGACGTGGCTTATGAGTATATGAACTGGTGGCTGTCGGGGTGGCCTGGCGCATTTATTGCCAGACAAGGCTACTATATTTCCAACCCTAAACGTTCAGCTCAATATCTTTCAGACGCCGAATGGAATTACTGGTACAAAGGGCAAGTAGCATCAGAGCCGCTAAAAGGGCCCGACGGAAATATTAGTGTTAGACAAGGCGCCCAGCGCACTGGTGGGAGTTATGAAGAGCGTTTTAGTAATGTTGCCGTATGGAATACCGTTATGCCAACCTACGAATACAGTTTGCAGAAGTGGTACGAATTCATCACTGCATAATGTTGCGTTAAGTAAAAACCCATAACGTTAATGGAATAAGGCTTTTTTAGTTCACATGTTATCGTCAATTCGAATTCAGCTTATCACCGTGCTACTCGCTCTAATAGCGCTTATATTGGCACAGGGGTTTATTGCTAGAGAAAACCAAGAAGTCCTAAACAAAGGCGTGGCATCAGCGTCAAAGGCAGTAGTTGATGTTGCACTTGTTAAGGAACTTGAACGGGATGTAGTGGACTTACAGCGCAACGTGCTCATATTCAAAGAGAATGCGAGCAAATCAGCCATTACTCGCTTCAGTCGACTCATGGTGACTATTAACACCAAACTCGACAAGTTAGCCCTGGTAGACGAAGACAAGGAAATACAGGAAGACAACCATATCCTTTCAAGAATGAAGGAGCACCTTAACGCCTATCAGGAGAATTTTACCCAAGTTGTCGATGCGCGCTCTGAAAGAGATAACCTTATAGCAAGAGGCACCCTATCTGATATTACGTTACTGGAAAAGATACTGAGTGACGCTAAAACAAACGGAGATATCTCTGCTGCCTCTGAAGAACAGGCAAAGACGCTTCTTATTCGGGCAGAAAATGCGATGTTGAAATATCTGATGAAACCCGACATGGGTTTTATTCGAGCATTCAACGAAGCCGCAGATTCACTACGAAAATTAACGCTAACGAAAAATACATCCCTTCAGGAAAGAGTGGAGCGATTGTCGGAAAAAATTAAAGCCGATTTCGTTAAGCTAACCCAGATAACCCAAGGTAATTTATTCTTGGTTAACGTAGTCATGGCGGGGTCTGCCAATGAATTTCTCTATTTAAGCGGTGAGCTGGCCAAAAAAGTAACCACAGACTCTGAAATTGCGACTCAACGCACCTACACACTGGCTGAAAGCACACAGCGTAACGGAGAGTTATTTTCTCTTGTTGCCATTCTACTCGCCCTCTCAGCAGCGCTGTTTGCCATGTTTCGCATATTGGGCCCTATCCGCTCTATCACTCAAGTTTTCAACAAACTTGCCCAAGGCGTACAAATTTCCAATATTCCTGGCAGCAGCCGAAAAGATGAGATTGGCAAGCTAGCAAAAGCGGCGCTTGTTTTTAGTGATAAAAACCGAGAGACAGAAAAACTGCTAGATGAAGCAAGAACCATGAACTCTCAGCTTGAAAGCTTAAATAAAGCGATTACTGAGGCGAAAATAAAAGCGGAGCAAGCAACCGCGTCAAAGAGTATGTTTTTAGCCAATATGAGTCATGAAATCCGCACGCCGATGAATGGCATTATCGGGCTAATAGAACTGGCGCAACAGCAAGAGCTGTCCACTACTGTTAAAGGGTATCTCGACAAGGCAGCGTATTCTGGGCAAATATTACTGAGCGTAATTAACGATATTCTCGACTTCTCAAAAATTGAAGCGGGTAAATTGAAGATTGAGGAAGTGAGCTTTTCTTTGCATTCACTGTTCGACAACCTCATTGCAGTTATTGCACTACGCGCAAAAGAAAAGAACTTATCGGTGCACTTTACGGTAAATCCAAAGATACCTCCGCAAGTAATTGGCGACCCACTGCGTATTGCCCAAATAATTATGAATATAGGCAACAATGCTGTGAAGTTCACCGAGCAAGGGCGTATAGATATTGAGTTTGACGGCAACTTGAACGAAAAAGGGAACGTGTTAAACCTTACCATGCGAATCACCGATTCAGGCATAGGTATGAGTGCAGCCCAGCTAGATAGAATATTTAAGCCTTTCACTCAAGCAGACGGTTCAACCAATAGAAAATACGGCGGTACCGGCCTTGGCCTTGCGATTGTAAGCCAGCTTACTGAACTTATGAACGGCCGCCTTGATGCCACTTCTACTATGGGAAAAGGCAGTACGTTTGAAGTTGAACTGCCGCTGAAAGCATTTAAAAACCAACCTGGCGTGCTTGAACAAACACCTCAGCTACCTGTTGATAGCCTTTATGTTACTGAAGCAGCATTGCTGCCTGCGGCTTATTGCAACCAAATACAGCTGCCAACTAAATCAACGCTATCAATAGAAGATGCCAAAAATATCGCCGCTTTACCTGAACATATCATTGTAGATATCCATGAGTTCAGTGAATTCAGACAGAATATTGCTTGGTTAAACACCTTGCTAGAAAAAGGGAAGTCGGTAGGCCTGGTAATGGAAAGTGCAGGCAGCGCGCTACAGGCTAAATATGACACGCTATGGAAAGGTCCACTTATCATGCATCCATTCACACCTGCGCAATTTGAGCGTTTTGTTCATCAGGTGATATCTAAAGATGCAAGTTATGACGGACATCATTTTAGTGAAGAAGCGGAAGCAACATCGCTAGAAGGCCACGTGCTTTTAGTAGAAGACAATAATATAAATCAACTCGTCACCGGAGAAATGCTTACCAATCTTGGGCTTACTTTCGATATTGCAGAAGACGGCAAGCAAGCCGTGCAAAAAGTAGAAAATGCCCCGCAGTACGACCTAATATTGATGGATGTACAAATGCCGGTGATGGACGGTTATGAGGCAACCAAACAACTCCGCGAAAAAGGCTTTACTGGCGTACCTATTATCGGCCTTTCGGCTAATGCAATGAAGGAAGATAAACAAAGCGCGATAGACGCGGGTATGAACGACTACCTCACCAAGCCAATAAAGCAAAAATCATTGATAGGCATGTTAAAACAGTACTTAGGCAAACAGCTCTAAACGCAAACGTAAAGATAAGTTCTTATACCAATTCGCATAAATAATTGCCCGCTCAGTAGGCGCTGGCAAGCTTCATAGCGAAGTGTGAGAATGCAGGAACGGCTTTCGAACAAACGCGCTATGTTTAGGGCCTGTTAAATCGCTAATAAAAAAGGGCTACCTTTCGGTAACCCTTCTAATTTGTATCGATCCCCCCGTTCTAGGGGCTGCACTTAAAGCGCTTTAATGGTCTCGAACTGCTCTTTAAGTTTGGCTAGGGCTTTTTCACCCTCTTCCAACTTAGCGCGCTCCTTTTCAATTACTGCTTCTGGCGCATTACTTACGAACTTCTCATTACCCAACTTACCACGAGTACGAGATACGTCTTTCTCGATTTTCTCCATGGCTTTAGTTATACGAGCAAGCTCTGCGTCTTTGTCGATAAGCCCTGCCATTGGGATAAGAATTTCCATCTCGCCCACTAGCGCTGTTGCGCTGGCTGGTGCTTCTTCACCATCTTTTAATATAGTTACGGTTTCAAGCTTAGAAAGCTTATCGAGGAATGCCTTAGCCGCATCAAGACGACGCGCGTCTTCGTCGCTTACGTTTTTAAGTAGCGCATTAAGTGGTTTGTTTGGTGAGATATCCATTTCACCACGGATATTACGAATACCCACGATAAACTTCTTCACCCACTCGATATCGGCAAGCACTTTGTCGTCTTGTTTCGCTGCATCAACTTCAGGGAATGCCTGAACCATAATGCTTGCGCCCTCTTCCACTTTAAGTGCACTTAGTGGCACAACGCGCTGCCAAATAGTGTCGGTGATAAATGGCATTAGCGGATGCAACAAGCGAAGCAAGCTTTCAAGTACGTTAATAAGCGTATGACGTGTACCGCGCTTTTCAGCTTCGGTGCTGGCGTCATTGTTAAGCACTGGCTTAGTAAGTTCTAGATACCAGTCACAGAACTGGTTCCAAGTGAACTCGTAAACGGTTTGCGCAGCGATGTCGAAACGGTAGTCTTCAAGCGCTTTTTCAAACTCAATCAGCGTTTGTTGGAACTTAGCCCAAATCCAGCGATCGGCCATGCTAAGCACCATTTCGCCGCCGTCACGACCTGTATCGTGCTCTTCTGTGTTCATCAGTACGAAACGCGATGCGTTCCAAATCTTGTTACAGAAGTTGCGGTAGCCTTCAACACGGGCCATATCAAAGTTGATATCGCGGCTGGTTGACGCCATAGCTGCAAAGGTAAAGCGCAATGCGTCTGTACCGTAGGCCTGAATACCATCAGGGAATTGCTTGCGAGTACGCTTGGCAATCTTCTCAGCAAGCTGAGGCTGCATCATGCCCGCGGTGCGTTTAGTGACTAGCGACTCAATATCAATGCCGTCAATCAAATCGATTGGGTCAAGCACGTTGCCCTTCGACTTTGACATTTTATCGCCATTCTCATCGCGGATAAGACCAGTAATGTAGATGTCTTTAAACGGAATTTTGCCCGTGAACTTCTTGGTCATCATGATCATTCTGGCAACCCAGAAGAAGATGATGTCAAAGCCTGTAACTAGCACTGAAGACGGTACAAAGGTTTCTAGATCTGGCGTTTCTTCTGGCCAGCCCATGGTGGCGAACGGCCATAGTGCACTTGAGAACCAGGTATCTAGTACATCGTCGTCTTGAGAAAGGGTTACGTCACTGCCAAGGCCGTGCTTTTCGCGCACTTCTTCTTCGGTGCGGCCAACAAAAACGTTACCGTTTTCGTCGTACCACGCCGGAATGCGGTGTCCCCACCACAGCTGACGTGAAATACACCAGTCTTGAATGTTGTGCATCCACTGGTAGTAAGTCTTGTTCCAGTTCTCTGGCACAAAACGAATTTCGCCACTTTCAACCGCTTCAATTGCAGGCTTAGCAAGAGATTCAACCGCAACATACCACTGGTCAGTTAGGTAGGGTTCAATTACCGCCCCCGTTCTGTCGCCACGCGGCACTTTAAGCTTGTGCGGCTCAATCTTAACCAATGCGCCTTGTGCGTCTAAATCAGCAACAATTTGCTTACGGGCGTCGAAGCGATCTAAACCGCGATACGCTTCTGGCGCTTCGTCGTTAATTTTCGCATCGTCGGTAAGAATGTTGATCATAGGCAAGTTATGACGCTTACCCATATCGTAGTCGTTGAAGTCGTGAGCAGGCGTGATTTTAACGCAGCCTGTACCGAATTCTTGATCGACATAGTCATCGGCGATAACCGGAATTAAACGGCCAGTAATCGGTAGCTTAATCTCTTTGCCGATAAAGCCTTGGTAACGCTCGTCATCTGGGTGTACCGCAACCGCGGTATCACCTAGCATGGTTTCTGGGCGCGTTGTCGCAACTACTAGTTCACCGCTACCATCTGCAAGTGGGTAGCGCATGTGCCACATGTGGCCATCTTCTTCTTCGTTCAGTACTTCAAGATCAGATACTGCAGTGTGAAGCACTGGGTCCCAGTTAACCAAACGCTTACCACGGTAAATAAGGCCTTCTTCGTGTAGCTTAACGAATACTTCAGTTACGGCTTTAGACAGGTCTTCGTCCATGGTGAACACTTCGCGAGACCAGTCAGGAGACGTACCTAGACGGCGCATTTGACCGGTGATCGTTCCGCCGCTGTGCTCTTTCCATTCCCACACTTTCTTGATGAAGTCTTCGCGACCTAAATCGTGGCGCGTCTTGCCTTCAGCGTTAAGTTGGCGTTCTACCACCATTTGGGTAGCAATACCGGCGTGGTCAGTACCCACTTGCCATAGCGTATTGTCGCCCTTCATACGGTGATAACGGGTTAAGGCGTCCATAATGGTTTGCTGGAAACCATGACCCATGTGAAGGCTACCGGTAACGTTTGGTGGCGGAAGCAAAATACAATAAGGGTCGCCGCTACCTGAAGCTTTAAATAAACCCGCCTCTTCCCATGACTTGTAGCATTGCTGCTCGATGGACTGCGGTTCGAAGGTTTTATCCATTACACACTCTCAAATTGAAGCTAAACGCGAATGACTTATGCAGATTTGAACTGCATGTTGCATCCAGCTTGCTGATAGTTTTTGTATCTTACCCGCGCGGCCTGTTTGGCGTTCTCGTCCACGGGTACAAAATCGATGATTTGACGATGCTGGTTGGGTGAAGGCACCATACCGGACCCCACATTAACCACCATTTGTCGTCTGGCTACCTGCTCTGGCCGCCAACAAATTTCCACCGGCGTTCCCGATTGCGGCCCTTCACCATAAAGGTTATGGGGCACAAAGCGGTCAGCCGGCAGCTGCCACAACAATTCATCAACTTCTTCAGCCTGCGCCTGTGTATCGCACAGCACGCTAATCTTTTGCTTATTGGCAAACGCTGATGCAATAACTTCGCTGGCGCGGCCTGCCACACCATTGTCACTGCTGGTAAGTTGATAAAATATCACTTGTGGCATGAATGATTAGTCCTCTAACTTGATATCAGCGCGGTTCATTAGGAACTGAGACAGCATAGGCACTGGACGGCCTGTTGCGCCTTTGTTCTTACCACTGCGCCATGCCGTACCGGCAATATCAAGGTGAGCCCAGTTGTATTTCTTAGTGAAGCGCGACAAGAAACAACCCGCCGTAATTGACCCTGCTGGGCGACCACCAAGGTTCGTCATGTCGGCAAACGGGCTTTCAAGCTGCTCTTGGTAATCGTCCCATAGCGGTAAACGCCATGCGCGATCTGAGCTTTGCTCTGATGCATTAAGTAGTTCGTGAGCAAGCGGGTTGTGCGTGCTCATTACCGCTGTTGCATGGTGACCAAGTGCGATAATCGCTGCACCAGTTAGCGTGGCTACGTCAATCACTAGCTCTGGGTCGAAGCGCTCTACATAGGTTAGTGCGTCGCACAATACCAAACGGCCTTCGGCATCAGTGTTTAGTACTTCAACGGTTTGACCCGACATAGTCGTTAGAATGTCACCCGGACGGTACGCTTTGCCATCTGGCATGTTTTCACAGCCTGCCAATACACCAATAACGTTAATGGGCAGATTCAGCGCCGCGATAGTGTGCATAGTACCCAGTACGCCTGCAGCACCACCCATGTCGTACTTCATTTCATCCATGGCTTCGCCTGGCTTAATTGAAATGCCGCCTGAATCGAACGTAAGGCCTTTACCTACAAGTACAATTGGGGCTTGATCAGCTGGACCACCGCGGTGATGCATAATACTCATCATGCTTTCGTTGTCTGAACCACGACCAACAGCCAAATACGCTTGCATACCAAGCTCAGCCATTTGGGTTTCATCAACGACTTCAGCGGTTACGCTGTCGTACTGGCTGGCAAGCTCTTGCGCCTGCTGCCATAGGTACGCTGGGTTACAGATGTTTGGCGGCATGTTAGCCACATCTTTGGTCACTTTCGCACCACGAGCAACCGCTAAACCATGCTCAACTGCACGTTCACCAACGGTAAGTTCACGGCGTGTAGGTACATTAAATACAATTTTACGCAGTGGGCGACGTGGTTCGCCTTTCTTGGTTTTAAGCTGCATAAAGGTGTAAAGCGTGTCTTCAGTTGCTTCTACTGCCTGACGTACTTTCCAGTAGGTATCGCGACCTTTAACGTGAAGTTCGGTAAGGAAACATACCGCTTCCATCGAGCCTGTTTCATTCAATGTTTGAATGGTTTTGGCGATTATGTTTTTGTACTGGCGCTCGTCTAATTCGCGCTCTTTACCACAACCGACTAGAAGCACGCGCTCGCTTAGTACATTTGGCACGTTGTGTAGCAACAACATTTGGCCGGCTTTACCTTCAAGGTCGCCACGGCGTAACAAGTTGCTGATATAACCTTCACTGATTTCGTCTAGCTGTTCAGCCACTGCCGTTAGGCGGCGCGGCTCGAAGACACCCACAACAATACATGCGCTGCGTTGCTTTTCAGGACTGCCACTTTTTACACTAAACTCCACGATATCACCTCGCTTTTCGTCGTTTATGGTTTGCACGATGACTAAAATCACGTAACGTTTCGCGCTGCTTTATGTTTTAATACGCAGCATAACTTTTTAGTTCGCTGCAATTCACGCTTACAGACCTATTGAATATAGGTTAAATTTGCGTCAAAACACCATGCAAACGGTTTATGATTGCAGGCAAAACTTGTAAAAACGGTAAGTTTAAACAAAATTGTGCTTTCTTTCACTAAAATTCCTAATTTTCCGGAAGGGCTGAGATGCTGATATTCCGCTATTTACTTAAGGAAACGCTGAAATCTCAGTTAGCGATTTTCTTTATCCTAATGGCAATTTTTGTCACCTTGCGATTTGTGCGCGTTTTGGGCGACGCCTCGGACGGTGATATTCCCGCTGGGCTAGTGCTTGGCTTCCTAGGTTTATATGCCCCTATCCTCTCTTCATTAGTGCTGCCTATCAGCGCCTATTTGGGCATTATGCTGGCACATGGCAGGCTGTATGTAGACAGTGAAATGACCGTAATGCGAGCCTGTGGTATCAGTGAATGGTATGTAACGCGGGTAATGCTGTTCTTGTCTGTACTTATCATGATAGTCACAGGCGCAATTACCCTTTATTTCGCGCCATTGGCTGCAGAGAACGAGTATCAGCTGCGAGAAAAAGCCAGAAATGAGGCGGGAATATCGGCGCTAATGCCAGGTAGATTCCAGCAAACCGGTAACGAAAAAGCGGTTATTTTTGTGCACGATGTAGACAACAACGATAAGCTACAACGTGTGTTTTTATCGCAAAATCAAACAGACGATAGCGAAGGCGACGTGCGCGTTGTGTATGCGCAAACTGGAGAAGTGGCTAATAACCCTGACGGCACGCGAAACCTTGTATTGAAAGAAGGGGTACAGTACGAAGGAAAGCAATCTGAAAAGGCTTTCCGCAAAGTAGAATTTGACGAATACCAAATTCAGATTGCCGATAAACCTGCTGACGAAACTCGTCGTAAGGTAAGTGTACTGCCTACTAACGAACTGTGGGAAGACGACAGTATTGAAGCCAGAGCAGAGCTTCAGTGGCGTATTGCCATACCGCTTTCCATTCCATTTTTAGTACTGATTGCTGTGCCGCTAAGCGCAGTCGACCCGCGTCAGGGCCGCTTTGGTAAAATGTTCCCTGCCATCCTGCTTTACTTGGGATACTTCTTGCTGCTACTGGCAAGTAGACGAGTGTTAGAAGACGGCAAAATGCCACCTCAGCTTGGCTTATGGTGGGTGCACACCATCATGCTGATAATTGGTGTCATGTTAATTGTGCGAGACAGAAAAACCGGCACTGAGCTTCGCGCTTGGATATTGGGGAAAAAGTAGATGTTTAAGATCCTCGATTTATATATCGCCCGTACGCTGTTAGGCACTATTACCGTTACGCTTAGTGTACTTATTGGCTTAAGCGCACTTATTAAATTTGTAGAACAGCTGCGAAAAATTGGCGAAGGCGACTATGACATGCTGGTCGCTTTTATCTACGTATTGCTAAGCTTGGCTCGCGACTTAGAGCAGTTCTTCCCTATGGCAACATTGCTAGGCGGCCTTATTGGTATGGGCGTACTGGCTAGCAATAGCGAATTGGTAGTGATGCAAGCCGCAGGTATGAGCCGCTGGAACATCATAAACTCAGCCATGAAGTCGACCCTTGTAATGATCTTATTAGTGATGGCCGTTGGCGAGTGGGTAACCCCGTACAGTGAAACCAAGGCAAAACAGATAAGAACCGAGGCTATTTCAGGCGGTAGTTTATTTTCTTCCGATAAGCTGGTGTGGGCAAAGGATGGCGACCGATTTGTAAGCATAGGTCAGGTGTTAAGCCAAGACTCTCTCAAAGATGTGAGCATATTTAGCTTTAACCCTGACTTGTCGCTAGAGAGTATTACTCACGCTAAAAATGGGGCCTTCGACGGCGACGGTTGGTGGCTAAGCGACGTTGAAGTAACCAAGTTTACTGAAACGAATGTTACGGTAGATGAAAATAACCGCATGCGTTGGAATTCAACACTGACACCAGACAAACTAGGCATTGTTGCGGTTAAGCCAGAGGCTTTATCTATTACTGGGCTGCTGGATTACGTGAACTACCTAGAAAATAACGATCAAGACCCTTCTCGTTATCAACTCGCCTTGTGGCGCAAGGTATTCCAACCTATTTCGGTAGGCGTAATGCTGTTAATGGCATTGTCGTTCATCTTTGGCCCGCTGCGTAGCGTTACAATGGGCGCTCGCGTGATCATGGGCGTACTGACAGGCTTCGGTTTCTTTATTCTTAACGAAGTATTTGGGCCAGTGAGTTTAGTCTATCAGCTGCCACCATTCCTTGGCGCCTTACTGCCTAGCTTACTGTTTGCGGCCATTGCAGGGGTAATGTTGAGGCGTTGATCAAGCTATCACACTCGTCTGATTCAACAGTCAAAACTAATAAAAAAGAGGCCTTACAGCCTCTTTTTTTTCCGATTCTTTAGCGTCTTACAAGGCATCTTTACCAGCTCTTGTGGTCGTTCGCTTCTTTGGTCAACTTTAGCACTTCGGTCTTTGCCAGTCGGTCTTGCAGTGATTGTTTATTTTTAAAATCAAACAAAACAAGTAAGGTGCCTAGACCACCTAACGATGCTATTAGGCGAATGAACAAGCGTGGCCAGGTCATTGGCTCTTCAACCGTGCTGTAAATTCGCAAACGCCATGCACGCATGCCTAGGGTTTGCCCGCCCCTGCGCCAGAACCACAAGAAAAACCCAGCTATCCACAAGCCCACCCACGTTTGAATAAGCAGCTTATAAACAAAAGAGGCCTGAATCAGATCGGCAGGTTCAGCATAGCCTTGTAGGTCAAGCGCGCCATTTTTCAGCATAACCACCAGCGTTACGATCATGACCATGGCCGCACACATCCCTACGGCAGTGGCTACTAGTGTATCGTAAATCATTGCCAACAATCGTCGCACAAACCCCGCCCGCTCAAGCGATGAACTGTCTGATTCTGAGTTGGGCGCGTTTTTATCATCCTTCGTTTTTAGAGGGTTTGATGATGGGGACTTCTTCTTGGCTTTTCTGTCGTGTCTCGCCACGGGCTTCTCTTCACTTCATTAACAACAGCGTTTATTTTGACACAAGCACCAGATAGCTTAAACAACATAAGCCTTAGTTAACGGCATTTAATAATGCAATAGGCAAAGAAAAATGATTTCCACCTTTTTGCATCCATTAACCATTGTTAATCGTTATTGCTATTACAAACGGATAATGGACGTAAATACGGTGACAGCAAAAACTCTGGTAACAACACTTCTCGCTAGCTCATTTTCGCTTGGTATGGGCGCTGCAATGGCGTTAGACGACCCCGAAGGTGATATTGAGCATATTCGAGTACGTAGTGACTCATCTGTAAAAGACGGAGAGTTTATCTCGGCTTCGCAGGGATGGGTGTCTGGTGACACCTTGATTGAACGCCCAATGTTGCGCGCCGGTGAAATACTCGAATTCATCCCAGGCATGATGGTGACCCAACACAGCGGTTCGGGAAAAGCCAACCAGTACTTTTTGCGTGGATTTAACCTAGACCATGGCACTGATTTCACGGTGAGTGTAGACGGTATGCCAGTGAACATGCGAAGCCACGGACATGGCCAAGGCTACAGTGACCTTAACTTTATTATCCCCGAATTTATCGACAATCTAAGCTACTTCAAAGGCACCTATTATGCCAACATCGGCGATTTTTCTAGCGCTGGCGGGGCGTTCTTCAATTTAAGAGATTCACTTGAGCAAAACCAGTTGTTCTTAGGCTTAGGAGAATATGGGTTCAAGCGCGCTGTTGCATTAAATCACTTTGAAGCAGGAGAGAGCCGCGTTGTTACAGCGCTGGAATATCAAACCTATGACGGCCCGTGGACTGACGTTGACGAAGATGTAAAAAAGAAAAACGCCCATATTCGTTATATTACGCCTTTGTTAGACGGCCAACTCACCATTACAGGAATGGCCTACGATAATAGCTGGAACGGTGCTGACCAGGTACCTGAGCGCGCTATTGAAAGCGGCTTAATAGACCGTCTTGGCTCTATCGACACCCAAGTTGGCGGTGATTCGTCTCGCTATAGTCTCTCCGCAAACTATACGAGTGATACATGGAATGCCTCACTGTATGCCATAGATACAACGCTAAGCCTTTTTTCAAATTTTACTTACTTTCTTGATAACCCAGAGACAGGCGATCAATTCGAACAGGCCGACGACCGAAAAATTTACGGTGGTGAAATATTCACTACCCTTCCCTTGGCGCTTACGGATGGAAGCAGTATTACCTTAGGCGGCCAGTGGCGTTTCGACGATATTGAAAACGTGGGTTTGTATCGCACCCAAAACTTAACCCGCTTTGGCACTATCCGAGAAGACGAGATTAACAGCAACAGCTATGCACTTTTTGCTCAATCAAACATCGTATTAAGCGACGCACTAAGCCTGTCATTAGGTGGTCGATACGATTACTTAGATGTGGACGTTACCAGCAGTCTTGGGGCCAATTCAGGTAGCGAAAGTGACGGTTTATTTACCCTTAAAGCAGGCTTGAAGTACGGTGTATCAGACCAACTCACCGCATTTGCCAACATTGGGCAGGGCTTTCACTCTAACGATGCGCGAGGAGCAACAATTAGCATAGACCCGGTAAGTGGTGACGCTACCGAAGCAGCTCCCTTATTGGTAAAGAGCCTTGGCTATGAAGCGGGCGTTAACTATACCGATAATAAAACCTATAACCTGTCTGCTGCCCTGTGGCGCTTAGAGCTTGATAGCGAGCTGGTATATGTTGGTGATGCAGGCTTTACTGAAGCCAGTCGCCCCTCCGAGAGACACGGCATTGAAGTGAGTGCCTACTACTGGATAAGCCATCACCTAACAACAGACATTGAAGCTGCGTGGACCAAGGCACGATTTAGCGACAGCGTTGAAGGCGAAGGCCGTCACATTGATGGCACCGTGCCAGGTGTGGTGAGTGCAGGGCTAACCTACTATCAAAGAAGTAACCAACTAGGGTTCAGCTATACCCTACGAGGCCGCTACTTAAGCTCTCGCACCGTAGAAAGTTTCGATGAAATTTCACCGCCATCAACATTTTTGATTAATGGTCAAATTGCCTATAGCCAGCCAACTTGGGACGTAACACTAGAAGTACTCAATGCCCTAGACAGTGACGATCACGATATTGATTATTTTTACGCATCTAGGCTGCCCGGAGAGCCAGAGGAAGGGATTGAGGATTTGCATTATCACCCTGTAGAGCCAAGAAATGTTCGCCTTACCTTTTCAGTAAAGTATTAATACATAAACGCTTTACTGTTTGGGGTCTGTCTATTGATTAGGTAACCATTCAGGCAGTTGTATATAAAACATGCTACTTTAAGAAGTAGCCGCCAAATAGTTAGAGCAATAAACAAATGGCCGCGCTACAACGATAAAAATAGGAGCAACAATGGAACACGAAACTCTGTTTCCTCTGCTGTGTAAAACCGCAGACGGCGACAAAAAAGCGTTCGCAGAGCTTTATAAGATAACAAGTCCACAGCTCTACGCTGTTGCTTTAAGGCTTTTGAAACGCCCTGAACTCGCTGACGAAGCCACACAAGACGCCTATATAAAAATTTGGCATAACGCCGGTAATTATCAACGAGGCAAAGGTACGGTACTTACTTGGATGGTCAGTATAGCTCGCTATCGTGCGCTCGATTTAATCCGCTATCACAACGTAAGAAATGAAGTCGAATTAAATGATGACGCACCGTCAGGTGTGGAAACCACACAATCAATAAAGTTAGAGGCAGAGCAAGCAAAGTTGGCCTCTTGTTTAGATGAACTTGATGGACCGCAGCGTCAGGCTATCCATTTAGCCTATGTGAATGGCATGTCGCATCAAGAGGTGGTAACTCACTTGGCGTCACCACTTGGAACCATTAAAAGCTGGATAAGACGAGGCTTGCAAAGCTTGCAGAGGTGCCTATCACTATGAATTATTTAAAAGAAGAGCGATTAAACGCCCTCGCCGCTGAGTATGTAGTTGGAACGCTGCGCGGCAAAGCGCGTACGCGCTATCAAAAGTTAATGATGCAGTATCAGGCTGTTAGCGATGCAACCGCACAATGGGAGCAATACCTTACTGGATTTGCTGAAACCTTGCCTCCGGTGACACCACCTGACAGCGTGTGGGAGAGCATACAAGTGAAGCTTGGCCACAAGGCGGCCAATGATACAGAGTTTGTCGATCAAACGACTAACGCAAAACCAAGTAGCGACAATGTAGTTGATCTTGAAAAAGAAAAGCAGAAACGCTGGAAGAACTTATCATTCATATCCACAGCTGCTGCATTGGTGTTAGCCGTATTGCTTTTCATGATGCAACCTGTGCCTACCCCAGAGGTTTCCCATATTGCCGTAGTCAATAATGCTGATAACACGCCATTGTGGGTAATAGAAGTTTCTGACACGACAATGAATGTTAAGGTCACCGATGCATTTGTGGCGTTAGCAGACAAAGACTATGAGCTTTGGATGGTGCCGGCAAACGGCGAAGCACCAATTTCTCTCGGCTTGATGCCTGAAGTTAATGGCGACACGCGCGTGACACCAGATATCTTGCTAGATCAAAGTATCGCGGCGTTAGCAGTGAGCTTAGAAGCACCAGGCGGCTCGGTAACAGGCGCACCAACGGAAGTGCTATATATAGCGCCGATTGTTTCAGTGTAATTTTACGCACAAAGCAGCACACCAAAAGGCCACGAAACGTGGCCTTTTACTTTTTATAAAAACTTTATTTTAATTTTTTAAATATTTTTGCATCTAAGGTGAAACCTCAGTCGTTTGGTCTCTTGAACTCATAAAAAACAGAGAGACTCGACATGATCCAATTCAAACGCAAAACTTTGTCACTGGCTGTTGCCGTGACATGTGCAGCCGTAACTGCTGGCGCAATAGCGTCAAGTCACCGAGAAGCACCTAATATCACTCGCCACCCAGCGTTAGATAGCACCGACTTTTATGCTTTCAATAGCTATGAACAAGGCCGTGAAGATTATGTGACATTCATAGCAAACTATATTCCACTGCAAGATGCTTATGGTGGCCCTAACTACTTTGCAATGGACCCGAATGCGCACTACGCGATTCATATTGATAGTGACGGCGACGCGGTTGAAGACTTAAGCTTTGTTTTTAAGTTTAACAATATGCTTGCTGCCGATAACGAAGGTATCGCCTTGCCGATAGGCCCTGAAGGCGAGCAGAAAATGGTGAAAGTACCGCTTAAAAATGTAGGCGGTATCAGCGCAGACGATTCAAGCGCAGCAAACTTCTCAGAAATGTACAGCCTTACTATGGTGAGTGGCGACATGCAGACAGGCACGCGCACTACTCTTACTCCCGCCATGGGCGATATGTTTAAAAAGCCGCTTGATTACATTGGCAATAAAACCTTTACCAGTGAAGCGGAATACGCACGTTATGCTGAAAGCTTCATTTATTCGTTCAGTATCCCTGGATGCGATGACATGGCCAAAGTGTTTGTTGGTCAGCGTAAAGACCCCTTCGTTGTTAACTTGGGCAAAACATTCGACTTGGTAAATTATGTACCTGTTGAGGGCGACAGCGCACCGGGCGCAGGCGATGGTGAAGGTTTTCCTGGCGGTATAACGCAAAGTGCCATGAATGATGACTTAGCCGATAAAAACGTGACAGCGTTATCTATTGAAGTACCTAAGGCGTGTGTTACCGGTGAAGGTAATGGCGTAATTGGTAGCTGGACCACGGCAAGCTTGCCGCAAGCGCGTATCCTAAACCCAGATGCTACTTTTGCGAAACCTGAGACTAATGGTGGTGCGATGACTCAAGTGTCTCGTTTAGGTAGCCCGCTAGTTAATGAGCTTGTTATCGGTATTGGCGATAAAGACAAATTCTCTACTTCTCATCCAAGTGCAGACGGTCAATTCGCTGATTATGTAACCCACCCTTCTTTACCAGAACTACTGAACATTCTGTTTAAAGATGCAGTGAATACTACGCTGGGTACGGATATTGAGACCCTTGCGCCGACGAATTTCCCGCGTATGGACTTAGTGACAGCGTTCCTTACAGGTTTCCCAGGCGTTAACCAACAAGCAACTGTAACAGCATCAGAAATGCTGCGCCTAAACACAGGGATCCCAGCAACGCCAGCCGAATCGCAGTCAGCATTTGGTGTTGTAGGCGATGACTTAGCAGGATTCCCGAATGGTCGCCGCCCAGGTGATGACGTGGTTGATATTGCCCTTCGCGTAGTCATGGGCCGCTTGTGCTACCCCATCCCGGTAGCAGGTGAAGATACAGATCTTGGCCTTTGTACACCAGAAGACGCCAGCGTAGGTAATGTACCTTTCACTGATGGTGCACCTGTAGATGCAAGCATGATTGATTCATCGTTTCCGTACCTAAAAACACCACTTGCTGGCTCTGAATAAGGAGATCCATCATGTCTATGAAGATTAGGTTATTTAACAAGAATCCAAATGCCCCCGCGTCTATGAAGTCGGCTCAAGCCCCTTTGCAGAAACATAAGTTGTGGGTCATTTCTGGATTGGTGCTAGCGCTAACTGGTTGTTTCGATAGTGATGACGATAACGATTATCAAGCGCCAGAAGAAAATGCAGCGCCTGTAGCCGTTGATGAAATGCTAACGACACAAGCAGATATTGCGTTTGATGGCACGTTGACAGCAACCGATGCCGATGGTGATGCACTTACCTTCGGGCTTGGTGAAAACGGTACGTTAGGTAATGCAGAAGTTAATGCTGATGGCAGCTTTACCTACACACCTGACGCTCAGGTAACGGGTAGCGATAGCTTCACATTCACCGTTTCTGACGGCGTAAATCCAGAAGTTACGGCCACCGTAAGCGTTACGATTGAGGCTCAGCAGGTATCGTTCTCTAGCTATACCCGTGATGCCTTTAATCAAGCACCGACCGATGAACCTCTGCCAATTAACGGGCGCGAGTTCACCCAAGATGCTGACGACACCACGTTCGATGATTTATTGATTGGTCAATAACGAGCGGTCAGTACACAGTGTCAACCGTAAAGCCAAGGACGGCTTTTATAAAGGAAGTTCTGATGAAGTTGATGAGAAGCAGTACTCTCATACTCCCTATAATGAGCGTATTGTCAGCCCTAACAGTCTGTTCGGTATCTGCTCAGTCTGAAAAACTCAATTATGATACCGTCATCGCAACGTGGCAGCCTCAACAGCTATCCATAGCAAGTATCGACGAAGCGGAAAAAATTTTAACTTCAAGTAGATACCTTCAAGCAAAAGGTGATGAGAGAGAGCGTATTGTTAGGTTCACGGACATAATGCGACAAAAATTCGATTCGTTGAACGCAGGTCAAAAAGAGCGTTTAGTTGTTTTAGAAGCTCGACTACTTCAAGGCATTCATAAGTTCGAACAAGCCAAGCAACACGTTAATAAAATAGCCCGCTTTCGCTCTCCAGCTGCACAGTTATTGTTGGCAGATATAAACGTTCAGCAAGGTAACGCTAAAAAGGCGAAAGAAAACTGTGAAAAGCTGGTAGGGCAAACAAGTTTTTTAATCGCTTTCACGTGTATGGTTAACGCTGATTTTTCACAAAATAAAGACGTAAAATTTTTAAAAAAGCTTAGTGCTTTTGAGGCCTACACGACTACAGTGAGACCTGCGGAGCGCCAGTGGTTTTATGAAGTACTTGCAGACATGTCGCTTCAACTTGGTAACGCTGAAGCCGCGCTTGAGCATTTGTCACAGACAGAACTCGAAAAGCTACCTATAAGCGCAATGTTAGTTTGGGCCGACGCACATTTTGCGTTGAATAACTATAAGGCAGTGAGTTCTGGGTTTAGCAACTCCGTACCCGATATATTGACAGCCGACGATGGCTTGCTACTTAAATGGGCAATTGCGGAACGAGCGCAAGGTATCGTGCGCTCTGAAGTACAAACTCAACTTGCTAAGAACATGGAAATTCGAGTATGGCGAGAAGACAGTTCTCACGCCTCACAGGTCGCCACTTACTTTTTAGAGATTGAACCTGATTACCCACTGGCGCTTAAATTTGCCGAAATAAACTGGCAATACGCACAGTCATTGGATGACAAAAACCTCCTAGAGCGCGCTCGACAGGCTAATGAAGTATCGACCAATGCCTAATGTTCTCAACCCCTTCAGTAAACGAGTCATGATTAAATTTATCACATTTTTCATCTTCGCCGCCTTCAGCGTTTTCACGCATTCACACGAACTGAGTAACGGCTACTTAACGCTTAAAAACGATTCAAATAACACTTTGTCTGGCGAGCTTTTGCTAAAGCCTGAAGATATAGGACAAGCAGCAGGGCTAGATGGCAATAATGACGGTAATTTGACCTGGGGTGAAGTCAACAGAAACCACACTATGGCGAACGACTATATCCAAAACCACCTAGTGATTCGAGATAGCGAAACGCGATGTACGGTTAGTATTGTTCCCCCTTCTATACGAGATATATCTGCAGAGTCATTACTGGTATACCCGCTGTCGGTGAATTGCGTATATGTAAACGAAGTATCGATACAATACACTGGCATAGTTAGCGATTTTCCCACCCACAAGCTCCTCACAACGGTAACGTTAAACGATCACACAAGTGTTTATGTGCTAAGTGATGAACGCTCTTTTATCACTGCTTCTGCTACAGGAAACAGCTGGATTTCGCAGTTTGGGGAAATGGTTTATCAGGGAATTTGGCACATTTTCATTGGACTAGACCATATACTGTTTTTGGTTGCTACGTTGCTCACCGTTAATCTTTACAGGGAAAATAAGAGCTGGGTGAAAGAGCAAAGCAAAAAGCACATTATAAAAAGCACGGTGATATTGGTAAGCACGTTTACGTTAGCGCACTCGATTACATTAACTGCCACAGCACTGGATTTTATTACGCTAGATAGCCGTATTGTTGAGCTAGGCATTGCTATATCAGTGGCTATAACTGCGCTTAACAATGTGTACCCTATCATCATGCGTTTAGGATTTATTACCTTTGGGTTCGGCCTACTCCATGGAATGGGATTTGCGAGCGTGTTTGGCGACCTTAACGCCCAGTCGGGCAGCTTGGTAATGAATGTATTCGCTTTTAATGTAGGGGTAGAGCTGGGCCAACTTGCCATAGTTACGCTGCTATTGCCCTTACTCATCTTACTTAGAAACGTAAGGTTATATTCAAAAGCCATAATGCCAATTGCATCGTCAGCAATCGCGGTAGTAGCGATTAATTGGACGCTTCAGCGTTGGTAAAAGTGTGCGTTCTGTTGATTAATAAGAAATAGATAAAGCAAAATACGCTTTTGAACAATCTTTCGGCACTTAATCACAAAAAGCTTAAAAAGTTGTTGTATAGGCGCGCCGCATCGCTATAATGCCATGCATCAACACCACGTTGATAACCATACACAATGCCAGTGTGATGGAATTGGTAGACATGACGGATTCAAAATCCGTTGCTAGCGATAGCGTGGCGGTTCAAGTCCGCCCACTGGTACCATCTTCTTCTTTGTAGAAGTAGATACTGAAACCGACTTTTGAGTCGGTTTTTTTGCGTCTGGAAGAAAGTTTTTGCTACGTACCATATTAGAACAACTACTACTCCGGTGCAGTTCCCTCTATTAGCATAGTTATTCTTTAGTTAGCGATTCATGTCTCACGATTTTTTACGCTACTTGTTATCGAAATGTCGTTAAAAAAGTATAGGCGCGTTTATTCGGAGCTCATCTTTGTCTAGATCGTAAGGGACTACGTGTAAAAGTAAACCTGGTTTAAATTCAAATGATGGAAGAGATTCAAGAAAATTTTCATTTTTAGGATAAATAAGCACTAGAGAGCCCTGCCCTTTGAGATACTTCTCACCGTAAGCGAATAACTGATACATATCTGATTGTGCTAGATAATATTTGTCTTTCGATGTATTAAGATTTTCGTTAATTATCTTCCACTTAGTATCAGCAATAACAGCTATCTCACCATTGTCATAAATAGCGATATCTGGGCGCAAGTTGAACCAATTCTGTCCATTATGGCTTGTGAGTGACTCTCCTTTTATTTGGCCTTTTACTGAGAACCGACTCGGTAATAATTTGCTTAGTTTCTTCTCTACATATCGCTCAAACAAGACTTCCATAGGAAACAAAAATGATACCCCCTCCGTATTGCCCGACATGGTAAGCGGAGACTCGTTGAAAAGTATTAATTTGCACCAGGATTCTAAATTTCGATAGTGAGTTAGATTTCTGTCCTTCGACCAACGCTTAAAATCTTCATTGTGGTTATTTGATTTATTCATACCATCAAAGGCAAAGATAAGTTCTCTCGCTAGACGCTGATTTTGTGAACTTCTTGTCCATCTCGAAACAATATTAACAGCAGACAAAATAAGCCTGTTTTCAGCTCTATTAACAGAAAAAGTATCGTAGGAAATTTGAAAGATATGATCTCTTCCGGGCCGTTGTCGCATCTGTTTGACTGTGTTCAACCGTCCTTTCAAAAAGCTTCTTTGAGCATCAACACGTTGATATTCACTACGCAAACCTTTTTTTAGTAGAAGAGAAACCTGTGACAAAAACTGTGAGATCAGCACTTCAATTAGTGGCTGATTTACCACTTGAAGATGGGCATTATTGAATTGCTCTAGCTTTAGATTTTCAACAACTGCCAACATTTTCAGTAGCGTTTTTCTTGAGGCCTCTATTGACGTTCGGTCACTGTAGATTTTCGGTAAAATCTCTATACGTGTACCGCACGGAGTGTCAAGTACACCGACAAAGTTAACAACTTGCAACGCGAGCTTCTTACCCATTCGCTTTACACGAACAAGCTCTCTACCAGCTATGCTTAAGCCGTTACTCATCAACCAATTAAACGCCGAAGTCGAGACTTCTGCATGATTAAGGTTAGTATCGTCACCGGTTTCCACCAGTAATCCATACTCTTTTACCTGAACATAGGATTTAACGTGGTTCATAACACGCTATATAGGCATCTGGATTGGTTAAAGCGTAATCATTTCTTATAAATGCTTGCACTCCATTGGGTTCCCACTCACTTCCCATTAGTTCTGCAATTTCACTTGTAGAATATTTCTCGATAATGAATCTATGGTCTTTTTCAGCCTTATTACTTGGGGCTTTGAGATGATCCCCTAAAACTTGTCCAACCCGTTCCCAGTCTTCAAAGAAATACTCTTCCAATAGCGGCAAGATTTGAAGTTCAAATATTTCCCCTAACTTCTCAATAGTCGGCTCAGTAATAAGAGGAAGAAAAAAACTGTGGCCTATGGTGTGCTCTCGATCGAACAACAATTCGATTCGTTGATTAATTGCTTTAGCTAGGCGCGAAATATCAATTCCCTGAATTTTGGGGATTGATTTGAGTACCTCATAGTCAGGCATCATTTCAACAAATTCAAACCGCCGCCGAAGCGCAATGTCTACCTGAGCTAACGACTTATCAGCAGTATTCATTGTTCCAAGTAGATAGAGGTTTGAAGGCACACTAAATGGCTTTTTGGTATACGGAAGAGTCACGGATAAAGCATCTGGTTCACCTGCTCTTTTACTCGGCTCAATCAAAGTAATTAACTCACCAAAAATGTTGGCTATATTCCCTCGATTAATTTCGTCGATAATCAGTACCCTATTGTCACTGGACACCCGATCACCAAAAGAAAGTCCATTATCAATAATATAGGCAACTAGTTGAGCCAATAAATTGCTGTAACCATTAACTAGATATTTCTCTAAGTTCGTTTCTACTTTGTCGAATAACGTCTTATTTTTTATGTCTTCTATAGTACCTTTGCCATTTTTCACCAAGTCAACGAGCTCATTAATAATACTCATTGGTAACGGTAACCGAGAGCCATTAGGTTTCTTGAACTCAATGATTTCACTACTTATCGACGTAACTGCGTAACCAGAGATGTTTGATCCAACCGCTAAACTGCCTTTTTCTTCTCTCCCGGTCAGTAAAGCCTGTAGTTTTATTAAATCTAGAGTTGGGGGCTTTAAACTATAAATAGTTTGTTGCGAGAGATTTTTACTGAATAGCTCACTTGTTGGTAGAGACGGGGAATAAACTTTTAACCATCGTACTTTTCTTAGCTGGCAATAATGACCAGTTTCATTTTCTTCGAAGTAATATTCACTAGTCACTTCAGCTATGGCTCTAAACTTTTGGTTTCCATCTGAAACAATGACTAAATCGCCAACATTCATATGGTTTTTAAAGTAGTTGATAGAAGTTACGTTGTAATCGTAGCTTTCGTTGTCTATCGTAAAGCCAGCATCACGGTATAGTTTAGTAATCTCTTTTCTGGAATCTGCTCCCGAAAAGTCTATCGTACCGCCATAACCTAAAGCGATATAATTATGTTCAATACAATGATCATAAACATATGCATCCTCACCTTGGGTGTTGCCTAAGGACATTTTCCAAACGTTCCGACTTGAGACATCGATAGAGAGATCACTCTCTTCAGTCACAACACGCGAGGATGCAGCATCGCACATTTGCTTAAAAATACCTTCTTCTATGTCATAGCTTATTTTGCCATTTTCATCGGTATTAGCTTTGATGCCTTCAACAAAATCTTCGTAGCTAAAGCTCTGGTGAAAAGTAACAAAATTTATTCGATTAGATTTTACAAGCTCATCAAATCGCTGTTTTAAAGCAGTTCTGTTTTTTATATTTGTGGCCCAGAACTTTGGTTCAATGATCTCAATTGCTTTGCTTATTGTGGAATAAGTTTTTCCCGTTCCTGGTGGCCCATAAAGAATTGTATTAAGCGCTGCGGAAGATTTACTTGTTTGATAATGCTTTTCGTCATCATCATCATCATCATCGTCATCGTCAAGGAGTAACATTGCTTTATGCTGCTTATACACGTCAAAGCCATATTCGATAACGTTTTTGCTTCCACGCTCAGCCATCAGTAATCGATATGCTTCTGGAAAAGTTGCTTTGGGTTTATTACTTATCTGTCGTAACGATTCAAGTTTGAATATATTTAAAAGGGCTGGGGTTCCCTGATTTTGATAAAGAAAAGCAACTTTCCATTTGAGTGTATCCCCCAAATCAATATTATCAATACCTTCAAGATCATCTGCCCCTACTAGTCTAATAATATCGATTAATTTAGCTTTTACGTTTTCAAAAGCGTCTTCTTCTGAATTACCAAACCGGCTAACCCAAGAATAAAGCTCTCCGTGAGAGATGTGCTTCCTGTTACCTTTGGGCGGTTGTTTTCGCTTATAAATTCCAAATTTAGAAGCATCACCTCCTCTGATCGATCCTAATTCACGCGTTTTATGCTCTAACCAATAGGCAAAAGTGTCATTATTATCTACATCAATATATTCTTCTAACGTCAACTGGCTAATCTTTTCAACTGGCCAGCGCTCGAGGAATTGGTTTAGTAGGCTTTTTTGTTCTTCTAATGAAATTTCCATTACTGAGAAAAGTCCCTATTTTAATTGCAACATACTAACTTCGTTTCTTTGAACATAGCAATGCAGTGCTTTCAGCTTATTCTATTGCAAGCTACTTTTTAATCTATATACAGCCGCATTTCTTATATCCAGCTTCCCATTCTTTAAAGCGTTGTTCTAGAACTTTTTCGGCTCTCTTCTATGGCTAAAGGATCCAATCTTATGGTCACCCTTAAAGCCCTCAATCTCCTTAAACGAATGACTCTTTGTTATTTAACGCAGTAGTACTATAAAGGCAACTCACTTTCTTTAATCACTTAACCAATTGATTCAAAATAAATTTATACAATATCCCGTTATTCCCCAACATGGTTACCAAAACACCACTAGTTGTTTAAAGTTTAAAGGTCACTAAAATAAACCACCAGTAAGCAATAAGCTTTATTCAATTTTTTTGGAGTTTTGAGATGACCACAACAAAGACAGGCAATGTGCTAATTATTAATGCACACCAGTATTACCCTTTTTCAGAAGGCAAGTTAAACGCATCTTTTGTCGATAAAGCAGTAACGCTGCTTGAAGCTAAAGGCTATAACACTCGCGTAGTGACAATGGCCGAAGCGCACGACGTTGAAGAACAGTTGGCCCATCATCAGTGGGCTGACATCGTTTTTCTACAGGCACCAATCAATTGGATGGGTGTGCCATGGTCTTTCAAAAAGTACATGGATGAAGTTTACACTGCGGGCATGGGTGGCGCCTTATGTGCTGGCGATGGTCGCGTTGCCGAATCACCGAAGAAAAACTACGGCACAGGCGGTACGCTTACCAACGTTAAATACATGATGTCTTTAACCTTCAATGCACCAGAAGAGTCATTCAACGACAGCGAAGAGTTTTTTGAAGGTAAATCTGTAGACGATTTACTGTTTCCAATGCATATGAACTTCAAGTTCTTTGGCATGAAGCCAATGGAAACTTTCGCTAGCTTTGACGTGATGAAAAACGCCGATGTGGAAAACGATTTCAAACGTTTTGAAGCTCACATTCACAAGCATTTTTAAGGAACTATCATGGCTACTGAATACACCAATAAGTTACATGCAGGCTCTGCTTTTCCAGATGTTTCAGCAAAGCTGTTAAATGGCGACACTAAAAAGTTAGCGACACCTGAGAACGGTCTTGACTGGAAAATGGTGGTGATTTACCGAGGGCAGCATTGTCCACTTTGCACTCGATACCTCAATCAACTCGAAAGTGTTAGAGGATATCTTGCCGAAACTGGTGTAGATCTCATTGCAGTGTCTGGCGACAGTAAAGCGCAGCTTGAAAGTCACCTGCCTAGATTGGATATCAACTTTCCTATTGCGTACGGCTTAACGGTGGAGCAAATGGAGGAGTTAGGCGTTTATATCTCTGATCCAAGATCGCCTCAAGAAACTGATCACCCGTTTTCCGAACCCGCGCTGTTTGTTGTGAACAATGAAGGTCTTGTGCACGTCGCAGATATTTCTAACAATCCATTTGTTAGACCTGAATTAGAGACATTAGTAAGTGGTTTGGGCTGGATTCGTAATCCTGATAACAACTACCCTATTCGCGGTATGCACAAATAAGCGCACTTATGAAGTTAGTGTCATGGCTACTTGACGCTAACTTTATTATCTCGGCGCATACGCTTACTTATATTTGTCCTTTCACACCTGCAGACCAATTTAGAAACAATCTTTATTTGATTTTTATAGCGTAAACATTATATTAACGCTCGTCGAAAATTCGACATTCAAAATCAGAAAGGGAAATATAATGAAAAAAATAATTGGACTAGCTGCTGCAAGCCTTATTCTTACCTCAGGTTGTGCCACCATTCTTACCGAAGAAACACACAAAATAAACGTTACGACAACTAGCGGTGAAACGACTACAGTTACTGTTGACGGCATGTCTCAAACAGTGCCTGGCGTGGTTACTGTTAAGAAAGAGAACAAAGATAAAGTGCTAGTTGCTGACGATGCAAAATGTACCGACGTTAACCTGAACAAAGAAGTTGAATCTGCGTTTTTTATCAACATTCTTAGTGGCGGTGTATTCGGTTCGTCTACCGATTACGGCTCAGACAAAATGTGGAAATACCAAGATTCAGTAAGCGTACCTTGTAAATAAGATATGTTTACACGAATTCTAAAAGGAAGCATTCTTGCTTCCTTTTTTTTGATTTTCGCAGCTAATTCCACGGCCAGTGACGTTACTCAAACTAGTTACTCGAAAGTTGATAGCGCAACGTTACAGCAAATAGCTAACGACCCATTGTGGCACCTATTGTTACAACTAAAAAATGGGAAGCCAATTACTAACGACACCTCTATTTATATATCAAAGTCGTTCGTCAGCCCGTTGGCCGAAGCGCAAGCTACCATAGACCTTTTTCAGCGTAATACCCAAAACATTTGCAACTACCCTGCCCGTTTACGGCTGCTCAAGCGCTACATACCCGAATTTAAATCTATTACCCCTGCCGAGCACTGCGCAGAATATCGCAAATTTGTAGAAAGTGTTCCGGCCGATAGTATCAAGCTAATTTACGCCTCAGAAAATGTTACATCTGCTAGCTCAATGATGGGGCATATTATGCTTCGTCTAGATGGAACTAATGATAAAGGCATTCCCGTTAAGCACGGTATTACGTTTTTTACAGAACTAGACTCTTTAAACGTTCCTCACATCATGTACGAAACATTGATGACAGGAAAAGAAGGCGTATTTAAGGTTGCTCCTTACCAAGAATTTGAGCAGTTTTATCTCTATGAGGAGCAAAGAAACATTTGGCGATACACGCTAGATTTCAACGAGCAACAGCGCCACTTTGTGCAAGACTACATATGGGAATTGGGACAGCAGAGCCCCGCTTATTTTTTTCATATATTCAACTGTGCGACCGTTACTCAGTTGTTGGTAAATATTGCTCGTCCTGCTCATCTAAATCAAGTAGCAAGCTGGCTGACCCCTCTTGATGTTGTTAAGTTTGCACAAGCAAACTCTCTCGTTGCATCAACCCAATTCGTACCTTCTAACAAATGGGAAATAACGACGTTAGAAGAAAGCATCGGGAGTAAACGCGCGTCTGCCATATCTTCGCATTTAGCTCGCGCTCAGCTAGATTCATTATCACTTTCGTTTGTTGAAACCAAATACGCACTGGCGCTTAATCAGTACTTTAGGTCAGCACAAACAATTTCAGAACAGAAATATCAAAAGAACTCCGCTGAAATTGCAGCGTTTGATGCTAAATATGAGCACCTTTCTTTAGACGTATCTGAATTCCCCGTTCCTTCCTCTCGCCAGCAAGAAGGTTATGTTGCTGCCGGTTTCATTCATCAAGACAGCCGTTCGTTCATGGCGTTTCGTGCCTTTCCTGTTGCAAGAAGGCTAGCCGACGACAACAGGAGCATGATTGGTGAAACCGAGCTTATCTTGGCCGACGTTGAGTTCAGAGTTGGTTTAGAGCAAAGCAACTTAGGTGATATCTATGTGGACAAGGCCATGCTTTACCAAATGGTGTCGCGGGTACCTGTTACACAAAATATAAGCAACTGGTCATCATCATTTAACATTGGAATAAATCGCGTGCTAACCGGCGAGCGAAAACGCAAACTCATTGTGCAATCGGAGTTTGGTTTAGGCTTTACACGTGAAGTAATGCAGGGTTTAGGGGGGTATAGCGACATCATCGTGGGTGCAGGCGCTAACAAGCACGAAGCATTTGTGTACGCCAAACCCGTTATTGGGCTATATGCATATACAAAACTGAATAGTAAGTTGGCGGTTAGCTTAAGTAGGACCTACAACCAATATGGAAGTGATGAGCCAATCGATGCAGTATCGTTTAGCTTGCACCAATATGGTTTCGAAAACATCGCGTTAGATTTTGAAGTGAATATACAGAAAGTTGCCGATGAATATGAATCTAGTGCAGCTTTTATGTTGGGGTATCGGTTTTAATCATTGAAGATAACATGGGAACTTTAACTGTCTCACTCTGCTACAGTGAGAACTCAAAACGAAATCAATACATTCACACAAAACTGTTTAAATATACAGTGCATTAATTTATCCTATTGAAGTGCTCTTCAATAGGATTTTTTATGCTCTCTCATTCTGAATTAAACCCGCAGCAGCAAGAAGCCGTGAATTACGGGTTGAGTTCCGTAGGAGCGGGCGAAACGGAGCTGAGCGATGAAACGCACCACCCGCTGTTAATTATTGCAGGCGCTGGCACAGGTAAAACTAACACTCTCGCTCACAAAACAGCACAGCTAATATTGCATGGTGTTGCGCCAGAGCGAATTTTACTGATGACGTTTGCGCGAAGGGCTTCGTCAGAATTAAGTTCACGGGCGAACCGCATAATAGAGCGAACGTTACGTGAGAAACAAAAGGCGTATCATCCGGTCACACTTCCTTGGATGGGCACTTTTCATTCAATCGCATCGCGACTGCTACGAGAGCACGCTTCACTCATTGGTTTAGATCCCGACTTTACGGTTATGGATCGTAACGACAGCGCGGATATGCTTGATTTGCTTCGCCACGAACTTGGCTTCAGCGGTGTCAATCGGCGCTTTCCTAAAAAGAAAACGTGTTTAGACATTTACTCTCGTTGCGTGAACGCGCAAGCACCGCTTATCGACATACTCGATACTCATTTCCCCTATTGTAGCGAGTGGGAAGAAGAGCTGAACACGCTGTTTGCTCACTATGCGAAAACTAAAATTGAACAAGTGAGTTTAGACTATGACGACTTACTGCTTTACTGTTTTCACATGGCGCAGGTCGACGCTATTGCTCAAAAAGTAAGAGAACAATTCGACAATGTGTTGGTAGACGAATATCAGGATACCAACGTACTTCAAGCTGGCATTTTAAAAGGTTTCTTCCCAACCGGTGAAGGTCTTACCGTTGTAGGCGATGACGCCCAATCAATCTACTCATTTCGCTCAGCAACGGTAGACAATATCCTTAACTTTCCAACTGCATTTTCCTTGCCTGGCAAAGTGATAACGCTACAACAGAATTATCGGTCACATCCGAACATATTGAACTTGTCTAATACCCTTCTTTCAGAAAGTGATGAAGGCTATAAGGTATCGTTGTTCAGCGAGCGTAAAAGCGGCCCTATGCCTAAGTGGATAACCGTTGAAAACGACATGTTCCAAGCAGAATATATCGTTGAGCGAGTTTTGGCGGCTCGTGAAGAAGGGATTGATTTAAAACAGCAAGCCGTTCTGTTTCGTTCAAGTTATCACAGCGATCGTCTAGAGCTTGAACTTACTCGACGCAATATTCCTTTCGTAAAACACGGTGGCCTTAAATTCCTAGAGGCTTCTCACGTAAAAGACATGCTTTGCATTTTACGTTGGGCAGACAACCCCAAACACAAAATATCTGCTTTTAGAGTGCTTAAGTTGTTACCTGGTATAGGTCCAAAGATAGCTGAGAGAGTGTTTAACGATTTAGAAAAGCACGACTTTGCATTGGGTAAATTGCGCAGCTTCGCACTTTCAGAGTCCGCGAAGCCTTCATTTCTTTCTCTTGTTGATTTGCTAGATAACGTGCACCACAACAATATTCCATGGACCGAGCAAACAAGCGCCATTGCAGCGTTTTACAAAGATTTGTTGGAAGCTAATTATGACGATCATTTCACACGTTTCGGCGATATTGAACAGCTCACAATGATCTCTGGGCAGTATTCATCGAGAGAGCGATTTTTAACTGAACTCACACTAGATCCACCGCAGAGCACAGGTGATCTGGCGGGCAAACCTTTGCTTGATGACGACTTTCTTATCTTGTCGACGGTGCATAGCGCTAAAGGTCAAGAATGGAAGCATGTATTTGTGCTAAATGTGGCTGACGGCAATTTTCCTAATGAGTACGCAGCGGGCGATAAACGCGCCCTCGAAGAAGAACGACGTTTGCTTTACGTAGCCATAACACGAGCGAAAGATGAGCTTAGCTTAGTTCAGCCCCTGAAATATTGGGTGCCAGAGCAACAAAAGTTTGGTGACAAGCATGTATACGGTGCCAAGAGCCGTTTTTTTACCGATGCTGTTTGCGCTTGCATGGAACCCATTGCTTACCCTAAGCGCACTGCTTCAGCCAGTGAAAAGAAGATAGCCAAAGGCGCTATAGCCGATATAAAGAAAAATATTCTTGGGATGTGGAATAATACCAGTCCGCATAGATAATTCCCCCCTCAGCGAAAGTTACAATGTTCGTAATCAAGGCGTGTTAAGGCAGGTGAAGTGGTTCTACATCAAGGTGACACAACAAAGAGTACGGACATTTAAAGAAAAATGACGCGCCCCGTCATAACACTGAAATAAACTCCCTGTAGCGTGAAGTATTCAGTGAAAGAGTCTTCAACGGCTCAGCTTCAAAAACGCTAAATGCTCCAATACGAGTTTTCATGAAGAAATTGAAACGCTATCAATATGAAAGATATGCCATTCTCTGCCAACTCGCCTACCCTGATGCCGACGAGCAATACCAAAAAATCTTAGATCCTTTTTATGAACGCCAGCTAGTCGATAAGTACGGCAGAATGAGCGTAAGAATCTTGTGGGTCGAAAATAAAAAAGAGGTCATTATCGTTTTTCGCGGATCATTGGGGGTAAGAGATTGGCTAGCGAATTTATTCTTCATCCCAAACAAACTCAATCAGTTAAACAGAAAATTCTGGGTCCACTGGGGGTTTGCGCGGCTATTGGCTCAACCTATGTATTCCAGCACTAAGACATCCAATGAAGCATTACCACTTAGAGAGCTACTTGTAAAAGTGCTTGAACCACTTAGGCAGCAAGGCAAGCGCTTTACATTCATTGGCCATTCGTCCGGCGGCGCAGTAGCGGTATTAATGGCTGATTACTTTGAGCGTTTATACGCAAAGTCAGTAAAAAGGGTAGTGACTTTCGGACAGCCCGCAGTGGGTACGCGCTCTTGGTATAAGCACTACACGCTACACCATAGAACGTATCGCATTTGCTGCGATTTAGATGTAATAACCTTTATGCCGCCCTTCCCTTTTTACTTCTGGCACGTTGGCAAGATGCTGTGGCTGCACGATGATAAAATTTACGAAAACACGCCTACCCATAAACGCTTTTTGATGTCGCTTCACAGCTGGTTGTTACGCCCAATTACCTATCACTACATGCGAAAATATATCCGCAACAAGTCGCTTTTCGATGAGCATTAGAACGATCATTTTCGACCTACAGTGCGTAATTTAAAGGTACTTGATTATTCAATCCCGCACAGTACTGCGTAAGAGGTAGGCTTAAAGAAATGTCTTCACTGTCAATCAAACGAGCAAAAGCGGCACTCAAGAACGCGTTTATCGGCGACGCGTTGGCTATGCCGGTACATTGGTATTACAACCCAGCAGATATTTATAAGGCATTTCCGTTAGGGATAGAGCAATTTGAGGATGCGCCATCATTTCATCCGTCTTCAATAATGTCGCTACATTCCACGCAGCAAGGTGGGCGCGCGAATAAGGCATCTGCAAATCAAAAAGAGATAGTGGGCGACGTTATTCTCAAAGGTAAAAGGCAGTATTGGGGCAAGGACAACATTCATTACCATCATGGTATGAAAGCGGGAGAAAATACACTCAATGCACATTGCGCGCGTATCGTTTTATCATGCGCACTTAAAGGGTATGACGAAAACGAGTTTTTAACTCAATATATTAGCTTTATGCGCGCTGATGAACCTAAACATCCTGACACATACGCCGAGTCTTATCACAGAGGCTTTTTTGCGAACTTAGAACAAGGTACTCCAGCACACAAATGTGGGGCGGTTACACATGATACGGCTTCAATAGGCGCTTTTGTGTCGGTAACACCTTTGGCGGTAGTAGAAGCAAGCAAAAGCACAGCCCTTGAGGACGTCAAACGCCTGTGTCGTAGTCACCTTTATTTAACTCACCCAGATGAGTCTTTAGCATCGGTGTGCGATTTCTATGTGGAGTTAATCTACAAATTAGTGCATCGCGAAGGTGAATCAGCCAAGGCCATTTTAGAAGATATTGCCCGTAAATCTGCGCACATGAATTTGGCTGCGATAGCGGCAAAAAACAAAAGCGATATCGAAATTGTTGGGCGTATATATTCGCCAGCGTGTTATATCTCAGACGCGTGGCCCGCCGTTTTGTACTTCGCTTACCGTTATGCTGATACGCCTAAAAAGGCGTTGATTGCGAACACCAACGTGGGGGGCGACAATGTGCACCGCGGTTTTGTATTGGGGGCCATAATGGGGCTAATTCAGGCAACGGAACTGTCCCAATGGTTTAGTGAATTAGCTGACAAAAAGGACTTGGAAGCGCTAATTAACCTTCTTGATGAACGGTAACTAAGACACAAAAGTCTGGTAGACCCAGTCGCAAAATGAGCAAATGGCATTCACTGTCCGGTAGCGTATTCGCGCAAAAGCGCCTTACAACGCTACCGTTTCCCCTGTTCTCGCCGCCTTAAATATAGCGTTCACAATGCGGATATCGGCCAGACCTTCATTGCCAGTCACCATGGGTTGTCGTCCATGTAATATGGCCAGTGCATCGTTATCCATTTGCAGCGTTTGCTGCATACCGTTTATAGGAGCCAGCGTTTTTCCATCAGACGTGGTGCCCGTTACCCCGCTGTAGCTCTGCATGGGTTTAAGTTGATACCAGCCCTTTTCACAATCAGCTTTAAAATGGTTAAACCCTTTCACTACACTGGTACCGCAATCGGCCACTAGTCCGTCGCCAAAATCCATCGTAAACAAGGTCGTTTCATCAACCTCAGTAAACTTCTCTGGAAAGCGCTGTGGTGGATGACTTCCCGTTACCGCTAATGGCTCACGGCCCGTTAAAAAGCGCGCGCCGTTTATCGCGTAAACGCCCATATCATAAAGTGCACCGCCGCCCATGTGCTTTTTCATTCGCCAGTTGTCAGGCGCTCTTCCTTGTCCTGCATAACCAGCGAAGCTCGATACCGCGGTCAAGTTTCCATACGGCTTAGTTTCAAGATACTGATGAAAAGTGCGGGTATTGGGTTCGTGCTGCATGCGATAGCCTATCGACAACTGCACGCCATTTTTGTCACACGCATCTATGATAGCTTGGCATTCCTCGCTATCCATGGCCATTGGCTTTTCACACCACACATGCTTTCCGGTATTTGCGGCTTGTACCGCAAAATCCTTGTGTGTGCCAGTAGGCGTTACAACGTAAATAACATCAATATCGTCATTATTCGCAATATCTGCCATGGTGCTGTACGTGTACACATTACTGTCTTTAATGCCGTACTTTTGCTGCCACTGCGGGATCTTCCTCTCGCTCCCCGTGATTATCCCCCGTAATTCACAGTGTTTAGTGTCCTGTAAGGCAGGGGCGAGTAAATTTGTGCTGTAATTGCCCAACCCTAACAGCGCCACGCCTATTTTCTTTTTCGAAGGCTGTGCCATTAAATAAGGACTGTGCGCAACCAGCAAACCTGAACCTGCCAATTGAAGGAAGTGACGACGAGTAATGCGGGGCATTAGTACTCTCCATTAAGAAATTAATCCGTGCATGGTTTTAGTAGTACCTTTCTTACTCAGAAAGATCACAACACCGTTGCGATATTATCGAATGTGTTACCTGTAACACCATCGAAGGTTTATAGCTGACAACCAACACAGCTTTAAAGCCCTATGGCGCATCGTGCCGTTTGGTAACGCGAAACGATTTACAACAAAATCAGACGAAAAGCAGCTCACTTTTATCGACAACATAATTTACTGTTTGCGCTTTGCTCGCCAAGCTTCTGCCACGATAGGTTCAAGGTCGCTCAAATCCAAAGGTTTAACAAGGTGATGGTCAAATCCAGCTTCTTTCGAACGCTGGATGTGCGATGGTTGTCCCCACCCCGTTTGCGCCACAAATACAGCGTCAGCTAACGCACGATTTTGACGAAGTGCCGTACATAATTCGTAACCATTCATACCCGGCATGCCGATATCCAACAACACTAAATCGGGCGTGAAAGACGCGACAGCCTTTAATGCGGATGGCCCATCTTCCACTACTTGAACCTGACACCCTTTTGCCTCCAATATCCATCCCATGGTAATAGCGGCATCTTGATTATCATCGGCAATTAAAACGTTGAGCTTTTCAGCGGTAGCGTCTACTACGTCATGGGCCTTTTCCGGTTTACTGGCTAATTTGGGTACTTTACTTAAAACGGGTAAGGTAACGATAAACGTTGTGCCTTTATCAACGCCATCGCTTTGCACATTTACCGTTCCATCGTGCAATTCAGTGAGTTTCTTCACTAGAGTAAGGCCAATCCCCAACCCGCCTTGAGAACGTTCAAGGGCACCATCTACCTGAGTAAACATATCGAAAACCGATTTTAGTTTGCCTGCTGGAATGCCCTCTCCATTGTCTTTAACTGCAATGGTAACCTTACCATCGCAAGTACTGATGCAGACCTCGATATTGCCACCCGGCGGAGTGTACTTTGCAGCATTGTTGATAATATTCGAGAAAATCTGCGACAACCGGATAAGGTCTCCGTTTACCCAAACGGGCTCTGCTACTTTTTCCACCAGCAGCGTATGCTGTTTTTCATCAATCAGGGGCTGAATAGTCTCAATCGCCGTATCCAGAATCTCACACAAGTTCACAGGCTTTCGATGAATTCGAATTTTCCCTCGGGTAATTCGTGACACATCCATAAGGTCATCAACAAGCCGTATCATTTGCGTAACTTGTCGTTCGACTCGACCGAATGCCTCGCTCTTCTGATTCTGGCTGTAGTCGTCTGACTGCAGAATTTCCAATGCATTGCGAATTGGTGCAAGCGGATTACGTAATTCATGTGCCAACGTAGCAAGGAACTCATCTTTGCGGCGATCGGCCTCTTGAAGCGCGTCTATCGCATTTCGTTCTCTCGTGGTGTCTACACCTACTCCCGGAAAACGTTCCGGCTCACCAGAGCTGTTATAAATGACTCGTCCTCTGAATGAAGCCCAGCGGACAGTGCCATCTTTTTGTAAGATACGGTATTCTTCATCAAATAGGGTGCGGTTATTAATACTTTCACAAATAGCAGCCTCACACGCTGCTAAATCGTCTGGGTGGATATATTGTTTGGGCACTTCAATGGCTACACCGTTTTCAGCCTCATCGCTACTGAGATTAAAGAGTTCTCCCAAACGCTCATCTGCCGTGAACAAGTTTTGCTTAATATCCCAATCCCAAATACCAAAGCTGTGTGATGCTTCCAGAGCTAAGCGTCTGCGAGACTCTGCTCGCTTAGCCATTTCTTCAGCGTGTTTACGCTCAGTAACATCTCGCGTCGAACCAGCAATGGCTTCAACGTTTCCGTCTTCACCAATAACAGGAACAAATATGTAGTCATATATACGGCGACCATGAGTACCGGTAAAAGGAACATCACTACGAATAGGTTGCTTTGTTTCAATTACCTGTCGAATCTCCTGCATGTGCATATCTGCATGCCAAGGTTCATACCCAAGCTCTAAACATGTTTTACCAATCGCTTCATCCCAACTCAGCCCCCACATTTGCAGTAACGCGTCGTTGGCATACGTAAAATGCCCCTCAAGGTCGAAGATATAAAGCAAATCGGGCGTATTCGACAGAGCCGTTTCGTAAAGCCTGCGCTGTTTATTAAAAGACTCAATGTTCTCTAGTAACGCCGACTCCGCAACCCGTCGAGCGCGATTTTCGTTGTTGCGCTCAATAATGATTGCAGCGGTTTTAGACAGTGCATTAATTACGTCAATGTCATCGGGTAATGGGGTAAATCGCTCGCGATGAAACAAACAGAAAGTGCCCAATACCGTGCGACTTTCTGCAGATAAAATGGGACGACACCAAAATGATTGAAGTCCTAATGCCTGAGTGGAGAGACTAAAATCACTCGAATCAGTTTGGGCGTTGATGTGAATATTCACCACATCACGAGTTTGACAACACTTTCCTAACGGCGTTAGTTCATCGATTGTAATATTCTTGAAGTACCGCCTAGTTTCTTCTGGCATCGACGGTGCAGCCGCGCTAATGAGTGATAACCCATCTTCAGATACCAAGGATATTCCACTTACAGCTTGAAAATCTGTCACCTTCTCTACTGCATTGACTAAAACGGTCAACACATCTTCTAGTGTAGCGCCAGATAATGCGAGTCTCATGGCATCTCTTTGAGACTGAGAAATGATCTGTAGCCTGCGCTTCATAGAGAAGTCATGAAACGAAAACCCCACTACACCTGCCGCAACGGGGAAAATCGTGAGTTTGAACCAGGCGTGGTCAATACCAAACCGAATTTCCGTTGTTTTACCGGGTTCCTGTTTTACTGCCAGTTCGAACTGTTGAGTAATATTCGGTACTTGCGACTGAGGAAACAAACTAAACACCGAGCAGTCAAAGAGATCAGATTTGTCTAATCCACAGATGGAACGGGCCTGATGGTTAGCGTAAATAACGTTGCCTTTAATATCGGCAAATATCACCGCATCAGTTATATTTTCTATAAGAGCTTGAAAGGGAATGTCGTCGGTAAAAGAAGATGAAGCCTTACTTATTAGCTCAGACATAATTCGCTCAAATAATGTAGAAAAAATTATACTAAAGTAGAAATCACTATTTAGCTAACGATTTACGTTAAGCAGTACAAAGCGACTTCTCTAGCGGTGCGGTAAGTGAACTTAAATGATTAAATTTTCGTAACACTTACGCTGTTACAAGTAAAAGCTCTACCAAGATCACTTTCTACCAAGGCTAAGACATGGACAACGCTGGCTCGAATCAAGATAAAGGGAACGGGAAGTATGCTGGGAAGTTCCCCAAAATCGCCCAACAAACCAGACTGCTAAATATTCTTGTGATTTTTGCTGTCATTTATACGTTGTACCTTGCCAAGTCTTTACTTGTTCCCCTTTTCTTTTCCGCCTTTGTTGCTTTGCTTTTAAGCCCTCTTGTTGCATTCGCACGCAAGTTATTCATACCTCGTACCCTGTCAGCAGGAGCCCTGATTGTTTTGCTGGTCGCGCCGTTTACATTTTTAGGTATAGAGCTTGCTGAGCCGGCAGAACGCTGGATGCAATCTCTCCCCAAAATTGCTGCCGAGATATCCAAAGAAATTGAAGAGATAAGCAGCAACATCGACGCTTATGCAACGCCTCCAGCCGAACCCGTTGAAAAAGAACGTTCATTCTTTAGCTGGTTTGGTGACGATGAAAAGTCACCTGAACTTTCTCCACCGCAAGACAACACAAACTCTGTGACGGACAAAATTAAACAAAGCGGAATAGATATTGGGCTCACACTCTTCGGTAACGCGCCATTTTTACTGGCACAGGTGCTCGCCTGTATCGTTTTAATTTTCTTCTTGTTGGTTTTTGGCCCCAACCTATTCAATGTTTTTGTAAGAGACTTCCCCATTGTTACCAACAAGCGACGAACGCTGGTGTTGGTAGATCAAATTCAACGGGAGCTATCTTCGTATATCGTCACCATCAGCATCATAAACTCTTGCTTAGGGTTAGCTACAGCAGGCGTGTTTTACTATTTAGGAATAGATGATGCGTTACTTTGGGGAGCGCTGGTTGCGCTGATGAACTTTGTCCCCTACTTGGGTGGTGTGGCGAGCTGCGTGGTATTGCTGGTAGTTGGGCTTGTGCAGTTTGGGCTTACCAGCAGTGCGTTTCTGCCTGCGGGTCTGTTTTTAGTATTGAATATCATTGAATCACAACTCATCACGCCTGCGGTGCTAGGAAGAAGTATGCAGCTTAACCCGTTAATAATCATAATTTGGATAGCAATAACGGGTTGGCTATGGGGTGTGGTAGGCGTTTTACTCGCCGTGCCTATTCTAATGTGTTTTAAGATCATACTCGAGAATCTGGGCGTATTTGATCACTGGATAAGACTTCTCGAGTCAAAATAATTTCACTCTCTTCGCCCCATCAACCACGTTGCATGGATAGCAGCGTGTGCGGACTTTTACCTAAAATCTAGGCACAAAGCACGATAGTCCTCTTCAAATAAAAGACGAAATGCATATTTTAAAGGAACATATCCTGCCTTTTTAAAATGAAAATAGTTATCATATTCGTTGTCTTTTGATTTTTGGAGCTCCCATGAATTTGCTTAAAAGTGCCTTGGCCGTGATGATCGGCCTGTCGTGTGCAGGCGCGCCTGTATATGCACAGACAGAAAAAAATAATAATAATGATGACATTGAGCATATTACTGTTGATGCATCTCAGGTTGAATTACGAGATAGCTTTGCAGGAGGCCAAGTATCTCGCGGTGGTCGTGCGGGTATTTTAGGTAATCTCGACATGATGGACTCTCCATTTGCAAGCACCAACTTTACCGCAGACATCATAAGGGAACAGCAAGCAAGAAGTATCGCCGATGTGTTGCAAAACGATCCGGTGGTTCGTGTGGCAAAAGGCTTCGGTAATTTTCAAGAGCTATACGTAATGCGCGGGTTTCCCGTTTATTCTGACGATATGACTTACAACGGATTGTACGGTGTTTTACCTCGCCAATATGTTGCTGCAGAGTTGTCAGAACGCGTTGAGGTTTTCCGTGGTGCCAGTGCATTTCTAAACGGCGCAGCACCGGGAGGAAGCGGCTTAGGTGGTTCGGTAAATATAGTACCTAAGCGCGCGGGCGATGACCCATTAAACCGTGTAACACTTGGATACGAGTCTCAAGGACATTGGTATGGCGCAGCAGATGTTAGCCGCAGATTTGGCGACGACAGTCAAAGTACCGGCGTAAGAGCTAACTTTGTACAACGAGGCGGCGAAACAAGTATCGATAACCAAGATCGTGAATTGAGCGTTGCTGCTATTGGCATTGATCACGATAGCGATAACTTCCGTCTTTCTTTGGATTTGGGCTACCAAGACCATCAGGTTGACTCACCACGCCCTGCAGTCACTCCTGGCAGTGCAATTCCAGAAGCGCCTGACAGCGACACCAATTTTGCCCAAGAGTGGACTTACACTAACGAGCGTCAATTTTTCGGTGCGGTTCGTGGAGAATACGATTTTACCGACAACATCACTGCATGGGCGGCGTATGGTTTCAGATCGGGTGAAGAAGATAATGTGTTTGCTAACCCTAGACAGGCAGAAGCAAATGGCGACTTTTCCGCTTACCGTTTTGATAACGTTCGAAATGATGAAATTCGCTCAGGTGAAGTGGGCCTAAATATCGAATTCAAAACCGCAAGCGTTGGACACACGATCATTACGTCTGCATCAACGTTTTCTTTAGAATCTGAAAATGCCTATGCGTTTTCTGATTTTAGCGGCTTTGCTGGAAATATTTATAACCCGGTAACGGCAACCATGCCCGATGCTGACTTCTTTATTGGTGGCGACCTTAGCAACCCACTAATCACAGAAAAAACAGACCTTTCAAGTTTTGCTCTTGCAGACATGATTTCGTTTAACGATGGAAAAGTTCTATTAACCCTTGGTGGCCGTGTACAAAACATTGAAACCCGCACCTTTGATTACAATACAGGTGATGAGTTGTCAGGCTACGACGAATCTCAATTAACGCCGGTTGTGGGCATTGTTTATAAATCGTCAGAACAGGTGTCTTATTACGCCAACTATATCGAGGGACTGCTTCCTGGTGAGGTAGCGCCTGCATCAAGCGGTGGTGAACCAATTGAAAACGCGGGTGAAGTTTTTGACCCATACAGCGCCGAGCAAATAGAAGTAGGTGTGAAATATGATGCTGGCCAATACGGTGGTTCATTGAGTGTTTTCAACACCTCAAAGCAAAGCTCAATTGTTGAAGACAATGTTTTCAGTACCGATGGTGAACAGCAAAACCAAGGGCTTGAGTTAAGCGTATTTGGCATGCCAACTTCAAATTTACGTGTTTTGGGCGGATTCACTTGGCTCGATGCGGAAATGACGAAAACTCAAGACGGTACACTAGATGGCAAAACGGCCATTGGTGTTCCTGATTTACAAGCAAACATTAATCTTGAGTGGGATGTTGATGCCCTTCCAGGGCTTACTGTCGATGCACGTGCGGCCTATACGTCGAAACAATATGCCAGTGCCGACAATAGCCTTGAAGTCGATGCATCTAATCGTTTCGATTTAGGCGTTCGTTACAGCTTCCTTGCAGGAATGACCGACATCACACTTCGCGCTCGTGTAGATAACGTCTTTGACAATAATTACTGGGCGTCGGTAGGCGGCTTCCCTGGCTCAAACTACCTTGTATTAAGTGAACCTCGGACATTCAGACTGTCTGCTTCATTCAATTTTTAACGGATTAAGTTATGCTGCTGTCAATCGCTGCCTTTTTAGGCAGCGCATTGGCGATAGGTTTGTTTTACCGCGCTTGGCAAAGCACACAGATCGCCTTTAAACGTATAGCTAAACTCTCCGCATTGTTGTTAATGCTGGCGAGTTTAAGCCTTTGGGTTACAGAGTACGGCCCTGAATTAGGTACCTGCTACGCCGTGGTCGCTTTCTCGTTACAAGCATGGAGTTGGATTTATCTCGCCCGACAACGAATAAGTAAAGATGTAAAGCGCGTCGATTTACCGTTCGCATCTGGATTGACTACCCCGTCTACCGCTATTGCTTTTAACGCCCTCGTAAAACTACTTGGCAGTGTGTTTTTAAGTGCTATTTGCGCCATGTTAGTTACCGTAGTGTGGACAACAGCGCTTAGCATGAGCAAAGTAAACCAGATTGCACTGGGAATTTACACCATGCCTCTATTATGGGGATGTGGCGCATACTGGCTTTGTGCAGACAGTAAACTATGGCGCCCGGTTGGGGTGTTGAGTGTACTTAGCGCGTTAAGTTACTTCTACTTGTATAGTATATAAAATGAGTATTTCTATTTCTCCCAGCGCAAATAAAAGCGCCTTAAAAAGTCACGCTTGGTTAGGATTAGCCGTTAGTGTGTTGATGTATTGGGTGTGCTTTTCAGGCACTTTATCTGTTTTCTCTCAAGAACTTCTGCGGTGGGAACAACCCCATATTGCAGATAATCTAGATTACACCCCTGGCAGCATTCAAAATGCTTATGAACGCTTTCTCACAATGAAAGAGGGTCAAACACAGGGAAACATTGTCATTCGCTTGCCTACGCACGATTTGCCACGCGCACGCATTAGTGCAGACGGTGAGTATTGGAATATTTCTCCAACCGGTGAATTAAGTGAACCATCCACAACCCCTATTACTGATTTAATCGTTGATTTACACACTGCTCTTCATTTGCCAGAAGACATCGGAATGATGGCCGTCAGTGTATTGGGTGCTATTTTGAGTGCATTGATTATCTCTGGCATTGTTGCTCACAGACGTATTTTTAAAGATGCCTTTCGCTTGCGAACGGGCAACAACGAGCAGCTTACACAAGGCGACTTACACAATAGAATGAGCGTGTGGGGCTTACCTTTTCACTTGATGATTGCGCTAACCGGCGTTTATTTTGGTTTAGCGTCGTTTTTAACGTCCATTTATGCCGATACCTTATATGAAGCAAACAAGCTTGATCTGTTTGCCGACATTTATGGTTCATCAATTCAACTTGAACATCAGCCAGCCATTGCGAATATAGAAAAAGCGCTGACCGACATAATGAAAATGGAGCCCAATACCCAGCCCATTTTTGTTACTTTGGAAAATGCGACCAAAGACAATCAGTATATTCTGCTCGGCTCGCAGCACTTAGATAAGCTCATTTATTCAGAACAATACCGCTTTGATGCAAGTGGACAATACATCGATAAAGTCGGTTATTCAGATGGTGATGCTGGCCAACAAGCGATATTTTCTGTATATCGCATACACTTCGGCCACTTTGGTCCAGAAGCAATGAAGATATTCTTCGGATTAATGGGGTTCGCGTTAACCATTATTTCTGTCACCGGCATAAACTTGTGGCTGGCAAAACGCGCTAAACAAGATGCCTTAAACCAGCTTTGGCTGGGTTTTGTGTGGGGCACGCCTATCGCATTTATTTGGGCTGCATTGTTAGAGTTAACGCTGGCGCTGCCTACAAAACCTGTTTTCTGGGTAACATTGACAGCTATTCTTATCGCTTCACTAATGCAAAAAGTGCTTATGAAAACTCACTTAGTGCTGTTGAATTGTCTCGCCGCCTTGTTAGTTGTATTGGCCATTACTCACTTTGCTGTTCACTACCCTAGTTCGTTAGTCATGAACTCGCTCATTATAGACAGCGCGTTTATCGTTTTTGCCCTGTGCGTATGGCGCTACCTATACTCGCGATTAAAGAAAGGCTGGAATGTATAGACACATTGGTTCTAATGGGATCTGATAGAATTGAGGTAAAGTGAACATGCTTACTTATACCAATCCGGTATCCGGATTGGTATTGTTGTCAGCGTGGTCAACAGTAAAAAGCCTTCCATTTGGAAGGCTTTTTCTTTCTAAAGTATGTTAAGAAACGCCACCAGCGCATTTATTTCATCATCGCTTAAATTAAGTGGCTGTATAAGCGGGGTCGTTTTGGGATAGTGCGGATCCATTGCGTTCTTTCTATTCGGTTTTGGCCTAAAGCCTCCCGCATTGTATTGTTCAATCATGGGTCTGAATTGTACAAACAGCCCGTTGTGCATCCAAGGGCCAGTTTTAGAGACACCTAATAGTGATGGAGTTCTAAACTTCCCAATGTCCCGTACATTTTGAGTGAACTCACTTCTTCCCAAGTCCTCAAAAGACAAGCCGTAACGGTGAAACCCTGTAACGTGGAAATCATTATCGCTAAGCAGTGCGCCTTCGTGACATGTCATGCATTTCGCTTTCGTTCTAAAAAGATGTAATCCTTCTAGCTGAGATTCAGAAAGCATAGCTTGTGCTTTTTTAGGCGCTTCTTGAGCCAAAGCAATAAAGCGTTGATACTTCGAGTCTGGCGGTGGGATTGTACGTTCAAACGCAACTAGAGCCATCGCTAACATCGCTGATGTGATATGCTCTTTTCCGTAGGCTTCGTCAAACGCTGCTTTATAGTCTGTCGAAGTATTTAAGCGCTTTAGTGCTTCTTCCAATGGCAAATCCATTTCTATTGGATTTTCTATTGGCTTTAACGCTTGCTCAGTAGCAGTTTGCGCCCGACCATCCCAAAAAAAGCTTTGCCAGTGGTCAATACCAAAAATAGCCGGGGTATTGCGATTGCCTATCTGCTCTCTCACTCCTTTAGCACTGCGCAAGCCATCTTGGAATGACAGCGACTTTACATGACAGCTTGCACAGCTCACCGTATTGTCTCGTGACAAAATAGGGTCGTTAAAGAGTTTTTCACCTAGCTTTATTTGTTGCTCAGTCGCCAAAGAGCCAATTGGCGTTAGCGGCGACAAAGCGAGTGGCGCATGGCCATCAGCGGTTATCGCTGCTGGCCATTGTTCAATAGGCGCGGCATACCATTCTCGCAATGCGTCGCCAGCAACCGCTGTTGTTACCAGAAAGCTGCAAGCAGTGGCGAATAACCTGATTAGTGCCATTGATAACCCACTTCAAACCAAATTGAACGACCGGTCTCTATACCCGAAGTGCCTGAGGTAACGGAATAAGTTCGAGCGTCAAAGAGGTTTTGAACATCCACTCTAAACCGCAGAGCATGATCGCCTACTACTTCAGGTACCCAAGTAGCAGACGCATTAACCAAAAAGCGACTTGGAACGTTCACTAGCTGATAAACAGGAACATTAAGTACCTCTTCACCATCACAAATAGAACAAATACGCAAAAGCTGTCCGCTAGACTGCACATCGTCAGTAGCAACATAATCGTCAAATGCCTGGCGATAGGAGCCTGTTACGCTAGTTGTGAAGGTGTCGGTCCATCCTGTTGTCCACCCCACATTAAACGCCAGCGGCTGTGAAAAGTCAGTTTCAGCAAGGCGCAAATTATTAAGCGTCGTTTCGACATAGGTAAAGCCTGTCTCTTCATCTCCGCTGCGTAAGAAGATAAGCTCATCAATAGGCGCTACATCTACGTCTTCTTCGTCGAAACTGACTTCTTCACTTATTTGGTAGGTGGTATTAAACCAAAAACTACTGGTATTAAATTGCCATGCCCACGAAAGCGAAATACGGTCGTTTTGGCCTTTACCATTATTGGTTTGAGTACGGTAGTAATAGCCGTCCTCAGGGTTGTAAACGGGGTCGCCGCTCACGGAAATCTGATCACGACGCCAGCGTTTCACATACTCAATGGCGTAATTCCCCCAGTCAGTAGCTTGCTTCCAACCAAGTACAATTTCATCGTTGTAAGGCGTATCCAGGTTGTCAAAACGATAGCGATAATCGCTGGCACCAGATAGCGGTGACCAACCTTGAAGGTCGCCATTTAATGCAATGCTTCGGCGTTCCAGCTGATAAGGCAGCTGTGCTTCTCGCACTACGTAAGAAAGTAGGTTGGTATCGTAATAACGGTTCGCACCAAAAGTAATGAGCTTATCGCCATCGCCGAATAACCGGTAACCGCCGCTAATACGGGGGGCAATGTTTACATTCTGTAGAAAGTCATCGTAATCCGCACGCAGCGCTGCGTTTAGTGTTACGTCGCCCAAGTCCATGCTGTCGGTAACGTGAAACGAAACATTTTGCACATTTACGTCGATGTATTCTTCAGGATACACGCTTCTCAATGCGAAATACTGAGGGGACGCAGTCACAATATTTGAATACGCCAATACGTGATCAGGATTGGTAAAATCTAAAGGCTCTCCAAGCTGTGCCTCTAATTCTTCTATGGTCATTGACGTCGTTAAAGCTACGCAGTCGAACACCGCCCCGTTACAGTTCAGGTTACTCACCCCAGTGATCGGTGAGTTGTAAACGTAGGTATCGTAATACCGCTGTCGCTCCAGCGACTCATTATTATATTGAAACCCAGCTTTTATGCTGTGTTCAATATCCAACCAGTTAAACGCGTTAAACCTGACTAAATTATCAAAAAAGAGCGTTTGCTGAGTTTTGTCCAAGTCGCCGTATCCACCTTGGTTCGACACAGCGGCTTCTTGCGTGGGATCTCCTATTCCCCACTCCCTTCCAATAGCTTTAGCCCAAGGATAGTAGTGAGGGTTTGCGTAGCGCGTATTGTAACTCTCTGCGAAGCTAAGCGTTGACTCAAGGGCGAAACTATCAAAACCGTGCTCAACTTTAACGCTACTATTGAATCCGCCGCCTTCAATTTCAAAGTCGCTGTCAATTGCATTGGCTATGATGTCGTTGCTTGTATATGGCGAATAGTTAGCCGTTAACGTGAGCTTATCTACCCATAGATTTCGACGGGTAAGTTTAACCAGTACGTTGGCGTTTTCGCGCTCAGTAGCAACCGGCTGATTTAGGCTTAACTTTGATATTTCACTGGTGGTGTAATTTGCTGAAACCAGCAAGTGGTAGTATTCGTTCAGCGTTTTGGCAAAATTAACGTTTAATATCTGCTTTTCAAAGGCAGGCTCATCAGGTGCCTCTTCATTGGTTTCGGTCACATCTTCAGCTAAAAAGGTTTTATAGCTATTCCAATCGCTTCGAGAAGTGCGATAGTTAAAACCAAATTCGGTTTCTTTATAGCTTTCGCGCGTTTCTACATCTACCACGCCGCCGCTGAAACTGCCGTATTGGGCAGGCACATTGTTGGTATAAACCGTAATGCTATCTATAATTTGTTGATTAATGTTGAAGGTTTGCGTTGTACCTTCAACATCATTTATAAGCGTGTCATTTGAACGGTAAGAGCTTGGATCTTGGCGACTGTTAAAGTTCATACCGTCAAGGAAGAAACCGGTTTGCCATGCTTCAGCGCCCATAATTGACACCCGCTGTGCCTGAATCTCTCCTTGTTCAGACGCGTCATATTGCTCAGACCCAAGCACCACACCCGGCAATAGTCCGAGTAATTCGGTAAAGTCTCCGCCCGTGCGCGGCGTATACTCAATGAAGTTTCTATCTAGCGTAAAGCGCCCTTCAACTTCTGGCACTTGCAAGCCAATAAAACGACCTTCAACTAAGATACGTTCAATTTTTTTGGCATTATCGTTTTCTTCCACACACGCCAATCGTTCAGCATCGGTCATCCTGTTCAATGCGTCTTCAGAAATGCAAACATCACTCGTAGGAGCAACTACATCTTGCTGCTGTTGGGCATTAGCAAACGTTGCGTTGGCTAATAACGACAACAGCAGCCCGCTAGGGGCTGCATATTTCATTAAAAATTACCTTATGCTTAGTCTTTGTCTAGAGGGTTTAGATCGTTAGGATCTTCAATGCCGTCGTTATCAGCGTCGTTGTCTGTACTAAGTCCAGACTCAGAGATAGCGTCTTCGGTCGCATTTAATAAGAAAAAGTTGGGAAGACCATCATTGTCAGTATCTACGTTGGCTATTGCCGATGCTGGGAAGTCATCTTGGGTCGCCATTGTTTCCGCTATAACTGCAAATAAGGCTTCGCTATCCGCAGTGGTGTAGATTTCGTTAACAGATAACGACTGCGCGTCTTCGTAATTACCTAACCATGCATATTGCTCAATGAATGATTCGTAAAAATCGACGTTTTCGCTGTCTGCAAACTCAGATGTTGCTGCCAGTAAGCTTTCTAGTAAAGCAGCGCCTGTAGCGTTGATACTGCTGATAGCTTGAGCATATTCTTCATTTAGACCAGCATGCTTTTTAGTGGCAAGTAGCAGGTTGTCAATATTTAAAAAAGCGTTGCTGTCATCTGGTTCGAAAACCGCTTCAAGCTCACCAAGAATATCGTCTACCGCATCAACCTTGTCTTCTATTGTGGCCGCGTTAGATACCGCTTCTACAGCCTGGTCGGCGATGGTAGAGAACATAGAGGCCGCCGTTTCAAGCTCGCCTAGCGACGCAAATGCATTGGCAATATAGATTCTGGATTCGAACAAGCTGCTAAGATCTTCATCGTCTCCTGCAAGGGCTTCTACATTGGCTCGAGCTGCGCTTATGGCACTTTGCATACCTTCTTCGTTACCCAGTGCACGCTGGATAAAAGCGGCATTGATAAACGCATTCATTTTTTGGAGCTCTGAGGCTTGGCTATCTTCGCCAAAGTACAAAGCCACTATATCTAAACACTTACCATAGAGAGTATTTCGTGTTTCATTATCACCGCCAAATTCAGCGTAAAGCTCGACGAAACGACTACATCCGTAGTTTTCTACCAACTTATCTACGTTGTAACCAACGTCATCAAAATAAGCTTGGGTGGATAGCACGTCGATAGCCGCTGTTGTCATTTGTCGAGCTTCAGCATTCAGGCCTGAATAGTGTAAAAACCACGCTGCACGCTTATCCAGAAAACCAGCATCATCCTGTTCTACTAGGGCTTCAACCACGTATTCGGTGTCAGTGTAGGTCACAGTAAAGGTATGGGTAAGCGCTTCAATAAGCGGGGTAATATCTTCACCGTTAAATGCGCTGCTTACAATACTGTAAGCATAGTGATCGCGATACGCTTTCTTAGTGTCTAAATCTGTTGAGCCCTCTTCCTCTTCTACTAACATTAGCGGTAAATTACCAATAGCAGTCTCGGTAGAGTTTGCCGCAATATAATCTGGATAAAGAGCAGCGAAGGGACCAGTCAGGTTACCCAGTCCCGTTGGGTAGCGACTTAACGTTTCTTCTGCATAGTCAGCCACATCAACGCGATAAGCATCGTCATAGTCAGCGGTCACATACATTGATATACCGCGTGCTAATGAGGTTTTTGCTCTGTGCGTCAGCTCTGCTTTCTGTTCATCGCTGCCGATTAGGCTAGCGGCATATGCGTAGCGCGTCGCTTCGACTAGCAGTAACGTACGACTAGTAAAATTGTTGTTTCCCCTTACCGTATTAAAGCTTGTGGTATCCGCAATGTGAATTGCGTAGTCTAACGCGGTAATGACTGATTCGTAGTTTAAATCAGACTGCTGCGTAGCGTAGGCTTCTACACGGCTCGCCAATAAGTCTGTAGCTAAAACGCCAAATTTTCCGTGTGCGCTGGTACGCGCTTGGGTCAAATCAGACAATTCTTCGGCGTAGGCTCGGGTGATGTTTAATACAACTACTGCAGAATCAAAGTCATCGGCGTCGATATAATCTTCAACAAGCTTTCGATAAAAGGTGGCATCACTTGTACTTAAGTTATCTAAACCAAGCTCGGCAATATACGCATTTTTCTGAACGACGGCTTCGGTTCTGAAAGTTTTTGCAGTGTCACTTTCCCCAATTCTTTCCAGTTCGTTAGCACTTAAGCGCAGCGCTTCAGCTTTACCTGAACGGGTGATGACCTTCTCATTGATAGTTTGTAAACTTAAGTCTGCAAAGCCTGCTACTGCATAGCCAACGGCAATATTGATGTAGGCATCTTCTGCCACTTCGGCGTCAGTAATGACAAAAACATCGTTCGTACCATCCCTTACCACCATATTTTCGGCGTTTGTAATATGTGAATGAGACGAAGCGTAATAATAAGTAAGTTTGTCCTCATTACTCACATACGAGGCACCTAAATCGATAGTACCAAGCACTGGCTCACCGATGCCATCTGACACACTCACTACAAAGCTGTCGTCAACCGTGGCAAGTTCGTTCGCGACAAAAGTAAACGCCCCAGTTGCGCTATCAATGTCTACTACGCCTTGTTCAGGTTGGGCATTCACGGTAAACGTCAATGTATCCCCATCAACGTCTGTGGCCTCGATAATTCCGGTTGTTTCGCCGTTACTACCGACAACTAGCGATGAGGTCTGAATGACAGGTAAATCGTTTACATTTGTAACCGTAAAAGAAATCGATGCACTTACTGACTCGATACTGTCTGATACTGTGATGCTTGCCGTGTCTTCACCAAAGAAGTCGGCACTAGGGGTGTAAACAAAACTACCGTCTTGGCTTACGGTTAAGCTTCCATTAGAAGGGCTTGTACCCACCGAAAACCCTAGCGTGTCACCGTCTGAATCTGACGCCACAACCGTTCCGGTCGCGGTATTATCTTCAAGCGTAGTTATTGATAAACTAGCTTGGCTTAAGCTTGGCGCGTTATTGCCTCCACTTCCGCCGCCGCATGCAGTTAACGCTAAAACAGACGTAGTTAAACACGCCAGTTTTACCTTAATTCTTCGTCTATTTTCTTTGTTTTGAACGAACTCAAGTGCCATGTATGCCAACTCCAAGCAAAAAGGGAGCGCATACTAATAAATAATGCAAATGATATCAATTCTCATTTGCTAAAAGTTCAAATCTTTACATTTCTTTATTGAAGAATTAAAAGCGGGAAACGAGGATTGTTTCCAGGCTGCCAGGGAGATGATATAAACTTGATGTTATTTACCCCCATTTTTTCTAGCAGTGCCGGAGTAGCCGTCCACCCTCTTGCCTTTTGTTCAACCGCTGCTTTAATCAGGTCTTTCGATAGCCCTATAGTAAGCAGTGCATGGTCGGTAGAAATACGTTCAAAAAACCGCTTTTCTCGGGCAACAGATCTTTGTGTGATATCGTCGTAATGTTGTCGAAGTTCTTGCCATTTTTTGCTTTTCTCTTCGCCTTCTAAATGCCTTACCATGGCGTCAATATCGCTGTCTCGCCAATAGGCTGAAGCCGCATCTCCATGCCAACCCAGTATCGCTTTTTCTCCAAGCCACTTGTTTTTACCCGCGGTGAATACGTAGTTTGCGCAAGAAGAAAAGCAAAATGTGCTCACTTTTACATCCAGGCTGTGTTCAAGAACAAACTCTCCTAAATCCATTCCTAAATCTACATTGCCGCCACCACTGGTAATTGACAAAGTAGTAGGTTTCACCTCTGCCTGTTTGAACAGTTCGAATGCAATTTCGTTGTTTTCTTTTGAGATCCCACCTTGGTAAACAAGGGTCTTTTCGTCCAAAAATACTTTGGCATGAAGACCAAAACTCGTCGCTAGTAAAAGAGGAAAAATCAAAAAAGCCACGTTTAAAAACAGTGGACGATGTGAAACGCGCTCAAAGAACATGATGAACCTTTAAAAAGATGAAAAGAGAAGAGTAGCAATGAAAAAGGACTAGATAATCTTGCTCTGCAGGAGCTTAACTAGACATACAAACGCTAGAAATGTTCGCGATTTTCGTAGTAGTCGTTACCGTTGAGATCTTTAAATAAAACGGTGATGTCCTTATCCTCTCCTACGAAGGGGCGAAGCGCAGTATCGATAACGTGAGCCACTGCAGTTTTGACATCCTGCCCGCGATCAAACCACAAAACTTCTATAAACGGATAAGCCGAAGAGGCTCCACCGGCCACAATGAACTGGCTCGCAATGTGCTCTACTGTGAAATGATCGTTAGGGGTGTCGGTCAGTTTGGCAAACTGTTCAACGATAGAACCTGCAACCTCTTCTAACACTGATTGCTCGATACCTCTTGCGCGAATGTGCGGCATTTTTTGTCCTTTAATAGCTCTTTAGTTTGTGTACCGGAATTTTCTAAACGGCATCATACCACGCTTTAAAAGCGTCTAGACTGAGGGCTCGCCTTTAGTACGCGATGAATACCATACTATTCGGTAAAAGGGCAAAACGTTGTCACGGCAAATTAAGAATTATACCGAAACAGAATCTCGCACCACCACTTCACGCCATAAATGAGAACACTCTTCCACAAACTTTTTGTGAATAGGATGAAGCTGGTACTCATCTTGCGCTTCAACACTTTCAAATAGCATAAGTTCTGACACGTCAAACGAGTTATCTATCACGTCACGCTTTAGTGTATTGGCAGGCACACCAATGTGAAGCGAGTGAACTTGTGGGATAGCACGCAACGATTGCAAACCAGCAATGAGCTTTTGCTTATCTTCTGTTGACGTTGGATCTTTCAGCCAGAAGTAAACCATATGAAGGATAGGTGGTAACTCAGCGTTTGTGGTGCGGGACGAATGCGCCATAGCGGGCAATGCAGATAGCGAAGCAAACGCTCCTGCGGTTGCTAAAAATTGTCGTCTTTTTGTATTTGCCATAATAGAGCCTGCTTACCTTAGCTGTAGATTTCTGTCATAAACATTGAACATGCTGATGTTTCTACAATGACATTGGATCTCAATTGAAGCAATAAGAACCCGTTCATCTTCGCGTAAACACACACTTGTGAGCTCTGTCTTTCACTGCGAAATAGATCTGAACTCAATTAGCAAGGCAAGAAAGCGCCAGGAATTTAATATTCTGCATGTTGGCAAGCAACTTGAAGGATACCTAAAGAAACTGAATTTTAAACATGTAAACAACGAGATTTTGACGCTATGCGCTTACCTACCAAACAGCTTATCAATAAAATTGAAAACTTATCTAATGGTCTAACGCCAGAGCAGCTAGCAAGCTTCCTCGATATTATTGACGCTATGACGGCATTGGTTGAAGAAGCTGGAGAGTTAAAAGGCGATAGCGACAACAAAAATGCTAGCCTCAGTACTGAGCTATCCGTACTCCACTAAGACTGGCCTTTTTAGGATTACCGCTCTGAGGTAACAACGGTGCTGCTATACCAAGCTGAATACCAGTATCAACACCAAGAACGATAAATATTCGTTTTTGCTCATTTGCAGTTCGTTTATGTTCGTTTTATGATGCATTCCTAGTAAATGTACATGGGAAGCTGCGTCAGAATTAGCACCTAACGGCCTGTTAGTTGAATGAACGGTTAATGCACTATTGCGCCACATAAAACGGTTTCAGCTTTCATTCTTCATAACATAGCTCTGTCGCTTCTTTTTCTGATCAATGCGTTGTACTGGTTAAAGATTAAAAGGAAGAATTATGTTACCTCTCACGGAACCAACGCTTTTCCGCCAGTGTGTTGCTGAATTCATAGGCACGGCAATTCTGATATTCTTCGGTGTTGGTGCCGTTGCAGCATTGGTATTAACAGGCGCCTCGTTCGGTCAATGGGAAATCAGTATTGTCTGGGGGTTTGGCGTCGCTGTTGCCATTTATTGTACTGCTGGCGTTTCCGGTGCACATATCAACCCAGCGGTAACTATTGCGCTTGCGCTTTTTCACGGTTTTGAAAAGCACAAAGTTGCCCCCTTTATTCTTTCCCAGTTTTTGGGGGCATTCGCTGCTGCTGCACTTATCTACGGGTTGTATCATCAACTTTTTATAGATTATGAACTTACTCATAACCTCTCGCGCGATAGTGTAGACGCTCTCACAACAGCAAGCATTTTCTCTACTTTTCCCCACAAAGCCCTTTCATTTTGGGGAGCCTTTGGCGTTGAGCTCGTTATCACTGCCGTTTTGATGTTCGCAATACTGGCATTAGGAGATGAAAATAACGGCGCATCCCGTGGAGCCATGAATCCGCTACTAATTGGTATCGTCATTGCTGTTATTGGCTCTTCTTTAGGGCCGTTGACCGGTTTTGCCATGAACCCAGCTCGCGATTTTGGTCCTAAGCTCTTTTCCTATATTGCGGGATGGGAGTATGCGCTTGATGGGGCGAAAGACATCCCCTACTTTATTGTGCCTATTGTAGCGCCTATATGTGGAGCATGCTTTGGCGCTTGGCTGTACCCTGTATTAATAGGTCATTCCCTTTCGCCAGAAAGTCGCGCCTGCACTATTCCAAACGATTGCGAAACTTCCGCTGTTACACAAACTTCTGAAGCGAGTGTTGATAGAGGGTAAGCTAACTATTGATATACGAGCGGCGATGGCCTATTTTACGCCGCGGTTGAACTTACAAAGAAGCATAGCGTGTGTTTTATTTAGTAGCAGTTACTGTCCTGTGGGCATTTTCCTTTTCGCTCATAGGCGAGTTTTTGGCTGGCTCAGTAGACAGTTATTTTGCTGTTTTGACACGCATTGCGCTCGCCACACTGGTCTTCCTTCCTTTCCTTAGGCCGGCATTATTGAACCTTAAACAAAAGGTGATTCTGGCCAGTTTAGGTGCTGTGCAATTAGGGCTGATGTACATCTTCTTCTATCACGCATTTTTGTTTTTAAGCGTGCCAGAAGTGTTGCTTTTCACCATTTTTACGCCGCTTTATGTCGCCATTTTGAACGACGCCCTGTTTAAGCGGTTTACCCCGTTTTATTTATTGTGCGCACTTATTGCCACCGCAGGTGCAGCCATAATTCGCTTTGATGGCGTGACTGATAACTACTGGTTTGGTTTTGCTATTGTTCAGGGTGCTAATCTTTCCTTTGCACTAGGACAAGTGGGTTATAAAAAGCTGACCTCGACTTTTACAGCTCAAGTACCCTATCACAACGTATTCGCGTGGTTTTATTTAGGCGCACTGGCTGTTGCCTCACCTGCGTTCTTCCTATTTGGCAACCCAAGCCAACTACCGCAGAACACCGAGCAGTGGGGAGTGCTACTGTGGTTGGGTATTGTGGCGTCGGGGCTTGGATATTACTTTTGGAACCAAGGGGCACTAGCCGTTTCTGGTGGTACGTTAGCTATTATGAATAACGCACTTATTCCAGCGGGGCTTGTGGTTAATTTACTGCTCTGGCAAAAAGACACCGACTTTTCTCGCCTGCTTCTTGGCGGTACCATCATTGCTATTGCACTTTGGATGTCCCATCAACACGCTAAGAAGCAGAAACAGTTATAAGCCTCAAAAAGGCCAAAGCTACGCAGGACTATACTCACTCACCATGGTGTAGTCTTTGCGTGGCCCATTGACCTGCCACGTAGAGCGCCACACAGGCCACGCTGTGAAGTCATAGCGCACCACGTAATTATCGTCGCCACATAAGTGCTCAGCGATTGGGTTGGTCGCACTGAAAGAATGAAAATAACGTTCATCATCGAACAACACTTCAAATAAACCAGTTTGAGGCTGCTGCCAGAAATACCGACGTTCTGCGGGCATTACGCTTTCGTTAGGCGCAGTTACTTCGCCTTTTTCGTAATACGCCAAGCCGCTTTTTTCTTTTTGTACACTGCCTTCCAGCCAGCTGAATTCAGCCTCGCCAGAAAAGGTAAATACATCGCCATTTCGCTGGATGATTTTGCGCGTTAGCGTCCATCGTCCAGCAAAATCGTCCAAGGTATGAGGAGAATTAACTGTCATTGCGCCGTCCTTACCAAAAATAGGTAACAGTGGCAGAATATTGGTCGCCGCGCCCCGGCGTTCCTGGGATTTCTTCAAAGCGCTCATCCCACAAGTTATCGACTGCCAATACCAGGCTTAACCCTTCAACCTGAGCAGGTGAATATGTGAAAGTGACATGTGAGAAAAACGCAGAGTCACCGCCGTTTCTAAGCGCATTGGTTTCTTGTTTCCGCCACTCGTTGTCAATGCGCACTTCAACCGTATCGGTTGCAAACCACACCAACCCAAGGGTGGCGCGATGCGGCGGATAGTTAAGCGCGTAAAAGCTCGCGTCTACCTCATCAATTCGATAGTCTTCAGACTTATCTAAATAGGTGTAGCTGGCCACCACATCTGCGCTCTCAAAGCGTTTAATGGCAATCACCTCAACACCTAAGGTTTCGATATCAACCGGGTTTGCACTGCGTGCAGAAGTAGCGTCGAAGCTATACGTCCAATCTGTCAGCTCGTTATCCCAGCGATAGAATACGGCGGTATCAACTTTGAAAGACGTTTTATCAAATGACGCCCCAAACTCTAAGTTTTTGCTGACTTCTCGCTGTAACTGGTTGTTACTTCTAAACAGACCGCTTGTGGTGCTGCCGCCTACAGCAGTGTAGCCAGCCACCTGCGTCGCCTCTGCATACGAAAGATAGAGTGTACGCGAGGCATTGCTCCCTGCTTGGGTAAGCCAACTAATATCGCCCACAAAAGACAGTCGATCGTCGTCGCGATTTGTATCGTCAAACGCCCCACCTAAACGAACGGTAAGCGATTCATTGCTGTTCAACTGAGTTCGATACTCGGGCACTACGCTTATTTTGTAGTATTCGCGAGAGGTGAAATTATTCTCTAGCGTGGTTGAGGTGATGTCGTCTGCAGTAAGCTGTGCTGCGTAGTTGATACTAAATTCTTGCGAAACATTATGAGTACCGGAAAACGCCAATGACTTCACTTTGGTTTCGTGAAACGCCTGAAACGCTTCAGGATTTTCACGTGAGAATACGTAATGGTCGTCATTCTCTCTGTAGTAAGCAGAGACCTCAAAGGTATTTTTCATGCTCTCTTCGCCGTAGCGCTGTTTGTGATTTAGCATGACCAAACGGGTTTGAATGTCTTCTGTCTCGTTTACATTAAAAGGCGTGTACAAGTTAGGCCAGCCAAAAAACTTTTGCTGAAAGCCATAAAACACGTCGGTTTGTGAGTCATTACTTGCCAGCTGAATACGCCCTGACGCGCGTTCGAAATTATGATCGCCATTAGCAATAGTGCCATCACTTTCAGAGCGAGAATACTCTCCTTCAACGCCAACAGACCAACCCGGTAAATCACTAAGCGCGTGCTTTACTGCACCGTGTACACGCTGCAAATTGAAGTTGTTATTACCTATTCCCACTGACACACTGCCTGCTGTTTGGATGGGACGCCAGCCGTAAGACACCGTACCTACAGAGCTATTTACGCCGTAAAGCGCGTTATCGACGCCCGTGAAAATACTCGGCTTCGTCAACACTTCTGGCGCAATAGGAATCTCGGCGAAATAGTGCCCCGTTTGCGGGTCGATCAGCGTTGCGCTTCCTATGCGAAAACCCGTGTTTTCGAATATACCGCCGCGAATAGTCACGTCAGCCTGCGCTTCTGCCATGTTTCTTGATTGCAAATCGACTCGCGGATCGTACTCTAAGTTAGATATAGGTGAATTAAACGTCCCTACCGGCTCGTTGTTCGCCGTCGCCGCCCCTTCAATCGTAATTTTTTCTACGCCTTTTTCGTTGCTGTCCACGCCAGAGTTAGCGTTTGATGAATCAACACTTTCAGCGGCCATGGCGGCAAAAGGTAAAGTACAAAAGAGTAAAGATAGGGTTGTGTGACGCATTCAGTGTCCTAGTTAAAAATTTAGGTTCAGCCTGCAGGCAAGAGTAATAAAAACGCGAAGTGTATAGCATTAGTAGACCGAGGAAAACGCTGCGCAGGTGAGTTTAGACCAGTAAGTTTATTTTTACTCACAGCTCTGCACATTTCTATTTATCAATATAAACAGACTGTATGTATCTGCAGCAGCCCGCAATAATTATCAATCTCACCTTATTGTCTGCTTACCTTTCTTGCTAAAAGAAACGAGATAACATAACATTCGCGACCTCTACAAAACCTGCCAAAGACACGTAATACCTTGCTTATGCTTGATCTTAAAACACCGTTTATATTTTCTTTAGTTGCATTATCAGTAAGCGCCGCTGCGCAAAGTGATGAAAGCTCCCTTCAAGGTGCTCATGATGAACTTGAACACATTGAGGTAAAAAGACACTTTCAGCCATACCGTGGTAATGTACCGCTAATCGACACCCCACAAGCAATCGACCGAATTACTGCTGATACCTTAGCGAATGAAGGGATCACGCGCTTCATCGATGCGCTAGATTTTGCGCCCACCATTGTTAGACAAAACAACTCTGGCGGCATGTTCGATAGCTTTGCGATTCGAGGTTTTTCTGGCGATGAAAATAACCCATCGGGTTATTTAATAAACGGCTTCAACGTGCGTGGCTATAGCGGTAATAGAAGCACGGTTAACGTTCAAACTATAGAAGTAATGAAGGGTCCGGGATCAGCCTTATATGGTCAAGGTGAACCTGGCGGTACCATTAACGTTATTACCAAAAAACCTCAGTTCGAAGAGCAAGGCTACATCCAGGGTACCGTAGGTAATTTTGATAAAAAACAAGTAGAGTTCGATTACACGAACGGCATTAATTCAGACATGGCGTATCGCGTTAACGGTTCATACGAAGACTCTGATACTTATCGCGATAACGTATTTTTCAAGAATTTGAACCTTAACCCTTCATTCATTTGGAACATTTCTGATCACACCAGCTTAAGCTATCAGATGGAAATACTGGATCAGGAAAAGCCGCTTGATCGCGGTGTGTTCATATTAAATAACGACTTTGACGCCGTAGATGCCGAAGACTTTTATGGTGATGTTAGAGACGGAGCCCATGAAGTTAAAGCCTTCGGACATCAGCTAGTGTTAAATCACGAGTTGAATCACAACTGGCATTTACTCAGTGGCTTCGCCTACAGAGACTCTTCTTTTGAAGGGCAGTCTTCAGATACTGAACTGTCAGAAGGCCGTCAGCTTTTGTATACCGACCCATCTATACTTTCAAGGCAACGCAGAACCCGTGACTATCAAGCGCAAGACTTATCACTACGCTTTGAATTAAGTGGCGTGGTAGACGTGGCAGGCTTCGTAAATAACGTCTTGTTTGGTTTGGACTATTACAACTACCACATCGATACAGACTATCGTCGTTGGCGCACTGCGTGGGGTGCGGGTGATACCACTTATAGCATCGACCCTGAAAATCCAGACTACACTATTTTCAGACCTGACGTTACGCCCACTACACTCACGGCTGAAAAGCAAAAAGGGTTAGGTTTCTACGCACAAGATGTTATAGAGCTTAGCGAAGCAACCAAGCTTTTAGTTGGCTTTCGCGTGGACAAATTCGAGCAAGACATTCTTAATAAGTTAAGCAATGAAGGGCAAGAACAAGACCAAACGGAAGTGACACCACGCTTTGGTTTCGTGTATGAAATCAATGATTCTGTAAGCCTTTACACTAGTTATGCAGAAGGTTTCAGACCCAACCCCGGACTTGACTCTGATCGCAACGCGTTTGACCCTGAAGAGACCACCTCTTTTGAGGTAGGAGCTAAGTGGGAAAACATTGCTGATATGTTTTCTGGTAGCGTCGCTATTTTCGATGCTGAAAAGACCAACATGCTTACCGCTGAACCTAACACTGGCTTTTCAGCTACGCTCGGTGAAGTTGAAAGCCAAGGGGTAGAATTTCAGTTAACCACTGACCTTACTTCAGACATTCGCCTTGATATGGCATACGCATACATAGATGCTAAAACCGCTAACGAAGTCAATAACTTGGATTGGGGCGTGCCTATAGCTAAAGGGTCGCGATTAATCAATATCGCCAAGCATTCGGGGTATATCTCGCTTAACCATTTCACCAGCGTATTTGAAAAAGAAGCGTTCTTTGGTGTGACCATGCGTTACGTGGGCGATCGCTTAGGGCAAACCACCGATCCAACATTCATTTTGCCGTCTTATACCCTTGTGAACTTAGCAGGGTCGGTGAATATCAGCGGTGCACTTTCTATGAGATTTGACGTGAATAATCTGTTCGACAGAGATTATTTTGAGAACTCATACCATCAGCTTTGGACCATGCCGGGCTCTCCGACTAACTACACAGTAAGCGTTAAGTACCAGTTCTAGTAATAAAATCAAACAAGCCGGTGGCTTCGATGTTCCGGCTTGTTTGGTATACATTTCTATTCGCCGTTTTGCACTGGCATTTTCCCTGAGTCACGGTTTTCCCACCCGTGTCCGTTGAACGGGTCTACACCTAGCTGCTGCATAATGTAGGGGAAGTCAACGTTAACCCAGTTATCTACAATTTTACCGTCTACCACTTTCCAAAAATCCATATAGCGAATTTCAACTCTTTTACCGGTAGGCTCTATTCCCATAAAGGTTCCAGTGTGAACCGCTTCTTGGCGACCAAACGCAGCGCACCACTCACCTTGTGTGACGCGAGCTTCATCTATACAAACTTTATCAGAAAACGCAGCCTGAAACGGTCGCTGCCAGTTGTCTTGAAACTCTTTTAACCCTTGTTTGAAACCGCAACCTGCATTGCCCATCCAGCGAAAGTTCTCGCTGAAGAAACGGCCCATATTGTCGATATCATGATCATTTAATCCATCGACCATAGCGTCAATGGTATCAATGGTTTTCTGCGTTTTTGACAAGTCGTTGTCTTTTGTAAGAATACCTTGTTCTGGACGTGAACCTTTCATCTCATATCTCCCAAAAAAGTGTTGAGTACTGCATATTAAAAGCTCTGTTTAAAGAATGCGTAATTGGGGTTTTGAAACAGAGCGTAAAGTAGATATTTAGCGCTAAGAACCAAAACTGGGCTCATCACCCTAGTGATTGCCCAGTTTGTTCAGCGTTTAAAATAGCGCACTGCGCTACACGTGTTAGTCGAACTTGTACTGTAAGCTTACGCCATATGTACGCGGGTTATTCCAGTTTGCCTGAATGGAGTTGATAGGCAGCCCATTAAGCACTTGAGACTGAACCACTGCACGAGTAAGCACTTCTTCATCCGTCAGGTTATTTGCAAAGAAATCGACGTTTAAGTTTTCATTTACTTCCCAAGAAATGCGAGCCGTTACCATGGCGTGAGCATCTACTTTTGTTTCAGGAATATTGATATCAAACGCGTAGTGATCGTCAACAAAGTTCACATGAAGATAAGGCGTTAAGTAACCGCCATTTGGCAATGAGTACTCATACCTTGCGCTTAGGCCCAGCGTATAATCAGGCGACATAGCTGGAGAGTAACCCGCAAAGCTAAACTGGCTATTTGGATCGTTTATATCCTGACGGCCATCAACATTGCCTAACCCAAGTAGCGGCTGAAGTTGAGAATTACCTACCGCAAAGTCGTCAGCGAACTCGGCGTTAAGAAGCGCCAAGGTTGCATTTAACGTTAACTCGCTTAGTGGGCGCCATTCCAAATCAGCTTCTAACCCGTAGGTGTCAACCTGACCACCGTTTTCATAGTATTCAAAGGTTGTACTAACGCCAGTAGAAACGCACTGTGCCACGGTTAAGTCAGTTGTTGTGTCGTTACACGATACTGCAAACAGCTGCGCTTTCACGTCATCGTATTGGTTTGCAAAAGCAGAAACGTTAAACCGAACGGTGTTATCGAATAAAAAGCTCTTCAGGCCAATTTCGTAAGAAATAACTTCTTCATTGTCGTATAGCGGATCGGCACCACGCGCTACCACCCTCGCGTCGTTAGCACCACCAGTACGATAACCTGTTGCTGCACTGGCATAGACCATCATGTCTTTTGCAACATCTAGCTCGTAAGCTAATTTCCACAATACCGCTGAGTCGTCCCAATCGGGAATTGAATCGCCTGTAAATGTTTTTTCGTCTTTGTTGTAGCGAAGGCCAACCAACAAGCGGTTGCTGTCGTTAAGTTGATAACGAGCTTGGCCAAATACGGCTACAGAGTCGACTTCATGTGGGTCGTGATTTGGATTTCCCCACGAAGGAACCGTAATAGAATCTGGCTCACCGTTACCGGTTGTATCCTCACGCCACAGCCATTCCCAATCCGCTTCTTGCGAGAACAAATAAACGCCTGCTATCCAAGAAAACGGGCTATCGCTTTCAACAGATGACAACTGTAGTTCGGTAGAAAACGCTTTTTGATCGTCCTGACGTCCAAAGCCACCAACAAAGTCTAAGCCACCATCGCTGTAGTCGTTATCGTAGAATTGCTCGCCTGACAGTTCAGAATAGTTAGTGGTCCACTTTGCATTTGCCCAGTCCATCGCCCAGTCGAGTGTCAAGGTTGCCGACCACGCTTCTTGGTTATCAAAAGACACCGCATTTCTGTATACATCGTAAGGGCCTTCATCATCTCGCTCTGCATCAGCTGGCTGATAAATGTGGCCAGGTGTTACCGTAGCAATAGGGTTGTAAACGCCCGACCCCGGTGAGGTTTCAGAAATTTGATAACCCGCAATTTGTTGGTAACCCCAAATCGCTTCTGAGTTTGCGTCTTTCTTACTGTAATCAAGGCGAAGCAATGCAGTAACATCGTCTGAGAATTCGTATTTAGTCGTGTTACGTAAGTAGAATTGGTTCTTTTCGCGTAAATCGTCTGACGAGCCCGGCAAGAAATGGTTTTCAATCATACCGTCATGACGGTCGTGGCTCATGACAAAGCGCGTAGCGGCCTTATCACTTAGCGGCAGGTTTAAAATAGCTTCATAGGCTGAACGGTCATAGCTACCATGAGTCAGTTTCACAGAACCACTGGTATAGCCAAGTTCAGGCTGCTTTGAGATAACGTTGATACTACCTGCAAATGTATTTCTTCCATACAGTGTTCCCTGCGGCCCGCGCAGTACTTCAATGCGCTCAATATCAACGTAAGCCCCTAAGCCACCGGTGGTCGTTGGCACATAAATACCATCCTGGAAAATACCAACAACTTGTTCAGCAATACCTGTACCGGCCACGCCAACTTCGTTGGTACGAGCACCACGCATAGCGGGACGAACTTCACCACCCGAGCTGCCTATTCTTAATCCGGGAACAACGTTTTCAAGACCACTAATATTTTCAATGCCGTTACGCAAAATATCATCTGCACCTAACGCGCTCACAGAAGACGATACTTCCTGCAAATCTTGAGATTGTCGGTTTGCTGTTACTTCAATACGTTCAACACCCGCTGCTTTAGCTTCGCTGTCAGGGGTTTCTTGTTGGGCGCTAGCGCAAAAACTAACGCTGATTAGAAGTGCACTTTGAATAGCGCGGGAGAGGTATGTTGTATGGTACTTTCGTTGGTCTTGCTTCATCGTGATAGTTCCCGGATTAATAAAACCTTATCTGCAGTAACCTGTTAGTGCCCTGCGTTTATCAAGCCTTTGATGACCCTGCCTGTGACAACATCATACTAGGTTGTTTAATTCTTGGTCTAAACAAACATACAACTCAATTTACTTCGAAGTCAATAAAAATGTTCAAAGATTGTTAATTCATGAATTTTAATTTTTTGTTTAAATACATTAAGAAAAAATAAACGCATGTAATAAAAGGCTTTATTTATAAACAAAGAGCTTTAACAATGACAGTAAAAATAAGATTTCGAAGTATAAATATAGACTTCAAGTCAAAAATGACTGGTAGGATCTGCATAGAAAAATGGCACTCGAATGGATAGAAACCGAATGCTGATGCATGAGTTAAGCATTAGTGAAAAAAGGTAAGAAAGTGTACTTGAGATAGCTTGGGTTATCAGAAAGCCCACCTAGCAAAAACGGACGTTTTGCTAGGTAGCTTCGAGGGGAAATGACGTCAGTCAGTACACCAATTTCAGGTATAAAGCCTTTGGTATTGTTCGATTAACTGTAGGTGGTAGTGCGCGATAAGATATCTAACCCTTGCTGTTTTAACCAATAAGGCACATCCATCAACACCCAGTTTTCCAGTAATTTATCCCCTTTGCGATAGTACACATCAACCACTCGCATGTCGGCACGAATACCCGACGCCGGCATGCCGAACAAGCCGCCACCAGCCGTATTCGATAGGTTCGGCCAGCCAAAGAAACAGGCAAAATTGCCTTCACTAAAGCGCGCCACATGACCATTAAACACTTTATCTTTCAAACCTTTACGAAAAGGAAATTGATGTTGCTGCTGGTAACGCTCGATGGTGTATGTAGCCCCTATTCCCGCTGGCCCGTACCACACCATATCTTCGCTCCAGCATTTGGCGAGAAGCTCTGGTGGACAGTTGTCGTTACCCGATTTATTCAAAGAATCTAGGTCTCTTACCATTTCTTCAACCAGCTCAATGGTTTTTTTAGACTCCTGAGGATCTTGCTCTTCAAACAGTAAACCGTTGTGATCACATGGCCCTGGATAAACAAACGTATGGCCTGTTTCTACGGGCAAAGGATTAAGCCCAACTTGCTGCATTAGTGCAATTAAGTCGAAGAAAATAGCGTGGCTAACTATCTTATCTTCACGTACTTCAAAAAACTCGGCATACCGTAAAAAAGCCAGTTTGCCCGTACTTCTAATGCCAAGAAATGGCTTGTCGAACAGTCCAGCAAAGTGACCCATCGACATAACCCATTTACCTTCGCCGGCGCTGTTATCTCCCGCCATGAATACGTCCTCACGGCGCTTCATACGCGTAAAACTCTGTTTTAACGGCTCCCACAACTCTTTCACTAATTCTGCTGGAGTCGAACATTTATCAAACGGATAGCAGGCATAAATCTTTGCATTTTCATAAACATACGATTTCACTACGCCTTTAACATCACTTGCCTCACCTTTGTCAAAAGCGGCTTGATAGGATCTGACAACGGCTTTTTCGCTATTAAAACTCATGACTTACGCCTCTTTGTTTAAAAAATTGTTAATACTGGCCTGAAATAATTAATGACTTCGAAGTCATTATGTATTAGGTTGAATATTATTGTAAATAGAAAGCGCGCTTATTAAGCAGGCAGAGTAAAGAATATGACTGAAAATTTTGGCGTTTTAAACTGGTCTATCTTAGGCGGGTACATCATTGCGAACCTGTTGCTAGGTTTGGTGATTGGTAAAAATATAAAAAATTCCGACGATTTTTATCTCGGTCAAAAACAAACTCCGTGGTGGGCAATAGGCATTTCGGTTATTGCCACTTACGTTAGCGCCATGACATTTCTTGGGGCACCAGCCTGGGCTTATTCAGAGGGGCTATCCGTTATAGCACTTCATTTGAACTACCCTCTCGTCATCATGGCTGTAATCATATTCTTTTTCCCATTCTTCTATAACGCGGGTGTCGCGTCCATTTACGATTACCAAGAACGGCGTTTCGGCAAGCGTGCCCGCGCCATGGTCTCCAGCATCTTTATGCTAAGCCAAATCATGAGCTCAGCAGCTATTCTTTATGCTACCTCTCTTGTGTTGTCGTTCATAACTGGCGTACCTGTAGTGTGGTCTATCGTTATAGTTACTGCCATAGCGCTTATCTACACCATGATGGGCGGCATTACTGCCGTAATTTGGACTGACGTTATTCAGTCAGTGATCTTATTTGTGGGCGCGGGCATTATTATGTACGCCCTGCTTGAAAGCGGCGACACTACGCTATCTTCATCAATGAGCGAGCTTAAAGCTCAGGGTAAATTAAACCCACTTAATTGGGACTTCGACTTTACTGAAGAAACTACAGTGTGGAGCGGCATTATTGCTATGACGCTGTACCACATCACCGTTTACGGCACCAACCAAATGATGGTGCAGCGAACGCTGGCTGCCAAGAATATTGGTGACGCCAAGAAATCCTATTTATTAATGGGTTTCTGCGCGTTCTTCATCTACTTCTTCTTCATTGTACTTGGCGTGCTGTTCTACGACTTTTATCAAGGCAAGACCTTCGAAAACAGCAACACAATCATTTTGCAGTTCGCAACCGATTACGGCTTGCCGGGTTTAATGGGCATTATTGCAGCCGCGGTTATGGCCGCTTCCATGTCTAGCCTAGACTCCTCATTTAACTCGCTATCGACAGTGGCAACTATCGATTTCTACATCAAATACTTCAAGAAAGACGCGTCGGACGCCCATTACCTTAAGGCTTCACGTATTTTTACCTTGTTCTTCGCTGTACTTATAATTTTTCCAGCAATTGGCTACCACCTATTCAGCGAAGGCTCAATTTTAGAAATTTTGTCTAAAGTAGGCTCCTATTTTGTAGGTGCGCAAATGGGCATGTTCTTCTTAGGGTTCTTCTCTAAGCAAACAACCGAAAATGGCCTGATCATTGGCACATTGAGCGGCTTTATTGTTGTGACTTTAGTGGCCTTAAATACAGATATCGCGTGGCCTTGGTACTGCATCATAGGTGCAAGTGCCAACATTGTGGTGTCTATGATTGCTAGTCGCCTTATCGATGGCGTTCAAACCGAATACAACGCTTATACCATTAAAGGGCAGCAGCAACACTTCGCGCGCGAAGGTCTCGATGAGAAAGAGCAAGGATGGTATCGCGTACCCGGCCGCGTAGACCCAATCAACTACATATTGTTTGGGTTCTTCTTACTCACACTCGTGTTCTTATTTTCAATTCAATTTATGTTTTAAAAGCCAAACTCAGCGCTTTTGAGGGAGATTCTATGAGCGAAACATCCATAGCAAAAACGGTGTATTGGCAGCCTCTGCATGACATGCTGGACCCTGCACGAAGTAAAACGCAAACCTTAGCGGGTTTCGATGAAGAGTTTGTCGACTTAGCAGACTATATTTTGCGCATAACCCATCGTATTTGGGAGCAGAAAAACATTGGCGCTTGCTACGATTATTATGCTGACTACTGCCCGGTACATACGCTTGGCGGTTATGCCGACAGTGTTGATGTGGTGGTTCAAAATACGTTAAAAACCATTGCCGCCTTCCCTGACAGGTCGCTTATAGGTGAAGACGTTATTTACCGTGAAGAAGCCAACGATGTGTATTATTCGTCGCACCGTATCACCAGTATTATGACCAATAAAGGCCCCTCTGAATTTGGCGCGCCAACAGGCAAAACCGGGCGTGTAACCACCATTGCAGACTGCATGTGCAGAGACAATAAGATTTTTTACGAATGGCTAATGCGAGACAATAGCTTTCTTATCGCTCAGCTTGGTATTGAGCTAGACGATGCTGCAGCGTTTCAGGCCAAGTTTCCTCTTTCGAGCACGTTTACCCAATGGCTAAATGAAGAGTACGCGCGAACATGTGCTAACGAGGCATCGCGCTGGGAAGCATTGCCAGAGCAAGACAAGCCGTGGGGCGACTTTGCCAAATCATGGGCCGACCAAATCTTCAATAAGCGCATGTTCAATAAGCTCTCTGACTTTTATAAACCTAATGCGTCAGTGCAGTGGCCGGGCGGACGCCAAGCCACTGGCAATGCAGCTATTGGCGGCATGTTCATTAAGTACTTGGCCAGTTGCCCAGACGCCAACATGGTAGTAGATCACATTTGCGTTACCCATTACGACGACAATCGCGTGAACATTGCGCTTAGGTGGGGCCTGGCGGGTCATTACAATGCTACACAAAGCAAATATGCGCAGTTTAATCAGCAACCCCATTACATTTTAGGGGCAACTCACTTTGAGATTGAAGACGGTGTAATAGCCAAGGAGTTTACGGTGTTTGACGAAGTAGCAGCGTTGGCAAACCTTATGCGCAAACTACCACAAGCGACGGAGGCATAAGCATGTTAAGCACAATTCAGCAGTTGCTAGAAAAACAAGACACACAAACACTTACCGCTGCCTTGCTTCATTCAAGCCGCTGGCTTTTAGGAGAAAGACTGCACTACGGGCCAATTCAGCAACGGGGTTTAATGGCTAATTGGCTTGATATTACAACGCATTTTGAGACCGTTGAATTATGCGCGAAGGTGCAAAGTGGTGATGTTGAAGCAGGCGTATTTTGTCTTTCATCAGCATCGACCACCACATACTTTATTGCACAATGCGAACATCGCAATGGCGCTATCAAGCAATTGCTTCAATGGGTAGACAGTGCTTCACTAGCGGCACACTACAATACAAAAGAAGCCCCTGGCTATGACAACTCGATGTCGCTACCTTTTTGGCCGGAGCCAGACCCATTACAGCTGAGCGAATTTGACCCTCAACTTCATCTTAAGACAACCCATGCGGGCATTAACGATGTGGTTGCAAGTAACACTAGCGATAAGAGCAAGGCGCTACTGTCGCAATGGTGGCAAGTGTGGCAAGGCTTCGACACGGCTGGCATCAAAGAACTATACAGTGACGCTACCCATATTAGCGTAAATAGCCAAGTGTTAAACAAAGAAGGTTCCCCTTCAGTCTCGTCTTGGCTGACTCAACTTGAGGGAAAGTTACACCGCCGTTATTGCCAGTTGGAACAAGTAATAGCTGATGAAAGTAACGCGCTAGTTAGATGGCGAATAGATGCAGACCTGAAGACTGATAACGGCCTAGTACGCGTGCGCCTGCCCTTAGCAACCATGCTTACGTTTAAAGAGAATAAGATTGTGAGCGAGTACTGGGTAGTTGATTCTATCGCGTTTGAAAAACGCTTTGGTGCCCCCCTTCCCTTCTAACCACCCTTTTTAAGCTAACGTATCAGCTTCCAGTCACTAAAATTTGATACGTTAGAATTTTGCGCCTCTCCGTGTGTAGAGGCGTTTTTTTTGGCTTTCTATTAGTGGTGATTAGAGGTTGAGGGGTTAGTTTTTTTGTGGATGCTTTAGTTTTAAGGGACGGCTGTTGGCAAGGAGCGGATATTCAGAAAATTTCCTTGAACTTCGGTCCTGGTCTCAGATTCCTATATGGAAAACATTCATAAAAACGTAAAAAGTGATAATAAGTGATCTGAGGCTATAGCCCCTTGTATTACTGCTGATGACCGTTCAGTGAAGCGGACATCAACAAATTAATAATGCATATAGACAAATTAGACTCTCCGATTACCGCCAATACTTGTCGAGCCCAGCAGGTTTTCGAACCCGCACAAACCTCAAGCTTTGACGACTACACCATCCCACGATGGTTTTGACTTTGATGCATAAGTTGCAAAACATGCGAGAGCTTGAGCATACTATATGTTGAGGCAAGAACTTCCACAAATCTCATTTCGAATTTTAGGATCACAGTTCAGTTCACTGAATTACCTTGGCGAAAACTCATTTCATATTTTCTTCAAAACACCTATTAGGAAAACCTACCAGAATCAAATACGGCTGCCATTGTACCTAGCCTATGGCGTTGATGTTTCTTACGCTCCGTCCTTAATCAGCGATGGCTCGTTGATGGCAGCCAGCAATGCCCTGGCGGATAGTTATCCATTAGCCAGCACGGGCCGTGGTGAGCTTCTGCCCTTTTGAGCAAGAAAGTCGCGTTCGCAGTGAGTAAAAGCGCTATTACAATAGGGGTACCCCCCTATTTAGCATTATTTATTATTAATGTTTAATAAAGTGTACGAAATGTTAGCATCTCATTAACATTTATGTAGCAAGATGCAAATTTCTACGTTAAATAAACGACTTTTCTTAAGCTTAAGTTAACGATTGAAGGTCTTGATCTGAAACGGAGAATTTATGACAAAAAGCAACCATGCAGAACAAATAGAGACGATTACCTCCTCACAGAAACATGATCAATCCGGTAGTGATGACGAACACATTGTCGGGTTGGAAAGCACCGGACGAAGAAAGTTTATTGGTTACATGCTTAAAGGGTCGAGTTTTGCTGTTGCGTTACATATAACTAGCGGCGCTATACGTCCTCAGGATGCCAACGCTCAGTTGTTAGGAATACCGGAACTTGCAGATGAACTAGATTTAACAGATCTGTTGCTTATCTCCGGTGACCCTTTCTACTACGATTATTTAATTAAGATAACGAGTGATAACCGTGTCCGTTTTGAGCTTCCAAGAATGGAGGTAGGGCAAGGTATATTAACTGCTGCAATGATGATTCTTGCCGAAGAGCTAGACGTCGAAATGTCCTCAATTGATGCGACTTTATCTCCGGCAGAAATCAGACGAGCGACTGGTCAAATTACAGGAGGCTCTCACGCCGTAACCTCTCTTTGGGATCCGTTGCGCAAGGTCGCGGCAGCGCTGTTACACAAGATAAAATTGTCAGCCGCAGTGCATTTCGGGATTTCTGTGAACGATATTAGTACAGAAAATGGCTTTGCAATAAATAACGATGGCAGCCGCATTGCTTACTCTGAGCTCACCGCAGGTGTTGAGGGACGCAACGATGCAGCTCGACTGGCAAAGCCTAAAGATCCGTCACAATACAAAATTATCGGTACGCGGCAAAAGCGGGCTGACGCGCGCGATATTGTTACCGGCAAACTAGATTTCGCGATGGATCTCGACATACCAGACGCGATGCCCACTGTGGTCGCTAGGCCACCAAGCTTAGGTGGTTGCGTGATCACGTTTGACGATTCTGAGGCAATAGGCCTGCCTGGTGTCCTTGCCATCAAAGAAGTTCCGTTGGATGTTGATGCAAATTCCTCTGGCGTGGCCGTTGTTGCGCGTTCCTTTGGCGAAGCTTTTCGGGCGCGTGATGCACTTAAAATTTCATGGAGTGTGGGTGCTGCCGAACATCTATCTGACGCCGAGGTCATTGAGCAGTTACGTGCGATAAACCTGCCAACCTTACCTAAAATTCCTCTGGCTACCGATTCGGTTGGCGGCGAGTTCATCTTTCCTTATTTGGCGCATGCCCCTATGGAAACCATGACAGCAGTTGCTGATGCAACCGGCTCAAAGATCAGGGTGTGGACCGGCGCCAAGACGCCACTTGCAGCACAAGCCAAAATTGCGCGTGAACTTGGAGTCTTACCCACTGACGTTGAGGTGAATGTAATTCAGAGCGGCGGTTCATTTGGCCGTCGCTTATTTTTTGATGCAGCAGTTGAAGGCGCGCGTATTTCACAAATTGTAAACCGCCCCATCAAACTTATGTTTACTCGACAGGACGACACAAAGTTTGGCCGCGCACGACCGCTCAGCTTGCACAACGTAAAAGCGACTTACACTAGAGGTTTTTTAATTGGTAAAAAAGTGTTGTCGTTTGACCATCGCGCTGCGACCGCTGAATTGGATCTCGAACATGGCTTTGGCGACGGTATTACTGCATTGGGAGGAGAATTAGCTCCCGCTGCTTTCAGCCAGACAGTCTGGCACTCAACGCAACTAGTGCAATATAAGTTTGGTGTAACTTCCTTGCTGCTAAACGAAAAAAAATTCGTTGTCCCAACCTCCTCTTGGCGCGGCATCTACTCCGGCACAGCTGCCGTCGCAAACGAGATAGTTGTTGACGAATTGGCACGCGCAATGAACAAGGACGAATGCCAGTTCAGATTACAAATGCTGGATGATGAGCGCTCCAAAGCTGTTCTGCGGAAAGTTTCTCAAGAGGGCAATTGGGGAAGGAGAATGAAAAAAGGACGTGCCCAGGGCCTCGGGTTGCATAAAGAGTATAAGTCTCGAGCTGCCGTGCTTGTTGAATTACAAACGTTCAAAGATCCGGAGAAAGAAAGTAAAGTCACCAAGATTGTTGTCGCGCTGGATGTGAACCGAGTATTGAATCCAACCGGCCTAGAGGCGCAAGTTATCGGTGCGGCAACCGATGCCATTACCTACATGATTCGCACCAGTTTGCACCTCGACAATGGCGCAATACGCGAGAGCAGTTACGGCGATTTTGAAATTGCTCGAATGCGTAACACGCCACCGGATATTGAAGTGCACTTTATGCCGCCTAACGGAGAAACACCGGGAGGTGCAGGCGAGTTGGTAGTGCCTGCGGCGGCAGCGGCGATAGCCAACGCATTTGCCAGGGCGACGGGTATTGCACCACGTCGTTTTCCACTTCGTGACTTCTATCCAGAGGGTTAATTCATGCCACAAATTACATTTAATGTTAACAATAACCCGGTTTCTATCGACGCTGAAAACGACGATGAGCTCCTGTATCTCTTGCGTGATCGACTTGGTATTACTGGCCCAAAATATGGTTGCGGTGTTGGCGTGTGTGGCGCTTGCACTATCTTTAAAGACGGGGAACTAGCCCGCCCATGCATTGTTCCGATGGAAGAAGTGGAGGGTGCATCGCTAACCACTATTGAAGGGCTTGCGGTCGATGACATTCTGCATCCGGTGCAAGAAGCATGGATAAACGAAGATGTCGCTCAGTGTGGGTTTTGTCAGGCGGGACAAATTTTAACCGCCGTCAAACTATTGGAGTCTAATCCCAATCCCAACGATGATGACATTGATGATGCTATGAGCGACAACATCTGCCGCTGTGGTACCTATCATAGGATTCGAAAAGCCATTAAACATGCTGCAGCTTTGATTCAGCAGACGACATAAGAGGCTAATTTTTGGGGAAATGGGTTGGTCTGAGAAGAACACCTTAATTTATATAAGCTCAGATCTAATCTGAGTATTTCGCCTATAGGGTTGGCAGTCTTATAGGCTGCTTAAAGCGAATTACAGGAATTTCACCTGCTTCTAATTGGAGGGCTGCTCTACGTACACACCTGCCATTCAAATACTTACAAATAGAAAACGGGGACTAGAGTGTTCACTCCATCAAATCATAGGCACTTCAAAAACAGCCAAATATCTATCACTGCACCTTTACCGATAGCATTGAGACAAGAGCCACACAAAAAATCGCAACGTTCATTAAAAAAGGCAGCCAAAAGGCTGCCCCAATCAAAACAAAAAGGTACAACTCCGTCTTTTTACGCCTTATCAAACGTCTCGCGCAGTGCTTTGGCGCCGCTTAACATAAAACCGTGGTCAGAACCTAATAAAAATAGAGAAACGCCTTTTTCTTTCCAGTAGGCCAGCTCTTCTAAATTACCCACGAACATGCCCGTAGCTTTTCCTGCCTTGTGGCTTACTTCAACCAAGTGTTCAACCGCTTGTTTAACTTTTGGGGCGTCTGCACTGGTTTCGCCAAGTGCTACGGTTAAATCCATTCGACCTATAAACAAGCAATCGACACCGTCAACGTGTGCAATGGCTTCTATGTTGTCAATTGCGTCTAAATCTTCAAGCTGGGCAACAATACTAACGTTTTTGCCCGCCTCTAAATTTTCACTCAGTGGCTTTGTTGTGTAGCCTGCAAATCGGCTTGAACCTGCATAGCCTCTTCCGCCTGCACCGTAGTGGCAATGTCTGACGATAGCACTTAACTGTTCCGCCGTTTTCACATGTGGCACAACCACACCGTCTGCGCCCATATCCAGCACATTTAGCAGTGTTTCTGGGGCATCGTTTGGTGTTCTTACTAGAACAGGCATGTTCCCTGCCCTTGCCGCAAGAATGCAGGTGTCTAAATCCTGTCTTGAAAATGGTGCATGCTCAGCATCTAAACACAATACATCCATGCTAGCGTGCGCCAATACTTCAATTACATTGTAATGGGGCGTTTTTATGAACGTACCCAAAAGGCTTTGCTTGTTTTTAAGCGCTTGTTTCAGCATGTGCTGCACCTCCGAAAAAGTTATACAAATGCAGGTTCACTTGTGCGCTTTGCTCAAGCATTGCGAAATGCCCCGCGTCTTCAACCAGCACCAATTCGCTATTTGCGGCCAGGTTATGCATTCTTTGCTGTTCTGAAGGCGGACAAAGCACATCGTTACAACCGCCAATTATCAGCATTGGATGTGCGCAATTAGCTAACAGTTCGCTAGCGTCCGGGCGTGTTGCAAGAATTTCGAGCTGGGCTTTATAACGCTCAATTCCCGTATCCTGCGCCATCTGAGCAATTAGTTTCATTAATGCTTCATTGGGTTTATTTAGATACACATTGCTAAACTGAGCGTGAATAAGCGTGTCTAAACCATACGAAACGGCGTAGTTTAGATGCTCGCTTCTGGCTGATCGCCCTTGGGGTTTGTCTGCATGTGCATTGCTGTCTAGCAATGCTATTTTTTCAATTCGCTCGGGAACGCGCGCTAAAAGTTCAAACGCCACCATACCGCCCATTGAAAAGGCGCAAATGCTGAATGGCTCGCCTTCATCAAAAAGATGTAACGCGTGACTGGCAACATCGCTCAGGTTGTCATGCTGGTCATACTCTAAGGTAATGCACTGATGACCAGCATTGGTTAAGGTCGTTATTTGGTTGGTAAAAACGTTTCCGGTACAAAGGGTTCCGGGTATAAATAATAGTTTACTCATTATCTCTTGGCGCAGCGGCCACTGAGTTTCCTTCAATGAGCTTGCCCGGCCAGTAACGTGTCTCTGGCGGTATATCAGGACTCTCAATTAAGTTAACCAGGGTTTCTACTGCTGCTTTTGTCATAAAATAGGTTGGCTGACTTACGGTAGTCAGCTGGTAGCTGTGCCACGAAGAAGCACTGATACCATCAAACCCAACAACTGAAATATCTTCAGGTACCCGCAAATTCAGGTTTTCCCGTATTTCGTCAATGGCACCAATTGCCATTGTGTCGTTGGCACAAATAATTGCAGTAGGAAGCGCATTTTTCTCGGCATAAGCACTTAAGCACTCTCTCGCCGAGTCATAGCTGTAGTCGCCATAAACCACGTTGGTGTCGGTAAACCCATGAGATAATAAGGCATTCCTTGCACCACTTAACCTTGCGCGGGCCACATCAGAATCTTTTGGGCCAGCCATAATTAAGAAGTGCTGGTGATGATGGTTAACTAGAATATCCACCAACATGCGAAGGCCTTGGTCATGGTTACAACATACCGAGCTTACACTGTGATCAGGAAGCTCACGGTTATACAACACCACTGGAATATTGTGTTTAGCAAACTGCGTGACACTGTCGGGTTCGAAGTGCGCTGTAAGCGCAACTACGCCGTCGACCTGGTACGCTAATATTTGCTCAATAACCGTTTCTAGCTGCTCTGCGTCATCAAGTGTGAATAACAGCACCCGCTTGTTTTTCTCAGCGATGTGTTTATTTAGCTGTGCCAATACTTCGGGGAAGTTCACATTAGCTCGCGATGAAATAATTACCGCAATCATGCCCGTGCTTTGGTTTATCAACATGCGTGCAATGGCGTTAGGTTTGTAGCCTAACTCCTCTGCGGCTTTTAGCACTTTTTCACGGGTTTTCTTAGATACGCTAACGCCCGGGCGATATACCCGCGACACTGCCGACTGAGAGACTCCTGCTGCATGGGCAACGTCATATGACGTCACCCTATTTTTTTTATTCAATTATTTTTTTCCGTAACGACGTAATCGAATGTCAGCCTGTTCTTTGTGACCTGCAAAACCTTCAATTGCACATAAACGTGAACAATACTCGCCAACCATCACTGAGGCTTCTTCCGTAACACGCTGGTATGTACAGGTTTTTAAGAATTTACCAACCCATAGACCCCCAGTATAACGACCTGCGCCCTTCGTGGGTAGAGTGTGGTTTGTACCAATACATTTGTCGCCGTAAGACACATTGGTTTCAGGGCCTAAAAACAGTGCACCGAAGTTACGCATGTTCTTTTGAAAGTACGGCACGTCTTTCGTCATAATTTGAACGTGCTCAAATGCTAGGTCGTTAGCGACCTCTAACATTTCATCATAGGTGTCGCATACAATGACTTCACCGTAATCTCGCCATGCGACAGAGGCCACATCTGCAGTAGGTAAAATAGTTAACTGGCGCTCTACTTCGGCCATGGTATCTTTACCCAGTTGCTCGCTGTTGGTAAGCAACACGGCCGGAGAATTAAGCCCATGCTCAGCCTGCCCTAGCAAATCCGCCGCACATAATTCGCCATCAACACTGTCGTCAGCAATGACTAACGTTTCTGTTGGACCCGCAAAAAGATCAATACCGATGCGCCCGAACAATTGGCGTTTTGCTTCGGCCACAAAGGCATTGCCCGGCCCAACAATCATACTTACCGGTTCAATAGTATCAGTGCCCACAGCCATAGCGGCAATCGCCTGTACACCACCAAAGGTATATATTTCATCAGCACCGGCTAAGTCCATGGCTACAATTACCGCTGGTGCGGGTTTACCCTGAAACGGAGGAGTAGCAGCAATAACCCGTTTCACACCAGCCACCTTTGCCGTAACAATGCTCATGTGTGCTGAAGCCACCAGCGGATACTTACCACCGGGTACATAACAACCCACACTATCTACCGGAATATTTTTGTGGCCAAGCACTACACCGGGCAGCGTTTCAACTTCAACGTCTTTCATTGACTCACGCTGAATGGTCGCAAAGTTTCGAACTTGTTCCTGCGCCCATTTGATATCGCTAATCTCTTGTTCGGTTAACTGCTCATAACATGCGTCAATTTCTTCACGACTCAACCTAAAAGACTCCGGAGTCCATTTATCAAACTGACCAGAATATTGCGAAACAGCTTCGTCTCCGCGTTTTTCAATATCGCTAATTATACTTTCAACTATCTCTTTAACTTTTTGATTATCAATTGCTTTTTCTTCAGCCTGCTTGCCTTGCTTCAAGTACTTGATCACGGTCTATTCCTCTACAAAGGTGAATGAGATGTTACATTGATCGAACAAATATTTATCTTGATCTTCACCAAAAATTACATAAGAATGACTTCGAATGCAATTATTATTTTGAGGTGACATGTGGCTTTCTCTCATGACCTATTAAAAGACAAGGCAATTTTGGTTACAGGTGCGGGTAAAGGCATTGGTAAAGCGTGTGCTTTATTGGCTGACGCATGTGGTGCAAATGTTATTGCTGTGGCGCGTACCGAAAGTGACCTTGTGGCGCTTAAGAACGAGAGTTCAGAAAGGCTAAGCTTTTGGGTGGGAGATGTTCAAGATAAGGCGCTTTATGAAAAGATCCAAGCACTTCCCCTCCTCCATGGGTTAATCAATAACGCCGGAACGAACCGCGTTGCGCCAATGCAAAAACAGAGCGATGAGAATATTGACGATATTTTGAGTTTGAATATTCGCTCTGCATACAAAGTTGCGCAGGCTGCCATTACGCCAATGCTTAAAAGTCAGGCTCCATCCATTGTTCACATGTCATCACAAATGGGCTTTGTGGGCTCTCCTGGCCGCACGCTTTATTGCTTAAGCAAACACGCAATTGAAGGCTTAACGAAAGCCATGGCTGTGGAACTGGCGCCGAATAATATTCGCGTCAATAGCGTAGCGCCAACATTTATTAAAACACCAATGACTGAGCCGATGCTTCAAGAACCAGCGTTTGCTGAAATGGTGATGAACAACATTCCCTTACAACGCTTAGGCAGCGTCGAAGACGTTGCTAACGCGTGCATATTTCTACTTAGTGAATTGTCTATGACCACCACGGGTAGTTGTCTTAAAGTCGATGGCGGTTGGACCGCCCATTAAATACGAGGTATCACTGTGTCAGTATTATCCGAGCGTTTAGTCCGCTATGAAGAATTAATCCCATGCCGCAACGCGTTTATCGATACGCGCTCGCCAGGCAGTGATCAAAAAGAGAACTTCACCATAATTGGTCCAGGTGTCGCAGAAAACCCAGACCAGCATGTTCACATTGCTATTCCGCACGGCTTTAACATTGGCGGAGCTCGTCAGCCTCCCGGCTGCCTTAACTCGCAGCATAGCCACCTAACCGAAGAAGTATTTGTTGTGTCTCAAGGTAGCTGGCACTTTACTACTGGCGTTGAAGGCAACGATGCCGTAGTGCGTATGGAAGAAGGCGATATTATTTCTATTCCTATGGATTTGTTTCGCGGTTTTGAAAATGTAGGCGACAGCACGGGATACCTTTACGCAGTATTGGGACAAGATGATCCAGGTCGTGTACTTTGGGCTCCTCAAGTTTTTGATATGGCCAGCGACTACGGGCTTGTCTTGCTCGAAAACGGTGGTTTAGTTGATACTACTCTGGGACAAAAAATTCCTGAAGGCGTTGCGCCTATGCCAAAAACATCGGCAGAACAAATAGCGCAACACCGCGTAATTGATGATGAAGCGTTAGAGCAGTGCGTGGTGCGTTTAGCTGATTTCCCGTTTAGCAACAACACGGCATTAACCCAAGGAACCGACGTTTTAGAAGCACCGCTTATCGGCCCTGCAAGTGCCGATGAAAAGCTTGGTGAAACAAAGCTAAACTGGTCTCATGGATTCTGCGTTCGCGCCCTTAAATTCAAGCCGGGTGCTTTTATTACTACGCACAAACGCTTCGAGGAAGAAGTAGTATATGTGCAAGACGGCTGCATCAAAATGCTTATTGACGGCGAAGCGCTCATTCTTAATAAAGGCGATACATTTACCACACCTATTGGCGCAGTTCGCAGTTTTGCGCAGCAAGGTGATGAGGTAGCATTAATTTATGTGACCCGACGCGGTGACACAGCCAAAGCCCCAGAATTTATTGATTAGAGGCAAATACGATGTCTACTTTTTCAAATATAGCACTGAAAAAAGCGTTTCTTCCTTTTCGAGAAGCACAGTACGACTTTGACCTCGAAAAGCTAAAAACGCTGGGCGATACCCTTTTTTCACAGGATGCCGCCATTAAGTTTTGTGTGCCTTTTGATGACATGACAGGCCACCGCGAAATGCTAGATAAGGTGTATGCGCCACTGCTGGAGTCTGTCCCCGATCTTGAGCGCCGCGATACCATAATTATGGTTGGCGAGGACGACAAACAATTGCGCTGGTTAGGTTGCTGTGGTTACTACACTGGGCGTCTTGAAAAGCCCTGGTTAGACATCCCTGCGACTGGTGATCAAATTCATATGCGCTTTCATGAGTTCTATCGTTTTGAAGGCGACACCATTGTGGAAGTTCAAGCCATTTGGGACTTGCCTGAAGTCATGATGCAGGCAAAGTGCTGGCCGTTTAGTCCAAGCTTAGGTACCGAGTGGCATGTGCCGGGGCCAACAACCCAAGACGGAATACACTTGCTTGAAGAAGACAAGTCGCTTACCGCACAGAGCCATCAGCTTGTACTTGATATGCTAAATAGTTTAGGGAAATTCGCCGAAGGCGGTGTTGCTGCCATGAACCTAGACAAATACTGGCACCCTAAATCAAACTGGTATGGTCCTTCTGGTATTGGTACCGGACGCGGTATTCAAGGCTTTCGCAATACCCATCAGGAAGCGTTTTTAAACGGTATGCCTAACCGCGTGGGCGACCCCGCAAACGGCCATTTGTTCTCCGAAAACAATTATGTGGGGTTCACTGGCTGGCCTGGCATGAGCATGACTATTTCAGGCGATGGCTGGCTTGGTATCGTGCCAAACGATAAGTCTATCACCATGCGCAGCTTAGATTTTTGGCGCATTGAGAACGGCATGATACGCGAGAACTGGGTGCTAATAGACCTACTTCACGTTTACCGTCAACTTGGTGTTGATGTATTCGCCCGAGTTAAACAGTTGACCCGTAACAAGTATCGATAACTCCCGTTAAAGATGCTTTTTGCCCCGTATTACTACTACGTAATACGGGGCTTTTTTATGGTTACCTCAATCCTATAAACTCTCTAAATCAAACGCGCCTTGCTTTGAGAGCTTTTCGTTCAATGGCTTCACTTCTTCACCAAATAAGGTTTCTAGCTGTACTTTATACTGCTGCCACTTTGCGTCTAAGTCTTCCAACCGTTTTAGTGCACCAGCTTGTGCAGGCGCGCCCGTTCTGTCGAAGTTATCCATCAAGAAACGTACTTGTCTGTCGAGCATATTCGGCCAGTTAATGTCATCTTCAAAAGTTTGATGTTTGGGCTGAATAACCAACCCTTCCCAGTCGTCGATTGCACTAACAATGCGCTCGATTGAAGCCGACACATCGCTTGCCAGCATTACGTTATCTTCAGACACACCGTTTAATTGCGCTCTAACATCACGGGCTTTTTGCAGGTGAGCAAACAAATCATTGAGTAAAGTTTCTGTAGCCTGAATGCTCTTTTCAACCACTTGAAGCTGCGCTTTATCTGCTTCTTCCCTTGGGTCTGGAAGCACTTTAAATGCACGGGTTTGCGCCTGTTCACCTACTGTGATTTTCGCTTTGTAGTCTCCAGGCATAACACGGGCGCCATTCCAGCCGCCAAACAGTTTTACGTTCTCGATGCAGTTCAATGGCTCACGTCGAAGATCCCATACAAATTCGTTGTAACCCGCTTTTGTTGCAGGGTGTTTAAATTTAACAGGGCTGCGAACGTCTTCGTTCCCCTTCGCGCACTTCTCAAATGCACTGGGTGCAGACGACAGCGTGCGAACCAGCTCGTTATCGGCATTAAATATATCAATGCGTAGCGTTTGCTCTTCTTCTAACGCGTCTTTCAGGTAATAACGGAAGGTAGCGCCACGTGATGGGTTTTTCGCTTGAGGCTGGTCAGTCATGCCACCGCCAGATAGCAAGCGAATGCCATCTACGGGTTCAAACTGAAACAGCGCTTCGCCATCTAGCGACTTGTGCACTTCACGTAGCGGACTCATGTCATCTAATATCCAAAAGCCTCGCCCTTGGGTTGCAATGACCAGATCATCACCTTTAACCTGCATATCGGTAATCGCCACAGGCGGCAGGTTTAAGTCTAATTCTTGCCAGTGTTTACCGTCGTCGAAACTAATAAACATACCGCTTTCTGTACCCGCGAACAGCATACCTTCGCGCTCTGTATCTTCACGCACAACACGAACAAAGGCGTCCTCTGGTAGGCCTTCGTCAATACGCTTCCAGCGCTTGCCGTAGTTGTCGGTTTTGTAAATGTAAGGCGTGTAATCATTTAATTTATAGCCTGCTACCGCAACGTAAGCTCTGCCTTGTGCATGAGGGCTAAGTTCTATGGCATTGACCTGCGCTTCTTTTTTATGAGGCGTAACATCTTTCCAGTTTTTGCCTTCATCACGGGTTATATGCAGCTTACCGTCATCGGCTCCAACCCAAAGCTCGCCTTTGTTAACTGCCGATTCGGCAATATAGAAAACCGTGTTGTAGTATTCAGCGCCAGCTTGTTCATTGGTGATCGGCCCGCCATTCAGCCCCTGCTTTTCTGGCTCGTTACGGGTTAAGTCTGGGCTAATTTCCTGCCAGTTCACACCGCGATCTGTGGTTTTTAAGATCATCTGCGTGCCATAGTACACGGTGTCGGGATCATGCTTTGACACTACCACTGGGGCATTCCAGTTGGTGCGATACTTTTGATCACGTGCGTTTCGGCCAAAAACATATTCAGGGTAAGGCATAATGGGGCGTCTGAGACCAGATTCGCGATTATATTCGGTTAATGTTCCGTTAATAGTAGTGGCATAAATAAGAGTGGGGTCGTCAGGGTTAAACGCAATATGCGCACTTTCACCGCCGCCCACGGCAAATTGATCTTCAATTCCTATACCGTCACCCCAAGTTTCAGACGGGGTCGCCATGGTTGTGTTATCTTGCTGCCCGCCATAAACATAGTAAGGGTTTAAGTTGTCGGTAATTACACGATAAAACTGCGCAGTTGGCTGGTTGTAAATGCTTGACCAGGATTCACCGCCGTCGAAGGTAACGGTAGCGCCACCGTCGTTAGCGTTGATCATGTTTAAGCTATTTTCAGGGTTTATCCACATATCGTGGGTATCGCCATGGGGTAACGAAACCGTCTCAAAGGTTTTGCCGCCATCAATAGATTTGTGCAACTGCACATTCATTACATACAGGGTATTTTCGTCGTTTGGGTCAACTTTGATGTGGTTGTAGTACCACGCACGAGCTTTAAGAATATTGTCGCCGTTCATTAGCGACCACGACTTACCCGCATCGTCACTGCGATATACACCGCCTTCTTCAGCCTCGACAATAGCATACAGCCGCTTCGGGTTAGACGCGGCAATATCTACACCGACTTTACCGATAAGCGTAGGCAGTCCTTTTTCTAATTTTTCCCAGCTTTCACCGCCATCTGTTGACTTATAAAGGCCACCGCCCTCACCGCCCGATTTAATAAACCACGGTGTTCTGCCGTGATGCCACAAGCTGGCATAAAGAATTCTGGGGTTAGATGGGTCGATTGCTAAGTCAGCGGCGCCGGTATCGGCGTTCACTTTTAACACATGCTGCCATGTTTCACCGCCGTCTATGGTTTTGAATATACCGCGCGCTTCATTAGGCCCCCAAATATTGCCCTGTACTGCAGCCCAAGCTATATCGGGATTGGTGGAGTGTATACGAATTTTGGGGATTTGACCGCGTTTATCTAAACCCACCAGCTTCCAGGTTTCACCGCCGTCTGTAGATTTATAAACACCTTTTCCGTGACTAGTGGTTACACCTCGAATAGGGCCTTCACCAGTACCTACGTAAATAACGTTAGGATCTGAAGGAGCAACCGCGATAGCGCCAATACTACCTACTTTAAATGTTTTGTCGGATATGGCTTTCCACGATAAACCCGCGTTTTCGGTTTTCCAAACACCGCCACCTGCGGTGCCCATAAAATAAAGGTTGGTATTACCTTCAACCCCGGTAACCGCCACCGAACGCCCACCGCGGTAAGGTCCAATAAATCGATACTCCATTTTATCGAAAAGCTCAGGGTTAACGGTATCTTCAAGCGCGAATGCAAAATGCGAGAAACTAGAAAGCGCGCTTACGCAAATAGCAAAAGCTGCCACCATTTTCCCAGAAACCAGTCTCTGTGAAACCATAGAAAGTGCCTTGTAGTGTTTTTATTTTTAATAAGAAGAATTTCTTATACTGCGTTGTTGAGGGCGTTATGGCAAAAGTTTTGTAGGGCGTATTCTTCAATCACTTAAAGCGCTGACGATATCGACGAAATATTCAATGTCATTTCCTTCATGAAGGCGCAGTTAGAAAATAACCACAGTTGATGGAATAAGGAAACGGGCTGTCTCAAAAGGAGAGCGCTGATTCCCCCTGAACATAACGATATCAACAACCTATGAAATTTAACACGACAGTATTTAGGCATTTGCGATTAAATACCGCACAAGAAATTTCTACAATCACAACTTGAAGATAAATGACTGTCCTTCCTCTTTTATGACTAGAGTGTGTGACTCACAAAGATCCAAGTACCAACCGAAACAAGCACAATGCCACCAAATGTCTCTGCTCGCTTACCTATCAGAGTTCCCATAACACTGCCCAACATAATGCCAATAGTTACCATAGAAAAAGTGGCTATCCCAATTAACGTCGCAGCAATAGCAATGTTCACGTCAATTAGCGCGAGACTTGCACCCACTGCCATTGCGTCGATGCTTGTGCCTAACGCAGTAATACACAACAAAATAAAGGATTGTTTTTGAGACGTCGACTCTTCTTCGGCGGGTTTCAGGCTCTCGAGTACCATATGAATACCTAAACCAGAAAGAATGATTAGCGCAATCCAATGATCCCATGCTTCAACGTATGAAGACGCCGCGCGACCAATGAACCAGCCTATAAATGGGGTTGTTGCCTCTATGAGTCCGAACAAAAGGCCAATTTTGAGAGCAAAACTTAGACGAGGGCGATTGATTTTGACACCTTTGCCTATCGCTGCGGCAAACGCATCTGTTGACATAGCAAAGGCTAGCAGGATAAGAGCGAAGATACTCATAGTTTTAGAACTCCGGTCAGGCTAATTGAGTCCACGACAAATCCGCACGCCTGACCTTTAAGCGTGGACTTATCGATGGTCTCGCCAACCAAGAGGTGTTTGTACCATGGTAATGTGACCAATTATGTTGATACAAACTTTTCCATTCGAAACGGAAACAGGCTACTCCCCAACCGAGGGGCCTACGGTAATACAGCCGCTATAAACTAATCAAGTTGATTGCGACAAACTGCCCAACTTGAGATATAAATGACGGCATGTTCACGCTCTTTCGATTGCACATATTCCACCAGTAGTCATACTACTCAACTTTATTAAGTTGTCGGCAAGAAAGTATTTTTTCAGCGTTACGCTTCGCACCTCTCTCCTACTCATGGACTCCCTGAATAGGCCGTTGTCTTAGCGAGTTAACGATTTCATTGTTCATCCCTTTCCTCAGCCCGTACAATAGAGGCACTTCGTTGTTGCAGCGCCAGTGTTTCTGGCTCGCACGGTGTAATTCGACAACTCATTGCTAAAAGAGACTTTTTTATGAGAATTCTACTTTCCATTGCCTTCGCTACCATTCTTGCAGGCTGCGCTACTCTCTCTCAACTGGCGGTTTACACTGTATCTAATGCCGAGTTAGAACAAGTGCTTGATAGCCAAGTGAGTAAGCTGCAAAAGCAAACGTCACTTGCTGGTATTCCTCTTTATTTAGACGTGGAAGATATGACAGCAACCATAGGCCCAGATGGCAGAGACGTGGTTCAGCTAGGCGCTATTGCCACTGCGCGTATTAGTGCATTTGGGTTGAACTACCCTGCGAAAGTAAGTCTTGCTTTAGAAGGCACGCCTTATTACGACAGTGAAGAAAAAGCGATTTTTGTGCGCTCATTGTCTCTACTTGATAGCACAATTGATGCTGGCGGCTTTAAGGGTAATTTAGCCCCTGTAAGTGGCGAATTCATGCAGCTCATCAACGGCTATCTAGCCACTAACCCCGTTTATCGCTTAGACCCTGCGAACAAAGCAGTAAGCATGCTTTCAACGGTACCTTTACAGCTAACTGTAGAGCAAGGGCAGCTTGCACTTCGACCTAAACAATAATCATTGAAAAAACGTATTGAAGTGTCGAGATTGTTAATGGTTAAAGGTGCAAAAGTAACCTGAGCCTCGATGCTCGCAAACAGATTTTCCCATTCAGTGAAATAGGCAGGCATAGTGACAGAACGTATCAAAACACTAGATGAATTCGCAAAGCACGTAGATTACTCTTTGCTGAATACCCTTACCCCAGACCCGCAGTCGACGTGCGATGGTGACGACCATGACCCGCGCCAAGTGTTCTCAGGTCACTATGTGCCAGTTACTCCGACCCCATTAACTGCACCGACGTACGTTGCTCATAGCGAAACGCTGTTTGCCGAATTAGGCTTAGACGATAGCTTGGCAACATCTAAAGATTTCACCCAGCTGTTCTCAGGGGACATGTCGGATGTACCTGCTCCAATGAAGCCCTTCGGCTGGGCAACCGGCTACGCACTTTCTATTTACGGTACGGAGTACACACAGCAGTGCCCGTTTAGAACAGGTAACGGCTACGGCGACGGCAGAGCAATTTCTATCGTTGAAACAGTATTAAACGGCAAGCGTTGGGAAATGCAGTTAAAAGGTGCTGGTCGCACGCCTTATTGTCGCGGCGCAGACGGGCGCGCCGTATTGCGCTCAAGCGTGCGCGAATTTTTAGTGCAAGAACACATGCATGCGCTTGGCATTCCGACCTCACGTTCGCTGAGCTTGTTTATGTCTGCATCAAACACGGTAGACAGGCCGTGGTATCGCGAAGGGTCTCATTCCTATGAACCTGAAGTGATGGTAGAAAATATAACGGCTATTTCTACCCGCGTGGCGCCCTCCTTTTTGCGCGTAGGCCAAATAGAGCTTTTTGCTAGGCGAGCTCGCTGTAACGAACACAGCGAAGCGTTAAACGAACTAGAAGCCATTGTTAAGCACCTTATTGAGCGAGAGTACTCAAGTGATATTGACACAACCAGGTCGTTTGAAGAGCAAGTGGTAACGCTGGCTGCACTATTTCGAGACCGGCTAACGCGTCTTGTTTCTGGTTGGGTTCGCGTCGGTTATTGCCAGGGCAATTTTAATAGCGATAACTGCGCCGCAGGAGGCTTTACGCTGGATTATGGGCCATTCGGCTTTTGTGAGTTTTTTGAAGCAGACTACCAACCTTGGACAGGCGGCGGTCGTCACTTCTCGTTTTTAAACCAGCCCATTGCTGCGCAAAAGAACTTCGATATGTTCTGCCGCTCACTGATGCCGCTAATTGACGGAAACAGTGAACACCTCTCTAAGCTTAACGAGATCAACGACGGTTTTTCTGGCGTGATGGAACGCGCCATGGAGAGTATGTGGGCAACAAAGCTTGGCATTGCCAGCTACAACCACGACTTGCTAATTAAGCTGCTGCAATTAATGCTGCGCACAGGCGTGGACTACAATCTGTTTTTCCGAGAGCTATCGTCAATGCCTGAAGATATGGCGAGCTTGACGAAAAGCTTTTACTACCCGCCTAAAGCAGAGGTCTTGACAGAATGGGAAGCATGGCTACAAACGTGGCGTGAGCGCATTGAAAAGGACGCCGAAACACAAGGTGATGTTACAAACGCTATTGCTGCTACCGCAGAGAATATGCGCAAAGCAAACCCTAAATTCACATGGCGCGAATGGTTAATTGTGCCTGCCTATAAAGCCGCAGAGAAAGGTGACTTTACGCCAATTCACGAACTTCAGAAGATACTTACTGCGCCTTATGATGAGCAATCAAAAGAGGTAGAGAATAAGTACTACCAGCTGCGCCCACTTGAATTTTTCAGTGCTGGCGGAGTCGCGCACTACAGCTGCTCTTCGTAGAGCTTCGGTGCAAAAGACCTTTGCATTTTGTTTTAGCAAAGGTCTCCCTTGTTGCCGATATAACTACTTCAAATATACGGTTTTACCGGTTTTGGCACTTTCTCTAGCCGCATCAAGAATTTCTACTACCACCATATTGTTTTCCAGCGCAGATAGGTCATAAGGTGATATAGAAATTTCCTCGTTGATGAGTGCTTTGAAATAGTGGAAAGGGTCGTTATATGGCGCAGCTCGTTCAGGCAGGGTAAGTGTTGTTTCTTCAAAGTCGTCGTACCCTTTCGCAATGCGCATTCGGTAGTTATAACGATTGTCGGCATATACTGCGCCTGTCTCACCGTAAATTTCCATATCCTTGCGCCCTATTGGCCAGTTCCAAGACCCTTGCACAATGGCATTGGCGTTTTCATAGCCTAGAATAATGATAGATTCGTCATCTACCTGAGGGTTGTTTTCTGCTTGAAGCTGTTGAGTGATTGCCGTTACGCTCTGCGGCTTTTTCCCTTCCATCAGCCAAGTCATAAGGTTTGCACCATAGCAGCCGAAGTCGACAATCGCGCCGCCTCCGTTTTGCTTCGGATCAACAAGCCAGTCTAAAAACTCACTGTTAATGCCAAGTTTCGCTGGCCCCTTATGACCATCGCGTACTATGACTTTGCGAATGTCGCCAACTTCGTCATTCTTTATTGCTTCATACGCTTTGTGATTGGTGGGATACCACGTGGTTTCATAGTTGGTGAGTAGATGAATGTTGTGCTTTGTGGCGAGGGCTTCCATTTCCGATGCGTGTTCCATATTAATCGCAAGGGGCTTCTCAACCATAACGTGAACGCCGCGCGGCGCCGCCTTTTGCACGACTTCTAAATGCTCGTAAATGGTACCAAACGCAGCGACCGCCTGAACGTCTTGTTCAGCGAACATGGCGTCCATCGAATCATACACTTTGTCCATGGAGTAGTTGTGCTGCGTGGCATAACGCTGAGCCAGATCTTTGTTTTGCTCAACAATGCCAACAATCTCAAATTGGCCTTGCTTTTCGCTTTCGAAAATCCAATGAACATGGGTGTGGGTTAACCCAACCACACCTATTTTTAGCTTATCCGAAGCGTGTGCACTGCCAAAAGACAACGCAACCAATAGCGCACTTAAAAACCTGCCCACCGTTCTTCTCATCTTTATTCCTTTAAATGTTTTTTAGACGCTACTAAAGCGCGTCAATCGATTCGCTAGGCTCAGTAAACCACACAGGGCCATCTTCGGTCATATAAAAGTGATCTTCTAAGCGAATACCGAACTCGTTTGGTACTACGATCATAGGTTCGTTACTAAAACACATACCAGATGCTAGCGGGTGAGGATTGTCTTTCACCAAATAAGGCCATTCGTGAATATCCATACCAATGCCGTGCCCGGTTCGATGAGGCAAACCTGGTAAGTTATAGTCTGGTCCTAAGCCATCTTTTGCTAAGCTGTCTCGCGCAGCTTTATCCACATCGCCACAGGGGACACCAACTTTTGCAGCGTTAAATGCGGCAAGCTGCGCGCGCTTTTCGCTTTCCCATAATGCTCGTTGCTTATCGGTTGGCTCACCAAAACAATAGGTTCTCGTGATATCAGAGAGGTAGCCATGCACCTTACAGCCAGTATCAATCAATACTAAGTCGTTCTTCTTTAGTACTTGAGGGTCTTTAACGCCGTGGGGAAACGAGGTGGCTTTTCCAAAAAGTACAATGCAAAAATAGTTACCAGCGGCCCCCACTTTCTTATGTGCATCGTTAATAAATGCTTCAACTTCTGTCGTGGTAATGCCTTCATAAAGCATACTGGCAGTCGCTTTGTGCACAGCTAGGGTCATGTCCATAGCGCGTTGAATAAGCGCGAGTTCACTTTCAGATTTGTGCATGCGACAGTGTGCTGTTACCTCTGCACCATTGATAATTTGCCAAGATTGGCCAAGCATCTTGTTCAAACCATCTACGATAAAAAACTGGGTCGACTCATCCACACCCAGTTTATCGCCTCCAGCGGTGTTCAGTTTATCTAGCATAGCTATGACAAGCGCATATGGGCTCTCGTGCTCTTGCCAGCCAATTATGTCGCCTTCCACTAATTTGCGTTCGTTTAAAGAGTCGATTTCAAAGGTAGGAGCTAGATATACAAGGTCACCTTTTGCAGGCAAGAGCGCACCGACTAAACGCTCACTGGCGTACCACTGCATACCTGTAAAATACGCTAAGTTAGTACCAGCGTTTAAGTAAAGCGCACCAATGCCATTTTCCTGCATATAATGCTGCGTCTTGGCAATTCGGGCTTCGTATTCAGAGAGCTCTATGGGGCGCAGATCGCCTGTCATGTTGACAAGGCTATCTAAAGCCTGCTGTGGTGTTTTTGTGCCTATTATTTTGCCCATTTTTTTCGTCCCTACACTGGCGCAAGGCTGATTGTCTATTTGAATGGTCATCAGCCCGCCTTAACTATGAATTTATTAAAACGGGCTCACTGTACAACATTCAATAGGAATGTCGAGATAAGCAGAGGTGGCTAGACCTTTTGTACTGCGTACTAAAAGTTAAACACTCTCTTATGATTTGCAGCGCTTTAAAGCGCACTTTTCCACGCGGCCTCTGGCAACAAGTACAAGCCTTTTTCGCTTTTTGCACCTTCATTCACGATATAGCCGATGCCCGCAGCCATGACGGCCAAGGTTACGTCGAAGGCATTAATGCTGTCACCATAGCCCGCAGTTAAGTTAAACATAGAGCCATCGGCTAGAAGATACAGAGTTTTATCGCCCAGTTTATAGGCATTTACATAAGGCATTGGCTCACTGTGAGTAGCATTGTTTTTAAGGTAAGGCACATCAATTTCTTGGGCTACATGGCCTACGTTTAAAATAAACGTTCCGTCTTTCATGTTGTCTAGATGACTCGAATTCACCACGCCATACGCGCCAGTTGCAGTGGCAATAACATCAGCCTGGCTAGCAGCTTCATTTAAATCAACCACTGGCCAGCCGTCGTATTTCGCTTGAAGTGCTCTTGCTGGATCAAGTTCTGCAACTTGAACCTGTGCCCCGAACGCTTTAGCCGAGGCGGCAACGCCCTGCCCTACCAAACCATAACCAATAACAACCACTACTTTTTCGTGCAGGGTTAGATGAGTGGTTTGGAAGAAGGTTTGCCATGCGCTTAAACCCACCATGTGCCTGTTGTGAAGCCCTTCTTTTACTGGTAAATCATCCCAGTTAAATATTGGATAGTTTGGCGCCATACCATTTAAACGGTTAATGCCAGAGCCCGTTGCTTCTAAGCCCGATACAATGCTCGGTACTGGTTTATTTGCTTTTATATTTTCGTGAAGTCGAGTTGTCAGATCAGCGCCCATTTCACACAAATGGGTAGGCTGCCACGCCAGCGCTTTATCGAATGACTCAGACCAGTCAGCCTCGCTCATATCACGCCATGCATGGGCCGTTGCGCCTTTATCAACAAGGTAAGACACCACGTCATCTTGCACTGTAGTGGGGTTGCACGTGGTAAGAAAAATGTCGCATCCTCGTGAAAGTAGCCCTTCAACCAAAGGCGCCATTTTCAAATCTAAATGCATGTTGCAAGCAAGTTTAACGTTCGACAGATCGGGAAGTGATGCAATGGCATTACGAGTGCGCGGCATATGAAGGCTAGCCCACGCCAACTCTGCTTGAAAATCTTGATACATGAAAAGGATACTCTGAGAAAATGAAAAGCAGAATCATACGTGAGAATGCTGTATTTATAAATCAGCTAGATACTTCCCTTTATTTCTCCTCTTGGTTATTTCCTCTTATTCTGAATCTTCCTCCCAAAGCACCACTTTTTGTTTCGACCTTTTGCTTTCGCTAGGTACAAGGCTTGGTCTGACTGTTTAATGAGAACATTAATATCCTCTTCGCCTGGCGAGGTTCCTGCCACACCTATACTTACTGTCACTCGTATGAATTTGTTAATGTCGTGGGTGAAAAGGTGTACGCGGAGATTCTCGGCAATTTGCTTGGCGTAATGCACCCGAGTATTGGGCAAAAATACCAAAAACTCTTCGCCGCCCCAGCGAAAGGTAATGTCAGAGCCCCTAACTTGCCCTTTAATTTCTTCAGCGACTTTTTTCAGCACCTTGTCACCCATGTCGTGACCATATTTATCGTTGATACCTTTAAACCAATCAATATCAATGAGCATAACCGACATGAACTTATTACTGCGCTTTCCCATCTCCCAAATAGGATAAACCAAGTCTTCAAAAGCTCGCCGATTATAAAGCGACGTAAGTGGATCGAGCCTTGCGTCACGCTCGGCGTTTCTGCGCGCTTGCTGTACTTGTTTGTAGTTAAATGCCAGTGAGATAGATAGCAAAGACATTTCCAACACCATACCGATTTCAATGCCTCTAAATGCCCATTTCGAGTATGGAATAAGCCCCCATGTGGCTAGACTCGACACCATCGCACCGCCGGTTCCGCATAAAATGGCTGGAAGGAAAAATTTAGCTAATGTGTCGCCATTACGGTAGGCAAAAATTCCTATCAACAACATCCAAATCGCTATTGTTGTTAAAACGGCAAGCTGCGACATCACCGCGAAAGAGCGACTTCCAATCAACACAATGATGACAGCGAGTGCGCCCAATGCGCCATAGATATACTTCCTACACCGATAGAGCGTTGGTAGATAGAGTTGGGTATTAAGAAACTCGATGGTGAATCTTACCGCACTGAACAAATACAAAAACATTAGCGCGGGCAAAAGCCACTGTTGAAGGAATATCGATTCTGACCAAAGCCACCAGAAACCATGACCGGTATAAGTGAAGTTAAATAGCAAAAACGAGAGAAGGTATAAGGAATAAAGCAGGTAGCGCCGTTCTTTGAGATAGGAGTATAGAACCAAGTTGTAGACCAATAAAATAACGAGTGCGCCGTACAACGCGCCATAAAAATACGCATTTTCCGTTGTCTTGTTTTTAGCAACTACTGGTGGCCCTACGTATATGGGGATCGTCATAGGATCTTCTGAGGAAAATCTAAAAACCACCAGCGTTTCAGGTTGGGTAAATCGATAGAATACGGAAGGCATTCTTGCGTCTTCAAAGCGAGCACTATGCACCTGATTATCACCAAGTTTTACATGACGCTTTCTTTGACCGTTTTCGAAAAAATAGAGGTCGATATCGTCTAGCCACGCATTATCTATTTCTATTTTCAGAGGAAGAAAAGGTACGTTTATTGGGCTATTATTAGCAATACGAGTAACAAGAACACCATATGTATCTAATTCAACAGCCAACACACCCCAAACCGTGTTACCAGTGAACCCATAACTAACGCGCCCATTAGTATTTTTTATAAGTGTATTCTGCTGATATTTAGTCAGGATGTCTTCAGCAGTAAGCTGACTACCTTCCTCGTAATACATCCACAGCTTGTCGTTAACTAACTGCATTTTATCTAAAGACGCAGTACTTTTAGCGTAAGCGTGAGAGAGCCCGCCCCACAAGCAATTAACTATTACAAAACCAATAAATAAAAGAAGTGCTTTCATACATCAATTCTTTTGAATAGGGGCTTTTGAACACAGGGCTAGCTTTTGTATCGGCACCCCTTTCTTATATAAATATTAAGTTACGCTTATCAAAACCGTTTGTGAATAGGTTAAATTCATCAATATTCTACAAATGCGTTTTTGTGTTGTTTCGTTTCCACATGTAAAGGCTTACGTATCTTTTATGCTTAGTTTTATTACCAGCACGCTGATTCCTGTTTTGATCCTTCTGTTAATGGGATGGCTATTTTTTCGCATTAAATGGCTCAATGAAGGGTTTATAGAAGCTGGATCTAAACTGGTATTTAACGTTGCGCTCCCTGCGCTGTTATTTTTATCGATAGCGCGAGCAGACTTTTCTAAAGCCGCCAACCTATCGCTGATAGGCGTTGGGGTTATGGGCACGCTCATTGTTTTTGCCGCTCTGATGATTACCTCTCATCTGACCGTACATCCGTACAAAGCCAGAGGTGTGGTTGTACAAGGCGGTTTCAGAGCCAATATGGGCATTATTGGCCTTGCTTATTGTGCCAATACCTATGGGCAAGAAGGGCTTGCTGTAGCCTCGGTCTATATGGGGTGTATTACTATATTGTTTAACGTATTGTCTGTCTTTGTTCTTAATTTTTATCAAGGCACGTCGCGTTCTTTATTGGGTCAAGTTACTGGCATGGCGAAAAACCCGCTAATTCTTTCTATCGCGGCAGCGCTCCCCTTCTCTTACTTCGAATGGCAATTGCCCACCACCTTGATAAAAACCGGTGAATACTTTGCGCAGCTAACACTGCCACTTGCACTTATTTGTACTGGTGCTTCCCTACAGTTCCGCTCATTCTCCAGTGACTGGTTTAACATTGTGCTTAGCACAACCAGTAAATGCGTGGTTTATCCCACCATATTAGTCGCGTTTGCCTATGCTTTTGGATTTAGAGGTATGGAACTGGGCATTGTTCTTCTTCTCGCCATTTCACCTACTGCTGCAGCAAGCTATGTCATGGTTAGAAACTTAGGCGGTGATTATCGTTTGGCGGCAAGTATCATCGCAGTGAGCACATTGGCATCTCTGCCTATTACCGCCCTCGCCTTTGGAATATTAAGTAAACTACAGCTGGTGTGATGAAAATACGTCTTTGTTAAGCGCATTTTAAGTTTATAAACAGTGAAGAGTGAAGCTATTGATGTGTTGTTAGACGGTATTGGAAACTAAAAGCGCCGGGTAACTCGACGTTAACCCGGCGAAAAAGGCGTAACAGACGTCGCCCTAATCTGCTTCGATCTCACCCTCTTCAATGGCCACAACGCGACGTGCTTCAACGTAGGTTTTAATAGCCCAAAGTGTCTCTTGGTCTAAGATAGGATCGGTTTGACCTTCAGGAATACCGCCAAGTGCAGGCATGCCTTTCGCCGAGCCAAAACGCAAGCGCTCAACGAACCATTCGTCGTCTTCAAAACTTTCTGGGTCGAGTTCACGAAGGTCTGGGTTTATTCCACCAGACTGCGCGTGCAAGCCGTGACAACCTGCACAGTTATTTGCATAAGCTGACTCACCAAACTTGATGACCTTCGTTTTGGTTTCTTCATCAAGGCTTCGATATGGGTTTTCAAACACCCAGCCATTTTCAGACTCATCGCCATCAGTGATTGGCGGCATAGCTGAGCTATCTGCTCCTTGAGGGATAACATTTCCATGTGCAAGCACGTGGCCAGACAAGCCAGTTACCACGAGTGCCGCAAACAACATCGATATTTTTGTTTTCATAATTCATACATCCTCAAAAGACTATGAATTAAGTATACGTACGAGGAAATAAGGGGTAACTCTACTTTGGTTTTGAAAGGCTCCTCCTTTGGTAGGAGGCCACAATGATAGCCACTGAAAGCGCAAGCTTTACAATAGCTGCTTCAACGTTAGTGCTAAAGTCAGAGTCGAAATAACGCCCATAAGAATGTGAAGACTTACCTTGCCAACAGGTAAATGAATAGGTGAAGAAAAAAAGGCCAGCGCACGTAGGCGCTGGCCATGTATTAATCACTGTCTACTGCTCAGCTAAGGTTAGTTTTTTGCCACCTGCTGATAGCGCTTAGGCAATTTAAACGTCCACACGGTGCCGCCTTGGTTGAAGTGCTTCACGCGTTTTGCAACTTCACCGCCCCATAATGGCACTGCGCCGCCCCATCCAGATAGTACAGAGATGTACTGCTCACCATCCATCTCCCATGTCACTGGAGAGCCAACAATACCTGAGCCAGTTTGGAACTTGTAAACCATTTCGCCGGTTTTGTCGTCAAAGGCCATCAGATAACCTTCAGGGTTACCGGTCCAAACCAAACCACCACCTGTGGTTAACACGCCGCCCCAAAGTGGAGAGAAGTTGTTGTAGCGCCAAACGGTTTTACCTGTTTTAGGGTCAATCGCTTTAAGTACGCCGATAAAGTCCTCATTCACTGATTTGATGGTGAAACCCGCACCAAGGTACGCTGCACCTTTTTTGTAAGAGGTAGGCTCGTTCCAGATATCCATTTCCCATTCGTTTGAAGGCACATAGAAGAGTTCAGTATCCTTTGAATAGGCCATTGGCATCCAGTTTTTACCGCCTAAGAACGCAGGGCGAGCAACAACCTGTGCGCCTTGTTTACCATCAGCTGATTGCGCTGGGCTTCCTGGGCGATTTTCTTCAATGTAGATAGGTCGACCTTTTTCATCTAGCCCCTTTGCCCAGTTTAATTTATCAACGAACGGGAAGCCGCGAATGAAGTCACCGTTTTCGCGGTTAAGGACGTAGAAAAAGCCGTTTCTGTCGGCGGTTGCCGCCGCTTTCACTGTCTTGCCGTTTTCCTGGTAATCAAACGAGATAAGCTCGTTTACGCCATCGAAGTCCCAGCCATCGTGCGGCGTGGTTTGGAAGTGCCACACAATTTTTCCTGTATTAGGGTCGATAGCTAAGCGCGACGACGAGAAGTAGTTATCGCCCGGACGTAGGTGAGAGTTCCACGGTGCAGGGTTGCCCGTACCGAAAAATAGCAAGCCTGTATCTGTGTCGTAAGTACCACCTAACCACGTTGCTGCACCACCGGTTTTCCATAAATCAGCAGGCCATGTTTTACCTGGCGCGCCACCTGAAATACCATTTTCGGTTTTCTTACCGTCTTTCCATAAGTACCCCATGTGCCCTTCAACGGTAGGTCTAACCCATAGCTGTTTGCCAGACTTCGCGTCGTAAGCATACACTTTACCGACGATACCGAATTCACCACCGGAAATCCCTGTAATGACTTTTCCGTCAACTACAATAGGCGCTGCAGTAATGGCGTAGCCCGCTCGATAGTCTTCAACCTTTTTCTTCCAAACGGTTTTGCCCGTGTCTTTATCCAGTGCTACTAACTTGGCATCCAAGGTGCCAAATATGACCAGATTATCGTAAAGCGCAACGCCACGGTTTATCACGTCACAGCAAGGCATAATGCCGTCTGGCAAACGCGCTTCATATTGCCATAGCTCTTCACCAGTTCTCGCATCGATGGCCCACACACGAGAGTAAGATCCGGTTACATACATCACACCATCTTTTACCAGAGGCTGCGATTCTTGACCCCGCTGCTTTTCACCACCTAATGAAAACGCCCACACAGGACGTACTTCTTCTACTGTATCGCGGTTAATGGCGGTTAACGGGCTATAGCGCTGAGCTTTCAAGCCCATTCCATACGTCACTACGTCGTCAGTGGTAACGTGGTCATTTTGAATATCTTTGTCGGTGACAACAGCATGGACAGGAGTTAACGCACTTGCACAAACCAGCATAGATAGGGCAAGTTTTTTAATTGGCATATTATTATTCATAACGGTTCCTAGTTGCATGTAGGCCATAAATGGTCTGTTTCAGACTATTCGTTAGGATTAGCATAGCTAGGGGGGATGTCGATGCCTATGCAACAGCGGAGTGATTTGACTCCTCCTTTAGGAGGAGGAATGAAGGGCTATTTTCCCTTTTGTTTAACACCTTTACGCTTTCACGTCTTTTTAAACTAATGCGTGACTGATAACGGCGCTAGAGGTAAGAAGGCAATTGGCCATAGAGTTATTGCCTAATGTACTATCGCTCTGAACGCTATTGGTCACATGCTTTTATACTGAATTATCTTATTCTGAACTTTCATTCCCCGCAAAATAAGGCGGCATCTCATAAATAGTTTTGTATTTCTCAAATAACCGTTGCATATCACCCTCTACCACCATTCGCGTAATTACATCACCAATTTCATAGCCTAGTGCGCGATAATTAGTATGAACAGCAAGTCCTATGTCCCACTTTTGCTTTCCAATAAGCGGAAACGCGTTGCTTGCAAGGCGATATTGCTCATTATCAACAAACTGACTGAGGTAGGATATTTGCGAGCGCAATCCCATTACCGCTTCGACGGTTCCTGCTTTCATTGCGTCAATCGCTTCTGCGTTTGAACCATAGTGCGATGTTTTTTCTCGCAATCGGCCGCCAAACGCTGACGTTAAGTAAAAGTGGGGAATGCTGTCTATTTCCGCCCCAATCGTGTGATACTGAAACATGCCCATGGTTTCCACTTCGGGCAAGGTTTGCGTGTTGTGAATGATTTGCCAGCTTTCACGCTGATAAGGGGCAAACATATGAACAAGCTCATTAACCAACAAGCCCACGTCGTCACGTTTTTGAGAAAAGCTTGGGTCGTAAGGTGCGCGCATCATCACATCAGCCTTAATGCGATGAATTATATGGCCCTTCCATAGGTAATTTCTGAAATCGTCCTCTGTCGTTTCACCTGGTGTCATCCATATCAGTTCTAGCTCAACACCAAGGGCGCTCGCGATTTCACGGGCGATATCAATATCAATACCTGTGGGGTTGTCGTTTTCAATAAATGAAAATGGAGGATAGTCGGTGTACACCGCAATTCTAATTAAACCGCTGTCTTTAATATCGTCTAACGATCTTGCTTCCCCGAACGCAGAAAGCGCAGAACCCGTTATCAGGCAGAGTAAAATGAAAATAACTCGAAAAGGTTTAACTAACTGCACAGCTTACCCACTTATTTAATCGAACTTCTTAAGCATACTAAGGGGTTAGCGTGATTTTACTAATGCTACTTTAGCGCCATAGCATTCCTCCTTTAGGAGGATGTTCTTCGGGAAAATTGCCATATACCCTTATGTCAGACAAACAGATATCAGCAAAAGCATGCAGCTGAGCTCGGGGTGGTATATGGCAAAGGGTGTAAAAAGCACGGTTGAAAGACGATTAACCGGTAAGCGTTATCAAAAGTGTGTAGCGTCACTTTTTTGCTGCGTTCTGTTGTCGTTTTTAAACAGCGCGCTCGCGTTTAATGAAGCGCAACCTTCACATACTCAACAAGCTGCACCACAGGCCTCTTTTGCCACTATTGTGGTCATTTACATAAAAGTTGCGGGCACATCTCCACCAGGCACACCAGACTATTTAAAGTCCCCCAGCAATGAAGGGACAGCTGGCGCAAGTGTGGCGATAGAGGATGCCAATATCACGGGAAAATTTCTTGGTTATCAGTTTGAGTTAACTGAAATCAGTGTGCCTTCTATCGGCGAACTGCAAGCTTCTTTAGCTAAAACACACCAGCACTCTAGTTCAAGTGCTAACGCAAATCACAAAGAAATAAGCAGCAATCAGCAAGGCGATATTGCACCTGTTGTACTGCTGGATATGCAAAGCAGTGATGAGGTAATGGCTGCCTCAATTGAGCAGTTGATTGCCACTATTCAAAACACGCTTCCTAATGCCGTATTTTTTAACGTAGCTAATAGCGATGATTTACTTAGACAAAATTCATGTCGCCTGCCCTTGTTTCATACGATCCCCAGTTATCAGATGAAAGCCGACGCGCTAGCCCAGTGGTTTCGCACTAAGCGTATTGACGAGATATTTGCAGTTTACGGAAAAACCGCTGACGATGCTGCATACCTAGCCGCGTTCAAACGCAGCGCTAAGAAATTCAAGCTTTCACTTGTTGACACTAAACAGTGGCAGGACAGTTTTGATTTACGCAGGGCTGCCTTTGCTGAAATTCCTCAATTTACGCGAACAACAGAAACCTATCAGGCTGTTTTTACCGCCGATAGCGCGGCGCAATTCGCGTATAGCCTACCCTTTAACACCTATTATCCCGTACCTGTGGTAGGCGCTGCCGGCCTAAAAGCACTAGGTTGGCACTTTACCCACGAACAATGGGGCGCCCGTCAGCTTCAAAGCCGTTTTAACGATACGTTTAACAGACACATGAATGAAGTCGACTTCGCCGCGTATCTTGCGGTAACGGCGGTGGCAAATGCTGCGCAGCAGGGAAGCAATTTAACGCAGCAGGGAATATTTAAAACCTTGCTTAGCGACCACTACACGCTGGGTGCCTATAAAGGTCGCCCTCTTTCTATTCGCCCCTACACCCACCAATTTCGTCAGCCTATTGCGCTGGCCCACGAAGACGCACTGGTGACTCATGCGCCCCTTGAAGGCTTTCTGCACCAAACCAACGAACTGGACACATTAGGCGCAACACACACTACCTGTAAGGACAAGTTATGAGCTATCGCTTTGCACTCTTGCTTGGCAGTTTAATGGCAAGCTTTGCCTTTGCACTTCCTCAAGCCTTTGCACTTCCTCAAGCGTATGTCACTAACGAAAAAGACAACACGCTATCTGTCATTGATATGACGACATTTGATGTGATTGAAACTATCGAGGTTGGAGAGCGCCCCCGAGGGTTTATTTTAAGTGCAGACCAGTCCCACGCGTATATCTGTGCCTCTGATGCTGATCGCATTCAAATTATGGATTTGTCTACCCATTCCATAGTGGGCGATCTTCCCTCAGGTGCAGATCCTGAAACCATAGCATTACATCCTAACGGCACCACTATTTACACAGCTAATGAAGACGATGCCCTTCTTACTGTTATCGACATTCCAACGGCTCAGGTCATTTCTCAGATAGATGTGGGCGTAGAGCCTGAGGGGCTGGCTGTGAGTCACGATGGCAGCATGATGGTCGTCACATCAGAAACCACTAACATGGTGCACTGGATAGATACCAAAACGCATGAAAATATTGCAAATAGCTTGGTTGACGCAAGACCCAGAGATGCTCACTTTACCAGAGATGACAAGTACCTTTGGGTAAGCTCGGAAATAGGTGGCACCGTCAGTATTTTCGATACTGCTACTAAGCAAAAAGTGAAAACCCTTTCCTTTGCCATTAAAGGTGTTTATCGCGACAAGATTCAGCCAGTGGGTATTGTGCTTATGAAAGATAAGCCCTACGCCTTCGTGGCGCTTGGCCCAGCGAATCGCATAGCGGTCATCAATACCGATACCTTTGAAGTGGAAGACTACATTTTGGTTGGGCGACGAGTGTGGCAATTAGCGTTTAATCAAGATCAGTCTTTATTGCTGACCACTAACGGTGTAAGCGGTGATATTTCTGTCATCAATACCCACACGTTAAACGTAGAGCATACGGTAAAAGTGGGGCGTTACCCTTGGGGCGTGGCGGTTAAATGGAAATAGCGGTTCAAGCGGTTTCACATCAGTACGGCGGTCACCACGCGCTGGACAATATATACCTTTGCCTAAAACCTGGCTTAACCATGCTGCTTGGGCCAAATGGCGCAGGCAAAAGTACCTTATTTGCGCTTATTACGGGTCTTCAAAAACTCACGCAAGGCAGTATTACCTTTGATGGTGCTACCCTGTCTCAATCTCGCACAAGTATTATGGCGAAAATGGGCGTGGTATTTCAGCAAAGTACCTTAGATATCGACTTATCAGTAAAACAAAATTTGTCCTACTTTGCTTCGCTCCACGGCATAAGTACCGCTAGCGCGCTATCTCATATTCAAGGCCTGCTCGACGAGCTTGATCTTACGACCAAGCTCAACACAAAAATTCGCAACTTAAATGGCGGGCACAGACGTCGGGTCGAGTTAGCTCGCTGCCTTATTCACAAGCCATCCTTGCTGCTATTAGACGAGCCTACCGTTGGCTTAGACATAGAATCCCGTCATCTTATTTTGCGGGTAGTACAAGCACTCGCTCATTCGCAAAACGTAAGTGTACTGTGGGCCACGCATTTATTTGAAGAAGTGAAGCCCAACAACAACTTGATAGTCTTATCGAAAGGACGTGTGTTAGCCCACGACCAATGTGAAGCCTTGTTAGCCAAGTATCATCAACAGGATATTGAGCACCTTTGGCAGCATTTGATGCAGGAAGGCTCCTGATGTATTGGCGCTGTTTTGTGGGCGTACTTACCCGAGAGATGCTAAAGTTCTGGCAGCAACGTACACGCCTGTTAAGTGCATTGGTGCGCCCGCTGCTTTGGCTATTTGTTTTTGCTGCAGGCTTTCGTTCGGCCCTGGGTCTTTCAATGACCGAGCCTTACGAGAGTTATATTTTGTACGAAGAGTACATTGTACCTGGGCTTGCCGCCATGATTGTGCTTTTTAATAGTATGCAAAGTTCATTGTCCATGGTGTACGACAGAGAAATGGGCAGCATGAAAGTACTGCTGTTAAGCCCGGTTCCCCGCCCTTTTCTGCTAGGCAGCAAGCTTATAGCCAACACCTTGGTAAGCGCTATTCAGGTGTATATATTCTTTGCCTTTGCGCTTTTACTGGATGTACGCCTATCTGCGTTGGGATACGTTTATGCGTTGCCTGTTATTGCGCTACTGTCATTGTTTTTAGGTTCGTTAGGATTATTACTGGCAAACTATATTAAGCAGCTAGAGAACTTTGCCGGGGTAATGAATTTTGTCATTTTCCCGTTGTTCTTTCTATCAAGCGCCCTATACCCGCTTTGGAAAATGCGTGAGGCCAGCGAATGGCTGTATCAAATTTGTGCCTTTAACCCCTTTAGTAGCGGCGTAGAATTACTGCGATTTGCGCTCTATGAAAAACTCGAACACAACGCGCTTACCGTTGTACTTTGTCTTACGGCTATCACTTTTATTTTCGCTGTGAGAAGCTTTCGCCCCAAAGCCTCAAAAGGGCGCTTCTCGTGATAAAAGCAAACCTAGTCTGGGCTGACGAAAGCAATAAAGTTGGAACGTTAGAAGATAGTGACTGCTTACTTATTTTAACTACACCCGAGTTATTAGCGAGCCAACTATTTCACTTTTCAAAACCCGCTAAGACATACATTGAGCAGGTTTTTGACGATGAAGGTTTTGCAGGAAATAAAGGCCAATGTGTATTAGTACAAGGCCTTAAGGCGTTTAAAACAAGTTACATCTCAGACACTGAAAACAGCGGAAAAAACAAAATTAGCCAACAATTAGCTGAAGTAAAACGGGTGCTGTTTTATGGTGTCGATTTTACGTTTTTTGAAGCGTCAGATGCACCCAACGTCTCTAGCCGTGCCTCGACTTTATCTAAAACTAATGACCCTTCCATGGTTAACCGCTCAAGCTACGCTAGCGATTCAAACTCCGCGTTTTATTCGAAAAGCACTAGTGAATTGAAGCAAACTAACGCGCCAGCATTTCGCTACTTAGAACAGCAGTTCGATGCATTGTTTAAAAAACTTAAAAGCGTGTCGGTAACCTTGGAAAAACTGTCGTTTATGGCGCTTTCTACCACTGAAACAGCAAGCAATGACCCTGTTAACACCATTGCAAGCCACTCACCATTTCTGAGTGCGCTACTTAGAAGCTATTTCAAGCATGGCTATCACTTTAAAGGCTATAAAACGAATAATCGTTCGGTTTCCAACTGTCAGCCTCTCAATGACAACAACAACGCAAATAGTGTTGAAAAAAACGACGCAAATAATGAAGCAATTAATCAAGCAATTGATATTAGGGGCACGCTGTCTCTTGCATTAGATGCCAAGCATTTTACTAACGCGCAAAAGCGTCTCGTTTCACACACTATCCGCTATGAATCAGCCCTGAATGCCGCGATGACGTGGGCTAAAGATCTCGCCCACATGCCAGCCAACTTATGTACGCCAGATTATCTGGCCGAACAAGCTCTGCATCTGGCGCAAACCTTTAATACGGTGTCTTGCGATATCCTCAATGAAAGTGCGCTAAAGCAGTTAGGCATGAACGGGTATTTAGCGGTAAATGCAGGTTCACAGTTTGCTGCCACCATGCCTATTCTTCGCTATACAGCCAAAGGTTTAGAGAATTCACCGCCAGTAGTGTTAATTGGCAAAGGTGTAACGTTTGACAGCGGCGGCATAACGTTAAAACGCAGCCCTGATATGCGCCATATGATTTACGACATGGCAGGCGCTGGCTGTGTATTGGGCGTCATTCAGGCGGTTGCCACACTGGGGTTAAATATAAATATTATTGGTATTGTGGCGAGCGCCGATAATGCAATTGATGGCAAAGCCTATCGCCCGGGTGACATTATTACTATGCACTCAGGAAAAACCGTGGAAGTCATGAGCACCGATGCAGAAGGGCGTATGCTTATGGCCGATGCAATCAGCTACGCGAAACAGTTCTCCCCCTCGGTTATTATTGATATTGCAACCTTAACCGGCGCGGCTATTAGCGCACTGGGGCACAAAGCCACTGCGCTTTTTAGCAACGCTCCAGCGCTTGAAAGTACGTTAGTTGAAGCGGGTGAACTGGCTAACGACAGGTGCTGGCCTTTCCCACTTTGGCCAGAATATCAAGACGCCATTACCTCTCAGCACGCGGATATGATGAATACGGGTATAAACTCTCCCGGTGCTATTTCGGCAGGCTGCTTTCTCTCTCGCTTTGCTGACGGCACGCCGTGGGCTCACCTCGATGTGGCAGGAACCGCTTTTACCTACACCAAATCGTTATCGGCGACCGGCCGCCCTATCCCTTTGCTGTTATCTTACTTAAGCAGCTGCGCTATCAAAAATAATCAATAAATCATCAAAATTCATGACAGTTCTCCTCCCTTAGGAGGATATCTGTTAACACATATTCAACATATACTCAGTCATGCGTTTAATCATAAAGAAGAGGAACAATTATGTGGACTAAACCCCAATACACAGAAATGCGCCTTGGTTTTGAAGTAACTCTTTACATCAATAACCGCTAGGCAACGCCCTCTGGGATGATGAACAAAAAGGCTGCCGACGCAGCCTTTTTTTACTTGTAGTATGGAGTTGTTATGCACGTATTGATTCTTGGTGCTGCCGCCGGGGGTGGATTTCCGCAATGGAACTGCCACTGCCCAAATTGTAAGGGTTTACGCGAAGGTAAAATAAAGGCGAAAGGCAGAACACAGTCGAGCATTGCTGTCAGTAGTGATGGTAAAAATTGGGTTCTCATTAATGCCTCCCCCGATTTAAGGGAGCAGATAAATAGCCACCCGCAGCTGTGGCCCGACGCCCATGTGTCTCGCGGCACACGCATAAGCGCAATTGTGCTTACCGACAGTCAAATAGACCATACTACAGGCCTGCTAACATTGCGCGAAGGCTTACCCCTTCCCGTTTATTGTACCGATGTTGTGGCCGAAGACCTAACCACCAGCTTCCCGCTTTTTACCGTATTAAAACACTGGCACGGCGGACTACAGCAGCATTCAATTAATACCGACTATCATCAACGCTTTGTACCAAAAGGGGCAGAAGGCCTGACTTTCCAACCTGTGGTATTAGAGTCTAACGCGCCCCCTTACTCGACGTATCGCGACAACATTGTGCCGGGCAACAATATCGGCCTGAAGATAACTGACGACACCACGGGCAACGTGCTTTTTTACGCGCCGGGATGCATGCAGGCAAACGACACAGTAAAACAGGTGATGCGCGAATCTCACTGCGTGCTATTTGACGGTACGCTGTGGGCCAATGAAGAAATGATAGATCACGGCTTTAGCAACAAGCTGGGCACAGATATGGGACACATGCCGGTTAATGGAAAGGGCGGAGCCATTGCGCTGCTAAATGAATTTAACGTTGAGCGTAAAGTGCTTATTCATATCAACAACACAAATCGCGTGCTTGACGAAGACTCCAGTGCTTATCACAGCCTGTGCGAGCAAGGCATTGAATTGGCTTACGACGGTATGGAAATTGAGGTGTAGTAATGACAGAACACGCATGGTCTAGACAAGAATTCGAACAAAAACTGAGAGAAAAAGGCGCTTACTACCATATTCATCACCCGTTTCATAAACGCATGAATGAAGGACACTGCAGCGTTGATGAGATTCAGGGTTGGGTGGCCAACCGACTGTATTATCAAATGGCGATACCGGTTAAAGACGCGGCAATTTTAGCGAATTGCGAAGATCAATCGGTACGCAGAACTTGGATCCAACGAATTATCGATCACGATGGACGGGAAGGTGAAGACGGACTGGGCGGCATAGAAGCCTGGTTGCGGTTAGGCGAAGCGGTAGGCTTGAACCGCAGTGAATTACTTGATGAAACCCACCTGTTGCCAGCGGTTAAATTTGCAGTAAATGCCTATGTGAATTTTGCCCGCCGTGCGTCGTGGGAAGAGGCTGCCTGCTCATCGTTAACTGAAATGTTCGCCCCTGAAATACATCAAAGCCGATTAGATACCTGGCCTGGGCACTATACATGGATTGATAGTGAAGGCTTTACCTACTTTCAAATGCGGTTAAGTCAGGCGCGCCGTGATGTAGAGCATGGCCTGCAGATTACCCTTGACCACTTTGTTACCCGACAACAGCAAGAACATGCGCTCAATATACTGCAGTTCAAAATTGATATTTTGTGGAGCATTGCTGATGCCATTTGCTTTGCCTATGAATATAAGAGAAAGCCGTTTGATGGTATTGCCGACCAACGGGTGTGCCATATAGGGAGGTTTTAATGATGTCGAATTTACAATCGCAAACCGAACACCACTTAGATGCTGATAGCACCGGTGCTGATAACGTGGAAGATAACATTGAAAATAGCAGCAGTCACAACAACGAGGGTGGCCGCAAAAGAGACAAAACAGCTTCTTTAAATCCGCTTTTTCGCATGCAGTACGAGAAAGCTCAGGGTTGTTATGTGTTGTTGTTCCCCGAAGGAATGATCAAACTTAACCCTTCTGCGGCAGAAATTCTTAAGCGTGTGGATGGCACCAATACGGAAAATGCCATTTGTGCTGAACTTCGTCAGGCGTTCCCTGATGCACCTGATGATTTAGAAGAAGATGTTCATGCATTTCTGGTTCATGCCGAGCAAAAGAAGTGGATCCGCTATGACGAATAATACAGACGTTGATTTACAAACCGACGTACCAAATACCATAACGCCACCGCTATGGCTCCTAGCCGAAATTACTTATCAGTGCCCATTGCATTGCCCCTATTGCTCAAACCCAGTAAACATGGAAGAAACATTTAATGAGCTCTCTACTGAGCATTGGGAGCGTGTACTGCGTGAAGCGCGGGAAGTGGGCGCCGTGCAGTTGGGCTTTTCTGGCGGAGAGCCATTGCTTCGAAAGGACTTAGAGCACTTAGTCGCTTATGCGCGGGCTTTGGGTTTTTACACCAACTTGATCACCTCTGGTATTGGCATGACAGAAAAACGTATTGCCAAACTCAAAGAAGCCGGCCTTGACCACATTCAGCTGAGCTTTCAGGCAGCCAATGCCGAAGTCAACGACTTAATAGGCAACAAGCGCCACTCATTTGAACAAAAACTTAAAATTGCGAAGCTGGTAAAACAATACAACTACCCTATGGTGCTTAACTTCTGTATTACCGCGCAGAACATTCACGAAATAGAAGACGTGATGGCGCTCAGCGAGCAGCTGAACGCTGATTTTGTCGAGCTAGCTACCGTGCAGTATTACGGCTGGGCCTATGAAAACAGAGACCATCTGTTACCTACCTCACAGCAGCTACAGGAAGCTGAGGCCGCAGTGAACCGCTACCGCGCGCAGCAAAACGGTAAAGGACCAACCTTCATATTTGTGTCGCCCGACTACTATGAATCTCGCCCTAAGGCGTGTATGAATGGCTGGGGCACGACGTTTTTAACCGTAACGCCAGATGGCAGTGCCCTTCCGTGTCACAGTGCAAAGATATTACCCCTTCGTTTTCCTAATGTGAAAGAACGTTCATTGCACGATATTTGGCACCAAGACTTTAGCTTTAATCATTTCCGTGGCGATAGTTGGATGCCTTCGCCCTGTCGGGACTGCGATGAAAAAGATAAAGACTTTGGCGGCTGCCGATGTCAGGCCTACCTGCTAACAGGTGATATGTATAAGACGGATCCGGTTTGCAGCAAGTCGCCCGATCACCATTTGATGAAAGGCATTACCGATAAAGCAGGTACTGCACCGTCGAAGGCACTACAGTATCGGAAGGTGGAAAAGCCGATTCCCATTCTAGAAGTAAGTGCTACGAGGTAAGCGCTACGAGACAAGTAATACGAAATGAGTGCGCTGCGATAAGTACTAAACCAAAAGAGATACCGTTAAACCACAATGATAAAAGTGTATGTCTGAATTTCATTTCATTGATGCCGGCTCTGGGTCAAAAGTGCATAGCGTTGTTTTTGCGCTAAAAACCCCTGCAGTAGGCCATACTGGGTTGTCTCACTTAGCTGAGCACATGAGCTTTCGACGCTCTCACCAATACCCAACTGCCCACGAACTTTTTACGGCCAATACACTTCTGCCTGTTACTATTAACGCTACCACACTCGCCGAGTACACCTTCTTTTTCGCTTCGTCTAAAAAAGCGAACGTGCTGCTTGATGCTGTAAATTACCTGTACTGTGGCCTGCTTAACCGGGATTACGGTACCGATGAGGTTATCTTAGAGCGTGACGGGGTTATTTTTAACGAGCTCGCCATGCTAGAGGCAAACAGCGACTATGCATTAAACGCCGCTATTCGATTAACCGATACCAATAAAAATGCCTATCAACACGCGGGTGGTTTTACACAAACCATAGGCAGCAACAGCATTCAAGCGCTTCAAGACTACAAACGCCAGTGGTATCAGCCAAGCAATATCACCACGCTGGTTTACAGTAATTCAGCCCACTTTTTTGAGCAGTGCAAGCAGGTTGTTACAGCCCTGAGCGCAATGAAAACCCTGAGCGCGCAAACAGCCCTGAGCACAATGAAAGCGCAGAGCGTGGGAACAGCCTTGAGCGCTGAAAAAAACTTGAGCGAGAAAGCAGCCTTGAGCGAGAAAGCAGCTTTGATCGAAGAATCAACACTGAACAGAAACGCCTCTCTGAGTCAGCACGCATCTCAACGTGAACGCTCACATTTATACAAAGAAGCCTCTCTTGATGCGCAAACGACAAAAGGCGAAAACGAATCAATAAGGCATGTATTAACCTGGTGGTTTCCTCAGTGCTTTCTAAAGGGTTTACTAAAGCAAGAAGCAACACTTAGCACCGTAGCAGGCCTTGAAAGTACTTTATTTATCGACCCCGAAATCAATCAACAAGGCAATTTTGCAATTCGCCTCGTCACAAACGAAGCGATGAAGGAAGTAGCAAGCGAGCTTTCGATAGAAGCACTTCCAAAGCTTTCACAAAATCTGACACACAAGCTCGTGAGCGATGATAATGATAAAAGGCTGCGACAACTAAAACATGTGGTATCCGCGTGTCTTGCCTCATTTGATATTAGACCTTCAAAGCCAATGCCAGACACTGATAAACATGCAGAGGGTGTGGGGGCGGCTATTCGCTATTTTGCGCAACTAACAGATGCGTTGGGTTCTAACAAGTGTGCCGCCAAAGATTGTGCCACCAAAAGCACTTATTTAGCGAGTGCTAATAAGGTATCGCACTCCTACCTGAGGGCTCTACCTTCACCAGAAAAGTTAGTCGCTCTCGAGCGGATTAGAAAGGCACGCAAAGACTTTTCCGCGCAAGCCAGCGCTTCCAATAGCGAGCAGTCACTTTCAATACCGCGTCTTACCTCTAAATACCGACATTTTATTGCGTTAGAGCACTTGCCTGCACTTCCACGTTTATTGCGGCCACTCGCCAACAAGACCACCAATTTGAAACGCTTTAACGCTGAACACATTGCTTCGCACTTAACGCCGTTTTCCATTCCATCACCCTCAATAACTCTAGAGTCGGCTTCTCTAAATTCTGATTCTGGTTATTTAGCCTCGCACTGGGTGTATCGCATCGCGTTCTATCAACAGTCAAGACTACAAGCGGTACTTGCACACCACCTTTTCTGGCAACCAAGAACCTCGGGGGAATGCTACGCACTGGGCGCTGCAATCTATGAAAATAATCTTTTTCTATTTGGTGCCAGCGATACAAATATCACAGAGCGTGAAGGCTGGTGCAATAACATTTTGTCGATGCCCATGTTGGGAAATTCGGGAAAAAACACTGCTACCAATTTATGACACTTCCTCCCACTTAAGGAGGATATTTTTAGGGAATGGTTAGGGCAATACTGAAGCTATAATTAATAACGAAGCAGTCAATTGCATGCCTATACCGAAACCTTCATCTAAACCTTCACAATGCCCTGTACGCGAGCCTACTCACCTTCTTCAACAACGCAAGGCACAGTTGGAGAGTAAGTCTGTTTCTAATTCGCACACGCCCCTGCTTCTTAGTGTTATTGCCAGCGCGATAACCTATGCGTTTAGCCCTGCTGCAGAAGCTAACGATGCAATGGACCGCTACGAGGTAATAGAGGTGCAAGGGGCGACGCCGCTTAGCGCCAACAGCAACAACTCTGCTGTATTTGGCAACGTTCAGACACTCACTCAAGACGACATTGAAGGGAGCGTCAACCGTTCACTACCGGAGCTACTCAAAACTCAGCTGGCAAGCGTGAACCTAAACGATGTTCAAAACAATCCGTTCCAACCCGATCTGCAATACCGCGGGTTTACTGCCTCTCCGCTGCTTGGTCTACCTCAGGGCATTTCGGTGTACTTGAACGGCGGTCGGGTTAATGAAGCGTTTGGCGATACCGTGCATTGGGACCTCATGCCTCTAGATGCTATAAATACCGTTTCTTTGTACTCTGGTTCAAACCCTCTGTTTGGTCAAAACACGCTAGGCGGCGCCCTTGCGCTAAGAACGAAAACAGGGTTTAGCTTCAATGTCAATGAAATCGATTTACAGGCTGGACAATTCGGCCAGAAAGCCGCGTCTGTGGAATCAGGTGGTCATAACGATCACTGGGCGTATTATGTGAACCTGAATCACTATGAGGAAGATGGCTGGCGCGACTATTCGCCATCTGAAGTGCAGCAAGTATTTACATCGCTTGCCTATAAAAGTGACAAAATGCATCTCGACATGAACCTGTTTATGGCCGATAACGAGTTACTCGGAAATGGTGCATCACCTATTGAACTGCTGGATATTGAAGGAAGAGAAGCGGTCTACACTCACCCCGATCAGACCAACAACGAACTTACGCACGTTAATATAACCGGTGATTTCGTTTTAACTGACACCTTATCTTTAACCGCCAATATGTTTTATCGCGACACACAAACTCAATCAATCAACGGCGATGACAGTGATTTTGGTGCCTGCCAGTTCGCTGATGGACGCGTAACACTGTGTGAATTTGAAGATGATGACGACGATGATGATGATCCGCTTGATAGTGATGATGATGGCGACGACGATGATGACGATGATTTGCCTGTTGTAGGAGAAGGCGACGATATAGAAGCGGTTGAATTTATCGGCTTTGATGACGACACCGCGCTTGGCGAAATATCAAATGTGGACGCAGGTGAACTTGATGGAACATACAATACGGGCCACACAGACGCCAAAGCTACTGGGTTATCTTTTCAGCTAGCTAAACAATATGCCTTAAGCGGCTTCAGTTCAGAGTTAATTGTTGGTGCCAGCTACACCAAAGGAGATGTTAACTACGCCGCTGATACTACATTTGGTATTTTGGAAAACGAATCTGCACAAGACTCACGCACTGTTTTACCCATCGACGGGCTCATGGCACAAGAAGCCAGAGTTAGATTAGATGTAGACACCACCGCATGGTCGCTATTTTTCATGAATAGTACGCAGCTCTCTTCAGCCGTAACACTCAATCTTGGTGGACGTTTTAACCGAGACCATATTGTTATGGAAGACCTGATTGATGATGGTGAAGGTTCATTGGACGGCAATCACCGTTTTACCCAATTTAACCCAGCGGTAGGGGTAGACATTACTATAGATGAGCAAAGCCAGTTGAATCTTGCAATCAGCCAGTCTTCAAGAACGCCAAGCCCAGCAGAGTTAAGCTGTGCAGATGAAGACGACCCGTGTCGGTTACCGAACGGTTTTGTGGCCGATCCTCCTCTTGATCAAGTGGTCACCCAAACTATTGAAGCGAACTACACCACACGCATTGATAACATCGACCTGATGCTAAATGTCTTTCACAGTAGAAGTAAGGACGACATTATCTTCCAACAAGCAGGCTCTGTTGCCTCTCGCGGATACTTTATTAACGTTGATGAAACCCAGCGTCAGGGCGTTGAATTCAGCGTAGGTTCAACGTGGGAAAAACTCACCTACCGGTTAAACTACAACTATCTTAACGCAACCTATGAATCAACATTCACGTCGTTTAGCCCCTTTAACCCTCAGGGTCCAGACAGACTCGTAACGCCAGGTGACAAAATTCCAGGCCAGCCAGAGCATTTAGTCAAGCTCTACGCAGATTACGCCTTAACGGATAAAGCGCGTTTAGGCGCAGAAGTTATTTCAGCATCTAGTCAGTACTTTAGGGGCGATGAGGCTAACGAAAATGAAAAGATTGACGGATACGTTATTGCAAACATTTATGCATCGTACCGTTTCAACGACACATTTACCGCATCGCTACGTGTGAACAATGTGTTCGACAAAGACTATGAAACCTTTGGCACGTATGGAGAGGCTGATGAGGTATTAGAAGACATTTATCCCGACGTAGAAGGTGCAGAGTTCGTGGGCCCCGCACAACCGCGAATGGTCAGTGTGAATCTAAAAGCGAGATTCTAATAAGGTAGCAGTTGTTACCACACGCGCTTTTATCCACACAAAAACTGAAACAAAAATCTAAAAAAACGCGACTTACTTTTTCACAGTAGTCGCGTTTTTTATTATTTATACATTTAATTTTCCCGCTACTAAAGAAGGAGATTAACACGCCTTACGGCCGATGGTTCAAAATTCAATAGAACCTATTATCAATTTACTGGACACCGAAAGCATTAAAACCAGTCAAAAATAAAAAAAAAAGCCACTGTAATTAATCAACACTACCAATATTGGGACAGTAAAATGAAAAAGAATACATTTGCAAAAACCTGTTTATCTATTGCCATTTTAAGCACAGTCAGTAGCCATAGTTTTGCCCAAGACGAGCCCTATTCATGGAATATCTCTGGATGGATAAATGAAGGCTTAACCTATTACGACGACGGTGTGGGTAGTGATGTGGCACAACTTTCAGACAACGGTACAACGCTAGGTAGCCGTATTACGCTTTCAGGAAACTATAAACTGGAAGAACAAGGCATGGACGTGGGCTTTGAGGTCATTATTGAACCTCTTTCAGGCGCACCGAACTACGCCGGTGGTGGCCATCAAACCCCGCTTTTGTTTGCCAATCAGGATAACTTAGACACCTTCAACGGCGGCGACATAGGCCTGTTGGGCAGTAGCCTCTACTTTGGTGGCGACTGGGGTAAAATCACCATTGGTTTACAAAGCCTTCCCACCGATAACATTGCCGTTCTAGCTGATCCTTCTGGCACAATCTGGTCGGGAATTTCTCCATTATTTAGAGCAAATGGCTTCTTTATTCGAGGCGTAGAAGAAGGTTCAACCAATGTCGCGTGGGGTCAATTTGCTCAGTGCTTAGCTACGCCTGGCTTGGGTATTGGTATTGACTGTAACGGCATATATCGCAACGGTGTGCGCTACGATCTCCCTCAAATGGGCAACGTGAGTATTGCAGTAGGTTATGCAAACGACGAAATTTACGATATTGCGGTTAAGTATGCGGCTGAGCACGAAGGCTTCAAAACTAACCTTCATGCAGGTTATTCAGTGAATAAAGATGGCGGTAGCAATGTTGGGGGCAACAGTTCAACTACGCTGCAACTGCAAGCAGGGCTCATGCATATTGAGTCAGGAGTATTTGGGGTAGCCACTTATCAGATGGAAGAAGCTGACGATGCGATTGTTGGGTCGGGTGACGATACAGATGCTTATTACTTTAAAGCAGGCATAAGAAAACAGTTTAATCGCTTTGGTGATTCTGCTTTCTATGCTGAATATGCCAGTTATAACGACCAATACGGCATGGCTCATTTAGATGGCGTTACCGGCTCAGAGCTTAGTCAGTGGGGCGTTGCAGCAGAACAATATTTTGGATCGCGCTTCTTGGTGTACGCGAAATACGAAAATCTAAGTTTAGATATTGATGGTTCAGAATCTGCGCAAGGAATTTATAACAGCGCAGAAGACTTAACCCTAATTCAACTAGGTGGCACTGTGTTCTTTTAATTGAGAATTAAAAATCAGTCATATTTTAACATTGAACTTATATCTAATTACTCTGAAATTTAAAATTACTCTATTCATTTAATTAATGATAAAAAACTGATTAATTTTACACTTAAATAAGAAATTAAAATTAAGCTAAAAGATATGACATAAAAAGCGAGATTAACTCTCGCTTTTCCTATTGAAAAAGGAAAGATCATGAAAAATATATCTCTATTTTCATTACGTTCAGCTCAACCCATTCTGTTAGCCCTACTCTTCATAACGACAGTACATATCGCAGACGCACAGGTCATATTTCAGGAGGACAAAAACAATTTTATTCGCCTTGTTGAAAAGCAAAACGAAACAGGCAGTGACATGCGTGCCAACCAACACCCCTTCACGCTACAAGAGCAGGATGTGTCCGCCATACTTAGCGCTATTCAGGTGGTTAAGAACAAAAATACGTCAACACCGCTTTTTTCCAACGAACAAGTTACGTTACTTGCCGCCTATCTGCCTGAGGCGCTGCGAACAGCGACTGCTCAGCAAGACGTAATTTTTGCCCTTAGTAAAGAGAAGCGCTATTTGGCAGGCCTTAAAACCCAAACGTATTACGCTGCAGGCAGTATTTTCGTTGCAGACGACCAGCTCAATATTCTGATTGGCGAGTTCGATAAAGTAGCCAATAAAGCCTACGAAATGGCTTATGATCCTACTTCTCAGGGCTTGGTAAAATACGACTTTGATTTTGGTAACCGGAAACAAGCAAAGTTCTCATTCGATTCCCCACTCTCTTTTTCCGCACCTGGTATAGAACTAAAAACGAAAAGTCGCTTCGATTGGGTGGTCGCACCGACTCAACTGGCATTTGAAGCACCTATAGAAAAGGAAACACTTTCCCCAGCGAATAGGGAAAACACACCCAGTAAGAAAGACGTAGCTGGCTCGGCCTCCTTACCAGAAGAGAACGATATCGTTGCTCGTTTTAAACGGTTAGACGCACTAAAAAAGGCGAAACTAATTAGCGAAACAGAATACGCCGAAAAAAGGAGGCAGTTACTTGACGAGTTATAGAACGAAAGTCCCGTCAGTACTGGTCTTACGTGCTTTTTTATTATAAGCCATTGGTCTTATTAGGCCTGATTTAATGTTATATTAATGTTAACATTGTAAACACGTGAAGTGACTGTTTAGCTTTTAATATTTCGGGGAACTTGGTCACTTTGAAGCGTTTCATTTACGCCATAATTTTGTCTTACTAAAAGGCTTATGTGTGAATAAAACGCCAGCCCAAATAAGTCACAAGGCCAGCGGCAAATGTCGCTTTTTTAGCTGAGGGAAAGACCATGCACCGTATCTTGATAATTGACGACCACCCTATTTTTCGTCACGCAATGATTACCATTTTAGGGAAAAAGTTTCCCGACTCAGAGACCCTCGAAGCCAATTCAATTTCTGAAGCGTTAACGTTGCTAGAGCAAGACGCGAAGTTCGACTTAATCATGCTTGATTTAAATATGCCGGAAACCTGTGGCCTAAACGGACTTTTAGAAATTCGAAACCAACACCCTAACGTACCTGTAGTGATTATTTCCGCTGAAACGGAAAAGCAAAATATACTGCAAACCATTTCTTATGGTGCCGTTGGCTTTATTTCAAAAAGCAGCAAGATTGAAGAAATCGCCACATCTATCGAGAGTATTTTTGAAGGGAACGTGTGTTTACCATCAGAGATATTGAGAACGCCGTCTACCAGAACACGCATGACCAATGACAACGGTATTTCGCCGGAGCAAATTCGTTCATTAACACGAAAAGAGCTGACTGTACTGAAATATCTAACTCAAGGGTTAGCCAATAAAGTGATTGCCTACGAGCTTAATATTTCTGAAACCACGGTTAAGTCTCACGTCTCATCTATTCTTAAAAAATTAGGCGCCAGCAACCGAGTAAAAGTTGTGGCCAGTGCCGCGAATATCGACTTTAACCAATACGTATTTAATTAAGACCTGTTGCTCTTTGCTGTGCATTGAAGATTAACAGGCCCCATGTTCCTATACTTTTAGCCATTCAAGCTTGAGACTAGCGCCGCCTTAAGCACCGCGGAGTTAACAGGTTTGTGCAGCAGCTGGATGTCGGTGCCTTCAAGTTCATTCGCTAACGCTTTTGAGTGATTAGCGGTGCAAATCATAATGGGCATTGAAGGCGCGATTTTTCTTACGCGTTTCGCAATGTCTAAACCGGTTTCTTCTTCATCTAGGTGGTAATCGACAATAAGCATGTCGCACTCGTCAAAGCTGCCATTATTTACGGCACTGCATTGTTCAAAACCTGAGAAGGTGTCTACTTCCATGTCCCAGTTTGCGAACAACGTTTGCATAGCAATGCGCATATTCGCATCGTTATCAATGTGCCATATATGCTTATCCAAAACGTAATCTGGTAACGATGGCTCCAAAGTATAAAGATAGTCTTGTTCCTGACTCGTATCACACACTTCGGTAATAGGAATGGACACCGTGAAACATGCGCCTACGCCCTCTTTCGAGCGCACTCGAATATCGTGCTCTAGCAACTTACTCATTTTATCTACAATGTATAATCCCAGACCCAAACTGTAAGAGTAGTTAAAATCGTTTTCTAATCTGGAAAACTCTTTAAAAATAACTTTCTGATCGTCTTCGCTTATACCCACACCTTGATCATAGATGCTAATTTCTAGGTTCTCATTCACCTTTCGTGCTGCCAGTAACACCTTGCCGTTGGCACCGTATTTCATTGCATTTATTAGTAAATTTCGCAATATTCGAGAAAGTAAGTTCACGTCTGTCACCACGAAAGCTTCTTTCAAGCGATAGCGAAAATCTACACTGTAGTCTTTACTGATATGCGTAAACTCTTCGGCTAGCTGCATAAGTAACGGCAATACATTTTCTTGCTGCTTATCGGGCTGTAACACCCCAGCGTCCAGTTTGGATGTTTCAATAAGCGTGCGAATAAGGCCATGTAAATCAGACAGTGAATTATCGAGGGCGGTAACAATGGGGCTGGATGAACTATCCACCTGATCTTTCAATGTTTCGTTGAACAAGATGGCAGCGCTAAGGGGCTGCATAAGATCGTGGCTAATAGCAGCCAAAAATTTGCTCTTTGAATCAATCGCTTCTTGAAGGGCGATGTTGGCGTGATTGAGTTCACGGGTACGCTTTTCTACATTCGATTCTAATTGGTCTTTAGCCGCTTTAAGCTGGAGTTGGCTTTCTACCTGCTGCGACACGTCTGTTGCCAAGACAAAGTGCCCGGTGATATCGCCAGATTCATTGAAATGAGGTAAATAAACTTTCTGTAAAAAGCCAACGTCGCCATGAGCATTTTTTTCTTTGCTTTGAAAGCTCACCACTTCGCCTTGGTTAACACGGCGCAAGTACTGAATAAGATTGGGGTAAACCTCTTTCAGATGGCTTCGATCCATAGGCATATCATTAATGTCTTGCTCACTAACGCCATACCAATCGCGATAACCTTTATTGGTGTATTGAAACTTTTTATCGGTACCAATGTAAGCAATAAGCGCCGGTACATTATCGGTTATCATGCGGATCCAGCTTTCGTTTTGCTTCAGCGTTTCCGCGTAGTGATGCTGCGATGTAACATTGGTGAACGTGCACAGCGTATTGCCGTCGGGCAGTGTAGTGATGTTGCGTTCGACCACCAATTGCTCGTGTATAATCTGGGTACTTGGCCCCACCGGGTTTAAGTTGAGCCCGCTCCAGTGACGGTTATTTTGAAGGGCATAAATATTCTTACTGTTTACCAGTACGTGCTGGGGCACATTTGATTGGGTCAAAAACGTATTATTCCAAAACGCGATGCCGCCCTCTTTATCAATGAGCAATATTCCAACATCAATATTATCGATCAGGCTTTGCAGTAACTTGTTTTTCTCTTTAATGACTTGCTCGTAGCGATTCGACTCAAGCAGCTTTACTTCAGTGATATCGTTAAACAGAATAACGTTCCCGCCTTCTTGAGTCGGTCGGTTTGTCAGCTGATACCAGCGTTTGTTCGACAACTGGTAAATCATCCTACCTTCCACGTCGGCAGGCAGTGCACGGCGAATAACCCCAGAATGTTTGGCAGCTTGGGTAATATCGTAATAGTTGTCACCAATTTTAGGGGTAATGGAAAGATCGTCCCATACGGTTTCGAAATGCCGGTTAAAGAAAATGATCCCGCCGAGTCTATCAAGCAACACCATCGCCTGATTGGTACTTTCAATGGCATCGTGCAAACGCTGCTTAACCTGATGGGTTTCTTCGTGCGCGCGCACCAGCTCTGCATTTGACTGCTCGAGCTTTTGCAGTACAGATTGAAGCTCTTCTGTTTTCTGGCTCACTTTTTCAGAAAGTTGAACCGAGTGCTCGAATGCGCGGTAGCTATGATGATTAAAGCCCCCTTCCTCCATACGATACATCAGCGCTGCGTTTATTTTCTCAAGCTTTTCGTTTTCACGCCGTTGCTCGTAAAGCGCCTGTTGGAGCGCTTCCACGTCGGCAAATTGATTATTGGGCTGCAAAATACACCCCCGTAAACGTTTGGTTTAAGTGAACCGAGTGAATATGCTCGCCATAGGCATTGAAGCCCGCAACATTGTATCTTTGCTGTAGCCGTCTTATTTCGTGGTCGTTTTTGCCCTGTTGAATCTCGAGCCTTCGCAAAAAGCAATCGCAAGCATAGACAAATTCGGGCTCGCCAAGCTGAGCGCGCAGTTTGTCTAGTTTACTTTCTAATGCTTCAATGCAGTCACCCAGCTGAACAAATGTAAGAATAATGCCAATATCTACCGCGCAGTAAAAGGTAATGGCGTTAGTGGCCAAATCTACTTTTTGAATAGAGCGGATGAAATATTTGCCACCTACCATCACTGCAAGGGGAAACATGGAAAACACATCCGGCGTTAAGTCTTCAGCTTTCATTCCCAACAAGCTCGCGTAATACTGCGCAGCAGGTTCACCGTTTATTTCATACACGGTTCGCGACTCAGGGTCGGCGTGGGTGACCACCAGCTTCGATACGGGAGAGTTAATGTGATCAATGGAGAACACGGTAAAGGGCTTTCCCGTGCCAACAAGCAGCAGTACTGCTGCGTCTCGATGAAATTCACCGTTGTAAAACACATAGGTGGCTTCAAGCTTTAAATCGTCGCCAGCGCTACCGCCTAAGTGTGGAATATTGCCAAATGCAGTCGCAAAGGTTTCTAGAAAATGTTCCTCATGGCGGGTAAGTCCATCGAGCACGGAAATAACGAAGTGCTGCTCTGTATCGTAACGACGCTCCCTCCCCTGTAAGGCTCGGCGCAAACCACTGGCAATATCGTGGGCTTCATCAAAGTTTACTTCGCCTAAATTAGGCACCAATGCTGTGGCAATAGAAAATTCGTTTTTCAAAAACGCGACGGCCAAAAGTTTTTCTGTTCCGTACCCATTTTTATTAAATTCTCCAGCACTGGTGCAGCCAACAATGTTCACGTGCGGAAAACGTGCGGAGATTTCCTTTGCTACGGTGTCTAACTCAAACAGCGTGCTGGTATGAAAAAGTAATAGCTCTATTTCATCGCACTTAACGTTGGCTAAAATCTCATTGGCCACATCACGGCAGGCTTCTTTAGCGCCGTATAAACTAGAATGGTTGTCATCGTTAACCTTGCTATTAGCAGGTTGACTAAGTGCGGACAGGATTGAGGTTTTTGACACGCGTTGGCACCTTTTTCTTTTTATATTTATCGATTTTGCACAAGTCAGGGTTATCTAACGTAACCACACACTCAAGGCACTGAATACATTCAGCATAGTCAATGCTGCCGTCTTGTTCTATAGCATCAATACCACATTTCTTTTGTTTGCACAGCTGACACGGATTACCGCAAGCATCTTTACGTGTGAGCAATTTAACGAAAGGGAAACGCCCCAGAATGGCGAGCCCTGCTCCCAATGGACATAAATAGCGGCAGTACACTTTATGAATTTTTAAGCTAAGTAGCAGCAATAAAACCGAATACAGTACAAAGGGCCAATATCGAACAAAGTGTAGGGTTATGGACGTTTTGAACGGCTCTATTTCAGCGAGCTTCTCCGCAAGGTTTAGCGAATAGAATGAGCACGCAACAAGCCCTATAAGCAACCCATATTTGATTTTTTGCGCCCGTTTGTGGTGCTGATTTTTAATTCTAATTTGTTTTATCCTGAGCTTTTCAGCCAGTATTCCCATCATTTCCTGGAGTGCTCCGAAGGGGCAAAGCCAGCCACAAAATAGTCCCCGACCAACAATAAACAGCGAGACAAATACAAAGCTCCACAAAATAAAAATGACCGGGTCGAGAAGATATACCTCTAAGGAAAATCCATCGTCAATATCCAGTAGCAGCGTGTATATGTTGACAACAGACAGTTGCCCTTGAGCGTAAAAGCCAATAAAAAACAGCACGAACACAAGGGAAAATGCCCGCACTGTGTGCACAAACTTAGTGTAAGGCGTTAGCCTTTGCTGGAATGCAAAAAACAACGACAGCGCTACAAGATAAACAACGGTGATGCTTATCGTTAGGGTTCTGTCCCTCCAAATTTTCTGCCACAACGGAATGGGCTTCGCTAACTGAGCCTCTGGATTTTCCATAAATAGTTCACTAGGCAGTGTCACTTTCAAAGGGAACAGATGCTCATCTTGCTCGAAGAAACTCGGCTTAAACGGCACACTAATCGCTATTTCCATTTCTTGGTCAAGTGACAGCCCACCTTTCGATTTTACTCGAAGTACTTTGATCTCGTTGTAGTCGGGCAATGCTTGTGAAAATGCGGGGTCATAGAAGCTATAAAAATCGATATCGCGGATAGCTGTGGGAAAGCCGCCTTGAGATACCCGTAAATGCTCAGGTGTGGTTTGGGGAATAAACTCATCGCTGATAAAACTGAACCCTTTCGTATTCAGTACCATCAGTGCCATTTCACCCGGATTTAGATTTTCCTGTAACCGAGCAAATTCCTCTTCATCCAGCAGGTTTTTCCCCACAATAGGAAGACTTAAAAACGCATAGTAGTGTTCGGCAATGATGTCACCATCAAGAGCAAGCTCGCTTTGAATATCGTCAACCGCCCGAACCACTTCTCTCGAAAGCCCTTCGGTATTTTGCTGAGTAATCTGGTGCTTTTGAATGTAGCCCTTGTCCACCAATTCGCTAAAATTGAGAGGTTCGTAAAAGTCTGGATTGATAATATTGTTGCTAGGCGCAACAAAGCCATCGAGCTTAGCTCTGGCAACGGCTAATGCAGATGTCACGATGGTATCGTTGATAACCAGCACCGATACGGTGGCTTTCGTAACTCCATCAAAGTAGGTAGCGTCTTTGCCTACATTGCTTTTCCCACCAATGATAAAACGTTCTTTGACACTGTGCCCTTGATATTGAGCAACGAAATCAAACATAGACTTCTCGCCAAGCCCGTGCAAAAAAATCGGCTCGCTATGCTGCTTGACGAAAAGATCGACCACATTGCCTTGTGTGTCTAGCCCAATCACTACATTAACCGGTTTGCCTGAAAAGCCTATGAAGTCGACAAAGTCATTCGACTCAAAAACATATCCGAGTAGTTGCTGAAGCTGATAGACCGGGGTTACCTTGATATCTGTGTGCATCTCCCCCACGCGTGTAGCGTTGGGAAATATTTTGTAAATGTCTTGTGGAATGTCTGTCGCGTCAGACTGCGCCAACACATTGGTGCTGAGAAACAGCAAGAAAATGATTGAGGAAAATGCGATGCGCATAAAAGTAGCGGGCGGCGGTAGGCGCCGCCCTCAGGTTTACTTAGAAGAAACCAAGTGGGTTGATGTCGTAGCTTACCAATAGATTTTTTGTCTGCTGGTAGTGATCTAGCATCATCTTGTGGGTTTCGCGGCCAATGCCCGATTTCTTGTAGCCGCCAAACGCAGCGTGCGCTGGATACAAGTGATAACAGTTCGTCCATACGCGACCTGCTTCAATCGCTCGACCTACACGGAATGCTACATTCGCATCGCGGCTCCATACACCAGCGCCAAGTCCGAAGCTTGTATTATTGGCAATCTCAATCGCCTCTTCTTCGGTTTTGAAGGTTTGAACAGCGATTACCGGACCAAAAATCTCTTCCTGGAACACACGCATGTGGTTTTCACCCTTCAAGATAGTCGGCTGAATGTAGTAGCCTCCATCAAAGCCAGGTAGCTGCTCTTTCTCACCACCAGTGACAACCTGAGCCCCTTCTGACTTACCGATATCGATGTATTTAAGGATCTTTTCGAACTGCTCATTAGATGCCTGTGCACCTACCATGGTATCTGTGTCTAGTGGGTTGCCACGTTTGATCTTCTGAATTTTTTCCAACACTTTTTCCATGAATGCATCATAGATGTCTTCGTGAATAATCGCTCGAGAAGGACACGTACATACTTCACCTTGGTTGAAGTATCCAAGCACTAAACCTTCCGCACACTTATCAATAAATTCAGGCTCGTGATTCATGATGTCTGGGAAGAATAAGTTTGGCGACTTGCCGCCAAGCTCAACGGTAGATGGAATAAGGTTTTCAGCAGCACAGCGAAGGATATGTCCGCCAACAGGTGTAGAGCCAGTAAACGCAATTTTTGCGATTCTTGTGCTTGTTGCAAGAGCCTGTCCGGCTTCTGCCCCGAACCCGTTAACGATGTTTAGTACACCCGGTGGTAGTAGGTCTTGGATTAGTTCGGCGAACAATAAGATAGATACTGGCGTTTGTTCTGCTGGCTTTAGCACCACTACGTTACCGGTAACAAGTGCTGGCGCAAGTTTCCATGCAGCCATAAGTAGCGGGAAGTTCCATGGAATGATTTGCCCAACAACACCATAAGGTTCGTGGAAGTGATACGCCACCGTGTTTTTATCAATTTCACCGATGGTGCCTTCTTGGCTTCGAATACAGCCTGCGTAATAACGGAAGTGATCTGCGCACAGCGGGATGTCTGCATTAAGCGTTTCGCGAACGGCTTTACCATTATCCCATGTTTCCGCAACGGCAAGTAGCTCTAGGTTTTCTTCAATGCGATCGGCTATTTTCAGAAGAATGTTAGAACGCTCAGCTACTGACGTATCTGCCCAGCCCTTTTTCGCAGCGTGAGCGGCATCTAACGCAAGCTCAATGTCTTCAGATGTTGAGCGTGGGATTTGTGCGATGTCGCTGCCGTCTACTGGAGATGTTGCGGTGAAGTACTCACCTTTAACCGGTGCTACCCATTCGCCATTGATAAAATTACCGTAGCTTTCTTTGAAGCTTACGACCGAACCTTCACTACCTGGCTTTGCATAAATCATAAGAAGTACCTTTTGATAACTTTGCGCGTACCACGCGCACTAACTTGGTTTGTTGTGTAGTTTGATAATGGTACTTTTACGTTGTACCTACCATGATGCGATAGACCGATTTGACTCCTACTTTAGGAGGGGAAACCTATGGCTACTTCTCACTCTTCTCGACAAAAGACACCGATTGAGACGCTGAAAGCTCTGCATCACCGATATAACCGTGTTTAGCCGCAATGGCTGAAAACTGGGAGGGCACCGCGTCGAGCTTTCGCTTAATGACTGTGAGCGCGTTAGAGACAGTCTTAGCCGATAGTCCCAACTCATCAGCAATATCGAAGCGGGATTTATTCATTGCTATCGCAATAAATATTTCGAACTCACGTTTTGTTAATTTGGCAGCAATGTCCACATTGGTATCGAGAAGTTGATTGGCTAAATTTACCGCCAGGCCTCGCTCAATATACTTTTGCCCTTTTGCGACGACCTTAATTGCCGAGATCAATATTTCAGGCGAACTACTTTTACTGATGTACCCCATAGCACCGGTCTGCATGGCGCGGTGCAATATGACGCTGTCTTCGAACATACTGAAAAAGATAATTTTTAAATCTGGATGTCGCTTCAAAAAAATCTTGGCTAAAACAAGGCCACTTTCATTTGAAAGGTTTATGTCGAGGATTAAGATCTCAATGTCACTACTGGCTAATAAACGATGGGTTTGTGCACCGTTTTCAGCATCAAAAATACGGCAGTCGGGCATCATCGCATTGAGTAAAGCTTTGTATCCTTCACGCACCACAGCGTGGTCGTCGACAATTAGAATATTCATGCGACGTTAGCGCCCATAAGAGGAGGCATTTTTTTAAGGGTAAGGGACAGCGATACAGCAACGCCGCCATCATCGGGTGACGTTACACTGCAATTTGCTCCTATACAACGCGCTCGGCTGCGCATTGAAGACATGCCAATATTTTCTACAATGTGGTTCCCTAATCCCCGACCGTTGTCTTTGACCATCACAGAAACACGGTGAGTATCGCCATAAATTTGAATGCTAACCTTGGTGGCCTTCGCATGCTTAATCACGTTGTTAATGGCTTCTTGAGCAAATCGGTAAAGATGAATATCTCGCTCATTATCTTCTTGATAGCGCTTTAGATTAATTGACACGTCCCACTGCGTATCGGGCTGTGCTACTTCTTGTTCGTACACCAGTCGCTCAAGCGACGACTGAAGAGAGACTCTATCTAAAACAAGCGGGTGTAGGTGAGCAGTGAGTTTTCTAATTGCATCGCTTATTTGATGTGACATCACTTGAACTTTCTGTGCCGACAGTTCAACAACAGATCGCTCTTTTGCGTTAACCAAAATATAAGCGTGGGCTTTTATCGTGGTCAGCAACTGCCCAACATTATCGTGGAGCTCTCTGGCAAGGTAATTACGCTCTTGCTCTTGAAGAAGCGCTAATTGCTTATCTATTTTTATGAGCTGCTTTTCTTTTGATTTAAGTGCATTTTGCAGATGCTTAAATTGGTCTAATACCCTGTTCATTTCGGTGATATCTGAATGTGGCAGGGGCTGTGATTCCTTGCCTTCTCGTAGCTCAGATAACGCGTCAGCGAGCTGATTTAGCGGCACTAACCTTTGCTTAACCGCCACTTTTAACGTAAACAGCAACAGGACAAAGGTTGCGAAAAACAGTCCCGCCACCAAGGCAAAAAAAGTGAGATTCTGGGTGAGTTCAGTAGCATCAAAAGGCGTAACAATAAGATACTGATTTTCCTGAATTGGGATGATAACAGGTGTGAGTGCAGTACGTTCGGTTGTCGGCATCACTGAGGTCTGCTCTGCCTGAAGGCGCCCCGTGAAATAATGGGCGGATAAGTGAGGGCTAGGCTCTACAATCGCTTCGATATCAGCAACAGGGATATTGAGGTTCACCATTTCTCGCACTTGATTAAGCGCGCCCGTCATCTCTTCCTCAATGTTATCTTGTATGTGGAAGTAGACCAGACAGGTAAAAACCAAAAAGCAGCCAATGAATACGGCCACTATAGCTGTAGATATTTTCGTAAAACCTGACATAACCGCCCCTGCAAGCCTTTTATTACAGGGTTATGCTATACAGGCTGCGTTAAAAAGCACATCCTGCAATAGGGGCGAATTCATCCTACCAAGGTAGGATGAATTCTGTTTTGAGTGATGTTTTATTTGGTAAGAACTTAGACAGTTTACACTTATCGGTAAGCCTGTTTCTCTGTGCTACTAGCTTCCCAGTCGACTGCTGAATTGGCCTACTGCATCAACGACTTCTTTGGCACCGTCTTGAATTTGTTCGATAACTTCACCCGCCTCTCTGGCGTAGTTGAGCCCTGATTGCGCCTTTTCATCACCTTCATTAACCAAGTTCACTGCGTCGGTGGCCAATGTCTGGTTGTGTTTAACCACATTGATGATTTCTTCTGTGGCTTCGGTTGTACGCGATGCTAACTGACGCACCTCGTCAGCAACTACAGCGAAACCTCGCCCCTGATCGCCAGCACGTGCCGCCTCAATCGCAGCATTTAGAGCAAGCAAGTTGGTTTGTTCGGCAATAGCACTGATACTTCCGATAATAGTGGCAATTTGTTGAGACTGAGCGTCCAACGCATTAATCCCCTCTTTTGCCCTATCCATTTGCTGCGACAACGAAGACATTTCAGAAAGCAGTTCGCTAATGACTTCCTTTCCTCGTGTGGCGATTTGATCCGTTGTGTTTGAAGAACGGTAGGCGATATCAGCAGCACTGGACACGGCATTTTCTCGTGCCACCTGCTCAGTAATATCAGTAGCCAGCTTAACTACTTTATACATACGACCGTGAGAATCACAAATCGGGTTATAGGTGGCTTCCAGCCAAATAGTGTTGCCGTGAGCGTCGAAGCGTTCGAATCTACCTGCGACGAATTCACCCTGAGCAAGTCGTTCCCAAAACGTTTTATATTCGCGGGAGTTCGCATACTCAGTGTCACAGAAAATTCTATGATGCTGACCTTTAATGTCATTAAGGCTGTACTTAACGGTTTTTAGGAAAGCTTCGTTTGCGTCTTGAATATTGCCGTTCAAATCGAATTCAATCGCTGCATTTGACTTATGTAGTGCGGCCACCAAATCTTCGTGTTCTTTCGAGTTGGCTATAGTGCGCGTGAGGTCGTTGAGGTTAACTGAGAATTTGTGAATATTCCCTTTTCCGTCAAAAATAGGTTCAACTACGCCCCTTAACCACGCTTCTTCACCATTTTCACGAAGAAACTCAATCGCCCCCCAGTAATGAACACGCTGCTCGATAGAATCTTTCAGCTTTTTAAAGTGAGGCGTGTTTCTGGCAATCTCGGGAACAAATTCAAAGAAGCGATGCCCTTTCACTTGAGAGAGTGAGTAACCTAGCTCTTTCTCGAACATCTCGTTGACGGCTTCAATTTCACCACGCTCATTAAGATTCAGAAAGATCATTTCTTCGCGCAAGCCATCTCGCACTTGCTTGAGTATATGTAGCTCCTCGCGAAGCGCTTCGTTTTCTTTCACTAAGTGTTTATTGAACATAGGGCCTTCCCTGACAGAGAATTACAGTAATATGCCGTTTATCGGCAGTAACTAACCTTGCCTTAACGATAATTTGATTAATCTACACAAGGTTTAGCAAACGGTTCGCTAGACAATGTCTTTTTAACTAGGGCCTGTTGACCTTTGTTGTACATTTTTGCAGCGGTCTGTGTGCCATCTAGACAAGGCGAATGTTTGACGGTTTAGTGGTTCTAAATCGAGAACATTCAACGCAGTATAGATGGCACAAAGGCGCTGCCCGAAGGGGTCGTTATGGAAGCCTTTTACTCTTTGTCACAGTCCTTTAACTTAGCCCGCTAGGCTTGCAGGACTGTTTCGCGATTAAAAGGCTTCCATTTAGACCAAAATTCGTACACCAAAGGTCAACAGGCCCTAGGACGTGTCGGCCTAATTTATTAAAGCCTAGACCACATTCAGCCACTTGTATTAATGCGTGGCGAGTTTTTCGACGCTGCTACGCTATTTTTTACATATTTACCCTGCAAAAGACAGTAGATAAACGTCTAATTTTTTAGTCGAGAAATTTTGAATGGTATTGCGTAACTTTATCTGTAAGCCATTTTGTAAATACCTGAAAGCGTGCTTGAGAATGAGTTTCTTTGTGTGTGGCCAGCCAGAATGTGCGCTTAATGTGAATCTCGTTTTCAATGAGTCGAACTAAGCCTGGCTGAGTTTCAGCCATAAATTTAGGCAAAATGCCTACTCCTGCGCCATTTACAAGCATTTGATACTGCGCATTAATACTGGTGCTGCGCAGCGCGCTTAATTGTGACAAAGCTGTCTCTTCAATGAACTTTAATTGAGGAGCGTAAACCAAATCGGGCACGTAACTCACTAAATTGAAGGCGGTGAGCTCTTGTAATGTTCGTGGTTCGTTGTCGCTGATAAGGGACTGGTGGGTATAAAGATAGAGGTTATAGTCAGTTAATTTTTGTGTAACCAGCAAGCCTTTACTGGGCTTTTCTAACAAGATAGCCATATCGGCTTCTCGTTTGTTCAGGTTTAAAAAGCCGCTGGTTGCCACAAGCTCAATACTGATCCCCGGATACTGCTTTTTAAAATCGGGTAGTAAAGGCGCTAAAAACCAGCTACCGAAACCTTCAGAAACACTCACTCTGATCGTACCTGCCAAATGCGAGCGTTCATCACCTAATTCATTTTGTGCCTCTAGAAAGTAATGCTCTGCTTTTTCAATATACGTAACTAGCTCACTGCCATGGGTGGTAAGCACATACCCCTTTTTAGTTAGCTCGAACAACTTGCAATTTAATGAGTCCTCCAGTTTTTTTACACGACGAATTAATGTCGTAGGGTCTACCTTCAAGCCTTTAGCTGCAATAGCTACACGACCATTTCTTGCCAAACCAAGAAACAAACGCATGTCGTCCCAATTCACTTAAACACCTGCATTTTTACAGCACCATACTGCAAGTATATGTATTGTCTTTGCAAACACAAGGTTTCAATATTGTTAAAAATTACAGGAGCTATGTCATGAGAAAGATTGTTCACTTTATTGCAGGTAAAGATTTTGAGGATAGCAGCGAAAATACCGCGTCGGTATTTGCGCCCAACACAGGTGAAGTTCAGGCTGAAGTAAGCTTGGCTAACACTTCAACTTTGGCCTATGCAATTGAAACAGCCCAAGCTGCACAGGTTGAGTGGGCAGCAACAAATCCTCAACGACGCGCTCGTGTTATGTTCAAGTTTAAAGAGTTGGTTGAAGCAAACCGCGAGCGCTTGGCGGCACTATTATCAAGCGAGCACGGTAAAGTGTTGGTTGATGCGCAAGGTGATATTCAGCGTGGCCTTGAAGTTATCGAGTTTGCCTGTGGTATCCCTCATGCGCAAAAAGGTGAGTATACCGAAGGCGCAGGCCCAGGAATCGATGTGTACTCCATGCGCCAAGCACTTGGTGTAGTGGCAGGTATTACGCCATTTAACTTCCCGGCCATGATCCCAATGTGGATGTTCGGTGTGGCAATTGCCTGCGGTAACGCGTTCATTTTAAAGCCATCAGAGCGCGATCCGTCAGTACCTGTTGAACTGGCAAAGCTTATGATTGAAGCAGGCCTTCCTGCAGGTGTACTTAACGTTGTTCACGGTAACAAAGAAGTGGTTGATGGTATTTTAGATCATCAAACTATTAAAGCGGTGAGCTTTGTAGGCTCTTCTGACATCGCTAATTACGTGTACGAGCGTGGCGCTCGTGCAGGTAAGCGCGTTCAAGCTATGGGCGGCGCGAAAAACCATGGCATTGTAATGCCTGATGCTGATTTAGATCAGGTGGTAACCGACTTAGTTGGTGCTGCATACGGCAGTGCCGGTGAACGCTGTATGGCGCTACCGGTTGTCGTTCCAGTGGGCGATGAAACCGCTGAGAAACTGAAAGCCAAACTTATTCCGGCTATTAAAGACATTATGGTAAGTCATAGTGAAGATCCTAACGCTCATTATGGCCCTGTGGTTACTGCTGCTCACAAAGAGCGCGTTGAAGGCTATATCGACCTTTGCATAGAAGAAGGTGCTGAGCTTGTTTACGACGGCAGAACCAGTCAGATCCCAGACGACAGTCAAGGCTACTTCATCGGCCCAACGTTCTTCGACCACGTGACCAAAGACATGCGCTCATACCAAGAGGAGATTTTTGGTCCAGTGCTTCAAATGGTACGCGCGAAAGATTTCAACGAAGCAGTTAACTTAGCAAGTGACCACCAATACGGTAATGGCGTTGCTATGTACACCCGTAACGGCCATGCGGCGCGCGAATTTGCGCAACGTGTAAACGTGGGCATGGTAGGGATTAATGTACCTATTCCTGTGCCAGTTGCTTACCACACCTTTGGGGGCTGGAAGCGCTCTGCATTTGGTGATACCAACCAGCACGGTATGGAAGGGGTGAAATTCTGGACCAAGGTTAAGACCATTACGCAGCGCTGGCCTGATGGCTCAGATACGAACGACAACGCCTTTGTTATTCCAACCATGGGCTAAGTGAGGAGACTATTATGACCACAGTTGCATTTATTGGCCTAGGTAATATGGGCTCAGGGATGGCAGATAACCTGGTTAAGAACGATTACAACGTATTGGCTTTTGACTTAAGCGAAGCGGCACTGGCCAAAGCCAAAGAAGCAGGCTGCACTATTGCGCAAAGTACCGAGCAAGCTGCTGCTGAGGCCGACATCGTTATCACTATGTTACCAGCAGGCAAGCACGTAAAAGATATCTATTCAAATCAGATCTTGGCTTCTGTCCGCGAAGGCACCTTGCTTATTGATTGCTCCACCATCGACGTAGAGACGGCGAAGAGTGTGTCAGAATTGGCAGAAAAAAAAGGCCTTAAAATGCTGGATGCGCCGGTTTCTGGTGGTGTTGCAGCGGCTGCGGGCGGCACACTCACGTTTATGGTGGGTGGCGACGCTGATGCCTTTGACAAAGCCCATGGTGTGCTTAGCGCAATGGGCAAAAAAATCGTTCATGCGGGCGGCCATGGCGCGGGACAAGCAGCAAAGATTTGTAACAACATGTTACTTGGCGCGACCATGATTGCGACGTGTGAAAGCTTCCAGCTGGCACAAAAACTTGGCTTAGATGCGCAAGTGTTCTTCGATATCGCTTCAAATGCCTCGGGACAGACATGGTCAATGACCACCTACTGCCCTGTAAAAGGTGTAGGGCCACAAAGCCCTGCTGATAACGATTTTGCTGGCGGTTTCGCTTCTGCGCTTATGCTCAAAGACTTGGGGCTGGCCATGCAGGGCGCGAAGGGCGTCAACGCGCAAGTACCTATGGGTGAGCTTGCTGCAAAGTGGTTTGAAATGCATTGCGAAGAAGGCAATGCAGGGATGGATTTCTCTTCAATAATCAACCGATTAGCGTAAGAGAAAACCAACAGTTCTCCGACGGCTACTTTCCCTCAGAAAAGGTGGCCTTCTTACTGAGCGAGTAAAGGATTTTACTCGCTCTTTTTTTATCATTTCCCTACCTATCTCGCTTGTTTTTGCGCTGTTGCTACCTCGCTAGCTCCCTTACCAAGCGGAATTGTTCCTTTGTTATTTAGTGTTCCCTTTTCATCATCCAGAAGCCATTTTTAGGTGGCTTATTCGTTCTCACTCACATGGTTAAAACGAGCCAATTCGGCGTTCGGTCTACATCTTGCAGTCCCGTATTTAGCCTAAGAAATTTACACTGCATTAAAGGGCTAAATTTTATACCCCCTTATGCGAAGCGATACTTTTATGACCGTAAAAATATTATACGTTTTAATGACTTACTTAATTCACTAAGCAATTTCACTAAACACATTGGTTCTCTATATCGCTCACTTAGAGCGCGCTTTGAGAAACAGAGTGTCGCTAATTTCTAACGTTCAATTTCCTAAATTCAGTAAGTAAAAATAAAAGGAACACACTATGAAAAAGCGTATTGTTGCCGCTTCGACGGCAATTGTAACTATTGGTTGTATTTTCGCCTTTATCGATACAGCCCCCTCGGGCAAAAAAGAGGTAGCAGCGGCGAATGCTGAGACAAAACCTGTTGGTAAAGAAAACGCTGTTGAAAGGCAACGAAACGGCAAAGTGTTATCGACAGGTGTCGATAACTTCAAACCAAAAAATGAAGCCGAGCTAAAAGCTCAGGCTACAACTACTACTAACGGTAAATCAGAGAAAGACACCATCGTCTGGACAACATCAGAAGATGGCAAAAAGGTACTTGAAGCAGAAGGCTATATTCCCGCTGACGTAACCGATGAAGCTTACATTGAGCTTGATCGTGAAGAATTAATGACGGTAGAAGTTGGCGAGTATCTCGATTTATACATCCCACAGTTCGGTGGCAGTTACACCGGTGAAGTTGATCACGTTGTCACTCATCCAAACGGCGATCGTACCGTAGAGGCCCACATCCCAGGTGCGGGCTCTCTCTACGCCGCTGTTATAACGCTTGGCGAAAACGCCACCTACGGAAACTTAGCCACGCCTCGCGACGTGTTTGTGCTTGAAGGCAATGATAAATACGCGTGGATCGCACCAAAGTCTTCAATGATGCAAAACCACATCGAACGTGAACCCGACAGCGAACGCCCGCTTAGCGACGACAACGCTGAAGAAGTCTTCGATCTCGGCCAAAACTAATCCCCTAGTGCCTGTTGAGCTTCACAGGAAATTCAACAAGCTCAAATAAAACAACAAGAAGGAAATAAAAATGAAACACACATTTAAGTGTTTAACGGCAATGGCAGTTTCACTGCTTTGTGCAACATCAGTAACAGCAGCCACCATCGATGTAATGGTGCTTTACACCCAACCTGCTGCAAACAATGTGTCTAATATCGACACTAAAATTAACCAATACATCTCACACGCCAACCGTGTTTATCAAAATAATGCGGTAGATCTACAGTTGCGTTTAGTGGGCGCTCAGTCATCTGCTGCTACATCTAGTGACCTTCAACCTACCGAAAGTGCGCTAGACTTGTTAACTGATAGCAGTGGTGTGCAAAACGCACGATCTTCAAACGGCGCAGACATGGTTGTGCTTTTAGGTAATCGTGAAAACATTTATGAAGGCGGTCAGCTAGTGGGTTACGTGTGCGGCATTGGCTGGGTAGGTCAAGGCAACAACGGTACACTGTATTCTAGCTCGCAAAGCCGCATGTACAGCATTAGCGCCGTTGATTGCGGTCTGTCCACATTTGTTCATGAACTCGGTCACAACATGGGCTTAGGCCACTCTGTTCGCCAAGGTTCAGTAGGCGGTGTATATAATGATGGTATCGGTCACGGCGTTGATAATAACTTCTCAACTATCATGGCCTATCCTCAGGCATTCGGTAGTGCCACCCAGCTAGACTATTTCTCTGACCCTTACTGGTCAGGCTGTAATGGCCAAGCCTGTGGCGTTGAAAACGAATCTAATGCTTACCGCGCAGTAAATGCGGTTATTAACCAAATTGCTAACTACTTCTAAGTAAGTAATTAATTAGGGGATAAATAAGGGAAAGCAGCCTTGCTTTCCCTTCTACCTAACCCCCTGCGGATTGTTTACTCTTTAGGCTGCGTCAACATGTCATCATACGCATCCATTTCCCAAGGCAGTTCGCCTGGGCTGGTATCGAGGAAGTGCAGATAACTTTCGAACTGATCTAAGATGTCCTTAGTAATACTCTCTTTGTCATATCCGTAAATATCGTAAGCTTGCCCTCCGCGGCGAAGGAACACTTCAGCGCGAAAATATTTTTCCGACTCGTCTTCTTCTGAACGCAGCTCTGCGTAGCTAAACCCTGGCACTAAATATTCAGTCATACGAATATCGTAGATAAAGTCCATGTGATCGTGACGCTCAACAGTGAAGGTGGCCCTTCCCGTTTCCTCATCAAGCTTAACAAACGCCTCCCACTCTCGCGCTTTCAAAGCAGCCTGTACGTCTTTCATCGCTGCAATCACAGTTTTATCAATAAACTCATGCACCTCATTTCGGCTTGGGTAATCTACCATTGCTGCGAGTCGGCCTTTTAGGCTAGTCGAGCGACCGTGGTTTCTATTAAGCGTATTCGCCTTCAAACTGTTGTTTCGGTAGCCTTCAATGACTAGCGCACGCCATAGACCTGCTACAGACGCTAGCATAATGAAGGCGAATGGTAAGGCGCTCGCAATGGTCATCGTTTGCAGGGCATTCAGCCCGCCAGCCAACAGCAACACTGCAGCAACGGTTCCTTCCAGACACGCCCAGAAGATACGCTGCCAAACCGGGCTTTCTTCTTTACCACCAGAAGCAAGAGAATCGATAACCAACGACCCAGAATCTGATGACGTCACGAAGAACGTAATGATCAATAACACGGTCAAGCCTGACATGATTGACGCGCCAGGTAGCAAATCATAAAGTTTGAACAACGCAACCGCTTCGTTTTCCTGCACATCGCTAATGAGTGTGGTAACACCTTGGTTCATAATGGCATTTAGCGCGGTGTCGCCAAACACGGAAAACCAAAGGAAAGTGAACATGGTAGGCACAAGCATTACACCAAAAACAAACTGCCTAATGGTTCTGCCTCGACTTATTTTGGCGATAAACATGCCTACAAACGGCGCCCAAGCGATGGTCCAGCCAAAAATAAACAGCGTCCAGTTCCCAATCCAATCGCTGCGACTGTAGGCCTGAAGATTAAAGGTACGTTCAATGATGCCGTTGATATAACTTCCTGTGTTCTGTAAAAAGGTTTCTAAAATATGAACCGTTTCTCCGAAGATAAAAACGGTACTCATAAGCGATACAGCCAGAACCATATTAAGAATTGATAGCCTTTTAATGCCCTTATCCATGCCCGCGATAACCGATATTGTTGCGGCCATGGTTACGATAGCAATGGTGCCTACCTGCACCATGATATCAATGGGGATATCGCCAGAAAGATAGTTAAGCCCCGCATTGATCTGTGTAACGGATAGTCCGAGTGTAGTGGCGATACCAAATAATGTACCGAGAATGGCGAATACATCTACCGCATGACCCATAGGGCCATAAATTTTATCCCCTATCAGCGGATACAAAGCCGAACGGATAGACAAGGGCAAGCCATGTCGAAAAGCAAAATAGGCAAGAACCAAACCGACTAGCCCGTAGATCGCCCAGATGTGAAAGCCCCAATGAAAAAATGCGATTTGCATGGCTTGTTTCGCCGCATCAACAGTTTCAGCTGCTCCTGCAGGCGGTGAAGAATAGTGTAGAACAGGCTCTGCTACGCCAAAGTAGAGCAGCGCTACGCCGTAGCCTGCTGAGAACAACATAGAAAACCATTCGGGAAAGCTATATTGAGGCTCTGCATGATCGGGCCCCAACTTTATGTTTCCCCAGCTAGATGATGCTACCGATACAATGAATACCAAAAAGATAGCGACCGACAACATGTAAAACCAACCAAAGGTTTCTGTAATCCATGCCAATGTACTATCGAAGGCCTCGCCGGCAAGTTCGGGGTTGCTGATGGTTCCGATCACCAGAAGCAAAATAATGACGACGGCGGGGAGAAATACAGGAAGAAGAATGGTGGAGTTGTTTACTTGGCCTTTCATAGCAAATCCCTTTTCACTGACAGGAAAGTTGAAACCCTGCGAAAACTTAAAAGCTGTTTTTTTCTACTAGTGAGGATTTGCTTTGGTTCAGATAATTACCCAGATATATTCTTTTCTTGGCGCTACAGACCGTGATTTCAAGTAATTAAGACGCTCCAAGCGGCAACGACCTGCTTTGGAACAAGAGATTAAAGGGCTTGATTGCCGCTAGCGTATCAAAAATAATCAGACATAGATAAATAGCGCTGCCTGATATGTTCAATTAACAGCTTAATTTTTCGAGATGGCTGGCGGCTGTAAGGATAAACGGCATAAACGCCTAACACCTTACCTACCCGCTCTGGAAACAAATCGACCAGTGTTCCATTACATAAATCTTCGAATACCAAACATTTAGGTACGTAGGCAATACCTCTACCAGCAAGAGCTGCTTTGCGAAGCGCCCCTGCATTGTCACTTGAAAATGCGCCATCTACGGTGATGGTGTAACTGCCTTGAGACGACGTAAACTCCCACTCCCTTGCGCCGGATGTGTGGTAGGAATACAACAAACAGTTGTGAAAGCTCAAATCCTCTGGTGCTTTGGGCCTGCCTTTTCGTCTAATGTAATCCGGCGATGTGCAAACCACCCAATGGGAATCTAAAAAGTGCCGCGCGATCAGACTTGAGTCTTCCAAATATCCCGTTCGAATAACAAGATCAAACCCTTCCTCGACTAGATTTACAAATCGATTATCTAGAGACATATCAACGCTTAACCCTGGATGAAGTGTACAAAACTCAGCTACCGCATCGGCTAACAGTAAATCGCCCGAAATCGTTGGAACCGACATTTTAATGTGCCCGGATATTTGTTCACTGTATCCAGAAATTGTGTCGATAGCTTCCTGCGTGGACGCCTTTACATTCATGGCGCCTTGCTTCAAAGCTTGACCCGCTTCGGTAAGCGTGAGTTTGCGAGTAGTGCGATACAAAAGCTGCGTTCCCAGCTCTTTTTCAAGCTTTGCTATTCGCTTACTGACTACCGAGTTGGTAATGTTGTTCGCCTCTGCCACTTTGCTAAAACTGCCCATCTCCGCAATTTGTGCAAAGAGAATTAAATCGTCTGCTCTCACGTTATTACTTCACTTTTGGAAAAGATAAATTTCATTGTTGCCGTATATCCCTAAGGCGAGAAACGTTATATTTTTATCAAGTTAATTACAATCGATTAAAGACATGATTATTTCATCGCCGACTGATTATCGACGCGCTGCGCAAAAAATATTACCGCCGTTCCTATTTCACTACATTGATGGTGGTGCCTATCGAGAGCATACACTTAAACGCAATGAAACTGACTTGGCTGACATTGCATTAAAGCAGCAAGTGCTGAGAAATATGTCGTCGCTTGACCTTTCTACAACGGTCTTTGGTGAACAATTGGCTTTACCTATTGCCCTTGCTCCCGTGGGATTAACCGGAATGTATGCGCGACGTGGTGAAGTGCAAGCCGCTAAAGCGGCAGCAAACAAAGGCATCCCGTTTACCATGTCGACGGTGTCAGTATGTCCTATTGAAGAAGTCGCACCAGCCATTGAACGTCCAATGTGGTTTCAGCTCTATGTGCTTCGCGATCGCGGCTTTATGAAGAATGTTCTGGAGCGCGCCAAAGCAGCGGGTGTAACAACGTTGGTCTTTACCGTAGATATGCCTGTACCAGGGGCTCGCTATCGCGATAAACACTCCGGTATGAGTGGGCCATTTGCTGCAAGCCGTCGCGTACTGCAAGCGATGACCCATCCTCGTTGGGCATTTGATGTAGGCGTATTCGGTAAGCCTCATGATCTTGGCAACATTTCTACTTATCGTGGCGAACCGACCCAGTTGGAAGACTATATTGGCTGGTTGGGCGCCAATTTCGATCCGTCTATCAGTTGGAAAGACTTAGAATGGATCAGAGAGTTTTGGGACGGCCCAATGATTATCAAAGGCATTTTAACTGAACAAGATGCCAAAGATGCCCTGAGTTTTGGCGCAGAAGGCATTGTAGTATCCAATCACGGCGGTCGTCAGCTAGATGGCGTGCTTTCTACCGCTAAGGCTCTTCCAGCGATTGCTAGCGCGGTGAAAGGCGATCTAAGTATTTTCGTAGACTCAGGTATTCGTAACGGCTTGGACGTGGTGAGAATGCTGGCGTTAGGTGCCGATTGTACTTTACTAGGGCGCTCTTTTATTTATGCACTTGCTGCTGAAGGCCAACAAGGGGTAGAGAACTTACTCGATCTGTACAAACAGGAAATGCATGTCGCGATGACACTATGCGGCGCAAAATCAGTCAGTGAACTTAACCTCGACTCTCTCGCTTCTTAGTATCGCTGGCACCAAGGCCACTAAAAAGACCCCCAGTAATTGGATAGTCCAACTAATGGGGGTCACTGCATTTTTTACGGCTCTTTTATCAATGCACAAGTGGCTGGAAGTGTTATTTGCGCTTAATGATGCCCACCACAACAACTTCCATCATGCTCAGCCCAGTTTTTAAGTTTGGTGGTTTTGCCTATTCCCGGGTTAAAACTATTGGTGGGGTCTAATTCTCGGTAAAAGTTCTTCAGCGCATCTTTTGCAAAGTACTCGTGTCCCACATTGTGCTCTGCTGGGTATTCAGCGCTTCTCGCATCAAAAGTTTCCAGAATTTTACCCTTTAACAATTTGGCATCCGCCCCTTTTTTCAACACGTAATTCTGGTGCATTACGTGGCAGAATAAATGGCCGTAATACAGTTTCGTGTCTATCTGGTCGTCTATTTCTCTAGGCAGCACTTCAAACCAGTCAGGATCGTTACGGCGAAGTGCAACATCGATGGTCATCATAGCGCCCACGTCTTTGCTGTGCATCACGTGGTAACGACCTATCGCGCCACCAGCAACAAAGCGATGCAAAATAGCCTTATCAGCTTCTTCTTCTGTACACTCAAAATAACTACCTTCATTGGTTTTAAAGAAAGCATCAAGGTAGGCTTTGGCCTCATCTACCCCGTCGTTGCTCATCTCCAATATCCAATGATGCTGATACTTGTCTCTGTACTCTTCCATTCGCTTAGGCAAGTGGTTAGGAAAAACGTAGCTCATATACTGCATAACGCGATCTGACATTTTGTTGGGTAAGAAGCCCAGCTTGTCAGTAAATGCGTCAAATTTGCGCTTAAATGCAAACAGCTTAGGAATAAATTTGGCGCCAAGCTTGCTGATAACGATAAACATATCTTTACCGTATTTCTTTGATACGTCGTAGCAATCTCGGTGAAGGTACTCACCCGAGTCAGGCAAGTTCTTGAAAGTAGAAAGTATGTCGCGACGCACTTTGGTAAACACAGCGGCGTCGTTAGACCCCACATAAAATACCTGTTTTTTCTCAGGAATAGGAAAGGTGTCTAGCCTCACTGCGAACACGGCAAGCTTACCCGCGCAGCCTGAAGCTTCATGAAGTCTTCTGCCGTCATTGTTGAAGCGCGAAGGTGTGTCTGAATCAACGTCTCGAACTCGTTCATCATACTCGTTGTCTGATGCACGAGCGTCAGGGTGCTGAACGTCAGCTTCTTTGTAACGTTTGTTCTCAAGATTATTCAGAATTTCTTCTGGCTCACTACCTAGGTTAATCCCCAGATTGTTTACCAAAGATAGATTGCCATTAGCGTCGATTTGGGCAAAAAGCGCTAATTCAGTATAGGCAGGGCCTCGCTTGACCAAAGCACCACCTGAATTGTTACATATTCCCCCCACGATCGATGCGCCAATACATGAAGAACCAATCACAGAGTGAGGTTCGCGACCATAAGGCGCAAGCGTCTCTTCCAATCCAAACAAGGTACTCCCAGCCAAGCCAACGATTTGCCTTCCGTCGTCAACTAACTGAATATCATCAATACGCATAGTACTGATAATAACGAGAGGCCTGTCGTAATCTTTACCATCTGGCGTAGAGCCGCCCGTTAACCCTGTATTGGCCGCCTGCATAATAACCGCAACGTCGGCTTCAACACACAGCTTAAGCACGCGCCAAATTTCGACAAGCGTTCCTGGGCGCACTACCGCAAGCGCTTCGCCCGCGCCAAAACGAAACCCTTTAGTGTAAGGCTGCTTCTTCGCTTTATCAGTTAACAAATAGGCCTGCCCTACTACATCGCGCATTGATGCAATCAAAGACTGAGTGTCAACGTTTACGGTCATGGTTCTCTCTGTGTGTTGAAATAATGGAAGGAATGACTTGGTGTTGAACTATACACTAACACCATTATTAACAAAGGGGGCAAGCCGCTTTTATCGAGATAATTTACTTATATTTAATTCGTTGAACACTTAGAGGCTCTAGCATTTAAGCAAAACTTACAGGCGTTTTTCACTGTTACATTTTGTTACGCTTTGGAGGAGCAAGTTAGACCAGAGGAGTATTGTAAAGCCAATGTATAGTTCGTAAGGTTGATAGACACGAAAAGGAGCTTTCATGTCACATCAAGCGTTCGTTTTAACAAGAAAAAGTTTTTCAGAAAATACTAGAAGGGATGGGGCTTACGAACGATTCCTAAGTATTTTGCCGTCATGTGGATTTGTCGTCACAACCGGTGCGATTCATCCACCTCGAAGCGTGCTTAATAACACCTATACCTTCTTTATCGATGCGCAGTATTGTGACTCTGCCGCTATGCTCAACTTGCCTGTAGTCAACGATAACCCAGAGTTGAACAAAGTCATTTTCAACGTGCCAGAGTCTGACGTCGATTTTCATTATGCGGCACTGCAACATGGTATTAATGGTATTTTCCATATTGAAGATAGCTTAGAACTTCTGGTTCGCGGTGTTCAACAAGTTCAGGCGGGCAACAAATGGTTCAGTCGCGAGATTATGAGTCGCTATATTGATGCCAATTTAGTATCTAAAGCAAAACCCGTTGCTGCACTTCAATCGTCACATACTGTGCTGACCAAGAGGGAATTGGCCATCACACGCAAAATTGCAGATGGTGCCCAAAATCAGGAGATTGCAGACTGCTTACACATCAGCGTAAATACGGTGAAAACTCACGTTTACAGCATATTTAGAAAGACGGACTGCCGAAATCGCGTTGAACTTATAAAGTGGTTCGATCATCAGTTTAGCCAACCACAACAAGTAAGCATCTAAACTGATAACCCATTGAATTTAATTGCGTATGGCGCTTACGCTTTTGCGCGCCATACGCCTTTCTCCATTCCTTGTAACACCAACTCAGTCACCGCTTTTTCTATACTTTGTTTAACGCACTCGAACATGGGTTCATTAGTCGTGTAGCCCGTTTCTGCTTCAAGCAAACGCTTAAGCGAAACATACCTAAACAGGCCTGCTCTCACCTCCTGGCTTAGTACTTTCTTAGATGTTGAAACCGACACCAATACTTGACCTGTTCTCACGTCAACTGCACGCATGTAAATTGAGATTTGATCTTCCCTAAACAGCTCACTCGCTCCAATGCCAAAGTACTCTACGCCAGCGCCGCCGGTACGAATGTTGGTATCGTAGCTAATTATCCCACCTTCTATAATAATTCTCGCTGTCGTGAGTGGCGGCAAATCGCCTCCGCTGCTTTCGTCGGCTCTAATTATTTTGCGTTCGGTAAGAATGTTCTGCAGCCCTTCACGCTCCACAGGTAAAAACCAGGATGTCTCGCTTAAGGTCTGAACAAGAATAGAGGTTGCGCCTTGAGTCACCGCAGTAGAAAACGAACTTGCCCCAGTGCTAGGTTTATATTGCCCGGTCTGGTCTCTAAACGCATATACAGAAACCGGAATTTGTCCCATAGGCGCTGGCAAGCTTTTTACTTCAGACAATGTGGCACTGTCTTTAATTACATCAGCGGCCGTTGTATCTGGCGGCAGCGTATTAGTGATGGACTGGCATCCTGCAAGCGCCATGGCCACTATTAAAAAAACGGTACTTCTCATGTGTTTCCCTACCCAAACCGTGGAATTTCAACGACAGTAACCTCACCTGTCAGTAAGTTAGTAATGTTCACAACAATGCTGTCAGGATTACTCGTTATTAGTTCTACCTGAAAGTCACCACTAACAAAAATACTATCCTGATTGAATATGCTGTCTATCGGGTTTCCATCTTCATCATATTCTTGTTCACCGAATGCGATGTCTGTGATTTCGCGGACTATACGATTGATATAGGCGCGTTCGAGTGATTCTTGAAGGCGTTCGTCATAGGAGCGCTCGCTGTAAGGCGCTGTATGAGCGTTTTGTGAATTCGCCTTACTTAATAAAAATGATCCGTTAAGTGGATTACCACCGAATGACGGGTTGATCGGTTCATACACCAACTCTGTTGCTTTCACACTAGCTGAAGTCCACGAGCCAGTCGCGATTAAGGCTGCTATCAATATCCCTTTTTTCATTACCATTCGTCCCCTGCTAAATCTGGGCTTCTACTGTCTATACTCGCGTTTGCCACCGCGTCTAAAACTAACATGATGGCTTGCTGTACTTTTTCATCTAACGGTACTTGTCTACGCCCCATGTACGTTTGATAAACCACTCTATTGTCGTAAATCACCGAAAGAAGAGTACCCGCTTGTGGCACAATAATTTCTTTAACAACAAGGTTCTTACCCGAACTGTCTGGGACTTCTCGCCAGTATTGGCTAATGCGAGAGGCAAATTCGTGGCCTTGGCGGCTAATACTGTTATCGAGCAACAGTCCACCTAGCCGAATTTCTTCTGCGTGAATCGGAGAAAAGAACACACTAAAAAGCAGTGTGATAAGAGAGAAACAATACAAGTACTTCATTTTACTGAATATAGCCGGGCAAACGCCCGGCTACTCACTTTTACATCTGTAGGTTTACATCTGAACAACGGTAGCTACGTTGTAGTCACCAACCTGCGTAACACTTACTGTGCCGCCGTTGCCAGTGATACTACCTGTAACTAAGTTATCGTTACCCATTTGCGTAACTTCAAATGTATTCATATCACCAGAAATAACGAACTGACCACCTGCGTCGTCTGTTACCCAGTTTCCTACGCCTTCTTGCATAACACTAACAATATTGTCGTCACCGTTAACCAATAGGTCTAGTAAGTTAAGCTCGCCCGTTTGCGAAACCATAATTTCGTTGTAGCTTGATGTAACGTTGCTTGCCAACTCAACCGATGCCGTATTTTCAACACCCTCTTGAGACATTTCAATGATGTTGCCATCAGCGTAGTAAGTTGCATCACCAATACCAGCTTGTGCTAACGCCAAGTTGGCATCGCCATCTTGCTCAATTTCAACGGTGTTAAACAGGCCATCGAAATTAACTGTGCTGATTTCATTGGCATCACCTACCTGAGTTAAATCAAACTCGTTGAATAAGCCAATTACGCCAGCATAAGCCGTGTTGCCTTCGCCCACTTGGTTAATTTCGAACGTATTCGCTTGTCCGCCGATAGTTTCTACGGTAGCTAAGTTAACGTCACCGATTTGATCGATATTAACTTCATTGCCAGAGCCTTCAAATACTCCTGTGGTAATCTCGTTGCCATCTCCATCTTGTTCAAACTCTAGCACATTACCGTCGCCAACCATGCTCCAACCCACAGCGTTCTGGTCGCCATCTTGGTCAATTTCAACTTCGTTTTCTGAGCCGACAACGGTTAAATCAGACACGTTGTAATAGCCGTCTTGAATAACATCGATAACGTTTGCATCACCGCTTAGCTCGCGAACATACGATTCGTGCCAGTCACCACTTTGATCAACAAATACCGTATTGTCGTTACCCGCAATGGCATTATTAGCCCAGTTACCACCATCACCCTGATACACTGACAACGTGTTTCCACTGCCCGAAATGCTATTTATTGAGCGATTAAAAATAAAACCGATAGGGCCGCCATCACCTAATTGAACAAGTGAAACTGTGTTATCGTCACCTTCGACAACGACATCGGCTGTACTATTTAAACTATCTTGCTCAGATTCTAAGAAGTTGCCGTTACCTGTGACACTTGCAAAGAAGGTATTACCTGACTGCATTTGCGAAGCTAGTACTTCGTTTGCGTCACCCGTTACTTCTACAAAGATTGCATTTAAGTCACCTTCCTGACTTAAAATAGATTCATTACCTACCTCATTTCCCTCTGGTGCCGTTTGGGTTAGCGTAATTTCATTGCCTTCAGCTGCAGCAATAAAATCTGCGGAAGCACTGAAATCAACTGTCTTACTCGCTGGAACTTCCTGAGCCGATGCCCACCCTGTCGCTGCTACTAAAAGCAATGCACTCGCTATTTTTGTTTTTTTCATTTTCACATTTGTCTCCCTATGGCAATCACATCATTCTTGATATTGTGTGATGTTAATCACCATTTCGTTCCCTATCTGGTAAACAGTAAAAGACTGTTCACCCAATTGATTAACATTGGCTACATTGTCGAACCCATCTTGAATAATCTCGAAATAGTTATTGTTGTTTTGCTGCAGTAAATTAACCACGTTCCCCTCACCCAGCTGTGTGATCAGAGCTTCGTTATTACTGCCGTTTTGAACAACATTCGATAGGTTGGCGCCGTTGCCGCTTTGGATAATGTTAGTTATGTTATTTAGCCCAAACTGACTAACAGCGATGAAGACCGTTTCATCGTCTATCGTTATAGCTTGAGCATTCAGACTCATTGAAAGAGAAGATTCCACCATGTCTGAGCTTGTTGATAAGTCGGACTGTTGAGCATAAGCAGGAAGATTTACGGCTAGAAGACTGCACCCCGTAATGGCTGCCAACGCAACGGCTCTACATGCCTTAGCGTTATTAGCAAATTGGCTCTTTTTAACCTTTAGCTTCTTGTCCATGAGAACGACTGCTTCCTTGATTAACAACAAAGGTGACCCCTCTATAACACTCCTTAAGACGGCGAGAATCCATCACCAATAAGTTGTATTTATTACAGGTCAAATACAGTTAGCACACGTTAAATCAGCAAGTTATTTATAATGGGTAATACCATAGTGCTAGATTTGACGAAAATTCACGCACCGAGTAATTATTGGTAAGACCACCTAGTTTTTGTAGGGTCTTTTAACGGGTATTGCTACAGCGCGCCCCTAAGACATAGAGATCTGAACTACCTGTCAAAAATCATAGTAATTAAGTACCACTTTGGGCTTCTCTTCTCACTTTTTCCTAGTGGTTAAGTAGTATTTTTGAGCAAATTTTACTGTTAGGGGTGGCAGGTTTTTAAATTTGCGTTATAAGTTTTAACCGTTAGTTATATCAGACCGAACGAGAAGGTTCTGTGATTAAAGCATTATTGCTAATTATGGAATCTAATTATGAAAACAAAGCCTTTTAAAACAGGCCTTTCAGCACTGTCATTAGCCCTTCTACCGCTAATGGTATCTAGTCATGCACACGCCGCAAAAGCCGAAATTTTCGACGATAGCGTTATCGTTGTGTACAAAGAAAATGTAAGCAAAGCGGAAAAGATGCGCGCTCGCTCTTCGGTAGGTGCACGAATTAGTGACGCAAACCGTGATGAAGTAGATGATCGCTTCTCTAACCTTTTAAATGGTCGCATTGCCAAACTGGAACTTCGTGGCAAGTCTGTAAAAGACGCCATAGAAATCTTAAAGAAAAATCCTGCGGTTAAAATCGCCGAGCCAAACTTCTTGTACCGCAAAGCCCTGGTACCTAACGATCCTTCTTATGGTGACCTATGGGGTTTGAATAACACCGGTCAAGCCGGCGGTACTGCAGATGTGGATATTGACGCACCAGAAGCATGGGATATAACAACCGGTGATAGCGATGTGGTCATCGGTGTTATCGATACGGGTGTTGACTACAATCATGAAGACCTTGCAGATAACGCATGGGTTAACCCAGGTGAAATTGCTGGAAACGGTATTGATGATGACGGCAACGGTTATATTGACGATGTTTACGGTATCGATGCCTTTAACGGCGATTCTGATCCTATGGACGACGATTCTCACGGTACGCATGTGGCCGGGACAATTGGCGCTGTGGGCGGAAACGGAATTGGCGTAGTCGGTGTAAACCATGACGTGTCAATCGCTGCATGTAAATTCTTAGGTCCTGACGGCGGTTCAACCGCTGGCGCTATTGAATGTATCGATTACTTCACCGACCTTAAAGAGAACCGCGGCATCAATATTAAAGCTACCAACAACAGCTGGGGTGGCGGCGGCTATAGTGAAGCGCTAGAAACTGCTATTGAAGAAGCTGGCCAAGCGGGTATTTTGTTTGTTGCTGCGGCAGGTAACTCTGGTTCAAACAACGACAACGTAGATAACTACCCGTCTAACTATGTCACTACAACAAACAGTCTGCTCGCAGTTGCTAGCCACACTCGTACTGACGGAGACAGCGGCTACTCATACGGTATTGAAACCGTAGACATCGCGGCGCCGGGTACAGCTATCCTATCTACAGTACCAGGTAACGGCTATGCGGCATACTCAGGCACGTCAATGGCAACGCCACATGTTGCGGGTGCAGCAGCACTTGTGTGGTCGCTAAACCCAGAACTTACGCCATCTGAAATGAAAGAGCTGTTAATGTCTACAGGTGAAACTAGCCTATGGGCTGATGGTCGCACCGTATCTGGCAACCGCCTAAATGTACTTAACGCACTTGAAGAAGCGGATCCAACTCCAGGTTTTAAACTGGGCATTACACCTGGTTCAGCTGAAATTGAAGCGGGTGAGACCTACACCTTCACTATTGAAGTTGGTTCAATTGCTGGCTACGAAGAAGAAGTACAGCTATCGCTTGCAGAGCCAAGTGATATCGCGTCTTTAAGTGCAAGCTCGGCAATGCCTGGCGATACGGTAACACTGACCGTAGAGACATCTGAAGATACGCCTTGGGGTCCATACAGCTTTACGGTGAACGGTGTAAGCGGTGATATTGAGAAATCTAAATCAGCGAATCTTTATGTTTACCCTCAAGGGCTAAACGAATTCCCTTACGCGTATTCTGGTGATGCTGTACCTACGTTACCGAATGAAGAAGATCCAGACGATGTCGGCGTGGACCTAGTGATTAACGTTCCTGACGACTTAACCGTATTCGGTATGCAGGCGTCGGTAAATATCACACACACCTATAGCGGAGATCTCGTACTATCACTGACCTCTCCTCAGGGTACGACCACCGTTCTTCGTCAGAATCAAGGTGGCGCTACAGATGATATCGTTGAGAGCTATAACTCTGATGCCTTTAACGGCGAAGTAGCAACAGGCGATTGGACCTTGAACGTGCTTGATACGTTCAACGGTGACAACGGCACTGTTAACACATGGAGCCTTGTAGTGACCGGTATTGGTGAAGTAGGCCCAACACCGCCTAACTCTGCGTTTACCTATGACGCTTCAGGATTATCAGTAAGCTTTACTAATAACAGTAACGACGTTAATGACGACATTGTCAGCTATAGCTGGGACTTTGGCGATGGCTCTACTTCAACGGAAGAGAACCCAACGCATGTTTACGCGAGCACTGGCGCCTATGACGTAACCCTTACGGTTACCGACTCTGAAGGCCAAACTGGCGTATCAACAGAAACCGTATCAGTTTCAGATAGCAACATTGTTGCCGAGATTGACCGCGCTATGCTGTCTCGATTCGGTTCGTTACGCGTAGATTTATCATATAGTGGCTCGATGGCCGATACTGTAATGATTTATCGCAACGGTGAGCTACTTGAAGAAGTAAGCAACACTGGACGTTATCGCGATAGAAGCAGAGGCGTTCAACCTGGTGAGTATACTTATATGGTTTGTGACGAAACCTCTGCATGCTCTGCACCAGTGTCTGTAAACCTTTAATGTAGTTTGCGTATCGCTGACGCGCTCTTCGTGACAGTTGGCGAATGATACGCTGAACAGTTAAGAGTTAAGCAATTGCCGGCCAAGGATAGGCCGGCTTTTTTTATTCTGAGAATTAAAGAGAGCACCAGTCTAAGCCATCGGCTTATTCACTATAAGCCAAATACAACGTACACTTGATGCATTAAGAGATAATAAGCATTTTTTCATGCACATACTCATTATTGACGATCACGAAATTGTAAGGGATGGCATTAAAACACTCATCGAGCAAGAGTATGGCTGGCATGTTTCTTACGCAGTAAGCTCTCTGGATGCTCTTCCCTCCTTCGCTACGTTAGACGATATTGACGTTGCCATTCTAGATATCTCGTTAGCACAGGAAAGTGGTTTCGACACACTAGTAAAAATCAAGAAAGACGCGCCGTTTATAAAGTGCTTAATGCTGAGCATGTATGATCATGTTGGCTATATCAGTAAAGCGCTTGAACTCGGCGCCGATGGCTACGTTACAAAGAATGCTGCCACCAAAGAGTTAATGGACGCGTTGGAAGCTCTAGAAAAAGACGAGAATTATCTAAGCACAGATATTAGTAAAAAGTTAGCTTTCGGTGATAAACAGCTAACCTCTATCCTTACTGAAAGGGAAAAGGAAATTTTCTTACTGTTAGCAAAAGGATTCCAGCCAAAACAGATTGCTTACTACATAGATACTGCCCCGAAAACAGTGATGGTTCACAGAACTAATATTTACAAGAAACTCAATGTAACCTCCCAATTTGGTTTACTTAGAATTGCGTTAGAAACTGGGTACCTCGACGTTTCTGACGTTATCTACGACGACACGCTAGTCAAAGCAAATTGATGAATTTAACGCGGTATTTCAACGTTACCTATTTACTAATGGGATTAGGTTATACCGCGCTATTTCACGGCGTGTGGTTGTTCAGCACCCAATTTGAAATTATTTCAGGTACGGTGAGCTGGTATTTGCCTGCTGGAGTTCGCCTAGCGGCGTTTTTACTACTGCCAATTTACAGCTGGCCACTGCTACTCATCGCAGAAAAATCAACCCACTTCATTTTATTTCACCCCGGTGGCATTCTCGACAACACGGCGTTTTTAAGTGGAACCATAGGTTGGTACTTAGTCCATTTAGTGCTGTCACCTGCGGTAATTTGCACCTGCGTTTATTTATTCAGACGTCGCTTTAGCGCACCTTATATAGACAATGTTTCCAGCACCCTTGCCACGTTGGCTTTTGGTGTTCTTATAAGTGTTGCTCTTGGGGCGGTATTTTTGGGCAGAAGGGCTATTGAACTGCAAACAGGCATAGAGGTTTTTCTTTCTATTTTGTTTGATTTTTCATTAGGTGACTTTGTAGGAATTGTTGTTCTTTGTCCTTTTCTTTTCGCATTATATAAACGGCCATCTATCCCTAAGAGTCACTTAGTACTGTACCTTACAACAATCGCTTGGCTGGTTTTGCTGATGCTGAGCAGCTATGCCTACTTCCAACAAATTAACATCAGCTATCAGGTTAAGTATCTAGCGGTTTTCCCCGCGCTCTTTTTATCGTATCGCTATGCCATAGTTGGCAGTGCGTTTTCGTGTTTACTCATAGGTATTACTGCGTTCGTGGTGGCAAGCCAGAGCGCACTTCCTCCCATTGAGCATCAGTTTTACATCTTAGCATCATGTACAAGTTGCCTCATTTTAGGTGCTTCAATTAACCAATCTACCTTGCTGAATATGAAGCTTGCGAAGAAAAACGAGGATCTTGAAGTATCGGTGCAAAGCGCCCAAGCACTGGCCAGTCAATTAGTGGTAGTGCAAGAAGATGAACGAAAGCGCTTATCGCGGGATTTACACGACGACTTTGGTCACCGCATAGTCGATTTGAAACTTCAACTGTCGCTAGATAGCAGAGAAAGCGACAACGACATGATGCTCAATAAAATAGATGCTCTATACCACGCAATGAAGAAAAGCTTAGGGGGATTACGTCCGTCCGGTATTGATACACTTCCCATTGAAAGCGTGATCCAACGTTCAGAGATTATTACCACGCTCAAGCGCGCAAACATAAACTATTCGTTTAACGTTAGCGGCACGCCAGTACCGTTCGATTCAGACCAGAAAATACATATCTATCGAATTGTGCAGGAAGCGGTGACAAACAGTATAAAATATGCCAATGCGACGTCGCTCAGCATTGATATCAACTATGCGCAACACAGTGCCGTATTTATCGTTACTGACGACGGCGGCGGCATCCCTGAGCATATTGCCCAACTAGCAAACGCTGAACCCACACTCGGCCTGCTGTCGATGAGAGAACGCGCAAAGTTGATAAATGGTGAGTTTGATATTTCCCAGAACAAACCAACAGGCACCCGAGTTTGCCTGACTTTGCCCTACAGTGCTTAAGTTACTCTACTGCGTTTTAGGTGCGTCGCTGCATCCTTTTTATGCTACATTGCTGTTGATTTAACTACTATTTTGATAACCGTATGCAAAAAAATTTCATTACTCGCCGAGCCCGTTTTTTTAGACAGTGCCTGAACATTGCTGTCCTAATTGCCACTTTCACCACGTTAAATGGCTGTGTAAGTACTCAAAATGAAAGTCCTTACACTTACGCTCCGTCTGCATCACCCTATCAAGATGTGGTCAATGCACAGCAGCGAGCTGTGGAACAAAGCAAATTACTTTTGGTTGTTCTGGGTGCTCAGTGGTGCCACGACAGTACTGGCTTAGCTGAGCGTTTTGCGACAAAGGAAATGGACCTTATTCTACGCGCTCATTATGAAACCGTATTTGTTGATGTGGGAACACTTGAAGACAGAAGAAATATAACCGAGCGATTTGACTACCCCATTTATTACGCCACACCAACAGTAATGGTGGTTGAACCTAAAACCAGCGCATTGTTAAACAGAACGTCAATGGATATATGGGGGCGCGCTGACAGCATCCCCTTATCGGAGTACATTCAGTATTTCTCTCGCTTTCCTGCAATGACAACTGCGCAAAAAGCCCCGTTTATTAACTGGGAAGCGACAGATGAAGAAGAAGCTTACAATAAAGAGCAAGCACTCAGATTACAAAGCGCTTATGACAAACTCGGTCCGCTACTTGCGCTAGATTTACAAGGTAATACCCCACAAGGGCTTAACGAGCTATGGAAAGAGACCAAAGGGTTTCGCACTGAACTGCAAAAAACGCTGATAAAGCGCGCCGAGCTTACGTTAGATTCTGAGAATGGCAACGGAGTCAACACCACGCCAGCATTGCGACACTACAATCCGTTTTCGTGGGAACATAATTCATTACCCACTCAGCGAGATTTAAAATGTTCGTAATCGCGGCGTGTTATCGCAAGTATAGTGGTTCTACATCAAGGTGACGCAACAAAGAATACGGACATTAAAAAGGGCCTTTCCAACGGCCCTTTTTTAATAAACTCGGTTTTATGAAGCGCAGTTCAACTGTTTACGCTTTTGCCCTGTTTGACGCCGTATTATTAGTGGTGCTATTTGACGGATTACTTCTGCGCTTAGCTGGTCGTTTAGCGGCACTTCCTTCACTTCCTGAGCGTCTTCGACCTGCAGGCTTTCCACCGCTATTGTTGCGCGAATCCGATTTACCTGCGCGCGGATTACCATTTCCGCTACGGTTGCCTTGACGTTGACCCGACTTTTTATTCTCGCCACTTCGTTTACCTTCGCTGCCGCTCTCACCTTGTGGTGCTTTCGGCTTTTTCGGCTTCTTGGGCTTTTTAGGCTTAGAAAGCGTGGTAACAGGCACGGCTTGCTGAGGCTCGAAACCTTCCAACGTTTCACGAGGAAGCAGTTTTTGAATCAGTGTCTCAATATCTTTCAGGTTTTGCAGTTCTTCAGCACATACAAATGACCAAGCCTGTCCACTAGCGCCTGCGCGCCCTGTACGACCAATTCGGTGAACATAATCAGCAGCCGTATTGGGTAAGTCTAGGTTTACAACGATAGGCAATTCACTAATGTCGATGCCGCGTGCTGCAATATCGGTGGCTACCAGCACTTTAATTGCGCCATTTTTAAAGTCAGCAAGCGCTTTAGTTCTCGCTCCTTGGCTTTTATTACCGTGAATCGCGGCACTTGGAATTTTTGACCGAGTTAGCTTTTCTGCAATACGGTTAGCACCGTGTTTCGTGCGGCTAAACACTAACACCTGCTCCCACTTTTGCTGTTTGATCAGACAAATAAGCGCGGTCGTCTTTTTAGATTTATCAATGGTCACTAAGTGCTGTTGAACCGCTTCTACCGTGGTATTGGCTGGCGCGGTTGAAATACTCACAGGGTTGCGCGTTATTGTTTTCGCCAGTGCAGTGATTTCATCAGAAAACGTGGCTGAAAACAGTAAGCTTTGACGCTCTTGTGGCAATAGCTTCAATACTCTCCTAATGTCGTGAATAAAGCCCATATCAAGCATTCTGTCGGCTTCATCCAATACCAACACTTCAAGCTGAGAAAACTTAACAGCGTTTTGCTGGTAGAGGTCAAGTAATCGTCCAGGCGTAGCAATTAACACATCCACACCTTTACGCAGCTTCATCATTTGAGGATTAATCCCTACACCACCAAATACCACGGCAGTTTTTAACGGCAAAAACTCGCTGAACGCTCTGATGCTTTCTTCTACCTGAGCAGCAAGTTCTCGCGTGGGTGTTAAGATAAGTGCCCGAACATTGTTGCCAGATACAGGTTGTCCTTCCATCAATCTCTGTAAAATAGGAAGTCCAAATCCTGCAGTTTTCCCTGTTCCCGTTTGCGCAGCTGCCAACACATCCTTTCCTTGCAATACTTCTGGTATTGCCTTTTCCTGGATTGGTGATGGTGTACTAAATCCTCGTTTTTCAATAGCTTTTAACAAGGGTTCAGCGAGCCCTAATTGGGTAAATGACATTAATAAACTCCTGTCATAGGTATTTATAAAAAATTGCATACCGCAAAGGTATAAGCGTTAGTGCTTTATTGCTAACCGTGGGGGTTATAGATTACTGGGAAAACCTAAAGAGATACGCCATTGCCAACTTGGCTTATTGGTGTTTGACATCAAGAAAAGAACGTAGGTGTTTACTCTTACAAATTGCGCGCGGAGTCTACCACTAAAAGCCGAAAGCCACCAGCGCATTTTTTGTTCAAAACCTAGTTAAGCCTGTCTGACGTTTCACTTAATAAGTTCCAATTTACATAGCATAACAGCAAGGGAAGTTTCATCGGCTTTTCGCACTAAGGGAATGGTCTTAAACCGTACTGTCTTCCCTCATTTTTAGGAGAGATATTGTTATATTTATATTTTTATCAAAACGATAAATATCTATTTAATACGAATTTTGCGACCTAGAAACGTAAACTTTTCAAGTAACAGAGTTTAATTATATTTATCAACACCTTAAGACATTTAGCTTTTAAAAGTGTGCGTTAAAAAACAAGTTAAACAGGGCTCTTCTACGTAAAAACACCTCAAAACCTTTGAAATTAAAGACAACTTGATAGCCAATTTCTGTTGGATAGATAAAAAAAGCTTTACCATATTTGTTATAACAGATAAAAAGCGCGCAGTTATTCCACGCTCAAATTACATCCACGCTGCTGCAGTGTGGTAAACAAGTGAAGTAGAAAACATGAATGTTGATAGTTTAACCCAGCACTTTGAGGAAAAGTTGGCTTTAGTTAAAGCATCGGTGATGTCTGATAGCTTTGTTATCCAGCTTACAACAATCGCAGTTATTTATTGCGTTGCATTTTTGCTTGCACGACAAGTAAAAAAGCCATTTAAGTTTACCCGAGAAAAGCCACAGCAAGGCGCACATACTATGCACGGCTTTTTATACAATCTGGGTGAGGCACTATTCCCGCTTATCACCATCAGTATGCTAAAGCTTACTACCGTGTTGGGGGCGCAATTTCAGTTTGATGCATGGCTATTGGAAATAGCCGTTGTTGTAGCACTAATGCTGTTTGTTAATTCCTTGATTACTGGTTTTGTCGAAAACAACACCATTGCAGCGTTTATGCGATGGGTGGGTTTACCTATCCTATTTTTACACTTAGTTGGCGTGCTTCCGCTGATAACTTCCGCATTGGAGTCAATGGCAATATCAGTCGGCAATGTTGAAATTTCAGCGTATGGCGTAACAAGAGTACTGTTGTTTGGTGGCTTGCTGTTCTGGCTAGGCCGCAGCTCGAACGCCATTGGTCAAGATATTATTCGAAACCATAAGTCGCTCGACGTTTCTACCAAAGAAGTGTTCGCAAAGCTGTTTGAAGTTGCCCTGTTCTGTGTGGTGTTTCTTTTATTGCTTAACGTCATGGGAATTAACCTTACCGCACTAGCCGTGTTTGGTGGTGCAGTAGGTGTGGGTTTAGGCTTAGGTCTGCAGTCCATCGCATCAAACTTCATTTCGGGCATCATTATTCTATTGGATAAATCGTTGACCGTAGGCGATTACGTTGAATTGGAAGACGGGCAGAAAGGTATCGTCAGAGAATTTAAAATGCGCTACGCCGTATTAGAGACATATGACGGTAAAGATGTACTGGTGCCTAACGAAAAGTTTATCAGCTCCTTGCTAATAAACTGGACACACAAAAACCAAAAACAACGTTACCGCATCGACTTTTCTGTCGCCTATAAAACTGACATCCGCGCGATGGTAGAGATTATTAAAGAGGCAGTATCGGAACATCCGCAGGTGATCAGTGGCGATGATGTTCCATTTGAAGAGCTGCCTGACTGTGAAATAGATAGCTTTGGCGACTCTGGCGTTAACATGTTCGTTGAGTTTTGGATGGAAGGGGTGGACGATGGTAAAAACCGCGTGGGTGGCGATTTGCTGCTTACTGTGTTTGAAACATTACGCGAGCACAACATTGAAATACCGTTCCCTCAACGCGAAGTAAGGGTTATCAACGAACAAGGCATTGGTATTCGAAATACCACACCGTAGCCAAACTCGCTCATGACATGAGCGCTTTCAGTCATACCTTCGCGCTGGCTAAAACCTAGCGCGAAGCGTATCCCATTGCCACTCTTGGGCAGACAGACCTAACGTCTGGACAAACTTTGCATAGTCTTCTTTGCCCATCGCTGACGCTACGGTTTTTAATTGAGATTTGGCTTTTATTGCTTTTACCTGCAGTAACTCCAATCGCTTATCGGCACTTGAATCGAAGTTTTCACTGATGATTGCATTCGCTTTATTGGTCGCTTCCCACGCTGTAATAACATAGCCCACCAGCTTTATGTAAACACCTACCATACGCTTTCGCTCAAATATGTTCTCAAACAGTGAGCCAGATAACGACTTTTGGAAACTGGCCTCTGTTTCTAAGGCAACAAATTGCTCGGCGTTCTTTAGCTCATTCAACACATTGTGTAAAAGCTTAATGTGGGCGTGCGTATTAAGTGCGTCGACGTGAAGTGCATTAATATCGTCGCTTAGCATTTCTAAATTGACCAACGTTCGTTGAAGACTAGCCATTGTGGTAATTGTCTGTAGAAGCGAAAAATAAAGGTTCAGTGTATCGAATTAAAGATGGGTTTGCGATGGTCTCGCGGGCGTTTTAGTCACATTAAGAATTCATAACATAACTTATAGAAATCAATTAAAAAGGGCGCGGAAGCGCCCTTTTAGTTTTTATGTCTATTGAGAATTAGTTGTTAAGCTAATTCGCGATAGCAGTTATACCGCATCTATTTACCCAAGCTGGCGTTTAGATCGTGACGTAAATCGAAACGGTCTAGCGTCATCACTTTGGTCCAAGCGTCGACGAAGTCTTTAACAAAACGGCTTTTCGCGTTGTCGTAGGCATAAACTTCGGCCACTGCACGCAGCTCACTGTTTGATCCAAAGACCAGGTCTACAGGCGTACCTGTATACATAACTTCACCAGTAGTTCTGTTTACACCTTCATATACCGACGGGTTATCTGTTTTTCTCCACTTAACGCCCATATCAAGAAGCGTTACGAAGAAATCGTTGTTAAGCGTGCCTACTTTGTCAGTAAATACACCGTGGCTAGTGCCACCTGTGTTTGCTCCCAATGAACGCAAACCACCAAGCAAAACAGTCATTTCTGGTACCGTTAGATTAAGCTGATCGGCTTTGTCTACCAGCATGTCGGTTGGCGAACGATAGCTAGCTTCTGCGTTGTAATAGTTTCTAAACGCATCGGCTGTTGGCTCTAACAATGAAAACGAATTAACGTCTGTTTGCTCTTGGGTAGCATCAGTTCGACCCGGAACCACTGGCACAGTAACCTTGACGCCAGCATCTGCCGCTGCTTTTTCAATTGCTGCCGCACCGCCAATCACAATGAGGTCAGCAAGAGACACTTTCTTCTTAGAAAACATGCGTGAATTGTAGTCTTCTTGCATCTCTTTAAGCTTAGAAACAACGGCTTGAACGGTTTCAGGCTCGTTGGCTTCCCAATTCATTTGCGGTTCAAGGGCAATACGAGCACCGTTCGCTCCACCGCGTAAATCAGATGCTCGGAAGCTAGATGCTGCCGCCCATGCTGTTTTCACAAGTTGCTGAACGGTTAAACCACTGTCTAAGATGTCAGCTTTAAGTTTCTTAACGTCTTTATCAGAGATCGCTTTATAGTCAGCTTTAGGCACTGGATCTTGCCAGATGAAGTTCTCTTCTGGGATATCGTTACCCAAGTAACGTGCCTTAGGACCCATATCACGGTGAGTTAGCTTGAACCACGCTTTAGCAAATGCCGTTTGATACTCTTTGGGATCCGCTAAGAAGCGCTCGGCAATTTTTCGATACTCTGGATCATACTTAAGCGCCAAGTCAGCGGTAGTCATCACAGGAGGATTTTTCTTACCTTCTACGTGCGCATCTGGTACTGATTTATGAAGCGATTCATCGGTAGGGATCCACTGGATAGCGCCGGCAGGACTGCGAGTTTGTTTCCACTCAAAGCCCAATAAGTTTTGGAGATATAGGCTCGTCCATTTAGTAGGTAGCTGTGTCCAAGCACCTTCCAAACCGCTCGTTACAGTGTCTTCTGCATTGCCTTTCCCGCAATTGTTCTTCCAACCTAGTCCCTGCTCTTCTAAGCCTGCACCGCCTGGCTCAGCTTCTAAACAATCAGCAGGCTTGTGTGCGCCGTGCATTTTTCCAAATGTATGACCACCCGCTATTAGCGCAACGGTCTCTTCATCATTCATCGCCATACGGCCAAATGCAGTGCGAATATTTTTCGCAGATCCCATCGGATCAGGCACACCTTTAGGGCCTTCAGGGTTAACATAGATCAAGCCCATGTGCGTTGCCCCCAACGGACGCTGAAGCTTACCGTCGCGCTCTTCACGATCGCTCGCAAGCATTTCCACTTCTGGGCCCCAATAAACCATGTCAGGTTCCCAGTCGTCGGTACGACCACCCGCAAATCCATAGGTGTCAAAGCCCATGTTTTCCATGCCTACGGTACCCGCAAGGATCATTAAGTCGCCCCAAGATAAACTTTCACCGTACTTTTGCTTAATAGGCCAAAGCAAGCGACGCGCTTTATCAAGATTTCCGTTGTCTGGCCAGCTGTTCAGCGGATCAAAACGCATTTGACCACCGTCACCACCGCCACGACCATCTAGCGTACGATAGGTACCTGCACTGTGCCATGAAAGTCGAATGAAGAAAGGACCATAATTTCCGAAGTCGGCCGGCCACCAATCTTGAGAAGTAGTGAGTAGCTCATTAACATCTTTTTTTACTTGGTCGAGATCTAGCTTAGCGAATGCCTTTGCATAACTGAAATCATCACCTAGTGGGTTTGAGCGATTATCGTGATCTCTTAACGGAGAGAGATCGAGCTGATCAGGCCACCAAAATTGATTATTTTTCGCTTGAAAAGCTTTAGCAGTGCCCGTGCCTTTAGCACCAGCAGGCTTACTAATTTGATCGTTGGCAATAGCCCCTGTTGCACCAAGCGATAGGGCAACAAGTACTGATAATGTGGTTTTTTTAAACCTGTTTATAGTCATGGTCTTTTCCCGTCTGAGTTTGTTGTAGTTACCAAAGCGTGAGTGCGAATCACACCACTAATTTGTTAACATTTTGTTTACCTCATAAGCAGTTAAAAGATAGACAGGCTTAGAGAATATTTACAGTTGATAAAATGAATTCAACTGATTAGAAAATCCAATCAATGAAAAATTGATTAATTTCAATACTTTAAAAACCCAGTTCACTTTATGACGTAAACGACTGTCGCTCAGTAGAACTATGTAATGCCGAAAATGAGCTAGATCTGTGAATCTCTTTCAGAGATTGGGAAATTTTTTCGCTTCTTGAAGAGTGAAACTTTTCCATACTTTCTATAAGCGGCTAAATAACCAACTAAAAAGTGTCGGTTTATGTAAAGTTTTCATCTAATTGAAATACATTCTGCAATTTCTACCATGGCACAGCAATTGATACAGAGATGATGCAATTAAAGACGCATTAACTTCAGATAAGAAGTCGATGGAATGTTAAAGAAGTAATGAGGATGAACTTATGAAAAACACACTTAAGACACTTACCGGACTTGCAGCTGTTGCCTCTATCAGTGCTATGGCTTCATTCGGTGCGCATGCTCAATCAAATCAAATTGAAGCAAAAGACAGTGGTTTTTATGTAGGTGGTAATTACGGTTACCTACGCGTTGAAGGTGAAGATGACTTTGACGATGACAAAGATGTTTGGCAAGGCCTTGTTGGATATAAATTCAATGAGTGGATTGCAATTGAAGGTGGTTACATCGATTTTGGTGATTACGGTAACGACCTTGCAGGTGCTGAAACAGACGGCTACACAGCGGCGATCAAGGGTATTCTTCCATTAACAGAGCGTTTTTCTCTCTACGCGAAAGCAGGTCAACTTTGGTCAGAAACCGAGTACAACTTTGCTGGCGTTTCACGTGATAACGATGACGAAAGCTTGTTTGTAGGCGCAGGTCTAAGCTACGCGATTACTAGTAACTTTTTAGTAAACGCCGAGTACACTGTTTATGATACAGAGCTTGATGCAGACGAAGCGTTTGATGACATCGACGACACCGATTTTGAAACCGATCTTAAGCAAGCCAGTATTGGTGTTGAGTATCGTTTCTAAGACATTTGTTGCCTCACGTTTAACAACGTGACTTAATGAGAATGCTAAAGCCTTGGCAACACAGCCAAGGCTTTTTACTTTTTGCTACCCGTCTATTTTCTGGATGAGCTGCGCCAGTTCCTCAATTTTTGACACTGTCGTTTTAACTAAGTTGTCAATTTCATTGGATGAGGACTGGGAGTTACCTGCTAACGTTCGTACTTCATCAGCCACAACCGCAAACCCTCTTCCCATTTCACCTGCTCGTGCCGCTTCTATCGCTGCATTTAGCGCTAGCAAATTAGTTTGCTCAGAAATAGAATTAATTGTGCCCACTATATTACTTATAGTCTGGCTGGTAACCAGTAACTCTTTCATAGAATCTTGAGTATCGTTCACCGCTTGTTTTCTAGAGGTGATATTAACGGCAAAAAAGACATAACGTGTTACTTGCCCGTTGAAGTTCTTAAGTGCGCTGATTCTCGCGTCAAAGGCAAGATAACGCCCAGCCATTTGAAACTCAGTAATTTTTGAAACAAAACCAGCGCTCTCTAGAGTAGACTTGTCCTCTGCAGAAAGACTATTCATTACCTCATTTGCAAATGATTCAGAGCTCATTACCCCGTTCAATGTGTCGCGTAGTAGTTTGTTTGCCTCAACGACTTCACCATTAGGCTTCATTTCAAGAAGAACAAGTGCACTGCCTATAGCTTTTAATTTGTTAGTAAAATCTAAAGCCATTTGCTTAACACGAGTAATATCAGCCTGAACCGCGATAAAGTTAACGAGTTTTTCTTCTTTGAAAACGGGGTTTATTGATAGTGAAGTCCAGTAAGGTGTACCGTCCTTTCTATAGTTAAGAATTTCATCATAAAATGCTTCGCGGTTTTTAATTTTTTGTCGTATCACATCCACAGTACGTTTATCGGTTTCCTCACCTTGTAAAAATGATCCAGGTTTCTTGCCTTTTACTTCGTCCAGCTCCCACCCCGTCAACCGGTAAAATCCGTTATTAACGTACTCTATGAGACCATCTGCATCAGATATAATAACGGCATTGTCTGTTTCGTTGGCAACCAGCGAAAGCATACGTTGTAACTCTCGCTGCTCTACTTCTTCTGTTACATCTTTAATAAATGCTGTGTAGAGGGTTCGGTCAGCCAGCCTTACTTTAGACAAAGACAGCCTGCCCCACAGGCTTTTACCGTCTTTCCGCTCCACTTTAACTTCGCGGCTGGTTCCGACAATTTTGTCTTGTCCTGTTTCTCTATTTGCGTTGACATAGTTATCGTGGTTCGCTTGAATCGCCTGAGGCACTAACATCTTCACATTTTGGCCAATTACTTCATCTCTTGTGTATCCCCATAGCTTCTCAGCGGATGCGTTGAACAAGGTTACGTTATTGTTTTCATCAATACACACTACAGCATCTAACGCTTGCTCTAACGTTTGCTCCACTATTTCGCGAGACTCTCGCTCTTCTGTAACGTCTCGAACGAAAGCGGTGTAGTGCTTCTTTCCTGCAACAATAACCTGAGATAAAGCAAGCTGAACCCAAATTCGCTCCCCACTTTTTGTTTCTAATTCGACTTCTCGCGAGCTGCCAACGATTTTATTAACATTTGTTTGTCGATGAGAATTAACATAATTGTCGTGATTTGCTTTGTGTTCGTGGGGAACCAATAGTTTGATATTTTTGCCTAGTACCTCGTTTGGCGTATAGCCCCATAACTTTTGAGCGGCATCGTTGTAAAACGTAATATTGTTTTTTTCATCTATGGTAACTACAGCCAAGATTGATTGAGCAAGCGCCTGTTTCGCCGCATTTTCCTTTGAAAAAAACTTCATTTATCTAGACCTTCTCGTTAAATTTTTTAAGTTATATAGAAGATCTTTCCCTGTTTTTCCAACTGTGAATATTAAACTCGTTTCACAGTGAAAATATTACACATTGCGAACTGATACATCTTACACACGAGCTCAAAAACTCTAATTATCAATAAAAATCATTTACTTACATTTTTCGCTCTTACGTTTTATAGAGGTACAAATTCTGCAACAGAATACAAATAGTGAAAAATGAATAAATAGGAAACGTCACATGCAATCAGGAAAGAGTGTATTTCAACCCGGTCAAAACTGTTGGGTAGAGAGCAAGGCTCGCTTTTCTACACCTTTGATAGATTGCGGAAACTATTATAAAGCCTTGCACAGCTCTATCGTTAAAGCTAAGCACAGTATCTTCATTGTTGGATGGGATATAGATAGCCGCATTCGCTTGCTGCGAGGCGACGACGAAGCGAACAGTGAAGCGCCGAGCGTAATAAGTGATTTACTTAAGTGGAAAGCTGAGCAAAACCCTGACATTAAAATTTACCTGTTACGTTGGGACTCATCGCTAGCCTTCTTCGCGCAGCGCGAAATGTGGGCAAAGGAAGTGTGGGAAGAAAAAACTCCAGACAATGTGCAAACCGAGCTCGATGACACGATTCCGATGGGCGGAAGTCAGCACCAAAAAATTGTGGTTATCGATGATGAACTCGTATTCTCAGGTGGAATGGATGTATCTACTAACCGCTGGGATACCCGTGACCATCCCGTAGTTTCAGAAGAGCGTGATGGACCTGATGGAGAGTATGGTCCTCTTCATGATGTGCAAATGGTATCAAGTGGACCTGTAGTAGCCGACTTTTCAAAATTAGTTCGATGGAGGTGGCAGCGTGTTGCTGACTCTTCACCTATTGATATCCGCGAGGACGCGCGCATTGATGAAAATGCCCCGTTGCCTGATGCTTGGCCACAAGATTATCCTCCCCTTTTTGAAGACGTAGAGTGTGCACTTGCCAGAACAATTCCATTTATGGATGAGGTCGAGCCTGCTCAAGAGGTACGTCATATGCTGCTTGATCTTATCGGTGAAGCAGAGTCTGTAATCTACATTGAGAATCAATTTACAACGCGTCAGGAGATCGCTGAAGCGCTGAATAAGCAGCTCAAACTGAAACCTAATCTTTCGGTCATTATCGTAAGTTCCTACGAGCCAAAAGGTAAGTTTGAGTGCGAAGCATTTTGGGCAAGCCGCATAGAATTCAAGGAAATTTTAGAAAAAGGGATTGACCCTAAGCGAGTAAAACTGACTTATTCTTCAATTGAAGACATGCAAGGCCGCAAGGCATACAAGCGCATCCACTCCAAAGTGATGACCATTGATAACAAATACCTTGTTATCGGGTCATCAAACTTGAGTAATCGCTCAATGACGCTAGACACCGAAATCGACACGGTGTTGTTTGGTAACACCAAAGACAATCAGGCGTGTATTGAGCAAGTGAGAAACGACTTACTCGCAGAGCACACGGGACGCGATATTGATGCAATGCCAGCGTTATTCAACAATGAATATCCGGTTGAAGCATTAATGCAGGATCAGATAGCACACGGCTACGTACTTACCGAAGTTCGTGATGAGGTGTTTACCGAACAATCCGTTAAGAATGTGTTCAGAGCGTTATCTGACCCTGAAGAACCCCTTATTTCGGTGCCAACCTTTGATGGAGCTGCTATGCCTGCACGTAACCCAAGACGTCGCAGTATTATGATTTTGATCGGTCTTGCCATCATTGCTGTTCTTGGCGGGCTTATGTTTTGGGCTAGCCAGTCCATACCATGGTTAAGTTCCGACAGCATTAACGCCTTTTTAGAGAAAAGTCGTGGAACCTACTTTGCTCTGCCTACCGTGTTGCTGGTTTATGTGGTCGGCGGCGTTTTATTCTTCCCGGTCACTATACTGTCGCTTGCGGTGGCTGCTATTTTTGGCCCTATATGGGGGCCCATCTACGGCATCATGGGAGCACTAATGAGCTCTGCAATCATGTTTGGAATAGGCAAGCTATCAGGCAACGCGGGGCTTAGAAAAATTGGTGGTCCAAAGGTAGCTGCCGTTGATGAAAAACTAAAGCGTAGCGGTATCGTTGGCGTCGCGGCCATTCGAATGCTGCCTGTAGCGCCCTTTAGTTTGGTGAATTTGGTAGCGGGCATCTCATCTATTGGCATTTTCCAGTTTTTAGTAGGGACATTTTTAGGCATGTTCCCGCCCATGATTGCGAAAGGGCTTGTGGGTGATTCGATAGCACAAATTTGGCAAAACCCTTCTGTGGAAACCATTAGCTATTTAGTTGGCGGTATCGTTTTATGGGGCCTTATGATTTGGGGCTCGCAAAAATTTGCCCGCTACTACCAAGCTCGGAAGGAGTCGGGGAATCAAGATACTGCCAGTGATAATAGTGACAAAGATGAGGTAGAGAAATGTGCCGCATAGTGACCTACAACATTCACAGCGGAATAGGCAGAGACAAAAAGCACGATTACAAACGCATAGGTCAATTCTTGGCAAACAGTGGCGCCGACGTGGTGCTGCTGCAAGAAATGGATACTCGTCCCTCTGAGCGAAGTACAGCACAGGACGTTAAAGATATCTGCGCTGAAAACACGTTTAAACTCATTCCATCACCAGCCATTAGGGAATCTGATGGCTGGTATGGCAACGCCATCCTCACTCGCTTTGACGTATTAGCTCACGATACACTGGATGTCAGCCAAAACGGGCGACAGCCTAGAAATGTTCAGATTGTAGAGCTCAAGACAGAGAAGACCCCCCTTACGGTGGTGAATACCCATAAGGGACTTAAGAAGCTAGAACGTCGCTCACAGTTTTCTTTGCTTCATGAGCACCTTTCTTTGAAGATGAAAGAGAAGCAAATCCCTCTAGTTCTAGCCGGTGATTTCAACGAGTGGCAGTTTTTCTCAAAAGCGTTTAAAGCACTTAATGAATTGCTATTACAGCAAAAAGTAGGGGCAACATTTCCAAGCCACTTTCCTGTATTTGCACTTGATAGAGTATGGGTGTCTGACGACATCAAGGTAAAAGCGTGCAGAAAATTAAAAAATGCGAAAACTCGAATCTTGTCAGATCATTTACCTGTGCTTGTTGATATTGAACTGCCCCAGAACGACTAACCCAGTGATCTTTTGCACTTAACGGGTTGCGTTATTCTCGTCGTACGCGAGATTTAGCATCATTTTGTGTTGGCATAGTGCTATGCAGGTTGCGCTATAAACGATGAAGCGGCAAATTCTAACGTACCGCACCAGTGTTTCAGTGCGTTTTCTTGAGCCACTACTTTTCTGAGAATATCAATGATCGGACTGCTATCTAGTAGCGTCTTGGCACTTTTGTTTGTCGCAGCGAGTACAGTACGCTGCATTTCTGGCTGTGTTATTTTCAGTGATGAAACTAAGCCAGACTCCTTTAAATGAAAAATAGCTGATGTAGGAAGGATCATCACGCCTTCTCCCTGCATAACTTGCCTAAGGCCAGTCATGAGTTGTCCAGAATAAGCCAAATCGTGCTGCAAACTAACGCCCGTTGCTTTTTCATAGTCAGCAATTAGTTGACCCAATGCATCTTTGTTACCCGGTGACAGCAAAGGTAATTCACTGATTTCCCAGAAACGGATCGTCGTTCTATCTCGAAGCTTGGCGTATTGTTCACACGATGAGGAAGCAGAAAAAACCAAATGAAGATCTTCTTGAATTAGCGGTGTGACTCGCATGAATTTAGGGTCGACAGCTTGCTGATAAGTAAGCGCAATATCCACCTGCTTTGACTCAAGCCAATCATTAATGGTGTAAGACGGTCCAGTGCTGATTTCGACTTTGAGCCCTTTATGGTTCGCCGTTATCTCCGTGAGCAGCGGTAAAGAAAGCACATTGCCGATTGACGGTAGCATTCCTATTTTTACTACCTTCTTTTGTCCGGTTTGAAAGGTTTCCAATGCGGCCTTAACGTTGTCTATTTCGGTTAGCAGCTTTAATGCATGTTTATAAAAAACTTCGCCCGCCGATGTTAGGTTTACTCCCGAAAAACTTCTTTCAAGCAGCGTCGCTTTCATCTCTCTTTCTAAACTTGCCAACTGCTGACTAATGGCGGGTTGAGCGATATCCAATGCTCTCGCCGCCGCAGCAATACTACCCTTACGCACAGTCATAACAAAATAATGCAGCTGTTTTGAATGCACTTGCCCTCCTTACAAAGGTGGTGAGTTCTAGAACGGGAACGGTTTAATGAAGACGGCAGCAACGAATATGCCATTCCATTAAGTTATATGAAGCAAAATTGTAAAAATGGGCTAAAAGCAGTGGGGCATGAAAATCTTGTCTTCCCCCATACTTAAGTCTAATAGCATTAAATTAGCGCCCTGTGAGACGGCTCAATATTTTTCTTATACCCCTGAATAATCTTCTTTCTTCCTGCAAAGCCAAAGAGTTTTTAGCCTTGTTCTTGTACACGAGTGGCTAGACAACAATAACAAGATGCTTCTCGCATCAAAGTAGTGCTCGTGCGTGCCTAAAAAGAGTGCAGATTTTAATAATCCACACCCACAAAACTAAGTAGCAATAAGCACGATTGGGAACACAAATGAAACAGAAAAAGCTCCACACTGCAGTACGTTACGCACTTACCGGATTAACACTTTTCACTACTTCATTGCTTGTACAGGCGCAAGAAGTGACTGAAGAAACCACAGAAGCCAAAGACCTAGAACGCATTGCCGTTGTTGGTGCCCGCGGTGCACCGCGTTCAGTAACCAGCTCTCCTGTACCGGTTGATGTACTCACCGCCGAAGACGTTGAAGCCGTTGCGTTTACCGATATGAACAATGTCCTTATGACACTCGTTCCCTCTTATTCCGTAGGCCGTCAACCCATTTCCGACGGCGGAACGTTTATCCGTCCAGCAACGCTTCGAGGTATGCCCACCGACAAAACGCTTGTTTTGGTTAACTCTAAACGTCGTCACAGGGCCGCGCTTGTTTCAATTGGCGGTTCTGGCACACAGGGGCCAGACATCGCAACAATTCCAACCGCAGCAATTCAAAGTGTTGAAGTGTTGCGCGACGGTGCAGCTGCGCAATATGGCTCAGATGCCATTGCAGGTGTTATCAACTTTCAATTAAAAAATAACACCGAAGGCGGCTCGTTCACTGCCGACTACGGCAGCTACTACGAAGGAGATGGCGATCAAATTACCGTTACTGGGAATAAAGGTTTCGCGTTAGGCGACGATGGCTTTTTCAGTATTTCAGCCGAATATTCTGACAGCGAAGCCACCTTTCGCGGTGAGCAATATTGTGAGCCATGGTTCTGTGTGGATGACCAGTCAGATCAATACATCGCTGATGCTACGGCCATGGCCAACAGCGTTCATGGTTCAGACGTAGTCCAACCATGGGGGCAACCAAATACAAGCGGGACGCGTGTTTTCTTTAACGCCGGTTACGCACTATCCAGTGAACTTGAACTCTACGCATTCGGTAACTATTCAGAAAGTGAAGGTGACGGTTCATTCTATTATCGCTATCCAGGCAATGGCACCATTGAAGACATTCGACTTGAGGACGGTTCAATCTGGAACCCGCTAGAGTTCTTCACCGGTGGCTTCACGCCTCGTTTCTTCGGTGATGTGACTGACTACTCATTTGTTGGTGGTGTTAAGGGCATGTCGGGCGACCTTACTTATGATATCAGTGGTCGTTACGGCAATAATGAAATCTCTTACACACTAGCCAATACCATTAACCCGTCACTGGGTAACGAGTCACCTACTTCATTTAAGCCGGGTGACTTAACCAACGAAGAAACACAGATTCAAGCTGACTTCACCTATGACTTGAACCAGTATGTTCTTGCCTTCGGTGCAAGTTACTTAGATGAGTCATACGAAATCTCTGAAGGCGAGCTAAGTTCCTATTTTGCAGGCTCTTACGCCACATCTGATCCATGGGAGTTTTGTAACGACGACTACACTACTACGGCACTGGGCGCTGCTGTCATTGCTAACGGTTCAACTCTGAATTGTGCCAACTACACCAGTGCTGACAGTAACGACGATGGGGTTGAAGATGATGGATTCGCTGGAGTAGACGCCGTTTATACTGTTGTAGGCGTTGGCTCCAACGGCTTCCCTGGCTATTCACCAGACTATTCGGGCTCATACGAGCGTGACTCATATGCGGTATACACGGATATCTCTGGTGACATTACAGACGAGCTGTTTGCTCAGGCTGCGCTGCGTTATGAAGACTATTCTGATTTTGGCTCAGAGGTTGTGTACAAAGTTGCAGGGTTCTATCAGTTTAGTGACGAAGTAGGCTTTAGGTCGTCTTTTGGCACTGGCTTTAGAGCCCCTACTCCAGGTCAGCAAGGCACGACCAACGTATCTACACGTCTGCCCGATGGCTTCCCAGTAGCAACAGGTCTGTTCCCAGCCGGCGGCGAAGTAGCGCAGGCGCTTGGTGCCAACGAGCTTTCACCCGAAAAATCGACCAACTTTACGCTGGGCATGACTGCGAACTATGGCGATTTAACGCTCACTGTTGATTACTACAACATCAAGCTTGAAGACCGCCTTTACTCTGTGTCTACCCGAGATGTTTCCACCACTGTCGTTACCGACCCTCAAGCAGACGGTTATGACGCATACCAAAACTATCTAGCCCTAGCAGGTGCCAATGTTTCTGGCGCCGAGTCCATTGGTGGTGTGTTCTTCTTCCAAAACGCTTTCGATACCGTAACCGAAGGCGTGGACGTTGTTGCTACTTACAAGATGGAATCGAGGTATGGCGCAACCGTGCTAACCGGCTCTGTGAATTACAACAAAACAGAGTTCGATTCTGATCCGAGTGAATACTTGAACGCTGAGGATCAGTTCGACTTTGAAAATGGCCGTCCCGAAATGCGTGGTGTCTTCTCAGTTACCCACAGTTACGACGTGTGGTCTGCCGTTGCACGTCTTAGCTATTTTGGCGAATACGAAAATGCGGGAAGCGATGACGGGGTAAACGCCACGAATATTCAAACCTTTGGTGACGAATATATGTTCGATATAGAGGGCTCCTATCTTATTAACGAAAACCTCACCCTGTCAGTGGGGGTAAGAAATCTCTTCGACAATTACCCAGATGTAAGTACTAACGGCGACGCCTGTTGCGGTGAAGTCTATGACTCTGCCTCGGTGGTTGATTGGCAGGGAGGATATTACTACACCCGACTTGCAGCCCGTTTTTAACTGGCTCCTTGCAAACACCGACATAAGTCGGTGTTTGTGTATGTAGTTAACTGTATATAAGAAAAACTTAAAAGGTCATTCATGTTTAAAGCTGTTTCATGCGGAGTAAAAAGCAAATGGAAATAGAGCTACTGTGGTTTGTAGTTACTTTGTGTATAACTGGTGCCATTGCAGGTATCACGGCAGGTCTGTTTGGTAATGGCGGGGGGTTTGTTGTGGTACCTGCTCTTCTCGCTGTTTTTCCGTTTTTTACTCCTCCATCAGAAGCCCTCGTTAAGGTAGCCATCGGAACATCATTGGCATCCATTGTGGTATCAAGCGCTCGGTCAGTGATGGCGCATCGCGCTAAAGGTGCGGTGGATTTTGACATTCTTCGCTCGTGGAGTATTTGGCTTATTCTTGGCGTTGGTGGCGGGCTGCTCATCGCAAACAACTCCAGCGCCAATGGTTTAACGGTCGTGTTCGCCGCTGGTGTTCTACTTTACTCCGTATACTTCCTTTTCCCTGAGTTCGTTGTAAGACCCGGGCTTGTTTTCGATATGCCTAAAGGCATAGGCAAAGCGGTTTTGGCGTTTGTTCTGGGTGGTTTCTCTGCTCTGCTTGGCATAGGCGGCGGTACGCCAACAGTAATCACGATGGTGATGTGCCAGCGCACCATTCAACAGGCTGTCGCGACCGCCGCAGGCGTCGGCTTTCTTATCGGGCTTCCAGGTGCCATTGGCTTTTTGTTTATGAAGCACCCTGAAACCGCCTCGTTGCCGGTAGGCACTATTGGCTACATCAATATACCTGCGCTTATTGCTATCAGTATTGGGGCAATCTTTACCGCTCCAATCGGAGCCAAAATGGCGCACAACTTCAGTGAAAAGAAGCTAAAGCGCTTATTTGGCATCTATCTCGTCATCGTTTCTAGCGCAATGTTCTATAAAGCCATTTAAAAGAAGAAGGAGACAACCCGTGAGTTATAACCGTTCAAGACGCTTGTTTATTGGTGGCACAGTTGCAGCGTCAGCAATAGGTGCGAGTGGCATAAGTCACCTTGTGAGCGCCCAATCTGTTAGCGCAAGCGCTTCCCCATCGTCTGTTATGTATGGACCAAAGCCTGGGGTTGCAAAGCTCAATGCCAATGAAAACCCGTTTGGGCCGAGCCCGAAAGCGCTAGACGCTATCGCAAAAGCATCGGCGGAAGGTGGAGCCTACTATGCTTATCCTGCCGCTATGACACTATTGGATATGATTGCCGAGCGCTATGGCATTACTCGAAAGCACATTTCTTTGAGCGCAGGTTCAAGCCCTATTCTTTCCTACGCCGCCCTTGCGGCCAGCAAGAATGGAAAAATTCTGGGCCCGGACCTTTTTTGGGACACCACGTCTAAAGCACCTGAAAAACAAGGTGCGCCAGAAATAGTGAGAGTTGCTAATACGGCAGAGCTTGATATTGATCTTGATGCAATGTACGCCGCAATAGACGACTCTATTGGTATGGTGCACATTTGTAACCCGAACAATCCAACGGGAAAAGTGCTCGATCCGAATAAGCTTCGCGAATTCTGCATAAAAGCATCTAAAAAAACACTGGTGTTGGTCGACGAGGCATATAACGAGCTTATCGATGAGCCTCCTAAGCATTCAATGATTCCGCTCGTTAAAGCTGGTCATAATGTCATTGTAGCGAGAACCTTCTCAAAGATTTATGGCTTAGCAGGTATGCGCGTGGGCTATTTAATCGCATCAGAGGAAAACACTGAGTGGATCAATCGCTATGGCATGGGCGGCTATACATTGAATCAAGCAGGCCTTGCCGCGGCTATCGCCAGCTACAATGACGATGCCTTTTTAACTTTCTCTAAAGAGAAAATTTATGAAGGTAAATCTATGGTTATGGACGCAGTAAAAGCAAATGGATTGACAGCGCTACCTTCTAGTACTAACTTTATTTTTGTTAATTTAGGTGACGGCAACGCAGAGTACTTCCGCCAAGCCATGGCTGAACAGGACGTGCTGATTAGAGGAATCTACCGTACGTACGACAACTGGTCTCGCGTAAGTATGGGAAAAATTGGCGATGTAAAACGCTATGTTGATGCCATGCCCAGTGCACTTGAAAAAATGTACACTATGCAAAATACTTAGCTGCAAGGGTGTGCATTGTCGGCCGATGCACACCTCGCTATTTATAGACTTAAATTTTCTGCTACTTCCTCGTTTACTCTCCTAGTCATTTTCAACTAAAAGTCTAATACGCATAAAAGTCACTTCTGTCATATACTCATTTTAAAGCGCCACTGCTCAAAGAATACGCTGATTGGAAAATTTTTACGGTATTGTTGCAGTAACGCTAAAGTTGCACATACTTTACTAAAAAGGCATCGCATTAAATGCCGCTCTAGGAGGCTGTAAATGTCAATTTCTGTATTAGTAGCTGATGATTCTAAGTTGTCGAGGCGTAGTGTGATTCGCTCACTTCCGCAAGATTTAGAGTATGACATCACCGAAGCAACAAACGGGCAAGAAGCCATAAATGCGCTGTCAGAAAGTGAATTTGCATTGGTACTTTTAGACCTAACCATGCCAGAAGTTGACGGCGTTGGTGTGTTGGAATTCTTGCACCAAAGGCCCGACGCCCCAAATGTAATTGTGATTAGCGCTGACTTTCAGCCAGAAAAACAGAAAATTGTCATGTCTCTGGGGGCAAAGCGCTTTTTACGCAAACCGCTTGATAAAGAAGAATTAGCAATGTCGTTGTTTGAGTTGGGGTATCTATGAGCATTGTACTACCACTAGACGAAGAGCAAAGAGATGCCCTTCAAGAACTCCTAAATATTTCCATGGGGCAAGCGGCTAACTCTCTTGCGCAGTTAATTGAAACCAAAATTGATATTTCTATCCCAAAAATCTCAGCGGTTACTCCCACCCAGCTTTACAGTCTCTTATTTGAAACCGAAGACGCTTTCTATACCCGTCAGTCTTTTTTAGGCGACGTACACGGCGAAGTGATGTCTGTGCTATCTCAAGCTGGATTGAGTGAGGTCGCAACGTTAATGGATTACGATGAACCGTTAAGCAAAGAAGACATTCAAGAGATTATCTTGGAGCTTTGTAACATTTTGGCAGGTGCGTGTTTGGCTGGTCTTTCCGACCAGTTGGAGCTTACAACTAACTTGAACATGCCCACGTTATTCTTGCCCGATAAAGCGAACTTCGATGAGTTGCAATGGCAGCACAGCTTAGTGATGGAAGTGCAGTTTATTATCGCGATCTCGTCGTTTAGCATGCGCGTTGTTTTCTGCTTAGACGATGAATCTCTTGCACGCATGAAAGACACATTGGATGAGTTACTCGCATAATGTTTGAACAACTGGTAGGTAAATTACCTGTCGGAATTGGTATAGTCGATGAGAGCTTTAAGGTTGTTTATCTAAACGACTTCTTTTTAGATCGACTTCCTCACAATATGCGCGACTGCTATAAAGAAACGCCAGTTGTTGAGTTATTTCAAGGACAAGGTAAGTTTCTAAAACGCAGACTAAAGTCAGTTTTTGTACTGCAGCATCCTAGCTTTAGCTATTGGGAACAACGCCCCCACATCTTTCCGTTTAAGAGCTCTCGTCCTATAACGGGTGAAGAAACACAGATGTATCAAAACATGGAAATCTTGCCCATTAAAGACAAAAATACAGGGCAAAAATTGGCGTGTATTTTTCTGCAAGATGTGACCGCCCAAGCTAGCTATTTTAGAGCCCAGCAAAAGCTTTCAGAAGCGCTGAAAAAAGAACACGAAGCGCAAAAAAAGTTAATTCGCAAACTCGATACCGCACAGAGCCAGCTTATTCAAGCAGAGAAAATGGCTTCTACTGGTCAGCTCGCGGCGGGGATAGCCCACGAAATTAATAACCCTATTGGTTTTGTGAGCGCTAACCTCAATACACTTGAGCAATACGCAACTCACCTTATTGCGATTTGTGATGGCGTTAAGGGGCAACTCGAACACTTCACCGACGAACTTAAAGAGCAGATTGACGCACTGTTTGAGTCTAATCACTACGACTTGTTAAAGGACGATATTACTGAGCTAATTGCCGAGTCTACAGATGGCCTTACCCGCGTAAAAGACATCGTCGAAAACCTTAAGAACTTTTCGCTGGAGACTACTGAAGGCGTGCAGATAGTAGATATCTGCGCCGTGTGTCACCAGCTGATCACGCTTATTTCCGCCCAGTACAGCACGCCCCAATATAAATTTGAATGTGAATTAGAGAAAGTGGAGGTAATGGGAAACCCTGGGCCGCTGAAACAGGCGCTAATGAACGTCATGATAAATGCAGCGCAGGCCATAGAAGATAGGGGCTTCATTAAACTTACTGTGCTCGATTCACCTACGTTGGTGACCATCAAAATACTGGATTCAGGTTGCGGTATTCCTACAGGACATCTAAAGCGAGTCTTTGAACCCTTCTTTACTACAAAGCCTGAAGGGCAAGGCCAAGGGCTGGGCCTTTCTGTGGCTTACACCGCCATCGAACAACATCAAGGTAAAATATCTATTAGCAGCAAAGAGGCAAAAGGAACCGTGGTAGAGATCACCATTCCGAAACAGCCTGCAGCACAGCCCCCGTCCAGTGAAGATAATGAAGAGAATAAAGAAAACGAAACGGAAAACTCTCAAACGGCCTAGAAAACAGATAGCCCAGTACAGAGTCAGACGTTGTTAATCCTCACTCTGTTTGTATGTCCTCTGACTGAACTAACAAGCAAGCTTTTTTACTTCACAGGCTTTAAATGTATACACACCCTTGCTGTTTAACGTCCGCGAAATGGCTCCTTCATTAAGCAAGTAATTAAGGTGAGACAAACACTCTGCTACTGCAAACACCATGTTGCGACTAGAGAGCTTGCGCTTAAACATAACCGGTAATAGCTCTACGACCGTTTGAGGTTGCTCGCAAGCATTTAACAGTGCTTTTAGGTGCTCGTGATGATGAGCAATAAGCGAATCTACTCGCTCATGCAGGCCGATAAAGGGTAGCTTGTGAGCAGGTAATACTGTCGCACCTTTGGGCAAATTCTTGAATTGCGGCAGCGTAGAAAGGTAGTCGTCTAAGGTGTTGGCATCAGGCTCTGTTGAGTAGGCCCCAATGTTTGGCGTGATAATCGGCAAAATATGATCGCCTGATATGAGAATATTTTTTTGCTTATTGTAAAGGCACGCATGCTCAGGAGAGTGGCCGCGGCCAATGATGATCTGCCATTCGTTACCGCCAAGCGACAGCGTCATACCATGCTTTAGACGTGTGTAGCTAATAGGTAGTGGTGAAACGACGCTGCTGTAGCCGTTGCCTTCACCAGAAGTAAGCTTTGCGATCATGGATTCGTCTAAACCTGCTCGCTGGTAGTATTGCACATCCCGGTCATTCGTTGCGCCATTTCTTCCTGCCGCAAACGCTCTGGCAGTAAAGTACTCAGTTTGAGACATATAAAAGGGAACATTATACGTGTCGGCTATCCAGCCCGCTAACCCTACATGATCAGGATGTAAGTGCGTAACGATGACACCAACTATTGGCCCGTCTAATTGCTTGAATATACGCTCCCACAGAGCTTTGGTGGTGGACGTTCCTATGCCAGTATCAATGACCACCCAACCGCCTTCACCGCGGATCAGGTACAAATTTATGTGGTCAAGTTCAAATGGAAGCGGCATTGTTAGCCAAAGAACACCATCGGCCACTTCTATTAGCTCGCCCGGCTCTACCTGTTTATCGAATAGATATTCCATATCGCCCTCACCTTTTCTATCGTGCATGGTCTAACGTGCACAAAGACTGTACGTTTTCGTTTTAACTCGCGCTGCTTACAAAAACAAACATATCTGTCGAATAGAGATCTATAGGAGTAGGTGATAACAAACGTTATACTAAGCCTACTGCCGTTTCTCGTGCACAGTGGTAGCGCATTTTTATTGCACCTTTGCGCCAGTTATTGAACAGATAATGGTAATGCGAGTTTATAAAACGTACACGCCCATGAGGCTATTTAAAGAAATTAACGTCAACAAAGCCGGTTAGTAAATCAGATCCATGTCAGCCTCAACAATACAACAAGGGTTCATACTCAATAAAAGTACGTTTACCCGGCGAGGCAAGGTGCATGTTGAGCTATGGGTAAAAACGCCCAGTAGCACCGCTAGGTTAATTTCTTCACCCCAATACCCCACTTGCTTTGTATCTGTTGATCACGCCAATGATTTACGCAATATCGCCGAGCGTATTTCTGCAAAGATCAGTATTTCAGATGACGGGTTTCACACGCTGGAACAAGTTCCTGTTGCGACGGTAAAAACCGCAACCGAATCACACATGCATCAGCTTCGCCAGCATGCGCAGGAAAGCAGTATTATATTGTACGAAGCGGATATTCGCGTTGCCGATCGCTACTTAATGGAGCGCTTTGTGTATGGTGCGGTGGAATTTCTGGCTCCGCAAGATTTCGACGATACGCCTCAGATCGTTATAGAAAATGCGCAAATCAGACCCTGTCAATTCAGAACCACATTTACATCACTTAGCATAGACATCGAATGCAATGAGCATGAAGAACTCTTTAGCATTGCGTTAGCCGGTGAGGGACTCAACGTTGTGCTGCTTCTATGCCCGCCACGTTTTGTTGGGCAAACATTGCAAGGACAAGAAGACAGCGCGTACGAGCTCATTACCGTTGAATCAGAAAAAGTACTGCTTGAAGCATTTTTTTCTTATCTTACATCCTACGACCCAGATATCATTTTAGGCTGGAACGTTAAACAGTTCGATATGGCGGTACTTGAACGCCGCGCTAGGGCTAACTCGCTAAAGTATGCTATCGGCCGCCATGGCAGAGAGGCTTCTGTAAGACAGTGGGAAGATCAAACCCTCGTTGATGTGCCAGGACGATGCGTTATTGATGGTATCGAAGCACTAAAAACAATGACTTATCAATTCGAGTCGTTCTCGCTCGATCACGTATCTGAAGAACTGCTTGGCGAAAATAAGCTTATTCAGGCTGCAGACAAGCTTGAAGCGATAAAGCGTCTTTATCATAGCGACCCTGTTGCACTCGCTAACTATAACTTTAAAGATACGGAACTGGTCAATCGCATTCAGGATAAAACCCAATTTATCGATTTTCTGGCACTGCGCAGTATTCTCACCGGCCTAGATATGAGCCGCCCCGGAGGGTCAGTGGCCGCGTTTTTAAATGTGTACTTGCCTAAGCTTCACCGCAAGTCTTATGTCGCGGGGGTAAGACCTGAAAATGGAGGCTTGGCTAGTCCGGGTGGTTATGTCATGCGTTCCCAGCCAGGTTTATATAAAGACGTTTTAGTCCTAGATTTTAAGAGCCTGTATCCTTCCATCATTCGTACATTTAAAATCGATCCGTTGGGACTTGCAGAAGGGCTTAAGTCCCCCCACACGGCGATAGAAGGTTTTAAAGGCGCAGTATTTAGCCGCGAATCTCATTTTCTACCTTCCATCATTGAAAACCTATGGCTTCAGCGCGACGAAGCCAAAAAACAGAATGACGCACCGCGCTCTCAGGCCATCAAAATATTAATGAACTCCTTCTATGGTGTGCTTGGTAGTGGCGGTTGCCCTTTCTACGATCCTCGCCTTGCTAGCTCTATTACACTGCGGGGTCATGAGATCATGCAAACCACTGCGGGTTGGATTGAAGAACTGGGCTATACGGTTATTTACGGCGATACCGACTCAACGTTTGTTCATGTAGAAGGGAATGATGCACTAGGCTCGCCGTCAGAAACTGGACTTGAGCTCGCTAGCATTATTAATCGAAAGTGGACAGAGTTACTAAAAAGTGAGTTCGACATTGATTGCCACTTAGAAATTGAGTTTGAATCTCACTTTTCTACGTTTTTTATGCCGACGATCCGAGGCTCTTCCGAAGGCAGCAAAAAACGTTACGCAGGAATGAAGGGCGGTGAACTTGTCTTTAAAGGCTTAGAAAATGTCCGCTCTGATTGGACGGTACTAGCTAAAACCTTCCAGTACGAGCTGTACAAAAAAGTGTTTACTGGACAGCCTGTTGAAGACTACATAAATAGCACGATAGCAGCGATAAAGTCCGGTGAAATGGATCACGCTTTGGTCTATAAAAAGCGGCTGCGTAAGCCTTTGTCGTCGTATACCAAGTCGCTGCCTCCCCACGTAAAGGCAGCGCGATTAGCGGACGAGTACTATAAAGAACAGGGGTTGCCACTTCGCTATCAGTTTAATACTACCATTGCTTATGTTATTACGGTACAGGGCCCTCAAACCGCAGAAACTGCCACGGCCCCCCTTCAATATGACCACTATATTGAAAAGCAAATCCAACCCATTGCCGATAGTATCTTGCCTCTTATCGGCCTGAATTTTGAGACAATAGCGAACGATCAACTCTCGCTGTTTTAATCTCATTAATGGGGTTCTATCTATATCTGAGATCAGCTTAAGTTTGACGTATGAAGATCTTGCAAACACTGCGACAATTTAACATAGCAATAACATTGAAATCCTTGCCTTAAACTTTTATTACCTCACTAAATCAGTTAGTTATGCATTTGGCACATTCAATGAATAATGAATTACGTAAGTCATTAGCGGTGTCAGATTGAAACTTACTTCCAATCTGCACCTATGTTGAGGTCTGTGGACCTAGTGGTTAGGGCAATTGAACGCCCGAGTTCACTGTAAAAGCCAGAAGGAATTTGATTATGAAGATCACAAAACTAAGTATGATTACCAGTGCTGTTATTGCTGCAACACTATCTGCTTCAGCAGTAGCAGGCCACCACGAAGAGAAGATCTCGATGGGATTTAACGCAATGGATAAGGATGGAAACGGCTATATCGTCGGTTCAGAGTCTTCAGGCGTTATTGACAGTAAGCTTCTTGCAAAAATGGATACCGATGGTGACAGCATGATTAGCCGTGTTGAATTCAACAAGTTTGTTGATGAAAAACCATCAATGTTTAGCGACGACATCATTACTCAGGTGAAAACTGAAGGCACCAATGACGCTCTACTCTCGGAAAAGGGCAACCCTGAATTATTCTCTAAAGCAGACGGTGAAATGATATCAGAGAAGAATAAGGAGCTTCGTACTGAAATGTCAGCCACAGCCGACAATAAGTTTACTGAAATCGATGTAGACAGCGACGGTAAGCTTACAGCCGAGGAGTTAAAGGTTGCACATGTCGAAGGTGACTTTGAGATGATGGACGAAAATGGCGATTCTTACGTTACCCGTATGGAATATCGTGCCTACTTCGAAGGTATTGAGTCTGAATAGACGCTCACCTCTCGTAAAGTAAAAATTTTTAGGAAGCCTCCTTCGTCGGAGGCTTTTTTGTTTCATTAGAGTCGAGAAAATTTTCTTTAGACATCAGATACATTGTCACTTTTGGTTATTACTCTCCTTTCAGCGTGTACGACGAGTCACACAAATTCATCGTTGAATAACCCCATATACGACTAACATCTTGTCGACAAAACTCGTTTGCAACAATATTGTTAATAAAGATTGAATTATTTGTTTTATTCGTTGCATATTCAGCATTTACTGCAATTGTTGCCATTGGTTATTTGGAACCAAAAGCCGAAACAGCCAACTCAATTATTTATATATAAATCAGATGCGTACGCGCATGGAGGCAAGATATGATGGAATCAAAATTTACACCGAACTCACTACTCCCTCTTCAGAAAAGTGAGTTTACTGGCTCTGATGACGCTGAGCTGACGTCGCTCACTATCGGTCAGTATTTCAAAAATGTTGTCGACAATTATGGCGATAACCCAGCGATTATTGTAAAACATCAAGACGTTAGCTGGACCTATCAGCAGTATTGGTATGAAGTAGAACGTGTTGCTTGCGGCTTACTTGCAAACGGTGTAGAACCTGGCGACCGTGTGGGTATATGGTCTCCGAACAATATCGAATGGTCGATCGTACAGATGGCCACTGCGCGAATCGGGGCGATCATGGTATGCCTGAACCCTGCTTATCGCCCTGATGAATTAGCGTTTGCTATTAATAACGTTTCCGTAAAATACTTAGTCATGGCTCAGTCATTCAAGCAGTCAAATTACGTCGCCATGTTGAAAGAGCTTGCGCCAGAAATAGACAGCCAAGATAAGAACACACCAAGGCGTCCTCTAACGCTTTCTAAGTTGCCTTCACTTAAATATGTATACACTATTGGCGATAAGCCTGTAGAAGGGTTACAGGCTTTTTCTGCATTGCAAATAGAACCAACGGAAGCGCTTAAATCTCAGTTGGAGGCCGTTGAATCGAACCTTAGCGCGAATGATAACATCAATATTCAGTTTACCTCCGGCACCACGGGAAATCCGAAAGGCGCAACGTTAACGCACCGAAACATTCTAAATAATGGGTTATTAGTATCACAAGCAATGAGGTTCACACACAAAGACAAACTTTGTATTCCCGTACCGCTTTATCACTGCTTTGGAATGGTATTGGGCAACTTAGTTTGCTTAGCATCAGGTGCATGTGCAGTATTCCCCGGGGAGTCATTCGACCCTGAGACAACACTCCGTACAGTAGAAGAAGAAAAGTGCACGGGATTACATGGCGTACCAACCATGTTTATTGCCGAGCTCGAACTATCCAACTTCAAGAGCTTTGATCTATCAACACTAAGGACAGGTGTCATGGCAGGTAGTACCTGTCCAGAAGAGCTCATGCGAAAGGTCCATAGTGAATTTCATATGACAGAAGTCGTCATAGGTTATGGTCAGACAGAGTGTAGCCCTATCAATCATATTACTGACATTGACTCGCCATTTGAAAAGCAGGTCAAAACTGTAGGGCGCGCTATGCCCCATACAGAAGTGAAGATCATAGATCCCCAAGGCAATACGGTGCCTATTGGAGAACCGGGTGAGATTTGCGCGAGAGGCTACTGTGTAATGAAAGGTTATTGGGGTGATGAGGTTAAGACCAAAGCCACCATAGACGATGAAGGTTGGCTCCATTCTGGAGATCTTGGAGAAATGGACGAAGAAGGCTATGTCACTATTGTTGGTAGAATAAAGGACATGATTATTCGCGGCGGCGAGAATATTTATCCACGAGAAATTGAAGAAGTCTTATATCAACATGCGGATGTGTCAGACGCCGCTGTCTTTGGTATTCCTGACAACAAATATGGCGAGCAAGTATGCCTATGGATTAAGGAAAAGGAAAATCGACATATAGACGAAGATCAGATACGCGACTACCTTAAATCCAAACTAGCCTACTTTAAAGTACCCAAATACATCAGCGTAGTGAAAGAGTACCCCATGACGGTAACAGGGAAGCTTCAGAAGTTTAAAATGCGCGAATACATGATAGAAACACTGAAGAAGCAAGCCCTACAAACCGAAGCATAATCCCAGCAAATAGTGGGGTCAGAGTACATTTCGAAGATTGGGGTCAGAGTACTTTTTAAAAGATAACGCTTTAAAGTACACTGACCCTACATTCGTATTTCCAACGCTTGCACCTACAGTCTGTACCTATCTACCGTATTTTCAAACTGCCTGTTACATATCCTAGAGAGTTAAAGAGCCCGGATTATTTAGTTAGCCCACAATAATGGGGTCAGAGTACATTTCTTCGTTTTAATAAGTGTGAATGTTAAAAAAGTACTCTGACCCCTTTACTCCTGAGTGAAAGACTAAAGGTCTGTATCTGAGTTTGTGCGCCTTAAATTATTCGATAAATGAAACTTTCACAGTGACTAGAAGTAGGTAAAAAGAGCAGTCGCAGAAAAACACATTTTAATAATGGGGTCAGAGTACATTTCTCTAATAAGGCATGCTGACGAATTTCAGAGTTTCTCCCCCACAGTTTTGAAATCACGTATAGTTAAATTCGTTTGTTCTTAAAAGTACTCTGATTTAACGGCATTGGGGGATAAGGGAATAATTATGTCCTGATGTTTAAAGCAATAAAGTACTCTGACCCCAATTT